>JAESFY010000010.1_pt1 | contig 628874 bp, 648 predicted proteins | sample 9266201 | NCBI WGS metagenome assembly JAESFY01 (sample SAMN14515071, study PRJNA621656) | algae metagenome | isolation source: Nodosilinea sp. WJT8-NPBG4 and co-occurring heterotrophs from soil, lower... | place: USA: Pinto Basin, Colorado Desert, California | collected 2006-05-27
GTTCGCCGCTCGTGTACCCCGAAGGGCCTTACCGCTCGACTTGCATGTGTTAAGCACGCCGCCAGCGTTCGTCCTGAGCCAGGATCAAACTCTCCAACAAAAACTGGCCCTACAAAGACCGAGACAAGACTCGGTCAACAAACATATCTGGCACAACAACCAGAACATGATAAAGCTCGACACACTGTTGAGTTCTCAAAAGACACCCGCACACCTGCAGCCCGCCGCTAGGCGAACCGCTCGGGGCTTGTGCTTCCCACTGTACACCTCAGGATCCGAGTGGATCCGGGGTCCCGGTGGGGCGGTCTGCGATCCGGTCGTCCGGGCCTCTCGGCTTCGTCCGCTCCGGTGTCTCGCTGACAGGGAGAAAGTTACGCCAGGGCTTGACACGCCGTCAAATCGCCCCCCGCGCATGCTGTCTGACCTGCGGAAACCTCCCGTTCACCATCACTGCGCGTGCTCGTCACCGACGGCGGCGCACGACGAGCGGTCGGCCCGGGAGGCCCCGCAGGCGGGTCATCCGGGCCGGCTCTCCTCGCGCTGACCTGCGACGACGTCACCCGAACCGGGGGTCGGAACCGGGTCCGCAGCGGTCGCACCGACCCGCGGCACCGACTCGTCGTGAGCTGGCGCACAGTCGCTCTCCGCGACGGACGGCCGCCCCGTCGTCGACAAGCGGCGCAGCATCGCGTTGTAGGCCTGCAGGTCGGAGTCGCCGTCGTGGTCGGCCCGGCGGTCGTCGCGACGTGCGGACCGCTCGTCGTGGCGCGACCACTGGACCAGCAGCACGATCACCACGAGCAGCAGGGGGATCTCCCCCGACGCCCACGCCAGGCCGCCGCCCAGGCGCTGGTCCTCGAGCAGGTCGGGGACCCACGGCAGCGCCAGCGCCCGGTAGAAGTCCCCGCCGATCACCGTGCGGTAGCTCATCAGGGCCACGCCGAAGAAGGCGTGGAACGGCACCGACACCAGCACGATGCCCAGCCGCGCCGCGGGCGGCAGCCGGCGCGGTGAGGGGTCCACCCCGATCAGCGGCCAGAAGAAGGCCAGCCCGGTGAGGACGAAGTGCAGGTTCATCAGCAGGTGCGCCCCGTGCTCGGGCAGCGCCGCCGGGAACAGGCCGGAGAAGTAGAGCGCGTAGTACGACCCCACGAACAGCGGCAGGGTGACCAGCGGGTGCGTGAGCCAGCGGGCCACCGGCGAGTGCACCCCGGCGAGGAGCCACTCGCGCGGGCCGGGCGGGGCGTCCCGCCCGGCCGGGGGCAGCGCCCGCAGCGCGAGGGTGACCGGGGCGCCCAGCACCAGCAGGATCGGCGCGAGCATGGCCAGGAGCATGTGCTCACCCATGTGCACGCTGAACATCGCCGGGCCGTAGCGCCCGATCCCCGAGCTCGTGGCCAGCAGGAGCACGGCGCACCCGGAGAGCCAGCCGATCGTCCGCCCCACCGGCCACGCGTCACCGCGCTGCCGGAGCCGGCGCACGCCGAGCAGGTACAGGGCCGCCAGCACGATCGCGCCGGTGCCGAACACGAGGTCGAAGCGCCAGTCGAACAGGAGCCGGAACAGCGTGGGCGGACCGGCCAGGTCGTAGCCGATGAGCGCCTCGGTGCGCGAGGGCACGCCGCTGCCGTCGTCGGGCGCCGGCGTGCGGCCCAGCGCGACGGCCAGCCCGACCGTCGCGAGCATCAGCAGGACCTCCACGCCGCCGAGCCGCAGCAGCGCCCGCGGCTCTCCCGCGGCCGCCCGGGCGACGGTGCGCCTGCGGTGCAGGGCGCCGAGCACCCCGAGCGCCGCCAGCGCCCCGGCCTTGAGCAGCAGCAGGCTCCCGTAGGAGCTGCTGAACACCAGGGCCGGGGGCACGCGGGTGAGCGCGTTGACCGTGCCGGTGACCGCCAGCACCAGCCAGCAGACGAGCGCGATCGCGGAGAAGCGCGGCACCGCGGTGGCGAGCGCGGCCGCGCGGTCGGGTCCGCGGGCGGCGGCCAGCGCGAGCACCGCCACCAGGCCCCCGATCCAGAGCGACGCGGCGAGCACGTGCAGCAGCAGGCTGTCGGTGGCGATGTCGTGCGCCCCGCCGGACGACGAGTGCCCGGTGAGCGCCACGGGCAGCGGGCCCGCGAAGGCGATCGCGAACAGCACGACCGTCCAGCCCCAGGTCAGGACGCTGCGCGTGCCGACGAGCACCAGCGCCGCGATCGCCGCCGTCCAGGCCCACGCCGTGGCGGCCGGGAGCCGCGGCACGAGGTCGGCGAGCAGGCCGACGTCGAGCACGTCGCCCAGGGGGCGCCCCAGCGACTCGGCCACCGTGAGCGGCACCATCAGCACCGCCGCCACCACCCACGCGGTGCTGGTCCAGGTGGCCGCGCGCAGGCTCCGGTACCCGGCGACGTCGAGGTAGCCCGACCGCTGCGGCGCCACGAGGAACGCCGGCAGCAGCAGCGCCCCGACGGTGAGCACCAGGGCGACCTCCGCCACGGCCCGGACGGCCGGCAGCCCGGCGGTGACGAGAGCGCCCGGGTCGGGCAGGCCGAGGGAGACCAGCGGTCGGGCCCCGGAGAGCGTGGTGAGGCCGGCTGCGATGAGCACGGCGATCGCGCCGCCCAGCAGCACCAGCCCGGTGGGGCCGGAGGTGCGGGCGGGCGTGGCGGGGGACTGCGTCCCAGAGGACCGGGCCATGGCCTCCAGGTTAGTCCCGGCAGACTGCCGGCATGTCCGATTCCGCCGGTGGTCCGCTGCACACGCTCGTCGGTGCGCGGGGCGGCGTCACCGGCTGGGCGCGGGAGATCGTGGACGGCGAGGTCGTCGACGGCGCCGCGGACGGGGCGCTCGCCGACCGCGACCGGAGCAGCGCGGACGCCGTCCTCCTCGTGCTCGCGCTGCACCGCTCCGCCGACCCGGCCGGGCTGCTGGCCGACGTGCGCCACGCGCTGCGCCCGGGCGGCACCCTGGTCGTCGTGACGCCGTCGGCGGCGCACCGGACGCTGACCGACCTGCGCTGGAGCGGCGCCCTGCGGCCCGTGCGGCGAGGACCCTGGCGCCACCGCAGCGCGCTGGACCGGGCCGGGTGGCTGCTCGCCGCGGCCGACTTCGCGGTGCTCACCGACGAGCGGCGGACCTTCGCCCTCCCCCTGCCGGACGCCGGGGCGGCGCGGGACGCCGTGGACGCGCTGCCCGCCGCGGGACTCTGGCCCGATCTCGAGCCGTCCGCCCGCGCCCGGCTGGCCGGGGCGCTCGCCGGCCGCGCCGGGCCCGGGCGGCACCTGCCGGTGCCGCTGCGCCGCATGGTCGCCCGGCGGTGACCGCCGCGGCCCCGGCGGTCAGGCCGGCGGTGCGGCGGGCCGCAGCAGCGTCACGACGGCGCCACCGGGGTCGGTGACGGCGACGAGCCGCCCGGTGGGCGTGTCCCGCGGCGGCACGACGACCGTCCCGCCCCACCCGGGCACCGCCGCGGCCGCGGCGTCGACGTCGTCGTGCGCGAGGTAGACCATCCACCGCGGGCCGAGGGCCGCGGCGAGGTCGGGGGTCAGCTCCAGCCGACCGGCGACGGGCCGCCCGCCGTCGACGAACAGCGCGTACCCCGGCCCGGCGGGCTGCGGCGTCCAGCCGGTCACCTCCCCGTAGAAGCGGTCGGCGGCGGACGCGTCGGTCGTCATGTTCTCGAACCAGGCGGCCCGCCCCGGCCCGGGCGGGGGCAGCGCGACGGCGGGCTCACCCGCGGAGAACAGGGCGCCGACGGGATCGCGCACGACCTGCCCGTCGAGCACCTCCCCGCCCGCGGCGGCCGCGCGGTCGGCCGTGCCGGCGAGCACCACGCCCCAGCCGGGGAGCGGGCCGTCCGCGGCGAGGGCGGCGACGGGGACGCCGTCGGCGCCCTCCAGCAGGTCGCCGCTGCGCCGCCACCCGAGCAGGGCGCCGTAGAAGTCGGCGGCCGCGGCCGGGTCGGGGGTGGACAGGACCACTCCGGAGACGGTCACCGGATCTCCTCGTCGTTCGTCGTACCGGGGGCCGTCGGGAACTCGGTCACAGGGATGCCAGCACCTCTCTCAGGGGTCGCGGGCGTCCCAGGTGGAAGCCCTGCCCGTCGTCCACGCCGAGCCGGCGCAGCTGGTCCACGAGCGGCGCCCGGTCGACGTGCTCGGCCACGGTCCGGATGCCCAGCTGGTGCGCCACCCCGACGACCGCGCCGACGAGCGCGCGGTCGACCGGCTCGCCGTCGAGCTGGCGCACGAAGTCCCCGGCGATCTTGATGCCGGTGAAGGGCAGCTTCTTGAGGTGGGAGAACGAGCCGAAGCCCGCCCCGAAGTCGTCGAGCGTGAAGCCGCACCCGGCGCGGGTGAGCCGGGCCGCGAGGTCCCGCGCCGCGTCCAGGCTGCCGATCGCGGCCGTCTCGGTGATCTCCAGCCCCAGCCGGCGCGGCTCGACCCCCGCGCGCGCCAGGACGGCGAGGATCCACGGCCCCAGCGTCGCGTCGTCGAGCGAGCGCGCGGAGACGTTGACCTCCAGCCGCAGGTGGGACTCGCGCGCCCACGGCGTGGCGAGCGCGGCCACCGCGCGCTCCAGCACCCACCGGTCGAGGTGCAGCACGAGGTCGGTGCGCTCGGCCGCGGGCAGGAACTCCGCCGGCCCGAGCACCGGTTCGAGGCCGTCGCGCAGCCGGATGAGCAGCTCGTGGCGCAGTGCGGTGCGGGTGCGCAGGTTGAGGATCGGCTGCGCGTCGAACGTCATCGTGTTGTGGTCGAGGCCGGCGCGCACGCGCTCCAGCACCGACACCCGCCGCACCGCCTGGTCGTACTGGTCGCGCGCGAACAGCCGGGCGCGGTCGCGGCCGGCGGCCTTCGCCTCGTAGAGCGCGAGGTCGGCCTGCGCGAGACCGCTCTCGACGTCCTGCCCGGGGTGCAGGGCGGCCACCCCGATGGACACCGACACCCGCAGCCCGGCGTCCTCCCCCGGCACCTCCACGGTGCGGACCGAGGCGCACAGCCGCTCCGCGAGGTCGAGCGCGCGCCCGGCGTCGCAGTCGGGGACGACGGCGGCGAACTCGTCGCCGCCCAGCCGGCCCAGCAGCGACTGCGGCCCGATCCGGTCGGCCAGCGTGCGGGCCAGCGCGCGCATCACCCGGTCGCCCGCGGCGTGCCCCCGGATGTCGTTGATGTCCTTGAAGTGGTCGACGTCGACGAGCAGCAGCGCCGGGCCGCGGTCGGCCTGCAGGCACTCGGCCAGCCGGGCGGTGAACCGCCTGCGGTTCGCCACCCCCGTCAGCGGGTCGTGGTCGGCGAGGTAGGCGAGCTCCTCGCGCGCCCGGATGTCCTCGGTGACGTCGCGGGCCGTGCCCAGCACGCGCACCGGCGCACCCGAGGCGTCGGTGAGGACCTCGCCGTAGCACTCGAACGTGCGCAGCGACGACCGGTCGAAGGTGTACATGCGGTGCGTGTAGCTGAACGCCTCGCCCGTGCGCAGCGCGTCGGCCAGCGTCCCCTCGATCATGGCGACGTCGTCGGGGTGCAGCAGGGCGCGGTAGGTGGCGTAGTCGAGCACCGCGTCCTCGGGGACGCCGAACAGCTGCTTGAGCGCGTCCGACCACTCCACCGTGTCGTCGACGGGGTCCCACTCCCACGACCCCATGCCCGCGAGCGCCTCCAGGCGCGCGAGCCGCCACCGGTCGTTGCGCTCCTCGGCGTGCCGGCCGGCCGTCTCGTCGACGATCTCGTACAGCAGCGCGGGATCGCCGGCGCCCAGCGGGCGGCACGTGACCGACCACCAGCGCGTCCGCCCGTCCGGCGCCGTCCAGCGCACCGACTGCCGGCGCGCACCGGGCGGCACGGCCCGCAGGAGGGGCACGGGGCAGCCGTCGCCGTTCCAGCCCCCGCCGTGGGCGCTCACGAGGACGTGCGCGGCCTCGTTCAGCCACCGCACCACACCGCCCTGCACGACGACCAGCCCGACCGAGGTCAGACGGGCGACGTCCTCGGCCGTGCGGCTCGGCGAGGTGCTCATCATCCGGTCGGGACGTCACCCGGTGGGGCGACGGCGGCCGCGCCGAACACGAACGGCTCGGCGGGCGGCGCCGGCTCGGCCGACTCGAGGAGGTCGGCGACGACGCAGGTGATGTTGTCCGGTCCGCCGCCCAGGTTGGCCAGCTCGATGAGCCGCTCCACGGCCGCGGCGGGCTCGGGGGCCGCCACGAGGACCTGGTGGATCTCCGCGTCGGACAGCACGGCCGTGACGCCGTCGCTGCAGACGAGGTAGCGGTCGCCCGCCACGCCCTCGTGCACGAACAGGTCGGGTTCGACGGTGGTGCCGTCCTGGAGCGTGCGCAGCAGCATCGAGCGTCGCGGGTGCTCGGCCGCCTCCTCCGCGGAGAGCCGTCCCTCGTCGACCAGCGCCTGGACGAGGGTGTGGTCGCGCGTGAGCCGCACCAGGGAGCGGTCGCGGACGACGTACGCGCGGGAGTCGCCCACGTGCAGGATGCCGACGCGCGCGCCGTCGAACAGCAGCGCCACGACGGTGGTGCCGGTGCCCCGCAGCGCCGGGTCCTCCCGCGCCATCTCCGTGAGCCGGTCGGCCGCCTCGGTGACGGCCCGCGCGAGCGAGCCCAGCAGGTCGACGCCGGACAGGTCGGCGCCGACCAGCGTGCTGTCCAGCGCCGCGAGCGCCCGCACCGCGACGCTGCTCGCGACCTCGCCGTGGGCGTGCCCGCCCATGCCGTCCGCCACGGCGAGCAGCCGCGGGCTCGTCACTGCGGAGTCCTGGTTCAGCGGACGCCGCCGGCCGATGTCCGAACCGGCCGCCGAGTGCAGCGTCAGGGGCATGCGCACACCCTCTCATGAGCCGGTCGCGCGTCACCACGACCTGCGCCTCGCCGCGCCGCTGGCGCTACGCTGACCCCGGCGCGGGCCCGCCCGCTCCGGCCTCCGTAGCTCAGCTGGACAGAGCAAGAGCCTTCTAATCTCTAGGTCGCAGGTTCGAGTCCTGCCGGGGGCGCTCCATCGCAGGTCATCGGGCAGCGCGTCGGAGTGCTCCAGATCAGCCCCACGCCGACCCCACGCGAACGCCCCTACCGGCGTGCGGCACGAGCAGGCACCCACCTAGCGTCGGCGACCGTGGTGGACGACGTGGAGTTCTCGTGCGCGCGCTGTGGACGACCAGCCGGCATCGAAGGCGACGACCGGTGGCTCACCATCGAGATCGAGCGGGACAACGTGGACCCTCTCTACGTGGGTTTCTGCACGCAGGACCACGCCGTCGAATGGCTGTCGCAGCCCTTGCCGCCCGGGGAGCCGGCGGTGGAACTCCCGAGCACCACCAAGGATCGACTCATCGACGGCCTGCTCCTCGCCGTCCCCGTGGTCGTACTGGCTCTGGTGCTCCTCGGCCTGTACACCGTGGTCCGTTGGCTGGCCGGGTGGCCATGAGCCCCTGCCTGCCTCATGACCCGAACTCGTCGAGCGCGGCCGCGCTCCGGCCCTCGTGGACTCGCGCGGCATGCAGCCGTCCTGGGTCATGCTGATCGCTCATGGCCGGGGTGGTCGGCGATCTCCCGGGCGCTCGGTCCGGCGGCGTCGAGCCGGTCGCGACGAGGTGCCGGAAGGCGTGCGGGTGTCAGCTCGCCGTCGTGACGATCAGCGCGGTGGTGCTCGCCTCGGTGGTGCTCGTCGTCGCCCCGCTCGGTGCGCTGCTGATCGCCCCTCCGCGCGCGCCACCGCGACCGCCCCCGGGTAGGCGCACCCGCTCCGGGGCACCGGCTCAGGACAGGTCGCGCACCATGGCGACGCCGAGCGGACCGCGACCCTTCCCCGCGACGGTGAAGCCGGCCCGGCTGTAGAGACGGGCCGCGGGGTTGCGGATGTGCACGTTGAGCACCAGCCGGTCGTGGCCCTGCCGCGCGGCGCGGGCGGCGAGCGCGTCGAGCAGGCGACGGCCGGTACCGCGACCGCGCTCCTCGGGCACCACCGCGACGACGATCTCGGGGACGGGTGCGCCGTCGGGAGCCACGAGCAGCGGGGGCTCCCGGAAGGTCCACCAGGCCGCGCCGACCGGACGGCCGTCGTCGTCGAGCGCCAGCACGCTCGTCCCCGGGGCCGGGGGGAGGCCCTGCACCAGGTCGGGGTCGTCGGGCGGGGGCAGCGGATGGTCCTCGACCACCGAGGCCAGCCGGGCCATCTCGACGACGAACGGCGCGTCGGCCGCCTCACCCGTCCGCACCGGCACGGGGGTGATCGTAGGCCCGCGGACGGACGGCCGGCGCCTACGCTCGCGTCGTGGTGGCAGCCCTGGACTTCCTCGCCGAGTACCTCGCGGTCGACCGCAACGACATCGAGGTGCTGGCGGAGTCGCTGCGGGCCGACGGGTGCCCGGAGGACGACGTGGCGGCCGAGGTGCGCGACATCCTCGACCCGCGGTCGGAGCGCACCGTCCCGGAGTGGTACACCGGCGCCGAGCCGGCGGACGACGACGAGCGCTTCACGGTCCGCCGGCAGCCACCGGGGTGGAGCACCCGCGGGTGACCGGCCCCGGCTCAGCGCGTCGCGCGCTCGTGGTCGAAGGCGACCCGCACCAGCTCGTCGCGGTCGACCAGCAGGACGTCCGCCGCCGTCCGGCCGGTGGCGGCGAGGTAGGCGTCGACGAGGCGGTTGCCGACGGCGTACCCGGCGCCGGTCGGCAGCCCGACCGGCGTGGCGCCGTAGCGCGCGGCGGTGGCGTCGCCGTGCACCCAGGCGGCGAACTGCTGCATGCCCGTCACGCCGAGGTTCGCCACGACCTTCTCGAACACCGCGTCGTCCCCCTGCGCGGCCAGCCCGATGCGGGTGTAGCCGAGGTCGCCGTGCAGCTGGCGCGCGAAGGCGTCGGCGAGGCCCTCGCTGACGATCTGCTCGCCGACCGGCACGGTCACCGGGTTCCAGGGGACGGTGCTGTAGCGCAGGTTGTGGTGCAGCTCGTGCACCGCGGTCGCCTCGATCCGCTCGAGGTTCTCCGGGCTCGGCCAGACGCAGATCCACAGGTACCCGGGGACGCTGCCGTTGGCCGTCATGCCCAGGTTGACGTCCATGAAGTGGATGTCGGCGGGATCGCCGGGCAGGAGCACCACCTGCAGCGGGTCCGGGACCGTGATGTCGGGCGTCGCGGCGAGCTGCAGGGCCAGCCCGTCGTGCAGGGCCCGCTCGACGCGCGTCCAGGCGTCGCCGGCCTCGAGCAGGTCGAGGGCCTCGGTGAGCCGGCCGTCCTCGCGGTCGACGCGGAACCCGCTGCCCGCGTGGTGCATCGCGACGAGGTCGACCTCGCCGGGGAAGTACCGGAACATGCCGCGCACCGGCTCCATCAGGGCGCGCAGGAGCCCGGGCCGCTCGGCGAGCGGGGCGGCCGCGATGCCGCGGACGGCGGTGGCGGTGTCGATGACGTCGATCCTCACCCGGGCGACGCTAGGGGCTCCACCGGCTGGAGGGTCCAGCCCGCGAACCTCAGGTTCTCCTCAAGTCCGTGGCCGACGTCCGCGCGTCGACGTACCGTCGTGTGACCGGGAACACGGACAGGGAGACCCGATGCAGACCGCAGTGCCGATCGAGCTGAGTGCACGGGACCGCGCGATCCTCCGCGCCGTGGGGCGGGGACGCGCGGCGTTCCCCCGCGGGGCCGGCACGGCGCTCGAGGTCGACGGCCGCTGCTGCTGCGACCAGTCCGCCGCGCACCGGCTGGTGCGGGAGGGCCTCGTCGCCCCCGGCGACGGCGCCGGGCTCCGGGTGCCGGCCGTCCTCACCCCGGCGGGCGAGCGGGCCCTCGCCGGCTGATCGTCCGCCCCCGGGTGGGGGCAGCCGTCCCGGGTAACCGCCGGGGGCGGGCCGGGGTCCCGGACCGCGGGACGAAGGGGACGCCGATGGCGGACGATCAGCGGCTGGTGGCCGACCTCGTGGTGGAGCGGCTGCACGCCTGGGGGGTCGGCCGGCTGTTCGGCCACTCCGGGGACGGGATCAACACCCTGCTCGGCGCGCTGCGCCGGGCCGGGGACCGGCCGGGCTTCGTGCAGGCGCGCCACGAGGAGAACGCGGCGCTGATGGCCGTCGGGCACGCCAAGTACACCGGCGAGGTCGGGGTCGTGCTGGCCACCCAGGGTCCGGGCGCGATCCACCTGCTCAACGGCCTGTACGACGCGAAGCTGGACAACGCGCCGCTCGTCGCGATCGTCGGGCAGCAGGAGCGCACCGCACTGGGGGCGGCCTACCAGCAGGGCGTCGACCTGCAGACGCTGTTCTCCGACGCCACGCAGTACGTGCAGACGGTGCTCACCGCCGAGCACGCGACGATGGTGCTCGACCGGGCCTTCCGCACCGCGCTCGCCACCCGGCAGCCGTGCGCGGTGGTCCTCCCCCACGACGTGCAGCGGCTGCCGGCCCCCGACCCGCTCCCCCAGCAGCACGCGGTGATCGTCAGCTCGGCGGAGTGGCGGCAGCCGCGGGTGCGTCCCCAGGACGACGACCTGCGCGCCGCGGCCGAGGTGCTCAACGCCGGGGGGAAGGTCGCGCTGCTCGTCGGGCAGGGCGCCCGGCGGGCCCGCGCGCAGGTGGAGGCGGTGGCCGACCGGCTCGGCGCGGGCGTCACCACCAGCCTGCTCGGCAAGCCGTGGGTCGACGAGCGCCGGGCGACCAGCGCCGGAGTCATGGGCCACCTCGGCACCAGCGCCAGCGCGTTCGTCCTGGGCGAGTGCGACACCCTGCTCATCGTCGGCAGCAACGACCCCTGGACCGAGTACTACCCGCCGCCCGGGCGGGCGCGCGCGGTGCAGATCGACCTCGACACCCGCAACCTCGGCAACCGCTACCCCGTCGAGGTCGGGCTGCCCGGCGACGCCACGGAGACCCTCGACGCGCTGCTGCCCCTGCTCCACGAGCGCCCGGACGGCGGGTGGCGCAGCGAGGTCGAGCAGGCCGTGACGCGCTGGCGCACCCTGGCCGGGCAGCGGGCCGCCCTGCCCGCCGAGCCGCTCAACCCCGAGCTGGTCGTCCGCGAGCTCTCGCCGCGGCTGCCCGCCGACGCCCAGGTGAGCGTGGACGTCGGGTCGATCACCTACTGGTACGCCCGGCACCTCGTGCTGCCCCCGGACGTGCCGGCGCACCTGTCGTCCACGCTCGCGAGCATGGGGTCGGCGCTGCCGTACGGCCTGGCCGCCAAGGAGGCCGCGCCGCACCGCCCGCTGGTGGCGCTGGCCGGGGACGGCGCGATGCAGATGAACGGCCTGGCCGAGCTGATCACGGTGGCGGACCGCTGGAAGGGGTGGGCGGACCCGCGGTTCGTCGTCCTGGTGCTGCACAACGGGGACCTGGCCGAGGTGACCTGGGAGCAGCACGAGATGGAGGGCGACCCGAGCTTCGGCGCCTCGCAGCGGCTGCCGGCGTTCCCCTACGCCGCCTACGCGGAGCTGCTGGGGCTGCGCGGGATCCGGCTCGACGACCCCGCCGGCGTCGGCGCCGCGTGGGACGCCGCGCTGGCCGCCGACCGGCCGGTGGTGCTGGAGGCCGTGGTCGACGCGCAGGTGCCCCTGCTCCCGCCGTTCCCGGCCGGGGAGCAGAAGCTGGAGCAGATGCGCCGGGGGTTGGAGCAGGACGGGCCCGCCGGTGAGCGGGGCCTGCGCCTGCTCGACGAGCAGGCCCGGCAGGAGCGCGACCCGGGCTGAGCCCCCGGGGGGCGCGTCGCCGGGTCAGCGGGCGACGGAGCGGCGCGCCTCCCCGACGCAGATGCAGCCGCGGGGCAGGTTCGCGGCGGCCGTGGCCGCGCAGAAGCGGGTGCCGTGCGCGTCGTGCGCGTCCCGCTCGTGCGGGCAGGCGGTGCAGGCGGGCGCGGTACCGGGGTCGACGTCGAGCGGGGCGGACTGGAGCACGGGGGTCCTCACGGGAGGCGGTGCCGGCGGACCGGCGGGGGTGGGTGGTCGGATCAGCCCGAGGTCGCCGCGGGGACCGACCCCGCGCGCAGCGGCGCGCCGACGGCGTGCAGGTGGCGCAGGACGTCGCCGTAGGAGCGCAGCAGCCCGCACTGGTGGTAGGAGACCCCGCGCTCGGCGCAGAACCGCTCCACCAGGGGCTGCGCGCGGCGCAGGCTCGGCCGGGGCATGCTCGGGAACAGGTGGTGCTCGATCTGGTAGTTCAGCCCGCCCAGGGCGGTGTCCACCCAGCGGCCGCCGCGCACGTTGCGCGAGGTGAGGACCTGCTTGCGCAGGAAGTCCCAGCTGTGCTCGCCGGTGGTGGTCGGCATGCCCTTGTGGTTGGGCGCGAACGCGAGGCCCATGTAGACGCCCCACAGGCCCTGGTGCACCAGGAGGAACACGACGGCCTTGCCGGGCGACAGCACGAGGAACACGGCCGCGACGTAGGCGACGGTGTGCCCGGCCAGCAGCGCCAGCTCGATGCCGCGCCGCTTGGTCTCCCCGCGCCAGACGGCGGTGACGCTCGACCAGTGCAGGCTCCAGCCCTCCAGCAGCAGCAGCGGCAGGAAGAGCACGGCCTGGTGCTTGGTGGTCCAGCGGGCGATGCCCTGCTTGGTGCGGCTCTGGCCGGTGGAGAAGGCGAGCACCGGGATGTCGAGGTCGGGGTCGTCGTCCTCGTGGTTGGGGTTGGCGTGGTGGCGGCTGTGCTTGCCGACCCACCAGCCGTAGCTCAGGCCGACCAGCCCGCCGTGGAAGAGGCCGACGGCGTCGTTGGCGCGCCGCCCGCGGAAGATCTGCTTGTGCCCGGCGTCGTGGCCGACGAACGACACGTGCGTCCAGACCACGGCCAGCACCACGGCCGTGAGGAGCTGCCACCAGGTGTCGCCGAGGAGCGCGAACGCGGTCCAGGTGGCGGCCAGCGCGGCGAGCGTCACGCCGACCTGGACGGCGTAGTGCACGGGCCGCCGGTCGAGCAGGCCCGCCTCGCGGACGATGCGGCTCAGATCGGCGAAGTCGCTGCCGGTGCGGGCCTGAGCGTCCTGTGACATCGGTGGGTCCCCTCATCGCGCCTATGGCGCACCGGGGGCACGGGCGGAGCCATGTCGCGACTGCCGCGACCAGGACCGAGGGTAGCCGACCCCACCGCCGCCCGCCTGTTCGCGCGCACGTCAGCCGGTGCGGTCACCGCCGATCACGCGGGTGAGGTAGGCGCTGTTCGGGTCGTCGGTGTAGCCGGCGAACGGGGGGCAGGGCGCGAACCCGTACCGGACGTACAGCGCTCGGGCCGGGGCGAAGAAGTCCTGCGTGCCGGTCTCCAGGCTCAGCCGTCGCAGGCCGCGGCGCTCGGCCTCGGCGAGCAGGTGGCGCAGCAGCGCCGACGCGACGCCCCGTCCCCGGTGGGCCGCGGCCGTCCGCATCGACTTGACCTCGCCGTGCCCGTCGCCCAGCTCGGCGAGCGCGGCGCAGCCGACGACCTCGTCGCCGCGCCGCGCCGACCACACGGTCACCTCCGGGCGGCGCAGCCCGTCGAGGTCCAGGGCGTGGACGCTCTCGGGCGGGCTGGTGGCGCGCATGTCGCGCAGGTGCTCGGCGAGCAGGGCCGCGATGCCGGGGCCGGAGAGGTCCTCGACCACGATCTCCAGGGGCGGGCTCTGGACCGGCGGCTGCTCCACGCGCCGAGCCTAGGACCTCCCCGGCCGCGGCGACGGCGCGCGGCCGGGGAGGAGGACGGGTCGCCGTCAGCTGGCGTCGACCTTCGGCATGATCTCCTCGGTCAGGCGCTTGAGGTCGTCGATCGTCTTGGCCGTCGGCACGTCCCGGAACGGCGGCCACAGGAGCGGCATGGTCAGGCCGGCCTCCTTGTAGCGCTTGAGGATGTCCTCGATCTGCTGCGCGCTGCCCGCCAGGAGGTTCGTCGCCTTGCCCGCCGGGGTCTGGTCCATCGGCTCGTCGGTGATGACGAACCAGATCATGCTGCACATGTCGAAGCCCTCGGGGAGACCGCGGCCGAGCTCGTTCAGCTCGCGCTCCATCTCCCCCTTCCAGCGCGTGATGTCCTCCGGGGAGTCCTGGATGCCGATCCAGCCCGACAGGCCGTACTTCGCGATGCGCTTGGCCGAGCGCTTCGCGTCCTTGAGGCCGGAGAAGTAGATCGGCGGCCCGGGCTGCTGGATCGGCTTGTGGCCGAAGCCGCTGAGCGGGAAGTCGGCGAACTCGCCGTGGTACTCGAACAGGTCGTTGGTCCAGATGCCCTGCATGATCTCGATCGTCTCGCGCACGTGGGCGTGCCGGCGCGGGAACAGGTGCGGGACGCTGGCCGCGGCGAACTCCTCGGGCATCCAGCCGGAGCCGACGCCGACGTTGAGCCGCCCGCCCGACAGGTGGTCCTGGGTGGCGAGCTCGGCCGCCAGCACGCCCGGGGAGCGGTACGGCGTGTCGATGATGCTCATGCCGATGCGGAGCTTCGTGGTCTTCGCGGCCAGCCACGGGATCAGGGTCATGCCCTGGAACCACTTGCCCCGCGAGATGACCGGCATGCCCGGGGGGAACTCGGTCATCATGCCGAACGGGTACTGCAGCTCGCCGCGGTCGGAGGCCTCGGGGACGACGATGCGGTCGAGCGTCCAGACGGAGTCGAAGTCGAGGTCCTCGGCGAGGGCCGTGAGGTCCTCGAGCTCCTTGACGGTCACCTCGTCGCGGAAGTTCGGAAGGTAGAGAGCGAGCTTCATCGGTCGGCCTCCTCGGGAGTCGGCGGGTCGCGCCGCACCGGTGGAGGGCGCGACCGCGGTTCCGGCGGGGTGCGTGGGCGTGCGGGGCGACGCCCGGGCGGACACGCTGGGAGGATCGTGCTCCGGCCGCATCAACCCGATCTCAGGCGGATCTCAACGCACCGTCAACGACGCGGTCGCCGTCGCCGGCCGCGTCTAGGGTCCCGGGCGTGGAACCCGTCCTCTGGAGCCCGACGGCGGCCCGCATCGCGGGCTCCGCGCTGCGCGGCTACCTGGACCGGCTGGAGGAGCGCGAGGGGCGGCCGTTCCCCGACCACGACGCGCTCCACGCGTGGTCGGTCGCGGACGTCGACCGGTTCTGGACCTCGATCGTCGAGCACTACGGGGTCGACTTCTCCGCGCCCTGGACGCAGGTGCGCACCCCCGATCCGATGCCGCGCACCCGCTGGTTCACCGGGGCCCGGCTGAACTGGGCGCAGCACGCGCTGCGCCGCGGGGCCGACGACGCCACCGCGCTCGTGTGCGTCCAGGAGGGCGGGCGGCCCGCACGCGAGATCACCTTCGGCACCCTGCGCCGGTCCGTCGCAGCCGCGGCGGGCTGGCTGCGCCGGGCCGGCGTGCGCCCCGGTGACCGGGTCGGCGCCTACCTGCCCAACACCGAGCACGCCGTGATCGCCTCCCTCGCCGCGGCCGCGGTCGGCGCGGTGTGGGCGTGCTGCTCGCCGGATTTCGGCGCCGAGGGCACCATCGGCCGCCTCGCCCAGCTCGGGCCCACCGTGCTCGTCGCGGCGGACGGCTACCACTGGAACGGCCGGGAGGTCGACCGCGCCGACGTCGTCGCGCGGCTGCGCGCGGAGCTCCCGACGCTGCGCCACGTCGTCCACGTGCCGTACGTGTTCGAGCGCCCGCACCCCGAGGGCACCACGCCGTGGGACGAGCTGCTGGCCCAGGACGCGCCCCCGGAGTTCGAGCAGGTCGAGTTCTCCGACCCGCTGTGGGTGCTGTTCACCTCCGGCACCACCGGGCTGCCCAAGGGCCTGGTGCACGGGCACGGCGGCATCGTGCTGGAGGGCCTCAAGTGGTCCGGGCTCTACGCCGGGGTGCGCGAGGGCGAGCGGCTGTTCGCCGCCACCTCCACCGGTTGGGCGCTGTGGAACATGCAGCTGTACGCGCTGACCCAGGGGGCCGGGATCGTGCTCTACGAGGGCAGCCCCGGGCACCCGGCGGGCGCGGTGTGGGAGGTGGCGGCCCGCACCGGGGCGCAGGTCGTGCTGCTCGGCGCGGCGGTGGTCACCGCGACCGCGAACGCGGGGGTCTCCCCGCGGGAGCAGGGGCACGACCTGAGCCGGCTGCGGCACCTGATGGTCAGCGGCTCGGCGCTGCCGCGGGACGGCTACCGGTGGGTGCTGGAGCACGTCGGCCCGGACCTGCGCATCGACTCGACCAGCGGGGGCACCGACATCTGCGGCGCCTTCGTCGGCGCCAGCGAGTACTCCCCGGTCCGGGCGGGCCGGATCGGCGGCAGGCTCGCGGGCGTGGACTGCGCGGCCTGGGACTCCTCGGGGCGGCCCGTCGTCGACGAGGTCGGCGAGCTGGTGGTCACCCAGCCGATGCCCTCGATGCCCGTGCACCTGTGGAACGACCCCGACGCCGTCCGCTACACGGAGTCCTACTTCGACACCTGGCCCGGCATGTGGCGCCACGGGGACTGGGTGACGATGCACTCCGACGGCAGCGTGTCCGTCCACGGCCGGTCGGACTCGACGCTCAACCGCCACGGCGTGCGGCTGGGCAGCAGCGACTTCTACGACGTGCTCGAGACCCTGCCGGAGATCGCCGAGACCCTCGTGGTCGGCGTGGAGCGCCCCGACGACGGGTACTGGCTCGGCCTGTTCGTCGTGCCGGCGCCCGGACACGCGCTCGACGACGCGCTGCGGGCGACGATCGTCACGACGCTGCGCACGCGGCTGAGCCCCCGCCACGTCCCCGACGAGATCCTGGAGGCGCCCGCGGTGCCGCACACCCTGACCGGCAAGCGGCTGGAGGTGCCGGTCAAGAAGCTGCTCGCCGGCCGGCCGCTGGAGGAGGCGGCCAACGTCGCCGCCGTCGACGACGCCGACGCGCTGCGCTGGTACGCGCGGTTCGCCGCCGACCGGTTCGACCCCGCGGGCTGACGGGCGTGCGCCTGGGAGCGACGCTCGCCCACCTGTCCCCCGCCCCGCCGATCGCGCTGGCCGAGCGGTCCCGGCGCCTGGTCGGGGCGGGGTTCGAGAGCCTGTGGATCCCCCAGGTGGTCGGGCGCGGCCACCTCGTCCCCGACCCGTTCGTGGCCCTGGCGGTGGCGGCCACGGCCACCGAGGACGTCGAGCTCGGCACGGCCACCGTGCAGGTGCCGCTGCACCACCCCGCGGACCTCGCCCACCGGGTCCTGTCGCTGCTGTCGGTGTGCGGCGACCGCCTGACCCTCGGCGTCAGCCCGGGGTCGACCGCCACCGACTCGGCCGCCTTCGACCGGGACCACGCCGCCCGCTTCCGGACCTTCGACGAGCACCTGGCGCGGCTGCGGGTCCTGCTCGCCCGCGGCCGCGACGAGCGCGTCGACCTCGCTCCCGCCGCGGTCGCCGCCGGGGGGCCGCCGCTGCTGCTGGGCTCCTGGGGGGCGAAGGTCGAGCGGGCCGCCCGGGAGTTCGACGGCTGGCTGGCCTCGGGCTACCGGAGCACGCCCGACCAGATCCTCGCCGCCCACGAGCGCTTCCGCGCCGCCGGCGGTCGCCGCGCGGTCGTGTGCGCCGTGCCGGTGCTGGGGCGGGAGGACCTCGGACCCACCGGCGAGGCGCTGCACCGCTACGCCGAGGCCGGCGTCGACGACGCCGTCGTGCTGATCGGGCCGGACGGGCCGGACCCCGAGCAGGTCAGGGACCTGCTCCCGCGGACCGCACCGCCGTCGTGACCCCGCCGGTCGAGGCGGTTGCTCCGGGTGGCCCGGATCCGGAGGATGTCCGCGTGACCGGCGGCACATCCACGCGCGTGCTGGTCGTCGACGACGACGACCGCGTGCGCACCATGGTGGCCTGGCAGCTGGAGGCCGACGGGTACGCCGTCACCGAGGCCGCCGACGGTGCCGGAGCCCTGGAGCGGATCGAGGCGCAGCGGCCCGACCTCGTCGTCCTGGACCTGTCGATGCCCGGGGTGGGCGGGCTCGACGTGCTGCGCCGCGTCCGCGCCGAGGAGGCGCGCTCGGGGTCGGCGTCCGCGCTGCCGGTCATCGTCCTGTCCGGTCGCAGCGGTGAGACCGACCGCATCATCGGGCTCGACCTCGGCGCCGACGACTACCTGGTCAAGCCGTTCTCGCCCGGCGAGCTGGCCGCCCGCGTGCGCTCGGTGCTGCGCCGCACGGTGCCGGCGCGGCCGGTGACGATGGCCGGGCTGGTGGTCGACCCGGCCACCCGCGACGTCCACGTCGACGGCGTCGCCGTGGAGCTCACCGCCCGCGAGTTCGACCTGCTGGCCTTCCTCGCCCGCCACCCCCGCCAGGTGTTCACCCGCGCCCAGCTGCTGCAGCAGGTGTGGCGCTCGGACCCGGGGTGGCAGGGCGAGAGCACCGTCACCGAGCACGTCCACCGGCTGCGCGGCAAGATCGGGCCCGCGCGGCTGCGGACCGTGCGCGGGGTGGGCTACCAGCTGGAGCCGTCGTGACGACCGGGGCGCTCGCGCCGGACCTCGACCCGGCCGACGGCGTGGCCCTGCTGCACCGCCAGGCCGCCGTGCTGGAGCTGATCGCCACGGGCGCGGGGCTGCCGGAGATGCTCGGCGCCGTCACCGAGGCGCTGGAGGAGCTCATCCCCGGCAGCCGCTGCTCGGTGCTGCTGCTCGACCCCGCGGGCAGCACCCTGCGCCACGGCGCCGCGCCGAGCCTGCCGGCCGCCTTCTCCGCGGCCGTCGACGGCATGCGGGTCGGCCCGCTGGCCGGCTCCTGCGGCACCTGCGCGCACCTCGCCGTCGAGGTCGTCGCGGCCGACATCACCGTCGATCCCCGCTGGGCCGGGTACCGCGAGCTGGCCCTGCCGCACGGACTGCGCTCGTGCTGGTCGAGCCCGATCCGGGGGCGGCGCGGCGCGCAGGAGACCGTGCTGGGCACGTTCGCCGTCTACCACGACCACCCGCACGAGCCGACCGCGCGCGAGCGCCGCCTGGTGCAGCGCTTCACGCACCTGTGCTCGGTGGCCATCGAGCACGCCCGGCTCTACGGCGCGCTGGCCGAGAGCGAGGAGCGGTTCCGCCGCGCCTTCGAGGACAACGCGGTCGGGATGGCGCTCCTCGCGCTGGACGGGCGGTTCAGCAAGGTCAACCGGGCCCTGCGGGACATGCTGGGCCGGCCCGAGGCGGCGCTGCTGGCGACCGACCTCGCGGGCGTGCTGGCGCCCGGCGCCGCCGCCGACGCGCTGGCCGCCCTCGCGGCCTGCGCCGCCGGCGAGCGGGCCTCGTTCGAGACCACGCTCGTGCGCGCGGACGGCGAGGACGTGCGCGCCGTCGTCACGGCGTCCGTCGTGCACGGCGCCGGCGGGGCGTACCTGTCGGTGAACGTCCTCGACGTCACCGAGCGACGGGCCGCCGAGGCCGAGCGCCGCGCCCGCCGCGAGGCCGAGCTGGCCCGGGGCGCGGCCGAGGCGGCGAGCCGGGCCAAGTCCGACTTCCTGTCCGCGCTGTCCCACGAGCTGCGCACCCCGCTGCAGGCCGTCACCGGGTTCACCGAGCTGCTCGGCACGCTCGACCTCTCCCCCGAGCGCCGCACCGCCGCGCTCGGGCACATCGCGTCGGCGTCGTCGCACATCCTGGCCCTGGTCGACGACGTGCTCGACATCGCCGCGGTCGAGGCGGGCGCCCTGCCCGTCCACCCGGCCGACGTCGAACCGGGTCCGATCGTCGGCGAGGTGGCCGACCTGCTCGGTCCGCTCGCGGCCGAGCGCTCGGTGGTGGTTCGGGCCGACGTCACGGGCCGGGTGCGCGCCGACCCGCGCCGGCTGCGCCAGGTGCTGATCAACGTCGTGACGAACGCGGTGCGCTACAACCGCCCCGGCGGCTCGGTGACGATCACCTCGATCACCGACGACGACGGCGTCACCCTGGCCGTGGGCGACACCGGGCCCGGCATCCCGCCCGAGCTGGTCGAGCGGCTGTTCGTGCCGTTCGACCGGCTCGGCGCCGACACCGGCCCCGAGCCGGGCGCCGGGCTGGGCCTCGTGCTGGCCCGCGGCCTGGTGGAGGCGATGGAGGGCCGGCTCGACGTGCGCAGCGCGCCGGGGCGGGGCACGACGGTGACCGTGCGGCTCCCGCGCGCCGACCCGGCCTAGCGCCGCAGCAGCACGAACACCAGCAGCGCCGCCGCTACCCCGATCACCAGAGCGAGTAGCCCCCAGGCGGCCGGGCGGCGGTTCCACGTGCGCCCCCGCTCCAGGGCGACCCGCCCGGCACCGGTGAGCACGAGCGCGGCCGCGGCGAGGCCGAGCACGACCTCCAGCTCCACACCCCCGCCGTCGGACGCCTCGAAGAACCCACCGCCCGCCTCCAGCAGCACCGCATTGATCATGATGGCGAGCAGGCCGGCGGCGGCGAGCGGCGTGCCCACGCCCAGCACCACGAACGCGCCCGCGACGAGCTCGGTGAGCCCGGTGACCCAGGCCAGCACGACCGGCTCGGTGAAGCCGTAGCCCTGCAGCACCTGCGCGAACCCGCCGATGCCCGGGCCGCCCCACAGGCCGAACACCTTCTGCATGCCGTGCGCGAAGAACGTGCCGCCCACCGCGAACCGGAGCAGCAGCAGGCCCGCGTCGGCGCCGCCGTTCCACTCCAGGGGGCGGCGGGTCGGCCGGGTCGTGGACGGTTCGACCCCGCCTGGCGGGAACACCGACGTCGGCTGGTCGCTCATGCTCCCCGACAGTAGGGGGTCAGTAGCCGTCGCGGACCAGGTTGGGCGGCTCCTCGCCGCGGGCGAGGGCCGCGAGCTGCTCGGCCGCCACGCCGTACGCGCGGCGCATCGCGCCCGGCACGCTGCCGCCCACGTGCGGGGTGAGCAGCAGGCCGGGCGCGGACCACAGCGGGTGGCCCTCGGGCAGCGGCTCGGGGTCGGTGACGTCGAGGGCGGCGCGCAGCCGGCCGCTCCCGAGCTCGGCGGTGAGCGCGTCGGTGTCGGCGACGGGGCCGCGCGCGGCGTTGACCAGCACCGCGCCGTCGGGCATGGCCGCCAGGAACGCCGCGTCGACCAGGCCGCGGGTGGCCTCGGTGAGCGGGACGATCACCACGCAGGCGTCGTGGTCGGGCAGCAGGGCGGGCACCTCGTCGATGCCGTGCACGCCGTCGCGGGCGCGCCGGCCGACCAGCGTGGTGACGACGTCGAAGGGGGCCAGCCGCCGCACGAGGTGCTCGGCGACGTCCCCGGCCCCGACGACCAGCACCCGCTTCCCGGCCAGCTCCTCGGTCTGGTGCTGGTCCCAGCGGCCGTCGGCCTGGGCGTGCGCGAACCGCGGCAGGTGGCGGTACACGCCGAGCAGCGCGGCGACGATCCACTCGGCCGTGGCGCCGCCGTGCGCACCGCGGCAGTCCGACAGGGCGACGCCGTCGGGCAGGCGGCCGATCCACGCCTCGGCCCCGGCCGTGAGGAGCTGCACGAGCCGCAGCCGCGGCAACCGCTCGGCCAGCTCCACCGCCTCCCCCGTCGCGAGGAACGGCGGCACCAGCACGTCGGCGCGCTCCGCCTCGGGGGGCAGCCGGCCGCCCGGGGAGTACGGCACCGCCGTGACACCGGGGAGGTCGCCGAGCAGGTCGGGCCCCTCCTCGTGCGGGACCAGCACGGTGATCGTCACGACGCCGCACGCTACCCGCCACCGGTGGCCGGGTGCTCACGAGGCGCTCACCGGGTGCCGCCTAGCCTGGGCCGGTGAGGGGACGGGGCGTGCTGGCGGCACTGCTGCTCGCGCTGTCGCTGGGCGGGTGCGCCACCTTCCCCGACAACGGCCCGCGCGCGTGGCAGGAGCAGCTGCAGGGCGCCGGCGAGCTGGGCGACATCCCGCGGGTGCCCCAGGACGTCCCGCCGAGCGCCGCGCCGCAGGAGCAGGGCGGCGACCCGTCCGCGCCGACCCAGCCGGACCCCTGCGACGACCCCGACCCCGCCGTGATCGCCACGTGCCTCGACCCGGTCGGCGCGATCGCCGTCCTGCCCGACGGCGCGTCCGCGCTCGTGGCCGAGCGGGAGACGGGCCGGGTGCTGCGCGTCGTGCAGGGGGTGGAGCCGGAGCTGGTCACCACCGTGCCCGTCGACGCCGCCGGCGGGATCACCGGGCTCGTGCTGTCGCCGGCCTACACCGAGGACCGCCTCGTCTACGCCTACGTCACGACCCCCCAGGACAACCGCGTCGTGCTCCTCGCGCCGGGCGAGGCGCCCAAGCCGGTGCTCACCGGCATCCCCCGCGGGGCCACCGGCAACGGCGGCGCGCTCGCCGTCGACGTCGACGGGTCGCTGCTCGTCGCCACGGGCGCCGCGGGCCGCGGGGACGACCCGGCGTCGCTGGCCGGGAAGCTGCTGCGCATCGACACCCGCGGCCGGCCGGCCGAGGGCAACCCCGACCCGGCGTCGCCCGTGCTGAGCTCGGGGCTCACCGCGCCCGGCGGGATCTGCGTCGACCCCGTCACCGGCGCCGCGTGGATCACCGACCGCACCCCGGCCGCCGACCTCCTGCACCTCGTCACCCCCGGCCCCCTCCTCGAGGCCGCCTGGCGCTGGCCGGACCGCCCCGGCGTCGGCGGGTGCGCGGCCGTCGGGGACGCCGTCGCGGTGCCCCAGGCCGACGCCGCCGCGATGTTCCTGCTGCGCGTCGACGGCAACGCGGCGATCACGAGCACCGAGACCGCCCTGCAGGACGCCTACGGCCGCCTCGGCGCCGCGACGGTCGGCCCGGACGGCCTGATCTGGTTCGGCACCTTGAACAAGGACGGCGGCGACCCGGTGCCGTCGGACGACCGCGTCGTCCGCATCCCCCTCGCCGGCGGGGGCGGCGCCTCGCGCGCCTGAGGAACGAGGGCGCCTGACGGCGCCCGTGCGCGCGGAGGAGTGCTAGAACACTTGCCCGCACTCACGACCTCGGGGACCGGCACGACGGGCACCGCTGCAGATCGCCGTTCCACCCGAGGCGGGCGAGCACCTGGAAGACCTCACCGGCCGCACCGCAGGGATCGTCGAACAGGTCGCGCCAACCGAACACCAGACGGGACCGACCGGCCAGCTCGGCTGCGTTGTCGCGGCGCCGGTCCCGGAAAGCGACGCCGTCGAGGAGGTGGGTCCGCCCGTCGAGCCGCACGGTGAGCGGCGCCCCGACGTCGTCGTACACAGCGTCCTCCCACAACGTGACGCCGTCGACGACGACGGGCGCCTGTCTGCGGGCGGCGGGGAGGCCGTGCCGGCGCTCGACGTCCACGGCGTACCGCTCCTCGAGCGCCGACTGCACGCCCTGGCGCACCAGCCGCACCGCATCGGCGAGCGCGCGGCGGTACCGGCGGGGCGGTCTCTCCAGCAGGCGCCGATCCACGTCCAGGGGGCGCACCCGGCCTCCGGTCAGGAGCACGACCAGCGCCTGGCGGGCCGAGCGGGCGTCCGGTTTCTCGACGGCGACGTCCAGCGCCGTGTCGGCCCGGGACGTCATCGGCGGATCGGCCTCGACGACGATGTGCCGCCACGCCCGGGACCGGTGGACGATCACGAGGTCGCCCTGCGACACCGCCGATGCGCCGTAGCGAACGGTGATGTGCGCGGGTCCGTCCGCAGCGGGGAGCATGCCCCACTGCTCGGCGGCGGTGCGGTGGCTGAGCACGGCCCCGGACCCCCCGTAGCGGAGCGCGGCCGAGATCCGGGCGTCGCGCGACAGGGGGCCGGTGAAGAGCGCGTAGGTGCGCGGGAGGACCTGGCGCCACCGCTCGGCGGCGAGCTGCGCAGCGATCAGGTCGGGCGAGGCGCCCAGCTCCCTGAGCTGGCTCCAGGACGCGACTCCGTACTGCGCCTCCAGGAGCGCTTCCCACCGCGGGTTCGCCTGCGGACGGCTCGGGCTGTAGCGGGGCATGCGCCGAGGATGCGGACGGCTGATCCCGCCGGGGGATGACCGGCGGCCGGCTGTGGACGGCCGCATCCCGGTGTGGACGGGGAGGTCGTGCGTGCGGAGGAGTGTTCTAGCACTCCTCCGCGCGCACGGGCGGCGTCAGCCGCTCAGCCGCCCACCCGCTCCAGGATCAGCTCGCGCACGCGCTGGGCGTCGGCCTGGCCGCGGGTGGCCTTCATGACCGCCCCCACGATCGCGCCCGCCGCCTGCACCTTGCCGCCGCGGATCTTCTCCACGACGTCGGGCTGGGCGGCCAGGGCCGCGTCGACGGCGGCGACCAGGGCGCCGTCGTCGGAGACGACCTGCAGCCCCCGCGCCGCGACGACCTCGTCCGGGGTGCCCTCGCCAGCCAGCACGCCGTCGACGGCCTGGCGGGCCAGCTTGTTGTTCAGCTGCCCGCCCGCCACGAGCGCGATGACGCGCGCGACGTCGGCCGGGGTGATCGGCAGGGCGTCGAGCGGCACCTCGCGGGCGTTGGCCTGCTGGGTCAGGTACGACACCCACCACGACCGGGCCTCGCCGGCGGGGGCGCCCGCCGCGACCGTCGCCTCGATCAGGTCCAGCGCGCCCGCGTTGACGAGGTCGCGCAGCTCGGCGTCGGTCAGCGACCACTCCGCCTGCAGCCGGGCGCGCCGCGCCCAGGGCAGCTCGGGCAGCGTGCCGCGCAGCTCCTCCACCCACTCGGCGGGCGGCGCGATCGGCACGAGATCGGGCTCGGGGAAGTAGCGGTAGTCCTCCGAGGTCTCCTTGCGCCGCCCGGCCCGCGTGCTGCCGGACTGCTCCTCGAAGTGCCGCGTCTCCTGCACCACGGTGCCGCCGCCGAGCAGGATCCCGGCCTGGCGGGAGACCTCGTACCGGACCGCGCGCTCGACCGACCGCAGCGAGTTGACGTTCTTCGTCTCCGACCGCGTCCCCAGCAGGCCGGAGTCGCGGGGCGAGAGCGAGAGGTTGACGTCGCAGCGCATCGACCCCTGGTCCATGCGGACGTCGGACACCCCGAGCGCCTTGATCAGGTCGCGCAGCGCGGTGACGTAGGCGCGCGCCACCTCCGGGGCCCGCTCGCGGGTGCCCGGGATCATCTTCGTGACGATCTCGATCAGCGGGACGCCGGCCCGGTTGTAGTCGAGCAGCGAGTACTCCGCACCGTGGATCCGCCCGGTGGACCCGCCGACGTGCAGCGACTTGCCGGTGTCCTCCTCCATGTGGGCGCGCTCGATGCCCACGCGGACGACCTCGCCGTCGTCGAGCGCGACGTCCAGCCAGCCGTCGACGGCGATGGGCTCGTCGTACTGGGAGGTCTGGAAGTTCTTCGGCATGTCCGGGTAGAAGTAGTTCTTCCGGGCGAACCGGCCCCACGGCGCGATCGAGCAGTTCAGCGCCAGCCCGATCCGCATCGCCGACTCCACCGCCGTCCGGTTGACGACCGGCAGCGCGCCGGGCAGCCCCAGGCAGGTCGGGCACGTCTGCGTGTTCGGCTCGGCGCCGAACGCCGTCGGGCAGCCGCAGAACATCTTCGTGCTCGTGTTCAGCTCGACGTGCACCTCGAGCCCCATGACGGGGTCGAAGCGCTCGATCGCCTCGTCGAAGGAGACCTCGGTGGTGGTCATGCGGTGGTCACCTCCGGAACGCGGTGGATCAGGGCGCCGCCGTCGTCGGCGTCGCGGGACGCCTCGAAGGCCGCGCCGACGCGGTACATCACGGCCTCGCCGAGCGCGGGCGCCATGACCTGCAGGCCGACCGGCAGCCCGTCGGACAGCCCGCACGGCACGGACAGCGCGGCGGTGCCGGCCAGGTTGGTGGGGATCGTGGCCAGGTCGTTGAGGTACATGGCCAGCGGGTCGTCGATCTTGTCGCCGATCGGGAACGCCGCGGTGGGCGTGGCCGGCGAGACCAGCACGTCCGCCTGTCCGAAGGCGGCGGTGAAATCGCGGGAGATCAGCGTGCGGACCTTCTGCGCCTGGCCGTAGTAGGCGTCGTAGTAGCCCGAGCTCAGCGCGTAGGTGCCGAGGATGATGCGCCGCTTCACCTCGGGGCCGAAGCCGGCCTCGCGGGTGGCGGACATGACCTCCTCGGCCGACGCACCCTTCGCGACCCGCAGGCCATAGCGCATGGCGTCGAACCGCGCGAGGTTCGACGACACCTCGCTGGGCAGGATCAGGTAGTACGCGGCGAGCCCGTACTCGAAGTGCGGGCAGGACACCTCGACGACGTCGGCGCCCAGCTTCTCCAGCCGGCGCAGGGACGCGTCGAACGCCGCGCGGACGCCCGGCTGGTAGCCCTCGCCGCCCAGCTCGCGGACCACGCCGACGCGCACCCCGGTCAGGTCGCCGCGGGCGCCCTCCCGGGCGGCCTCGACGACGGCGGGCACGGGCGCGTCGATCGAGGTGGAGTCGAGCGGGTCGTACCCGCCGATCACCTCGTGCAGCAGCGCCGCGTCCAGCACGGTGCGCGCGCACGGCCCGCCCTGGTCCAGCGACGACGCGCAGGCGATGAGGCCGTAGCGGGAGACGCCGCCGTAGGTGGGCTTGACGCCGACGGTGCCGGTGAACGCGGCCGGCTGCCGGATCGAGCCGCCGGTGTCGGTGCCGATCGCGAGCGGCGCCTCGAAGGCGGCCAGCGAGGCGGCCGACCCGCCGCCGGACCCGCCGGGGACCCGGTCCAGGTCCCACGGGTTGCGCGTCACGCCGTAGGCCGAGTGCTCGGTGGAGGAGCCCATCGCGAACTCGTCCATGTTGGTCTTGCCGAGGATCGTGATGCCGGCCGCGCGCAGCCGGGCGGTGACCGTGGCGTCGTAGGGCGGTCGCCAGCCCTCGAGGATCCGCGACCCGGCCGTGGTCGGCATGTCGGTGGTGGTGAAGACGTCCTTGAGCGCCAGCGGCACGCCGGCCAGCGGCGACGCCGGCGCACTGCCCGCGGCCAGGCCCTCGTCCACCAGCGCGGCGCTCGCCAGCGCCGCGTCCGCGGCGACGTGCAGGAAGGCGTGCACCTCGCCGTCGACGGCGGCGATGCGGTCGAGGTGGGCCTGCGCGACCTCGACGGCGGACACCTCGCGGGTGTGCACCAGCTCGGCCAGCTCGGCCGCGGTGCGACGGGTCAGGTCGGCGCTCATGCCGCACCTCCGGTGCTCGTGAGTGCGCAGGAGTGTTCTGGGCCTTCTCGGCGCGCACGGGCGGCGGAGCGCCTCACTGCTCCTCCCCCAGGATCCGCGGGACGCGGAAGCGCCCGTCCTCGGCCTCCGGTGCGCCGGACAGCGCCTGCTCCTGCGTGAGGCTCGGGCGCAGCTCGTCGCGCCGGAACACGTTCTCCAGCGGGACGGCGTGCGAGGTCGGGGGGATGTCCTCGGCGGCGACCTCGCCGACCCGCGCGACGGACCCCAGGATCACGTCGAGCTGGCCCGCGAACAGGTCGAGCTCCGCGTCGGTGACGGCCAGACGGGCGAGCCGGGCGAGGTGCGCGACCTCGTCCCGGGTGATCCCCGAGGTGGCGGACACAGCATCGGCGGGCATGTAGGGGTGCCTCCAGGAGAACTTCGACGGGGGCCGCGCCGGCGTCGGCGGGAAGACCACGAGTCTAGTGGGGTCGCCACGACACGTCGGCGCACGGTTGCCCGGCGGAGCCCCGGTCCTGACAGAATCGCCCGCGAGCGCCGTGCCGGCCCGCGCCGACCGGCACGGGCGCGAGTGCGGCCGGGGTCGAGGAGGCGTCGGTGTCGTACCTGCTCCGCGTGGTGCTGCCGGACAAGCCCGGCAGTCTCGGTGCCGTCGCGACGGCCCTGGGCAACGCGGGCGTCGACATCCTGGGCGTGGACGTCGTGGAGCGCTCGCGCGGGCAGGCCGTCGACGACCTCGCCGTCGAGCTGCCCGCGGGCCGGCCCCCGGACGTGCTCATCACCGCGGCGGAGTCGGTGCCGGGCGTCGAGGTGGAGTCGGTGCGGCCGCACTCGGGCAAGCTCGACACCCACCGCGAGCTGGAGCTCATCGACGTCATCAGCAACGACCCGGAGCACGGGCTGACGCTGCTGGCCGAGGGCGTGCCGCGGATCTTCCGCGCCGGCTGGGCGCTCGTCGCGGCCCGAGAGGGCACGCGGGCCTACCGCCTCGCGGAGAGCAACGCGGCCCCCGAGACGCGGGCCGGTGACCTGCCGTGGCTGCCGCTGAAGAAGGCGATCGTCGTCGACCCCGCGGTGCACGCGGTGCCCGAGCCGTGGACCGAGCTGGACACCGAGCTGGCCGCGGCGCCGTTCGGGCCGTCCACCCCGCACGCCCTGGTCGTCGGCCGCCCGGGCGGCCCGGCGTTCCGGCCCTCCGAGCTGGCCCGGCTGGCCCACCTGGCCGGCATCGTGACGACGGTGCTGGGCGGCTAGTGGACCGGCCGTGGGCGCGGGTGCCGGGCTGGGTCGGCCCGGCGGTGCGGCCCGAGCTGGCCGGCGCCGTCGACGAGATCGTCGCCGCGGTCCGCGCCGAGGTGCCCGACTACGCCCGCCCGCTGACGGGGCGGTTCGGCATGCGGATCACCGAGGGCGTGTCGGTGGCGCTGGGGCAGTTCGTCGACCTCCTCGGCAGCGACGTCGGCCTGCCCGACACCCGCGTGTACCGCGCGCTGGGCGAGCTGGAGCACCGCGAGGGCCGCACGCTGGCCGCGCTGCAGAGCGCCTACCAGGTCGGCAGTCGCATCCTGTGGCGGCGGATCGGCGAGGGCGCGACGGCCCGCCAGCTCCCCCCGGACACGATCTTCGCGCTCGCCGAGGCCCTGTTCACCTGGATCGAGGTGCTGTCCGGGGCGTCGGTCGCGGGCTGGGCGGCCGAGGAGTCCAGCCGCGCCGGCTCGATGCAGACCCGGCGCCACGCGCTCGTCGAGCTGCTGGCCCGCCACCCCCCAGCGCCGGCCGCGGAGGTGGAGCAGGCCGCGGCGGCCGCGGGCTGGCGGCCGCCCACGCGGCTCGCGGCCCTGGCCGTCGAGGACGCCGTCGGGGTGGCGGCGCGCGTGGCGTCGTCGATCGGGGCCGATCTCGACCCGGTCGGGCTGGTGCTCGTGCCGGCCGTCGAGGGCACGGGGTGGCTCGACCGCGTCCGCGCGGGGCTGGGCGACCGGCGCGCGGTCCTCGGGCCCGTCGTCGAGCCGGTGGAGGCGCACCGGTCGGTGGCCAGGGCGCGAACGGCCTGGCCCCTGCACGCCGCGGGCCGGCTCGGGGACGACCGGCTCGCCCGCGCCGACGAGCACCTGGTCACGCTCGTGCTGGCCGCGGACCCCGACATCTCCGCCGACATCCTGCGCCGCGCGCTGGGCCCGCTCGACGACCTCCCGGCCGGGGCCGCGGCGCGCGCCCGCGAGACGCTGGAGGCCTGGCTGGACGCCCACGGGGACGTCACCGCCACGGCCGAGGCCCTGCACGTCCACCCGCAGACGGTGCGCTACCGGCTGGCCGGGCTGCGCGACACGCTCGGGGACGCGCTGGACGACCCGGTGCGACGCCTGGAGCTGGCGCTGGCGCTGCGCCTCCCACCGCCCCCCTCGTGACAGGAAAGCCACGTTCAGGACGTCTCGCGTCCTGAACGTGGCTTTCCTGCAACGAGGGCCCGGAGGGGTCAGGCGGTCTTCGGGCCGCCGCCGGGGAGGGCGAGCCGGAAGATCTTCTTGACGACCTTGGCGTACTGCACGGGCAGCGGGCCGGCGGTGTAGGGCAGGCCGTAGCGCTGGCAGATCTCCCGCACCCGGGGGGCGATGCGCGCGTAGCGGTTGCTCGGCACGTCCGGGAACAGGTGGTGCTCGATCTGGTGGGACAGGTTGCCCGTCATGAGGTGGAACAGCGGGCCGCCGGTGAGGTTGGCCGAGCCCAGGAGCTGGCGGACGTACCACTCGCCCCGGCTCTCGCCCTCCAGGCGGTCCTCCTCGAACGTCTCCGTGCCGTCGGGGAAGTGCCCGCAGAAGATCACGGCGTGCGACCAGACGTTGCGCACGGTGCCGGCGGTGACGTTCGCCGCGAGGGTCGCCAGGAAGCCCGGCCCGGACAGCAGCGGGAACAGCACGAAGTCCTTGGCCCACTGCTTGCGGCCCTTGCGCAGGATCGTGAGCGCCTGGGAGCGGAGCTCGGCCCACGTCTTCTTGCCCTCGACCACCCGGTCGAACTCCAGGTCGTAGAGCGTGATCGCGTACTCGAAGAACAGCGACAGCAGGACGTTCGTCACCGGCTGGAACAGGTCGGTGGGGCGCCACTCCTGCTCGGGGGTGATGCGCATGACCGCGTAGCCCAGGTCGCGGTCCTTGCCGCGCACGTTGGTGAACGTGTGGTGCTCGTAGTTGTGGCTCTTCTGCCAGAACTCCGAGGGCGAGGAGTGGTCCCACTCCCAGCTCTTCGAGTTGATCTTCGGGTCGCGCATCCAGTCCCACTGGCCGTGGAGGATGTTGTGGCCCAGCTCCATGTTGTCGAGGATCTTCGACACCGACAGGGCGGCCGTGCCGGCCAGCCACGCCGGCGGGAACAGTGAGAACAGCAGCGCGGCGCGCCCGCCGACCTCGAGGCCCCGCTGCCAGCGGATGACCTTGTGGATGTAGGCGGCGTCGGCCTCGCCCAGGCTCCCGACGACCTCCGCGCGCAGCGCGTCCAGCTCGGCGCCCAGCGCGTCGATCTGCTCGTCGGTGAGGTGCGCGGCCGCGCTGGGCGTCAGCGTGGGCACCTTGCCCGCCATCGAGCTGGGCAGGGGGTTGATCGGCTTCTCGGCGACCTGCGGGTCGACGGGGCGGTCCAGGGTCGCGGTCATGTGCACTCCTACAGCTCGATCTCGACGTCACCGGCGGCACCGGACACGCACGTGCGGACGGTGTCGCCCGGGGTGTCGGAGACCTCGCCGGTGGTCAGGTTGCGGACGGCGCCGGCGCGCAGGCGCCCGACGCAGGTGTGGCAGATGCCCATGCGGCAGCCGTTGGGCAGCACCGCTCCGGCGTCCTCGCCGGCCACCAGGAGCGGTGTGCCGGGCGCGACGTCGGCGGTGACGCCGCTGGTGGTGAACGTGACGCGCCCGCCGGAACCCTCGGCGTCCAGCACGGGCGGGGTGAAGTGCTCGACGTGCAGCGCGTCGGGGTCCCCGGCGCGGGCCCAGTGCTCGGTGAGCGTGGCGAGCAGGCCAGCGGGGCCGCACGCCCAGGTGGCGCGGGCGGACCAGTCGGGCACGCTCTCCTCGAGCGCGTCCGGGGTGAGCCGCCCGTGCAGCGCGGTGTGGCGCTCCACCAGGCGCAGGCCGGTGCGCGCGGCGATGGCGCGCAGCTCCAGGCCGAACACCACGTCGGCGGGGGTGCGGTCGCAGTGCACGAGCACGGCGCCCTGCAGGGTGTGGGGGCGCGTGGCGGCGAGCTCGCGCAGCATGGCCATCACCGGGGTGATGCCGCTGCCGGCCGTCAGGAACAGCAGCTTCTCGGGGACCGGGTCGGGCAGCACGAACTCGCCGGCGGGCGGGCCGAGCCGCACCAGCGTGCCGACGGGCGTGCGGTGGGCCAGCGCGCCCGACACCGTGCCGCCGGGCACCGCCGTGACGGTGACGGCGAGCAGGTCGTCCGACGGCCGGGAGGTCGCGGAGTAGGTGCGCCAGTGCCACACCCCGTCCAGCCGCACGCCCAGGCCGACGAACTGGCCGGGTTGGGGGCGGGGGCCGGGGCGGCCCGGACGCAGGAGCAGCGTCGTGGTGTCGGCGGTCTCCCGCCGCAGCCCGGCGACGCGGGCGTGGGGCTCGCTGCGCGACCACAGCGGGTTGATGGTGCCGATCAGGTCGTCGGGCAGGAGCGGCTGGGTGAGCCACCCGGCCGCCCTCCTGACCCACCCGCTGGTGGCATCGTGCTCCTGAGGACCCATGACACCACGATATTGCGCTTTTCGACGGCTCTCTACGTCTCGCGTCACGGCTCAACCGTCAGATCTGTGGCCTACGCACAAAGATCGGGGGTTTAGAACCGCAGGCGCAGCGCACTCTCCACCAGGTCGTCGTTGCCGGTGCCCAGCCAGCCGTCGGGGCGCTTGAGCGTGTCCTCGAAACCGATGCGGGTGTCGAGGTTGTTGCGCAGCGCGTACTCCAGCACCGCCCACGCCCCCTCCTCCTCGCCGTGCAGCAGGACCGGCACGTCCAGCTGGTCGAGCGCGCGGAGGATGCGGACCCCCTCGGCCACCGCCGTCTCCTTCTCCGGCACCGTGGACTCGGCGAGCACCCGCACCGTGCCCTTCGGGACCCCGTTGGCCCGGAGCGTGACGGCGTCGCCCGCGGTCCAGACCCCCAGCTCGATGCCGATGCCGACCTCGGCAGCGGCCGCGCACACGTCGGTCCAGCCCTTCTCGTGCACGTTGATCGAGCAGACGTCCGGCTTGCCGGTGCCCAGCTGCCCCCAGGAGTGCACGGCCTGGATCCGCAGACGGGGGTCGGGCTGGATCCAGCGGCCCGTGGTGACCCCGATCTCCATGCCCGGCACCTCGGACCGGATCTGGGACACGGCGTCGCCGACGAAGTAGGGATCGAGGGTCTCCTCGCCGTTCGGGCCGCGCGGGTGCACGTGCACCGATGACACTCCGTGCAGGGCGACGGCCCGCGCATCGCGTGCGAGGTGGCGGGCGGTCACGGGCAGGGCGGGGTGCGCGTCGGCCGGACGCGATCCGTTCAGGACGGCCTGCAGCACGGGTCCGTCCCCGGAAGAGCTGGTCTCACCTGCGGGATCGTAGCGGTCGGCCCAGGAGCCGGGCGCACCCGTCCGGACACCGTCCGGCGGGGCAGGGCCGATCGTGTGGTGCCCCTCACGCAGCGTGTGTGACGCACGGTCACGACGGGTCGGCGGCGCGCTCGGCCACCTCGACGGCCGCGTCCGGGCCGCGCTCCAGCAGCACGCGGAACCCCGCCTCGTCCAGCACGGGCACGCCGATCTCGAGGGCCTTGTCGTACTTGGAGCCGGGTGCGTCGCCCGCCACCACGAAAGCGGTGCGCTTGGAGACCGACGAGGCGGCCCGACCGCCGCGGGCGGTGATGGCCTCCTTCGCCTCGTCGCGGGAGAAGCCGTCCATCGAGCCGGTGATGACGATCGACAGTCCCTCGAGGGTGCGCGGCACGGACTCGTCGACCTCGTCGACCATCCGCACGCCGGCGGCGCGCCAGCGCGCGACCACCTCGCGGTGCCAGTCGACGGCGAACCAGTCGCGCACCGCGGCCGCGATCGTCGGCCCGACGCCCTCCACCCCGGCGATCGGCGCCAGGGCCGCGGCCAGCGCCCTGGAGCGCGCCCGCACCGCGGCCCGGGCGGCCTTGTCCGCGGCCAGCGCCCGCGCCTCCGCCGCCGCGGCGGCGGCCCCGGGGTCGTCGTCGGCGGTGTCCGCGCCGTCCGCCCCGGCCCCGGTGTCCGCGGGCTCCACGCCGTCCCCGTCGGGCGTCGCGTCGACAGCGGGCTCGCCGGGGGCGTCCGGCTCGGGACCGGGGTCGGTGCCGTCGGAGGTGATCGTGCCGCCGGCCGCCTCGGTGGCCCGCTTCGCCTCCGCCGCGGCGGCCTCGATGGCCTCCATCGACCGGAACTCGCGGGCCAGCGCCTGCGCCGCCGTAGGGCCGACGTGGCGGATCGACAGCCCGACGAGCACCCGCCACAGCGGCCGGTCCTTCGCCTCCTGGAGGTTGGCCAGCAGCTTGTGCCCGTTGGCCGAGAGGTCGCCCTCCTTCTTCCGGAACAGGTCGGTGCGCAGCAGGTCGGCCTCGTCGAGGGCGAAGACGTCGCCCTCGTCGCGCACGACCCCGGCCTTGAGCAGGGCGACCGCCGCCTCGTAGCCCAGCCCCTCGATGTCGAACGCGCCGCGCCCGGCGACGTGGAACAGCCGCTCCCGCAGCTGCGCGGGGCAGGAGCGGGAGTTGGGGCAGCGCAGGTCGGCGTCGCCGGCCTTCTGCTGGGCGAGCTCGGTGCCGCACTCCGGGCAGTGGGTGGGCATGACGAACGGCCGCTCGCTGCCGTCGCGCGCGTCGACGACCGGGCCGAGCACCTCGGGGATGACGTCGCCCGCCTTGCGGATCACCACGCGGTCGCCGATGAGCACGCCCTTGCGCTCCACCTCGTGGGCGTTGTGCAGGGTGGCCAGGGAGACGGTGGACCCGGCGACGACCACCGGCTCCATCTGCGCGAAGGGGGTGACGCGGCCGGTGCGCCCGACGTTGACGGCGATGTCGAGGAGCTTCGTGACCGCCTCCTCGGGCGGGTACTTGTAGGCGATGGCCCAGCGCGGCGCGCGCGAGGTGGAGCCCAACCGGCGCTGCAGCGCCACCTCGTCGACCTTCACCACGACGCCGTCGATCTCGTGCTCGATGTCGTGGCGGTGCTCGCCCCAGTGCTCCACGTGCGCGACGACGGCCGCGACGTCGTCGAGCACCACGGTGCGCCCGGAGACGGGCAGCCCCCAGGCCCGCAGCGCGTCGTAGCCCTGGCTCTGCCGCTCCAGGGCGAAGCCCTCGCGCTTGCCGAAGCCGTGGCAGATCAGGCGCAGGTGGCGCGACGCGGTGATGCGGGGGTCCTTCTGGCGCAGCGAGCCCGCGGCGGTGTTGCGGGGGTTGGCGTAGGGCGGCTTGCCGGCCTCCACCATCAGGGCGTTGAGGGCCTGGAAGTCCTCGAGCCGGAAGTAGACCTCGCCGCGGACCTCGACCAGCGCGGGCACCGGGAACTCCGCCGTGCCGGTGAGCCGCTCGGGCACCTCGGCGAGCGTGCGCATGTTGAGGGTGACGTCCTCACCGGTGCGCCCGTCGCCGCGGGTGAGGGCCCGGGTGAGCCGGCCGTCCTCGTAGAGCAGGTTGACCGCCAGCCCGTCGATCTTGAGCTCGCACAGGTAGTGGACGCCCTCCCCCACCTCGCGCGCGACCCGCTCGGCCCAGGACCGCAGCTCGTCGGGGGCGAAGGCGTTGTCGAGGCTGAGCATCCGCTCGAGGTGGTCGGCCGCGGCGAAGTCGGTGGAGAACCCGCCCACCCGCTGCGTGGGCGACGCGGGCGTGACCAGCTCGGGGTGCTGCTCCTCCAGCTCCAGCAGCTCGCGCCACAGCGCGTCGAACTGCCCGTCGGAGATGACCGGCGCGTCGAGCACGTGGTAGCGGAACAGGTGGCCCGACACCTCGTCGGCCAGCCGGGCGTGGCGCTCTGCTGCGGTCTCCGTGCTCACGGCGGGGAGGTTACCCACGACCTCCGACATCCTGGCCCGATCGCGATCACTCCTCCGGGGGGTCGACGAACCCCTCCCCGATCTCCCGGGCCAGGGTCAGGGCGCGGCGGGCCCAGGCCGGGTCGGCGCCGGCGAGGCCGCAGGTCGGGGTGGGCACGGCCAGCTCGGCGAGGCGCTCGCGGGCGAAGCCGAGGCGGTCGGCCAGGTCGAACGCCCGGCCGGCCAGCTCGCGGGAGGTCACCGGCCGGTCGGGCGCGGTCGACGGGACCAGGCCCAGGAGCAGCGGCGTGCCGGCGTCCCACACCGCGCCGATCTCGTCGAGCGCGGCGGGCCGCGCGGTGCGCCCCGCGACGGCCGGGCGGGTGGCGTCGATGCCCACCGCGGCGGCGCCGACGTCGGCGAGCACGCCCAGCGGGGGCCGGTCGGCGCAGCAGTGCAGCACCACCGGGGCGCCGACGGCGCCGATCAGGTCGCGCAGCACGTCCTTCGCGGCCGGCTCGGACACCGCGCGCACCGTGCCGTACTGCGACGGCGTCGGCACGAGCCCGGCCAGGACGGCGGACAGGCCGGGCTCGTCGAGCTGGAGCAGGACGTGCGCCCCGGTGCGGGCGCGCACCTCCGCGACGTGGCGGGCCAGGCCCTCGGTGAGGCTCGCGGCGAACTCGCGGACCGCGCCCCGGTCGGTGAGCACCCGGTGGCCGGTGCGCAGCTCGACGGCGGCGGCGAGCGTCCACGGGCCGGCGGCCTGCACCTTCACCCAGCCGGGCCGGACGGGGTCGCAGGCCTCCTCGAACGCGTCGAGGTCGGTGCGCAGCAGCCCGACGGCGCGGCGGTGGTCCGCGCCGGCCCGGTCGGCGACGCGCCAGCCCGACGGGCGGACCTCCACGGCCAGGTCGACGAGCAGGGCGGCGGTGCGGCCGATCATGTCGGCGCCGACGCCGCGGGCGGGCAGCTCGGGCAGGTGCGGGAGCAGCGGCAGCTCGCCGACGACGACCGCGGCGGCCTCGCCCGGGTCCGCCCCCGGCAGCGAGCCGACGCCCGTCGCGGTGCCGGCCGGCCAGCGCGGTCCGGGCTCGGGCGCCACGGGCTCCTCGACCGTCGTCGCGCTGACCGCCGGGGCGGGCGGCGGGGGCGACTCCCCGGGCCGGACCCCGGCCAGCCCGGCCGCGGCCAGCGCGGCCGCCAGCGGGTCGTCGGAGGGCCGGTCCTCGGCGGGGTCGGTCAACCCGGCGGCGGCGAGTGCAGCGGCCAGCGGGTCGTCGGAGGTCATGCGCGCTGTCTACCAGCGCAGTTCAGGCGCGGCGGTACCGGGCGTCGAAGACGCAGTACACCCCGAACGCGACGAGCCCGAGCGCGAGCAGCACGAGCAGCGGCGGGCCGAAGGGCTGGTCCGCGACCGCCTGCAGGCCCGAGTCGAGCGTGGTCGGCTGGGCGGGGTCGTAGCGCACCCCGGCGACGACGAGCAGCACGCCGGGGACGCCGTAGGCGACGCCGAGCGCCGCCCAGCCGACCCGGCCCACGCGGGTGACCAGGGTGGACCGGCGCAGGCCCGCACCGCGCAGGTCCAGGTCGCGCAGGAAGGCGCCGGTCAGCCCGCGCCGCACCGCGTACGCGGACCCCACGACGACCACCAGCCCCGCGATCGCGACCAGCACGGACCCGCCGGGCAGACCGAGCACCACCGTCGCGAAGGACGGCGTCGTCGACGGCTCGCCGCCCTTCGCCGCGATCGACCCCGCCGAGAAGGCCAGCACACCGAACAGGGCCGCCTCGGCCAGGTTGATCGCCACCCGCAGCGCTCGCTGCCGCGGGGGGACCCGGCGGTGGCCCAGCACGGCTTCGGCCAGCTGCCACACCACCATCGCGACCAGGCCCACGACGACGACCCACAGCAGCGCCACCCCCGGCCCCGTCTCGGCGACGGCCTGCAGCGCACCCTTCTTGTCCGCCCGCTCCTTCTCGCCGAGCGCGACCTGCACGGCCAGCGCGGCGACGAGGACGTGCACCGCCCCGTAGGCGAGCAGCCCGACCCGGCCGATCGCGCGGACCAGCGCGCCGGCCTGCTCGGCGGTGTCGTCGGGGACGTCGAGGTCGGCCATCGGTGCCTCCTGGGGGTCGGCGCGGCCCGCCCGGGGACGGGGAGCCGTGCTCTGCACCGGATCATGGGGCGACCCGGGCGACCGCGCTACCCCGACCCCTCCCCCGCCGCCCGCCCCCGTCGCAGCAGGGCCACCCCGCTGCAGCTGGGCCGCAGCGGGGCCACCCTGCTGCAGTGCGGGGCGGGCGACAGGCAGGGGCCGCCAGCCGTCGCAGCGGGGTGACACCGCTCCGATCCAGTCGCAGCGGTGTCACCCCGCTGCACGGGGGCGGGAGGGGGCGGCTAGCGGGTGGCGCGGATGCGGGCGCTGCCGAGGACCAGGTCGTCCCGGTACAGCGCCACCGTCTGGCCGGGCGCCACCCCGCGCAGCGGCTCGCGCAGGTCCACCGCCAGCGTCCCGCCCGCGCCCGGTGTCGCCACCGCCGGCGCCAGGCCGCCGTGCGCGCGGACCTGCGCGGTGCACTCCACCGGCCCGTCCGGCGCGGTCCCGCTGCTCCAGACCGCGGCCGCGGCGTCGATGCCGTGGACGTCGAGCGCGGCGGCCGGGCCGACGCGGACCGTGCCCGAGGCCGGCTCGATCCCGAGCACGTAGCGCGGCCGGCCGTCGGGGGCGGGCGCGTCGACGCCGAGCCCCTTGCGCTGCCCGACGGTGAACCCGTGGACGCCGTCGTGGCGCCCCAGCTCCGCGCCGGTGGCCGCGTCGACCAGCGGGCCCGGCCGGACCCCGATCCGCGCCGTGAGGAAGGCGCGCGTGTCGCCGGAGGGGATGAAGCAGATGTCGTGGCTGTCCGGCTTGCCCGCCACGCGCAGGCCGCGCCGCGCCGCCTCCTCGCGGACGGCCGCCTTGGGCGTGTCGCCGATCGGGAACAGGGCGTGGGCCAGCTGGCGCGCGGTGAGCACGGACAGCACGTAGGACTGGTCCTTGTCCGCGTCGACGGCCCGGCGCAGCTCGCCGTGCGACAGCTGCGCGTAGTGGCCGGTGGCGACGGCGTCGAAGCCCAGGCCCAGCGCCCGGTCCAGCAGCGCCGAGAACTTGATCTTCTCGTTGCACAGCAGGCACGGGTTCGGGGTCTCCCCCGCCGCGTAGGCCGCCACGAACTCGTCGACCACGTCGGCGCGGAACCGCGACGCGAGGTCCCACACGTAGAACGGGATGCCCAGCACGTCCGCGGCGCGGCGGGCGTCCCCGGCGTCCTCGCGCGAGCAGCAGCCGCGCGAGCCCGACCGCAGCGCGTCGGGGGTCTCGGCCAGCGCGAGGTGCACCCCGACGACGTCGTGCCCCGCGTCGACGGCGCGCGCGGCGGCGACGGCGGAGTCGACCCCGCCGCTCATGGCGGCCAGGACCCTCATCGGAGCGCCACCCTCATCGCGACGTCCCGGCCCTCCGGGCCCGCTCCACGACCTGCCCGATCACGGCCACGACGGCGTCGACGTCGGCCGCGGTGGAGGTGTGGCCGAGGGAGAAGCGCAGCGACCCGCGGGCCGTGCTCTCGTCGGCGCCCATCGCGAGCAGCACGTGGCTGGGCTGGGCGACTCCCGCCGTGCAGGCCGAGCCGGTGGAGCACTCGATGCCGTGGGCGTCGAGCAGCATGAGCAGCGAGTCGCCCTCGCAGCCGGGGAAGGACAGGTGCGCGTTGCCCGGCAGCCGCGACGGGCCGCCGTCGACCGTGCCGGTGCCGGGGTCGCCGTTGAGCGTGGCGTCGGGGACCCCCGCCCGGATCTTGCCGATGAGGTCGTCGCGCAGCCCGGCGAGCATCGCGGCGCGGCGGGGGGCGTCGGCGACGGCGGCCTCGACGGCGGTGGCCAGCCCGACGACGGCCGGGGTGTCGAGCGTGCCGGAGCGGACGTCGCGCTCCTGCCCGCCGCCGTGCAGCAGCGGGGTGACGGCCACCTGCCGGCCGAGCAGGAGCGCTCCGGCGCCGTAGGGGCCGCCGAGCTTGTGGCCGGTGAGGGTGAGGGCGTCGGCGCCGGACGCGGCGAAGTCGACGGGCAGGATGCCGACGGCCTGCACCGCGTCGGTGTGCAGCGGCACGCCGTGCTCGTGGGCGACGGCGGCCAGCTCGCGGACCGGGTTGACCGTGCCGACCTCGTTGTTGGCCCACATCACGCTGACCAGGGCGGCGCTGTCGGGGTCGGCGGCGAGCGCGGCGCGCAGGACGTCGGGGCGGACGCGGCCCTCGCCGTCGACGGGCAGCAACTCCAGCTGCGCGCCCGCGTGGTCGGCGAGCCACTGCGCGGAGTCGAGCACGGCGTGGTGCTCGACGGCGGGCAGCAGCACCCGCACGCGGCGCGGGTCGGCGGCGTGGCGGGCCCAGAACAGGCCCTTGACGGCCAGGTTGTCGCTCTCGGTGCCACCGGTGGTGAACACGACCTCCGACGGTCGGGCGCCGACGGCGTCGGCGATGCGCTCGCGCGACTCCTCGACGTCGCGACGGGCGCGGCGCCCGGCCGAGTGCAGCGAGGACGCGTTGCCGGTGCGGGTGAGCGCCTCGGTCATGGCGGCGACGGCGGCGGGCAGCATGGGCGTGGTCGCCGCATGGTCCAGGTAGGTCGCGCCGTCGGGGCTCACGACGGCCAGGATAGTCGCCCGGACGTGGCGCAGCGGCCCGCCCGCACCCCCACCCCGACCGGGCGGTCCGGCCCCGTCCCGGGACGCGGGAGGGCCCCCTCCGCGCGAGGATCTCGCGCCGAGGGGGCCCTTCCTACGACCGGTGGGCGGTCAGGACCTGCGCTTGGCGATCTCGTCCTTCAGCTGGGGCGCGATCGTGAACAGGTCGCCCACGACGCCGAAGTCGGCGATCTCGAAGATCGGCGCCTCGGGGTCCTTGTTCACCGCGACGATCGTCTTCGACGTCTGCATCCCGGCCCGGTGCTGGATGGCCCCGGAGATGCCCAGCGCGATGTAGAGCTGCGGCGAGACGGTCTTGCCGGTCTGCCCGACCTGGTACTGGTGCGGGTAGTAGCCGGAGTCCACCGCGGCGCGCGAGGCGCCGACGGCCGCGCCGAGGGTGTCGGCGAGGGTCTCGACGAGCTGGAAGTCGTCGGACGAGCCCACGCCGCGCCCGCCGGCGACGACCACGGAGGCCTCGGTGAGCTCCGGGCGGTCACCGCCCACGATCGGCTCGCGGCTGGTCACGGTGGCCTGGCGGCCGGACGCGGCCGGCACCTCCACGGCCTGCTCCGCGCCCGCGCCCGGCGCCGGCTCGATCTCCACCGAGCCCGGGCGCAGGGTGATCACCGGGTGCGCCGTGTTGGCCTTGGCCCGCGCGGTGTAGGCCCCGCCGAACACCGAGTGCGTCACGCCGTCGGCGTCGATGCCGACGACGTCGTTGAGCCACCCGGAGCCCGTCCGGACCGACAGCCGGCCGGCGATCTCCTTGCCGTCCGACGACGTCGCGATCAGCACCGCCGCCGGGGACGCCGACTCGACCAGCCCGGCCAGGACGTCGACCTCGGGGGTGAGGAAGTCCGTCCGGTCGGTCTCCGCGACGTAGATCTTCTCGGCGCCGTGCTCCTTGAGCCCGTCGGCCAGCTTCGCCGCCGTGCCCGGCGCGCCGACGACGACGGCGGCCGGCTCGCCCAGCACGCGGGCCGCGGTCAGCAGCTCGTACGTGCTCTTCCTGATCTCGCCCTCGAGGTGGTCGACGAGGACCAGCACCTCTGCCATGTCGTGGTCTCCCTGTCCTCAGATGAGCTTCTGGCCGACCAGGTAGGCGGCGATCTTCGCGCCGCCGTCGCCCTCGTCGTCGATCTTCTCGCCCGCGGCCTTCGGCGGCTTCGGGGCGGCGGAGGTGACGGTGCTCAGCGCGTTCGCCAGGCCCACCTCGCCCGCGTCCAGCCCCGCGTCGGCCAGCGACAGCGTGGTGACCGGCTTCTTCTTCGCCGCCATGATCCCCTTGAAGGAGGGGTAGCGCGGCTCGTTGATCTTCTCGCCGACCGAGATGACGGCGGGCAGGTCGGCGGTGAGGTGCGTGACGCCCTCGTCGGTCTCCCGCTTGACGGTGACCGCGCCGCCGTCGACCGAGATCTCCCGCGCGTGGGTGAGCGCCGGGTAGCCCAGCAGCTCGGCCACCATGGCGGCCATCGCGCCGCCGCGGCCGTCGGAGGCCTCGTTGCCGGCCAGCACCAGGTCGACCTGGCCGACGGTGCCGATCGCCTTGGCCAGGGCCTTGGCGGTGGTGACGGCGTCGGAGCCCGCGAGCGCGGTGTCGGAGAGGTGGACGGCCTTGTCGGCGCCCATCGACAGGGCCTTGCGGATCGCGTCGGTGGCGCGGTCCGGACCCATCGTCAGGACGGTCACCTCGGCGTCGCCGGCCTCCTTGATCTGCAGCGCGGCCTCGACGGCCCGCTCGTTGATCTCGTCGAGGACGGCGTCGGTGGCGTCCCGGTCCAGGACGCCGTCGGAGTCACGCAGCTTGCGTTCGGAGTAGGTGTCGGGCACCTGCTTGACGAGCACGACGATGTTCATCGGACCTCTTCGACCTCCTGCCGGCCGGACCGGCGGTGAGCTGTGGTGCGTGGTGGCACTGAGTGCCATTGTTACCGGTACGTAGCGTCCCGGCAAACAGGGGACGGGGTGAAACTTCTCACCGGGGACTACCGGGACGCGTCCCGGGGTAGTCCGACCACATGCCCATCATCAACCGCATCCGGAGCTTCCTCGCCAGCCCGCAGGGTCGCCGCACCGTCGAGGCCGGCCGCCGCGCCGCCGCCAACCGCGCCGGCCGCCCCGCCCGCCGACCCGCCCGTGGAGGCGGCCTCGCCGGCGGCCTGCTGTCGCGCCTCCGCCGGGGCATCTGAGCTACAGCAGGTCCGATCGGCTGACCACGCCGGCCAGCCTCGTCCCCTCCACCACCGGGACGAGGCGCAGGCCGCGGTCGGCCACCAGCGCGCGGGCCTCACCGGCGGTGGCGCCGGTGCCGATCGTGATCGGGTTGCGGGTCATCACCCGCCCGACCAGCGCGTGCGTGCCGCGTCCGGCGTGCGGGTCACCCAGGATGTCGGCCTCGCTCACGATCCCGACCAGTTCACCCGAGGCGTCGACGACCGGCAGCGCGCTGTGCCGGTGGTGCAGCATCAGCTCCGCGGCCACGTGCAGCGGGTCGCCCGGCGACGCCGTGTCGACCTCGCGCGTCATGATCTCGGTGATCGGCGTGTCCGCCGCGGGTCGCGGCCCCGTCCGGCGCTCCCGGGCGAGCAGGGCGATCGCGTCCTCCTCCTCCCGGTCCCGCGCCCCCAGGAGGCGCCGCAGGCCCGACGGACGCGGCGTGCGGTCGCGGCCGCGCAGCAGGTCGCTGCGGGTGATCACCCCGACCAGCCGGCCGCCCTGCACCACCGGCATCATCCGCAGCTCGCCGTGGCTGCGCAGCCGCTGCGCGACCGCGGCAACACCGGCCGTGGCCTGCATCGAGAGCACCTCGCCGGTCATGATCTCCCCGACCGTCGCGCGCACGTCGGCGCCCTCGTCGGGGTGGTCCTCGCGGAAGCGGATCACGTCGAGCAGGCTCACCACGCCCAGCAGGCGCGACGAGTCGCTGACGACGGGCAGTGCGCTGAAGCCGTAGCGGGTCATCCGGTCGACCGCCGCGGGGACGGGATCGTGCGGCCCGACCGTGACGACGCGGGTGGTCATGAGGTCTCTGACGAGCCGGGCCATCGGCCCCACGCTAACGGCCGGCCACCGCTAGGGTCCAGACCGTGGTGGTGACGGGCTACGACGACCGGCACGGGTGCGGCTACGTGCTCAGCACCGGGTCCGACGCGGCGGCGACCGCCCCGCACACGCAGGTGCTCACGCACGGCGGGGTGTCCGTGCGGGCCACCACCGAGCTGGCGGCGGCCCTGCGCGACGCGCTGGCCCACCACCCGGTCGCCCTGCTCGGCTGGTCCGGCCCCGAGGTGCCGCTGACGTTCGACGACCGCGTGCTGCTGGCCTGGCTGCGCCACACCGTCGGCGGGGTGCTGACGGTCTCCGGCGGCCCGGAGCGCTGACGGACCCGACGAGTGTGCGGCCAGGGCGGTCGACGCCGCACTGGCCGCACACCCGTCTGACGTCGCCCCCGCGGCGCCGTGACCCGGTCAGCGCAGCGCGGCCAGGGTCACGCGCGCGGCCTCGGCGACGAGCGCGTCGTCCGGCTCGGCGTCCGGGCCCGCCCCGCGGGTGAGGACGGCGAGCACCACCGGCGCGCCGTCGGGCGGCCACAGGACGGCGATGTCGTTGCGCACGCCGTGCCCGCCGGTGCCCGTCCTGGACCCGACCCGCCAGCCCGCCGGCGCCCCCGCGCGGACGGTGGACGCACCCGTCGTGCTCCGCTGCAGCCAGTCGGTGAGGAGCGCGCGGTCGTCCGGAGCCAGGCCGTCGCCGACCACGAACCGCTGAAGGTCCTCGGCCAGGGCCCGCGGGGTGCTGGTGTCGCGGTCGTCACCGGGTGCGGCCTCGTTCAGCTCCGGCTCGAACCGGTCCAGGCTCGTGACGCCGTCACCGAGAGCCGCCAGAGCGGCGTCCACCCCGGCGGGGCCGCCGAACTCGCGCAGCAGCAGGTTCGCGGCGGCGTTGTCGCTGGCGCGGACGGCCGCCTCGCACAGCTCCCGCAGCGTCAGGCCCCCGCCGACCGCGGTCCCCGTCACCGGCGAGTTCGGCAGGAGGTCCTCGGCGACGACGGGCACCACCCGGTCGAGCTCGGCGGGCGCGGTCGCGTCGAGCACGACGGCGACCAGCAGCGCCTTGAAGGCCGACGCGTGGGCGAACCGCTCGTCGGCGCGGTGGGCCACGGTCCGTCCCGTGCCCGTGTCGAGGGCGAACACCCCGATCCGCCTGCCGCCGTCCCGCTCGAGCCGGGCGAGGGCCGGAGGGGTGGCGGGAGGGGCCGGAGCAGTGGCCGGAGCAGTCGGCGGGACGGGGGCAGCGGGGGCCGGCGCCGGCCCGCACGCGGTCAGCAGCGCACCCAGCGCCACGAGGGCGCCGGTGCGCCGGAGCCTCGTCGTCATGCGTCCTCCTCGTTCGACGGCGTGCGCACGAGCGTGCCGGGGACGGTCCGGGCGGACGGACCCGGGAGCCCCGCCGACCACCCGCGGGGCCGGACGCCATGATCACTGGTGGGGCGCGGGACCGGCCCGATCCGGCCGCCCGCACCCCGGACCGGCGATCACCCGAGGGCCAGGGCCGCGGCCGGGATCGGCGCCGTTGCAGCCACGACCGGGTCGGGCGCCCAGCGGGACCAGTCGGCGTCGAACGGGAACGCCCGCACCTCCAGCCGCTCCACCGCCAGCTCCCCCTGCCTCCGGACCCAGGCCGCGCCGGCCGCCCACATCCCGCCGGCGGCGACGGCCGCGGCGAGCTCGTCGCCGTCCTTCCAGGCCCAGCGGGACAGGTCGTCGGCGGCCGTCACGTCGAGCACGAGGTCGCGGGAGTCGTAGCCGAACGGCGACGGCCGCCAGGGCAGCTCCAGGTTGAGGTACCACCCCGCGAACCCGGCGCCGTCCCAGCGGCGGATGACCGACAGCGCCGTGCCCCGGACGTGCAGGCGCACGTTCGACGGCCCCTCCCAGACCCGGTGCTCGTGCGCGCCGCGCGGCCCGGTGCGGGGACCGGTGCGCCGGGCCACGGCCGCGCCCGTCGGCTGGAACAGCGCGACGGCGTCCGGGTCGTCGGCGACGAGGTGCGCCGCGAGCACGTACCCGACGCCGTCGGGATGCACCGACCGCCACAGCACCGACCGCCACAGCACCGACCGTGACTTCACGAGGAACACACCTCACCCGAACGCCGGTACTGCCCAGTAACTCCATCACGCAGGATCTGTCCGGCCACCAACGGCGGTGGCGTCGAGGACCATCGGGGGTTCGTCGTGGTGCGTGGTTTCCGTCGTGCGCTGGCCAGGATCGGGACGGTGGCGGTGCTCGCGCTCGCCGGCACCCTCGTCGTCGCTCCCGCGGCCCAGGCCCAGGAGGTGGACTCCTACGTGGCCCTGGGCGACTCGTTCTCCTCCGGCAACGGCACGTTCTTCCCCGACCGGAGCCTGAGCTGCTACCGCAGCTCCTACTCCTACCCGCCCCTGGTGGACCGGCTGCGGCCGAACACCGACCTCGACTTCCGCGCCTGCTCCGGCGCGACGACGTCGGACGTGGTGTCCCGCCAGGTCGGTGCGCTGAACGCGGGCACCGACCTGGTGTCGATCACCGTCGGCGGCAACGACATCGGCTTCACCGACCTGATCATCGCGTGCGGCGGGACGTTCAGCCCGACCTGCAGCTCGGCCGTCGCGACGGCGAACAACCGGATCACCTCGGAGCTGCCGGGCAAGCTCGACGCGGTGTACGCCGCGATCCGGGCCGGGGCGCCGAACGCCCGCGCCGTGGCCGTGCTCGGGTACGGCCGGTTCTTCGGGTCGAACCTGTCCTGCGCGGCGGCCAAGGGCATCACCAGCACGGAGGCGGGCCTGCTCAACGGCATCGCCGACAACCTCGACGCCGTGATCGGCGCCCGCGCCGCGGCCGCCGGGTTCTCCTACGTCAGCGCCATCGGACCGTTCACCGGTCACGACGTCTGCGCCGCCGACCCGTGGCTGAACGGGCGCGGCTACAGCCTCCCGGACATCTTCCACCCCACCCGCAGCGGCTACCGCAACGGCTACGTGCCGATGGTCCGGTCGGTCTTCGGCTGAGCCGGCGGGTCGACGTCGAGGAGCCCGTCCGGCGGGGTGAGCACGATGCGCCCCGCCGCCGGGTCCACCGTGGGGACGATCTGGTGCACGAAGGGCACCAGGGCGTCGGGGGCGTCGGCGCGGGCGACGACGAGCAGGTCGCCGGCCGGGCCGTGCAGGATCTCGCGGACGGTGCCGACGGGCTCGCCGTCGGCCAGCTCCACGCGCAGGCCCTCGAGCTCGTGGTCGTGGAACTCGTCCGGGTCGTCGGTGGGGGGCAGCGAGGCGGCCTCGACGAGGAGGCGGGCGCCGCGCAGGGTCTCCGCGGCGGTGCGGTCGCCGATCCCGTCGAAGGTGACGAGCAGGCGGCCGGAGTGGGAGCGGGCGGCGCCGACGGTGAGCGTCACGTCGGGCTCGCCCCGCCGGCGGGCGACGAGCCGGGCGCCGGGTGCGAACCGCTCCCCGGGGGAGTCGGTGCGCACCTCGACACCCAGCTCGCCGCGCAGGCCGTGGGCCCGCACGACGACACCGACGAGCAGCTCGCCGGCGCGGCCGGTGACGGGCGGGGGCACGGTCGTCTAGCGGTCGGTGTCGACGACGTCCACGCGGACGCCGCGGCCGCCGATGCCGCCCACGACGGTGCGCAGCGCGGTGGCCGTGCGGCCGCCGCGACCGATCACCTTGCCGAGGTCCTCGGGATGCACCCGGACCTCGAGCGTGCGGCCGCGCCGCGACGTGACCAGCTCGACGTGCACGTCGTCCGGGTGATCGACGATGCCCCGGACGAGGTGCTCCAGGGCGTCCGCGAGGACGTTCACGACTCGGAGGGGGTCTCAGCCGTCTCGGCACCGTCGGCGGGGGTGTCCGCCTTGGGGGCGCGCTTCTTCTTCGCCGTGGTGGCCTCGGTGGTGGGCTCCTCGCCCGCCGCCGCCAGCGCGGCGTTGAAGCGCGCCAGCTTGTCGACCTTCTCGGGCTGGGGCTTGAGGGTGCCCTCGGTGCCGGGGAGGCCCTTGAACTTCTGCCAGTCGCCGGTGACCTCGAGCAGGTGCTGCACCGGGTCGGTGGGCTGCGCGCCCACGGACAGCCAGTACTGGGCCCGCTCGGAGTCGACCTCGATGAGGCTGGGCTCGTTCTTCGGGTGGTACTTGCCGATCGTCTCGATGGCCCGGCCGCTGCGGCGGTTGCGGGCGTCGGCGACGACGATGCGGTAGTACGGCTGGCGGATCTTGCCCAGCCTCATGAGCTTGATCTTGACGGCCACGCTGCGTGCTGCTCCTCGCGGATCGACTTCCTCGACGTCCGGACCGCTGCTCGCGTGGGGGTACGGGCGGCGACCGGTCAGGTGTGTGTGGCCGCGGCTGGTTAGAGGGCCGGCCGCGGGGCCGACACACCATTGTGCCAGACGCCCCTACGCGCCGGGGAGCGCGCCCGTCAGGACCAGGTACAGCCCGATGCCCGGGAGCAGGTTGTTGATCTGGTGCGCGAGGATCGGGGCCACCAGGCCGTCGGAGTACACGCGGGCCAGGCCGAGCGGCAGCGCGACGACGAGCAGCAGCACCGCGCGTGGCCACTCGAAGTGCGCGAGCGCGAACACGACCGTGGTGACGGCGAACGCGACCCACCGACCGGCGCCCAGCTTCTCCAGACCGCCCCACAGCAGGCCGCGGTAGAGCACCTCCTCGCACAGCGGCGCGACGAGCACCACGATCGCGACGATCGCCAGCGCCGTGAGCGGGTCGGCCGTGATGCCGGAGAACACGTCCCCGACGGCCGACGACGCGTCCTGCCCGACGATCGCGACGTACACCGCGGCGGCCGGCAGGGTGAGGAACAGCCCGCCGAACCCGAACGCGACGCCGAGGCCGACGTCGCGCCACCCGCCGCGCAGGCGCAGGTCGGTGACCGGGCCGTGGCCCCGCACCACCGTGAACAGCACGGCGACGAGCGCCGCGAGCACGGTCGGGACGGCGAGGGTGAGCGCGAGCTGCCCGGCGTCCACCGACGGCCCGGTGAGGAACAGCGCGGCCGCGCCGAAGGAGGCCGCGAGGAACACCAGCTCGGCGACGACGAACGCGCCCAGCCCCCAGCGGTGGCGGGGCCGCCCGGGGCCCGGCTCGGGTGCGGGGGCGGGCGGGGTCGGGGGGAACGGGCCGGTCGGGACCGGGCCGGTCGGGACCGGGCCCGCGGGGACCGGGCCCGCACCGGGCGGGCCGACCGGGGCGGGCTGGGGGACGGGACCGTCGATCGGTCCGGTCACGGGCGGGCCACGTCCTGCACGTCTCCACGCTACCCGCCGGTACGCCGGTCATGCGCGTCCAGCGCGCGTCGGCCGGCGGGGCGGCGCTCACCCGCCGGCGGCGGTCAGGCCGCGGCGACGACCCGGCCGCGCAGCACCACCAGCGCCGGCTCGTCGAGGACCCGGAGGTCGGCGCGGGGGTCGGACCGGTAGACGACGAGGTCGGCGGGAGCACCCGGGCGCAGGACGGGGCGGCCGAGCCAGGCGCGGGCGTTCCAGCTGGCCGCACCGAGCGGGTCGGGGTGGCCGGCGGCGGCGAGGGCGCGCACCTCGTCGGCGATGCGGCCGTGGGCGATGCCGCCGCCGGCGTCGGTGCCGGCGAAGACGGGGACGCCGGCCTCGGCGGCCCGGCGCACGACGTCGTGGGCGCCGGCGTGCAGGGCCCGCATGTGGTCGGCGTAGACGGGGTAGCGGGTCGCGCTGTCGGCGATGCCGGGGAACGTCTCGACGTTGATCAGCGTCGGGACGAGCGCGGTGCCGCGCCGCGCCATCTCCGCGATGAGGTCGTCGGTCAGCCCCGTGCCGTGCTCGATGCAGTCGATGCCCGCCCCGATCAGCCCGGGCAGGGCGTCGGTGCCGAAGACGTGCGCGGTGACCCGGGCCCCGGCGGCGTGCGCGGCGTCGATCGCGGCGCGCAGGACGTCGTCGGGCCAGAGCGGGGCGAGGTCGCCGGCGCCGCGGTCGATCCAGTCGCCGACGAGCTTGACCCAGCCGTCACCGGCCGCGGCCTGCTCGGCCACGAGGTCGGGCAGCAGCTCCACCTCGTCGGTCTCGACCGCGAGCCCGGGGATGTAGCGCTTGGGCCGGGCCAGGTGCCGCCCGGCGCGGATGATCTCCGGCAGGTCGGAGCGGGCCCGCAGCGGTGAGGTGTCGACGGGCGAGCCGCAGTCGCGCAGCAGCAGCGCGCCGGCGTCGCGGTCGGTGCGGGCCTGCGCGTCGGCCTCGTCCAGGTCGACGGGACCGGACGGGCCGAGCCCGACGTGGCAGTGGGCGTCGACCAGGCCGGGCACGATCCACCCGCCGTCCACGAGCACCTGCGAGCCGGGCACCGCCTCGTCGACGAGCAGCCCGCGGTCGTCCACGTGCAGCGAGACGGCGGTCTCGTCCGGCAGCAGCACCCCCCGCAGGGTGTACACCGCTACTCGCTCTCCCTCGCTGCGCTCGGTCCGCGCTCCGCGCGGGCGCTGCGCCGATGGTTCGCTCGCACGCTCGCTCACCGGCCCTTGGGGAAGCGCAGCTTGCTCGGGTCGAACCCGGGCGGCAGCTGGTCGAGCCCCGGCGGGAGCTGCTGGAGCGTCGGCGGGAGGCCCGAGAGGTCGGGCATCCCGGCGCCGGCGCCCGCGCGCGACGGGGTGGGGCCCTTCCGGCCGCCCTTCTTGTTCTTGCGCTTGCTGGCCAGCTTGCGGGTGGCGCTGCGCCCGCCGCCGCCCATGCCGAACTGCCCGGCCATCTGCTTCATCATCTTGCGGGCCTCGAAGAACCGCGTGACCAGGTCGTTGACCTCGGCCACCGACACCCCGGACCCGTTGGCGATGCGCAGCCGCCGCGACCCGTTGATGATCTTCGGGTCGGCGCGCTCGGCGGGGGTCATGCCGCGGATGATCGCCTGCAGCCGGTCGAGCTGGCGGTCGTCGACCTGGGCCAGCGCGTCCTTCATCTGCCCCGCGTTGGCGCCGGGGAGCATGCCCAGGATGTTGCCGATCGGGCCCATCTTGCGGATGGCGAGCATCTGCTCGAGGAAGTCCTCGAGCGACAGCTCGCCGGAGCTGATCTTCTCGGCCGCCCGGGCGGTCTGCTCGGCGTCGAAGGCCTTCTCGGCCTGCTCGATCAGGGTCAGCAGGTCGCCCATCCCGAGGATGCGGCTGGCCATCCGGTCGGGGTGGAAGACGTCGAAGTCCTCCAGCTTCTCCCCGTCGGAGGCGAAGAGGATCGGCTGGCCGGTGACCTCGCGGACCGACAGCGCCGCGCCACCGCGGGCGTCGCCGTCGAGCTTGGTGAGCACGACGCCGGTGAAGCCGACGCCGTCGCGGAACGCCTCGGCCGTGGCCACGGCGTCCTGGCCGATCATCGCGTCGACGACGAACAGCACCTCGTCGGGCTGCACGGCGTCGCGGATGTCGGAGGCCTGGCGCATCAGCTCCGCGTCGACGCCGAGGCGGCCGGCGGTGTCGACGACGACCACGTCGAACTGCTTCTCGCGGGCGTGCGCGATGCCGCGGCGGGCGACGTCCACCGGGTCGCCCACACCGTTGCCCGGCTCGGGGGCGAAGGTCGTGGCCCCGGCGCGCTCGCCGACGATCTGGAGCTGCGTGACCGCGTTGGGGCGCTGCAGGTCGCACGCCACCAGCAGCGGAGCGTGCCCCTGGCTCTTCAGGTGGCGCGCGAGCTTGCCGGCCAGCGTGGTCTTGCCCGAGCCCTGCAGGCCGGCGAGCATGATCACCGTCGGCGGCTCCTTGGAGAACCGCAGCCGGCGGGTCTCGCCGCCCAGGACGCCGACGAGCTCGTCGTTGACGATCTTGACGACCTGCTGCGCGGGGTTCAGCGCACCCGAGACCTCGGCGCTCTTGGCCCGCTCCTTGGTGCGCGCCACGAAGCCGCGCACCACGGGCAGCGCGACGTCGGCCTCCAGCAGCGCGATGCGGATCTCGCGCGCGGTGGCGTCGATGTCGGCGTCGGAGAGCCGCCCCTTGCCCCGGAGGTTCGCGAGCGTGCCGGACAGGCGCTCGGAGAGATCGCTGAACACCCGGCCCAGCCTACTGGTGCGTGACGCCGGTGAGGTGGTCGAGGCGCAGCCCGCCCGCCGCCCGCGCGCGGTCCAGCCGCGTGACGCTCGCCCAGCCCCCGCCCTCCGGGGCGCGGGCGGCCGCGGCGGCGTGGCGCGCGAACGACCGGCCGGGCACCACCCGCCCGCGCTCGCGCTGCCCGCGGCGCGCGTGCTCGGGGTCGACCTCCAGCCACAGCAGGTGCGCCGAGCGCCCGGTCAGCGCGGCGAGCCGCACGACGGCGGCCCGCGTGCCGGGATCGGTGGCGGGCAGGTGCACGACCACCACCGGGACGCGGGACGCGGCCGCCGCCACGACGCCGGCGCGGTGCGCCAGGTGCACCAGCCAGCGGTAGCCGCCGTAGGGCACGCCCGGGAGCAGGCGGCGCAGCGCGGTGCGCGGCCCGTCGGAGTCGTGGACCGACACCCGCTCGTCCGCGGGCAGCCCGGCCAGCAGCGTCGACTTGCCCGCACCCGGCATCCCCGCGACGAGCAGCAGGGCGCGGTCGGGAAGGACGAGCCGCACCGGTTCCCCCGTCATGCCGGTCAGAACGAGCGGTCCTGGCGGTTCGTTCCGGTTCAGAGGGCGTCCCGGCCGCGCTCGCCCGTCCGGACGCGCACGACCTGCTCCACGCGGACGGTCCACACCTTGCCGTCGCCGATCCTGCCCGTGCGCGAGGCCGCGACGACGGCGTCGACGACCCGGTCGGCCGCGTCGTCGTCCACCAGCACCTCCACGCGCACCTTCGGGACGAGGTCGACGGCGTACTCGGCGCCCCGGTACACCTCGGTGCGCCCCTTCTGCCGACCGTAGCCCTGCACCTCCGACACCGTCATGCCGAGCACCCCGAGCTGCTCCAGGGCGACCTTGACGTCGGCCAGCGCGAACGGCTCGACGATCGCGGTCACCAGGATCATGGGGTCGCTCCCGTGCGGCGGAGGGCGGGGGCGCCACCGTAGAGCAGGCGCACCCGCACCGGAGGGGTGCGGTGCCTCAGCACTCGCCGGGGCTGCACCCGCCCCGGGCGACGGGCGAGCCCGCCCAGGGGCCGAACTCGTCGGCCGCCCAGCGGTCGTACGCGTCGTGGTGGACCCCGCCGCCGCCGGGCACGACCACCGAGGCGAGGACCGCGGGCTGGTCGGCCTGCGTCCAGGTCAGGTGGGCGCCGTCCGGGGGCTGGGCGCACAGCAGCCGCCCGGCGGCGGACGCGGGGTCGGCGCGGTGGTACGCGGTGGTGTGCGAGCCGGCGTCGCGGCCGCACGCGCCCGGGGCCGCTCCGGTGGCACCGGCGGCGGCGTCGAAGGCCACCTCGGCCGCCTCGGGGCTCGAGTAGGCGGTGTAGGTGACGGTGGCCCCGCCGACCGCGCAGGTGATCGCCGCGACGGCGTCGGCGGGCACGACCGGGTCGGTGCAGCCCGTCGCACCGGGTGGCACGAGCCCCGCCAGCCGGGCCGCGGCCTGCGTCGCCGGGTCGGGCGGTGCCTCCGTCACCACCGTGACCGTGGTGCTGCTCCCCGCGGTGGTGCTCCCCGCGGTGGTGGTGCTGCCCGCGGTGGTGGTGCTGCCCCCGGGGGTGGCGCTGTCACCGGGGGCGGCGTCCGGCCGGCCCAGGGTCAGTCCGATCCCGAGGGCGGCCCCGACGAGGAGCACGGCGGCGGCGGCTGCACCGGTCCGGCGGTGCACCCGCGGCGGCGACGGCCGTTCGATCAGCACGGTGGGCCCGGCGGGCGGCGGCCCGGGCACCGCCGCGGGTCCGACGACGGCGGGGACCGTCACCGTCCCGGCCGGACCGCCGCCCAGCGCGTCCGCGGCCTCCCGGGCGAACGCACCCGCCCCGGGCTGCCGGCGGGCGGGGTCCTTCGACAGGGCGGTGGCGATGACGGGGTCCACCGCGCGGGGCGCGGACGGGGCGACCGACGACAGCGGCGGCGGCTCCTCCTGCAGGTGGGCCAGCAGCACGGCGAGCTCGTGGTCGCGCTCGAAGGGCGGCCGCCCGGCGAGGCAGTGGAAGAGCAGCCCCGCGAGGGCGTAGACGTCGCTGCGGGCGTCGACCGCCCGGCCCTCGATCTGCTCCGGCGCGATGTAGTCGATGGTGCCGAGCACCTGGCCGGCCACGGTGAGGCTCGGGCCGGACATCGCGCGCTTCGTGATCCCGAAGTCCGTCAGGTAGCAGTGGTCCTCGCCGTCGGGACCGACCCCCATCAGCACGTTCGCGGGCTTGATGTCGCGGTGCACGAGCCCGGCCGCGTGCGCGAGGTCGAGCGCGCCGGCGAGCTGCGTCACCACCCGCGCCGCCCGCGCGGCACCGAGCGGACCGCTCTGGTCGAGGAGCGTGCGCAGGTCGCGGTGCTCCACGAAGCGCATGACGATGTAGAGGAGCCCGTCGATCTCACCGGCGTCGTAGATGGGGACGATGTGCGGGTGGTCCAGCGAGGCGACGATCTGCGACTCCCGCGCGAAGCGCTCGCGGAACGCCGCGCTCTCGCCCAGCTCCGGCGCCAGCACCTTGATCGCGACACGCCGGTGCAGGTGGACGTGCTCGGCGAGGTGGACGGTGCTCATGCCGCCGCGGCCGATCTGCTGGAGGACCCGGTACCCGGCGATGCGCGGAGGCAGTACCCGCGACCCGCCCGGCACACCCTCGTCGCGCTCCACACCAGCAGCGTCGTGGTCCGGCCGGGCCCCGTTACGATCCGGTGACCGGCCCCGTTCGTCACCCGGCCGCGGACAGCACGGCCCGCTCGATGCGCTCCCGCTCCTCCCGCGGCGCGCCGCCGGCCAGGCAGAACGAGTCGACCACCGACGCGCCCAGCGTCGACACCCGCGCCCAGCGCAGGTCCGCGCCGCACGCCTCCAGGGCGGCCGCGATCCGGTGCAGCAGGCCGATCCGGTCGGTGCCCCGCAGCTCCAGCACCAGGGCGCCGGTGGCCTCGTCGTCGAACCACAGGACGCGCGGCGGCGCGGGCGGCTCGGCGGCCGCGGGCGCGTAGTCGCGCTCCTTGCGGGCCAGGGCGTCGGGCAGGGCGAGCGAGCCGTCGAGCACGCGGCCCAGCTCCGTGCGCAGCAGCGCCGGGTCGGGCAGGCCGCCGAACCTCGGTGACACCGTGAACGTGAAGACCGCGACGTCACCGGTCGTGCTCAGCTCGGCCGCGTGCACCTCCAGGGAGTGCAGCGCGAGCACGCCCGCCGCCGCGGCCAGCGAGCCGCGCCGGTCCGGCATCCCGACCTGGACGGTGGCGGGCGGCCCGGGATCGGTGAACACGACGTGCGGGCGCCCGTCCGCGGCCACCGCGTCGGCGACGGCGCCCCCGGACGCCGGCGCGACCGGCAGCGGCTCGCCCGCCAGCAGGGCCCGGCAGCGCGCGGCGAGGTCGCCGATCAGCGCCCGCTTCCACGGGCTCCACACGCCCGGCCCGGTGGCCAGGGAGTCGGCCTCGGCCAGTGCGGCCAGCAGGTCCAGCAGCAGCCCGGCCGACCCCGGCGCCGCGTCCTCCAGGGTCTCCACGACCCGGGTCGGGGTGGCGGCGTCGTCGAGGTCGCGGCGGGTGGCGGTGTGGGGCAGCAGGAGGTGGTGGCGCACCATCGCGCCGAGCACGACGACGTCGGGGCGTGGGAACCCGAGCCGGTTGCCGACCTGCACCGCGAGCGACTCCCCCACCACCGAGTGGTCGCCGCCGCGGCCCTTGCCGATGTCGTGCAGCAGCGTGCCGACCAGCAGCAGGTCCGGGCGGGCGACGCGCGTCGTCAGGCGGGCCACCTGCGCGGTCGCCTCGACGAGGTGGCGGTCGACCGTCCACACGTGCGCGCGGTCGCGCGGCGGCAGGTCCCGCACCGCGCCCCACTCCGGGAACAGCCGCCCCCACAGGCCCGAGCGGTCCAGCGCCTCCACGACGTCGACGAGCGGGCGTCCGGTGCCCAGCAGCGAGAGCAGCTCCTCGCGGGCGGCCCGCGGCCACGGTTCCCGCAGCTCCGGTGCGGTGTCGGCCAGCCGGTGCAGGGTGCCGCCGGCGATCGGGAAGCCCGTGCGGGCGGCGGTCGCGGCGACGCGCAGCACGAGCGCCGGATCGCGGTTCGCCGCCGCGTCGCGCGCGAGCGCCACCTCCCCGCCGTGCTCGACGACGCCGGTGTCCAGCGGCCGGCGCACCGGTCCCCGGCCCAGGCCCCGCCGGCCCAGCGCGGCCAGGCCCCGGCGGGGCAGGGCGCCGCGGGCCGAGCGCAGGCCGGTCTCGGCCGCGAAGGCGACGGCGCGCGCGGCCCCCGACAGGGCGCGGGCCAGGTCGAAGCGGTCGCCGACGTCCAGCACGGCCGCGACCTCGTCGGCGTCCTGGGCGTGCAGCACGTCGCGGGCCCGCCCGGCCAGGCGGTGCAGCTCGGTGCGGACGTCCAGCAGCAGCGTGCGGGCCGCGAGCACCTCCGCGCCGGGCCGGTCGACGAGCTGGGCGGCGGCGAGGGCGTCGATCAGCTGGACGTCGCGCAGCCCGCCGTGCCCGTTCTTGAGGTCGGGCTCCACGCGGTGCGCGACGTCGCCCGCCTTCTCCCAGCGGGCCCGCGCGCCGTCGACGATCTCGTCGAAGCGCCCGCGGATCCCGGTCCGCCAGGCCTGCCCGACGGCGGCGCGCACCGACTCGGACAGGGCCGGGTCACCGGCGATGTGGCGTGCCTCCAGCAGCCCGAACGCGGCGCGCAGGTCGGTGGCCGCCACCTGGAGGACCTGGCCGGGCGTGCGCACGGAGTGGTCGAGCCCCAGCCCGGCGTCCCACAGCGGGTACCAGAGCCGGTCGGCGATCCCGTCGATCCCGCGGTCCGCCCCGCCCGACCCGCGCAGGCCGCCGCGCTGCCCCCCGTGCAGCAGCACCAGGTCGAGGTCGGAGTGCGGCGCGAGCTCGCGGCGCCCGAGCGCGCCGACGGCGACGAGGGCGGTGCCCTCGCCGAGCCCGATCGCGGTGGCCCGGCCGGCGAGCCAGAAGTCGTGCAGGTCCACGAGCGCGGTGCGCAGGGCCTCGGGCGCGAGGCCGGCCTCGAGCAGCTTGGCCTTGGCGCGGACCAGGTCGTGGGCCTCTCCCCCCGCCGGCGTGGACCGCGTCACGAGTTCCATCTGCGGGTGTCTCCGATCGGTGCCGGGCGGTGGGGTGCAACGGCCGGACCCGCCGCACCTCGGGCGCGAGGCGGGCGGGTCCGGTGCGTGCGGGGGGACTCAGATCGCGTCGGTGCCGCGCTCACCGGTGCGGACGCGGACGACGCTCTCCACCGGGGTGACCCAGACCTTCCCGTCCCCGATCTTGCCGGTGCGGGCGGCCTCGACCACGGCGTCCACGGCCTTCTCGGCGAGCGCGTCGTCGGCGAGGACCTCGACGCGGACCTTGGGCACGAAGTCGACGGAGTACTCCGCGCCGCGGTAGACCTCGGTGTGGCCCTTCTGGCGGCCGTAGCCCTGCACCTCGCTGACGGTCATGCCGAGCACGCCGATCTGCTCCAGCGCGCCCTTCACGTCCTCCAGCACGAACGGCTTGACGATCGCGGTGACCAGCTTCATGGCTCAGCTCTCCGTTCCGGCGGTGGCGTGGTCGCGCGCCGAGTGGGTGGAGACGCCGGGGGCCGGGCGGGACGTGCCCAGGCCGCCGCCGCCGCGCAGGCTGGAGAAGTCGTAGCCCGTCTCCGCGTGCTCGGTCTCGTCGATGCCCGTGACCTCGTCCTCGTCGGAGATCCGCAGGCCGATGGTGAACTTCAGCGCGAAGGCGATGATCGCCGTGACGATGCCGGAGTAGGCCAGCACCGCGACCGCGCCGACCGCCTGGCGCCACAGCTGGTCGAACCCGCCGCCGTAGAACAGCCCGGCGACGCCGGCCGGCGAGTCCGAGGTGGCGAAGAGGCCGACGAGCAGCGTGCCGACGAGCCCGCCGACGAGGTGGACGCCGACGACGTCGAGCGAGTCGTCGAAGCCGAAGCGGAACTTCAGGCCGACGGCCAGGGCGCACAGGACGCCGGCGATGGCGCCGACGGCGATGGCGCCGACCGGGGAGACCGACGAGCAGGCCGGGGTGATCGCGACCAGGCCCGCGACGATGCCGGAGGCGGCGCCGAGGCTGGTCGGGTGGCCGTCGCGGAAGCGCTCGACCAGCAGCCAGGTGATCATCGCGGCCGCGGTGGCGACGATGGTGTTGAGGAACGCGAAGGCCGAGATCGCCCCGGAGCCGACGGCGGAGCCCGCGTTGAAGCCGAACCAGCCGAACCACAGCAGCGCGGCGCCGAGCATCACCAGGGTGAGGTTGTGCGGGCGCATGGGCTCGCGCGGCCAGCCGCGGCGCTTGCCGAGGACGAGCGCGAGGACGAGCGCGGCGATGCCGGCGTTGATGTGGACGGCCGTGCCGCCCGCGAAGTCGATGGCGGCGAGGTCGTTGGCGATCCAGCCGCCCGCCCCCGCGGTGACGTCGTCGAACGCGAAGACCCAGTGCGCGACGGGGAAGTAGACCAGCGAGACCCAGACGCCCGCGAAGACCAGCCAGGAGCCGAACTTCATGCGGTCGGCCACGGCGCCGGAGATCAGCGCGACGGTGATGATGGCGAACGTGGCCTGGAAGCCGACGAACACCAGCGACGGGATCGTGCCGACCAGGGGCACGGCGACCTCGGTGCCCGCCTCGGCGTCGGCGAGGTAGGTGCCCGGGGTCAGCCCGGACAGGCCCGCGAACTGCGCCGGGTCGCCGACGAGGCCGGCGTCGCCGACGCTCGTGCCGAACGTCATCGAGTAGCCGTACAGGACCCACAGCACGCCGACGAGACCGATGGAGCCGAAGCTCATCATCATCATGTTCAGCACGCTCTTGCTGCGCACCATGCCGCCGTAGAACAGCGCGAGGCCGGGTGTCATGAGCAACACCAGGGCCGTCGCCGTCATCATCCAGGCGGTATCGCCGGTATCGGGCACTCCAGGCACGTCGACTCCTTCCCGTCGATGCCGCTCCCCGCCCCGAACGGGCGGGTCCTGCGGCAGTGCGGGAAGCATCGAGCGGGCGTGTTTCGAGCGCGGTCCGCCGTTGTTTCACGGGTGTGAACGCGGCGCGGGGCCGCGTTACATCCGCATGACGGGTCAGTCCAGCAGCGCGTCGACGTACGCGGCGGGCTCGAACGGGGCCAGGTCGTCGGGCCCCTCGCCGAGCCCGACCAGCTTCACCGGCACCCCCAGCTCGCGCTGCACGCGGAAGACGATGCCGCCCTTCGCGGTGCCGTCGAGCTTGGTGAGCACGATGCCGGTGACCTTGACGACGTCACCGAACACCCGGGCCTGGGTGAGCCCGTTCTGACCGGTGGTGGCGTCGAGCACGAGCAGCACCTCGTCCACCTCGGCCTGCCGCTCCACCACCCGCTTGACCTTCTGCAGCTCGTCCATCAGGCCGGTCTTGGTGTGCAGGCGGCCGGCGGTGTCGAGCAGCACCGCGTCGGCGCCCTCCTCGGCGCCCTGCTTGACGGCGTCGAACGCCACGCTGGCCGGGTCGGCGCCCTCCGGACCGCGCACCACCGTGGCACCGGCGCGCTCGCCCCAGGTGCCGAGCTGCTCGGCCGCGGCGGCGCGGAAGGTGTCGGCGGCGCCGAGCACGACGTGGTGCCCGCTCGCGACGAGCACCCGCGCGAGCTTGCCGGTGGTGGTGGTCTTGCCGGTGCCGTTGACGCCGACGACGAGCAGCACCGCGGGCCGGCCGTCGTGCGGCAGGGCGCGGACCGAGCGGTCGGCCTCGGTGACCAGGGCGGCGGTGAGGACCTCGTGCAGCAGCTGCCGGGCCTCCTCGGGGGTGCGGACGGCGCGCGCGGCGAGCTGCTCGCGCAGGGTCTCGATGAGCTCGCTCGTCATGTCCGGGCCGAGGTCGGCCTGCAGGAGCGTCGCCTCGACGTCCTCCCAGGACTCCTCGTCGAGCTCCCCGGCCCCGAGCAGGCCGAGCAGGCCCTGGCCGAACGCGCTCTGCGAGCGGGCCAGCTGCCCGCGCAGGCGCTCCAGGCGGCCCTGGGCCGGGGAGATGTCGTCGGCCGGGCGGCGCTCGACCTCCTCGATCTCCTCGACCGGCGTCGGCGCGACCGGGTCGACGAACGGGACGCCGTCCAGGACCGTCCCCGGGTCGAAGGGCTGCGCGGCGTGCGACCCGGTCGCGCGGGGGAGCTCGTCGACCGGCGGCTCGGGCTCGAGGACGTCGGGCTCGACGTCGGGCTCGACGGCGGGCTCGACGGCGGGCTCGACCGGGGCGGGCGGGGCGGCCCCGTCGGCCGGGGCCGGGGCGTCGAACCGGACGCCGTCGACGGCCGGCCCGGCGTGCGACCCGGTCGCGCGCGGGGGCGCACCGGCCGGCGGCGCGGGCTCGGCGGCGCGGGGCTCCGCGGAGGGGGCGGGCGCGGGCGAGGCGGGCGCGGGCGGGGTCGGCGCGGGCGGGGTCGGCGCGGGCGGGGTCGGCGTCGCGGCCGGGGTCGGGGTCGCCGCCGGGCGGGGGGCGTCGGGCAGGGTGACGTCGCCGGGCGAGGGCCGCGGCGGGGCCTCGGGCGGGGTGTCGGTGCCGGCGGTGAACGAGAAGCCGCTCTCGGCGCGGTAGGTGCCGCCGCGCCGCGGCGGGGCGGTGCCGGGCCGGTCCGCCAGCTCGGCCCGGCGCAGGCTGATCGTCCGGCGGCGGCGGAGCAGCAGCCCCACGCCGACGGCGACGAGCACGACCGCGGCCACGATCGCGAGGACGATCCACAGGGTCTCCGGGGTCACCCGTCCAGCCTGTCACGTCGCCCCGGGACCCGTCCGGGGACTCCGGCGACCGGCGGGCCGGGTGCCCGGCGCGGTCCGGTCAGGAGGCGGGGCGCAGCCGCTGGCTGATCACCGTGGTGATGCCGTCCCCCCGCATCGCCACGCCGTACAGCGCGTCGGCCACCTCCATCGTCGGCTTCTGGTGGGTGATGACGATGAGCTGGCTGGTCTCGCGCAGCTCCTCCATGAGCGAGATGAGCCGGCGCAGGTTGACGTCGTCGAGCGCGGCCTCGATCTCGTCGAGCACGTAGAACGGCGACGGGCGGGCGCGGAAGATCGCGACGAGCAGCGCCATCGCGGTGAGCGAGCGCTCCCCGCCCGACAGCAGCGAGAGCCGCTTGACCTTCTTGCCCGGCGGGCGGGCCTCGACCTCGATGCCGGTGGTGAGCATGTCGTCGGGGTCGGTGAGGACGAGCCGGCCCTCGCCGCCGGGGAACAGCGTGGCGAAGACGGTCTCGAACTCCCGCGCGACGTCGGCGTAGGCCTCGGCGAAGACCTGCAGGATCCGGTCGTCGACCTCGCGGACGACGGTGAGCAGGTCGCGGCGGGTGTCCTTGAGGTCCTCGAGCTGGGTCGACAGGAACCGGTAGCGCTCCTCCAGCGCGGCGAACTCCTCCAGCGCCAGCGGGTTGACCCGGCCCAGCAGGGCCAGGTCCTTCTCCGCGCGGGCGGCGCGGCGCTCCTGCACGGCCCGGTCGTAGGGCATGGCGGGCGGTGCGGTGACGTCCTCGCCCCGCTCCTTCGCCGCCTCGTACTCGGCCACCTCCGCGGGCGAGGCCGGCACGGGCACCTCGGGGCCGTACTCGGCGACGAGGTCGTCCACCCCGAGGCCGTGGTCGGCCAGCGCCTTCTCGGTGAGCTGCTCGAGCCGCAGCCGCGTCTGGGCGCGCAGCACCTCGTCGCGGTGGACGGCGTCGGTGAGCTTCTCCATCAGCCCGGTCAGGCGCTGCGCGGTGAGCCGGGCCTCGCCGAGCTGGCGCTCGCGGGCGTCGCGGGTCGCGGCGGCGGCGTCGCGCTCGGCGCCGGCGGTGGCGAGCGAGCGGGCGATGCGCGCCGCCGCCTCCTCCCCCGCCGTCACGACGATCGCGGCCACCGCGGCCCCGCGCTCCCGCTCCTCCCGCGCGGCGGCGGCGCGGGCGCGGGCCTGCCGCTCGGACGCGGCCTGGCGGCGCAGCGAGTCGGTACGGCCGGCGATGGCGCGGGCGCGCTCCTCGGCGGTGCGCAGGGCCAGCCGGGCGTCGACCTCGGCCGAGCGCGCCTCCTCCAGCGCCTCGGCGGCCGCGTCGCGGATCTCCGTGTCCGGCTCGTCCTCGACGGGCTCGTCGGAGGCGACGGCGAGCTGCTGCTCGGCGGTCTCCAGCGCGAGCAGGGCGTCGGAGCGGCGCGACTCCACCGCGTCGCGGCGCTCGCGCAGCCGCTGCGCCTCCGCCGCGGCCGAGCGCACGGCCTGCTCCAGGCGCCCGACCTGCGCCGACGCGGCGGCGCGGCGCTGCTCGGCGGCCGCCAGGGCCCGGCGGGCGGCGTCGAGGTCGGTGACCCGGGCGGCCTCCTCGGCCCGCGCCCCGTCCAGGGCGGGGCGCAGGGCGGCCAGCTCGTCCTCCACCCCGGCCAGGCCCCGCTCGGCCTCGCCGACGGCGGCGGCGACGTCGAGCCCGCTGGACGCGGTGCCGGACCCGCCCGACGCCCGCCCGGCCCCCAGCACGTCCCCCTCGGCGGTGACGGCGGTCAGCTCCGGCCGGGCGGCGACCAGCGCCCGGGCCGCGTCGAGGTCGTCGACGAGCACGGCAGCGACGAGCAGCGCGCGCACGAGATCGGGGACCGGCCCGTCCCCGCCGACCCCGTCCCCCACCCACCGCCCCGTTGCAGGAAGGCCACCTTCACGCAAGGAGGTTGCGTGAAGGTGGCCTTCCTGCAACCCGGGGACGAGCAGGGTGGCCCGGCCCGCGTCCGCGGTGCGGAGGGTGCGGAGCGCCGCCACCGCCGACTCCGGCCCGTCCACCGCCAGCGCGTCGGCCAGCTCCCCCAGCACCGCCGAGACGGCGGTGCGGGCCCAGGGCTGCACGGTCACCAGGCCCGGCAGCGGGCCCAGCACGCCGGCCTCCCCCTCCAGGGACGCCGTGCCGTCCTTGCGGGCCAGGCCCACCGACAGCGCGTCGACGCGGGCGCGGAAGTGGGCCCGCTGCTGCTCGGCGGCGCGCTCGCGGGCCACCAGCTCGGCGACCCGGTCGCGCGCGGCGGCGCGGGCGTCGACGGCGGTGGCCACGCGGTCGTCCAACCCCTCCGGCGCCCCGTCGAGGGAGTCGACGGCGTCGGCGGCGGCGTCCAGCTCGGCGCGGGCCGCGGTGGTGCGGTCGTCGGCCTCGGCGAGGGCCTCGGACAGCCGCTCGATCTCGTCGGCGGTGGCGGCGGCCGTGCTGCGCATCGCCTCGGCCCGCCCGGCCAGGGTGGCGAGCCCGGCCCGGCGGTCGGCCAGCGCGCGGACGGCGGCCACGTGGGCGCGCTCGGCGGCGGCCAGGGTGCGCTCGTGGCCGGCCCGCTCCTCCAGCACGTCGGACAGCGTGCGGCGGGCCTCCACGACGGCGGCGACCAGCGCGTCCTCCTGCTCGGCGACGGCGTCGGCCTCGGCGTCGAGCTGGTCGGGGTCGCGCCCCGGCGCGCGCTCCTCGGCCGACGCGGCGAGGTGCCGCGCCCGCTCCTGCGCGAGGCGCACGGTGCCGGCGAGCCGCTCGGCCAGCGCGGAGAGCCGGTACCAGGTGTCCTGCGCGGCGGCGAGGCGCGGCGCGTCCTGGGCCAGGGCGTCCTCCAGCCGCTCCTGCTCCACCCGCGCGACGGACAGCTGCTCCTCGACCTCCGCGCGGCGGGCGCGGGCCTGCGACTCGTCGGCCTCCTCGCGGGCCAGGGCGTCGCGCAGCGTGACGAGGTCGTCGGCGGCCAGGCGGATGCGGGCGTCGCGCAGGTCGGCCTGCACGCTCTGCGCCCGGCGCGCGATCTCGGCCTGGCGGCCCAGCGGCTTGAGCTGGCGGCGCAGCTCCGCGGTGAGGTCGGTGAGGCGGGTGAGGTTGGCCTGCATCGCGTCGAGCTTGCGCAGGGCCTTCTCCTTGCGCTTGCGGTGCTTGAGGACGCCCGCGGCCTCCTCGATGTAGGCGCGGCGGTCCTCCGGCTTGCTCTGCAGCACCCCGTCGAGCTGGCCCTGCCCGACGATGACGTGCATCTCCCGGCCGATACCGGAGTCGGAGAGCAGCTCCTGGACGTCGAGCAGCCGGCACGACGAGCCGTTGATCTCGTACTCGCCGGCGCCGTCGCGGAACATGCGGCGGGTGATCGACACCTCGGAGTAGTCGATGGGCAGGGCGCCGTCGCCGTTGTCGATCGTGAGCGTCACCTCGGCGCGGCCCAGCGCGGCCCGGCCGGACGTGCCGGCGAAGATGACGTCCTCCATCTTGCCGCCGCGCAGCGCCTTCGCGCCCTGCTCGCCGAGCACCCAGCTGATCGCGTCGACCACGTTGGACTTGCCCGACCCGTTCGGCCCCACCACGCAGGTGATCCCCGGTTCGAGCCGGAGCGTGGTGGCCGAGGCGAAGGACTTGAAGCCCTTCATCGTCAGGCTCTTGAGGTGCACGAGGCAGGGTACCGATCAGGCCTCGGCGAAACCCGTGAAACCCCCGCGCGCGTCGGCCCACTGCACCACCACGTCGTCGACCCGCCCGGGCGCCCCGTCCCCGCGCAGCGACACCAGGAGCGCCTCGCACGCCGGGCGCGGGCCCTCGGCGACGACGGCGACCCGCCCGTCGGGCAGGTTGCGCGCTTCACCCGACAGTGCGAGCTCCCGGGCCCGGCACCGGGTCCACCACCGGAACCCCACACCCTGCACGCGCCCGTGCACCCACGCGTTCAACCGGACGGTGGAACCGGAGGTAGTCCCCACAGTACTGCTACGTTACCCGCTGTGTTCGCTCCCCGGCGCACTTCCTCTGCTCGACGTGGTGCCCCCCTGCTCGCCGGCCTGGCCGTCGGCGCGGTGGTGATCGGTGCCGCCGCCGTCGTCACGCCCGTGGGCGGCGCCGACCCGGCGATCCTCACCGCGCTCGGCGCACCGCTGCCGCCCGTGGTCGCGCCGGCCCCCGTCGCGGTGCCCGCCCCGGCGGCGCCGGTGCGTCCGCAGCTCACGGTGCCCGCGCCCGTCACGACGGCGCCCCCGGAGCCCGAGCCCACCCCGACGCCCGAGCCGGTCGAGGAGCCGCAGGAGGAGGCGCCGGTCACCACGACCCCGCCCCCGCCGTCGTCGGCGCGCCCGGAACCCGAGCCGACGACCGCACCCCGCGCGCGCGTGGCGAGCGGCCCCGTCGACGGCGTCGTGGAGGCCACCAACGCCGAGCGCGACGCCGCCGGGTGCAGCGACCTGCGCGTCGACCTCCGCCTGGCCGCCGCCGCGCAGGGGCACGCCGAGGACATGGCGGAGAACGGCTACTTCTCCCACACCAGCCGGGACGGGCGGGAGTTCGACGACCGCATCCGCGCCCAGGGCCACCCCTCGCCCGGCGGGGAGAACATCGCCGCGGGCCAGGAGACGCCCGAGGAGGTCGTCGCGGCCTGGATGGACTCGCCGGGCCACCGCCGCAACATCCTCGACTGCAGCTTCACCTCGATCGGCGTCGGCTACGACCCCGACGGGGACCACTGGGTGCAGAACTTCGGCCGCTGACCGGCCGGCCCGGCCGCGCCGGCCGGGAGCACGGCGGCCCGCACAACCGTCGTGGCTGCGGCGCAGCGGTCGGGACGGCTGCGCGACGTGCGGAACGGCTGCGCCACCGCTCGCGCAGCCGTTGTGGCGGAGGGCTGCGGTGACCGGGCGGTCGACAGCGCCCCCGCGCCGCCGACCGCCCGCCGCAGGGCGTCACCCCGTGGGGGGCGCCGGGCTCGGGAGGGGCTCCGCGGTGACCGACGGGGCCGGCGCGGGCGGGGGCTCGGTCGTGGGCGGGACGGTCGTCGGGGCCGGCGTCGGGGTCGGCACGGCCACCACCAGCGGGCCGGGCGGGACGAGCGAGCACTCGCCCGTCTCGTCGTCGTAGCCGGCGGAGCCGCGCGGGTACGGCTCGGTCGACCCCTGCGTGTAGCCGCCGTAGCAGGGGTCGCCGGTGTCGATCGGGCGGCCGTCCTGGTCGAACAGGTACACGCCGGTCAGCGGGGTGCCGCTGGAGTCGACCGGGCGGATGTCGAGGATCTGCCGCTCCCCGTCCTGCCACAGGCCCGGGGCGCCGTACGCGGGCGCGGGCTCGTAGTCGGACCCGTAGGGATCGGCGGCGGAGGAGAACGGCACGAGCAGCAGCGGCACGAGGAGCGCGGCCAGGGCGTTGAGCGGCACGACGGGCCACAGCCAGCGCCGGTCCCGGCGCGTGAGGTGCCCGAGGAGCACGGACAGCGGCACGAGGAGCACGGCGAGCACCAGCCAGACGAGGGGGCCCCCGCCGAACACCGCCGTGCCGAGGGCGGCGGCCACGAGGGCCCGCAGCACCCACCACGCGGGCTGCAGGCTCACCACGAAACCGGTGACGCCGCGGGCCGGGGGCAGGGCCGAGCGCGCCGCGCGCACCGCGGGCAGCGCCGCCACGGAGGCCATCCGCGGCCCGCCCGCGAGCAGGGCGGGGAGGGCGGCGACCTGGAGGACCGCGGCCAGGGCGAGCGACCCGAGCACGAGGGACGGGTCGCCGACGGCGACGACGCCGGCGACCCCGACGACCACGAGCAGCGTCGAGGCGACCAGCGCGGCCAGCGCGAGCACCGCGGAGGTGCCCCCGCGCCGGCCGGTGGCCACCGGGGGCGCCGGGTAGCCGGCCGCGGTCCGCAGCTCGGCCGCGTAGGCCTGCGGGGTGCCGAGCCGGGCCGTGAACGCGGCCGCGCCGGCGTCGTGCCCGACCTCGGCCCGCAGGTCGGCGAGGTGCCCGCGCACGTCGTCGAGGATCTCCCCCACCTCGCTGGCGGGCAGGTCCGCCAGCGCCGCGCGCACCCCGGCCAGGTACTCCTCCACCGGCCCGTCCACCCCGACGTTCATGCCCCCACCAGCCTCTCCATCGTCCCGGCGAACGCGTGCCAGGTCTTCGTCGACTCCGCCAGCCGATCGCGTCCGAGCGCGTTGAGGCTGTAGTACTTGCGGTGCGGACCCTCCTCGCTGGGCACGACGTACGAGGTGAGCAGGCCCGCGTTGTAGAGCCGGCGCAGCGTCCCGTACACCGACGCGTCGCCGACCTCCTCCAGCCCGGCGGCGCGCAGCCCGCGCAGCACCTCGTAGCCGTAGCCGTCGGCCCGGTCCAGCACGGCCAGCACGGCGAGGTCGAGCACACCCTTGAGCAACTGGCTCGGATCCACGGCGCGCACAGTACTCCGCATCGCGCAGTACTACGAGCAGCGGGTGTGCGGGTCGGGTGATCCATCCCCGGAGGGCCGCGGACTACCCTCCAGCCGGGGACGGGGGTCCGCCCGGCCCGCCCGCAGCCGGAGGTGGACGTGTCGGTCGTCGACAACGCGATCTACGTCGACGGTCGGCGCGTGAAGGTGCCCCGCTCGCTCGACCACACCTTCGAGGAGCTGCGCTCGTGCGGCGGCGGCAGCAGCTTCTGCTGGATCGGGCTGCTGCGCCCCACCCACGAGGAGATCCGGGCGGTGGCCGAGGAGTTCGGGCTGCACGGCCTCGCCGTGGAGGACACCATCACCGCCCACCAGCGCCCGAAGCTGGAGCGCTACGGCGACGTGCTGTTCGTGGTGCTGCGCCCGGCGCGCTACGTCGACCGCGATGAGGTCGTCGAGATCGGCGAGGTGCACCTGTTCGTCGGGCCCGACTTCGTCATCACCGTGCGGCACGCCGAGGAGCCCGACCTCGCCGCGGTGCGGCACCGGCTGGAGGCCGACCCGGCGCTGCTCGACGGCGGGCCGTACGCGGTGCTCTACGCGGTGCTGGACAAGATCGTCGACGACTACGTCCCGGTGCTGGACGGGCTGCAGGACGACATCGACGAGATCGAGGTGCAGGTCTTCGGCGGCGACCCCGGCGTCTCCCGGCGGATCTACACGCTGACCCGCGAGGTGATCGAGTTCCAGCGGGCCGTGCAGCCGCTGGAGGCGCTGTTCGCCGGGCTGCGGGAGAACCTCGAGACCAGCGCGGGGCGGACGGACCTGGAGCTGCGCCGCGCGCTGCGCGACGTGGCCGACCACGCTACCCGGGTCATGGAGCGCACCGAGGGCTACCGGGCGCTGCTCACCAACATCCTCACCGTCAACTCCGCCCTGGTGGCCCAGCGCCAGAACGAGGAGATGGCCCGCATGACCCAGGCGGGCTACGACCAGAACGAGCAGGTCAAGCGCATCTCGTCGTGGGCGGCGATCCTCTTCGCCCCCACGCTGATCGCGTCGGTCTACGGCATGAACTTCGACGTCATGCCCGAGCTGCACTGGACGTTCGGCTACCCGTTCGCGGTGCTGCTGATGGTGCTGCTGGGCCTCACGCTCTACACGGTCTTCAAGCGGCGCGGCTGGTTGTAGCGGCTGCGCCGCCGCGCGCAGCCGTCGTGTCCGGGGCGCAGCCGTTGCCACGGCTGCGCGGCGCGCACGAGGGCTGCGTGGTGGATGGCGCCGCCGCTCCGGTGGCCGTGGCCGGCCGGGCCGGCGGTGATCGTGCTGCTCACGGCCGGGGGAGCCGCGGCCTCGGTTGGCAGCGCGGGCAGGAGAACGAGCTGCGGTTCATGAAGCTCTCGCGCCGGATCGGGGTGCCGCAGCGCCGGCACGGCCGGTCGGCCTGCCCGTAGGCGTCCAGGGAGCGGTCGAAGTAGCCCGAGTTCCCGTTGACGTTGACGTAGAGCGCGTCGAACGACGTGCCACCGGCCGCCAGCGCGGCGTCCATGACCTCGGCGGCCGCGGTGAGGACGGCGCGGCCCTGGGCCCGGGTCAGGCGCTCCGTGGGCCGCTCGCCGTGCAGGCGCGCCCGCCACAGCGCCTCGTCGGCGTAGATGTTGCCGATGCCGGACACGACGGTCTGGTCGAGCAGCGCGCGCTTGAGCCCGGTGCGGCGCCGCCGGATGCCCGCGACGGCGGCGTCGAGGTCGAAGGCCGCGTCCATCGGGTCGCGCGCGATGTGGGCGACGGGCTCGGGCAGGCGGTCCGGGCCGGCCAGCGCGTGCAGCGACAGCCCGCCGAAGGTGCGCTGGTCGACGAACCGCAGCTCCGGCCCGTCGTCGGCGAAGCGCACCCGGACGCGCAGGTGCGTCTCGTCGGGCCGGCCGGGGTCGGCCACGAGCATCTGCCCGCTCATGCCCAGGTGCGCCAGCACGGCCTCGGCGCCGTCGGCCGCGGGGTCGTCCAGGTCGAGCCACAGGTACTTCCCGCGGCGGCGGGCCGCGGTGATCGTGCGCCCGGCCAGGCGGGCGGCGAAGTCGGGGCCCCCCGCGACGTGGCGGCGGACGGCCCGCGGGTGCGCCACCTCGACGGCGGCGACCGTGCGGTCGAGCACGTGGGCGGCGAGGCCGCGGCGGACGACCTCGACCTCGGGCAGCTCCGGCACGGCGGCGTCAGGCCGGGTCGGCCGGCGGCGTGCCGCCACCGGCCTCGGCCGTCAGCACGCGCCACGCGATCTCGGCGGCCTTCTGCTCGGCCTCCTTCTTCGTGCGCCCCTCCCCCGTCCCGAGCTCCCGCCCGCCGACGACGGCGGTGGCGGTGAACGTCTTCAGGTGGTCGGGCCCGTCCTCGGTGATGCGGTACTCGGGCACGCCGAGGCCGGCGTCGGCGGTGAACTCCTGGAGGCTGGTCTTCCAGTCCAGGCCCGCGCCGAGCAGCGGAGCACCCTCCAGCAGCGCGTCGAACAGCGTGTGGACGACGGCGCGGGCGGTTTCCAGCCCGTGCTCCAGGTACACCGCGCCGATGATCGCCTCGGTGGCGTCGGCGAGGATGCTCGCCTTCTCCCGGCCGCCGGTCAGCTCCTCGCCGCGACCCAGGTACAGGTAGGCGCCCAGACCGATGGTCTGGGCGACCCCGGCGAGGGCCTGGGAGTTGACGACGCTGGCGCGCAGCTTCGCGAGCTGCCCCTCCGGCAGGTCGGGGTGCTCGCGGTACAGCCGCTCGGTGACGACGATCGACAGCACCGAGTCGCCCAGGAACTCCAGGCGCTCGTTGGTGGGCAGCCCGCCGTTCTCGTAGGCGTAGCTGCGGTGCATCAGCGCGAGGCCGAGCAGCTCGTCACCCAGCTTGACGCCGAGGGCGGCGAGCAGGGGCTCGCGGTCCTGCTCGGGCCCCGGCTCGCGCGTGCTCACCCGTTCGTCGGACACCCCGCCGTCAGGCGGGGCTGACGACCTGACGGCCGTCGTAGGTGCCGCACGTGGGGCAGGCGGTGTGCGGGGGCTTGGTCGCCCGGCACGCGCGGTTCTCGCACGTCACCAGCGTGGGCGCAGTGGCCTTCCACTGCGACCGACGCGAGCGCGTGTTCGAGCGCGACATCCGGCGCTTGGGAACAGCCACGATCAACATCTCCTAGCTGGGGTCTTCGGCAGGCAGGCGACCGCGGAGGGCCGCCCAGCGAGGATCCAGTGTCTCATGCCCGTGCCCGGGCCCGAGGTCGGCCCACTTCTCCCCGCAGTCGACGCACAGCCCGGCGCAGTCCTCGCGGCACAGCGGGGCCAGCGGCAGGGTCAGGACCAGGGCGTCGCGGACGAGCTGCTCGACGTCGACCTGCTCGTCGACGACCCGCGGGAGCTCGTCCTCGTCGGTCGTCTCGTCGGTCACGCTGTCGGGGTAGGCGAACAGCTCGGCGAGGTCGACGGTGATCTCGTCGTGGATCTCGTCGAGGCAGCGGGCGCACTCGCCGACGAGCTGCGCGTGCGCGGTGCCGGACACGTAGACGCCCTCGGTGACCGACTCCAGCTGCACGGCCAGCTCGACCGGGCTGCCGGCCGGCACGCCGATGGTCTCGATGCCCAGCGGCGGCTCCGCGGGGGCGGGGGCGGTGCGCGTGTAGGTGCGCAGGGAACCGGGACGGCGCCCCAGCTCGCGGGTGCCGAAGACCCAGGGGCTGGAGGCGGCGTCGCGGGGGGACGGACGGTTGCTCACCCGCTCCAGGGTAGGCCGGTCACGGCCCGGGGGTGGCGGGCGGCCGCACGGGGGCGGCGGGCTCGGGCAGGTGCCGGTCGAACCGGTCGGCGACCAGCGCGGCCAGCTCCAGGAACGCGTCGCGGGTGCGCGGCCGCAGGTGGGCGAGGTCGACGCGCCCGCCGGTGGCCAGGTGCGGGTCGTGCGGGATCTCCACGACGGCCCGGCTGCGGGCGGCGAAGTGCTCGCGGATGCGCCCGGCGTCGACCTCGTCGCTCGTGCGGTCGCACGACAGCACCACCAGGGCGGAGTCCGCCAGCTCGGGGTGGCCGTGGGCGAGCAGCCAGTCCAGCGTCTTGCTGGCCCGGCTGGCGCCGTCGACGGTCGGCGCCCCGACGATGATCACGCTGTCGGCGAGCGTGAGGGTGCCCTCCATCGCCGAGTGCACCAGGCCGGTGCCGGAGTCGGTGATGACGATGTTGAAGAACCGGGACAGGGCGTGGCTGATGCGCTCGTACTCCTCGCGGTTGAACGCGTCGCCGGCCGCCGGGTCCTGCTCCGAGGCCAGCACCTGCAGCCGCCCGGCCAGGCTCGTGTAGCGGGTGATGTCGGCCCAGGAGTGGATCCGGTCGAGGTCGCGGAGCAGCTCGCGCACGGTCACCGTCGACTCGCCGGTGAGCCGGTCGGCGAGCGTGCCGGCGTCGGGGTTGGCGTCGAGCACGACGACGCGGTCGCCGCGGTGCTCGGCCAGCGCGAGGCCCAGGCAGGTGGCGACGGTCGTCTTGCCCACCCCGCCCTTGATCGAGGTGACGGCGATGCGGTGCGTGGTGCTCAGCGGGCGGCGCAGCCGGTGCACCAGCTCGCGGCGGACCTGCTCCTGCTCGCTCGGACCCGGGTTGACCAGCCCGCCGGTGAGGCGGTGGACCAGTCCTCGCCAGCCCTCGGCCGGGACCTCCGCGCGGCGCCGGACGATGGCGTCGTCGGTGAGCTCACCCGCCGTGCGCGGACCGTGGCCCGGGGGCGGCGCGGGCGGGCCGCTCGCCGGCCGCACCCGGTGCCCGTAGCGGGACCACCAGTTCTCCGGATCCGGTTCCACCTGCCGCGCCACCGGCGCAGGGTAACCCCCGCGGCACGGACGGTGGCGGGGCCGGACTCAGTCGATCAGGTCCATGCCGGTGCCGCTGCGGCTCCACCCGGGCGGCGGGGGCGGGCCGGGCCGCAGCCGCCCGCGGCCGTGGCTCACCGTGCGCAGCGCGGCGGCGAGGGTCTCCTCGAACTCCGCGAGCTTCGTGTCGACGTAGGCGTCGCACTCGTGGCGCAGCCGGTCGGCCTCCGCGCGGGCGGCCTCGACGGTGCGCGCGCCCTCGGCCTGCGCGGCCCGCGCCACCTCGGTCTGCGACACCAGCCGGACCTGCTCGGCCTGGCCCTCGGCGAGGTAGCGGTCGTAGGCGGCCCGACCGGCGTGGTCGAGGCGCTCGGCCTCGGCCCGGGCGCGGTCGGTGAGCTCGGCGAACTGGTGGCGGCCGTCGGCGACGGCCCGCTCGGCCTCGTAGCGGGCCTGCGCCACGAGCTGCTCGGCCTCGGCGCGGGCCTCGGCCACCAGGCGGGCGGCCTCCGCCCGGGCGTCGGTGACGAGCTGCTCGGCCTCCGCGTGCGCGGCCGACCGGGCCCGCTCGGCCTCGGCGTCGGCGTCGCCGAGGATGTCGTCGCGCCGGTCGAGCACGTCCTGCGCGTCGTCGAGCTCCCCCGGCAGCGCCTCGCGGACGTCGTCGAGCAGCTCCAGGACGTCACCGCGCGGGACGACGCAGGTGGCCGTCATGGGGACCCCCCGCGCCTCCTCGACGACGGTGACCAGAGCGTCGAGCGATTCGAAGACCCGGTACACGGCGCGCATCCTGCCACCGGGGTCCGCCCGATCGGCGTATTGCGCGCTCGCCCGCGTGTCCCGCCGGTCAGCGGCGCTCGGCGAGCCGTTCGAGCAGCCTGCGGTGCACCGGCCCGGGCAGGAGGTGGGCCACGTCCCCGCCGTACGCGGCCACCTCCTTGACCAGCGAGCTCGCGATGAAGCTGAACTCCGGCGCGGTCGGCAGGAACAGCGTCTCGACCCCGGTGAGGGCGTGGTTCATCTGCGCCATCTGCAGCTCGTAGTCGAAGTCGGAGACCGCGCGGATGCCCTTGACGATCGCGCGGACGTCGTGGTCGCGGCAGTAGTCGACGAGCAGGCCCTCGAACGAGTCGACCCGGACGTTCGGGTGCGGCGCGGCCGCCTCGGTGAGCATCTCGATGCGCTCGTCGAGGGTGAACAGGCCCTTCTTCGCCTTGTTCACCAGCACCGCGACGACGACCTCGTCGAACAGCGGCGCCGTGCGGCCGATGATGTCGAGGTGGCCGTTGGTGACCGGGTCGAAGGAGCCGGGGCAGACGGCGCGCCTCATGACCGGGGACCCTACCCGCCGGAGTGATCTCCGAGGGTCGCACACGGCCGAGGCCGCCCCCGGCCCGGGCGGCGGGCGGGGGCGGGTGGGGGTAGAACTCGCGGGGTGCCCTCGATCGCGCTCACGATCCCCACCCCCGACGGCGACTGCACCGCGTCCCTGCACACGCCGGCGGGCTCCGGCCCGTGGCCGGCGGTGATCCTCTACGTCGACGCGGGCGGGGTGCGGGCGACGATGCGGGCGATGGCCGACCGGCTGGCGGGCCTCGGGTACGCGGTGCTGGTGCCCGACGTCTACCACCGCACCCCCGGCTGGCAGCCGTTCGACGTCGCGACCGTGTTCGACGACCCCGACGAGCGGGCCCGGCTGATGGGCCTGGCCCGCAGCGTGACGCCCGCGATGCACCGCAGCGACGCCGACGCGTTCCTCTCCGCGCTCGCCGACCGGCCCGAGGTCCTGGGCGACCGCGTGGGCACCACGGGCTACTGCATGGGCGGGCGGGTGTCGCTGCTCGTCGCCGCGCACCGGCCGGACCGCATCGCCGCGGCCGCCTCGTTCCACGGCGGCGGCATCGCGAAGGCCGAGGACCCGGAGAGCCCGCACCACCGGGCGGCCGACATCGCGGCCCGGCTGTACGTGGCCGGCGCGGTCGAGGACGCGGGCTTCACCGACGCCGACCGCGAGCTGCTGGAGAAGGCCCTCACCGACGCCGGGGTGGACCACACCGTCGAGACCTACCCGGCCCGCCACGGCTTCGCGGTGCCTGACACCGCTACCCACGACGCCGCCGCCGAGGAGCGGCACTGGGCGGCTCTGGAGGAGCTGTACGGGGGCGCGCTGCGGTGAGGGGGCCGGTCTGACCGTCCTCCTGCTCGCCCTCGCCGGGGTCGGCGCCGGACTGTCGGGGTCGATCGCCGGGCTGGCCTCGCTGTTCTCCTACCCCGCCCTGCTCGCGGTGGGGATGCCGGCGACCGCGGCGAACGTCACCAACACCGTCGCGCTCGCCTTCTCCACGGTCGGGCAGGTGCTGGGGTCGCGCCCGGAGCTGGCGGGGCAGGTCCCCGTGCTGCGCCGGTTCGTGCCGCTGACCCTGCTCGGCGGCGCGGCCGGCGCGGGCCTGCTGCTGGTGACGCCGCCGGGGGCGTTCGAGCGGATCGTGCCGTTCCTCGTCGGCGGAGCCGCGCTCGTCCTGCTGCTCCAGCCGCGGATCCGGGCGGCGGCCACCCGCCGCGGCCAGCACCGCGCCGGGCCGGTGGTGCTGGCCGGGATCTTCGCCGTCGCCGTCTACGGGGGGTACTTCGGAGCGGCCGCGGGCGTGCTGATGCTGGCCCTGGTGCTGGTCGGGCTGCCGGTGTCGCTGGCCCGCGGCAACGCGCTCAAGGCCGTGCTGCTCGGGCTGGCCAACTCCGCGGCGGCCGTCGGGTTCGCCCTGGTCGGCCCGGTGCAGTGGTGGGCGGTGTGGCCGCTGGCCCTCGGGGTGTTCGTGGGGGGCCTGCTCGGTCCGGCGGTGGTGCGGCGGCTCCCGGCCGGGCCGCTGCGCGTCGGCATCGCGCTGGCCGGGCTCGGGCTGGCGGTGAGCCTCGCCGTTCAGGCGTGGTGAGCGGTGAACAGCACGGTGTCGCCGTAGCGCCGCTCCCGCCCGCCGCGCAGCGGCTCCGGCCACGGGAAGGACCGGCCGCCGCGGCGCTCCACCACCACGACGGCGTCCGGCGCCAGCCAGCCGTGCGCCGCGGCGTCGGCGAGCCAGCCCGCGACCTCCGCGTCGGGCAGGTCGTAGGGCGGGTCGGCGAGCAGCACGTCGTAGGTGCGCGCGGCCGGCGCCGCGAGGACGGCCGCGGCCGGCTGCGCGCGCACCTCCGCCCCGGGCAGGCCCAGCTCGGCGACGTTGCGGCGCAGCACCCCCGCGGCGCGCCGGTCGGACTCCACGAGCAGCGCGTGCGCTGCCCCCCGCGACAGCGCCTCCAGGCCCAGCGCGCCCGACCCCGCGCACAGGTCGAGCACCGCCGCCCCGCGCAGGCCGGGGTCGTGCTCCAGCGCGCTGAACAGGGCCTCCCGCACGCGGTCGGACGTCGGCCGCGTCCCGCGCGGGGGCACGGCGAGCCGCCGCCCGCCCGCCGTGCCGGCGATGATCCGCGTCATGCGGCTCCGCCACCCGTGCGCGGATACGGCGGCCAGGGCCGCCAGATCCGCGCACAGGGGGTCACTGGATCTCCAGCAGCAGGTCCCCGCCCTCCACCTGCTGGACCCGGCCGATGGCCAGGCGGCCCACGGTGCCGGCGCGGTGGGCGGTGATCGAGGCCTCCATCTTCATGGCCTCGATCGTGGCGACGGTCTGACCGTCCTCCACCCGGTCGCCCTCGGCGACCTGCAGGGTCACGACGCCCGCGAACGGGGCGGCCAGGTGCGCGGAGTTGGACCGGTCGGCCTTCTCCGCGGCCTTGACGTCGCTCGCGATCGACTCGTCGCGCACCACGACCGGACGCAGGTGGCCGTTGAGCGTGGTGAGCACGGTGCGGTAGCCGCGCTCGTCGGGCTCGCTGATCGCCTCCAGCTCGATGAGCAGCGTGACGCCCGGCTCCAGCTCGACGGTGTGCTCGACGTCGGTCTCCAGCCCGTAGAGGTGGTCCTTGGTCGAGAGCACCGAGGTGTCGCCGTAGGTCTCGCGGTGGTCGAGGTACTCCTTCGTCGGGCCGGGGAACAGCAGGCGGTTGAGCGTGGCGCGGGTGTCGTCGCGCAGCCCGCGCCGGTCCTCGATCGTCAGCTCCGGCGCCGCCTTCCGCGGCGGGCGCCCCTCCAGCGCGCGGGTGCGGAACGGCTCGGGCCAGCCCCCGGGCGGGTCGCCCAGCTCGCCGCGCAGGAAGCCGATCACCGAGTCGGGCACGTCGAAGTCGCCGGGGTCCTTCTCGAAGTCGGCCGGCTCGACACCGGCGCCGACGAGGTGCAGGGCCAGGTCGCCGACCACCTTCGACGACGGCGTCACCTTGACCAGCCGGCCCAGCATCCGGTCGGCCGCGGCGTAGCAGTCCTCGATGAGCTCGAACCGGTCGCCCAGGCCCAGGGCGATCGCCTGCTGGCGCAGGTTGGACAGCTGCCCGCCGGGGATCTCGTGGTGGTACACCCGCCCGGTCGGCGACGCGAGGCCCGACTCGAACGGCGCGTAGACCTTGCGCACCGCCTCCCAGTACGGCTCCAGGTCGCCGACGGCGGCCAGGGACAGCCCCGTGGCCCGCTCGGTGTGGTCGGTGGCCGCCACCAGCGCCGACAGCGAGGGCTGCGACGTCGTGCCGGCCATCGACGCCACCGCGGCGTCGACGGCGTCGACCCCGGCGTCGATGGCGGCGACGAGCGTGGCGAGCTGGCCGCCGGGGGTGTCGTGGGTGTGCAGGTGGACCGGCAGGTCGAACCGCTCGCGCAGCGCCGTGACGAGCGTGCGCGCGGCGGGCGGGCGCAGCAGCCCGGCCATGTCCTTGATCGCGAGGACGTGCGCGCCGGCGTCGACGATCTGCTCGGCCAGCCGCAGGTAGTAGTCCGGCGTGTAGAGGCTCTCGGCCGGGTCGGACAGGTCGCCGGTGTAGCACAGCGCCACCTCCGCGACCGCCGTGCCGGTGGCCCGCACCGCGTCGATCGCCGGGCGCATCTGCCCGACGTCGTTGAGGGCGTCGAAGATCCGGAACACGTCCATCCCGGTGCGCGCGGCCTCGGCGACGAAGGCGTCGGTGACCTCGGTCGGGTAGGGCGTGTAGCCGACGGTGTTGCGGCCGCGCAGCAGCATCTGCGTGCAGATGTTCGGCACGGTCTCGCGCAGCGCGGCCAGCCGGTCCCACGGGTCCTCGGCGAGGAAGCGCAGCGCCACGTCGTAGGTGGCCCCGCCCCAGCACTCCAGCGACAGCAGCTGCGGCGCCGTCCGCGCCACGTGCGGGGCGACGGCGAGCAGGTCGCGGGTGCGCACGCGGGTGGCGAGCAGGCTCTGGTGGGCGTCGCGGAACGTCGTGTCGGTGACGGCGACGGCGGTCTGCTCCCGCAGCCGGCGCGCGAACCCCTCGGGCCCGAGCCGGGCCAGCAGCTGGCGCGACCCGTCCGGGGCGGGCTCGGACAGGTCGCACACCGGCAGCTTGTCCACCGGCTCGACGACGGCGGGCCGCTCCCCGTTGGGCCGGTTCACCGTGGTCCGGGCCAGGTAGGTGAGCAGGCGCGTGCCGCGGTCGGCCGACGGGCGCGCGGTGAGCAGGTGCGGGCGCTCCTCGATGAAGCTCGTGGTGACCCGCCCGGCCTGGAAGTCGGGGTCGTCGAGCACGGCGGCGAGGAAGGGCAGGTTGGAGCTGACCCCGCGGATGCGGAACTCCGCGATGGCCCGGCGCGCGCGGCGCACGGCGTTGGCGAAGTCGTGGCCCGAGCACGTGAGCTTGACGAGCATCGAGTCGAAGTGCGGGGAGACCTCGGCGCCGGTGTGCGTGGTGCCGCCGTCGAGCCGGACGCCGGGGCCGCCCGGGGAGCGGTAGGCGCTGATCGTGCCCTTGTCGGGGCGGAACCCGTTCGACGGGTCCTCGGTGGTGATGCGGCACTGCAGCGCGGCGCCGCGCAGCTCGATCTGGTCCTGGGTGAGCCGCAGCTCGGGCAGCGTCATGCCGGAGGCGATGCGCAGCTGGGCGATCACCAGGTCGCGGTCGGTGACCTGCTCGGTGACCGTGTGCTCCACCTGGATGCGCGGGTTCATCTCGATGAACACGTGCTGGCCGCGCTCGTCGAGCAGGAACTCGACGGTGCCCGCGTTGACGTAGCCGATGTGGCGGGCGAACGCGACGGCGTCGGCGCAGATGCGGTCGCGCAGCTCCGGGTCGAGGTTCGGCGCGGGCGCGATCTCGACGACCTTCTGGTGGCGGCGCTGCACCGAGCAGTCGCGCTCGTAGAGGTGCACCACGTTGCCGGCGCCGTCGGCGAGGATCTGCACCTCGATGTGGCGGGGGTTGACGACGGCCTGCTCCAGGAAGACGGTCGGATCGCCGAACGCCGACTCCGCCTCCCGCATCGCGGCCTCGATCGCCTCGCGCAGGTCGGCGCGCTCGGGCACCCGGCGCATGCCGCGCCCGCCCCCGCCCGCCACCGCCTTGACGAAGATCGGGAAGCCGACGTCGTCGGCCGCGGCGACGAGCGAGTCGACGTCGGCACTCGGCTCGGTGGAGCGCAGCACCGGCACCCCGGCCTCGCGGGCGGCGGCGACGGCGCGCGCCTTGTTGCCCGTCATGTGCAGCACGCGCTCGGGCGGGCCGACGAAGGTGATCCCGGCGTCCTCGCAGGCCTGCGCGAGGTCGGGGTTCTCCGACAGGAAGCCGTAGCCGGGGTAGACCGCGTCGGCGCCCGCCCGCCGGGCCGCGCCGATGATCTCGTCGACCGACAGGTAGGCGCGGACCGGATGGCCCGGCTCCCCGATCTGGTAGCTCTCGTCCGCCTTCGCCCGGTGCAGCGACCCCCGGTCCTCGTAGGGGTACACGGCCACCGTCGACACGCCCAGCTCGTACGCCGCGCGGAACGCGCGGATCGCGATCTCCCCGCGGTTGGCCACCAGCACCTTGCGGAACACCCGAGCCCCTCTCGCCGACCGACGCGCGAAACCTACCGGTCCACGTGGGCTCGAGCTGTGTGAATCTCAGCGCGGATCAGGTACCAAGGAAGGGTGCACCGAGACAAGAGGCGCGCGGTCGCGTTCGCCGAGGGCCGCCGGCAGCGGCGGGCGGCCGAGCGCCGCCGGGCCCTGCGGCGCCGGGCGATCGCCCGCGCGGTCCACCGCCGTCCGATGCTGCAGATGCTCCTGCTGCCGGTCGTCGCCCTGCTGATCACCGCCATCGCCGCCTCCATCGCCGCCGCGATCGCGTTCATCGCCGTCATCGGTGCGGTCGTCGGGCCGGCGCTGCTCGTGGGGGGCACCACGTTCGTCGTCGTCCGGCACCGCCGCCGGCGGGCGCTCACGCGCGCGGCCGCGGCCCCGCCGCACCCGCCCTGGGAGGACGCGCACGCCCGCTTCGCCGCGCTGGCCGCTGCCTACGCGGCGTACGAGTGCGACCCGATGGCCGTGCTGCACCGGCCCGCCCTGTCCGACGTGCGCGTGCCGAGCACCGCCCGGTTCGTCGACGCGTTCTCCCACGCCCAGGCCCTCGACACCGACGCCCACCCCGGCGACGAGCACGCCGCCGCCTACGCCACCGCCGTCGACGCGGCGGAGCGGGCGTGGCGCGCCGCCACCGAGGCCGCCGACCGCATCCGCCTCTCGGGCCTGTCGGCCGACGAGCGCGCGAGCGTCGAGCGGGTGATCAAGCTGCTCACCGTGGCGCGCGACTCGGGCAACGAGGCCGAGCGCCTCGCCGCCTACTCCCGCGCCCGCAGCGAGCTGCACCGCCTGGACGCCGCCGGCGTCGTGCACGTCCCCGGCCTCGCCACCGCCACGCTGGAGCGCGCGGCCCGGGGCGCCCTTCCCGCCTGACCGGCCGGCGCCGCGCCGCTACCCTCCTTCTCCGCATCGTCGGAGGGGGAACGGGGTGCGGGTCGTGGTGCTGGCACCGGGATCGCCCGGGGACGTCGCGCCCTCCACGGGCCTCGGGGCGCGGCTCGTGCGGGCCGGGCACCGCGTCGCGGTCGCGGCCAACGAGCGGTTCCGACCGATGATCATCGCCGCCGGGCTGGAGTTCCGACTGCTGCGGGCGATCCGGAACCGGGCGGCGTCGTTCGGCCGCACCTCGGCGGCGCTGCGGGAGGGGCTCGGACTCCGCGGGTGCGGGCGTCGTCGCTGTGGCGCCGGATCGAGGCCCGGGACCGGCCGGTGTTCTACGGCTCCAGCGAGGCGCTGCCCCGGCCCGTCGACTGGCCGCGCTCCGCCCGCGTCACCGGCACCTGGTGGCCGGCCGAGGCCCCGGACTGGCGGCCCGACCCGGAGCTGGAGGCGTTCCTCGACGCCGGGCCGCCACCGGTGTTCGTCGGCCTCGGGAGCCGCTCGCTCGGCGACCGCGAGCGCCGGGACGACGGCGGCCGGGCTGCGGGCCGGCGTGCCGACGGTCGGGCTGCCGGTGCTCGCCGACCAGCCCTTCTGGGCGGCCCGGCTGGTCGCGGTGGGGGCGAGCCCCGGCGCCGTGCCGCTGCGCCGGCTCACCGCCGGCCGGCTCGCCGCCGCGCTGAGCGCCGCGGTCGGCGACGCCCGCTACCGCCGGCGCGCCGAGGAGCTGTCACGGGTCGTGCGGGCCGAGGACGGCGCCGGGGCCGTGGCGGACGCCGTGGCGTCGCTCGTCTGACGGCGCGTCCGGCTCACGGCTCGGTCAGGCCGGTCCGGATGGCGTAGCGGGTGAGATCGAGTCGATCGCGCAGGTCCAGCTTGTGCAGGATGTTCGTGCGGTGCCGCTCGACGGTCTTCACGCTGATGACCAGGGTTCCGGCGATCTCGCGGGTCGAACGCCCCTCGGCGATGAGCTTGAGCACCTCCTCCTCCCGCTCGGTGAGGACGCGCTTCGGGAGCCGCTCGCCGGACCGCTCACGCCGCAGGTACTCCCGGACGAACCCGCTGCTCGCGTCCGGGTAGTGGAAGGGCTCGCCCCGCACGGCGCCCCGGCAGGCGCGCACCAGATCGCGGTCGGCCACGGACTTGAGGACGTAACCCGACGCGCCGGCGGCCAGTGCGTCGAGGAAGTACTGCTCGTTGTCGTACATCGAGAGCAGCAGCACCCGCACCCCGGGCGCCGACCGCGCGATCGCGCGGGCCGCCTGCAGTCCCGTGAGGCGCGGCATCGCGATGTCGAGCACGGCCAGGTCGATGTCGCCGATGACGCAGCGGTCGACGGCAGAGGCTCCGTCGCCCGCCTCCGCGACCACCTCCAGCCCGTCCTCCGCGTCGAGGATGAGGCGCAGCCCGCGCCGGACGAGCGCGTGGTCGTCGGCCAGCAGGATCCTGGTCGGCGCGGTCACGGAGCCTCCTCGCCGGCGTTCGTCGGTACCGGTCCCCGTGCCGTCGCGGGCTCGGGGACGGGTCGCACCGGGACGGTGAGCCGGATCTCCGTGCCACCGGCGGGACCGGGCCCCACGGACAGATCGGCCCCGACGAGCAGCGCCCGCTCCCGCATGCCCCGCAGCCCGGCGCCCTCGCGCGCACTCCCGATGCCCCTCCCGTCGTCGGCCACCCTGAGCACGACGGCCTCCCGGTCCCCGGTGAGCGACAGCGTCGTGGTCGTCGCGGTCGCGTGCCGGCCCACGTTCGTGAGCCCCTCCTGGGCGACGCGGTACACGACCAGCTCGGTCTCGGGACCCAGGTCGGGGACGTCCGGATCGAACCGGCAGTCGACCGGCGTCCCGGACGCGGAGAAGTCGGCGGCCAGCGCGTTGAGGGCGCTCACCAGACCCAGGTCGTCGAGGACGCCGGGTCGCAGCCGCCGGGCGACCTGCCGGACCTCGTCCAGGGCGGTCCGGATCGCCTCCTGCGCAGCCTGCAGCTCCGCGCGCATGTCGTCGGGGGCCCGGTCGATCGTCCGCTTGAGGCCGAGGAGCACCGCGGTGAGGCTCTGGCCGATCTCGTCGTGCAGCTCGCGGGCGATGCGGCGGCGCTCCCCCTCCTGGGCGTCCAGGGCGCGGGCGCTGCTGGCACTGCGCTCGGCCTCGAGCCGGTCGAGCATGGCGTTGAAGGCGTGGAGCACGGGGGCGGTGTCGGCGTCGCGGCCGACGTCCAGCCGCTCCCCCGGCCGGAGCAGGTCGACCCGCTCCATCAGCGCGGTGAGGCCGTCGAGCGGGCGCAGGCTGATCCGGGTCACCACCGCGTTCACGCCCAGCAGCAGGGCCAGCCCGAGCACGACGACGGCGATCTCGGCGACCAGCGCCGGTGCCGACACCGTGGCCGGGGAGAGCACCAGCACCACGGCGGCGGTCGCGAAGACCAAGCCGTTGCCGAGCAGGAGGCGGCGGAAGAGCGTGCCCAGCGGTCGGGACCCGGCCCCGGCGCGGGGCGGCGCGGGGTGCACGTGCCCGGTGGCCATGGGCCCAGGGTCGTCGCCGGGGACACCGCTGTCCATCAGGGCCGACCCCCACGTGCGAGGAGATGGGGGTCGGCCCCGATGCCCTCCGGGGCCGCCCCCGGCACCGTGGGCCGCACGGCACGGAGGACGCCCGACGGGAGGACGCCATGGCACTGGACGAGCGGGAGCACCGGCTGCTCGCCGCGCTCGAGGAGCACACGGTGCGGGAGGATCCAGCGCTGGCGCGGCGGTTCGCGACGGCGCAGTGGCGCACGCGCCGGCCGCTGCCCGTGTCGCACCTCGGACTGCTGGTCGTGGCGCTCGGCGCGCTGACGGCTGTGCACATCGTGGTGCCCGACCTGCACGGGCTCGCGTCCGCAGCCCTCACCGTCGTGGTCGTCGGGTCGTGGCTGGTCCTCAGCGCCCGGACCACCCCACCCGTCGGCTGGTGGCCGCCCCCGCGCAGCGGGCCCACCCCGCGCGACGGCCACCTGCGCGACACCGGCCCCGGTGGACCGCCGACATGCGTCTGATCGCCGCGCTGCTGGTGCTGTGGCTCCTCGTCCTCGTGGCGGGCGCCGTCCTCGAGGGACTGTTCTGGCTGGCCTTCGTCGGCGCGCTGCTGCTCCTCGGCACCGCGGTGCACGGCGCGCTCGCCCGCCGCGGCAGCCCGTGACCGGCGAGCCGCATCTCCGCGTGACCGTCCGTCCGCTCGACGCCGGTGTCGTCCTGGTGGTCCTCCACGGCGAGGTGGACCTGTCCACTGCACCGCTCCTGCACGACAGTCTGACCGGTGTGCTGCGCGGGCACCGCGACGTCGTCGTCGATCTCGCCGGGGTCACCCACCTCGCCTGCTGCGGTCTGGGCTGCCTGGCCGAGGCCCAGGCGCGGGCGGCGTCCCGAGGAGGCTCGCTCCACCTGGCCGGCACTCCCGTTGCGCCGGTCGAACGGGTGCTGGACCTGACCCGGGACCGCGTGATCCCCGCGCTGCACCGCCGCTCCGCGCTCGCGCTCGCGCTCGAACTGGCCGGGACCCTCCCCGCCCGGAACGCCCGGGGAGGCCACCACCACCCTCCGGGGGACCTCCGCCCCGCGAACCCGTGACACCGCCCGGCCCGTCGAGCGCCTCTCACGCCTTGTCCAGGTACTCCGCCCGGCTCTCGTCGACGACGTCGCGCACCAGGGCGGACAGGCCGGGGCTGCGCAGCAGGCCGGGGTCGTCGGCCACCAGGTCGGTGGCGTAGGCCTGCGCCTCGGCGATGACCTCCTCGTGCGTGAGCAGCGACAGCAGCCGCAGCCCGGAGCGGCGGCCGGACTGGAGCGCGCCCAGCACGTCGCCCTCGCGGCGCAGCTCCAGGTCGAGCCGGGCCAGCTCGAAACCGTCGGTGGTGCCGGCGACGGCGTCGAGGCGCTCGCGCGCGGTGGTGCCGGCCGGCGACTCGGTGACGAGCAGGCACACCCCCGGCGCCGAGCCCCGGCCCACGCGCCCGCGGAGCTGGTGCAGCTGCGACAGGCCGAACCGCTCGGCGTCGAGCACCACCATCGCCGTGGCGTTGGGGACGTCCACGCCCACCTCCACGACCGTGGTGGCCAGCAGGACGTCGACCTCCCCGGCCTCGAAGGCGCGCATCACGGCGTCCTTCTCGTCCGGCGGCAGCTTGCCGTGCAGGATCGCGAGACGCAGGCCGGCGAGCGCGCCCTCGGCGAGCTTCGGGGCGATGTCGAGCACGGCCAGCGGCGGGCGGCGCTGCTCGTCGGTGCCCTCCTCCGGGGGCTCGGCGTCCTCGTCGTCGACCTCGACCTCGCCGACCCGCGGGAACACCACGTAGGCCTGGTGCCCGGCCGCGACCTCGTCGTGCAGGCGCCGCCACACGCTCTGCAGCCACGCCGGCTTCTCCGCGATCGGCACCACCGTGGTGGCGATCGGCGAGCGGCCGCCGGGCAGCCCGCGCAGGGCCGAGACCTGCAGGTCGCCGTACACCGTCATCGCGACGGTGCGCGGGATCGGCGTCGCCGTCATCACCAGCATGTGCGGCACCAGGTCGCCCGCGCGGTTGCGCAGCGCGTCGCGCTGCTCGACGCCGAAGCGGTGCTGCTCGTCGACCACGACCAGCCCGAGCTCCGCGAAGCCCACGCCGTCCTGGATGAGCGCGTGCGTGCCGACGACGATGCCCGCCTCGCCCGACTGCGCGTCGAGCAGCGCCTGCCGCTTCGCCCTGGTGCCCATCGAGCCGGTGAGCAGCGTGACGCGGGTGGCGTGCGGGTGCCCGCCCAGCTCCCCGCCCTGCGCCAGCGGCCCGAGCAGCGAGCGCAGCGACCGCGCGTGCTGCGCGGCCAGCACCTCGGTGGGAGCGAGCATCGCGGCCTGCCGGCCGGCGTCGACGGCCTGCAGCATCGCCCGCAGCGCCACCAGCGTCTTGCCCGCGCCGACGTCGCCCTGCACCAGGCGGTTCATCGGGTGGCGCCGGGCCAGGTCGGCCGCCACCTGCTCGCCGACCTCGCGCTGGCCCTCGGTGAGTGTGTAGGGCAGGGCGGCGTCGAACGCGTCGAGCAGTCCGCCGCGTCGGGGCGGGCACGCGGCGGCGGGCCGGGAGACGACGGCGGCGCGGCGCAGGGCGAGCGCCAGCTGCACGCCCATCGCCTCGTCCCAGACGAGCCGGTGGCGCGCCGCGTGGATGTCGGCGTCGGTCTCCGGCACGTGGATGCGGCGCATCGCGAGCCCGAGGTCGGTGAGTCCCTCGCGGCGGCGGAGGTGCCCGGGCAGCGGGTCGGTGACGTCCACGCGGCCGCCGGCGTCGAGCACGTCGAGCACCTGCCGCACGCACCGCGCGATGACCTGCGAGGAGATCTTCCCCGTGGCCGGGTAGACCGAGAGGAACGGGCGGATCTCGTCGTCGCCCTCCAGCGGCTCGAAGTGCGGGTGCGTGAGCTGCAGCTTCTTGTTGAACACCCCGACCTTCCCGGAGAACACCGCCCGCATCCCGGGGGTCACGAGGCCCTTGAGCCGCTGGCCGTTGAAGAAGGTGCAGTCGAGGGTGGAGCCGCGGTCGTCGCGGACCACGACCGACAGCAGCATCCCCCGCCGCTGGCGCATCGGCCGCAGAGTGGCGCTCTCGACCTCGGCGACGAGCGTGGCGTGCTCGCCGATCTCCAGCCCGGCGATCGGGGTGAGCCGGCCGCGGTCGACGTAGCGGCGCGGGTAGTGCCGCAGCAGCCCGCCCACGGTGCCGATCTCCAGCTGCTCGTGCAGCAGGGCCGCCGTGCGCTTGCCCAGCAGCGGCAGCAGCAGGTCGTCCAGGTCGGTCATTCCACCCCCAGCACGAGCGGGTAGCCGCCCTCGCCGCCGCGCAGCACCACCGTCTCCACCTCCGGGTGCGTGCGCTGCAGGTCGGCCGCCAGCCCCTCGCCCAGCCCGTCGTCCGCACCCTCGCCCAGCAGCGCCGTGACGATCTCGCCCCCTGCGGTCAGCATGCGGTGAGCCAACCACAGGGCACCGACAGCGAGGTCCGGCGCGATCAGCACCACCTCGCCGTCGGACAGGCCCAGCACGTCCCCGGGCTCGCAGCGGCCCACCCAGGTGAGCGCCTCGGTCTCGGCGACGAGCAGCGCACCGGTGCGGGTGCCGGCCGCGGCCTCGGCCATCGCCACGCCGTCCTCGCCCGGGCGGCGGGCCGGGTCGTGCACGGCCAGCGCGGCCAGGCCCTGCAGCACCGACGCCGTCGGCACGACCAGCACCTCCTGCCCGCCGCGCCGCGCGGTGGACGCGGCCGCCTCGGCCACCGGCGACAGGTCGCCGTCGCAGGGCAGCAGGACGACGTGGCGCGCGCCGGTGGCGACGAGGGCCGCGGCCAGGCCCGCCTCGTCGGCGCGGGCCGGGTGGAGCACGTCGGCGCCGGCCGCGCGGGCCAGCTCGGCCGCGCCCGGGGCGCCCGTGACGAGCAGGACGGCGCGGGCGCGGTGGAAGCGGTCCGGCACCCCGGCGAGCTCGTCGTCGAACCGGACCACGGTGATCCGGTGCGGGCGCCCGGCCACCACCCCGGCCTCGATCGCCGCGCCCACGTCGGTGCAGTGCACGTGCACGTTCCAGGTGCCCGCCCCGTCGCCCACGACGGCCACGGAGTCGCCGAGGGCGTCCAGCTCCGCCCGCAGCACCTCGACGGCGTCGTCGCCCGCCTCGCCGGGAGCCGCGTCGAGCAGGTACATCACCTCGTAGTCGAACACCGGCGACCCCGCCTCCCGCCGGGTGACCAGCGCGTCGCGCCCCCGCACCGGCCCGCGCGACCCCCGCGGCAGCGGCCCGGCGGGCGGGCGGCCGCCGACCAGCGCGGCCAGCGCGTCGAGCACGACGCAGAGCCCCATCCCGCCCGCGTCGACGACGCCGGCCCGGGCCAGCTCGGGGAGCTGCCCGGTGGTGGCGCGCAGGGCCTCCCGCGCGGCGTCGGCCGCGGCGACGGCGACGACGTCGAGCCGGTCGGTGCCGACGGCCGCCGAGGCCTCCGCGGCCGCCGACAGCACCGTGAGCACCGTGCCCTCCCGCGGGCGCACCACCGCGGCGGTGGCCAGCCGGTGCGCGCGCCGCAGCGCGTCGGCCAGCACGGCACCCCCGCGGGACGGGCCGGCCTTCGCGGCGACCGCGGCCGCGACGGCGTCGGTCAGCCCGCGCAGCACCTGCGACAGGATCACCCCGGAGTTGCCGCGCGCCCCCACCAGCGCCCCGCGGGCCAGCGCGCCGGCGTCGCCGTCCCGCTCGACCGCGGCCACCGCCGCCCGCATCGTGAGCAGCAGGTTCGTCCCGGTGTCGGAGTCGGGCACGGGGAAGACGTTGATCCGGTCGATCTCCGCGCGGTGGCGCTCCAGGGCCGCCACCGCCGCCCGCGCCCAGCGCTTGAGCAGGGCGGAGTCCAGGACCAGCGGCACGGCGCCAACCCTAGTGACCGGGGGCCCGCCGGGCGGGCCGGAACGGAGGGGTACCCTGGGCTCTCGCGCCGGGGTCTCTCCCGGCAGATCGTCTACCCGAGGAGTGTCCGACGTGGCTGCCGTCTGCGACGTCTGTGGCAAGGGTCCGGGCTTCGGCATGTCCGTCTCGCACTCGCACCGCCGCACCAACCGCCGCTGGAACCCCAACATCCAGACCGTGCGCACCGCCGACGCCGGGGGCAACCGCCGCCGCAAGAACGTGTGCACGTCCTGCCTGAAGGCCGGCAAGGTCGCCCGCGCCTGAGCGCGGTCCAGCACGAACCACGGAGGGCGTCTCCCCGCACGGGAGGCGCCCTCCGTCGTGTCCGCCGCCGGTGGCCGCCCACCCGTTGCAGGAAGGCCACCATCCTGCGAGGAGCTCGCGTGGAGGTGGCCTTCCTGCAACCGGGGAGGGCTCGGGTCAGGGCAGCTTCCAGTCCACCGGGTCGCCGCCGATCTCCTCCAGCAGGGCGTTGACGCGGCTGAACGGGCGCGAGCCGAAGAACCCGCGGTCGGCTGACATCGGGCTCGGGTGCGCCGACTCGACGATGGGCACGTCCACCAGCAGCGGGGCGAGCTTGCGGGCGTCGCTGCCCCAGAGGATCGCGACGAGCGGCTCGGCGTCGCGCTCGACGAGCGCGCGGATCGCCTGCTCGGTGACGGCCTCCCAGCCCTTGCCGCGGTGCGAGCCCGGGGTGCCCGGCTCGACGGTGAGCACGCGGTTGAGCAGCAGCACCCCCTGCTCCGCCCAGGGCGTGAGGTCGCCGGTGGACGGCTTCGGGTGGCCGAGGTCGTCGCTGTACTCGCGGAAGATGTTCTGCAGCGACCGGGGCACCGGCTTCGTCTCCGGCGCCACGGAGAACGACAGTCCGACCGCGTGCCCGGGCGTCGGGTAGGGGTCCTGGCCGACGACCAGCACGCGCACGCCGTCGAAGGGCTGGGTGAAGGCGCGCAGCACGTTCGCCCCGGCGGGCAGGTAGCGGCGCCCGGCCGCGATCTCCGCGCGCAGGAACTCCCCCATCTGCGTGATGACGGGTTCGACGGGCGCCAGGGCCTGGGCCCAGCCGGCCTCGACGATCTCGTCCAGCGGCTTCGCCATCAGGAGATCCTCCTCAGCTCGGCGCGGAACCGCCGGCCCCGCTCGACGTAGGAGTCGACGGCGTACGCCGTGGCCCCCTCGGGCACCTCGTGCCCCTCGCGCACCCGGGCCGGCACGCCCAGGGCCATCGTGCGCGCCGGGATCGTGGCGTTCGGCGACACGACGGCCCCCGCCGCCACGACGGCGCCCTCGCCGACCGTGGCCCCGTTGAGCACGACCGACCCCGACGAGATGAGCGCGCGGTCGGCGATGGTGGCCCCCTCGATGTGCACGTTGTGGCCCACGGTCACCTCGGCGCCGATGACGGTCGGCTGCCAGGCGGTGCAGTGGATGATCGAGCCGTCCTGGATCGACGTGCGCGCCCCGACCTCGATGCGCCCGTCGTCGCCGCGCAGCACGGCCGTGGGCCAGACCGAGGCCTGGGCGCCGATCGTCACGTCGCCGATCACCACGGCGTCGGGGTGGACGTAGGCGTCCGGATGGATGTCGGGCTCGGAGTCCCCGAGTGCGTAGAGAGGCACGGAGCGACTCTAGGGAAGAACCGGGCGCGGCTCAGCGCGAGGGCGCATCGCCGTCCGCCCGCAGCCGGTCGGCCAGCTCGTCGACGACGAGGACCTCGGGCTGCACCGCCTCGCTCCGGTACGCCGAGCGCCCGACGAGCTGGCTCAGCACCGGCGCCGTGGTGAACTGGAACAGCACCACGAGGACGAGCGGGGCCGCGCTCGCGAGCGGCACGAGCAGCGCGGTGCCCGCCAGGATGAGCAGCAACCCGAGTGTCTGGGGCTTCGTGGCCGCCTGCAGCCGGCCGAGCAGGGTGGGGAGCCGCAGCATCCCGACCGCGCCGAGCAGGCACTGCAGGGCGCCCGCGATCAGCAGGACCGAAGCCACGACGTCGATGATCATCGGTGCCGCTCCCGGCGCTCGGTGAGCCGCGCGGCCGAGGCCGACCCCACGAAGGCGAGCAGGGCGAACGCCACGAGCAGCGGCACGTTGGTGCCCTCGCCGCTGGAGGCCACGTAGACCGAGGCCGCGGCGACGAGCAGCACCACGAACACGTCGAGCGCGGCGACCCGGTCCAGCGCGTGCGGGCCGCGGAACAGCCGCACCAGCGTGAGCACGCCGGCCGCGACGAGCAGTGCGAGCACCACGGCGAAGACGACGGTCACAGGACCTCCCGCGGCTCGGGCCCGACCGCGGCGACGACGCGGCGCTGCACGTCCAGGGCGTGCGCGCGAGCGGCCTCCGTGGCCCCGGCGTCCCGCGGACCCAGCACGTAGATGTACCAGCGCGAGCGGGCGTTGTCGATCTGCACGACGATCGTCCCGGGGGTGAGGGTGTAGGCGGCGGCGACGAGCGCCACGACCCGGTCGTCGGTGCTGGCCAGCGGCAGTTCCAGGATGGCTCCGCGGGAGTGGGGGCCGCGGCGCAGGGTCTCCCGCGTGACCTCCAGCGAGGACCGCACGAGGTCGAGCGCCAGGAACCCGACGAGCCCGAGGAGCGGCCCCGGCCGCAGGGGCAGGCGCGGCAGCGGCCGCACGGGGAACAGCCACAGCACCAGCGCGGCGACCGCCACGCCGCCGATCGCCGTCAACGGCGTGAAGGTGCCCCACAGCAGCACCCACACCACCGACAGCCACACCGCGGTCAGCCACCTCACGGGGCCAGCACCGCCGCCCGGTAGGCCGACCGGTCGATCAGGTCGGCGCCCGCCTCGGCGGTGACGGCGGAGAGCGGGCCGGCGAAGACCGCGATGGCCAGGCTGACGACGACCAGCGCGCCGGTGGCGAGGTACATCGGCAGCGGGGTGCGCGAGGTGCCCACGACGACCTCGTCGTGGGGGTCGTCGTCCTCGATGGGGGTGACCGCGTCGCCCCAGAACACCCGCACCCACACGCGGGCCAGCGCGTAGAGCGTCAGCAGGCTGGCCAGCACCACCACCCCGGCGACGGCGACGGCGCCCGCCCCCGCCGGGGCGCCCGCCTGCAGCAGGGCGAGCTTCGCGACGAAGCCGGCCGTCGGTGGCACCCCGGCCAGGGTCAGCGCCGGGATCGCGTACAGCACGGCCAGCACGGGCGCGGTGCGCAGCAGGCCGCCCATGCGGTCCAGGGCCGTGGTGCCCGTGCGGCGGGTGATGAGGCCGCTGACCAGGAACAGCGTGGCCAGCACGGTGATGTGGTGGGCGGCGTAGAGGGCCGCGCCGGAGACCCCCGCGGCGTCGAAGACGGCCAGCCCGAACAGCATGAAGCCGATGTGGCTGACCAGCAGGAACGACAGGAGCCGGTTGAGGTCGTTCTGCGCCATCGCCCCGAGCGCGCCGATGATCATCGTGGCGGCGGCGAGCCAGAGCAGCAGCACCCACGGCTCGTCGCGCGGGAACAGCAGCGTCTGCGTGCGCACCATGGCGTAGAACCCGACCTTGGTCAGCAGCCCCGCGAACAGCGCCGCGACCGGTCCGGGCGCGTTCGGGTAGGAGTCGGGCAGCCAGAAGTGCAGCGGCACCATCGCCGCCTTGATCCCGAACACGACGAGCAGCAGCAGCGCGAGCACCGTGGCCAGGCCGGGCGGGAGCAGCGCGACGCGGTCGGCGAGCTCCGCCAGGTTGACCGTGCCCGTCGCTGCGTACACCAGCGCGACCGCCGTGAGGAACAGCAGCGACGACAGCAGGCTGACCGTCACGTAGGTCATCCCCGCACGGATCCTCGCGGCGCTGGTGCGTCGGGTGATCAGCACGTACGAGGCGGTCAGCATGATCTCGAACGCCACGAACAGCGTGAACAGGTCGCCGGTGAGGTAGGCCAGCGACACCCCCGCCGAGAGCATCAGGTACATCGGGTGGAAGGTCGTGCTCGCCGTCCCCCGGCCGTAGTCGGCGATGCGCTGGTCGATCGCGTACACGAGCACGGCGAGCGTCACCAGCGTGGACACGAGCAGCAGCAGGGCCGACAGCCGGTCGGCCACCAGCGCGATCCCGACGGGCGCGGGCCAGCCGCCCGGCCGCGCGACGACCGGGCCGGAGCGGTCCGCCACCACCAGCAGCAGCGCCGCGATACCCGACATCGCCGTGAGCGTCACGATCCCGACGGCGCGCTGCAGCAGCGCCGAGCGGCTGCCCATCACGGTGAGCGCTGCGCCGAGCATGGGCAGCAGGACGGGGAGGGGGACGAGCAGGGACGCGGTCACCGCGGTGCCTCCGCACCCTCCGCGCCGGACCGGTCCGCGTCGCGGTCGTCGTCGTGGTCGGCGTCCAGCGCCGCCGACGGCAGGGACGAGCGCGCGATCCGGCGGTCCTCCACGTCGTCCTGCACCTCGTCGTGCCCGACGAGCACGAACGACCGGTAGCCCAGGGCGAGCAGGAACGTCGTCAGTGCGAAGGTGATCACCACCGCGGTGAGGGCCAGGGCCTGCGGGAGCGGGTCGGTGATCGTGGCCGGATCGCTCACACCGAGGACGGGCGGGCGGCCGGGCGGGCCGCCGGCGATCTGGAGCAGCAGGTTCGTGCCGTGCCCGAGCACGACGACGCCGAGCAGCACGCGCATGAGCGAGCGCTGCAGCAGCAGGTAGAAGCCGGCCGCGAAGAGGACACCGATCGTCAGCGCCATCGTCACGTTGACGGTCGTCACCGCTCCACCTCCCGCAGGTCGCGCTCGATGCCCGCGCCGAGCGAGCGGAGGAGGTCGACGACGACGCCGACGATGAGCAGGTACACCCCGATGTCGAGGAACAGGTTGGTCTGCAGGGACACGGTGCCGAGCAGCGGGAGGTCGGCCGCGAGCTTCGTGCTCGACAGCACCGGGGACCCGAGCAGCAGCGGCGCGAGCCCGGACAGGACGGCGACGGTCAGCCCGAGACCGACCACCAGCGGCGGGCGGACGCGGACGCGGCCGCCGAACCCGACGTCCCCGCCCGCGATGTGGCGCAGGACGAACGCGAGGCCGGCCACGAGCCCGCCGGAGAACCCGCCACCCGGCGAGTAGTGCCCGACCAGCAGCAGGTGCAGCGAGAACACGAGCATCGTGGGGAACAGCAGCCGCGCCGACACCTCCAGCAGCAGCGAGCGCATCGAGCCCTCGCGCTGCGCGCCGGACAGCAGCCACCCCTCCCGGGGGACGTCCCACTCCTCGACCGGTCTCATCCGCGCACCAGCGTCATCCGAGCACGTCCTCCTCGTGGCGGGGGCTTCCCTGGCCGCTGCGGCCCCGACCCGGGTCGTGCCGGGTGGCCAGCACCAGGCTCGCGACCCCGGCGGCGGCGACGAACAGCACGCCGATCTCGCCCACCGTGTCGAGCGCGCGGAACTCGACCAGGATCGCGGCGATGATGTTCTCCGCGCCCGCCCCCTCGGGCGCCAGCCGGGCGAACTCGCTGCTGGTCGAGGCGGGGGCGACCCGGGCGCCGGACAGCACGACGGCCACCGCGGCCACGAGCGCCCCGCCGACGCAGGCCAGCGCGGCCTTGAACAGCTGCGTCCGGCGCGGGCTCTCGGCCTGGGTGAAGTGCGCGGGCAGCCGGCGCAGCACGAACACGAACGCCACCAGCGAGAGCGTCTCGACGAGGAACTGCGCGAGCGCCAGGTCGGGGGCGCCGTCGACGACGAAGAGCCCACCCACGCCGTAACCGATCACGCCGGTGAGCAGCACCGCGGTGAACCGCCGGTGCGCCCGCGTCACCGCCACCGCGGCGGCGACGACGGCCAGCGCGAGCGGGACCTGCGCGACCGCGTGGTAGAGCGGCTGGGCGGGCCAGACGCCGCCGAGCGCGGCGGCGGGCCCGACGAGGGCCACGAGCACGGCGAGGATCGTGGCGAGGTAGGCGGGCAGCGACCCGACCTGCAGGCGGCCGGTGACGGTGACGGCGACGCGCTCCAGCCCCCCGACCGCGAGCTCGTAGCCGCGCTGGGCCGACAGCGGGGTGCGGTCGTGGGCGCCGACCGTCCGCTCCCGCAGCAGGTGCAGGGTGGCGCCACCGCCCACCGCGATCACCGAGAACAGCAGCGGCAGCCCGAGCCCGTGCCACAGCGCGAGCTCGTAGCCGGCCGCGGTGGCGTCACCGGGCGGGTCGAGCGGGAGCCGCAGCGCGGCGTAGGGGTCGGCCAGCGCGTCGACGACCGGGTACCCGACGCCGAGGGCGAGTCCCGCGACGGCACACAGCCACACCGGCGCCGTGAGCAGCGGCCCGGGGGCGTGGACCTCGGTCGGGGGGACGCCGCGCTTGGTCGCGAAGGCCCCCCACAGGAACCGCGCGCTGTAGGCCGCGGTGAGCACCGACCCGGCGAGCAGGCCCAGGGCGACCGTCCAGCCGCGGACGCCGCCCTCGTGCAGGAACGCCTCGAACCCCGTCTCCTTGCCCACGAACCCGAGCAGCGGCGGCAGCCCCGCCATCGAGGCCACGGCGAGCGCCGCGGCCACCGCGAGGCCGGGGACGGTGCGGCGCAACCCGGACAGCTCGCGCAGGTCGCGGGTGCCCGTGGCGTGGTCGATCGCGCCGACCACCATGAACAGCGGCGCCTTGAACAGTCCGTGGGCGAGCAGCATGCCGACGCCCGCCAGCCCGGCGATCCGTCCGCCCGCGCCGAACAGCACCATGAGGAACCCGAGCTGGCTGACCGTGCCGAAGGCCAGCACGCGCTTGAGGTCGGTCTCGGCCAGGGCGCGCCAGCCGCCGACGAGCATCGTGCCCAGCCCCGCGACGACCACGGGGACCCACCAGACCGCGAGACCACCGAAGGCCGGTTCCAGTCGCGCCACGAGGTAGACGCCGGCCTTCACCATCGACGCGGCGTGCAGGTAGGCGCTGACCGGGGTGGGCGCCACCATCGCGGCGGGCAGCCACGGGTGGAAGGGCAGCTGCGCGGACTTCGTGAACGCTCCGACCAGGATCAGCAGCAGCGCGAGCGGGACGAGGCCGCCGCGGGGCGGGTCGGCGAGGATCTCCGAGATCCGGTAGGTGCCCGCGGCCTCGCCGAGCAGCACGAAGCCGAGCAGCATCGTCAGTCCGCCGAGGACGGTGACGAGCAGGGCCTGCAGCGCCGCGCGCCGGCTCGCCCGCGTGCTCCCGCTCTGCCCCACGAGCAGGTAGGACGTGACCGACGTGAGCTCCCAGAACACGTAGAGCGTGAGCAGGTCGTCGGCCAGCACCAGGCCGAGCATCACCCCGGCGAAGGTCAGCAGGAGCGCTGCGGAGCGGGTGGCCTCCTCGGACCGCTCGCCGAAGTACCCGCAGGAGTACGCGAGGATCACCGCGCCCAGGCCGGAGACCAGCACGATCATCGCCAGCGCCAGGGCGTCGAGGCGGAAGGACAGGCTCAGCCCCAGCTCGGGGGCCCAAGCGAGCGTCTCCGTGATCCCGGGCCCGAGCGCCGCGGGGGCCGCGACGACGGCCCAGCCGAACGTCACCGCGGGCAGGACCGCGGCCACGGCGAACGCGCCGCGCCGGCTGCGCGCCGACACCAGCGGCAGCAGCAGCGCCACCGCGAGGTGGGCGACTACCAGCGCGAGCACACCCACCTCCTCATCGACGGCCCGATCGGCGGGGGCCGGTGGCGGCTCGTCCCGTTCGGCCCTGGGGAAGCGGACATCTCGGACGGCCGGGTCGAGGACCACCCTACTGACGGCGGGCGGTGGTCCGGCTCACGCCTGAGGCTGGAACGATTCAGAAGATCGATGCGCTGTACCGGGTGTGAACACCATCCGACGCGCCCTGCGCCTCCTCGACGACTGGACCCTCTCCGCCTTCAACCCGCGCCCGTTCAACCCGCGACGCCCGGGCGACCCCACCGGTCAGTGACCGCCCGGCGGCCGGTCCCCGGCCACCGGCTGCGCCGGATCGTCCGAGGCCCCGACCGTGGACGGCCGCAGCACCAGCCACAGCACGAACAGGCCGGCGACGACCAGCATGCCGATGCCCGTCCAGAGGTTGAGGTTGATCCCGCCGGCCTTGTCCAGCTGCTCGGGGCTGCTGCCGATCAGACCCAGCACCGTGAGCATCACCCCGTAGATCCCGAACAGCACGGCGATCACCGTGCGCAGGTCGAACAGCGCTGCGGCCTTCGAGGCCCTGGCAGCCTGCGCGCCCTTCGCGGTCGAGCCCTCGGCGGTGCTCATGGCGTCTCCCATCGGTTCATCGCTGATCACGGCACCAGCAGGTAGAGGACGACGATCAGTGCGAGCACGATGCCGCCGAGCAGCGCGGGCGACCGGTACCAGCCGGCGTCGTCGCCGGTGGTGGTGTGCGTGCGGTCCTCCTTGCTGGTGAGCGACCACACGAGGCCCACCAGCTCGGCGTCCGGCTTGGGCTGCGTCACCAGCGAGACGCCGACGCCCACGGCGATCCCGACGACGAACGCGGCGCTCGCCCCGACGAAGCTGCCGGCCTGCGAGGACAGCGCCAGCACCCCGGCGCGGACCAGCAGGTCGATCGCGACGGCCGCGATCGTGCCCGCCACCAGGCCGGTCCAGCCGGCCGGGCCCGTCATCCGCTTCCAGAACAGCCCCAGGATGAAGATCGCGAACAGCGGGGCGTTGAAGAAGCTGAACAGGGCCTGGATGTAGTCCATGATGTTCTCGTAGCTGCCGGCGATGAACGCCGTGCCGATCGCCAGCAGGCAGCCCACCACCGTCACCGCGCGGCCGACCTGCAGGTAGTACCGGTCCTCGCGACCGGGCCGGATCCAGTCCTGCCAGATGTCGTAGGTGAACACGGTGTTGAGCGAGCTGACGTTGGCCGCCATGCCGGCCATGAACGCCGCGAGCAGCCCGGCCAGCGCCACGCCCAGCACGCCGTTGGGCAGGACCTCACCCATGAGCAGCGAGAGCGTGTTGTTGTAGGTGACGCCGCCCTCGGCCGGCTGGCCCGCCTTGATCGCGGTGATCTGCGGGACCAGCACCGCGGCGATGATGCCGGGGATCACGATGACCGCCGGGATGAGCGCCTTGGGGAACGCCGCGATGATCGGCGTGCGCCGCGCCGCCGACATGCTCTTGGCCGACAGGCAGCGCTGCACCTCGGCGAAGTTGGTCGTCCAGTAGCCGAAGGACAGCACGAACCCGAGCCCGAACACGATGCCGATCACCGACAGGACGGGGTTCTCGATCTCGGTGAGCTCGCTGCCGGGCCACGCGGAGAGCTGCTCCGCGCCGCCCGGGCCGGCGGTCACCCGCTCGACGAGACCGTTCCAGCCCCCGACGCGGGCGAGGCCGGCGACGGTGAGCGGGATCAGCAGCGCCAGGATGACGAAGAACTGCAGCACCTCGTTGTAGATCGCCGCCGACAGGCCCCCGAGGAACGTGTAGGTGAGCACCACGAACGCGGCGACCGGGATGGCCACCGCCAGGGACCACCCGAGCAGGGCCTCCAGCACCAGGCCGAGCGCGAAGAGGTTGACCCCGGCGATGAGCACCTGGGCCAGCGCGAAGGTCACCGCGTTGACGCGCTGCGTGGTGGTGTTGAACCGCATGCGCAGGAACTCCGGCACCGACCGGGCCTTGGAGCCGTAGTAGAAGGGCATCATCACGATGCCGAGGAACACCATGGCCGGCACGGCGCCGATCCAGTAGTAGTGCACGGTCGCGACGCCGTACTGCGCGCCGTTGGCCGTGAAGCCGATCAGCTCGATCGCGCCGAGGTTGGCCGCGATGAACGCCAGGCCCGTCACCCAGGCCGGCAGCGACCGTCCGGACAGCAGGAAGTCCAGGCTGGAGCTGACCGACCGGCGCGCCGCGACCCCGATCCCGAGCGCGATGGCGAAGTAGATCCCGACGAACACGAAGTCGATCGCCGTCGTCTCCAGCCGGAGACCTTCCTGAGCGAGCACCGTCATCGCCGTGCACCTCCCCGTCCCACCGCCCCGGTGCGGCGCAGGGGATCATTCGCTCCTCGCGGTCGTCGCGCCACCGGGAGCAGTCGGGACGCCCCGATCGGAGGCCGGGCTACCGGTTCCGCGCGCCCAGCCCGGCCGGCGCCGGGCGCCGGTCCACGGGCAGCGGCCGGGCGTAGCAGCGGCTGCCCGGCTCGTTCCGGTACACCCCGAACTTCTCCGTCGGCGCGTAGCCCTCGCGCTCGTACAGCGCGATCGCCTCGGGCTGGCGCAGGCCGGTCTCCAGCACCATCCGCCGCCGCCCCGCCGCCGCGGCGGTGTCCTCCAGGTGCGCGAGCAGCAGCCGCGCGTACCCGCGACCGCGGTGGGCGTCCCGCACGTACATCCGCTTGATCTCCGCGTCGCCGTCGCGCAGCCCGGGCTCCCCGCCCTCCCGGGCCCGCCACCCCCCGCACGCCACCGGCCCGTCCGCGCCGTAGGCGATGACGAAGTAGCCCCCCGGCGCGACGAACTCCTCGGGCCGCAGCTCCGTGGCGTCGCCCTCCCCGTAGCGGGAGGTGTAGAACGCCTGCAGCTCGTCGATCATCTCGTGGGCGTCGGCGTGGTCGAGGGGGACGGGGCGCAGGTCGAGCACGGCCCCGACCCTACGTCGCCCGGGCTCCCCGCCGAGTGTGCCGCTGGTGCGGTCGGAACCCGTGCGGGTGCACGCTCGACGCCGGCCGATCGGCGGGAGTGCAGCGGGTCCGACGCCGGCCGCATTCAGCGCACGCTGGGCGCGCGGCGCGCCAGCCGGGCCCGGAGCTCGGCGACCACCCGCGCGACGACCAGGTCGGGCCGGAACAGGACGGTGGCGGCGTCGAAGCGGACGATCCGCCACCCCGCCGCGACGAGCAGCTGCTCGCGGAGCAGGTCGCGGTGGTGGCGCTCGGAGGTCAGGTGGTCGGCGCCGTTGTGCTCGATCGCGAGCTTCGCGGCGGGGTAGGCCAGGTCCAGCTCGTAGGGGTGGCCGTCGAGCGGGACCGGGTGCTGCAGGACGGGGGCGGGCAGTCCGGCCCGGACGAGCGCGAGCCGGATGCGGGTCTCCATCGGGGAGCCGGACCGGGGATCGGCCAGGCGCAGGACCTCCGGGAAGCGCCGGACGCCGCGGGCGCCCGGGGTCGGGACCAGGACCGCGGCCGGGTCGAGGTCCCACCGGTGGCACAGCGCGTCGACGGCCACCACCGCCTCGTCGACGGTCGGGGCGCGGCGGGCCAGGTCGCGCGCGGTGCGCTCCGGGGTCGTGAGGGGGACACCGCGCAGCCGCGTGGTCTCCCCGGGGGCCAGGCGGTCGCGGCGCACGAGCAGACCCGGCCGGGACCGGCGCTGGTGGCCGTCGAGCAGCGTCACCTCAGCCGGAGCGCCGGGCCGGGCGCACGACGCGCCGAGCACCTCGGCCGCCGAGTATCCGGACAGCAACCCGTGCGGGCTGACGAGGACGGCGGCGGCGACGGACCGGAGCTCCAGGTCGACCTCGGCGTCGGCGGTGACGTGGACGTCGGGCAGCAGCCGCCGGAACCGCGGGCCGTGCAGCACGGCCGGCGTCACGAGCCCGGCGGCGACCGCTGCCGAGCCGCGGAACGGCACCCCTCGTCGGATCCTCACCCGCCTTGGACGGACCCCGGTCCGCCCCGGTTCCGGCGCGCGCCGAGCGTGCGATGAGTGCGGCCCCTCGCAGCTGGTGCACGCTCGGGGTGCCGGGGCGCCGAGTGTGCCGTCAGCCCCGGCCGGACCGCACCGAGCGCACTCTCAGGCGCGCGCCTTCGCCCGCTGCCGCCAGGTGGTGAGCGCGCGCTCGGTGTAGCCGTTCGGCTCGCTCCGGCCGCTGAAGACCAGGTCCAGGGCGGCCTGGAACGACTCGCTGCCGTCGAGGTCGCGGGCCATGGCCGGGTAGCCGGGCTCCCGGGCGTTCTGCTCGTCGACGAGCGCGGCCATGCGGGCGAAGGTCTCGCGCACCTGCTGCTCCGACACCACGCCGTGGTGCAGCCAGTTGGCGATGAGCTGGCTGGAGATGCGCAGGGTGGCGCGGTCCTCCATCAGCCCGACGCCGGACAGGTCCGGCACGGTCGAGCACCCGATGCCCAGCCCCACCCAGCGCACGACGTAGCCGAGGATCGACTGGGCGTTGGTCTCCAGCTCGTGGGTGACCTCGTCGTCGGTGAGCGGCCGGTCGAGGACGGGCACCTCCAGCAGCAGGCCGCGGTCGGTGCGGCGGCCGGCGAGCTCGCGCTGGCGGGCGAGGACGTCGGTCTCCAGGTAGTGCAGGGCGTGCAGGGTGGCCGCGGTGGGCGAGGGCACCCACGCGCAGTTCGCGCCGGCCCGCGGGTGCGCGCCCTTCTGCTCCAGCATCGCGGCCATCGCGGCGGGCTTGGCCCACATGCCCTTGCCCACCTGGGCCTGCCCGGGGAACCCGGCGGCCAGGGCGACGTCGACGTTGCGGTCCTCGTAGCCCTGCAGCCACGCCGTCGAGCGCATGTCGTCCTTGCGCACCACCGGCCCGGCCTCGAAGTCGGTGTGGATCTCGTCGCCGGTGCGGTCGAGGAAGCCGGTGTTGACGAAGATGACGCGGTCGGCCGCCGCGGCGATGCAGGCGCCGAGGTTGAGCGAGGTGCGCTTCTCCTCGTCCATGATCCCGAGCTTGACGGTGGCGGGCGCGAGCCCGAGCGCCTCCTCGACGGCGGCGAACAGCTCCACGGTGAGGGCCACCTCGTCGGGCCCGTGCTGCTTGGGCTTGACGATGTAGACGCTCCCCGCGCGCGAGTTCGCGTACCGGCCGAGCCCGCGCAGGTCGTGCAGCGCGGCGGTGGTGGTGACGAGCGCGTCGAGCACGCCCTCGGCCACCTCGGCGCCGTCGACCAGCACGGCGCTCGTCGTCATGTGGTGCCCGCAGTTGCGCACCAGCAGCAGCGACCGGCCCGGCAGCACCAGCTCCGACCCGTCGGGCGCGGTGTAGGCGCGGTCGCCGTGGACCACCCGCTCCACGGTCCGCCCGCCCTTGGCGAACGACGCGGTCAGCGAGCCGGTCATCAGCCCGAGCCAGGTGCGGTAGGCCGCGGTCTTGTCCTCGCCGTCGACGGTGGCGACGGAGTCCTCCAGGTCGACGATCGTGGTGACGGCCGACTCCAGCAGGACGTCCGCGACGCCGGCGTGGTGCTGGCGCCCGACCCGGTGCTCGGGGTCGACCGTCAGCTCGGCGTGCAGGCCGTGGCGGCGCAGCAGGACCGCGGCGACGGTGTCGTCGGGCCCTCCGGGCCCGGGGCGGTGCCCGGCGAACTGCCCGGGGTCGGCCAGGCCGCTCTCGCTGGTGCCGGACGCGACGACCAGCCGGCCGCCCTCCACCCGGTACTCGGTGGCGCGGGCGTGGCTGCCCGAGGACAGCGGGAAGAACTCGTCGAGCAGCCGGTCGGCCTCCTCGATGACCTGGGCGCCGCGGCGCTCGTCGTAGCCGGACGCGAGCTCGTGGTCCAGCGGCAGCGCGTCGGTGCCGTAGAGCGCGTCGTACAGCGAGCCCCAGCGGGCGTTGGCCGCGTTGAGGGCGTAGCGCGGCACGGTGGAGGGCACGACGAGCTGCGGCCCGGGGATCCGGGCGATCTCCTCGTCCACCCGGTCCACCGCGATCTTCACCTCGACCTCGGGCAGCAGGTAGCCCAGCTCGGTGAGGAACGCCTCGTAGGAGTCGCGGTCACCGGGCCCGTGCTCGCGGTGCCAGGCGTCGATCCGCCCGGCGAACGCGTCGCGCCGGGCGAGCAGCTCGCCGATCCGGCCCGCGAAGCGCGCCTGGAGGTCGGCGAGGACCTCCCAGAAGCGGTCCGGCGCGAGGTCCAGGCCCGGCAGCAGCTCGTCGGCGACGAAGGAGCGCAGGGCGGGATCGATCTGCAGCGTCACGGGAGCAGACGCTAGCCGCCCCCGTCCCGCACCGCCGGGCCCGCGCGGGTGGGGTCAGCGGGGCGTCGCACCGGGGCCGGGTGAGGCGACGGCCTCGCCGAGCCGGTGCAGGAGGTGCCCGTCGGAGCAGGACAGGACCGCGTGCACGGGCGCCCCGCAGCCGCCGTGGGTGAGCGCGACCGTCGGGCCGCCCGGTCCCGGGAGCCAGCGATCGGCCCAGTCCAGCAGGGCGACCAGGGCGACGCCCAGGTCGCGGCCCTTCGCCGTGAGCCGGTACTCCTGCCGGGTGCGCCGCCCCGGCTCGCGGTACTCGCTGCGCACCAGCACCCCGTGCTCGACGAGGTCGCGCAGCCGGGCGGCGAGGACGGCGGGGGTCAGCCCCGTCCGCCGGGCGAAGTCGTCGAAGCGCCGCGTCCCGTAGAACGCCTCGCGGACGATCTGGCCCGCGCTGCGCGGCGCGAGGGCGTCGAGGGCGCGCTGCACCGAGTCGGGGTCGAGGTTCCAGGCGTCGCGGTCCACGAGGCCATCGTCGCACTGGCTTGCCCGGACCGTAGCCAGCACGTACCGTCTGACTATGCTCGAAGGAAGCCAGACGGTGGTCCGCCGGTTCGTCGCGATCGGCGACAGCCTCACCGAGGGGGTGGGTGACCCGCGGGGCCCGGGGCTCGGCGGGTGGGCCGACCGGCTGGCCGAGCGCCTGGAGCGCGAGGCCCCCGGGCTGGAGTACGCGAACCTCGCCGTGCGCGGCTGGCGCGTGCGGCACGTGCGGCGCCACCAGCTCGCCCCGGCCCTGGACCTGCGGCCCGACCTCGTCAGCGTGATGGCCGGCGCCAACGACGCCTTCGGCCCGGGCCTGGACCTCGCGCGCGTCGAGGAGGACTTCGACGCGGTCGTCGGGGCGCTCACCGCGTCCGGCGCCCGGGTGCTCACCGGGACGATCCCCGACCTCACCGCGTCCTGGCCGATCCCGGGCCTGGTCACCGCGCCGGTCCGCGCGCGGTTCGCGGCGGTGAACGAGGTCGTCCGCGCGGTGGCCGCGAGGCACGGCGCCCTGCTCATCGACTTCTGGCACGACCCGCGCACCCGGGGGCCGGGCACGTGGTCGATCGACGGCATCCACCCCAGCGCCCACGGCCACGCCGCGATCGCCGACGCCGCCGCCGAGGTGCTGGGCCTGCCGCCCGAGGGCGGACCGCCGGTGGCCCCGGCCGGCCTCGCCGCGCTGGCCGCCCGCGCCGCCGAGGTCCGCTCGCTCGCTCCGCTGCTCGGCGACGTCGTGCTCCGGCCCGGCCTGCCCCGGCAGCGGCCCCGCCCGACCGTCCGGAGGGCAGCGGGAGCCACCCGAGTGTGGTAGGCCTGGCGACGCGGAGGCGTCGTCGCTCCGCCGACGAGGGGTGGGGCCCATGCCACTGGACGCGAAGGTGCGAGCGGCGTTCGAGCGGGCGCTGGACCCCCGCGACGTGCTGTCCGACCCGGTGCAGTGCCGCTCCTACGAGTGCGACGGGCTGACCGGCTACCGGGTCGTCCCCGAGCTGGTGCTGCTCCCCCGCGACACCGCGCAGGTCGCGGCGGCCGTGCGCGTCTGCCACGAGCACGGCGTGCCGTTCGTGGCCCGCGGCGCCGGCACCGGGCTCTCCGGCGGCGCGCTGCCCGTCGCCGACGGCGTCGTCATCTCGCTGGCCCGGCTCAAGCGGGTGCTGGAGGTCGACCCGGTCGACCGGCGCGCCGTCGTGCAGCCCGGGGTGACCAACCTGGAGATCACCGCCGCCGCGGCGCCGCACGGGCTGTACTACGCCCCCGACCCGTCGAGCCAGCAGGTCTGCACGATCGGCGGCAACGTCGCGGAGAACTCCGGCGGCGCCCACTGCCTCAAGTACGGCTTCACCACCAACCACGTGCTCAGCTGCGAGGTGGTGCTCGCCGACGGGTCGGTCGTCACGCTGGGCACCGACACCTCCGAGCAGGCCGGGCCGGACCTGCGCGGGGTGTTCCTCGGCTCGGAGGGCACGCTCGGCATCACGACGTCGATCACCGTGCGGCTGCTGCGGACGCCCGAGACGGTGCGCACGCTGCTGGCCGACTTCCCGTCCGTCGCGGGCGCGGGCGAGGTCGTCTCCGACATCGTCGCCGCCGGGATCGTGCCGGCCGCCGTCGAGATGATGGACACCCTGGCCATCGAGGCCGCCGAGGAGGCCGTGCACGCGGGCTACACCGTCGGCGTGCCCGCCGCGCTCGTCGTGGAGCTGGACGGGCCCGCCGAGGAGTGCGACGTGCAGTTCGAGCAGGTCAAGGCGATCTGCGAGCGGCACGGCTGCACCCGGCTGCACATCGCGGGCTCCCCCGAGGAGCGCGCGCGGATCTGGAAGGGCCGCAAGGCCGCGTTCGCCGCCGTCGGCCGGATCTCCCCGGACTACTTCGTGCAGGACGGCGTCGTGCCGCGCACCCGTCTGGCCGAGGTCCTCGACCGGATCGCCGCGATGGGCGACGACGCCGGGCTGCGCGTCGCCAACGTCTTCCACGCCGGCGACGGCAACCTGCACCCGCTGGTGCTCTACAGCGCCGCGGCCGGGGAGACCGAGCGCGCCGAGGAGCTGTCGGGCGCGATCGCGGAGCTGTGCGTGGAGATGGGCGGCTCGCTGTCGGGCGAGCACGGCATCGGCACGGACAAGGCCTGCTCGATGCCCAAGATGTACGGCGAGGACGACCTGGCCGTCATGGCGCGGGTGCAGGCGGCCTTCGACCCGCGGAACCTGTGCAACCCGGGCAAGGTCCTCCCCACGCCGCGGCTGTGCGGGGAGCGGCCGGGCAGGTACCGGCCGCACCCGCTGGAGGAGTCCGGCGCGATCGAGCGGCTCTGACCGGACGCGAGCGAGGAGCCACGATGACCACCATGAGCACGCTGCGGCCGACGGACCTGGCCGGGGTCCGCGACGCCGTCCTCGACAGCGCGGGCCGGGTCGCGATCTCCGGGGCCGGCACCGCGGCCGGCTGGGCCGGCGCGCTCGGCGCCGTCGACGCCGTGCTCGACCTGTCCGGGCTGTCGGGGGTGATCACGCACAACCCCGGCGACATGACGGTGTCGGTGCGCGCCGGCACGCCGCTGCGCGCGCTGCAGGACGAGCTGGCGCCGCACGGCCAGCACGTGTCGCTCGACGCGGCGCGGATCGCCGACGGCGCGACGCTCGGCGGGCTGGTGGCCACCGGCGACGCCGGTCCGGCGGCGCTCGTGCACGGCAGCCTGCGCGACCTCGTCATCGGCGTCACGGTGGTGCTCGCCGACGGCACGGTGGCCCGCAGCGGCGGGCACGTCATCAAGAACGTGGCCGGCTACGACCTGGCGAAGCTGCTGCACGGCTCGCACGGGACCCTGGCCGTCCTCGCCGAGGTGGTGCTGCGGCTGCACCCGCTGCCGCAGCGCACGGCGACCCTGGTGGTGGACGCGCCCCTGGCCGACGCGGCCGCGCTGGCCGCCCGGGTGCTGGCCGGGCCGTTCGAGCCCGCGGCGCTGGAGTGGACGACCGACGGCTCGCTGCTCGTGCGCATCGAGGGCACCGAGGCCGCCCTGGACGCCCGCCTGGAGCGCCTGCGCGAGGCGCTGGGCGGCGCCGCCGGGCCGCACGAGCCCGACGGCGGGACGGGCGACCCGTGGCTGCGGCACGCCGAGCTCACCCGCGGGGCACCGGAGAACGCCGTGCTGCGGGTCGGGGTGCGGCCCTCGCGGCTCCCCGCTCTCGTCGGCGAGCTCGCGCCCGTGGCCGCGACCGTCGGGCTGGGCACCGGCGTGGCGACCCTGTCGCTGCCGCCGGACGCCGTCGCCGACGCGCACGCCGCCGTGCACGCCGCGGGCGGGGTCTCCCAGCTGCGCTACCGCCCGCCCGGGGCCGACGTGCCGGCCTGGGGGCCGCCGCCGTCCGCCGTCGGCGTGCTGCGCGCGGTGAAGCACGAGCTCGACCCGGACGGCCGGTTCGGCCCCGGCCGCTTCTCCCCCTGGCTGGAGGCCCCCACGACCTCGGAGGCACTGTGACCACGCCCGCCGGCTCCGCCGACACCAACCTGCCGCAGACCGGCCCGTCGGCCTTCGACGACCGCCGCCCGCCGGAGCGGGACCTGCTCGACGACTGCGTCCACTGCGGGTTCTGCCTGCCGACCTGCCCCACCTACCAGCTGTGGGGCGAGGAGATGGACTCCCCGCGCGGCCGCATCTACCTGATGGACCTCGCGTCGAAGGGCGAGATCGGGCTGCAGGGCGCGTTCACCGAGCACATCGACGCGTGCCTGGGCTGCATGGCCTGCGTGACGGCGTGCCCGTCGGGCGTGCAGTACGACAAGCTGCTGGAGTCGGTGCGCCCCCAGGTGGAGCGCAACGTCCCCCGCGACCGCTCCGACCGGCTGTTCCGCGACGCGATCTTCGCCCTGTTCCCCCACAAGCGGCGGCTGCGGGCCGCGGCGCTGCCCGGCGCGCTCTACCAGCGGCTGCGGAGGATCCCGGCGGTCCGGGCGCTCGCGCAGAGGCTGCCGGGGCGGCTGGCCGCGATGGAGTCGCTGCTGCCGCCGGTCTCGGTGAGGGACGCGTTCGCGACCCTGCCGGTGTTCACCCCGGCCGCCGGGCCGCGGCGCGGGCGGGTCGCGCTGCTCACCGGCTGCGTGCAGGACGTGTTCTTCCACCGCGTCAACGCCGCCACCGTGCGGGTGCTCGCGGCCGAGGGCCACGACGTCCTCGTGCCGCGCGACCAGCAGTGCTGCGGCGCCCTGGAGCTGCACGCCGGCCGCGAGGACCCGGCCCTGGCCCGGGCGCGCCGCGAGATCGCGGTCTTCGAGACCCTCGACGTCGACCACGTCGTCACCAACGTGGCGGGCTGCGGGTCGTCGATGAAGGAGTACGGCCACCTGCTGGCCGACGACCCGGAGTGGGCGGAGCGCGCCGCCGCGTTCTCCGCGCGCGTCCGCGACGTCCACGAGGTGCTGGCCGCGCACCCGCCGGCCGCGCCGCGGCACCCGGTGGAGGCGCGGGTCGCCTACCACGACGCCTGCCACCTCGGCCACGCCCAGGGTGTGCGCGACGAGCCCCGCGCGGTGCTGCGGGCCGTGCCGGGCGTCCGGGTCGTCGACATCCCCGAGGCCGCGCTGTGCTGCGGGTCGGCCGGGATCTACAACATGGTGATGCCGCACGCGGCCGCCGAGCTGGGCGTGCGCAAGGCGGAGAACGTGCGGTCGGTGCGCCCGGACGTGGTGGTGACGGCCAACCCCGGCTGCCTGCTCCAGATCGGCAAGCACCTCGGGCTGGACGTGCCGCTGCTGCACCCCGTGCAGCTGCTGGACGCGAGCATCCGGGGGGTGCCGCTCCCCCGCACGTGAGGGCTCAGGATTCGGGCACGCCGTCCGCCGGCACCGGCGCGAACGGCGGCGGGGAGTCGCGGTCGAAGTAGCCGTCGCCGATCTCGTCGCAGGACGCCCCGGGCTCGGGGTGGGTGTTGGGGTTGGCGCGCAGGGCGGCCACGAACGCGTCGATGCGCGGGTCGGCCGGGTCGTCGAGCAGCAGCTGGTGGCCCCAGGACTGCAGCGCCACCGCCCGGTCGAGGCCCGGGTGGGGCGACATGACCGTGTAGGGCCGCCCCTCGACGCGGGCGGCCAGGGCCGCGACCCCGGCGCCGTCGAGCCGGTCGGGGTCGTAGGCGATCCAGACGGCGCCGTGCTCGAGGGAGTGCACGAGGTTCTCGCTGCGCACCGGCTCGGGGTAGACGACGCCGTGGCACGCGGCCCACGCCCGGTCGTGCGCGCCGCCGATCGGCGGGGTGCGGGTGTAGGCGACGCGCTGGTCGGGCCCGACGTGGCGCCCGCCGTCGAACTCCTCGACCTCCACGCCCTCGATGGCCGTGGACGGGTCGGGGTTGCCCGCGGTCGGGGCGAAGGCGCGCAGGTCCAGCTCGACCGGGGAGGCGGAGCAACCGGGCAGCGCACCGCACCCGACGACGAGGAGCAGCACCGGTACCGCCGTTCGGAGCAGCGCACGCACGGCGGTACCGTAGCCGAGCGGTCCGCGGGGCGCCGCACCGGCGCGCCCGGGCGTCAGCGCGCGAAGTGGTCCCACCCCTGCGGGCCGCCGTCGTAGGCGCGGCCGTCGACGAGCACCTCCGAACCCCCCTCGCGCACCCGCCCCACGACCGTCCACCCCGCGGGCGGGGGGCCGGGGAAGGTCGCGGCCAGGGCGTGGTCCTCGCCGCCGGTGAGCACCCAGTGCAGCGGGTCCACGCCCAGGGCCCGGCCGACGTCGGCGATGCGGGCCGGCAGCGCGAAGGCCGCGCTGCGGACGTCGACGACCACCTCCGAGGCCCGCGCGACGTGCCCCAGGTCGGCCAGCAGGCCGTCGGACACGTCGACCATGGCGGTGGCGCCGGCGCGGGCGGCCTCGGGACCCGCGGCGTAGGGCGGCTCCGGCACGCGGTGCGCGCCGACCACCGCGGCGGGCGAGCGGAAGCCCCGGCTCAGGACCGCGAGGCCGGCGGCGGCCCAGCCCAGCCGGCCGCGCACGGCCAGCACGTCACCGGGCCGGGCCCCCGCGCGGGTCACGGGGTCGCGGCCCTCCAGCGACCCGAGCGCGGTCACGGTGAGCACCACCTGGGCCGCCGAGGTGACGTCCCCGCCCACCACCCCCACGCCGACGACGGCGGCCTCGGCCCACATCCCCTCGGCGTAGCCGGCGAGCTGCTCCACGTCCGTGGCGGGCGGGCAGGACAGCGCCGCGAGCAGCGCCGTGGGCACCGCCCCCATCGCGGCGACGTCGGCCAGGTTCGCGGCCACGACCTTGCGCCCCACCTGCTGCGGCGTCGACCAGTCGGGCCGCCAGTGCACCCCCTCGACCGCGCTGTCGGTGCAGACCACCACCCGCCCGTCCGGGGCGGCGACGACGGCCGCGTCGTCGCCCGGGCCCAGCAGCGTCGTCGCCGGCTGAGCGCGTCCCGCCGTCACCCGCGTGATCAACCCGAACTCGCCCAGATCGGCGAGCGTGGGGTTCGTCTCCCCTGCGGGCGGCGATGTGGTCAAGCGATCCTCCTCCGGTACGTTCGGCCTCCGACCGTCGGATACCCCCGGTCGGGACGGGGAAAGGGGCACGTCGTGGTGCAGGCATACATCCTGGTGCAGACCGAGGTCGGCAAGGCCGCCGCGGTGGCCGCCGAGATCGCGCGGATCACCGGGGTCATCTCCGCCGAGGACGTCACCGGACCGTACGACGTCATCGTGCGCGCCGAGGCGCCCGACGTCGACCAGCTCGGCCAGCTCGTCGTCGCGAAGGTGCAGGGCGTCGGCGGCATCACCCGGACGCTGACCTGCCCGGTGGTGCACCTCGCCGCCTGAGGTGCGCCGCCCGCCCCTGCCGGTCCTGATCGCGATCGCGCTGCCGGTGCTGCTCGCGCTCGTCGTCGCCGGCATCGCCGTCACCGCGCGCGTGACCGGCTTCGGCGAGCCCCCGCCCGCCGTCGCCGACACCTCGCCCCTGGCCGCTCCCCCCGTGGAGGCGCCGGACGCCGCCGGGCCGGACTGCACCGCCCTGCTCGCGGCGCTGGAGGGGGACCTGCCCGCCGACGGCGGCACCCTCCCGGTGCGCGCGCTCGCCGAGCCCGCCCCGCCGGGCGTGCGGGCGTGGGCGGCCGTGCCGCGGCCCGTCGTGCTGCGCTGCGGCCTGCCGCGCCCGGCCGAGCTGGCCCCCGACTCCGCGCTGCTGGTGGTCAACGGGGTGCAGTGGCTGGAGCTCGACGACGGCGTCCCCGACCCCGTCGTCGTCACCTACGTGGCCGTGGACCGGCCCGTCTACGTCGTGCTCACCGCGCCCCTCGGCGTCGGCAGCGGACCGCTGCAGGCCGTGTCCGACGTCGTGCGGGACGCGCTGCCCGCCGTGCCGGTGGCCGTGCGCTGACCCCCGGGACCGAGGGCGGTCAGCGCAGGCCGGTGCCGCGGGCCCGGGCGGTCTCGACGAGGGTGGTGAGCAGGGTCGGGTAGTCGACGCCCGTCACCGCCCACGCGCGGGGGAACATCGAGATCGGGGTGAAGCCGGGCATGGTGTTGACCTCGTTGAGCGTGACCGCGCCGCCGTCGCCGACGAAGAAGTCGACACGGGCCAGCCCCTGGCCGTCCAGCGCGCGGAACGCCGCCACCGCCGTCTCGCGCAGCTGGTCGGCGACGGCGTCGTCGAGCTTGGCGGGGATGTCGAACTCGCACACGTCGTCGAGGTACTTGGCGTCGAAGTCGTACCACGCCGGGACGTCCTCACCGGGCCGCCCGGTGATCCGGATCTCGGCCGGGACGCTCGCGCGCACCGACCCGTCCGGGAACTCCAGCACCGCCACCTCGATCTCCCGGCCGACGATCGCGGCCTCCACCAGCACCTTGGGGTCGTGCTCGCGGGCGGTCGCGATCGCGGCGTCGAGGTCGGCCCAGTCGGTGACGCGCGTGATGCCGATCGACGACCCGGCCCGGGCGGGCTTGACGAACACGGGCAGGCCGAGCCGGTCGCGCTGCGCGGCGGTGAGCGCGGCCGCGCCCGGGCGCAGCACGACGTGGTCGCCGATGGGCAGGCCGTCGGCCGTCAGCAGCTTCTTCGTGAACTCCTTGTCCATGCCGGCCGCGCTGGCCAGCACGCCCGCCCCGACGTAGGGGATCCCGGCCATCTCCAGCAGGCCCTGGATCGTGCCGTCCTCGCCGTAGGGCCCGTGCAGCACGGGGAACACGACGTCGACGCGCGCGAAGACCTCGCCGGCGCGGTCGGGGTCGAGCACGACCAGGCCGCCGCTGGTGGGGTCGCCCGGCAGGGCCAGCGCCGTGCCCGAGCCGTCGACGGCGGGCAGCGCGCGGTCGCGGATCTCCAGCGCGGCCGGGTCGTCGGTGCCCAGCACCCAGGCCCCCTCGCGCGAGATGCCCACCGGCACGACCTCGTACCGCTCCCGGTCGAGGTGGGCGAGCACGCTGGCGGCCGACACGCAGGAGACGCCGTGCTCCCCGCTGCGCCCGCCGAACACGACCGCCACCCGGATGCGCCCCGTCGCCGGGTCCGCCGCTGCTCCCGCGCTCTCCGTCATGGCGCCCGAGGGTAGGCCGGGGGCGATCGGCGGGTGCCGCCGGTGGGGGTGCGGGGGTCAGCTGCGCGGGGCGCCGAGAGCCGTCAGCGCCGTGCGGAGGTCCGCCCGCTGCTCCTCGCTGAGCCCGGCCAGCAGCTCGCGGTCCAGCCGCTCGGCCGTCGTGCGCACGGCGTCGAGCAGCTCCCGGCCGCGGTCGGTGACCTCCAGCCGGGCCGGGTGCCCGTGCCCGGCGAGGGTGCGCCGCACCGCGCCCATCTCCTCCAGCCCGCGCACGGTGGCGTGCATGCTCTGCGCGGTGACGCCCGCCCGGCGGGCCAGGTCGCTGTAGGACAGGTCGGGGCGGTGGGCGAGGTGCCCGAGCGCGCCCAGGTGGCGCAGCGTCAGGCCGAGCGCGGCCAGCTCCTCGTCGACGCGGCGCTGGAGCACGCGGCCCGCCCCCACCAGCAGCAGCACGGCCGAGGACGCCACCAGGGGCGCTCGCTCGGGGTCCACGCGGCGATCCTCCCCTCCGCGGGGGCGGGGTGCTCGCCACGGGGTATCAGGATGACTTGCAGTCAGACTGTGACTGCCTTCCTGCTGTCGGTGCACGTGCTCGCCGCGATCGTCTTCATCGGCCCCGTCACCGTCGCCACCAGCCTGTTCCCGCGCTACGCCCGCGAGGGGAACGTCCCCGTCGTCGACGCCCTGCACCGGATCAGCCGCGTCCACGCCGTGCTCGGGGTGTCCGTGCCCGCGTTCGGACTGGCGCTCGCGTCGGCGATGGGCGTGCTCGGCGACGCCTGGCTGATCGTCTCGATCGCGCTGACGGCCGGGGCGGCGGCGCTGCTCGCCCTCGTCGTGCTGCCCGGCCAGGCCCGCTCCGTCGCCGCGCTGCACGCCGAGGGCACCGCGCCGGCGTCCCCGCGGCTGGCGGTGGCGTCGGGGGTCTTCGCGCAGACGTGGGCCGTCGTCGTCGTGCTGATGATCGTGCGCCCCGGCTCGACGACGGGGGTCTGAGCGGTGCGCCTGCTCGCCGTCGCCGCCGTCGTGGAGGCCCTGTCCCTGGTCGTGCTGCGGGCCAACCGGATGACGGTGCACCTCGACCCGGTCACCTCGGTCACCGGGCCGGTGCACGGCACCGCCTACCTCGTCGTCATCGGCGCGACGCTGCTGCTGCCCGGGGCGTCCCGCGCGGCGCGGCTGCTGGCGCTCGTGCCCGGCATCGGCGGCGCGCTCGCGCTGCGGCGGCTGCGGCGGGAGGCGGTCACGCCGTGACGGCGACCCCCGCCACCGCGGCGGCCAGCAACCCGAGCCCGAGCGCCGCGGGCAGGTTGCGGGGCTGCTCGTGGGCGCGGCCGAACCGCGCGTGCACGCGGTCGAGCCGGACCCGCAGCCGCTCGCGCCACACCACGCCGGCGACCAGCAGCACCAGGCAGGGCAGGCAGTAGACGAGCGAGTAGGCGGCCAGGACGGCGAACGCCAGCGGCGGCTGCACCCCGGCGGAGACGAGCCGCTCGATCGCGATCGCGTAGGGGAAGGCGTTGGGCAGGTCGGCCGCGGTGACGACGGCGCCGAGCGGCATCGCCGTCCACGGCGAGAACCACGGGGGCAGCGTGATCGCCGTGCGGCGCGACGGCCGCAGCCGGGTGAGCGCGGCCCGCAGCAGCATGAGCGCGGCGAGCCCGAAGGCGATCCGGCGCACCCAGACCAGCCCGCCGTCGAGGACGCCCGCGGCGGCGTCGGCCGCGAGGTGGAGGGCGACGCCGAGGGCGAGCACCGTGAGGAACGCGCCGAGGACGTAGGCGACCGCGCTGGGCACGGGGCGGCGGTTCGGCAGCAGCAGGATCAGTCCGACTCCGAGGATGGTGGCCGGGTTGAGCGAGTCGAGCAGGGCGAGCCCGCCGACCGCGAGGAGCAGCCCGGCGCTCACCGCTGCCCCAGCAGGTGCGCGACCAGCGCCTCGACGCGCTCCGCCGCCGGCGGCGGGCCGGTCCGGGCCTCGGCCAGCAGGCCGTCGCCGACGAGGCGCACCACCTCGCCGTGCACCGGGTCGCCCACCTCGTCGACGATCATGCGCTGCCAGCGCGCGATGGAGGCCGCCGCCTCCGCGGGCAGGTCGACCCCGCCCGCCGACACCCGGGCCAGCGCCAGCAGGGCCCGCGCCTCCGGTCCCTGCGCCGCGGAGAGCCGCAACCAGGTGGCGGCCGCCTCGCCCCGCTCAGCGGCCTCCACCATCGCCGCGTCCGTCGCGTCCAGCACCCGACGCACCAGCGCGTGGGCCAGGGCGCGCCGGTCGGGGAAGTGGTGCAGCAGCCCGCCCTTGCTCACCCCCGCCGCGCCGGCGACGGCGTCCAGCGCGGGCGCGGGGCCGCCGGCGAGGAGGAGGTCCTGCAGGGCGTCGAGCACCCGGTCACGAACGGTCACCTCACCACCGTACCGCCCGACCGTCCAGACGGTCGGCCTGCTCGGCGCGTGTTCCGCTCCGCGTCCGGCGAGTTCCGCGTCGCCGTCCGGTGAGTCCCGCGACCGCGCTCGCCGTAGCGGGGTGAGCGTCGACCCGTCACCGGTGGCCACGGATGCGGAACTCGCCGGGCGCTGGGGCGGGACTCGCCGGACGTGGGAGCGGGACTCGCCGGGCGTCGGGGCGGAACTCGCTGAGCGGGGCGGGCGGGGGCGGGGCGTCAGGGGCGGAAGCGCTGCTCCAGGGCGTGGACCTCGGGGAGGCCGATGAGGTCGGTGAAGGCGTCGAAGGTCGGCAGGCCGGGCAGGGCCGCGACGGGGGTGCCGTCGGCCCGCAGCGCGGCCAGCAGCGCCTGGACGCCCGCGGTGGCGGCCAGCAGCGTGCCGATCGGGTAGAGCACCAGCGAGAAGCCCAGCTCGGTGATGCGGTCGAGCGGGACGGGCGGGGTGCGGCCGCCCTCGGCCCAGTTGAACACCAGCGGCGCGACGCCCTTCAGCTCGTCGGCGACCCGGGCGATGTCGTCCTCGCTGGTCGGGGCCTCGACGAACAGCACGTCCGCGCCCGCGTCGGCGTAGGCGCGGGCCCGGGCGATCGCCGCGTCGAGCCCCTCGACGGCGGCGGCGTCGGTGCGGGCGATGAGCACGAGGTCCGGGTCGCGCCGGGCCGCGACGGCGGCGCGGATCTTGCCGACCATCTCGCCCGTCTCCACCACGGCCTTGCCGGTCATGTGCCCGCACTTCTTCGGCGTCACCTGGTCCTCCAGGTGCAGCCCCGCCACGCCGGCCTGCTCGTAGAGCTGCACGGTGCGCACCACGTTGATCGCGTTGCCGTAGCCGGTGTCGGCGTCGGCGATCACCGGGACGTCCACGGCGGCGGCGATGCGCCGGGCGTTGTCGACCATCTCCGTGCCGGTGAGCAGCCCGACGTCCGGGCGGCCGACGAGCGAGGCCGTGGTGCCGAAGCCGGTCATGTAGACGACGTCGAACCCGGCCTGCTCGACCAGCCGCGCGGTGAGGGCGTCGTAGGCGCCCGGCGCGAGGACGGGACCGGCGGCGAGCAGCTCGCGCAGCCGGGCACGAGGGGCCCGTGGCCCCGACAGGAGATCGCCCATGCATGCAACGTAACGCCGATGTCTTGCCAGCGACACCACCTGTCCCTACATTGCACACAATCTCGGGTGCTGGAGGTCACAGATGGCGCGGACGTCGGCGGTGCGGACGCACGCCGCCGTGCGCGAGCTGATCCTCGGCGGGCAGCTCACCGCCGGCGCGCGGCTGGCCGAGGCCGAGCTGGCCGACCGGCTGGGCGTGAGCCGCACCCCGGTCCGCGAGGCGCTGGGGCGGCTGGCCGCCGAGGGGCTCGTCGAGCTGGTGCCCAACCGCGGCGCGCGCGTGGCCACCTGGTCGCGCGTCGAGCTGGAGGGCGTCTTCGAGCTGCGCGCCCTGCTGGAGCCGCAGCTCACCGCGCTGGCCGTGCCCCGCAGCACCGCCGCCGACGCCGACGACCTCGACGACCTCGCCCACCGCATGACCGCCGCCGCGGCCGACCAGGACCTCGACGCGCTCGTGCCGCTCAACCGCGCGTTCCACGACCGGCTCGTCGACCTGGCCGACCACCCGGCGCTGGCCGCCGCCCTCGCCGGGGCCGTGCGCGCCCCGATCGTGCTGCGCAACTTCCACGCCTACGACCCGGCGTCGCTGCAGCGCAGCCTCGCCCACCACGTCGAGATCGTCGCCGCCCTGCGCGCCGGCGACCCGGCGTGGGCCCGTGCCGTGATGACCGCCCACATCCACAACGCCCGGGCCGTCATGGTCCGCGCCGCTCAGGAGGAGACATGACGTACCGGCTCGGCGTGGATGTCGGGGGAACCTTCACCGACGTCCTGCTCGTGGAGGAGGCCAGCGGGGCGACGTGGCGGGCGAAGACCGCCTCGACGCCCGCGGACCAGGCCGTGGGCGTGCTCAACGGCATCGCCCGGGTGTGCGAGGACGCGGGGATCTCCCTGTCCGACGTGGCGCAGGTGCTGCACGGCACCACCGTCGCCACCAACGCGATCCTGGAGGGCAAGGGCGCGACGGTCGGGCTGGTCACCACCCACGGCTTCCGCCAGGTGCTGCAGATCGCCCGCTCGTTCGTCCCCGGCGGCCTCGCGGGCTGGATCATCTGGCCCAAGCCCGAGCCGCTGGCCGCGCTGGAGAACACCGTGGAGGTGGTCGAGCGCATCGCCAGCGACGGCACGGTCGTCCGCCCGCTCGACGAGGACGACGTCCGCGCGCAGCTCGGGAAGCTGACCGGCGTCGAGGCGCTGGCCGTCTCACTGATCAACTCCTTCGCCGACCCGGCCCACGAGCGGCGCGTCGCCGAGATCGCCGCGGAGGTGCTGCCGGGCGTGCCCGTCTCGCTGTCCTCCGACGTGCTCCCCGAGCTGCGCGAGTACGAGCGCACCGTGACGACCGTGGCGAACGGGTACGTGCAGCCGCAGGTCAAGCGGTACGTCGAGACGCTGTCGGACCGCCTGCGGGAGGGCGGGGTCGGCGCGGAGCTGGCCATCCTGCGCAGCGACGGCGGGCTCTCCGGTGCGCGGGCGGCCATCGACGCACCGGTGACGATGCTGCTGTCCGGCCCGGCCGGCGGCGTCACGGGCGCGGTGTGGGTGGCCGAGCAGTGCGGGTTCTCCGACCTCATCACCTTCGACATGGGCGGCACGTCCACCGACGTCGCGCTGGTGCAGGGCCTCACCCCGCGGATCGGGCGCGAGACGAAGGTCGGCGACCTGACGGTCCGCGCGTCCAGCGTCGACGTCCGCACGGTCGGGGCGGGTGGCGGCTCGATCGCCCACGTCCCCGAGCTGACGAAGGCGCTGCGGGTGGGCCCGCAGAGCGCCGGGGCCGACCCCGGACCCGCGGCCTACGGCAAGGGCGGCACCGAGCCGACCGTCACCGACGCCAACGTCGTGCTCGGCTACCTGCCCTCCGCGCTCGCGGGCGGCGAGATCCGCCTGGACGCCGACGCGGCGCGCGCGGCGGTGTCGAAGGTCGCCGGCAGCATGGGCCTGTCGACGGAGGCGGCCGCGGCCGGGATCGTCGACATCGTCAACGAGAACATGCTCGGCGGCCTGCGGCTGGTCAGCGTCCAGCAGGGCTTCGACCCGCGCGACTTCGCCCTCGTCGCGTTCGGCGGCGCGGGCCCGCTGCACGCCTGCGCGCTCGGGAAGCTGACGGGGGCGTGGCCGGTGATCGTGCCGCCGTCGCCCGGCGTGCTGTGCGCGCTCGGGGACGCCACGACGTCCAAGCGCAGCGAGTCGGCGCGCACGGTGCTGCGCCGCTTCGCCGACCTCACCTCCGACGACCTGCGCCGCATCCTCGACGAGCTGGCCGCCGAGGCCGGGGGCCGGCTCGCCGAGCAGGGCGTGCCCGCCGCGGACCAGACGACGGTGTACCAGGTCGACGTCCGCTACCACGGCCAGGGCTTCGAGATCCCCGTCGTCGTCGCCGAGCCCGACCTGGAGGCGCTCGCTGCGCGCTTCGACGCCGAGCACGAGCGGCTGTTCTCGTTCCTGCTCACCGCCGACCACGAGCTGGTCAACGCCCGCGCCACCGTCAGCGGCCCCCGGCCGTCGGTCGCCGGCGTCACGCTGCCACCGACGGAGGGCCCACCGGAACCGGTCGACACCCACCCGATCCACGTGTCGGGCGGCCAGGTCGACGCGGCCGTCTACGACCGCGCGACGCTGCGGGCCGGCGACGTGGTGAGCGGGCCGGCGATCGTCACCGAGATGGACTCCACGACCCTCGTCCTGCCGGGGCACGCCGCGACCGTGCACCCGTCGGGCTCCCTGCTCATCCGTCCGGAGGACTGAGATGGCGACCATCGTCGAGACCGCGACCGGCGCCGTCGAGCGGGCGCACGTCGACCCCGTCACGCTGGACCTCATCGAGAACGGGCTGCGCAACGCCCGCTACGAGATGGACGAGGTGCTGTTCCGCACCGCGCTCTCCCCCGGCATCCGCGAGCAGCACGACGAGTTCCCGCTGATCGGCGACCCGGACGGGAAGATGGTCGTCGGGCAGTTCGGGCTGTCGGTGCCCGACTTCCTCGACGGGTTCGACGGCACCGTCGAGGAGGGCGACGTGCTGCTCACCTCCGACCCCTACGCGTGCGGGGCGGCGATCAGCCACGCCAACGACTGGCTGGTCGTCATGCCGATCTTCCACGGCGGCCGGGTGGTCGGGTGGGCGTCGATGTTCGGGCACATGTCCGACGTCGGCGGGAAGACGCCCAGCTCGATGCCCACCGACGCGCGCACGATCTACGAGGAGGGCGTGGTCATCCCGCCCTTCAAGCTCTACTCGAAGGGCGTGCTCAACGAGGACGCCCTGAAGATCATCCTCAACCAGGTGCGGATGCCGGACTGGAACCGCGCCGACCTCAACGGCCTCGTCGCCGCCTGCCGCACTGCGGGGCGCCGCGTCGTGGAGATGTGCGAGCGGTTCGGCACCGGGGTGTACCTGTCGGCGCTGGAGGCGCTGCTGCAGCGCAACTACGACGCGATGAAGGTGCTGCTGTCGGTGGTGTTCGAGGAGGGGAAGACGCTCTCGTTCACCGACTACATCTGCGACGACGGCGTCGGCAACGGGCCGTACGAGCTGAAGATGAGCCTGACGCGCACCGGCGACAAGGTGCACATCGACTTCACCGGGTCGTCCCCGCAGGCCGTCGGGCCGATCAACTACTACATCAACGAGAACCTGACCCGGATGTTCTTCGGGATCTACATGATCACGGTCGCCGACCCGCAGATCCTGTGGAACGACGGCTTCTACCCGCTGGTCGACGTCACGATCCCGGACGGGTCGTACTGGAAGCCGAAGCACCCGGCCTCGCTCAACGGCCGCAACCACGGCATCGGCCGGGTGTTCGACCTGTTCGGCGGGCTGCTGGGGCAGACCAACCCGGCGCTGCTCAACGCGGCCGGCTTCTCCTCGTCCCCCCACTTCATGTACTCCGGCCACTACACGTCCGGCGACCGGGCCGGCGAGTGGTTCCAGCTGTACTCGATCGGCTTCGGCGGCATCCCCGGGCGTCCGCTGGGCGACGGGCCGGACGGCCACTCGCTGTGGCCGAGCTTCGTCAACATCCCGTGCGAGTACCTGGAGTCGTACTACCCGCTGCGGATCGAGAAGTGGGAGACCGTCGCCGACACCGGCGGGGCGGGCCTGCACCGCGGCGGCAACGGCGTGGACGTGGCGTACGTGTTCGAGGAGCCGGGCGAGATCGCGATCCACGACGACCGCTGGCTGACCTACCCGTGGGGCGTCAACGGCGGCACGCCCGGCGCGCGCGGGCGCAAGTGGCTGGAGCACCCCGACGGCACGCGCACGGTGCTGCCGTCGAAGTGCCACGACGTGGAGGTGCAGCCCGGTGACGTGCTGCACTTCGTCACCTGGGGCGGGGGCGGGTGGGGCGACCCGCTGGAGCGCGACCCCGCCCTGGTCGAGCTGGAGGTGCGACGCGGCCTGGTCACCGAGGAGGGGGCCCGGCGCTACGGGGTGGTGGTCGGCGACGGCGGGGTCGACACCGACGCGACCGAGTCCCTCCGCGCCCAGCTGCGCGCGCAGCGGCCCGCCGAGCTCCCGGTCTTCGACATGGGCCCGCCGCTGGAGGAGATCCTCGCCAACTGCGAGGCGGAGACCGGCCTCCCGGCCCCGAAGCGGCCGGCGTGGCGCTGACGCGCCCCGTGCGCGGAGATGGCGGTCCTGACCGCCGTTCCCGCGCACGGGCGCCGGAGGCGCGGACGTGACCGGGCCGCACGGGGCGGCGTTCTCCGGCCGCGTCGGGTGGGGCGAGCGGCCGGCCGTCGTCGTCATCGACCTGGTGCGCGCCTACACCGAGCCGGGCGGACCCCTCCTGCTGCCCGACCCGGCGCCCGCCGTGGAGGCCGCCCGCGCGCTCGTCGACGCGGCGCGCGCGGCCGGGCACCCGGTCGTCTGGACCGTGGTCCGCTACGCGGCCGACCTCGCCGACGGTGGGCTGTTCGTCCGCAAGGTGCCCGCGCTCGCCGCGTTCGCCGAGGGCGCGCCGGGCGGCTGGGGCGGGCTGGTGCTCGACCCGGCGCCCGGTGAGCCGGTGGTCGTCAAGCAGTACGCCAGCGGGTTCGCCGGCACGTCGCTGGCGCCGACGCTGCACGCGCTCGGCGTCGACACGCTCGTGATCGCCGGGGTGTCGACGTCGGGCTGCGTGCGCGCCACCGCCACCGACGCGCTGCACCACGGCTTCCGGCCGCACGTCGTGCGGCAGGCGTGCGCCGACCGATCCCCCGAGCTGCACGCGGCGAACCTCGCCGACCTCGACGCCAAGTACGCCGACGTGGACGACCTGGAGGCGGCCTTGGCCGGGCTGGGAACGGGTAGCCGGGGCGCATGACGCGCGCCGCCGACATGCTCGACACCACCCCCGCCCGCTTCGACTTCGACCGCGACGCCCTCGCCGAGTGCATCGCGGCCTGCTTCGAGTGCGCGCAGGCCTGCACGGCGTGCGCGGACGCGTGCCTGTCGGAGGCCGACGTCGCGGCGATGGTCCGGTGCATCCGCCTCGACCTGGACTGCGCCGACGTCTGCACCGCCACGGGGAAGGTGCTCTCGCGCCAGACCGCCTACGACGCGGCGATGACCCGCGCGGTGCTGGAGGCGTGCGCGACGGCCTGCCGGCTCTGCGGCGACGAGTGCGCGGCCCACGGCGAGCACGGGATGGAGCACTGCCGGGTCTGCGCCGAGGCGTGCCGGCGCTGCGAGCGGGCCTGCCGCGCCCTGCTCGACGCGGCGTCGTGACGGACCCGGCCGCCTGAGGGCCCGTCCAGCCGGCGCCGCGCCGGCCTCCCGAGGTTCTCAGGACCGGCACCATACCGTACCGTACGGTCCACGGGACTGGGGTCGCCGTGGACGCTCGGGGGGTGCCGTGTCCGGATCGACGATCGCGCCGGTGACCTGGACCGATGTCTCGGACCGGTGGTTGCGGGCGCACCCGGTCGTACCGGACGGTCTGCTCGCGCTGGCCGCCGCCGTCGTCGTGGGTCCGACCTCGATCGACATCCTCCGGGTGGCCGAGTCCCCGGCGTGGGTGCTCCGGACGGCCGGGACGTGCGCGGTCGTCCTGCTCGCCGCCGTCGCGCTGCGGCGCGCCGCCACGGGGACCGCGTTCCTCCTGGCCAGTCTGGCGATGCTGGTGACCGTCGCGCTCCCGAACACCACGGTCCGCCCCGCGGCGCTCGGTCTGCCCGGGACGGGCGACGACATGGAGATCCCGCTGTTCTTCCTCCCGTCGTCGGCGGTGTACCTGGTCCTCGTCCACGCCGTCGCGGCGCACCGCCCCCGGTCCGCGAGCCTGCCCGCCCTCGGGATCGCCCTGACCGGAGCGCTGCTGTGCATCGCGAGGACGGCGACGGCCTACGGCGTGCTCCCCGCGGGATGGCTCACGCTGCTGCTGGCCCTCCTCGCCCTGCTCGCGGCCGTGGCCGGCACCTGGGCCGTCGGCCGGCTCCACCTCGACCGGCGACGACGGATGGTCGCCGAGGCCGCCGCCGCCGCCGAGCGCGCCGCGACCGAGGAGCGCCGGCGCATCGCCCGCGACATGCACGACATCGTCGCCCACTCCCTGGCGGTCATCGTGCGCCAGGCCGAGGGCGGTTCCGCCATCGCGTCCATCTCACCCGAACGCGCGGCCCGGACGCTGTCCACCATCGCCGACACCGCCCGGGAGGCCCTCACCGACATGCGGGGCACGCTGCGCCTGCTGCGGGAGGCCGCTCCGCACGAGACCGGGGGACCCTCGCTCGCGGCGGTCCCGGCCCTCGTGGAACGGGTGCGCGAGACGGGCGTCGACGTCCGGCTGGTCCAGCGGGGTCCGGCGGACGCCGTGACGGCGGGGGCGGCCACCGCCTCGTACCGCCTGGTCCAGGAGGCGCTGACCAACGCGGTCAAGCACGCGGGTCCGCGGGCCACCGTCACCGTCACGATCGCGACGGCGCCCGACGGGACGGTCGTCGCCGTCGACGACGACGGCGGGCACGCGCGGTGCCGGCAGGCGGTCCCCGGAGCCGGAGTCGGCCTGCGCGGCATCCGGGAGCGGGTGCACGCCGCGGGCGGTTCGTTCGAGGCCGGTCCCTCCGAGGGCGGTTTCCGGGTCCGCGCGCGGTTCCGCGCCGACGACAGCCCGGCATGACGATCAGGGTCGCGCTGGTCGACGACCAGGAGCTCGTCCGGGCCGGGCTGGCCATGCTGATCGACGCCGCCGCCGACATGGAGGTCGTGGCGCAGGCCGCGGACGGCGCCGACGCGGTCGCCGTCGTCGCCGGGACGCAGGTGGACGTCGTGCTGATGGACGTGCAGATGCCGCGCATGGACGGCGTCGAGGCCACCCGGGCGATCACCCTCGCCGACGATGCGCCCAAGGTGATCGTCCTGACGACGTTCGACCTCGACGAGTACGCCTTCGCCGGGCTGCGTGCCGGCGCGAGCGGTTTCCTGCTCAAGGAGGCGTCGGCCGTCGAGGTGCTGCACGCGATCCGGGCCGTCCACGCCGGCGACGCCGTGATCGCGCCCTCGACGACCCGTCGCATGCTCGACCACCTCGCGACCGCACGGGTCCCGCGCGCCACCTCCCGACTGCTGGAGCGGCTCACCGCCCGCGAGCGGGACGTGCTGCTCGAGGTCGCCCGGGGTCACACCAACGCGGAGATCGCGCAGCGGCTCTACCTCTCGGAGGCCACCGTGAAGACCCACGTCGGGCATCTCCTGGCCAAGCTCGAGCTCCGGAACCGGGTGCAGGCCGTGATCTTCGCCTACGACAACGGGCTCGTCCGTCCGGGCTGAGCGCATCTCATCATTCCGGCGTACGTCCCAGCGACCCGGGACCGATGATCCCCGCGCGCCGGACGCGCAGGCTGCCCACATGCCACTCCTCTCCGAGCAGTCCGCAACGACGTCGTCCCGCGCCTGGTGGCGCAGCCCCTCCGCGTGGGGCGGGGCCCTCGCGGTGTGCGGAGGCGCCTTCCACACCGCAGCCGCGGCGCTGATGCGGCGCGACGTCTGGGCGCAGGTCGTCGACGAGGGGTTCGTCGGCACCGTCTCCCTCCAGCCGTCGGCCGACCGGCTGGCCGTGGCGGAGGCGTTCTGGTTCAGCCCGGGCAGCTTCGGCGTGCCGCTGCTCCTGCTCGGTGGCCTCGTGGTCCGGTCGACCCGGCGTGGCGAGCGCGTCCCCGGCTGGCTGGGGTGCGGCGTCGCCGCGTGGGCCGTGCTGATCGGGCTGCTGGGCGGCTTCGACGGCGGGTCGCTCGCGCTGCTGCTCGTCGGTGCGCTGCTCGCGGTCGGCTCCTGGACCGCGCGCCGACCCGGGCGCCGGCCGTGAGCGCCGCGCCGGTCGCCGGCGGCGGTCGCCGGAAGGTCAGCACGAACCGTTCCCCGCGGAAGGACCCGATCATGCAGGACGACAGGCGGTTGCCCCCGGGACAGCGCCGGGTCGAGGGCTTCCCGCGCTTCGGCGCCCACCTCCACCGGCCGGCACCACCCGTTCCCGCCGAACCGGTCATCAGGGTGCGCGGAGCGGTGGCCGAGGCCTTCGACCTCCCCCTCGCCGCGCTGTCGACGCTGCCCCGGAAGGAGGTCGCGGCCGACTTCCACTGCGTGGCCGGGTGGTCGGCCACCGGCCTGCTCTGGGAGGGCGTCGCCTTCGCGACGGTCCACCGCACCCTGATCGAGCCGGCCCTGCCGTCCGGCACCGTCGTCACCCACGTCCTGTGCCGCGGGCTCGACGGCTGGGAGTCGGTGATGACGATCGAGGACGCGCTGGCCGACGACGTGCTGATCGCCGAGAACCTCGACGGCCACCCGCTCGACGGCGACCACGGAGCGCCCGCCAGGTTGGTCAGCCCGAGCCAGTACGGCTACGTCAGCGTCAAGCACCTCGCCCGCATCGAGGTGCTGACCGCCGCGCCGCGGCGGGTCGAACCGCTCCTGATACGGCCCCACCCGAGAGGCCGGGTCTGGAACGAGGAACGGCACGGCCTGCTGCCCGCACGGCTGGTCCGGCCGATCTACCGGATGCTGATCGGCCCCACCAGGTTCCTCAGCGCCCGGGGCGCCCGCCTGCGGTGACGCCCGGCGCCGCGCGGCGACACTGGACGCCATGAGCCTCGACCTCGACCCCGTCCGCCGGCTGGTCGCCCAGGAGCACGGGCTGGCCGGTGTCACCGTCCTGCGCGCCGACGGCACGCCGCACACCTCGCTGGTGAACGCGGGCGTGCTCGACCACCCGCGCACGGGTGCGCCGGTGGCCGGCTACGTCACCTACGGCCGGGTGAAGCTGCGCGCGCTGCGCGAGCGCCCGGCCACCTCGCTGCTGTGGCGCTCGGGCTGGCGCTGGGTCGCCCTGGACGGCGACAGCGAGCTGGTCGGTCCCGGCGACGGGGACGCCGAGGACCTGCGCCTGCTGCTGCGCGCGGTGTTCACCGCGGCGGGCGGCACGCACGGCGACTGGGACACCTACGACCGCGTGGTGCGGGAGGAGGGTCGCGTCGCCGTCCTCGTGACGCCGCGCCGGGTGTACGGGAGCGGCTGAGGCCCGGATCGGGGTCCGGGTCGGCGTCAGCGGCGGCGGCGCCGCACCGCGGTGCCGATCCCGGCCAGGTGCAGGGCCACGCAGAGCAGGCCCGCGGTGATGAGCACCTCCGCGGTGATGAAGGCCAGCGAGAGGTTGGCGAGCTGGAACAGCAGGGCGATGCCGAAGAGGACGGCGGCGATGATGGCGACCATGGGTGGTTCCTTCCGATGGGGGGCGGCGCCATCGTGGCGGCGGCGGTGCGCGGCCGCTGGGAGCGCGGCCGGATCGTGACGAGACGGTCGCCGCGTCGCAACGCGCGGCCGCCGCGGCGACCTCGACCCTGACGCCGCGTCGGGGTCGCACCCTGCCCGTGTGCTCCTGCGCTACCTGCTCGCCGACGCCCTGTCGCTGCTCGGGAACGCGATCGCCGCGATCGCCCTGCCCTGGCTGATCCTCGTCCGCACCGGTGACGCGGCCACCGCCGGCCTGGTCGCGGTGGCGTCGGCGGCTCCGCTGCTCGTCGCCGCGCTGCTGGGCGGGGCGCTGGTCGACCGGTACGGCCGGCGGCGCACCTCGATCGCCGCCGACGTCGCCTCGACCGCCTGCGTGGCGGCGCTCCCGCTCGTGGACGCGGCGTGGGGGCTGACCGTCACCGCGTTCGTCGTGCTGGGCGTCGCCGGGGCGCTGGCCGACGTGCCCGGCATGACGGCGCGGGAGGCCCTGGCCCCGGACGTCGCCGTGGCGGCCGGGGTGCCGCTGGAGCGGCTGTCCGGGCTGCGGGAGGGGGTGGGCGGGGTCGTGCTGGTGATCGCCCCGGCGGTGGCCGGCGGGCTGCTCGCGCTGCTCGACCCCGTCGCGGTGCTGTGGGTGACGGCCGCCTGCTCGGCCGCCGCCGCGCTGGTGACGGCGATGCTCCCGCCCGGCGTGGGGCCGCGGCCCGCGCTGGTGCTGGTGCTGGTGGCCGACCGCGTGCCCGACGACGTCCGCGGCCGGGTGCTGGGCCTGCAGAACGCGGCGTCGCTGGGGGCGGCCCCGGTCGGGCTGCTCGGCGCCGGCCTGCTCGTCGGGTCGGTCGGACCGGCGACGACGGGCATGCTGGTGGCGGGGATCTGGGTGGCCGCCACCGTCGTGGCGGTCACGACCCCCGCCCTGCGACACCTGGAGGCGAGCGGTGCTGACCATCGGTGAGCTGACGCGGCACGCGGGGACGACGGTGCGGGCCGTGCGGCACTACCACGCGATCGGGCTGCTGCCCGAGCCGCCGCGCGACCGCTCCGGCTACCGCCGCTACGGCGCGTCGGCCCTCGTGGTGCTGCTGCGGGTGCGCCGGATGCGGGAGCTGGGGCTGCCGCTGGACCGCATCGCCGGGCTGCTGGCCGCGCCCGCGGCCGACCTGCGGGCCGGGCTCGACGCCCTGGACGCCGAGCTGGCGGCGCAGGCCGAGCGGATCGCCGCGCAGCGGGCCCGATTCGCGACGCTGCGCGCGGACGCCGGCGACCCCGAGCTGCCGCCCCCGCTGGACGCGGTGTTCGCGCGGGCCGCGGCCGAGGGCGTCCCGCTCCGGGCCCTGCGGCAGGACGAGGAGCTGCTGCTGCTGGACCTGGCCCTGCACCCGGGGCGCACGTCGGAGATCGCCGCCGAGTACGCGGAGGCCTACGAGGAGATGCGGGCGAGGCCCGGCACGCGTCGAGCGGCTGTTCCGCGACTGGAGCGCCGAGCTGCCCCCGGCCCAGCGGCGGCTCATGGAGTTGTTGCAGGAGCTGCTGCCCGACGTCGCGGTCGTCTGACCGGGGAGGAGGAGTGACGATGGACGACCTGGTCGAGCGCTTCACCGGCGACGGGTTCGTGCACCTGCCCGGGGCGGTCCCCCGCGAGGTCGTGGACGCGGGGCGCGCGCTGCTGTGGGAGCGGCTCGGCCTGCGCCCCGACGACCCGGACGGCTGGACCGAGCCGGTGGTGCGCCTCGACGGCTACGCCGACGCGCCCTTCCGGGCGGCCGCGAACACCCCGGTGCTGCACGCCGCGTTCGACGCGCTGGTCGGGCCCGGCCGGTGGGTCCCGCGCACGGGTCTGGGCACCTGGCCGGTCCGGTTCCCGCCGCGCGGCGAGCCGGTCGACCCGGGCGACTGCGGCTGGCACATCGAGACCAGCATCCCGGTCGGCGACGAGTGGGGCGCCAACGTCCGTTCCGACGGGCGCGCGCTGCTGCTGCTGTTCCTGTTCTCCGACACCGGGCCGCGCGACGCGCCGACGCGGGTGCGCGTCGGGTCGCACCACGACGTGCCCCGGGTGCTCGCCCCGTACGGCGTCCGCGGCGCCGGGGCCCGGACCGCGGCCGGGGAGATCGAGCGCGCCACCCGGCACCGGCCCGTCGTGGACGCGACCGGGGCGGCCGGGGACGTGTACCTGTGCCACCCCTTCCTCGTGCACACCCCGCAGCCGCACCGCGGCACCCGGCCCCGCTTCCTCGCCCAGCCCCCGCTGCTCCCGACCGGCCGGTTCGACCTGGACCGGCCCACCTCGACCGTCGAGCGGACGATCGCCGGAGCGCTCAGGGCAGGTGGTGGGTCGTCCGGGTGACCCCGTCGTAGCTGCGGGCCGCGGTGAAGGCGCCGTCCACCTCGGGCAGCCCGGCCAGCAGCGCGACGGCGGCGGCCCGCTCCTGCGGGGTGGTGCGCAGGGCCAGGGACAGGTGCGGGGTCCAGCGGCCGGGCGCGTGGTGCGAGTCGTCGGGCAGGTCCAGCGCGGCGGCGACCCCGGCGTGCAGGTCGAGCAGCGCCCGGCTGGGCACCACCGCCCACACCAGCGCGCCGCGCTCCCCGCCGAACGCCAGCACCCCCGCCAGCCGCACCGGCACGGGCAGCGCCCCCAGCACCGGGTCGAGCGGCGGCAGCTCCGGCGCCGACGCGAGGGTCAGGTGCGGCCGGTTCGTGGGGTGCGGGTGCCGGCCCAGCGACGGCAGGTCCGCCGCGACGAGGCGGGCCCACGCGTCGCGGACGGCGGCGTCGAGGGCGTCGTCGGGCAGCAGCTCGACCGTGCGCACGCCGCGGACGCTACCGGTCCGGCCGCCGGGCCCGGATCCGGTCGGCCGCGTCGAGCTGCAGGCGCCGGCCGCGGTCGAGGAAGTCGGCGACGAGCGCGAGCTCGTCGGCCGTGTAGCGCTCGAGCAGCACGCGGCCCTCGTCGCGGACCGGGCCGTACAGCGCCTCCAGAGCGTCCTCGGCCTCGGGCAGGAGGGTGATCACCGCCCGGCGGCGGTCGCCCGGGTCCACGTCGCGGGTGAGCAGCCCGCGCGCGACGAGCCGCTGCACGGCCTCCGTGGTGGCCCCGGGTGACAGGTCCACCGCGCCGGCCAGCGCGCCGGCCGAGACGCGTCCGCCGAGCCGCACGGCGGCGAGGACGCGCAGGTCCGTGCGGTTGATCCCGAGCCACTCGGCCGCTGCGCGGTCGACCGCGTCGGCGGCGTCGCCGAAGTCGGCCGCGGCCCGGGCCACGCGCTGGACCGCCTGTTGTTTCGACACCCGAAGGATATTACCGTCGGCTAATGCTTCGGCTCCCGAAAGAACGTGGCCCCGGCCTCCCGGGGTGGTTGCGCCCGCTCAACCGCGTCCTCGTGGCGCTCGGGCGGGTCGGGCTGCGGACGGGCCCGGTGCGGGTGCTCACGGTGCCCGGCCGCCGGTCGGGCACCCCCCGCAGCACGCCCGTCACCCCGATCGAGGTCGAGGGGCGTCGGTTCGTGGTCGCGGCGCTGCCCCGCGCCGACTGGGCCCGCAACGCCCGCGCCGCCGGCCGGGGCGAGCTCGCCCGGGGCCGGCGGCGCACGCCGGTCGTGCTGCGGGAGGTCGACGACCTCGACCTGCGCCGCCGCGTCCTGCGGGCCTTCCCCGGCCAGGCCGCCGGCGGGGTGCCGTTCTTCGTGCGCCTCGGCCTCGTCGAGCGGGCGGACCCCGAGCAGTTCGCCGCCGCCGCGGAGCGCGTGGCGGTCTTCGAGGTCCTCCCGCAGCCCGCCGCCCGACCGTCGGTCAGCCCCGCTGCGCCAGCGTGGACTTCCGCCGGCCGTAGACCACCCAGATGATCCCGCCGAGGAGGAACCACAGGCCGAAGCGCAGCCAGGTCTCCGGGGCCAGGAAGGTGATCAGCCACAGCGAGAAGACCACGCCGATGATCGGCACGAACGGCATGCCGGGGCACTTGAACGAGCGCGGCAGGTCGGGGCGGCGGTAGCGCAGCACGACCACGGCGATGCAGACCACGACGAAGGCGAGCAGGATGCCGATGTTGGTCAGCTCCGCGGCCTCGTTGATCGGCAGGAACCCGGCGATCAGCGCGGAGGCGACGCCCAGCACCCAGGTGATGCGGTTCGGCGACCCCGTGCGCTGGTCGGTCCTCCCGACCCACTCGGGCAGGAGGCCGTCGCGGCTCATCGCGTAGCCGACCCGCGACGCGCCCATCATGAAGGTGAACAGCACCGTCAGGATGCCCAGGATCGCGCCCGCCGCGATGATCGCGCCGAGGAAGGGCAGGCCGACGTCGGCGAACGCGGCGGAGAACGCGGCCTCGCCGTCGATGTCGCGGTAGTTGACCATGCCGGTGAGCACCAGGCAGGCCAGGACGTAGAGCACCATCGAGATCGCCAGCGAGTAGATGATCGCCTTGGGCATGTGCTTCTGCGAGTCGGTGGACTCCTCGGCCGCGGTGCTCATCGCGTCGTAGCCGAACACCGCGAAGAACACCGTCGCCGCCCCGGCGAACGCGCCGGTCAGCCCGAAGGGCGTGAACGGGTCGTAGTTGCCGGCGTCGATGTAGAACACGCCGACCACGATCACCAGGAGCACGATCACGACCTTGAGGACCACGAGGTACAGCTCGAACCGCGCGGCGTTGCGCATGCCCTGGTTGAGCACGAACGCGATGAGCAGGCACAGCAGCACCGCGAACAGGTTGACGACGTAGCTGCCCGGCGCCACCCCGTCGGTCTCGGTGCCCGGGGCGCCCACCATCCACAGCGGGAGCTCCAGCCCGATGAAGCCGAGCAGGTCGTTGAAGTAGCCCGAGATGCCGATGGCGACCACCGCCACGATCGCGGTGTACTCCAGCAGCAGGTCCCAGCCGATGAACCAGGCGGCGAACTCGCCGAGGACGACGTAGCCGTAGGTGTAGGCCGAACCCGCCTTGGGGATGAGCCCGGCGAACTCGGCGTAGGAGAACGCCGCGGCGGCGCTGGCGATGCCGGCGATGAGGAAGGACAGCACGACGGCCGGCCCCGCCTTCTCGTTCGCGACGGCGCCGGCCAGGGAGAAGATCCCCGCGCCGATGATGCCGCCGACGCCGATCGCGGTGAGCTGCCGCAGGCCGAGCGTGCGCTTCAGCCCGCCCGACGACTCCGGCTCGATGTCCTCGACGGGTTTGCGGCGCAGGAGCGCCGACTGCTGGCGTGCCTCGGTCATCTGTCCTCCGGTGGGTGATCAGCCGCGCGTCAGCAGCGAGCGCGCGAAGAAGGCGAGGTTGGCGGGGCGCTCGGCCAGGCGCCGGACGAAGTAGCCGTACCACTCGGTGCCGTAGGGCAGGTAGACGCGGACGGTCTCCCCCGCGGCGGCCAGCTCGGTCTGCGCGCGGGGGCGCACCCCGTGCAGCATCTGGATCTCGTAGTCCCGCCCCCGCCCGAGGTGCCGGGCGATGTCGAGCAGGACGGGGTCGTGGGTGGCCACCATGGGCAGCCCCTCGCCGGCCATGAGGATCTTCAGGCAGCGGACGAAGGAGCGGTCCACCTCGGCCCGGTCGGTGTGGGCGACGGACGCCGGCTCGGCGTAGGCGCCCTTGCACAGCCGCACCCGCGAGCCGGGGCCGGCGAGCTCGCGGCAGTCGGCCTCGGTGCGGCGCAGCTGGGCCTGCAGCACCGCGCCGACCCAGGGGTGGTCCATGCGCAGGTCGCGCACGATGCCCAGGGTGGAGTCGGTGGTGGTGTGGTCCTCCATGTCGACGGTGACCGTCGTCCCCGCCGCCCGCGCCGCCTCGCAGACCTGCCGCGCGTGGTCCAGCGCGATCTTGTCGGCGTCCCGGGGCAGGCTCTGACCCAGCGCCGAGAGCTTCACCGACACCTCCACGCGCGCGGCCAGGCCCGCGGCGGCGAGGCGGTCCAGCAGCACGCGGTAGGCCTCGACGGTCGCCTCGGCCTGCGCGCGCTCGGTGGTGTCCTCGCCGAGGTGGTCGATCGTGACGAGCCGGTCGGCCGTCAGCTCCCGGGCGACGGCCAGCACCTCGTCCACCGTGGTGCCGGCGACGAACCGGTCGACGACGGGGCGCATCAGCGGCGTGTTCTCGGCGAAGGCCCGGAGCGCGCCCGATCGGGACGCGGCCAGCATCGCTGTCCTCAGCATGGGCGGGGACGCTAATCGCGCCGCGTGGCGCAGGACTCATCCGAACCGACAACGATCGCGGCCTCCAGTCGTAGCATCGGCCGATGGAGACGACGCTGGCGCAGGTGCTGGCCGCACTGGGCGAGCCGCTGGTGGACGTGGTCGTGGCTCCGCGCGGGCTGGACGCGGGCGTCACCGGCACCGCCATCGTCGATCCCGACGACGACCCGGTCGAGCACCCGGGCCGCGTCGTGCTCGTCGTCGGCGCCCGCGGCCGCGACGCCCTGCGCCCGCTGCGCGCCGCCGCCCGCCACGGCGCCGTCGCCGTCGCCGTCAAGGAGCCGGGGGACGAGCTGCGCGCGGCCGCCACCGACGCGGGCGTCGCCCTGCTCGCCGTCCGCCCGGACGCGCGCTGGGACCGCCTCGACCAGCTCGTCCACGCCGCGCTGGACGCCGCGGACGCGCCGGAGCCGGGCGGGCTGGACGCGCTCGCGCAGACCGTCGGGCGGCTCACCGGCGGGCTGGTGAGCATCGAGGACACGGCCAGCCGCGTGCTGGCGTACTCGCGCACCGACGCCTCGGAGCCCGACGAGCTGCGGCGGCTGTCGATCCTCGGTCGCCAGGGCCCGGCCGACTACCTCGCCACCCTGCGGTCGTGGGGCGTGTTCGACCGGCTGCGCGAGAGCGAGGAGGTGGTGCGCGTCGAGGAGCACCCCGGGCTCGGGATCCGCCGGCGCCTGGCCGCCGGCATCCACGCCGGGCGCCGGCCCCTGGGCACGATCTGGGTGCAGGAGGGGGACGGGCCGCTCGCCGAGCGGGCCGAGACGGTGCTGCTGGGCGCGGCGCGGGTGGCCGCGCAGCACCTCGCCCGCCGCCGGGCCGAGCCCGCGCCCGGCACGCGGCTGGGCCGCGACGTCGTGGCCGGCCTGCTCGACGGGCGGGTGGCCGCCGACCTCGCCGCGGCAGCGTTCGGCATCGACGCCGACGCGCCGGCCGTCGTCGTCGCGTTCGCGGTGCGGGACGGGGCCGGCACCGACCCGGCCGTGCGGGAGCTGGCGGTGGGCGAGCTGGCCGAGGTGGTGGCGGTGCACGCGGCGGCCTACCGGCGCGACGCGCTGGTCACCCCGGTCGACGGGCGGGTGTACGCGGTGCTGCCCGGGCTGCGGTCCGGCGGGGAGGTGCCGGCCACCGTCCGCGCCCTGGGCGAGGAGATCACCGCCGCCGCGGGACTGCGCACCGGCGTCGCCGTGCGGGCCGGGATCGGCACCGTGACGGCCGGGCTGGCCGGCGCCCCCCGCAGCCGCGCCGATGCCGACCGCGTCCTCGAGGCCCTCCCGCCCGGCCGCGACGTCGCCGCCCTCGCCGACCTGCGGGCCCAGATCCAGCTCGACACCGTGCTGGCCCGCCTGGCCGACCTCGACGACCCCGCCGCCGCGGCCCTGCTCGCCCACGACGCCGCGCACGGCTCGGCCCTGGCCCCGTCGGTGCTGACCCTGCTCGAGCACCTCGGCGACGTCGCGTCCGCCGCCGCGGCCCTGACCGTCCACCCCAACACGCTGCGCCACCGCCTGCGCCGGGCCACGGCGGTGGCCGGGGTGACCCTGACCGACCCGGCGGCCCGCCTGGTGACCCACCTGCACCTGCTGCGGGCGCTGCGCGTGCCCCGCCCGCGCTGAACCGCCGCGCTGAGCCGCCGCCGCGCTGAACCGCAGCAGGGTGGCCCTGCTGCGGCTGGGATGCAGCGGGCCACCCTGCTGCGGTCGGGGGAGGGGGGCGGCTGGCCGAGTGCACAACCCCGGTGGGCGGTCGTTGTCCTCCCGGACCAGCCGCGCGGCGGCCCGCCTGCCTACGCTCCTGGCCCATGGACGCCCTCACCCGCACCCCGGCGCCGTACAACGAGCCGGTCCGCTCCTACGCCCCCGGCACGCCGGAGCGGGCGTCCCTGCAGGCGGCGCTGGCCGAGGTGGGCAGCACCCACCACGAGCTGACCGTCACGATCGACGGCCGGCAGCACGTGCCGGGGGGCGCCCCGTTCGACGTCGTCGCCCCGCACGACCACGCCCGCGTGCTCGGCACCGGCGCGAACGCCACCCGCGAGGACGCGAAGGGCGCGGTCGAGGCCGCGCTGAGGGCCGCTCCGGACTGGCGCGCCCTGCCCTTCGACGAGCGCGCCGCGGTGCTGCTGCGCGCGGCCGACCTGCTGTCCGGGCCGTGGCGCGACCGCATGAACGCCGCGACGATGCTCGGCCAGTCCAAGACCTGCTACCAGGCCGAGATCGACAGCGCCTGCGAGCTGGCCGACTTCTGGCGGTTCAACGTCGCGTTCGCCCGCGAGATCCACGAGAACCAGCCGGTGAGCTCCCCCGGCGTGTGGAACCGCATGGACTACCGCCCGCTCGAGGGCTTCGTCTACGCGATCACGCCGTTCAACTTCACCGCCATCGCCGGCAACCTCCCCACCGCCCCCGCGCTGATGGGCAACGCGGTGGTCTGGAAGCCCTCCCCCACCCAGACCCTCGCCGCGCAGTTCACGATGCGGCTGCTGGAGGAGGCGGGGATGCCGCCCGGCGTGGTCAACCTGCTCACCGGCGACGGCCGCGACGTCTCCGAGGTGCTGCTGGCCGACCGGGCGCTGGCCGGGATCCACTTCACCGGCAGCACGGCCACCTTCCAGCACCTGTGGCAGCAGGTGGGTCGCAACATCGGCCAGTACGCGTCCTACCCCCGCCTGGTCGGCGAGACCGGCGGCAAGGACTTCGTCGTCGCCCACCCCAGCGCCGACGTCGACGTGCTGCGCACCGCGCTCGTCCGCGGCGCGTTCGAGTACCAGGGCCAGAAGTGCTCCGCGGCGTCGCGCGCCTACGTGCCGCGCTCGCTGTGGACGCGGATGCGCGACGACCTCGCCGCCGAGACCGACGCCCTGGCGATGGGCGACGTCGAGGACTTCTCCAACTTCATGGGGGCGGTCATCGACCGGCGCGCCTACGACAAGCTCGTCGCCGCCCAGGAGGTCGCCCGCACCGAGCTGGAGGTGATCGCCGGCGGCACGGCGTCGGACGAGCAGGGCTTCTTCGTCCGCCCGACCATCGCGGTCGGGGGGGATCCGACCCACGCGGTGTTCGGCACCGAGTACTTCGGGCCGCTGCTCGCCGTGCACGTCTACGACGACGGCGACTTCGACACCGTGCTGCGGAAGGTCGACGAGGGCGCGCCCTTCGGCCTCACCGGTGCGGTGATCGCCCGCGACCGGGCCGCCGTCGCCCGGGCGAGCGAGGCGCTGCGCTTCGCCGCCGGCAACTTCTACGTCAACGACAAGCCGACCGGTGCCGTCGTCGGCCAGCAGCCCTTCGGCGGCGCCCGGGGCAGCGGCACCAACGACAAGGCCGGCTCGGTCTACAACCTGCTGCGCTGGACGAGCCCGCGCACGATCAAGGAGACCCTCGTCCCGCCGACGACGTCGGGGTACCCCCACCAGGGCTGAACCCGGCGTCGGCCATGAGCCGCCGGGCCAGGGCGCGGCCCTCGCGCCGCCCGCGCGCCGCGGCGTCCGCGCGGTCCCGCACGCGCGCGGCCAGCCCGTCCACCGCCGGCTGCTCGCCGGGCACCCGGGGCCGGCCCGCGGCGGCCCGCAGGGCGTCGGCCACCCCCAGCCGGCGCGCGGCCTCGTCGGCCGAGGGGGCGAGCAGGGCGCGGCTCTCCGCGGTGTAGGCGACGGCGCGGGGGTCGCGGGTCGCGACGGCCGCCTCCCAGGACGCCGCGAGGAGGGCCTCGGCCGGTGGGCCCGGCGCCACCACCCGGGCGAGCGCGGCGGCGGTGAGCGCCACCCCGGACGTGGAGCCGGACCGCCGGTACCAGTCCAGGGCGGCCCGGTGGCCCCGGGCCGCGGCCGCGCGGTCCCCGACCCGGGCGTCGGTGAGGGCGAGCTGGTTGCGGGCCGTCGCCACCAGCGACGGCGAGTCCAGCCGGCGGGCCACGGCGAGGGCCTCCTCGATCCGCCGGCGGCCGGCGGGCTGGCCGGACAGCACCGTCACGCTGCCCAGGCGCAGCAGCTGCCAGCACTGGGCGTGCGGCCAGCCCCCGTGCAGCGCCAGCAGCAGCGCGCGCTGGTGGTGCTCCAGCGCCGCGCGCCAGTCGCCCCGGGTCTCGGCGGCGTAGCCGAGCAGGTCGAGCACGGCGAGCTGCCCCGCGGGGTCGGGGGGCTCGTGGAACGCCGTCGACGCGGCCTGCCCGAGCGCCTCGGCCCGGTCGGTCGCCCCGCGCAGCAGGTGCGCGCGGGCGGTGACGAGGTCGGCCAGGGCCAGGCCCCAGCCGTCGCCCGCGACCTCCAGGGCCCGCCGGGCCGGGAGGAGCAGCCGCCGGGCCGCGTCGTGCTCGCCCCGCTCGGTCCGGCGGTCGGCCAGCAGCACCATCGCCAGCGCCTCGACGGCGTCGGGCTCGTCGCGCAGGGCCCGCTCGGCCTCGGCGAGCGCGCCCGACTCGTCGCGCTCGTGCGCGGCCAGCGCGGCGGCCCACACGCGGGCCGGCCGCGTGATCGCCGGTGCGGCCGCCGGCCCGTCCCCCGCCGTCTCCAGCAGGTCGAGCAGCAGCCGGCGGCCCCGCCCGCGCTCGCCGGCCATCCACCAGCCCCACGCGCAGCGCACGGCGAGCCGCAGGGCGGCGTCCAGGTGCCCGGCCCCGGCCAGCCACGTGATCATCTCCGGGGGCTCGAGCACCCCCGGCCCGGCCGCGGCCGACCGCACCTGCGCGCGCTCGGCCCGCAGGATCTCGGCGTGCGCGGCCCGCAGCACCGCCGCGGGCTCCAGCCCGCTGGCCGCGACGAGGGCGCGCCGGCCCTCGTCGTACACCGCGAGCGCCTCGGCCCGCCGGCCCTGCGCGTCCAGCGCTCGCATGAGCAGCGCCCGCGCCTCCTGGCGCAGCGGCTGCTCGGCCACCAGCTCGGCGGCCCGCACCGCCGCGCCCGCGGCGTCGCCGCCGTCGAGCGCCGCCCGGACCCGCAGCTCGCGGGCCGACCGGACCAGCTCCCGCGCCCGGGTCGCCGCCGCCCGCACGCCCGGCTGCGCCGCGTCCGGCCCGTACGGCTCGCCGACCACGTGGGCCAGACCCGCGTCGAGCACCTCCCCCGCCGCCGCGGCGCGCCCGGCCCCGAGCAGCGCGGTGGCCCGCCCGACGGCGTCGAGGAGGTCGTCGTCGTCGCACTCCCCCGGGTCGACGAGCAGGCGGTAGCCGTCCCCGGCGTACCGGAGCCGCTCCGTCCCCGCCCCGAGCACGCGGCGCAGGTGCGACACGCGGGCCTGCAGCGCGTTGCGCGACGGCTCGCCGCCGGGGCCCCACACCAGGTCCACCAGCCGGGCCAGGCGCACCACCTCGTTGCGGTGGGCGAGCAGGCCGGCGAGCAGCAGCCGCTCGCGGCGGCCGGTCACCGCGACGACGACGGCGGCGCGCTGCACCGCGACCGGCCCGAGCACCCGGAACCGCAGGTCGGAGGGAGGTGCGCTCACACCCCCACCGTAGGAGCCCGCGCCCGCTGCGCCAGGGCGGCGAGCGCGCCGAGGACGAGCAGCACCGCCGACACCAGCAGCGCGGCCCCGACCCCGGCGCGGTCGGACACCGCGCCGGCCAGCAGCGGCCCGGCGCACTGGCCGACGGCGAACGCGACGGTGAGCCCGGCGATCGCCGCGTCCCACCGCTCGGGCGCCCGGACGCTGCGGGCGACGGTCGTGACCGCCGTCGCGGTGGACAGGAACGTCGCACCGACGAGCACCGCCGACACCCCCGCGGCCTGCGGGCCGGGCACCAGCGCGGGCAGGGCGGTCCCCACGGCCAGCACGGCGAGCAGCGCGGCGAGGCCCCGGCCGCCGCGCGCCCGCCCCAGCCGGGCCGAGAGGGCGAGGGCGGCGACGGCGGCGGTCAGCCCGAGCGCCGTCCAGAAGGCGAGCACGCCGGCCGCGCCGACCCGCGCCTCGGCCAGCCCCGCGACGACGAACGTCAGGTAGCCGATGTACCCCGCGCCGAACAGCGCGTACGCGACGGCCGCCGGTCCGAGCGACACCGGCACCGCCGACGGTGCCCCCGGGTCGGGGGGCGGGGCGGGAGCCGGGGCCGCGGGCACGGCCCGCCCGGCGAGCAGCGCCGGCAGGACCGCGAGCGCGGCGAGCCCGCCGAGCACGAGCCACCCCGCCCGCCACCCCGTCCCCGGCGCGAGCGCGGCCAGCAGCGGGGGCAGGGCGAGCCCGGACAGCACCATGCCCAGCCCCCCGCCGGCGACGCACGTGCCGATCAGCACCGCCGCCGACCCGGCCGGCCGGGTCGCCCCGAGCCGGGCCACCAGCCCCACCGCGGCGACGAAGGCGACCGCGCCGGCCGCCCCGGCGAGCAGGCGGAGCCCGAGCAGGACGGCGAGGTCACCGGACGCGGCGCCGGCCAGCAGGGCCGCCGCGGTCGCCACCAGTCCGGCGAGCAGGGCGCGGGGCGCGCCCGCCCGCCGCACCACCGCCGCGGCCGCGAGCGCGCCGAGCAGGTACCCCAGGGCGTTGGCCGCGTTGAGCGCGCCCGCCTCGGTGTAGCTCCAGCCGAGGTCCGCGCGCATCGGCGGCAGGAGCAGCGAGTAGCCGAACCGGGCGAGCCCGACCCCGGCGAGCGGCCCCGCGGCCAGCCCCGCGGCCACCAGCAGCGCCCGCCGCCCGCCGGTCCGCGCCGTCCGGGTCACCTCCCCGCACCGGCGGGCACCGCGGCGGGGTCGTCCGCAGCGTCCGGGTGGGGTGCCGCCCCGTGGCGCACCACGGACGCGGCGATCGGGCCGAGCACGTCGAGCAGGTCGTCCGCGGCGCGTCCGTCCAGGCCGGGCAGCGCGGCGGCCGCGTCGGTGCGCCGCTCCACCGCGAGCCGGGCCGCCGCGCCGGCGGCGGTGAGCCGGCCGTCGGGGCGCGACCAGCCCCGCTCGCGCAGGGCGCGGGCGGCCGCCTCCCACTCGGCGCGGGTGTGGCCGAGGTGCGCGCTCCGCCGCGGGTCGGCGCCGCGCCACAGGTGGCTCTGCGGCCCGTCGACCCCGGCCGCCACCAGGGCGGCGACGTGCCCGCCCCACCGGTGCTCGTGCAGCACGGTGGCGGCGTGCCAGATCCGGGTCAGCGGTTCGGCCGGCACCGGGACGTCGGCGTGCGCGGCGGCGAGCGGCCGGCCGGCGAGGTCGAGGCCGGCCGCCACGGCGTCGAGCCGGTCGGCGGTGGTCTCCAGCCGGCGCAGGGGCACCCCGGCGGTGTGCGTCCCGAGCACGCCGCGGGCCAGCGCGGCGCGGACGGCGAGCACGTCGGCGGGGTCGGCCCGCTCCCACACCCCGGGCACGGCGCGGGCCACCGTGCGCGGGGCGAACCCGAAGAGGACCGCGGTGACGAGCCGGGCGCCGGGGCGGCCCAGGGCCGCGGTGCGGGAGGCGCAGTAGCCCTCCCAGGACCCGCGCAGGCCCAGCCCGGCGTAGGCGCCGCGGGCCTCGGGAGCGTGGTGGACGACGCCGTGCAGCACCTCCAGCGCGCGCCGGAGCGCCGCGGTCACGCGGCCCCGCCGTCCAGGGCGGCGGTGCGCGCCTCGACCGCCCGCACCACCGCGATCATGTCCTGCCCGGCCCGGCCCTGGGCCAGGGTCTCGGCGAACAGGGCGTGCGCGACGTCCAGCAGCGGGGAGGCCGTGCCGGTGCTCCGCGCCGCCGCGGCGACGAGCTCGCAGTTCTTCAGCACGTCGGCGATGCCGGCCTGCACCGACAGGTCGCCGGCGGCGAGCTTGGCCGTCTTGGCGCGGGACACCGTGCTGGCCAGCGGCCCGCTGTCGAGCACGGCGCGGAAGCGGTCGGGGTCCAGGCCGTGGCGGGCCGCCAGGTGCCAGGCCTCGGCCAGCCCGGCGACCATGGTGATGAGGAACGAGTTCACGGCCAGCTTCATGGCCAGCCCACCCGGCACCGGCCCGCAGTCGACGACCTCCCGGCACAGGGGCGCGAGCAGCGGGCGCACCTGCGCGACCGCGGCGGGCTCGCCGGCGAGCATCCCGACCAGCTCACCGGCCTCCGCCGGGCCGCGCGAGCCGGAGACGGGCGCCTCGGCGTACCGGCCGCCCGCCGCCCGCACCTCCGCCTCGCGGGCGACCGCCCGCTGCGGGTCGGTCGTGCCCGTGCTGACGATCGTGCGCCCGCCCACCCGCGTCCCGAACGCGGGCGTGCCCCGACCCAGCACCTCGTCGAGCGCCGCGTCGTCGGTCAGCATCAGCAGCACCGTTCGGCAGCGCCGGAACACCTCGTCGACGTCGGCCGCGACACCGGCCCCCGCCCCGCCCAGGCGGGCGCTGCGCGCGGCGGTGCGGTTCCACACCACCAGCGGCACGCCGGCCGCGAGCAGGTTGCGGGCCATCGGCTCGCCCATCGTGCCCAGCCCCACGAAGCCGACCGGTCCCGTGTCCGCACCCACCGCTGCTCCCTCCGCGCGCCGTCGCCGACACCGTCGCGGGCGCGGGCCGGGCGGGGCAAGACCGCCGCGGCGGGGCGTCAGCGGCCCGTCAGCGGGGGACCGGTCAGCCCCCGATGCGCAGGTCCGACACGTCCACCTCGACGTGCGCGCCGGCCTCGGTGAGCTCCTCGGCGTCGGACGCGGGGAAGTCCGGCCGGCGCGCGAAGTCGGCGTCGTGCGCCACGACGAGGCCGGTGAAGGCGACGCGCTGCCCCTCGGTCACCCTGTACGGGCTCTCCCCCGCCGTGTCGACCTGCACCCACACGCGGTCCCCGCCGGCCTCGACCCAGAAGCCCTCGTCGGCCGGCACGCTCTCCACCTCGGCGGTGTCGGCGACGACCTGCTGCCCGACGTGGTCGCGCAGGTCGTCGACCTCGGAGAGCGCGACGGACTCGGGGGTGGTCACGTCGTCGTCACCGTCGCCGCTGCTCCCGGGCCCGGGTGGGGACAGCAGGCTCCCCAGCAGCCCGACGAGGATGGCGACGGCGGCCACCGCCCCCAGCACGACGAGCAGCCGGTCCCGGCGCCAGCGGGGACCGCGCGGGGTGGAGGGCACGGCCGGTCAGCCCCGCTCGCGCTGATCGGGACGGGCGTCCTCGGCGGTCTGCGGACTGGTCATGATCGAGCTGTACCCGGCAGCGCGATCCGCGAAGCCGGCTCCGGCGCGTCGGCCGCGGACGCGCGCATCCCGACCGCCACCCCCAGACCGACGACCAGCACCCCGAGCCAGACGCCCGGCGCGGGCACCGCGCCGCCGAGCAGCACCCCGCCCACCGCCGCGGAGACGGGGGCGACGCCGGTGAACAGCCCGGCCCGGGCCGCCCCCAGCCGGCGCACGGCGGAGTACCAGAGCAGGAACGCCACGACGGTGACGACGACGGCGAGGTGGGCGGCGGCCAGCAGGTCGCCGCCGTCGAGGGCGGCGCCGGGCCCCTCGACCAGCAGGCCCAGCCCGGTCAGCCCGACCGCGGCCATGCCGACGGCGTGCAGCGTGACGCCCCACGGCCCGAGCCGGGCCAGCACCGGCACGGCGCAGAGCGTGAACCCGACCTCGCAGGCCAGCACGAGCACCGCCCACCCGACGCCGGCCGGGTCGGTGCGCCCGCCGCCCTGCACGAGCACGGCGCCCGCCGTGACGAGCGCGGCCCCGAGCAGCGGTCCGGGTGCGGGCCGGCGCCCGGCGGCGAGCGGGCCGCCGACGGCCAGGGCGAGCGGGACGGCGGCGACGGCCACCCCGACGACGGCCGGCTCGGCGTGGGCCACGCCGCGCACGACGGCGACGTTGAACAGCACCAGGCCCAGCCCGGCCACCCCGGCGAGCCACAGCCACTCCCGGCCGCGCGGCCGCGGCAGCGCCCGGCCGGTCAGCGCGCCGATCGCGAGCATGAGGACGGCGGCGACGCCGTAGCGCAGCGCCTGGAGGGTGAACAGCGGGGCGTCGACGATCGTCGTCGAGACGGCGACGGAGCTGCCGACGCAGCCCATGGCGAGCGCGGCGGACAGCGCGGGGCGGGTGGTCACGGCGTCCACGGTGGGGCACGCTTGGTCCCGGGGACAGGACCAAGGAGAGGTGGCCGCACCGGACCATGGAGTGGCTCGCGCTCGACGCCGCCGCCGTCCCGCGGCGCGACGTCACCGGCTGGCTCACCGCCACCGTCCGCACCGCGATCGCCGACGGGACGCTCGCCGTCGGCGCGGCGCTGCCCGCCACGCGCACCCTCGCCGAGCGCCTCGGCGTCTCCCGCGGGGTGGTCGTGGAGGCCTACCGCCGGCTCGCCGACGAGGGCGTGGTCGCCGGGCACCGGGGCGGCGGCACCCGCGTCGCCACCACCCGTTCCGGCACCGCCGCGACGGCCGTCCCGGGCGGCCCGCCGATCGCCCCGCGCCCCGCGCCGGAGATCGACCTGCGCCCGGGCCTGCCCGACCTGTCCGCGTTCCCCCGCGCCGCGTGGCTGCGGGCCGAGCGGGCGGTGCTGGCCGACCTGCCCGCGTCCGCGCTCGGCTACGGCGACCCGCGCGGCACGCCGCAGCTGCGCACCGCCCTCGCCGCCTGGCTCACGCGCAGCCGCGGGGTGCGGGCCACCCCGCACGACGTGCTCGTCGTCAACGGCGTCGCGCAGGGCCTGTCGCTGCTGGCGCAGGTGCTGCGCGAGCGCGGTGAGCGGCGGCTGGCGTTCGAGGACCCCGGCTCGCCCGGCACCCGCGACCAGATGGCCCGCCGCGGCCTGGAGATCGTCCCCGTGCCGGTGGACGCCGACGGGCTGGACGTCGCCGCGCTCGCCCGCACCGGCGTCCCCACCGTGCTCGCGACGCCCGCGCACCAGTTCCCGACCGGTGTCGTGCTGGGCGCGGCGCGCCGCCGCGAGCTGGTGGCCTGGGCGCGCGGGGGCGGGCTCGTCGTCGAGGACGACTACGACGCCGAGCACCGCTACGACCGCCCGCCCGTCGCCGCCGTGCAGGCCCTGGCGCCCGACCGCGTCGTGCACGTCGGCAGCGTGTCCAAGACGCTGTCCCCCGCGCTGCGGCTGGGCTGGGTGATCGCCCCCGCGCACCTGCACGACGCGCTCGTCGAGGCCAAGCAGTGGTCCGACATCGCCACCCCGGCCCTCGGGCAGCTCGTGCTGGCCCACCTGCTCGACTCGGGCGGGTTCGACCGGCACCTGCGGCTCGTCCGCGCCCGGCAGCGCGCCCGGCGCGACGCCCTGCTGGCCGCGCTGGCCGAGCACCTGCCCCGGGCGGGGGTGCACGGCGTGGCCGCCGGGCTGCACCTCACCGCCACCCTGCCCGGCCCCCTCGACGACGCGGCGGTCGTGGACGCGGCGCTGGCCGCGGGCGTCGACGTGCACGCGCTCTCGCGCTGCCGGCTCGGGGACGGGCCGCCCGGCTTCGTGATCGGCTACGCCGCGGCGACGCCCGACCGCATCCGGGAGGGGATCCGGCGGCTGGGCCTCACTGTCGCGGCCGCCACTGGTTCGCCCGCTCACCGCGCTGCGCCTTCTCCGCGGTCTCCCGGATCCGCTCCGCCCGCGTCCCCGGCCGCTTCGCCTGCACGATCCACTCGAGGATCCCCCGCCTGACCGACCGGGGGAAGGCGTCCCAGCTCTCCGCGGCCGGCGGGTGCGCGGCCAGCGCGGCGGCGAGGTCGTCGGGCACGACCAGGTCCTCGACGGCGTCGAGCAGCGCCCACGACCCGTCGGCCTGCGCCCGCTCCACCACCGCCCGGCCGGCCGGGGCCATGAGCCCGGCCGCGAGCAGCCGCTCCACGCGCTGCTTGTTGGGCCGCGACCAGCCGCTGCCCGGCTTGCGCGGCGCGAACCACAGCATGGTGCGCCGCTCGTCGAGCGCGCGGGGGCGGCTGTCGACCCAGCCGAAGCACAGCGCCTGCTCGACGGCCTCCTCGTAGGTGATCCGCGGACCGCCCGACCCGACCCGCCAGGTGACCAGCCAGACCCCGTCCCGGCGGCCGTGGTGCTCGGCGAGCCAGGCCCGCCAGTCCTCGAGCGAGTCGGGCTGGAACCGCTCCTCGGCCATCACGCCTCCCGCAGCGCCGCCGCGAACGCCGCGTGCACCTCGTCGCCGAACAGCCAGAACCGCGCCTCGACGACCGACGGGTGCGCGGCCAGCGCCTCGCGCACCGCGCCCACCGCCACCGGCGCCGCCAGCTCCGGCGGGTAGCCGTACACCCCGCAGCTGATCGCGGGGAACGCGACGCGCGCGCAGCCGTGGGCGGCGGCCAGCTCGATCGCGCGACGGTGGCAGGAGGCGAGCAGCTCCGGCTCGCCGTCCCGGCCGCCCGTCCACACCGGGCCGACGGTGTGGATCACGTGGCGCACCGGCAGCCGTCCCGCCCCGGTGATCACGGCGTCTCCGGTGGCGCAGTACCCGATCCGGCGGCACTCGGCCAGGAGCGCCGGCCCGGCGGCGCGGTGGATCGCGCCGTCCACCCCGCCCCCGCCCAGCAGGCCGGAGTTGGCGGCGTTGACGATCGCGTCCGCGCCGGCGTCGGTGGTGATGTCGCCGCGGTGCAGGGTGGTGGTCATGCCGCGGACCCTAGGGCCGCGACGGCCGCGGGGAGGGCGGCGGCCAGCTCGGCGGCCGTCGGGCCGGCGTAGCCGAGCACCACCCCGTGCACCCGCGGCGGGCCGGCGTGGTGGCGGGCGAGCCCGTCCAGGGACACGCCGCGCGCGCCCGCGAGCGCGGCCCGCTCGGCGCCGGCGTCCGGCAGCGGCACGACGACGTGCGCGCCCGCCTCGTCGCCGAGCACGGGCAGGCCGGCCGCCTCCAGCGCGGCGACGACGGCGGCGCGCCGGGCCCGCAGCTCGCGGCGGAGCCGGCGCACGTGGCGGGCGAGGTCGCCGTGGGCGGCCAGCGCGGCGACGACCCGCTGCCCGGCGCGGGCCGGGCGGGTGCCGGTGGCCGCGCGCAGCTCCAGCACGGCCGCGCGCACGGCGGGCGGCGCGACCAGCCATCCCGCGCCCAGCGTGGGGGTGAGCAGCTTGGACGCCGTGCCCAGGTGCGCGACGACGTCCGGGCCGAGCGCCGCGAGCAGCGGCAGCGGCGCGACGTCGTAGCGCAGCTCGCCGTCGTAGTCGTCCTCGACGACGAGGAACCCGTCGCGGCGGGCCCGCTCCACCAGCGCAGTCCGCCGCGCCGCGGACAGCCGCGCCCCGAGCGGGTACTGGTGCGCGGGCGTCACGCAGGCGGCGGTGATGCCGGGCGGCAGGGCGTCCACCACGAGGCCGCCGGCGTCGACGGGCACCGGCACGACCTCCAGGCCCGCCGCCCGCAGCGCCGAGGTGCCCCGGGCGTAGCCCGGCTCCTCGACGGCGACGCGGGACCCCGCGGGGAGCGTGCGCGCCAGCTCGGCGAGCGCGGCGGTGCTCCCGGCGGTGGCCAGCACCGCGTCCGGGTGGACGGGCAGGCCGCGGTGCCGCAGCAGGTGCTCGACGACGGCGACCCGGAACGCCGGCAGCCCGACGGGGTCGGCGGCGCCGTCGGGCGGGAGGTCGCCGGCGGCGCGCCAGGCCCGGCGCCACGCCGCCCGGTCGAGCACCTCCAGGCACGGCGAGCCCGCGCGCAGTTCCACCCCGCCTCGTTGCAGGAGAGCCGCGTCGCTGTCACGAGGTGGCGGCGACGTGGCTCTCCTGCCACTCGTGGGCGGGGTGTGCTGCACGTAGGTCCCGCTGCCGCGCCGGGCCGCCACCCAGCCCTCGGCCAGGAGCTGGTCGTAGGCCGCCGCCGTCACGGTGCGGCTCACCCCCAGCACCGCGGCCAGCTCGCGGGTGGACGGCAGGCGGTCGCCCGCGCGCAGGGCGCCGCCGGCCGCGGCGGTGCGCAGCCCGTCGGCCAGCTGGACGGCGAGCGGGCGGCCCGCGGCCCGGTCGAGCGGCGGCGGCGGCAGGTCCACGAGTGGCCTCCTCGATCAAGCGGAGAATGGCCCTCGCAGGATGCCACCGGGTCGGTCACCGTGGGGACATGACGGCGCTCTCCCCCACCCCCCGCAGCACGGTCCGCCGCGGCGCGAACCGCGCCCGCACCGACCGGGCCGACCTGCACGCCGTGCTCGACGCCGGGATGGTCTGCCACCTCGGGGTCGTCCTCGACGGCGCCCCAGTCGTCCTGCCCACCGGCTACGGCCGCGTCGACGACGTCCTCTACCTGCACGGCTCCACGGGCGCGGCGTCGCTGCGGGGGGCGGCGCAGGACCGGCCGGTGTGCGTCACCGTCACGCTCCTCGACGGCGTGGTGCACGCCCGCTCGGTGTTCCACTTCTCGATGAACTACCGCTCGGCGGTCGTGCACGGCGTGCCGCGCCTGGTCACCGACCCGGACGAGCGCCTCGCCGGGCTGCGCGCGATCACCGAGAACATCGCCCCCGGCGCGTGGGACCACGCCCGCGGGCCGAACCGCAAGGAGCTGGCGGCCACCGCCGTCCTCGCGCTGGACCTCACCGAGGCGAGCGTCAAGGTCCGCACCGGCCCGCCCGCCGACGACCCCGAGGACGTCGCGGTGCCGGACGGGCCGTGGGCCGGCGTCGTGCCGCTGCGCACCGTGGCCGGGACCCCGGAGCCCTGCCCGCTCCTGCCGGCCGACCGGCCGGTCCCCGCCCACGTCCCCGCCTGAGCCGGCGGAACCCGCTGTCCCGCCGTGATCGGTACTGGCACGCTGGCCGGATGGGGGACGACACGCTGGACACCACCGACGCCACCGGGCTCGCCCGCGCGCTCACCGCGCTGCTCGAGTCCGCCCGCCACCGGCTCGGCACCGGCACCCGGTCCGAGCTGGTCGCGCGCATCACCGACCACGTCGGCGCGCCGCTGGAGCAGATCCCCAACGTCGCGCTGACCCGGCCGTCGTGGGAGCACGTCACGCTGCACCTCGCCGTGCACGCCTACCTGGCCGCGCACTCCCCCGGCGCGGAGTGGTTCGGCGTCGGGGGCGCCCACCGCGACCACCAGGACCTCGTCGACCTGCTGTCGGGGGCCGAGCAGCACGGCATGTTCCAGCTCGGCGCCGTCGACTACACCGCCCTCGCGGCCGGTCCGGACCGGGTCGTGGACGCCGTGCAGCTCGGCTTCGTGCCCACCGCGGCTCCGGACGGGGCCCCGGTGGTGCTGGCGCTGCGCGGCGGTGTGGCCGAGTACGGCCGCCCGTCCTGCGAGCTGCGGGTGCTCGCCGCGGACCGCGCCGCGGCCGCCGCGGTGCGGGACGAGGTGGAGCGCCTGGTGCGCGAGCACGACGTCTTCCGCGGCCAGGTGCTGTCGTTCGACGTCAACGAGCACCAGGGCAACGAGATGGTGTCGTTCCTGCCCCGGGTGCCGCTGTCCCGCGACGACGTGGTGCTGCCCGACGGCGTCCTCGACGCGATCGAGCAGCACGTCGTCCGCTCCGCGGAGGTGGGCGAGGAGCTGCTGCGGCTCGGCCAGCACCTCAAGCGCGGCGTGCTGCTGCACGGCCCGCCCGGCACCGGCAAGACCCACACCGTCCGCTACCTGATCGGTCGGATGGAGCGGTCCACGGTGATCGTGCTGTCCGGCCGCGCGCTCGGGATGCTCGACCAGGCCGCCGCCCTGGCGCGGCGCCTCACGCCGTCCGTGCTGGTCATCGAGGACGTCGACCTCATCGCCGAGGACCGGTCGCACCACATGGCGACGCCGCTGCTGTTCGAGCTGCTCAACAAGATCGACGGGGTGGACGCCGACGCCGACGTGACGTTCGTGCTCACCACCAACCGGATGGCGGAGATGGAGCGGGCGCTGGTCGACCGGCCCGGCCGGGTGGACCTCGCCGTGGAGGTGCCGCGTCCCGACGCGGTGGCGCGCGAGCGGCTGCTGCGGCTCTACGCCCGCGACGTGCCGCTCGACGAGGACGGGGTGGCCCCCACCGTGGCCGCGACCGACGGCGTCACCGCGTCGTTCGTCCGGGAGCTGGTGCGCCGCGCGGTCCTGCGCGGCCTCGCCGACGGGGCCGCGCCCGCGCTCACCGCCGACCTGCTCGCCGCCACGGTGGCCGACCTGAGCGGCGAGCGGTCCCAGCTCACCCGGGCGCTGCTCGGCGGCTGATCCAGGCCTGGTCAGGCTGCCCTTCCCGAGCCCCGTGGAGGACAGCATGCCCCGCCCCGCCCCGCCCCTCCTCGCGGCCGCGGCCGCGCTGCTGCTCGCCGGGTGCGGAGCCGCACCGGCCCCGGCGCGGCAGCGCCCTCGACGTCGAGCAGGTGCTGGCGGCCGGGCCCGACGTCGTCCTCGGGTGTCGATCCCCACCACGCTGGAGGTGGAGGACGAGCTGCGGGCGGCCGTCGCCGGCACCACGGTCCTCGACCACACGGCGTCCTGGCAGGAGCAGCTCGCCGCCACGGCGGACGCGCTCGGCGTGCCCGAGCGGGCCACGGCCCTGCAGGAGCGGCTCGACGGCGACCTGGCCGACCTCGCCGCCGACCTGGCGGGCGCCGGGCTGGGCGGGGCGACCGCCTCGGTGCTCGGCGAGCTGGACGGGGTGTTCAGCCCGCCCGCCGCCACGCCCGCCGGCACGGTGCTGGCCGGCGCCGGCCTCACGCGGCCCGCGCCCCAGCAGCAGGCCACCACCGCGGGCTCCCCGTTCGTGCCGGTGTCGCCCGAGACGCTCGGCGAGCACGCCGCAGACGTGGTCCACCTGCTCACCGGCGGCCCGTACGGCGGGGCCGCCGGGATCACCGGCAGCCCGCTGTGGCCGCCGGTGGAGGCCGGGGCCCGCGCCGGCGTGCACCCCGTGAGCGCCGAGACCGGGTTCGGCTCGTCGGCCTTCACCGTGGACTGGATCGCCCGCGACCTGCGCGCCACCCTGCTGGACGGCGGGTCGGCGGCCACGGACGCCGAGGCGCCCGAGCGGTTCCGCGCGTTCACCGCGGGCTGAGCGGACCGGCCCGGCGAGCCCGCCGGACCAGGCGCGCAGCTCCGCGCGCAGCCCGACGAGGGCGCCGGGGACGGCCGGGACGCAGCGGTGCAGCGGCGGCGGTCCGGGCGGACCGGTCATGCGTCCTCCCGGATCCGGTCGCCTCCGCCACGACGGTCATCGTGCCCGGCGGGCCGCCGCGGAGCGCGGCGGGGCGGGCTCCGCTCAGTCGTACACACCGGTGACCCACCACCGGTCGTCCTGGTGCAGCAGGAGCACGGCGGCGCCGCCGTCCAGGGCCACCTGCACCCGCGCCCCCGGCTCCGCCCCCGCCCACCAGCGGGGTTCCACGGGCCACGGCCCGGCCCAGCCCAGCACCTCCCGGTCCGGCCCGCCGTCCATGACCACCCGGTGCGGGTCGGCGGTGAGCCGGTCGGGCGCGGCGAGCCGCACCGGCTCCCCGTCCGCGTCGAGCAGCCGCACGGGCAGCGGGTCGGGGGGCACCGACGCCGGCGACGGGGCGGGCACCCGGCCCGGCCACGGCGGCGCCCCGTCGCGGGGCGGGCGGCTGCGGGTGCCGGAGGAGCCCCGATCGGGCAGCCGCCGCCGCGCGCCGGGCCGCACCGGCGTCGGCGGCGTGAACGGCGGGTCCGCCGCGCTGACCCGGCCGGTGGCGCGCAGCACGTCGTCCGGCCAGCCCGCGGGCGCGGCCCGGCCCGCGGGCGGCGGCTCCGCCCCGGGGCCCGGGTCCCCGCTCGTGGTCACCGGTCCGGAGCCCGACCGGCCGGATCCGGCCGCCCCCGCACCGTGATCACCGGTGTCCGGCCGGTCGCCCCCGACCGGGTCCTCCCCGGGCGGGCGCTCGTCGCCCCACGGCACGAGCCGCACCCGCTCGGCCGGGTCGCGCCCGCCGGCGAGCACGGCGGTGACCACGGCGTCGGGGCCGAGCAGCGCCTGCACCCGCACCAGGGCCCGGCCAGCGCGCTCGTCGGACTCCCCGACCTCGCCCCACAGCCCCAGCTGCAGCGCGCCGGCCGGCACGGTCTCCTCCGGCACCAGCCGCAGCCGCCCGACGGCGCCGGAGCCGCCGCGGGTGAGCCAGGAGTCGAGCTGCCAGCGCACGCGGTCGACGGTGCCGGCGGGGGTGAGCGGGTCGGCGCAGCGCCAGATGCGGTGCAGCTCCTCCCCCCCGGGGGTGTGCGCCGCGATCCCCAGCCGGGTGCAGGACAGCCCGTGCCCGGCCAGCACGGCGTGCAGCCGCTCGGCCAGCCCGCGCGCGGCGAACGCGGCGGCGTCCACGCGGTCGACGGGCGGGTCCAGCTCGATCTCCACGGCCAGGTCCTCCGGCGGCGCGCGGCGCACCGGCGGGCGGGGGTCGAGACCGCGGGCCAGGCGGTGGCCGAGCACGGCGTCGGCGCCGAAGCGGGACGCGACGTCCTCGGCGTCCAGCGCGGCGAACGCGCCCAGGCTGCGCAGCCCGAGCCTGCGCAGCAGGTCGACCAGGTCGGCGCGGTCGACGTCCGGGTCGCGGTCGAGCTCCTCCACCCCGAGCGGGGCGAGGAAGGCCGGCGTGCCGCCGGGGGCGACGGCGAGCCCGCGGCGGGCGGCGAGGACGGCGGCGAACAGTCCGTCGGCGATCCCGACCTGGCTCTCCACCCCGGCCCGCGCGGCCACCTCGTCGACGAGCCGCTCGGCCGCGGCCTGCTCGCCCCCGAACCAGCCGACCGGCCCCTTCGCCGGCAGCGCCAGCAGCCCGGGACGGACGATCTCCACTCCCGGCGCGAGCCCCTCCACCGCCAGCACGACGGGCTCGAAGGCGCGGGCGTCGCGGTCGGCGTCGCGGTCGAGGACGGCGAGGTCCGGGCAGCGGGCCTGGGCCTCGCGGCGGCGCAGGCCGCGGCGCACCCCCTGGCTCCGGGCCACGGCCGAGCAGGCCAGCACCCGGTTGGCCACCACCACCGCCGCCGGCCGGTGCGCGGGCACCCCCGCGGCCCGCGCGGCCGCGACGACGGGCCAGTCCGGCGCCCACAGCGCGAGCACCCGCCCGTCGGCCCCCGCGCGGGGGGCGGCGCCGCCGTCCGGCCCCGGGTCGCTCACCCCGCCACCGCCACCGCGACCGGGCCCGGCGCAGCGACCGGACGGACGGCCGCCACTGCGCCGCGGGGGTCGGGCAGGGCCAGCCGCGCCCGGCGCTCGGCCCCGGACGACCGCCCGCGGACCCGGACGTCGACCTCGCGGCAGGCCAGCCGGCCCGTCCCCCGCCCGATCCCCCGCCAGCCGGCGTCGGCGCACCCCAGCTCCAGGTCGGCCCCCGGCCAGGACCCGCAGGCCAGCAGCACGGCCCCGCGCTGCCGGGCGCGGGCGGCGAGGCGGGTGCGCTCGGCCGGCCGCAGCCTTCCCGACCGCTGGTCCACCACCACCGCGTCCATGCCGTCGAGCAGCGCCACGGTGACGGCGAGCAGGTCGCCGCCGGGGACGGGGACGAGCGCGAGCCGCTCCAGCGCCACCCCGGCCTCGGCCGCGGCGACCAGGCCGAGGTCGGGCCGCCCCACCACCCCGACCCACCCGCCGCCGGCCGACGCGCGCGCCAGCAGCGCGAGCAGCAGCGACGTGGCCCCCGGTCCGGGCCGGACCGCGACGGTGGACCCCCGCCGCAGGCCCCCGGCGGGCAGCAGCGGGGCCAGCGGGGCGGCGACGGGCAGCACCGCGCCCTCGTCGACCGGCGTGCTCCCCGTCCGGTCCTCGAACCGGCGCAGCAGCCCGCGCGCGAGTTCCAACCGATCGGCCGCAGCGACCACCCACACCCCTCCCCTGGACCGTCGGGCACCGCGGGGAAGGCGGTAGTCGAACTGCTGTTCGATGCTAGAGGTCCGGCGGTGGAGCGGCAATCCCGGGGCGGGCGGCGCTCCCACCTGCTGGAACGGCTGCGTGCCCGGCCGCGCACCCGTCGAGGTCCGGCGCTGACGCGCCCGTGCGCGGGAACGGTCGCCGGGGCGACCGTTCCCGCGCACGGGGGTCAGTGGGCGAAGTGGCGCGTGCCCGTCAGGTACATCGGCACGCCCGCGGCCGCGGCGGCCGCCACCACCTGCTCGTCGCGCACGGAGCCGCCGGGCTGCACGACCGCCCGCACCCCGGCGGCCAGCAGCACCTCCAGGCCGTCCGGGAAGGGGAAGAACGCGTCCGAGGCGGCGACCGACCCGGCGGCCCGGTCGCCGGCGCGCACGACGGCGAGCTTCGCCGCGTCCACCCGGTTGACCTGCCCCATCCCCACTCCGACGGCCGCGCCGCCCGAGGCGAGCAGGATCGCGTTGGACTTCACCGCCCGGCAGGCGCGCCAGGCGAAGGCGAGGTCGGCGAGCACGTCGTCGGGCACGGGGTCGCCGGTGGCCAGGGTCCACGCGGCCGGGTCGTCGCCGGGCGCGTCGACCAGGTCGCGCTGCTGCAGCAGCAGCCCGCCGCTGACCGGGCGCATCTCCGCGCCGGCCCGGCCGGGCGCCACGGGCAGCCGCAGCAGGCGGATGTTCTTCTTCCCGCGCAGGACCTCCAGCGCGCCGTCGGCGTAGGAGGGCGCGACGAGCACCTCGGTGAACACCTCGGCCACCTGCTGCGCCATCGCGACGCTCACCTCGCCGTTGACGGCGATCACCCCGCCGAAGGCGCTGGTGGGGTCGGTGGCGTGGGCCCTGCGGTGCGCGTCGGCGACGTCGGTGCCCACGGCGATCCCGCACGGGTTGGCGTGCTTGACGATCGCGACGCACGGGGCGTCGCCGTGGTCGTGGGCGGCCCGCCAGGCCGCGTCGGCGTCCACGTAGTTGTTGTAGGACATCTCCTTGCCGTGCAGCTGCTCCGCCGCGGCCAGGCCGGGGGCGCCCGAGACGTAGAGCGCCGCGGCCTGGTGGGGGTTCTCGCCGTAGCGCAGGGCGTCCTGGCGCCGCCAGGTCGCCCCGACCCACGCCGGGAACGGGCCGCCGTCGGGGTCGGGGGCCAGCACCGAGCCCATCCAGGAGGCGACGGCGACGTCGTAGGCCGCCGTGTGCCGGAACGCGTCGACGGCGAGCAGCCGCCGGTCGGCGAGCGTGAAGCCGTCCGACCGGAGCTGCTCCAGCGCCCAGCCGTAGCGCGCGGGGTCGGTGACGACCGCGACGCTGTCGTGGTTCTTGGCCGACGCCCGCACCATCGCCGGTCCCCCGATGTCGATCTGCTCGACGCACTCGGCCGGGCTCGCGCCCGACGCCACCGTGTCGGTGAACGGGTAGAGGTTGCTCACCAGCAGGTCGAACGGGGCGATGCCGAGCTCGGCGAGCTGCGCGAGGTGCTCGGGCCGCCGTGTGTCGGCGAGCAGCCCGGCGTGCACGCGCGGGTGCAGGGTCTTCACGCGGCCGTCGAGGCACTCCGGGAAGCCGGTCAGCTGCTCGACGGAGGTGACGGGCACCCCGGCGGCGGCGATGCGCTGCGCCGTGGAGCCGGTCGACACGATCTCCACCCCCAGCGCGTGCAGGCCGGTGGCCAGCTCCAGCAGCCCGGTCTTGTCGTAGACGCTGATGAGGGCGCGCCGCACGGGCCGTCTCTCGCTCACGGGATGGTCACCTCTCGTCCGGTCACGGTGGCCCCGTGGCGGGCCAGCGCGGCGACGGTGCCCACGAGCAGCCGCCGTTCTGCGGTCTTGATCCGTTCGTGCAGGGTCGCGACGGTGTCGCCGGTCTCGACGGGCACCGCCGCCTGGGCCAGCACCGGCCCGGTGTCGGTGCCCTCGTCGACCAGGTGCACCGTCGCCCCGGTGATCTTGACGCCGTAGGCCAGCGCGTCGGCCGGGCCGCGGGTGCCGGGGAACGCCGGCAGCAGCGCCGGGTGCGTGTTGATCACCGGGCAGCCGATGGCGGTGAGGAATCCGGGGCCGAGGATCTTCATGAAGCCGGCGCTGACGACCAGGTCGGGCCGGTGGGCGCGGACGGCGGCGGCCAGGGCGGCGTCCCAGGCGGCGCGGTCGGGGTGGTCGGCGACGCGCTCGACGAAGGCGGGGACGCCCGCGCGCCCGGCCCGCGCCAGCCCCTCGATCCCGGGGCGGTCGGCCCCGACCGCCACGACCTCGAACGGCCCGGCGGTACCGGTGGGGCGCGCGTCCAGCAGCGCCTGCAGCAGCGTGCCCGAGCCGGACACCAGCACCACCACCCGGGCCGGGTCGGCGAGCTCGATCCGGCGGGACGGGCTCGGCACGGGCTGCTCCTGGGGTGTCTCGACCGGACGATGATCGCGGCTGCACCCGAGATCCTAGGTCGAGGTGCAGGTCACAACGGGGGCGGGCGGTCCCCGTCCGGCCCGTCCGCCGCCGCCCGCTCGGCTGCGGCCCGCTCCGCCGCCTGCCGGGCGCGCAGCGCGACGAGCTCGCCGACGGTGCGCGGCTTCGGCTCCTGATCGGAGGGCGACGGCGCCGCGGGCGCGGTCCCCGGGCCGCGGGTCGAGCTGCCGCGCCGGGGCGGGGGCGCGGTGACGACCGGGGTGGCGGGGTGGTCCTCGTCGACGGCCTCCGCGACGTCCCCGTCGTCGTCCGGATCGTGGGGCTCGTCGACGTCGCTCCGGTCACCGCCGGTGCCGTCGTCGGGGACCGCCGAGTCGTCGATCCCGTCCTCGGTCCGGTCGTCGTCGGGGTCACCAGCGGCGGTGTCGAGGTCGTCGAGGTCGTCGGCGTCGAGCGCACCGGCGTCCGCGTCCCCGGCCGCCGCGGACGCCCCGCCGGCCGGGTCGTCCTCGTCCTCGTACTCGTAGGGGTCCTCGACGGCCTCCCCCGCCGGCCGCGCGAGCAGCACGGCCGGTCCGCCGACCAGCACGAGCGCGGCGGGCACGAGCAGCAGGGCGGGCAGGTGCACGGGGTCGTAGGGCCCGGCGGCGAGCCGCCCGCCGGCGAGCAGGGCCAGCAGCCCGACCCCGACGGCGACCAGCGCGACGGCCGTGACGGCGACGGCGAAGGCGTCGGGGCCGCTGCGGCGGGCGTAGCGGCCGAGCAGGACGCCGACCGCGACCGGCGCGAGCAGCACCAGCCCCGTCCAGGGCCCGGGCTGCGCGCTGGGCAGCGCCGCGAGCAGCGGGAACGTCGACGCCTCGCCGACGGAGACCCCGAACGGCGAGACGACCGCGCGGCCGACCACGACGCCCGGCCCGAGCACCCACGCGACGCCGGCGACGGCGGCGTTGGGGAGGTAGGCCACCGCGAGCAGCGTGACCCCCAGCCCGGGCCCGAACCCCGGGGCGAGGTCGGCGTACGCGGCGCCGACGGCCGGTGCGGCGAGCACGAGGCCCGCGGTGAGCGCGACGGCGCCCAGCCCGAGCAGCGCCGTCCCCGCGATCGCGGCGGCGCGGAGCGCGGCGGGCGCCCACTCCGGGACGCGGGCGGTCCACTCCGGCGGCAGCCCGCAGACCCGCGCGACGCCGATCGCCCCCGCCGCCCCGGCGAGCAGGCCGGTGGCGACGAGCGCGGCCCACGGCGCGGCCGACACCTGCGCCGCGCGCGGCAGCAGGGCGCTGCCGAGCACCGCCACGGCCGAGTGCGCGCCGGCCACGGCGACGAGCACCGGGCCGCCGTCGGTGCGGACCCGCCCGCCCAGCCGCCGCGCCGTCCACCCGGCCCCCACCGCGATCACCGCGGCGACGACGGCGGTGGGCAGCAGGGGCAGCACCCCGAGCGGCTGGCCGCCGAGCACCAGCGGGACGCGGTGGGCGGCGAGCCACAGCGGCACGGCGGCGGCGAACGCCCCGTCGACGGTCGGCCCGCCGCCGCCGGTGAGCACCACCAGCGCGGCGGCCGGCACGAGCAGCGCGTAGCTGACGATCGCCGAGCCCATGGCGCCGGCCAGCAGGATGCGGAGCCGGTCGAGCCCGTCCGGGCGGGGCCGGGCGGGGCCCGCGGTGCCCGGGTCCGGACCGGGGTCGTGCGCGTCGAGGGTGCTCGTCACGCGGACAGGGTCCCAGGGCCCGCGCCGGCCGTCGGGCAGGCGCGCGGGGCGGGCTCGTCACCCGCCCGGTGGGTCAGCTCCGCGGCGGGTCGCCGGGCTTGTCGAAGAACCGGGTCTCGTCCACCGGCGCGGCGGGCGGCGCCTCGCCCTCGACCGGGGCCGCGGGCGTGACCGGGGTGCCGGAGGCGGGGGTGCTGGCCGAGGCGAACTCCGGCGACGACGAGCCCGACGGTCCGCCGCCGTACCAGGCGGTCGACGTCGGGGCCTCGCTCACGCCGCCGGTGGGCACGGACACGGTGGAGTCGCCGGTGCCACCCTTGGGGTCGGCGGCGGTGGCGCCGGCGTAGCCGTAGCCCCCGGTCTGGCCGTAGCCCGCGCCGTACCCGGGCTGGCCGCCGCCGCCGCCGCCGAAGGCCGTGGTGGCCTGGCCCGCCTGCTGGCCGTACCCGGGCTGCTGGCCGTACTGCCCGCCGTACCCGGGCTGCTGCTGCCCGTAGCCCGGCTGCTGCTGGCCGTACCCGCCGTACTGCCCGCCGTAGCCGGGCTGCTGGCCGTAGCCGTAGCCACCGGTCTGGCCGTAGCCGGCGGGCGGACCCGCCGGACGGCGCGCGGGCGCCTTGATCACGCCGGCGTCCATGAGGAACGCGCCGACGGCGAGGGCGGCGGCGACGAAGCCGAGCACCAGCGCGACGACCGCGATCGCGCTGGGCCCGTCGAACTCCGACGAGGCCAGGCTGACCACGGTGAGCAGCAGCAGGAGGACCCCGGTGACCATGATCACCGCGGCGGGGAGCAGCACCCGTCCGGACCTGGGCAGCACGGACGCGCCGGCCAGCAGACCGCCGGCCAGCAGCAGCGCCCCGCCGACCCCCTGCCCGACGCCGAAGGCGTCGAAGAACGCGAGCAGGTAGATCACCAGGCTGAGGCCGGCGGCACCGAGGGCGAGCAGGCGGGCCGGGCCGGGCGCGAGCTGGGCGTCGGAGCCGGTCGGACTGCTCGTCGAGCTCGCCTCGGGCGGTTGGGTCATGGTCGTGCACGCTCCCTCATCCGTGGACTCCCCCCGCGGTCCGGCGTACGGGTGGGCCGAACCTAGCGGATCGGCTCGGGCGCCCTCCCCGCCCCGACCCCGGATTGCAGGAAGGCCACCTTCCCGCAAGGAGCTTGCGTGGAGGTGGCCTTCCTGCAACGGGGTGCGGGCGGTTACAGGCCCGCCACGATCTCCCGCATCAGGGCGGCGGTCTCGCTGGGGGTCTTGCCGACCTTGACGCCCGCGGCCTCCAGGGCCTCCTTCTTCGCCTGGGCCGTGCCCGCCGAGCCGGAGACGATGGCGCCGGCGTGGCCCATCGTCTTGCCCTCGGGCGCGGTGAAGCCGGCGACGTAGCCGACGACCGGCTTGGTCACGTTGGCCTTGATGAACTCGGCCGCGCGCTCCTCGGCGTCGCCGCCGATCTCGCCGATCATGACGATCGCGGCGGTCTCCGGGTCGGCCTCGAAGGCCTCCAGGGCGTCGATGTGCGTGGTGCCGATGACCGGGTCGCCGCCGATGCCGATGGCGGTGGAGAAGCCGATCTCGCGCAGCTCGTACATCATCTGGTAGGTCAGCGTGCCCGACTTCGACACCAGGCCGATCCGGCCCGCGCCGGCGATGTCGGCCGGGATGATGCCGGCGTTGGACTTGCCGGGGCTGATGATGCCGGGGCAGTTCGGGCCGATGATGCGCGTCCTCCCGCCCTTGGCGCGGGCGTGCGCCCAGAAGTACGCGGAGTCGTGCACCGGGATGCCCTCGGTGATCACCACGACGAGCGGGATCTCGGCGTCGATCGCCTCGATCACGGCGTCCTTGGCGAACTTCGGCGGCACGAAGACGACGCTGACGTCGGCGCCGGTCTCCTTCATCGCCTGCTCGACGGTGCCGAAGACCGAGAGCTCCTTGCCGCCGATGGTGACGGTGGTGCCCGCCTTGCGGGCGTTGACGCCGCCCACGATGTTCGTGCCGGCGGCCAGCATCTTGGTGGAGTGCTTGGTGCCCTCGCCGCCGGTGATGCCCTGGACGATGACCTTGCTGTTCTCGTTGAGGAAGATCGACATCGGTATCAGGCCCCCGCGGCCAGCTCGGCGGCCTTGTCGGCCGCGTTGTCCATGGTGTCCACCTGGGTGACCAGCGGGTGGTTCGCCTCGTCGAGGATGCGCCTGCCCTCCTCGACGTTGTTGCCGTCCAGCCGGACGACCAGGGGCTTGGTGGCGCTGTCGCCCAGGATCCCCAGCGCCTCGACGATGCCGGTGGCCACCGCGTCGCACGCGGTGATGCCGCCGAACACGTTGACGAAGACCGACTTCACGTCGTCGTCGCCGAGGATGACGTCCAGCCCGTCCGCCATGACCTGCGCCGAGGCGCCGCCGCCGATGTCGAGGAAGTTGGCGGGCTTGACGCCGCCGTGGGCCTCGCCGGCGTAGGCGACGACGTCGAGGGTGCTCATGACCAGGCCCGCGCCGTTGCCGATGATCCCGACCTGGCCGTCGTCGAGCTTGACGTAGTTGAGGCCCTTGGCCTTGGCCTTGGCCTCGAGCGGGTTCTCGGTGCGCTCGTCCACCAGCGCCGCGTGGTCGGGGTGCCGGAAACCGGCGTTCTCGTCGAGGGTCACCTTGCCGTCGAGCGCGATCACCCGGTCCTGCGGGTCGCGCACGAGCGGGTTGACCTCGACCAGCGTGGCGTCCTCGGAGACGAAGGTCTCCCACAGCTTGACGATCACGTCGGCGGCCTGGTCGGCCACGGCGGCCGGGATCCTGCCGGCGGCGACGATCTCCTCGGCCTTGGCCCGGTCGACGCCCTGGATCGCGTCGATCGGGATGCGGGCCAGCGCGTCCGGACGCTCGACGGCGAGCTGCTCGATCTCCATGCCGCCCTCGGCCGAGCACATGGCCAGGAAGGTGCGGTTGGAGCGGTCGAGCAGGAAGGAGAAGTAGTACTCCTCGGCGATGTCGCTGGCCTCGGTGACGAGCACCCGGTGCACCGTGTGGCCCTTGATGTCCAGGCCCAGGATCGCCTCGGCCTTCTCCCGCGCCTCGTCGGCGTCGTTCGCGAGCTTGACGCCGCCGGCCTTGCCGCGGCCGCCCGTCTTCACCTGCGCCTTGACGACGACCGCGGTGCCCAGCTCGGCCGCGGCGGCGGCGGCGTCCTCGGCGGTCTCGACGGTCTTGCCCGGCAGCACCGGGACTCCGTGTGCGGCGAAGAGGTCCTTCGCCTGGTACTCGTAGAGGTCCATCGGCTCCCACTCCGGTGTAGCGACTGGCGTGGGGTGACCCTAGCGACGCGGGCCGCACCCGCCCTGAGCTGGTGCGGTGACCGCAGTCACGGGTCCTCCGGCCGGCGCCCGTCGGCTCGCGACCGCGCAGGGCCGCCTCCGGGGGGCGGGTCCGCCCGCGCGACACGCCGACCCCGGGTTCGACCTCGGGCGCGTCGGGCGCTACGGTCCAGCCGTCCGAGTCACGGACGGGTCACGGCTGGCCCCGACCAGCCGACGCGAGATCCCCAGCTCGCAGACCGGTCCGCAACTACTGGTCGAGAAGGCAGGTCGTGACGCGCCACCGCTCCCCGGGCGCCCACCACCCCGCCGGACCGGCCGCGCGCCTGCGCGCGGTCGACGTCCCCGGGGTGCGCAGGCTCCCCGCGCCGCCCGTCGGGCCCGCGCGCAGCAGCGCCATGATGATCGCCGCTGCGGCGGGCGCGGTCGTCGCCGCCGGGCAGACCGTCGCCACGCCGCTCCTCGAGGCGGCGCAGGCCGCGGAGGCCCCGGCGCCCGTCACGCTCAGCGCGCTCGTCCCCGTCTCCGAGTCCACCCCCACCACCACCGTGCTCGCCGCGGGCGCCATCGGGGGCGAGCAGCTGGTCCCCGCGTCGCTCGGCCCGCTGGAGACCGGGCCGGACCTCGACCTGCAGAACCTCACCAAGGCCGTCGAGATCGGCCAGGAGCTGGCCCGTCGCGAGGCGCTGCTCGACGCGGCCCGGGAGGACGGCGCCCCACTCGCCGGGCTCTTCGGCGACGCGGTGTACGTGCAGCCCTCCGAGGGCCGGTACACCTCCGGCTTCGGCGCGCGCTGGGGCCGCTCGCACAACGGCATCGACATCGCCGGCCCGATCGGCACCCCCATCTACGCCTTCACCGGTGGAGTGGTGGAGAAGGCCGGGGCGGCCAGCGGGTTCGGCCAGTGGGTGGTGCTGCGCCACCCCGACGGCACGAAGACCGTGTACGGCCACGTCAACCGCTTCTTCGTGCGCGTCGGCCAGGAGGTGGAGGCGGGCGAGCAGATCGCGGAGATCGGCAACCGCGGCTTCTCCACCGGGCCGCACCTGCACTTCGAGGTCTACGACGCCGACGACACCCCGCTCGACCCCCGGCCCTACCTGCAGAAGCGCGGCGTCTTCGGCTACTGACCGGACCCGGCGCCCCGGACCGGGACGTCCTCCTCGCGGCCGCCGACCGGTCCGCCGTGCCAGTCCAGGCACAGCACGGTGGCGTCGTCCCGCAGCGCGCCCCCCGTGACCCGCATGACCTCGGACCCGAGCTCCTGCACGACCTCCCGCGGGTGCAGCGCCGCGGTGCGGGTCAGCAGGGCCGCGACGTCGAGCTCGGCGGCGTTGCGCTCCAGCATCCCGTCGGTCAGCAGGACCAGGCGGTCGCCGGGCCGGAGCGCGACGTGCTGGACCCGGTAGGGGCGGCCGGGCAGGATCCCGAACGGCAGGTCGACGGCCAGCTCGAGCTCCTCGGTCCGCCCGTCCCGCACCCGCAGCGGCAGCGGGTGCCCGGCGTTGACGATCGCCGCGAGGCCGCTGCGCCGGTCCACCCGCACCAGCTGGCCGGTGACGAACTCGCCCCGCGGCGAGTGCGCCTCCAGCGCGTCGTTGGCGGTGCGCGCCTGGTCGCGCAGGTCGCGGCCGCGCCGCCGGCTGTTGCGCAGGCTGCCCACCAGCACCGTGGCCAGCAGGGCCGCCTGGACGTCGTGCCCCACCGCGTCGGTGATCGACAGGTGCAGGTCGTCGCGGTCCAGGGCGTAGTCGAACGTGTCCCCGCCGACGGCGTTGGCCGGCTCCAACCACCCGGCCACGGTGAACTGGCCGGACTCGCAGGTGAACGCGCTCGGCAGCAGCCGGCGCTGGATCTCCGCGGCCAGCGAGAACGGCGTCGTCCGCTGGGCCCACTCGAACAGGTCGGTGTGCCGCCGGCAGGCGAGGACGACGTGGGCGAGCGCCCGCCCGGCCGCGACGACCTGGGTGACCCGCTCGGCGTCGGGCGCGACGGGCAGCTGCAGCTCGATGACGCCGAGGGTGTCGCCGCGGTCGGTCACGGGCACCGTGAGCAGCACCCCGCCGCCCTCGCGGGGGCGGACGTCGGGCCGCTGGCTGCGCAGCACCTCCTGGTAGACGGTGCCGTGCAGGAGCACCGACGGCGCGTGCGCCGCGCCCTGCTGCCGCTCCCGCGCGGCGTTGGCGGCCGTCCCGCCGAAGCGCGTGACGGCCCGCCCGGACAGGTCGGTGATGAGGAAGCAGACCTTCTCGGCGCCGAAGAGCACGCCGAGCTCGTCGGCCATCACGTCGACGGCCTCGACCGGGGACACCGCCGCAACCCGGTCGAGCAGCGCCGGGAGGTGGCCGGTGACGTCTCCGCGATCACCCATGGGGGAACACTGGCACACCCGCCCGGGCCGTGGGCCCGGGCGGTCAGAGCTTCTGCAGGGGCACCCCGCCGATGAGCATGAGCCGCACGGTGCCGGCGCTGCCGAAGTCGATGGTGGCGGTGGCCCGCGGGCCCGCCCCGTCGACGGAGGCGACCGTGCCGAGGCCGTACTTGTCGTGCGTGACGCGGTCGCCGACCTCCAGGTGGATCGACGCGGCCAGGGTGCGCTCCGGGACCTTCCAGCTCCCGCGGTCGGTGGCGCCCGGCCGGCGGCCGAAGCCGAACCGGCTCGCCGGGGCCGAGCGCTCGGGGGCGGCGCGGCGCCAGTCGACCAGCTCCTCGGGCACCTCGGCCAGGAACCGCGACGCCGGGTTGGCGTTGGGCTGGCCGAACGAGCTGCGGATCAGCGCGCGGGACAGGTAGAGCCGCTGCCGGGCCCGGGTGATGCCGACGTAGGCGAGCCGCCGCTCCTCGGCGAGCTCGGCCGGGTCGCCCAGGGCCCGCATGTGCGGGAACACGCCGTCCTCCCACCCGGTGAGGAACACGACGGGGAACTCCAGCCCCTTCGCCGTGTGCAGCGTCATCAGCGTGACCATGCCCTGGTCGTCGTCGGGGATCGAGTCGGCGTCGGCCACCAGCGCGACGCGCTCGAGGAACGCGGCGAGCGAGCCCGGCGCGGGCGCGCCCGCCTCGACGTCGGAGTCGTCCAGGTCGGCCACCGCGGCGTCGCCGGCGAACTCGCGGGCGACGGTGACGAGCTCGGCGAGGTTGTCGCGGCGCGTGCCGTCCTGCGGGTCCTCGCTCGCCTCCAGCTCGTCCGCGTAGCCGGTGCGGGCGTAGATCGCCTCCAGGACGTCGGCGGTGTCCTCGCCGCGCTCCACCAGCTCCGCCAGGTCGTCCAGCATGCGGACGAACCCGGCGATCGCCCGCTGCGAGCGCGTGACGAGCCCGGGGATCCGCTCGGGCTGCTCGGCCGCGACGCGCAGGGCGTCGGCGAAGGAGATCCGCTCGCGCTCGGCGTGGGCGGCCACCGTGTCCTCGGCCTTGTCGCCGATGCCGCGCTTGGGCACGTTGAGGATGCGGCGCAGGCTGACCGTGTCGTCGGGGTTGGCCAGCACCCGCAGGTAGGCGAGGGCGTCGCGCACCTCGCGCCGCTCGTAGAACCGCACCCCGCCGACGACCTTGTACGGCAGCCCGACGCGCAGGAACACGTCCTCGAAGACGCGCGACTGGCTGTTGGTGCGGTAGAAGACGGCCACGTCGGAGTTGCGCACCTCGCCGGTGTCGACGAGCCGGTCGATCTCGGCCGCCACGAACGCCGCCTCGTCGTGCTCGTTGTCGGCGACGTACCCGACGACCTTCTCCCCGCCCGCCTGGTCGGTCCACAGCCGCTTGTCGCGGCGGTCGGGGTTGCGCGCGATCACGGCGTTGGCCGCCGACAGGATCGACTGCGTGGAGCGGTAGTTCTGCTCCAGCAGGATCGTGCGGGCGTCGGGGAAGTCCTGCTCGAACTCCACGATGTTGCGGATGCTGGCCCCGCGGAACGCGTAGATGGACTGGTCGGAGTCGCCGACCACGCACAGCTCCCCCGGGGCCACGCCCTCGTCGGCCGGGGCCACCAGCTCGCGCACCAGCACGTACTGGGCGTGGTTGGTGTCCTGGTACTCGTCGACGAGCACGTGCCGGAACCGCCGCCGGTAGTACTCCGCGACGGCGGGCAGCCGCTGCAGCAGCGCCACCGTCTCCATGATCAGGTCGTCGAAGTCGAAGGCGTTGGCCGTGCGCAGCCGTGCCTGGTAGACCCCGTAGACCTCCGCGACCTTCTTCTCGTGGTCGTTGGTGGCGCGCGCGGCGGCGCCCTCGGCGTCGATCAGCTCGTTCTTGAGGTTGGAGATCTGCGCGGCGACGGCGCGCGGGGCGTACTTCTTGGGGTCGAGCTCCAGGTCGCGCACGACGAGCCCCACCAGCCGGCGGGTGTCGTCGGCGTCGTAGACGGAGAACGCGCTGCGCACGCCCAGGTGCGAGGCCTCGCGGCGCAGGATGCGCACGCACATGGAGTGGAACGTCGACACCCACATCGCGCCGCCCCGCCGGCCGACCAGGGCGTCGACGCGCTCCCGCATCTCGGCCGCGGCCTTGTTGGTGAAGGTGATCGACATGATCTCGCCGGGGTGCACGTCGCGCTCGGCGAGCAGCCAGGCGATGCGGTGGGTGAGCACGCGCGTCTTGCCCGACCCCGCCCCCGCGACGATCAGCAGCGGCGAGCCCGCGTGCACCACCGCCTCGCGCTGGCGCGGGTTGAGCCCCTCCAGCAGCTCCGCGCCGCGCGCGGTGCGGGGCCGGGCCGCGGAGGGGTCGGTCGGCAGTTCGAACAAGGCACTCATGAGGAGGTCGAGGCTACCGCCGCTCCCCGACAGCGACGTCGTGTGGCAGACTCCCGCCCTGTGTGGCTGCCGCGTCGGCGATTTCCCTACGGGTACCGGACCCCGGTTCCCGTGGCGGCGCAGCGCTGACCCACCACGAGCCCCGGAGTCCACCAGGACCCGGGGCTCCTTCGTGTCACGGGTCGGGACGCCGGCGATGAGGAGGAGACCGTGACCGTGACCGACGACGAGACCGAGACCGAGACCGACGTCCCGGCGGGCGTCCCGGCCGAGGGGGAGATCGACGCGCTGCGCGTCGAGATCGACCGCCTCGACGCCGAGATCCTGCGGCTGGTGAAGCGCCGCAGCGAGGTGTCGCAGGCCATCGGCCGCGCCCGGATGGCCGCGGGCGGGCCCCGGATCGTCTACAACCGCGAGATGGCGGTGCTGGCCCGCTTCCGCGAGCTCGGGGCCGACGGCCGGGAGCTCGGCATGATCCTGCTGCGCCTCGGGCGCGGGCGGCTCGGGGGCCGGTAGCCGGGCGCTCCGACTCGGGGCGCGGGCCGCCGGGGTCGCGCCGGCGCGGTCCCCGGCCGGACGGCGCCCTACGCTGCGCTTCCGCGCAGGTGACCCGAAGTGACGGGCCGTGTGGCCGATCGGGTGAACGCGGTGAAGCGGCCGCGTGGCGGTAGGCCCAACGCTCGGGGAAGCGGTAGACACTGCGTCACCAGTTCCCCCAGGAAGGGGATCTCTCCCCGTGGCCCCACCCGCCTCTCGTCGTCGAACGGTGACCGCATCACGCGCGCTCACCGTCGAGGACCTCCTGAGCCGCTACGGCCCGGCCTCCGTCGTGGTCGACGATCCCGAGCCGCGCACCGTCCCGCTCTCGGTGTCCGGGCGCCCGCGCCCGCCGGCCCGTCCACCGCGGCGGTTCGGCCCGCTGGACCTCGGCGGGTACGACGAGGACGCGCCGGAGCACCGGTCCTCGGCCCTGGCCACCAGGTGGGGGGCGGTCGCCGCGGGCGTGCTCCTCGCCGCGGGCTCGGCCGTGGGCGTCGCGGTGGTCCAGTACGGCGCCACCCAGGCCGGCGGGGCCCGTCCGCTCGACGGCGGTCCGGCGGGGCCCGAACCGCAGCCGGCCCCGCTGACCGTGCCCGACCCCGCTGCGGCGGCTCCCACCGCCGCGCTCGACCCCGGCGCCACCCCGGACCCCGGCGCCACCCTCGACCCCGGGGCGCCCCTGGAGGAGCTCATCCCGACGCTCGACCCCGCGCCACCCGCCGACCCCGGCGCACCGGTCGGGGGCAGCGCGAGCCCGTCCCCGTCCCCGTCCCCGACGTCCGCCCCTCCGGTCGCACCCGCGGCTCCCGGCGGTGGCGAGCAGGACGGCGACGACGACCAGCCGGGCGGTCCCGGCAACGGGAACAACGGCAACGGCGGAGGCAACGGGAACGGCAACAACGGGAACGGCAACGGCAACGGCGGGGCCAACGGCAACGCCGGCGGGAACGGGAACGGCGGAGGCAACGGCCCCGGCGGGAACGGCGGCGGCAACGGCCCCGGCGGCAACGGCGGAGGCAACGCCGGCGGGAACGGGAACGGCGGAGGCAACGGCCCCGGCGGGAACGGCGGCGACGGCCCGCCCGGACCCGGTGGCCCGCCCGGACCTCCCGGCCCCGGGGGCCCGCCCGGCCCCGGTGGCGGTCCCGCCGACCCCCCGCGCGGGCCCGTGGACCCTCCCGGCGAGGCGGTCGACGGCACGTTCTGACCCGGCTCCCGGGCGGACCGCCCGACGCGCCCGGGACCGGTTCGACCGGTGGGGCCGCGTCCGGCTCCGCAGCGTGGCACGCTGGACGTCGTGGGCACCGTCGTCGGGATCGTCGCGTTCGTCGTCGCACTGGTCGGGCTCCTCGCCGCCCTGGGGCACGTCGGCTACCTCGCCATGCTCCGCAGTGCCGCCCGCACCCGCGGGGCGGCCGGCGGCGCCACGGAGCACTACGTGTCCGGTCGCTGGGCGCGGGCCGGTGGCACGGCGGGCGTCGCGGCGCTCGGCCTGCTGCTCACGTCCGGCGGCCTCCCCCTGGACGTGCTGGGCCTGCTCGTCGGCGGCGGCGCCGGCCTCGCGGCCCAGCGCGCGCTCGGCGAGACCCGCGCCCAGTTCCGCGGGGAGCGCTGACCCCTCCGCACGACGGTCGGGCCCGCGGGACACCCGCGACGGGAGCCCGATCGGGTGATCCGGAGTGGACGGGGCGGGGCGCTTCGCCCCTACTGTCCGCCGTCCGGTAGACACTCCGTGTTCCGTTCACCCCGTGGGAGGACCTCGCACCGTGACCCAGCCGGCCCCCCGTGACGCGGCGGGCACGCCCTCCAGCGTGATCACCGTCGCCGACCTGCTGGAACGATGCCGGCCGGTCCTGCCCGCGCCCGGACCGCGCACGGTCGACGTGCCGGTGGCGGCGCTGCTGCACCGCGAGGGCCGCCCGTCCGCGACGGGGAGGGTCGCGCAGCCCGGGCCCACCGAGGACGGCCCCGAGGACGCACCGCGCCGGGGCCCGTCCGCGTCGGTCGTGAAGCGCAGCGCCGTCGCCGCGGGGGTGCTGCTCGTCGCCGGCTCCGTCGTCGGCGCGGCCGTCGCGACCACCGACGCGCCGGCCGCCGGCCCGGCCGTCCTGGACCGGGGGACGCCCGAGCAGGCCCAGCTCCACCCCGTCCCCGCGCTGCCCGGCCCGGCTCCGACGGTCGCCACCGGCCCCCTCGACCCGGGGGCGGCGCCCGACGAGCCGTGGCTGGAGGTCGCCTTCCCCGGCTCCACCGGCTCCACCGGGCCCACCGGCACCAGTGCGGACGGCGGGGGCGGGAGCCCCGTCGCGGGCGGCGACGCCCCGACGGACGGCACCGAGGAGCGGGACGGCGGCACCCCGCCGGCCGGCGGCGCGGGCGAGGACGACGGTGCCGACGACGCCGGCGAGGACCCGGGCGAGGAGCAGCCCCGGGACGACGGGGGGAACCGCGGCAACGGGAACGGCAACGGCTGGGGCAGGGACAAGGACGGCAAGGGGTCGCCCGACGGGGCCCCGGACGGCGGGGACGAGTCCCCCGGTCTGGTCGGCGGCCTCCTCGGCGTCGTCCCCGATCTGCTCTGAGGTCCGGACGAGCTGGACCGACCGCCGGTCCGACGCCCAGCGGGACAGCTCGCAGCGGCCACGCCGCAAGAGCTGGACCAACCGCCGGTCCGACGCCCAGCGGGACAGCTCGTAGCGGCCACGCCGCAAGAGCTAGACCAACCGCCGGTCCGACGCCCAGCGGGACAGCTCGTAGCGGTTGGACAGCTGCGTCTTGCGCAGCACGCTCGACACGTGCGTCTCGACGGTCTTCACCGAGATGAACAGCTCGCCCCCGATCTCCTTGTAGGAGTAGCCGCGGGCGAGCAGGCGCAGCACGTCGCGCTCGCGGCGGGTGAGCCGGTCGAGCTCGGGGTCGACGGGGAGCCCGGCGCCGGGGCGGTCGGAGAAGACGTCGAGCACGAACCCGGCCAGGCGCGGGGAGAACACGGCGTCGCCGGACCGGACGCGGCGCACGGCGTCGCCGAGCTCGCGGCCGGAGATCGTCTTGGTGACGTAGCCGCGGGCCCCCGCGCGGATGACGGCGATGACGTCCTCGGCGGCGTCGCTGACCGACAGGGCGAGGAACACCACGTCGGGCAGCTCGGGCCGCAGCACGCGCAGCACCTCGGCGCCGCCGCCGTCGGGCATGTGGACGTCGAGCAGCACGACCTCGGGGCGCAGGTGGCGGATCGCGGCCACGGCCTCGTCGACGGACCCGGCCTCGCCCACGACCTCCACCTCGGGCACGCTGCGGTCGAGCTCGGCGCGGACGCCGGAGCGGAACAGCGCGTGGTCGTCGACGAGGAAGACGCGGATCGGGTCAGTCCCGGCTGGTTCGGTCACTGCCGGCCTCCTGGGGGATGAGCATGGTCAGGTGCACCTCGGTGCCTTCGCCGGGCGTGCTCCGCAGGCGCACCGTACCGCCGTGGCGGGTCATCCGGCCGTGCACGGAGTCGGCGAGGCCGTGCCGGTCGTCGGGGACGGTGCCGGGGTCGAAGCCCTTGCCGCGGTCGCGCACGAACAGGTGCACCCCGTCGTCCTCGACCTCGCAGAACACCGCGACCTCGGCGACGCCGGCGTGCTTGGCCGCGTTCACCATGGCCTCGCGGCCGGCGAGGACCAGCGCGCGCAGCCGGTCGTCGATGGGGCGGTCGCCGCCGACGACGACGGGGTTGACCGTGACGGCGTAGGTGTCCTCCACCTCGGCGGCCGCCTCGGCCAGGGCCTCGGTGAGCCCGGACGGCAGGCCGCGCCCGTACCCGCCGGCGCCGTAGAGCCAGGTGCGCAGCTCGCGCTCCTGCGACCGGGCCAGCCGGGCGACCTCGCGCGGCTGGTCGGCCTGGCGCTGGATGAGGGCCAGGGTCTGCAGCACCGAGTCGTGCAGGTGCGCGGCGATCTCGGCGCGCTCGGTCTCGGCGATGCGCTCGCGGCGCTCGTCGGTGAGCTCGCGCATGAGCCGCACCCACCAGGGCACGGTGATGACGCCGACGCCGAGCAGCGTGACGACGACGGCGAGCAGCGCGAACTGCACCTGCCCGAGCTGCAGCTGCCCCAGCAGGAACACCGCGATGCCGGCGCCGACGAACAGCACGCCCGCGACCGTCCGCAGCACGGCGGTGCGCCCGCCGAACGCGGTGCCGGTGCGGGTCCAGCGGCGGCGCTGCGCCTCGTCGGCCTCGCGCCAGACGACGGCGGCGCCGATGGCGGCCACGCCCAGCGGCCCGACCACCCAGCCGAGCACGTCGTTGCCGAGCGCCGCGGCCGTCATCCCGGCCGCGATCCCGAGCGCGGCCAGCCCCGCCGCCTGCTGCCGCTCGCGCGGCGGCGTGCGGCGCTCGACGTCGCGCGGCTCCTGCTTGACGAGCATCCACAGCAGCCCGTAGGCGAGCACCCCGGACCCGCCGACGGCGGTCAGCACGACGAACACCGCGCGCACCCACAGCACCGGTGCGCCGAGGTGGTCGGCGACCCCGCCCGCCACCCCGGCGACGACGCGGCCGCTGCGGCGGCGCAGCAGCGGCGAGGTGGTGGCGGGTGCGGTCATGGGGTCCATGGTCCCCCGCTGCGGCCGGGGGCCGCATCGGGGAAGAACCCCGGGGCATCCCCCATGTGACGCGACCCGCGGACGACGAAGCTGGACGCCATGGACGGGACGGGAACACGCGGCACCCCCGGCACGGGGGTCAGGGTGCAGGACACCCTCCGCGAGATGTGGGAGACGCGGCCGACCCGGCCGCGCGAGGGTCGCAGGATCGCGGGCGTCGCCGCCGCGGTCGCGCGGCGGTACGACGTGGACCCGGTGCTGGTGCGGGTCGGTTTCGTGGTGGCGGCGTTCGGGGGCATCGGCTTCTGGCTCTACGTGGCCGGCGCGCTCGCGCTGCCCGGCGAGCGCAAGGACGGCACGACCGGGCGCGACCTGCGTCCGCACACCCTGATCGCGCTGGCCGTCATCGGGTTCTTCGCCCTGACCGGCGTGTTCTTCGGTGACGACGGGCCGGGCTGGGGCGGCAGCGGCATCCTCGCCGGGCTGCTGGCGCTGGGGCTGCTGGTGCTGCTGCACCGCTCGCGCGGCGACCGCCCCGCGGTCGCGCCGCAGGCCCCGGCCGATCCCGCCGACCCCGCGGTGTCGCTGGTGAAGGGCGCTCCCGCGTGGGACCCGCTCGGCGCGGCCCCCTTCGCCTGGGACCTGCCCGAGCCGGCCGCCCCGCCGGCCCCTCCGGCCCCGAAGCGCCCGCCGGTCACGGCGGTGACGCTGGCGCTCGCCCTGCTGGCCGGCGGCGCCACGGCCCTGCTGCAGCTCGCCCTCGGCGTGTTCGGCCCGGGTGCGGCGCCGGTGCTGCTGGGCGTCGTGCTCGCGGTGGTCGGCGCCGGCCTGGTGGTCGGCTCGTTCCTGCGCGCCGGTCGCGGGCTGGTGCCGGTGGCGGTCGTCGTCGGGCTGGTCACCTGGGGCGCGCTCGCGGCACCCGCCGAGGGCTGGTGGCGCGACGCGGACGGGCTGGAGGCCAGCCCGGCCTCGGCCGCCCAGGTCGCCGCCACCTACTCGCGCGACTTCGGTGACATCGACCTGGACCTGAGCCGGATCGACCTGTCGACGGGCACCGGCCCGGTGCGCACCGAGGTGACCACGGGCGCCGGGGAGGTGCGGATCACCGTGCCGGAGGACGCGGACCTCACGCTGAACGCCTCGACGGGCGCCGGCGAGGTCAGCTTCGACGACGAGGTGCGCAGCGGCGTGGGCCAGAGCCTCGTCCGGACGAACGACCTCGGCGAGGACGGGGTGGCGTCCGGCCGCTCCCTGCAGATCACCGTGCGCGCCGGCGTCGGGGACGTGGAGGTGTCCCGTGACTGACCTGACGACCCGCTCGCGCCGACCCGACGGACTGACGCTGGTGACAGGCCTGCTGGCCCTCGTGCTCGCGGTGTTCGCCTTCGTCGGCGACGTGCCGGCCATCGACCTGCGATGGGTGCTCGCCGCCGGAGCGGCCCTGGTGGGCCTGACCCTGCTGGTGAGCAGCGTGCGGGGCCGCCGCACCGGCTGAGACCGCCCGCCCCGGCTGGGGAGCGCGGGGCGGGGCGCGACGGGAGTAGCGGGGACGGGGGGTCCCCGCTACTCCCATTCGATCGTTCCCGGGGGCTTGCTCGTCACGTCCAGGACGACCCGGTTGACCTCGGCCACCTCGTTGGTGATCCGGGTGGAGATGCGCTCGAGGACGTCGTAGGGCAGCCGCGTCCAGTCGGCGGTCATCGCGTCCTCGCTGGAGACGGGCCGCAGCACCACCGGGTGGCCGTAGGTGCGGCCGTCACCCTGCACGCCGACGCTGCGGACGTCGGCCAGCAGCACCACCGGGCACTGCCAGATCTCGCCGTCGAGGCCGGCGTAGGTGAGCTCCTCGCGGGCGATCGCGTCGGCGGCGCGCAGCGTCTCCAGCCGGTCGCGCGTGACCTCGCCGATGATCCGGATGCCCAGCCCCGGGCCGGGGAACGGCTGGCGCCCGACGATCGCCGCGGGCAGCCCCAGCTCGGCGCCGACCTTGCGCACCTCGTCCTTGAACAGCGCCCGCAGCGGCTCGACCAGTGCGAACTCCATGTCGTCGGGCAGGCCGCCGACGTTGTGGTGGCTCTTGATGGTGGCGGTGCCCGCTCCCCCGCCCGACTCCACGACGTCGGGGTAGAGCGTGCCCTGCACGAGGAAGCCCACGTGCTCCTTCTCGGCCACCTCCGCCGTCGCCGCCTCGAAGACCCGGATGAACTCCCGGCCGATGGTCCTGCGCTTCTCCTCCGGGTCGGTGACGCCCGCGAGCGCGGCGAGGAACCGGTCGGCGGCGTCGACGGTGTGCAGCGTCGCGCCGGTGGCGGCGACGAAGTCCCGCTCCACCTGCTCGCGCTCCCCCGCCCGCAGCAGCCCGTGGTCGACGAACACGCACGTCAGCCGGTCGCCGATGGCCCGCTGGACGAGCGCGGCCGCCACCGCCGAGTCGACCCCGCCGGACAGCCCGCAGATCGCCCGCCCGTCGCCGATCTGGGCGCGCACGGCCTCGACGGTGTCGTCGATGATCGACGCGGTGGTCCACCCGGGCCGGATGCCGGCGATGTCGTGCAGGAACCGCTCCAGCACCTGCTGGCCGTGCGGGCTGTGCCCGACCTCGGGGTGGTACTGGACGCCGGCCAGCCGGCGGGCGGGGTCCTCGAACGCCGCGACGGCGGCGCGCTCGCTGGACGCGGTGACCGCGAAGCCCTCGGGGGCGCGGGTGACGGAGTCGCCGTGGCTCATCCAGACCGGGTGGCGCTGCGGGAAGCCGTCGTGCAGCACGCCCCCGCACACCGTCAGCTCGGTGCGGCCGTACTCGCGCGTCCCGTCCGGCGCCACCTCCCCGCCCATCGCCAGCGCCATCGCCTGGAAGCCGTAGCACATGCCGAACACCGGGATCCCCGCCTCGAACAGGGCGGGGTCGATCCGCGGCGCGCCGTCGGCGTACACGCTGGCCGGACCGCCGGACAGGACCACCGCCGCCGGCTCGCGCGCCACGATCTCGTCGACGGGCGTGCTGCCCGGGACGATCTCGGAGTACACCTGCGCCTCCCGCACCCGGCGGGCGATCAGCTGGGCGTACTGGGCTCCGTAGTCGACCACGAGGACGGTGGGGGGCTGCACGGGACCAGGGTAGACGGGAGCGGTGGCGGCCCCGCCCGGCTCAGCCCGAAGGGGCGTCCGCGGCCTCCTGCGCCAGGCGCATCGCCTCCACCGCGATCGGCGGGGGCGCCTGGAAGTCGAAGGCGCGGAACAGCACGGCGTGCGGGACGCCCATCGCGCGACCCTGCATCGCCGTGATGCCGGTGATCATCGCTCGGACCGGCGGGTGTCCCTCGATGCCGGCCAGGTACTGCTCGTGCGCCTCCAGCGACGCGATGCCGCGCTGCAGCGGCTCGCCGCTGACGTCGACGCCGTGCGTCGGCCGCGGATCGCCCCCCACCAGCAGCCAGCGCACCGACCAGGGCTCCAGCCCCTCGTCCAGCAGCTCGCGGAACACCCACCGGTTGCCCGCGTCGCGCAGGGCGTCGACGGCGGCGAGCCCGGCGACGCGGTGGTCGGCCTGGTTGAGCCCGGCGGCGAACTCCACGTCCCACGACGTGACGACCAGCGCGTCCGGTCGGTACCGGCGGATGGCCCGGGCGATGTCGCGGCGCAGGTCCAGGCCGTACTCCAGCACCCCGTCGGGGTGGTCGAGGAAGTCGACGGCGGTCACGCCGACCGCCTCCGAGCCGGCGATCTGCTCCCGCACCCGCAGCTCCGCCGTCCGCTCGGGCGGGAGCGAGTCCATCCCCGCCTCCCCGCGGGTGAGCAGGAGGTAGCGCACCTCGGTGCCCCGCGCGGTCCACACGGCCACGGCGGAGGAGGTGCCGTACTCCACGTCGTCGGGATGGGCCACCACGCACAGGACGCGCTCGAAGGCGTCGGGCAGGGGCGGGAGCGGGTCCGGCTGCATCGCGGCAGGGTACTGCTCCCGGCGCTCCGGACCGAGGATCTCCGTCCGTGCGGTTCCCGCTGGTGGGGACGCCGGGTCAGCCGGCGGACGGCCGGCCCCACCCCCACCGCACCCACCGGCAGCTCCACGTGCCGCCCGGGATCGCCCCCGTCCTCCACCTCGGCATGATCATGGCCGCTACGGTTCCGCTGGCGGGGTTCGCGCGTGACCGGCTCGCCGTCCGGTGACGCCCGCGCCGGGCAGGAGGGGATCCGGGTGATGGCCGCCCAGGGGGTGCGGGTGACCACGCCCGCCGACCTGGCCGGGGCGCCGCGGCACGAGCTGCTCGCCGCCCTCACCGCGCACGAGGGCCTGCTCACGGACAACCGCCACGGCATCGGCCGTCCGGTGCCACCGGCCCAGGTGCGCAGGGCCGCGCTGGACGCGCTGGCCACGGCCGCCGCGCTCGCCGCCGCCGCCGTCCAGTGGTCGTGGACGGCGCAGCTGGAGGCGTTGCAGCACGGCGCCACGCTCGACGAGGTGTCCGCGGCCTCCGGGCGGTCGCCCGGCGAGGTGGTCTCCGGGCTGCGGCAGCGGATCCGCTGGCAGGTCGACCGGGCCCTGATGCAGCGCGCGGTCGGTGACGAGCTGCTCGCGGTCGTCGACCGGGCGGAGCGGGCACGGCGAGGTGCGCGGTGAGGGTCGGGGCTGGTGGGGACGCCGCGTCAGGCCCGGACGGTCAGCCCCACCCGCTGGAACTCCTTGAGGTCGGAGTAGCCCGTCTTGGCCATCGCCCGGCGCAGCGCGCCGAACAGGTTGACCGCGCCGTAGGGGCTGGTGGACGGACCGAACAGCACGGTCTCCAGGCTGCGGTCCCCGGCCGCGAAGCCGCTGACCTCCGAGCGCGGCAGGCTGGGGTGGGCCACCGAGCTGGTCCAGTACAGCCCGCGGCCCGGGGCGTCGGCGGCGTCGGCGAGCTGCTCGCCCAGCATCACGGCGTCGGCGCCGCAGGCGATGGCCTTCGCGACGTCGCCCGAGCCGGTGATGCCGCCGTCGGCGATGACGTGGACGTACCGGCCGCCGGTCTCGTCGAGGTAGTCGCGGCGGGCGGCGGCCGCGTCCACGATCGCGGTGGCCATGGGGACGCCGATGCCGAGCACCTCGCCGGTGGTGGTGGCGCTCGACTCCCCGTACCCGACGATCACGCCGGCCGCTCCGGTGCGCATGAGGTGCATCGCGGTGCGGTAGTCGCCCACCCCGCCGGCGACGACGGGCACGTCGAGGGTGCTGATGAAGTCCTTGAGGTTGAGCGGTTCGCCGCCCGACACGTGCTCGGCGGAGATGATCGTGCCCTGCACGACGAGGATCTCGACGCCGGCCGCCAGCAGGTCGGGGGTCAGCTCGCGCGCCCGCTGCGGGCTCACCCGGGCGGCGACGGTGACGCCGGCCTCCCGGACGGTGCGCAGGGCCCCGGTGAACAGCGCCGGCTGGATCGGGGCGGCGTGCAGCTCCTGCAGCAGCCGGACGGCGGCGTCGGGCTCGTCGGCCTCGGCGGCGTCGCGCACCCTCTGCAGCGCGCCCTCGGCGTCCGCGTGGCGGGCCCACAGCCCCTCGGCGTTGAGGACGGCGAGCCCGCCCAGCTGCCCGACGGCGACCGCGCTGGCCGGCGAGACCACCGCGTCGGTGGGGTGGGTGACCAGCGGGATCCCAAACGAGTAGGCGTCGAGCCGCCAGGCCGTCGACACCTCCTGGGAGCTGCGCGTGCGCCGCGAGGGCACGATCTCGACCTGCCCCAGGTCGTAGGCCCGCCGGGCCTCGCGGCCCATCCCGATCTCCACGACGTCGCGCACGGGGCGTCAGGGTAAACGGGCTACCGGACGGCGTAGTTGGGGGCCTCGACCGTCATCTGGATGTCGTGCGGGTGGCTCTCCTTCAACCCGGCCGCGGTGATGCGGACGAGCTGCGCCTGCTGCAGCTGCGGGATGGTCTGCGCGCCGGCGTAGCCCATGCCCGAGCGCAGCCCGCCGATGAGCTGGTGCACCACCTGCGACAGCGGCCCGCGGAACGGGATGCGGCCCTCGATGCCCTCGGGCACGAGCTTGTCCTCGCTGAGCACGTCGTCCTGCGCGTAGCGGTCCTTCGAGTAGGACTTCGCGTCGCCGCGCGACTGCATCGCGCCGAGCGAGCCCATGCCGCGGTAGGTCTTGTACTGCTTGCCGCCGTGCAGGACGAGGTCGCCCGGCGACTCCGCGGTGCCGGCCAGCAGGCTGCCCAGCATCACCGTGGACGCGCCCGAGGCGATGGCCTTGGAGATGTCGCCGGAGTACTGGATGCCGCCGTCGCCGATCACCGGGACGCCCGCGGGACCGCAGGCCAGCGACGCCTCGTAGATCGCGGTGATCTGCGGGGCGCCGACGCCGGCCACGACGCGCGTGGTGCAGATCGAACCCGGCCCCACCCCCACCTTGACGGCGTCCGCGCCCGCCTCGACCAGCGCCGCGGCCCCCGCGCGGGTGGCGACGTTGCCGCCGACGACGTCGACGTCGCCGACCTCGGCGCGGAGCTTCGCCACCATCTCCAGCACGCGCCGGGAGTGCCCGTGCGCCGTGTCGACCATGAGCACGTCGACCCCGGCCTCGACGAGCAGCATCGCCCGCGCGTAGCTCTCCTCGCCGACGCCGACGGCCGCGGCGACGACCAGGCGGCCGTCGGGGTCCTTCGTGGCCAGGGGGTACTGCTCGGTCTTGTTGAAGTCCTTGATCGTGATCAGGCCGCGGAGGACGCCGCCGCCGTCGACGATCGGCAGCTTCTCCAGCTTGTGGCGGCGCAGCAGCCCCAGCGCGGCCTCCGCGGACACGCCGACCTGCGCGGTGATCAGCGGCGCGTGCGTCATCACCTCGCGCACGGGCCGGCCGTGGTCCATCTCGAAGCGCATGTCGCGGTTGGTGATGATGCCGACGAGGCGGCCGCCGTCGTCGGTGACCGGCAGGCCCGAGATGCGGAACTTGGCGCACAGCGCGTCGACGTCGGCGAGCGTGGCGTCGGGGCCGCAGGTGACCGGGTCGGTGACCATCCCCGCCTCGGAGCGCTTCACGACCTCGACCTGCGCGGCCTGCTGCTCGGGGGACAGGTTGCGGTGCAGGACGCCGAGCCCGCCGGCGCGGGCCATCGCGATGGCCATGCGCGACTCGGTGACGGTGTCCATCGGCGAGGACACGATCGGCACCCGCAGCCGCACGCGGCGGGTGACCTGCGTGCCGGTGTCGACGGAGCTGGGCACCACGTCGGACTCGGCGGGCAGCAGGAGGACGTCGTCGAACGTGAGGCCGAGCATCGCGAACTTCGGTGGCAGCCCGGCGGTGTCGCTGGTCATCGTCTCCCCTGCGTCGCTGAGCCCCTGCGTCGCGGTGCCGCTGGTGTCCCGGTGCCGCTGTGTCTCGGTGTCCGGCCATCGTATCGGCGGCCCGACCCGGGAGCGCGCCGGTCGGGCGAGTCGTCGGCCACTGGCGGGGTAGCATGGCCGTCGTGCCGCACGACGCCCTGCCCCCCGACCCGTTCGCCGGGGATCCGCACGACCCGGCACTGTCGATCTCCGACGAGCCCGACGACGGCGACTTCGAGGCCCTGAGCGAGGACGAGCGGGCCGAGATCGTCGCCGACCTCGCCGACCTCGCCGTCTACCAGGCCCTGCTCGAGGTCCGCGGCGTCCGCGGCATCGTGGTCGACTGCGGCGACTGCGGTGAGCAGCACTACCACGAGTGGAGCCTCCTGCGGGCGAGCCTGCAGCAGCTGCTCGACGAGGGCCACATGCGCCCGCACGAGCCGGCCTTCGACCCGGACCCCACCGACTACGTCACCTGGGAGTACTGCCGCGGGTACGCCGACGCGGTCGTCTCCGACCCCTGATCCGCCCACCCACCTGCGCCGACGGCCCCGGTCCCCTCGCGGGGCCGGGGCCGTCGGCGTTCGTCAGGAGCTGGGTGCGGGTCCCGAGGTGCCCGAGCCGGACGCCGACGGGGTGCCGGCGGCCGGGGACGACGCACCCAGGCCACCGTCCGGCGCCGCCGGAGCGGTCGTGGTGGTCGGGGGCGCCGGGCTGCTGGTCGGGGGGGCCGGCTCCGGGGTCGACGGGCCGGGGCTCGATGCCGGCGGGGCCGGCGGCGGCGACACCGGCGGCAGCGGCTGCGGCTGCGGCTGCGGCGGCACGACGGTCGCCTGCGGGACGCTCGGCGAGCCGGGGGCGGGCGCCGGGCTGGGCACGGTGCTGGTCACCGGCGGCAGCAGGGCCGCCGGCGGGGCCGCGACCGGCCCGGGACGGGCGCCCGGGGGCACCGGCCGGGTGGGATCGCTCAGCAGCGGGGCGTCGAGCTGCACGGGGACGCCGGGCGGGGCCTCGGCGGCCTTGGCCTCGAGGAAGCTCTGCACCTCGGCGAGGTCGGCCGCGTTCTCCTCGGGCCGGACGGCCTGCAGGTCCTGGGCCGCGGCGGCGAGCGCCTGGGCGGCCTGCTCCGGCTCCCCGCGGGTCAGCGCGTCCTTGGCCTCGGCGATCAGCACCTCCACGCGCTCGGCGGCCAGCACCGACTCGACGCGCTCGCCGTCGACGACCTTGGCGATCTCCCACGCCAGCCCGTCGCCGGGTCCGGCGGTGACGCCGGCGTTGTAGCCGAGCCCGCCCACGCTGAGGACGACGACGGCGGCCGCCGCGAGCGGGGCGACCATGCGCAGCCGCCGGCTCGTGGGCCGGGACGCGGCGCGCACGCGGGCCGCCGCGATCTCGACGTCGACCAGGGGCGGTGCCGGCTCGGCCTCGACCTCGGCCTTCCAGGCGGCGAGCAGCGCCGCCACCTGGTCGTCGACGTCGTAGCCGCCGATGCCGGGCGAGGACACGGCCATGCCGGAGGCGAGGGCGTTGATCAGCTCGTCGTCGGCCTGGACGGCGACCAGGTCGATGGGCTCGTCACGCAGGTCGTCGAACCGCAGCTCCGCGGTCGGCATCTCGGACAGGTGGTGACCGTTGGTACCGGGGGTGCGTGGTCGGCGGGGGGCGCCGGAACGATCGTCGGGCATGTCAGACCACCTCCTCGGGCATGGACTTGCGCAGTCGGGCGAGCGCCCGGTGCTGGGCGACGCGCACGGCGCCCGGGGTGGAGCCGACGGCCTCCGCCGTCTCCTCCGCCGAGAGCCCGACGACGACGCGGAGCACCAGTATCTCGCGCTGCTTGTCGGGCAGCAGGTCGAGCATCCGCCCCATCTCGGCGGACAGCTCCACGCGCAGTGCGCGCTGTTCGGGGCCGTCGGTGACCTCCGCGGCGTCGGGCAGCTCGGCGACCGGCTCGGACCGGTTGCGAGTGGCGGCGCGGTGGGCATCGATCACCTTGTGCGAGGCGATGCCGTACACGAAGGCCAGGAACGGGCGTCCCTGGACCCGGTAACCGGGTAAGGCCGTCAGCACGGCCAAACACACCTCCTGTGCCACGTCGTCCGCGGTCGCGAACGATCGCTCCCGACCGAGCCGAGCGCGGCAGTAGCGCACGACCAGCGGCCGGATGATGGTGAGCACGTGCCCGACCGCGATCCGGTCGCCCGCCATCGCACGAGCGACGAGCTCGTCGGACACGTCTGTCATCTCACTCATCGCACAGGGTCGTCCGGGCGTTACCCAGCATCCTCGATACTCATCCGTCCGTACCGACCGTCACTCACCGTGATCGATCATGTCGTCATCGCTCACCACCGTAGCGAAACCCCTGCGCGGTGCGACGCGCACCACCCTGCCGTGCAGGAGGACGCCCGGGTGCGGTGACGGGTTGCCCGGGCGCCCGGAGCACGCAGAACGGCACCCCCACCCGGTGTCCGGGAGGGGGTGCCGCGGTGGTGCGGAGCGGGTCCTAGGAGACCAGCCCCCGGCGGAAGCCGTGCGCGACGGCCTGCGCCCGGTCGCGCACGCCGAGCTTGCGGAACAGCCGGCGGGCATGGGTCTTGACCGTGTCCTCCGACAGGTAGAGCTCGCGGCCGATCTGGCCGTTGCTCTTGCCCTGGCTCATGCCCCGCAGCACCTGGAGCTCCCGCTCCGTGAGCTGCACCCCCGGGTCGGTGGGGGCCCGGGGCGTCGGCACTGCCGTGCTGGCGAGCGTGTGGGCCAGCGCCGCCACCAGCTCGGGGCGCGAGGCGTCCCACCGGAGGTAGCCGCGCGCACCCCCCGCGATGGCCGCGGCGATGCTGCCCGCGTCGTCGGGGGCGCCGAACACGATGACGTTGGACTGGGGGTGGGCCGCGACGAGCCGCCGCGTCGCCTCGACCCCGGTGGGCACCGCGCGCTGCGTGCCCACCAGGACCACGTCCACCGGCTGACGGGAGTACCGCGCCAGCAGTTCGTCCCCGTGGGCCACGCAATCGATCCGATGCACCCCCGGCACCGCGGACATCACGCGGGTCAGGCCTTCGCGGACGCTGCGACGATCGTCGCAGATGAGTACCGTCGTCACGACGATTCCTTCCTGCAGCTTCCTGCAGCCGGGTGATGTGTCACCCCACGCATCGGCGAGTGACGCGACCACCTTGACACGATCAGGCTGGTTTGTGGCCTCCATTCGAGAGCATTGCGCCGAGTGGCGCTCGTCATGTGGGTGACATGCCTTCGAATGGAGTAATTACACTAGCGGTAGTCGTTGCGGCACGTACGGCGAGTCCCCCATCAGGCGCCTTCCCGCCCCGTCACTCAGCTGGTAGAGGGCGTTCACCGAGACGGCTGCGGCGTGTCGACGGCGCGCCGCTCCCGACCGGCGCCCGTTCGGCGACCGGATGTGCGACGGGCGGTCACGCTCGTTAGCAGCGAGTGACGATCCGGTCACAGTCCCGGCTGCGAGGCGCTCGGCGAGGTCGGCGGCGGCCAGCAGGGCGGGCCACTGGAGGGGTGGGACGTCGCGCGCGGCCGTGGACGCGATCGAGTCCAGCTCGGCCAGCACTGCGCCGTTCGGGTGGAGGACGGCCCCCACGACGGCGCGGACGAGGCGCGACTTGAGCACGTGCCGGGCCGAGCCGGCCGCCCGCGACGCCGCCAGGGCCCGCTCGGCGGGGTCCACGGCGTCGGCGGCGCGGCCGGTGAACAGGGCCAGCTCCGCCCGCACCCAGTCGGCCCGCACGGCCGGGCGCCACGACGGGTGGGCGCGCGCCCCGGCGGCGGCGAGCAGCCGGTGGGCGGCGTCGGGGTCCCCCAGCCCCGCCGCGTCGGCGGCCAGCCCCACCAGCGCGTCGACGCGCGCCGCGCCCGCGTCGGTGCCGTCGGCGTCGGGCGGCTCGGGGGCGGCGCTCGCCGCGAGGGCCAGCCCCCGCGCGTCGAGGACGCGGGCCGCGGCGTGCCCGCCCTGCTGGCGGCGGTGCGACGCGAGCGTGACGGCGGCGTGGGCCGCGGTGCCCGCGGGGGTCGCCGGGTCCGCCAGCAGGCCGTGCAGGACGGCGGCGGCCGCGGCGTAGCGCCCCCGGCCGCCCAGCTCGACCGCGCGGCACCACCGCTGCCGCGGGGTGCTCAGCCGAGCACCGCGGCGGTGAGCTCGTCCTCCGCCCCGGCGAGGGAGTCGAGCAGCACGACGCGCGGGGGCAGCGCGTCGGCCGCCCAGCCCGGCCCGGCGACGAACGTGCGGAACCGCGGACGGGTGCGCGGCAGCGCGCGCAGCACGGACACGTCGGCGGTGCCGGTGGTCTGCGACCAGAGCACGACGGCGGCGGGGGCGGTGCGCCGCACCGCGGCGACCAGCGCGTCGACCGGGAGGCGGGGCCCGAGCGAGCGGCACTCCACCCCGCGGTCGGCCAGGGCCGCCGAGAGGACCGACAGCGGGAGGGCGTGCAGCTCCTCCGGCATCCCGGCCAGCAGCACCGGGCGCTCGGTGCGCGGCGGCGGCGCGGCCGCGGCGTGCGCGCCGAACACCCCGATGATGCACTCGCTCACCAGGTGCTCGATCTCGACGCCCGCGCCCGTGCCGGCCCACCGCTCGCCGAGGGCCACGAGGACGGGCCGGGCGACCTCGTCCCAGGTGCGGGCCACCCCGCGCTCCGCCACCGCCTCCGCGAGCAGCCGGCGCACGGCCGCGCTGTCCAGGGCCAGGGCGGCCCGCCCCACGCCGCGGGCGGCACGACCCGCTCCGGGCAGGCGCAGCACGCGGCCCCCGACGCGGACGCGGTCGGCGGCGGGACCGCCGTCCCCGGCCAGGAGCAGCGGCTCGCCCTCACCGGGGTCCGGCGGGGGGACGGGGTCGACGGCGGGCGGGGCGGGCAGGGGGCGGGGCCGGTCCGGCGGGTCGGCGTCGGGGCGCGGCAGCCGGGCCGAGCGGGCGAAGCCCGCCGCGTCGGCCGCGGACGCGCCGCGCAGCAGCGCGTGCTGCATCAGTTCGAGCCGCGCGATGTCGTCCGGCGCGTAGCGCCGGTGCCGGCCCGCCTCGTGCGCGCTGGGTCCGATGCCGTAGCGCCGCTCCCAGGTGCGCAGCGTCGAGGGCGCGACGCCGAGGCGCCGCGCCGCCGCGGCCACGGTGAGCTCGGGCTCGGGCACGTCGACCGGGGGGCCACCTGCGCCTGCGGTCTCCCGCTCGTCGGGGAGCGCGGCGTCCGGGGAGGGGGACGGCGCGCGCGAGGTCACACCGTCGGGCTGCATCCGCCCATGGTGCGGGTCCCGTACAACATCGGCAACCTCCCGGGGGTCCGGTGTGTCGAACTCCCACTTGAACAACCTTTGAAGCGGTTCTATGGTTGCTTCAACGGACGCGACGTGAGAAGAGGACAACCATGGCGGACGTGCGAAGGCTCCCCACACCGGTCACCGACATCTGGGACTGGCAGATGCAGGGCGCCTGCCGGGGCATGGACAGCGGGGCCTTCTTCCACCCCGAGGGCGAGCGCGGCCCGGCGCGCGCCAACCGCGAGGCCCGCGCCAAGCAGATCTGCCAGACCTGCCCGGTGCTGGAGCAGTGCCGCCGGCACGCGCTGGCGGTGCACGAGCCCTACGGCGTCTGGGGCGGACTCTCGGAGTCCGAGCGCGACGACATCATCCGCGGGCGCACGCGCACCCTGAAGGTGGGCGGCACCCCCCAGGTGCGGGTCCGGTAGCTCCGGGTCCGGCGTGGACGACCGCGCGCCGGCTCCGTGATCAGGACGACGAACGGGCCACCTCCGTGCGGAGGTGGCCCGTTCGTCTCTGCGGGTCCGGTCGGCCCGGCCGAACCGCGCACCTCCCGGTCACCTGCGTATGTCCCGACGTGCGCGACCGACCGGAAGGTGCGCAGCTCTGCTGGCCCCTGGCCGGCCCGAGTCCCAGGATCGTGCCCCTGCGACGCGAACGGGCCACCTCCCCGTCGGGGAGGTGGCCCGTTCGCGTGCCCAGCGGGTCCGGATCAGTGGCCGTGCCCGTGGCCGTGCCCGCCCGCGGGGGCGGCCGGCGGCTCGGGCTTGTCCACGACGGCGCTCTCGGTGGTGAGCACCATCCGCGCGATCGACGCGGCGTTGACGACGGCGGAGCGCGTCACCTTGACCGGGTCGATGACGCCGTCGGCCATGAGGTCGCCGTAGGTGAGCGTGGCGGCGTTGAAGCCGTGACCCCACTCCTGGTCGGCGACCTTGCCGACCACGACCGCGCCCTCGAGGCCGCCGTTGGCGGCGATCCAGAACAGCGGCGCGGACAGCGCCTTGCGCACGACCGTGACGCCGGTGGCCTCGTCGCCGGTGAGGCCGAGGTTGCCCTCGAGCGACTTCGCCGCCTGCACCAGCGCGGAGCCGCCGCCGGGCACGATGCCCTCCTCGACCGCGGCCCGGGTGGCCGACACCGCGTCCTCGATGCGGTGCTTGCGCTCCTTGAGCGCGGTCTCCGTGGCCGCACCGACCTTGATCACCGCGACGCCGCCGGCCAGCTTGGCCAGCCGCTCCTGCAGCTTCTCGCGGTCCCAGTCGGAGTCGCTGGCCTCGATCTCGGCCTTGATCTGCGCGACGCGGGCCTCGACGGCGTCCTTCGTGCCGCCGCCCTCGACCAGGGTCGTGTCGTCCTTGGTGACGACGACGCGGCGCACCGAGCCGAGCAGGTCCAGCCCGGCCTCGGACAGCTTCAGCCCGACCTCGGGGTTGATCACCGTGGCGCCGGTGGCGATCGCGAGGTCGTCCATGAAGGCCTTGCGGCGGTCGCCGAAGAACGGCGACTTGACCGCGACGACCCGGATGGTCTTGCGGATCGAGTTGACGACCAGCGTGGAGAGCGCCTCGCCCTCCAGGTCCTCGGCCACGATCAGCAGCGGCTTGCCGTCGGCCAGCACCTTCTCCAGCAGCGGGAGGAGGTCGGAGATCGCGGAGATCTTGTCGCGGTGCAGCAGGACGAGGGCGTCCTCGAGCACGGCCTCCATCGACTCGGCGTCGGTGACGAAGTACGGCGAGAGGTAGCCCTTGTCGAACTGCAGCCCCTCGGTGAGCTCCAGCTCCGTGGAGAGCGTGGAGCCCTCCTCGATGGTGATGACGCCGTCCTTGCCGACCGCGCGCAGCGCCTCGCTGATCAGGTCGCCGATCTCCTGCTCGCGGGAGGCGATCGTGCCGACCTGGGCGATGTGCTCCTTGTCGTCGACCGGGACCGCCTTGTCCTTGAGGAACTCGGCGACGGCGTCGGCGGCGGCGGAGATGCCCTTGCCCAGCGCCATCGGGTTGGCGCCGGCGGCCACGTTGCGCAGGCCGGCGGCCACCATGGCCTGGGCCAGCACGGTGGCGGTGGTGGTGCCGTCGCCCGCGACGTCGTTGGTCTTGGTGGCGACGGTCTTGGCGAGCTGGGCCCCGAGGTTCTCGAACGGGTCCTCGAGGTCGATCTCGCGCGCGATGGTGACGCCGTCGTTGGTGACGGTCGGCCCACCGAACTTCTTGTCGATCACGACGTGCCGGCCGCGGGGGCCGAGGGTGACCTTGACCGCGTCGGCGAGCTGGTTCACCCCGCGCTCCATGGCGCGGCGGGTCTGCTCGTCGAAGCTGATCTGCTTGGGCATGTCCTGCCTCTCTCGTCTCTACGTGAGGAGCCGCCGTCCCGGGGGACCGGGACGACGGCGCTACAGAACGTGCGTCAGTTGACGACGGCGAGCACGTCGCGCGCGGAGAGGATGAGGTACTCCTCGCCGTTGTACTTGACCTCGGTGCCGCCGTACTTCGAGTAGATGACGACGTCGCCCACGGCGACGTCGAGCGGGACGCGGTTGCCGTTGTCGTCGATCCGGCCCGGGCCCACCGCGAGGACCTTGCCCTCCTGCGGCTTCTCCTTGGCGGTGTCGGGGATGACGATGCCGGACGCGGTGGTGGTCTCCGCCTCGCTGGCCTGGACGACGATCTTGTCCTCGAGCGGCTTGATGTTCGCCACGTCGATGACCTCCCTATCGGGTGCGTGCTGCAGTGTTCGGTGGACGGGGCGCTCCGCCGTCGCGGGTGCCGGAACGCCCGTGCGATTGGCACTCTACCCATGAGAGTGCCAACCCCTCAACGCTGCCCGGGTGCGTCCCGCTCGGGGAGCAGCTCCAGGTACGCCATCCCGAGCAGTCCGCGGTACCCGCGCAGCCAGGACGCCCGGTGGTCGTCGAGCCGGGTACGCACGGCCGGCGCGTCCGGGTGCCCGGGGTGGCCCACCAGCCACTCCTCCACGTCCGCCGCGTAGCCGGACTCGAAGGCGTCCCACTCGTCGCGCGAGGAGGTCTCCACCCAGGCGGGGCGGAACCCGCCCGCCACGGCCGCGTCGACCAGTCCGGCGAGGTCGGGGTGGTCGTCCGCGCTCGCGCCGGGCCACATCCGGGCCAGCCGCTCGGGCGGCGGCGGCGCCTCCCAGAACCCCTCGCCGAGCAGCACCCGCCCGCCCGGGGCGACCAGCCGGTGCAGGCCGGCGAACGCGGCGGGCAGGTGCCCGGGCCCCTCGGCCAGGGCCTGGCTGGAGCCGACGCAGAGCACGACGTCGAACCGGTCGGTGAGCTCCTGCACCGGCCGGTCGGCGAACACCGCGCGCCCGGCGAGACCCCGCTGCGCCGCGGCGCGCCGGCCGCGGGCCAGGTCGTCGAGGGCCAGATCGACGCCCAGGCCGGTCGCGCCGGGCACGGCGGCGAGCAGCTGCAGCATCAGCTCGCCCCAGCCGCAGCCGACGTCGAGCACGGTGGCCGGGCGCGCGCGGGCGAGCCGGTCGACGAGGGCGGCGGCCCGGGCGTCGGACAGCGGGCCGTGGTGGGTCAGCCGGGTGAGGCGCGGCGGGCCGCCGGTCGAGGCGGGGTCGGGCGGCACGGGGTCGGTCATCAGCGGCCGGTGACGCCGTCGATCGCCTGGCGCAGCAGGTCGGCGTGGCCGTTGTGCCGGGCGTACTCGGTGATCAGGTGCAGGAGCACCCCGAGCAGCGACATCGGCTGCCCGCGGAAGTCGATCTCGTGGGTGGCGGGCACGGCGGCGACGGCCTCGTCGGCCAGGCGCCACTCCTCCACCAGCGCGGCCACCTCGTCCTCGGCGCGCGCCGGGTCGACGTCGGCGAGGTCGGCGGGGTGACCGGGCCCGCCGTGCAGCGCCGGCACGTCCTGGCCTGCGACGCGCTGGCGCAGCCAGACGCGCTCGACCTTCGCCAGGTGGCGCACCAGGCCCAGCAGCGACAGCGTCGAGGGCGGCACCGGGCGCGCGGCGAGCTGCTCGGGGGTCAGGCCCGCGCACACGCGGAGCAGCGTGGCGCGCTGCTCGGCGAGCAGCCCCTCCAGCATGCGGCGCTCGTCGCCCGTGCGCGGTCCGTCGACCGGCCCCGGGTCCGGGGAGGTCCAGCTCACGGGGACCTCCGGCTCACGGGGACCCGACCAGGACCTCGGTCACCGGCATCGAGGAGTCGGCCGGGAGGTCGAGGGCCGACGGGGCCGCCCCCGCGGCGTGCAGGTGCGCACCGAGCGCGGCGACCATCGCGCCGTTGTCGGTGCACAGCCCGGGCCGGGGCACGCGCAGCGCGATCCCGGCCGCGTCGCACCGCTCCTGGGCCAGCGCGCGCAGCCGGGAGTTGGCGGCCACGCCGCCGCCCAGCAGCAGCACGTCCATCCCCCGCTCGGTGGCCGCGCGCACCGCCTTGGCCGTCAGCACGTCCACCACGGCCTCCTGGAAGCTCGCGGCCACGTCCGCCACCGGGACCGGCGAGCCCGCCCGTTCCAGCGCCTCCACCTGGCGGGCCACCGCCGTCTTCAGCCCGGAGAAGGAGAAGTCGAACGGCGCGTCACGGGGGCCGGTGAGGCCGCGCGGGAAGCGGTACGCGGCCGGGTCGCCCTCGCGGGCGGCCCGGTCGACGTGCGGACCGCCGGGGAACGGCAGCCCGAGCAGCCGGGCGATCTTGTCGAACGCCTCGCCCGCCGCGTCGTCGATGGTGGCGCCGAGCGGGGTGACCGGTCCGGCCAGGTCGGGCACGTCGAGCAGGCTGGAGTGCCCGCCGGAGACGAGCAGCGCGAGGCACGGCGGCAGCGGCCCGTGCTGCAGGGTGTCCACGGCGACGTGCGCGGCCAGGTGGTTGACGCCGTAGAGCGGCACGTCCCAGGCCGCGGCGTACGCCTTCGCGGCGGCCACGCCGACGAGCAGCGCCCCGGCCAGCCCGGGACCGGCGGTCACCGCGACCGCGTCGACGTCGCGGGGGCGCACCCCGGCCGTCGCGAGGGCGCGGCGGACGGCCGGGACCATCGCCTGCAGGTGGGCGCGCGACGCCACCTCCGGCACGACGCCGCCGAAGCGGGCGTGCTCCTCCACGCTGGAGGCCACCTCGTTGGCCAGCAGCTCCGGCGAGGGGCCGTCGGCGCGCACGACGCCGACCCCGGTCTCGTCGCACGAGGTCTCGATGCCCAGGACGATCACGGGCGCGCCTCCCGCCGCATGGTGTGCGCGTCTGCCCCGCTGGGCCGGTAGTAGCGCCTGCGCAGCCCGACCACGGTGAAACCCTCCGACTCGTACAGCGCCCGCGCCGGCCCGTTGTCCGTGCGGACCTCCAGGAACACCGTCGCGCGCTGCGCGTCGGCCAGGACGAGCAGCTCGCGCAGCAGCGCCCGACCGATCCCCCGCCCCTGGTGGGCCGGGTCGACGCCGATCGTGTGCACCTCGGCCTCGGCCTGCGGCGGTCCGGCCACGAAGGCCAGCCCGGCGTAACCGACGAGCTCGTCGCCGGCGCGCGCCGCGCGGTAGGGGTGGCCCATCGCCAGCTCGTCGCGGAACGCCCGCTCGGTCCACGGGTCGTCGCCGGGGAACAGCAGGCGCTCCAGCTCGGCGCACCGCGCCGCGTCGGTGACGCGCAGGTCGTCGAGCACGACCCCGGCGATCACGTCGGCTCCTCGCTCGCGCTCGTCGGCGCCGCGACCGGCGGTGCTCCGTCCGACCGTGACCTCGCGAGCTCGGTCACGTGCGCACCTTCTTCCGCGCGCCGGGCTCCACGGCGTCCGGCCGGCGCAGGTAGAGCGGTTCGAGCGGGCCGGGCACCGCGCCGGAGCGGAGCGCGGCGGCCGCGACGGCGACGAGCGCGCCCACCGATGGCTCGGCCGGCCCGCGGACGGGCAGCCCGGACTCCGCGGCCGACCCGCCGGCCGCCGTGACGACGCCCAGGTCGGCGGTCCGCTCCCGGAGCGCGGCCGGGGAGTCGACGTGCGGGCCGGTCGTGCGCGTGCCGTCGGCGGCGTAGGCGGCCCAGTAGACCTCGCGACGGCGGGCGTCGGTGACGGCCAGTCGCGGCCCCGGCCCGGCGTCGTGGGCGATCGCATCGAGGGTGCCGACGCCGTGCACCGGGACGTCCAGGGCGTCGCCCAGCGCGGCGGCGGTGACCATGCCGACGCGCAGCCCGGTGAACGGGCCGGGCCCGACGCCGACGACGACGGCCCCGGCGTCCCGCAGCGCCACGCCGGCCTCGGCGCAGGCGTCCAGCAGCGCGGGCACCAGGAGCTCGCCGTGCCGCCGGGCCTCCTGCGCGACGCGGGACGCCCGCACCACCACGCCGTCGGCCGTCAGCTCGGCGACCCCCGCCACCACCGCGGCGGTGGCCGTGTCCAGGGCGAGCACCAACACGGTGGAGCAGCCTACGGGGACACCGGGACCCGATAACGGGCAGACCTGTGGACGGCCGCTCGGCTCCCGCCCGTCGCTGTCAGGGGCCGTCCGCACCCTCGACCGCATGACCGATCACCCGCACCTCGTGCCCCTGTCCACCGCCGTCGCCCGCGAGCGCGAGCGGCACCGCCACCTCGTCGACGCCGCCGTCGCGTGGCAGGCCGACCACGAGCGGCCCACCGACCCCGATCTGTTCGCGCTGATCTGCGCGGCCGCCGAGGAGGCCCTCGACGACGAGCTGGCGCCCACCCGCTGGACGCGCACCGGCGTCCACCACCTGCTGCGCTGCGATCTGCCGAACTGGTGCGCGCTGCGGCGCTGCCCGCTCCCCGACGGGGAGGTCGCGGCGCTGTGGCGGTGGTTCGACTTCCTGCACGCCACCGGCCGCCTCGACCCGCGCAGCGATCCGGTGGCCGAGCTGCGCAAGCCGCTCACGTGCGCGGGGTGGCTCGACCAGGACGGGCGGCCGCTGCCCGAGGACGGCCCGCGGCAGGTGGAGTGCGAGTGCTTCCTGCCCTACCGGGAGGGCGCACTGCTGCTCGGCGAGCTGGCGCAGGCGGCGGTCGACCGCGGGGAGGACGTGCTCGACCCGCTGCGCCGCGCCCTGGGCCGGCCGGTCCGGCCGACCTGGTGGGAGAGCGGGCTCGCCGACGGACCGCTCGGCTGGTCGGGGTCCGGGCCGTGAGCCCGCGGGCCCGGCCGCCGGGCGACCGTCAGCGGTCGCCGACCCACGCCACGTCGGCCACGCGGACGTCGTCGTCGCGGCGGCGCAGCCGCACCAGCAGGTGGCGGTCCGCGAGCCGCTCGGCCACGCCCTCGCCCCACTCCACGGCCACCACGGCCGCGGTGAGGTCGGTGTCGAGGTCCAGGTCGTCGAGCTCGGCGGCCACGTCGACCCCGTCGGAGGCGCCGAGCCCGAGCCGGTACGCGTCGACGTGCACGAGCGGCACGCCGCCGGGGCGGCCGGCGCGGTGCTCGCGGGCGATCACGAACGTCGGCGAGGTGACGGCGCCCGTCACGCCCAGCCCCCGCGCCAGCCCGCGCACGAAGGCGGTCTTGCCCGCCCCGAGCGGGCCCGACAGCACCACCAGGTCGCCCGCCACCAGGCCGGCGGCGAGGCGCTCGCCGAGCGCCTCGGTGTCGGCCACCTCCGGCAGCTCCACCCCCTGCAGCGGGGCGCGCACGGCGGTCATCCCGTCTTCCGGCCGGTGCGGGTGCGGGCCGCGCTGCGCCGCACCAGGTCCACGAGAGCCTCGTCGAACGGGCCGGGCCGCTCCAGCATCGGCAGGTGCCCCACCCCGGGGAGCCGCACGAGCACGGCGTCCGGCAGCTCTCCGGCGATCCGGGTCGAGTGCGAGGACGGGATCACGCGGTCCGCCTCGCCCACGGCCACCAGCCCCTCGCAGGTGGCCAGCGCGGGCAGGGCGGCGATGCGGTCGTGGCTGCCGACCGTGTCGACGAAGTCGGTGAGCGCGTCCACGGCGTTGGTGCTGATCATGGTGTCGACGAGGTCGACCAGCCAGGGGTCCACGTTGCGGTCGCCGTAGGCGAAGCTGCGGGTGATCGACCAGATGAGGTCGCCGGCGACGCCGCGCACCACGTCGACCAGCCTGGGCTGGACGCGGGCGAGCAGGCCGACGCCGCGGGTGAACGGGTTGTGCCGGGAGAGCAGCGCGGCCGGCAGCCCGCCGCTGCCGATCTCGCCGGCGGAGGTGGACACCAGGGCCACACCCGCCACCCGGTCGACGAACAGCTCGGGGTGCTGCTCGGCCAGGGCCATCACCGTCATGCCGCCCATCGAGTGACCGGCGATCACCAGCGGTCCGTCGGGGGCGAGCGAGCGGATGACGGCGTCGAGGTCGCGGCCGAGCTGCTCGATCGTGCAGCTCTCCCGCGGCGCCCGCTCCGAGCGGCCGTGGCTGCGCTGGTCGTAGAGCACGACGCGCACGGCCGGGTCGGTGAGCCGGGCCAGCGCGCCGCGCTGGTAGTGCCAGGTGCGGCGGTCGAGGGCGAAGCCGTGCACCAGCACCAGCGTCAGCTCGGGCCGGCGGCCCCCCGACGGTTCGATGTGCTCGCACGACAGGCGCACCCCGTCGTCGGCCACCACCGACGACGGCTCGCCGCGCGGGTCGGTGCCGGGCTCGCCCGTGGCCCGGGACGACTGCAGCGCCAGCCGGCGCCGCTCGCGGGCGATCGCGCGGCGCTTGCGGGCCGCCGCCGACACCGCCACCCCGGTGGCCGCGGCCGCCGCCCCCACCACACCGCCGGCCATCCCTACGGTCTGCCACACCCCCGGACGCTTCACACGGCCTCCCCGACCACCGTGCGCACGACCCTGGGCCGGTGCGTCCCGGTGGCCACCTCGTAGTGGATGGTGCCCAGCTCGTCGGCCCAGTCCTGCGCCGTCGGCGCGCCGTCGGCGCCGGGGCCGAACAGCACGGCGTGGTCCCCCACCGCCACGCCACCCCCGTCGGGGCCGCAGTCCACCACCACCTGGTCCATGCACACGCGGCCGACCACCGGGCGCAGCGCGCCGCCGAGCAGCACGCGCATCCGGCCGCGGGCCCCGAGGCGCCGGGGCACGCCGTCGGCGTAGCCCACGGGGAGCAGGGCCAGCACGGTGTCGTGCGGCGCGGTCCACTCGTGCCCGTAGGACACGCCCTCGCCGGCCGGCACGCGCTTGACCAGGGCCACGCGGGCCCGCAGCGTCATCGCCGGGCGCAGCGGGCTCTCCGGCACGGGCCGGTCGAGCGGGTCCAGGCCGTACACCGCGATGCCGGGGCGGACGAGGTCGAAGTGCAGGTCCGGGCGGGTGAGGGTGGCCGCGGAGTTCGCCAGGTGGCGCAGCGGGGCCAGCCCGCGGTCGCGGGCCGCGCGCCAGGCCGCGTCCAGGCGGGCCGCCTGCCGGTCGAGCACGGGGTGGTGCGGGGCGTCGGCGTGCGCGAGGTGCGACCACACGGCCACCACCTCGGCGAGCCCGTCGGCGGCGGCCTTCGCGGCGTCGTCGAGCAGGTCGGGCCACTCGTCCACCCCGGCCCCGTTGCGGGACAGCCCGGTGTCGACCTTGAGGTGCAGCCGGACCGGGCGGCCCGCGGCGCGCGCGGCGGCGAGGATCCCGGCCAGGTGCCCCCGCGACGAGGCGGACAGGTCGACGCCGGCGGCGATCGCGGGCTCGAAGTCGTCGTCGGGGAGGTGCAGCCAGGACAGCACCGGCGCGGTGATGCCCGCCGCCCGGAGGTCGAGGGCCTCCTCCAGCGTGCACACGCCGAGCCAGGTCGCGCCCGCGGCGAGGGCGGCCCGGCCCACGGGCACCGCCCCGTGCCCGTAGCCGTCGGCCTTCACCACGGCCATCACCTGCGCCGAGGGTGCCGCGGCCGTGAGGACGCCGACGTTGTGCCGCACCGCGTCCAGGTCGATGAGTGCTTCGGCCCGCGCTGTCACGCCCCGCATCATCGCATCCGCGTCCGATCGCGCCGGGCGTGCGCGCAGTGGCGAGGTTCACCCCGAGGGGACGACCTCGACGTCGTCGAGCGCTGCGGTGGCGATCGGCACACCGGTGCGGGGCGGGTCAGCCGGGCACCGGATCCAGCAGGTCCCGCAGCGCGGCCGGGATCGCGGCCTGCAGGGCCGAGGCCGGGGCGGGGGCGCCGCGGGCGGCCCGCTCGGCCGCGCGGGCGTGCACGAACGCGGCGCACCCGGCGGCCCACCACGGCTCCAGCCCGGCGGCGAGCAGCGCGCCGAGGACGCCGGACAGCACGTCGCCCGAACCCGCGGTCGCCGCCCACGAGCTGGTGGAGGGGTGCACCAGCGTGCGCCCACCGGGGTCCGCCACCACCGTCGCGTGGCCCTTGAGCAGCACCGTCACGCCCAGCTCGGCGGCCGCGCGGCGGGCGGCCCCGATCCGGTCCGGCCCCACCTCCCCCGCGAGGCGGGCGAACTCGCGGTCGTGCGGGGTGAGCACCACCTGGCGGCCGCTGATAGCGGCGCGCAGCTCGGGGCGCTGCGCGAGGACGGTCAGGGCGTCGGCATCCAGGCACAGCGGGACGTCCCGGTCGAGCGCGGCCGCCACGGTAGCGGCCCCGTCATCGCCGGTGCCCGAGCCGGGACCCACCGTCCACGCCTGCGTGCGCCCGGCCGTCGGTAGGTCCGCGGTGGCGACGACCTCGGGCCAGCGGGCGTGCACCGCGTCCGCGGCGGTGCCGGCGAAGCGCACCATCCCGCTGGTGGCGAGCACGGCCGCCCCGGTGGCCAGCACGGCTGCGCCAGGGTAGGTGGCCGAGCCGGCCGCGATCCCGACGACGCCCTGGGTGTACTTGTCGTCGGCCGGGCCGGGCACCGGCCAGCGCGCGGCGACGTCGGCGGCCTCCAGCACGTGCGCGTGCGGGGCGGGCAGGTGCGGGCCGAGCCCGATGTCGACGAGGTGGACCGGCCCGCAGGCCGGCGCGGCCAGGGCGTGCACCGGCTTGCGCGCGCCGAAGGTCACGGTGGCCGCGGCCCGGACGGCCGGCTGGTGCACCGCGCCGGTGTCGGGGTCGACGCCCGAGGGCAGGTCGCAGGCGACGACCGGAACACCGCGCTCCGCCGCCACCGCCACCAGCGCGGCGGCGGCCTCGCGAAGCCCGCCCCGGCCGGAGATCCCCACGATCCCGTCGACGACGAGGTCGGCCGCGGCGACGACCTCCCCCGGCGACCGGCCCGCGGGTGCGGCGGAGGCGGGCCCGGCGACCGGCGCGACCCGGCCGCCGGCCCGCCGCAGCGCCGCGAGCCCGGCCGGGTGCGCGTGGTCGGGGGCGAGGAGCAGCGCGGTGACGGCGGCGCCGCGGCGGCGCAGCCCGGCGCCGGCCCACAGGGCGTCGCCGCCGTTGTCGCCGGACCCGACGAGCAGCACGACCGACCGGCCGGCCACCCCGCCGGTGGTGGCGCGCAGCGCGTCGGCGACGCGCACGGCGAGCCCGTGCGCGGCGCGCCGCATCAGCGCCCCGTCCGGCACCGAGCGCAGCAGCTCCGCCTCGGCCGTCCGGACCTGCTCCACCGTCCACAGCCCGTACACGCGCCCAGCGTAGGTACTACGGTGCGCGGTGTGACCCGGACCCGCGCCCCGAAGGCCGTGCACGCCGAGCTGGCCGACCTGAGCTCCGCCAAGGACGCGCTGCGCCGCCTCGCCCGCCCCGGGCCGTTCACCGCGCTGCGCGGCGACCTCGGCATGGTCGGCATCCCGGGCCTGGTCTTCGCCCCCGAGGAGGGTCTCGGGCTCCCCGCCGTGGCGTTCGCCCACGACTGGCTGCAGCCCGCCGACCGCTACGCCGACCTGCTGCGCCACCTCGCCACCTGGGGCTTCGTGGTCGCCGCGCCGAACAGCCACCGCGGGGCGCTGCCCAGCCACGCCGGTTTCGCCGCCGACCTGCGCACCGCGCTCGACGTGTGCGCGGGCGTCCGGCTCGGCGACGGCCGCATCAGCGTCGACGCGCGCCGTACCGCGTTCGCCGGGCACGGCACCGGCGGCGGGGTCGCGCTGCTGGCGGCGGCCGGGCACGCGAAGGTGTCCGCGGTCGTGACGATCGCGATGGCGCAGACGCGGCCCTCGGCGCTGGACGCCGCCCGCACCGTCACCGTGCCCGTGCTGCACCTCACCGCGGGCCGCGACACCGTGGCCCCGCCGGCCGGCCACGCCGAACCGGCCGCGGCGGCCGCGGGCGGCCCGGTCCAGCTGCGCACCCTGAAGAAGGCCACGCACACCGGGTTCCTCGAGGGCCCGCACTGGAGCGACTTCCTGCTGTCGGGCAGCCCCGACGCCCGCACCCGGCGCACCACCCGCGCGCTGGTCACCGCGTTCCTGCTGCGCCGGCTGCAGGACGAGGACGGCGCCGACGCGCTCGTCGACGGCGCGGTGTCCGGCACGGAGCTGGTCGAGCGCACCTGACCGCCGGTTCCGCCGTTCCGGCCCGCGCGGGCCGCGGAGGGCGGACCATGAGGGGCGTGCCCGCGGACCTGCATCTCGACCCCGAGCGCCTGGCCCTGCTCGCCCGCCGGACGGCCGAGCTGCTCGACGTCCTGGTGCCGCCGCCCGCCCTCGACGCGGCCACCCGCGAGGCGGTCGCCGCCGTTCCCGGCGGCGCCGGCCTGCTGGACGCCCTCGACGCCCTGCGGGGCTCGGCCGGCCGGACCGGGCGGGAGATCGGCGAGCTCGCCGCGCACCTGCTCGGCGCGGCCACCGCGGCGGAGTCGGCCGAGTCGGACACCTCCGATGCGGTGCGGCGGATCGCCGGGCGGCTGTGATGCGGGCCGACGACGCGCTGCGGGTGGCCGGTCACCTGGCCGACGCGCTGGCCGCCCGGGTGCAGGACGTGCTGCCGCGGCTGCGCGACGTCGAGCGCGGGGTCGCCGACGCCTGGCCCGACGTCGCCGGGTTGGCGTGGGCGGAGCGGGCGTCGCTGATCCGGCGGGCGCTGGAGCGCGACCTCGACGCCGCGGCGGCCGCGGGCGGCAGCGCCCGGGCGCTGCTGGACGCGCTCGGCCCACCGACGACCGACGGCGCCGGGGTGACCGCACCGCCGCTGCCCGGCGCCCGCCCGGGCCCCGTGCCCGGCGACCGCGGCGCCCACCTGGGCGGCACCGACGCCGACCGCACCGACGACGGGCCCGGCATGCGCCTGGGCACCGTCGAGGGGTGAGCCGCCGAGGAGCGAGGGGTCGAGGGGCGGGCCGTCAGCCGGCGGCCGCGACCACGCCGGCGAGCCGGCGCGCCACCTCGGCGGCCCCGTCGGCCGTCGGGGCCTCGACCATGACGCGCACGAGCTGCTCGGTGCCCGACGGGCGCAGGAGCACGCGGCCCCGCCCGTCGAGCTCGGCCTCGACGGCGGCCACCGCCTCGCGCACCGCGTCCGACGCGGCGACGGCGTCGCGGTCGCCCACCGGCACGTTGAGCAGCACCTGCGGCAGCGGCGTCACCACCGCGGCGAGCTCGGCCAGGGGGGTCGCCGTCGTGGCGGAGCGGGCCATCAGCAGCAGCGCGGTGAGCAGCCCGTCGCCGGTGGTGGCGTGGGCCGGCAGCACGACGTGCCCGGACTGCTCGCCACCGAGGGTGAACCCGCCGGCCCGCAGCTCCTCCAGGACGTAGCGGTCGCCGACGGCGGTGGTGCGCAGCGCGATCCCCGCCGCCTCCATGGCCAGGTGCAGCCCCAGGTTGCTCATGACGGTGGCGACGAGCGTGTCGTGGGCGAGCGTGCCCTGCTCGTGCATGGCCAGCGCGAGCACGGCGAGGATGCGGTCGCCGTCCACGACGTCGCCGCGGGCGTCGACGGCGAGGCACCGGTCGGCGTCGCCGTCGTGCGCGACGCCGAGGTCGGCGCCGTGGGCGCGCACCGCCTCCCGCAGCCCGTCGAGGTGGGTGGAGCCCACCCCGTCGTTGATGTTGAGCCCGTCCGGCTCGGCCGCGATCGCGACGACCTCGGCCCCGGCCCGCCGGTAGGCCTCCGGAGCCAGCGCCGAGGCCGCGCCGTGGGCGCAGTCGACGACGACCCGCAGCCCGGCGAGCGACCCGGCCGGTACCGCGGTGAGCAGGTGGGCGACGTAGCGGTCGCCGGCGTCGGGCAGGTCGCGGACCCGCCCGATGCCCGCGCCGGTGGGTCGGGGGCCGGCCGCGTCGAGCCCGGCGGTGACGGCGTCCTCGACCGCGTCGGGCAGCTTGTGCCCGCCCGCGCCGAACAGCTTGATCCCGTTGTCGGGCATCGCGTTGTGCGACGCCGAGATCATCACGCCCAGGTCGGCCCCGAGGGCGTCGACCAGGTGCGCGACGGCGGGCGTGGGCAGGACCCCGACCCGCAGCGCGTCGGCTCCCGCGGAGGTGAGCCCGGCGACGACGGCGGCCTCCAGCATCTCGCCGCTGGCGCGCGGGTCGCGGCCGACGACGGCCACGGGCCGGTGGGACCGGTCGCGTTCGGCGAGCACCCGGGCGGCGGACGCGGCAACGGCAACGGCGAGCTCCGGGGTGAGGAGCTCGCCGTTGGCCAGTCCGCGGATGCCGTCGGTGCCGAACAGTCGGCGACGGCCCACGGTCAGCGCTTGCTGTACTGGGGCGCCTTGCGGGCCTTCTTGAGGCCGTACTTCTTGCGCTCGATCACGCGGGCGTCGCGGGTGAGGAAGCCGGCCTTCTTCAGCGGCGGGCGGTCCTCGGAGTCGACCTCGATGAGCGCCCGGGCGATGGCCAGGCGCAGCGCGCCGGCCTGGCCCGAGGTGCCGCCGCCGTGCAGGTTGGCGAAGATGTCGAAGCGCTCGGTCTTCTCCACGAGCACCAGCGGCTCGCGGATGAGCTGCTGGTGCAGCTTGTTCGGGAAGTACGTCTCGAGCGACTTGCCGTTGAGCGTGAAGCCGCCGCTGCCGGGCATGAGGCGGACGCGGACGACGGCCTCCTTGCGGCGGCCGACGGTCTGCACGGGGCGGTCGGAGAAGACCGCCGGTGCGATCTCGCCCTCGCCGCCGACCTCGACCTCGAACTCGTCGTCGTAGGTGTCGGCCAGCTCGGTGGCCTCGGCGTCGACGGCGGCCTCGGCCACCTCGTCGAACTCGGGGGTGGTCACGGGCTGTCCTTCCTCGGGGGCGGTCACTGCGCGACCTGGGTGATCTCGAACGCCGCCGGCTGCTGCGCGGCGTGCGGGTGCGCCGGGCCGGCGTAGACCTTGAGCTTCTTGCCCATGGCGCGGCCGAGGCGGTTCTTCGGCAGCATGCCCTTGACGGCCTTCTCGACGAGGCGGTCGGGGTGCTTCTCGATCATCTCGCCGACCGAGCGCTGCTTGAGGCCGCCCGGGAAGCCGGAGTGCCGGTAGACGAACTTGTCGTCGCGCTTGCCGCCGGACACCGAGATCTTCTCGGCGTTGACGATGACGACGAAGTCCCCGGTGTCCATGTGCGGCGCGTAGGTGGGCTTGTGCTTGCCGCGCAGCAGCGTGGCGGCCTGGACGGCGAGCCGGCCGAGCACCACGTCCGTGGCGTCGATCACGTGCCAGGCGCGGGTGATGTCGCCGGGCTTGGGGCTGAACGTGGACACGGACCTACCTCTGTCGCTGCTGGGGCTCGTCGAACGCGCGCTCGGGAGCTGCTGTCGTCGTGCGGCGCTCCGGACGTGCGCCGAACGCCGGGGAGTCCCGGGTCACCGGCGCGTGCGCCACTGGCTGCACTACCGGTCATCGAGAATACCCGCCGTCCCTCCGGGCGACCCACCGGCCCCCCGGAGGGCCGCGCGGCTCACGCCCGCCAGAGCGCGGCGTTGGCCGTCTCCGTGCGCTGGTAGTTGTCGGCGGCCTGCCCGACGGTCTGCCGGGCCGTCACGAGGACGCCCCGCAGCTCGGCGAACGCGGCGTCCCAGGCCCGCTGGCGCTCCTGGTAGAACAGCGACGCCTCGCCGGTCCAGGTGGCGACCAGCGGACGCAGGTCGCTCTCGAGCGCGTCGATCGCGGTCTGCAGCCGGGTGATCGACCGCTCCATGTCGGTGACCGCGGCCTGCATGCCCGCGAACCGCACCATCATCTCACCCACGTCCCCGCGCCCCTCAGCCCAGCGCCGCGGAGATGGCGCCGACGTTGTCGACCTCGCGGTCCTCGGCGGCCTGGTAGGCCAGGCCGGACCCGGCGACGGCCCGCCCGATGTCGTGCAGGGCCGTCGTCATCCGCTGCGCCCCGGCGTCCCAGCGGGTCATGACGTCGCTGAACTGCACCTGCGCCGTGCTCCGCCACGACGCGCGCAGCGCCTCGAGGTCCCGGCGCAGCGTCGCCAGCTCGGCCCCGACGGCGCGCTGCGCCTCGTCGATGTCCTGCGCTGCCGTGGTCATGGCCGCGGTGTCCGTCCCGAATCCCTGCATTCCTGCGCTCCCCGCTCGGTGGTCGTGGTGCGGCGGACGGTGCCAGGTGCGGCGCGGCCCCGCGGGCGATCGGGAGAACCGTTCACGGACGGGAACGGCGGCCTCAGCCGCGCCGCAGGGTGGCGACGACCCCGGCGCACGCCGCGAGCACCGCAGCGGTGCCGGCGGTGGTGTGCCGGCAGCCCACGCTGAGCTGGCTCGGGCTGTCGAGCAGGACGAACCAGCGCACCGTGGTCGTGCTGGCGTCCTCGGTGTAGGCGGTGACGGCGCGGCCGGCGAAGCTCGCCCGGTCGTCGTACCCCGACAGGGCCCCGCCCGCCCGGAGCCCGGCGTCGTACACCGCCCGCAGCTCCTCCGCGGCGCGCTCGGGCTCCGCGGCCGCGTCGTAGCCCAGCGGGCTGCTCTCCACGACCACGAGGTCGCTGCCCTCGGGGGCCGCGAGGGGGGTGAGCAGCACGCGCCGCCGGTCGGGCCGACCGCCCGTGTGCGCCCAGCCCGCGGGGACGACGAAGCGGTAGTCGTACTGCGCCAGCAGCCCGGGCGGGCCGCCGGCCGCCGCGGGGGGCGCGAGGCGGTCCCCGACGGCGTGCAGGCCCGCGAGCAGCGCCACGGCCAGGACGGCGGCGGCCGCGCCGCGCAGGCGGCCCGCGCGGCGGGGGACGGGCGGGAGCAGCGGCGGGCGCGGGGGCGGCCGGGCGGGGGACGGGGCGGCCGCGGCGGGGCCGGCCAGGGCGGCGAGCACCCCGGCCGCCTCCGGCCGGGCCGCCACCCGCACGTCGGGCAGGCCCGCCGCGTCGAGGAGCTCGGCGAGCAGCGGCGTCCGCGCGACGCCGCCCGCGACGAGCACCGGCACGTCCCCGGGACCGGCCAGCGCGCGGGCGGCCACCACCAGCTCGCCCAGCGGCGCGCGCAGCACCTCCCGCACGGCGTCCGCGGCGACCGGCAGCGGCCTCCCGCCGGGCAGCGCGGCCTCCGCCGCCGGCAGCAGGGAGAGCGCCTCGCGGACGCGGCGGGCCTCCGCCCCCAGCTCGGGACGCCCCGCCCACGCCGGCCGCCGCGCGACGAGCAGGCCGGCGACCACCGCGTCGAGGTGCCGCCCGCCCGGCCCGGTCCGCCGCGCCGCCACCGCGCCGTCCCGCACCAGGACCGCCTCCCCGCGGTCGGCGCCCACGTCGAGCACCACCACCGGGCTCGGCCCGGGCTGCGCTGCGGCCATCGCCACCGCCGGGTCGGGGACGAGGGTGACCGCCCCCTCGGCCAGGCCCGCGAGCAGCGCCGCGAGGGGCAGCCGGGCGTCGATGTCGGTCTCGGCGACCACGGGACCGGCGGGACCGGTGCGGGCAACGCGTACCGTCGCCGTCCCCACCTGCACCGCCGCCGCGACCGGCGCGGTCACGGCGGGTCGGGCGCGGGCGGCAGCCACGCGAGCTGCACGCGCCGCGCCCCGTGCCGCCGGTCGACGAGCGTGCCGCGCCCGGGCGGCTGCGCGCTCGGCCGCAGCGACGCCACGAGCACCCCCTCGTCGGGGCTGCCGCTCATCACCAGGGTCGGCACCGCCAGCTCGCGCAGCCGGCCCAGCACGGGGTCGAACAGCGCCCGGCCCGCCCCGCCGCAGCGGCGGGTGACGACCAGGTGCAGCCCCACGTCCTTGGCCTGGGGCAGGAACTCCAGCAGCGGCAGCAGCGGGTGGGCGGCGCCCGACCCGGGGGCCGGGACCACCAGGTCGTAGTCGTCCACGAGCACGTACACGTCCGGACCGGACCACCAGCTGCGCTCCCGGAGCTGCCGGGCGGTGACGCCGGGCCCGGGGAGCCGGCGCCGCAGCGACGCCGCGACCTCCCGCACCGCGCCCGCGGTGGCCTCGGGCGTGCTCGTGCAGGAGACCAGGTGGCTCTCGGGCACCGCGCCGAGCAGGGTGCGGCGGTGGTCGACGACGACGACGCGCGCCTCGTCGGGGCGGTGACCCTCGACGACGCCGCGGGCGAGCAGCCGCAGCAGCGTCGTCTTGCCGCTCTCCGCGTCGGCGAAGCAGAGCAGGTGCGGCTCCGCGGCCGCATCCATCGCGACGAGCTCGAGCCGCTCCTCGTCGACGCCCAGCGGGATGCCGTCGGTGCCGGGCGGCGCCGGCGGGAGCCGGTCGTGGTCGAGCCGGTCGGGCAGGCGCCGGACCGCGGGGAACCCCGGGCCGGGCCAGGCCGCCGCGATCGCCGCGACCAGCGCGGCCGGGCCCCCTCCGGGACCGTCGGGCGCATCGGCGAGCCGGGGCGCGGCGAGCACCATCGGCGCCCCGTCGGGCGACAGGCCGTGGCCCGGCCGGGCCGGCACGGCGGCCGCCCGGCGCCGGTCGACCTCCGAGTCGCCCGGCTCCCCGAGGCGCAGCTCGAGGCGGGTGCCGCACAGGTCGCGCAGCGCGGGCCGCAGGTCGCTCCACCGCCCCGTCGTCAGCGCCAGGTGCACGCCCAGCGCCAGCCCGCGACCGGCCAGCTGCAGCAGCCGCTGCTCCAGGTCCTCGAACTCGGCGCGCAGCGTCGGGTGGCCGTCGACGACGAGCAGCACGTCGGTGGCCACCTCGCCGGGGAACTCCCCGCCGCGACGGCGCGCGCGGAAGTCCTCCACCGACGGCACCCCGTGCTCGCGGAACAGCCGCTCGCGGTGCGCGAGCAGGCCCGTGACCTCGGCGACGGTGCGCCGCACCAGCTCGGGCGCGAGCCGGTCGGCCACGGTGCCGACGTGCGGCAGCCCCGCGAGCGGGGCGAGCGCGCCCCCGCCGAAGTCGAGCACGTGCACGCCCAGCTCGTCGGGCGTGTGCGCCAGCGCGAGCGCCAGCACGCAGGTGAGCAGCGCCGTCGACTTGCCCGCCCGCGGACCGCCCACCAGCGCCAGGTGGCCGGCCGCGCCGGACAGGTCGAGCAGCAGCCGGTCGCGGCGCTGCAGGTAGGGCCGGTCGACCAGCGCCACCGGCACCCGGAGCCCACCACCGCGCCCGCCGCTGGCGGCCAGGCCGCGCCCGGGTACCGGTCGGGGGGCGCCGACCAGCTCGTCCAGCGGCGGAGGGTCGCCCAGCGGCGGCAGCCAGACGCGGTGGGCCGCCGGGCCGAGCCCGTGCAGCGCCGCGACCACGGACTCCAGCACCGACACCCCCTCCCCGCCGGGCTGCTCCGGGAGCGGCGCCGGGTCCGCGACGGGGTCCGCCGGCACCGGCCGGACCCCGAAGAGGTGCACCCGCCGCGCGGTGGCGGACGCCCGGGCCGGGCGCGGCGGGGCCTGCGCGGGCCCGGACACGTAGGCGGAGCGGAACCGCACGAGCTCGTCGGTGCCGGTGGCCAGGAACGCGACGCCCGGGGTGGCGGGCAGCTGGTGGGCGTCGGGCACGCCGAGGACGGTGCGCGACTCGGCGGCGGAGAACGTGCGCAGCGCGATCCGGTAGGACAGGTGCGACTCGAGCCCGCGCAGCCGCCCCTCCTCCAGCCGCTGGGAGGCCAGCAGCAGGTGCAGGCCGAGCGAGCGGCCCAGCCGGCCGATCGTCACGAACAGCTCGAGCAGCTCCGGGCGCTGGGCGAGCAGCTCGGAGAACTCGTCGACGACCACCAGCAGGGCCGGCAGCGCCGGGAGGTGCGCGCCCGCCGGCGTACGGCGGGCCGCGGCGTGGTCCAGGACGCTCGTGAGGTTGCCCGCCGCGCGCAGCTGCTCCTGCCGGCGGGTGATCTCCCCGGCGAGCGCGTCGGCCATGCGGTCCACGAGCGCCAGCTCGTCGGCCATGTTCGTGATGACGGCGGCCACGTGCGGCAGCCCCGCCATGCCCAGGAACGTCGCGCCGCCCTTGAAGTCGACCAGGACGAGGTTGAGGTCCTCCGGGGAGTGCGTGGCGGCCAGCCCGAGGACCAGCGTGCGCAGCAGCTCGCTCTTGCCCGACCCGGTGGCGCCGATGCACAGCCCGTGCGGCCCGCTGCCGCCCTGCGCGGCCTCCTTGAGGTCGAGGACGACGGGCGCGCCGTGGTCGTCGCACCCGATCGGGACGCGCAGGCGGTCGGCCGCGACCGTCCGCCGGCGCGCCCACCGGGCCGGGACGTCGTCCCGGCCGGGCTGCAGGCCCAGCAGCTCCGGCAGGCCGGTCCCGCCGCGCGGCGCGGACGGGCCGGGACCGGTCGAGCCACCGGGGCGGTAGCGCGCCAGCCGGCGGGCGAGGGCGAGCGCCTCGGCCGCGCCGAGCGCGTCCGGCACGCCGATCGCCCGCGCGCCGGCGTCGGGCGCCTCCGGGTCGGGGTCGAGACGGTGCAGCGATCCCGGCCCGACGAGCAGCCGGACCACCGACGGTGCGGCGCGCCGACCGGGCGGCGGCCCGACCCGCAGCACGGTGACCCCGGCGACGCCCGCCCACGGGCCGGGGCCGTCGAGCGTCTCGTCGACGACGACGAGCAGGTGCGGCTCCCCCGCCCCGGTGCCGGCGGGCCGCCCGGCCAGCTCCGGCGCGAACCAGCGCCGCACCGCGTCGACGTCGGTGGTGAGCGTGCGCAGCGGCCCGATCGCGTCGCGGCGCCGCGGGTGCGCGGCGTGCGGGAGCCACTTGCACCAGTCCCAGTCGGCGGCGCGGGCGGGCGGCGCCACGACCGCGAGCAGGGCATCGGCCGGGCTGTGCAGCAGCGCGTACTGGGCGACGAGGGCGCGCGCCAGGTCGCGCGCCGGGCGCAGGTCGGCCGAGTCCGCGGCGGGTTCGAGCCACACGGTGGAGCTGTCGCGCAGCGACAGCGCGACGGGCAGGCCGTCGACGACGGCGTGGCCCACCAGGAAGCGGCGCAGCGCGAGCGCGGTGATCGGCTCGACGCCGTCGGCCGGGCCGGTCCGCGGGACGACGAGGCGGGCGGCGAGCCGCTGGGGACCGCGGCCGACGCGCAACCGCCCGAAGTCCTCGTCGGCCGGGCGGCGCTCCCACAGCCGGCCGGCGGCGAGCACGGCGGGCCACGCGGCGGCGTCGGGCAGCGCCGTCTCCAGCGCCGCGCGCTGCGCGGCCGCCACGGCGCGGACGCGCCCGCGCAGCTGGGCGAGGTGGCGCAGGTAGTCGCGGCGGTCCTCGTCGACCCCGGCGGTGCGGGCGCCACCACCGCGCCCCGCGCCGGTGGCCAGCACGGCCAGCGAGGACACCAGGAACATGCCGCCGAACAGCCAGGACGTCGGGTTGCGCGGCAGCACGGCGACGATCCCGACCGAGGCCAGCACCACGACCACGGGCAGCAGGCGCGCCAGCAGCCCGCCCGGCACCACCCTCTCCGGCTCCGGCGGCGCCTCCACGGGCAGCTCGCCGTCGGGGAGCCGCGGCACCGCGCGGGGGGGCCGCACCACCTCGACCGTGCCCATCGCGCCCTCCGACGAGTTGTGCGGAACGCCCGCGCGGGAGGCCGGGCGCCGGGATAGTAGGCAGCCGGCCCGCCCCGCCGGCGCCGTTCGGCAGAACCCGACCCCGAGGAAGGAGCGCCGCGTGCACCCCCTCCCGCCCGCGGCCCCGGAGGCCGGCCCGGTGCCCTACGCGCGCGTGACCCTGCTGGCGCCGCGCGGGCGGGTCGACGTGGCCCTGCCCGGGGACGTGCCCGTCGGCGAGCTGGTGCCGATGGTCCTGGAGCTGGTCGGCGAGCCGCGCGGCGGCCGGGTGCGGCCGTGGCGGCTCTCCGGTGGCACCGGGGGGCCGCTGCCCGCCGGCGCGACCCTCGACGAGCTCGGGGTGCTCGACGGCGAGCTGCTGCGCCTCGCCCCGGACGCGCCACCGCCCCCACCGCCGGTGTTCGACGACCCGGTGGACGCGGTGGCCGCCGGGGCCGGGGAGGGCGCGCCGGTCGGCGCGGCCGGGGCCGTGCTCGCGCTGGTGGGGGCGGCGGCCCTGCTCCTCGCCGCCACCGGGTCGGCGCCCGGGGCCGATGGCTGGGGCGTCGCGGCGGTCGTGGCGGCCGTCCTCGGTGCCGTCGCGGCGCTCGCCGTGGCGCACGCGGCCGCGCGGGCGGAGGGTCGCGACGGCGCCGGGAACCGCCCGCCCGCGCCGGCCGGGCTCGCCGCCCTCGCGGCCGTCCCGCCGGCCGCGGCCGCGGGCTGGGCCGCCGCGCCGGGCGCGCCCCCGGCCGCGCGCCTGGTGCTCGCCGCGGCGGCGGCGGGCGCGGTCGCCGGCCTCGGCCTGGTCCTGCTCCGCGCGGTCGTTCCGGCGCTCGTCGCGGTGGTGGTGGCTGCGGTCCCGGTCGGGGTGGCGGCGGCGGTGCACCTGCGCCTGGCCGTCCCGGCGCCCGCGCTGGCGGCCGCGCTCGTGGTCGTGGCGGTGGTGCTCGGCCCGGTGCTGCCCCGGGTCGCGCTGCGGCTGGCGGGCCTGCCGCTGCCCGTGGTGCCGGCCGACGCGGACGACCTCGCCGCCGCCCCGGCGCACGACCCGCCCCCCGACGAGCTGGCGGCGCGCGCCGCGCTGGCGCGGGGCCACCTCGCGGGCCTGGTCGGCGGGGTGTCGCTGCCGGCCGCCCTGGCCGCGCCGGTCGCGGCCGGGGGCGGCGGCTGGACGGGTCCGGTGCTGGGCGTGGTGGCCGTCGCCGTGCTCGGGCTGCGCGCGCGGGGCTTCGCCGATCCGGGCCCGCGCCGCACGCTGCTCCTCGCCGCCGCGGCGTCCGGGGGGCTGCTCGCGGCCGTCGTCGCCGTCGTCGGGAGTCCCGGCGCCCGGGTCGCCGTCGCGGCCGCGGTGCTGGTCGTCGGCGGCGCCGTGGCCGCGCTGGACCTCCCCGCCGGTTCCGGTCCGCTGGGATCGCCGGTCGCCCGACGGACCGTCGACGTGGTGGAGGGCGTGGTGGTGGCGCTGTCGGTGCCGCTGGCGCTGGGGGCGATGGGCCTCTACGAGCTGGTGCGCGGTCTGTGAGGCGCGCGGTCCTGGCCGGCGCCGTGGCCGCGCTGGTGCTGGTGCTGGCGCCGAGCGTCGCGGCGGCGGGCGAGCCCGTCCCACCGGCGCCGCCGCCGGTGCCGGGGCCCGCGCCGGCCGGCGAGCGCCCGGGGCCCGCGCCCGGCCTGCGCCCGCCGGCCCGGTGCACCCCGCCGGTCGCCGGCACGGGTGCCCCGGACGGGCCGAGCGCCGCCGACCGGCTCCGGCTCGACGCGGTGCACGAGCTCGCCACCGGCGCCGGCGTGCTCGTCGCAGTGATCGACACCGGGATCGCGCCGCACCCCCGGCTGGCCGGCCGCCTGCGCGGCGGCGGCGACCACCTCACCGGCGGTGACGGCCTCGACGACTGCGACGGCCGCGGCACCGCCGTCGCGGGCCTGCTCGCGGCCGCCCCGTCCGCCGACGACGAGGTGGTGGGCGTGGCGCCGGGCGCGGAGCTGCTCGCGATCCGGCAGTCCAGCCCGTCCCACGCCGTGCCCGGTCCGGGCGGGGGCCTGCGCCCGGCCGGGGACCTCGCGTCGCTGGCCGAGGCCCTCGTGCTGGCCGTGCGGGCGGGTGCCGACGTCGTCACCGCGTCCGAGGCCGTCTGCCTCGGTCCCGAGCAGGCGGCCCGCGACGGCGCCGCGCTGCAGGGCGCGCTGCGGCGGGCGGCCGAGGCGGACGTCGTGGTGGTGGCGGCGGCCGGCGACGCCGGCGCCGGGGGGTGCGCCGAGCCCGGCGCCGCCGGTGCGGGGACCGGCCGGGTCGCCCTGCCGGGCTGGTACGACGACGACGTCGTCACCGTGGGCGCGACCGGTCCCGACGACCGCCCGGCGCCGTTCACGGTCCCCGGGCCGTGGGTCGACCTCGCCGCGCCCGGCACGGACCTGCGCACGCTGGCCGTGGGCGGCGGCGTCACCGCCGACCCCGTGTCGGGCACCGGCTCCTCCGCCGCGCGGGTGGCGGGGCTGGCCGCGCTGCTGCGGGAGCGCTTCCCGGAGCTGTCGGCCGCGCAGGTCGTGGCCCGCATGACGGCGACGGCCCGGCCCCCGGCCGGCGGGGTGGACGCCGCCGTGGGTGCGGGGGTGGTCGACCCGCTGGCCGCCCTCACCGCCGACCTCCCGGCCGCGAGCGGGGACTCCCGTCCGGTGCTGCCGGGCACGGTGCCGGTGGCGCCGTCGGCTCCTGTGCCGCCGGTGGACGCGGCGCTGGGCGGGGTGCTGGTCGTGGCCGCGGGCGCGGCCGTGGTGCTCCGCCGCCGTCCCGGCCGGTCCTGACCTCACCCCGCGGGGAGCACGTCCACGGTCCGCACCACCTGCTGCACGTCGAGCGCGGGGCCCACGGGCAGCAGGCGCAGCGCCGCCTCCGGGGCGGGCTCGGCCGCGGTGACCCCGAGGGCCGCGGCCGTCTCGTCGTCGACGACGCCGTGGGCGACGCCGGAGCCGGAGACCAGCCACAGCGGACCGGCTCCGGGCGGGCGCCCCGGGGCGGTGGCGCGCACGGCCCCGCCCCCGCCGGGCACAAGCACCACCGCGTCGGCGCCGGTGCCGCCGGCCTGCGCGAGGTCGACGGCCGCGGCCCCGGCGGGCACGGGCAGTCCGCCGGCGACGAGGACGGAGCCCGCCCGGTCGCCGCCGCCCGTCCACGTCCAGCACACGACGGGCGCGTCCGCGGGGTCGTGCACGTCCGGCACGGCGGCGGGCCAGCCCGCGGTGTCCACCGCGGTGGCGTCGGCGGACCGGGCGACGACGTCCGGCCCGACCGCGTGCTCCGCCGCCCCCGCGGCCCGCAGGACGCCGGCGAGGGGGCCCGGCACCTCCTGCAGGCCGTCGCCGAGCACCACCCAGTGCCGGGGCGCCCCCGAGTCCACGCCGCCGCCGACGAGGACGTCCCCGACCCGGCCGGGCACCCCGTCCGGCCCCGGGTCCCCGGCCCCCGGCACCCGCGGCGTCCGCAGCGGCGCGCCCTCGGCGACCGCGTCCACCAGGCCCGGCGACGCGGGCCGCGGCGCGGTGCCGGTGAGCCCGAACGCCACCAGCGCGGGCCGGTCGTCGGGGTCGACCCGGTGCCGCCGCCCGCCGGTGAGCAGCCACGTGCCGCCCCCGCGGACGGCCACCAGCGCGGCCCCCGGCGGGCCGGCAGCGGGCAGCGCGGCGCCACCGACGACCACGGTGCGCGGGTCGCCCTCCCCCGCCTCGTCGCACACCGCCCAGGCGGCCGGCACGACCGCGCCGTCGAGCCGGACGCCCGCCGCTCCCGCGACGTCGGCGGCGGCGGTGCGCGGGGCGTCGGCCAGGGCGGCGTCGGCGATCGCCACCGGCACGGCCGTCGCCGGGTCGGCCGTGCTCGCCCCGCCCGCGCGGAGGGCGGCGAGCACCAGCCGCGCCGCCGCCAGGTTCGCCACCGGGACGAGCCGGGAGCCGTCGGCCACCACGTAGACGCCCCCCGAGCCCGAGGCGAGCACCACCGACCGCGACCGCCAGTCCGGTGCCGGCACCAGGAGGGCGTACACGGCGACGGCGGCGACCGCGAGCACCCCGAGCACCACCCCGGTCAGGGCCGCGCGGCGCTGCGAGCGGAGCTGCTCGTGCAGCGGCACGGCGTCCCCCCGCACCAGCGCGGACTCCAGCCGGCGCAGCCCGAAGCGGTACGCGTCGGCCTGGTCGCGGGTGGCCGGGGCCCGGGTCGGCGCGGCGTCGGGGCGCACGCCCGGACGCTAGCCCGCCGACGCCGGGCGCCGGGGCCGTTCGGGAGAACCCGTCAGGGGACCTGGCCGATGTCCTCGAACCACAGCTCCGGGCGCGCGGCGATGAAGTCCCGCATGAGCGCGGCGCAGCGCTCGTCGTCGAGCACGGTGACCGCGACGCCGTGCTCGGCGAGCCAGTCGTGCCCACCGGAGAACGTGCGCGCCTCGCCCACCACCACGGCGCCGATCCCGAACTGCCGCACCAGCCCCGAGCAGTACCAGCACGGCGACAGCGTGGTGACCATGGTCGTGGACCGGTAGTCGCGCTGCCGCCCGGCCGCCCGGAACGCCGCCGTCTCGGCGTGCATCGACGGGTCCCCGTCCTGGACGCGGCGGTTGTGGCCGCGCCCGAGCAGCGTGCCGTCGGCGGCGAACAGGGCGGCCCCGATCGGGATCCCGCCCTCGGCCAGCCCGGCCCGGGCCTCGTCGAGCGCGACGTCGATCATCTCCTGCACCGGCCCACCCTACGACGGGCCCACCCGTGCCTCCCGGTCCTCGCCCTCGGGGGTGGTGCGGAGGCGGCGGGTCACCGACGCCCGGGCGGCCAGGTCCTCCGGCGCGGGGTAGTCCACCCCCACGAGCGTCAGGCCGTGGGCCGGGGCCACCGGCACCTCGCTCGCCCGTTCCCGGCGGGCCAGCAGCGCCGACGGCCAGTCCGGTCCGCGCCGGCCGCGGCCGACGTCGAGCAGGGCGCCGACGAGGCTGCGCACCATGGAGTGGCAGAAGGCGTCGGCGGCGACGGCGGCGGTGACGACGCCGTCCGGCTCCGCGGTCCAGGCCAGCTCCTGCAGCGCGCGCACGGTGGTCGCGCCCTCGCGCCGCCGGCAGAACGCGGCGAAGTCGTGCTCGCCGAGCAGCCGCTGCGAGGCGGCGTTCACCGCGTCGACGTCGAGCGGGTGCGGCCAGGCGAGGGTGTCGCGGGCGCGCAGCGGCTCGGCCCCGTGCGGGGCGGTGGCGACGCGGTAGCGGTAGTGGCGGCGCAGCGCGGAGAAGCGGGCGTCGAACGCGTCCGGCACGGGCGTGACCGCGCGCACCCGGACGTCGCAGGGGAGCAGCCGGGCGAGCTTGCGCACCAGCCGGTCGGGTTCCACGTCCGCGGGCAGGTCGGCGTGGCACACCTGCCCGGTCGCGTGCACGCCGGCGTCGGTGCGCCCGGCCACGGTGAGCCGCACCTCGGCGCGGCACGCCACGGACAGCGCTCCGGCGAGCTCGCCGTACACGGTGCGCAGCCCGGGCTGCGCCGCCCAGCCGGAGAAGTCGGTGCCGTCGTAGGCGACGTCGAGCCGGAACCGCGCGGTGGGCCCGGGCTCCGGGGGCGGTGCCGCGCGGGGGTCCGGGGCGGCGTCGGGGTGCAGGGCGGGCACCGCGCAAGGCCCGGGCGGGCCCTGGCCGGGCCGGGGGTCGCGGTACCAGGGGGGCGGGCCGGCGCCGGTCGGCGGAACGGGGCCGGGCCCGCCGTCCGGAGGGACGGCGGGCCCGGCGGGGTCCAGCGGAGTGATCAGGACTCCTCGTCAGTCCCCGCGCGACGAGCCGGGCCGCGAGAACCCGGCGGCCTCGGCGGCCTCCGGGGTCGCGAACCACACCTCGGCCACGGTCCGGTCGTACGACGACGAGCCGGGCACGTGGTAGAGCATCGAGTCGGCGTTGCCCTTGATGTCGAAGCCCTCCGGCGCCTGCTGGGGGTCGTCCAGCGGGGCGTGGCTGCCCTCGCCGTACGGCGCCTCGGCGGTGCCGGCGGCCTCCTCGGCGGACGCGGCCGCGTCGAGCGCCTCGTCCTGCGTCCCGCTGCCCTCGGGGGCCGCGGTGGCGACGTCGAGCGCCTGCTCCGAGACCTCCTCGGCCGCCTTCTCCACGTCCGTCCCGGAGGCCGGCGTCGCGGTCGTGTCGGCCGGAGCCGTCTCCTCTGCGTCGGCCCCGGCGGCCGGCGCAGCGGTGCCGGCGGCCGGGGCCGCCTTGCGCTGCGACCCGGCCGAGCGGCGGGCGCGGTCGGCCTCGTCGGTGACCGTCTTCTGCGCGACCAGCTCGATCACGGCCATGGGGGCGTTGTCGCCCTTGCGCGGCAGCGTCTTGGTGATGCGCGTGTAGCCGCCCTCGCGGTCGGCGAAGAACGGGCCGATGTCGTGGACGAGGGTGTGGATGACGTCCTTGTCCCGGATGACCTTGGCGATCTCGCGGATGTTGTGCAGGTCGCCGCGCTTCGCCTTGGTGATCAGCTTCTCGGCGTAGGGCCGCAGCTTGCGGGCCTTGGCCTCGGTGGTCGTGATCCGCCGGTGCTGGAACAGCGACGTCGCCAGGTTGGCCAGGATCAGCCGCTGGTGCGCGGGAGAACCGCCGAGGCGGGGCCCCTTGGTGGGCTGAGGCATGACTACAACTGCTCCGTTTCTGCGTAGTCCTGGCCGTCGTCGCCGAACGGCTGGTCGGGGTCGAACCCTTCGGAGCCGTACTCGGCGGCCGCGGCCGACGGGTCGAACCCGGGCGGGCTGTCCTTGAGCGCGAGCCCGAGGCCGACGAGCTTCATCTTGACCTCGTCGATGGACTTCGCGCCGAAGTTGCGGATGTCGAGCAGGTCGGCCTCGCTGCGGCCGACGAGCTCGCCCACGGTGTGGATGCCCTCGCGCTTGAGGCAGTTGTAGGAGCGGACCGTCAGGTCGAGCTCCTCGATCGGCATCGCGAAGGCCGCGATGGTGTCGGCCTCCTGCGGCGAGGGGCCGATCTCGATGCCCTCGGCGTCGACGTTGAGCTCGCGGGCGAGCCCGAACAGCTCGACGAGGGTCTTGCCGGCCGAGGCCAGCGCGTCGCGCGGGGTGATCGAGGGCTTGGTCTCGACGTCGAGCACCAGCTTGTCGAAGTCGGTGCGCTGCTCGACGCGGGTGGCCTCGACCTTGTAGGTCACCTTGAGGACCGGCGAGTAGATCGAGTCGACCGGGATGCGGCCGATCTCGGCGCCGGTGGCCTTGTTCTGCATGGCCGGGACGTAGCCGCGACCGCGCTCGACGACGAGCTCCACCTCGAGGCGGCCCTTGTCGTTGAGCGTGGCGATGTGCAGGTCCGGGTTGTGCACGGTGACGCCGGCCGGCGGGACGATGTCGCCCGCGGTGACCGGACCGGGGCCCTGCTTGCGCAGGTACATCGTGACCGGCTCGTCCTCCTCGGAGGAGACCACCAGCTCCTTGAGGTTCAGGATGATGTCGGTGACGTCCTCCTTCACCCCCGGGACGGTGGTGAACTCGTGCAGGACGCCGTCGATGCGGATGCTGGTGACGGCCGCGCCGGGGATGGACGACAGCAGCGTGCGCCGGAGCGAGTTGCCCAGCGTGTAGCCGAAGCCGGGCTCCAGGGGCTCGATGACGAACCGGGAGCGGGTGTCGACGACCGAGTCCTCGGACAGGGTCGGACGCTGAGAGATCAGCACGGGATGGGCCCTCCTTCAGGCCTGCGGCAACCGCTATTTGATGCCGCAGTGGCCCCCGGCCCCTCCCTGCGGGACCGGGGGTGTCGAGCTGCTACTTGGAGTAGAGCTCGACGATCAGCTGCTCGCTGACCTGCGTGTCGATCTGGGCACGCTCGGGCAGCTGGTGGACGAGGATGCGCAGCGTCGACGGCACGACCTGGAGCCAGGCCGGCACCGGACGGTCGCCGACGAGCTCCTTGGCGATCACGAACGGGTCCATGGCCATCGACTTCGGGCGCACGTCGATGATGTCGTACTGCGACACGCGGTAGCTGGGGATGTCGACCTTGTGGCCGTTGACCAGGAAGTGGCCGTGGTTCACCAGCTGGCGGGCCATGTTCCGGGTGCGGGCGAGGCCCGCGCGGTACACGACGTTGTCCAGGCGCGACTCGAGGATCTGCAGCAGGTTGTCGCCGGTCTTGCCCTGGCGGCGGTTGGCCTCCTCGTAGTAGCGGCGGAACTGCCGCTCGAGGACGCCGTAGCCGAAGCGCGCCTTCTGCTTCTCCTGCATCTGCAGGAGGTACTCGGTCTCCTTGATCCGGATCCGGCCGTGCTGGCCGGGCGGGTAGGGACGGCGCTCGAAGGCCTGGTCGCCCCCGACGAGGTCGACCTTGAGACGACGCGACTTGCGCGTCATGGGTCCGGTGTAGCGAGCCATGTCTACTCAGTCCTCCCCTAGACCCGGCGCCGCTTGGGCGGGCGGCAGCCGTTGTGCGGCTGCGGGGTCACGTCGGAGATCGTGCCGACCTCGAGGCCGGCGGCCTGCAGGGAGCGGATCGCGGTCTCGCGACCGGAGCCCGGGCCCTTCACGAACACGTCGACCTTCTTCATGCCGTGCTCGGCGGCCTTGCGGGCGCAGTTCTCGGCGGCCATCTGCGCCGCGAACGGCGTGGACTTGCGCGAGCCCTTGAAACCGACGTGGCCGGCGGAGGCCCACGCGATCACCGCACCGGTCGGGTCCGTGATGGACACGATGGTGTTGTTGAAGGTGCTCTTGATGTGCGCGTGGCCGTGAGCGACGTTCTTCTTCTCCTTGCGGCGGACCTTCTTGGGTCCGGCCGCCGTGCGGGGACGACCCGGCATTACTTCTTACCTGCCTTCTTCTTGCCCGCCACGGTCTTCTTCGGACCCTTGCGGCCGCGGGCGTTGGTCTTGGTGCGCTGGCCGCGCACCGGCAGGCCCCGGCGGTGCCGGATCCCCTGGTAGCAGCCGATCTCGATCTTGCGACGGATGTCGGCCTGCACCTCGCGGCGCAGGTCGCCCTCGACGCGGAAGTTCGTCTCGATGTACTCGCGGAGCTGCGCGAGCTGCTCGTCGGTGAGGTCCTTCGAGCGCAGGTCCCGGTCGATGCCGGTGGAGGACAGGATCTCCAGGGAGCGGGTGCGACCGATCCCGAAGATGTAGGTCAGCGCGATCTCCATCCGCTTGTCGCGGGGGAGGTCGACGCCGGAGAGGCGTGCCATGCGGTGTGTGTCTCCTCGTGGGCCAGGTCTGCCCGACGCCCGTCCCGGACTCGCCCGGGCCCCGGCCTGGTCCCGGGGGTGACCCGCGCCCGAGTGGCGCGGGAGGTGCGTCAGGTTCGTCTGTGTTGCTGGGCTGTGCTGTGTCGCGTCGCTCTGCGGGGAGCGGTGATCAGCCCTGGCGCTGCTTGTGGCGCAGGTTCTCGCAGATCACCATGACCCGGCCGTGACGGCGGATCACCTTGCACTTGTCGCAGATCTTCTTGACGCTCGGCTGGACCTTCACGTCCGTGTGCTCTCTGTTGAGGGGTGGTGTCGTACTGCTGCGGTCGGGGGCGGGGCCCCCGGCCTACTTGTAGCGGTAGACGATGCGGCCACGGGTGAGGTCGTAGGGGGACAGCTCCACGACCACCCGGTCCTCGGGGAGGATCCGGATGTAGTGCTGCCGCATCTTCCCGCTGATGTGCGCGAGGACCCGGTGGCCGTTCTCCAGCTCCACGCGGAACATCGCGTTCGGCAGTGGTTCGACGACCCGGCCCTCGACCTCGATAGCCCCGTCCTTCTTGGCCATGTCCTCCGCGTTCCGTGACGAGTGTGCGTACTCTGGGCGGCACGCCACGACCCGGGACCCGATGGCCCACGACAGGCACGACGGACACCGGCGCAGAGGCGCGCCGAAGCACCAGTGTACGTGCTCCGCGCGCCGGGCCGTCGACGGGGTGGCACCACCCGTAACCGCCTTGACCTGCACCCCGGTCCAGGTGGTCACATGGCTGTCGTGCCCGATCACGTCCCCGCGACCGCCGTCCCCCGGACGCGCCTCCCCCGGCCGCTGCGGCCCTTCCGCCACCGCGACTACCGCCTGCTCGTCGCGTCGATGGCGGCGTCGCTGTTCGCCAGCGGCATGTGGACCGTCGCGCTGGTCTACCAGGTCATCGCGCTGGGCGGGGGGCCGTCGGAGCTGTCGCTGGTGATGGCCGCCCTGTCGGCGGGCCTGCTGACGAGCGTGCTGATCGGCGGTGTGGCGGCCGACCGGCTGCCCCGCCGGGCGCTGCTGGTCGGTGTCGAGGTGGCGCGGATCTGCACCGTCGGGCTCATCGCCGCGCTGTCGCTGACCGGGGTGCTGCAGCTGTGGCAGCTCTGCGCCGTCGCGTTCGTCGTCGGCGCGGCGGAGGCGTTCTTCTTCCCCGCCTACTCCGCGCTGCTGCCCACGATGCTGCCCCCCGACGAGCTGCTCGCCGCGAACGGCGTCGAGGGGATGGTGCGCCCGATCGCGCTGCAGGCGCTGGGGCCGGCGCTGGCCGGCCTGCTCGTCGGCGCGCTCGTGCCGGGCGCGGCGCTGGCCGTCGCGACAGCGGTGTACGGCGTCGCGCTCCTGCCGCTGCTCGCCATGCGGGTCGCGCCCGTCGTGCCCGCGGCCGGGGGAGGCAGCTCGGCGCTGGGCGACCTGCGCGAGGGCTTCGGCTACTTCGTGCGCACCGGGTGGCTCTTCGTCACCCTCGTGTTCGCGACGCTGCTCGTGCTCGTCGTGATCGGGCCGATCGAGGTGCTGGTGCCGTTCGCGGTGCGCGACCAGACCGGTGCGGGACCGGAGGGCTACGCGTTCGTCCTCGCCGGCTACGGCGTGGGCGGGGTCGTGGGCTCGCTCCTCGCCTCGGCCACCCGGCTGCCGCGGCGCTACCTCACGGTGATGATCCTGCTGTGGGGCCCGGGGTCGGCCCCGCTGGTGGTCATGGGGCTCACCGACCAGCTGTGGCTGATGGCGCTGGCCGCCCTGGCCGTCGGTGCGGCGCACTCGATCGCGACGGTCATCTGGGGCACGCTGCTGCAGCGCCGGGTGCCCCCGCACCTGCTCGGCCGGGTGTCGAGCCTGGACTTCTTCGTCTCGCTCGCGCTCATGCCGGTGTCGATGGCGCTGGCGGGGCCGGTGGCCGACGCGCTCGGCGTGCCGCTGACGTTCGTGCTCGCCGGCACGATCCCGGTGTTCCTCGCGATCGCGGCGATCCTGCTCGGGCGCCTCCCGGCCGACGAGATCGCCCACCCCCTGGACCCGCCCCCGGAGGAGGCTCCCGCCGGAGCACCGGCTACGCGCGGTGCGGCGGCATCCGGAACCACAGCATCGGGTTGACCGTCGTCCCCCGGGCCCCGGTGATCCCCAGCTCGCGGCGCAGGTCGACGAGGGCGGCGAACGCGGCGGGGTCGCGGCGGCGGGCGGCGGTGAACCAGGGCGCGCCGCGCGCGGCCAGCCAACGGGTCACGACGGCGCCCTCGGAGAGCGGGACGGTCCACCGGTGGTGGTAGACGTCGTGCACGCTCACCGGGATCCCCGCCGGGACCAGCGGGAACAGCTCGGCGAGGAACCAGCGGGCGAACCGGCCGGTGTGCGCGGCGTCGACGAAGAGGTAGCCGGCGTCGCGGGGCACCTCGGCGAGGTTCTGCCGGACGTCGCCGCCGACGAACCGCCACCGGTCGGCCGCGAGCGCGGGCGGCACGCTGCGCACGACGTGGTCGACGCGGTCGAACGAGTGCAGCCGTCCGCTGCCGTTGTCGTGCAGCGCCCGCAGGATCCAGGTCGTGGACCAGCCGTGGAACGTCCCCAGCTCCACGACGTGCGCCGGTCGCGCGTGCCGCAGCAGCAGGTAGGTGACCTCGGCCTCCACGTCGTCGAGCTGGGGCACGACCGACGGGGTCGCCGCGAGGAACGCCCGCTGGGCGGCGACGGCCTCGCGGAGCGCGTCGGCGTGCTCGCGGTAGAGGCCCGTGACCAGGGCGAGATCGACCACGGTCAGCCCCAGCCCAGCACGGAGGCGTCGCGGGGGTGCTCGACGCCGCAGCGCAGGCCCGCCTCCCACCGTCCGCCCGGTGGGACCTCGACGACCCACTCCAGGCGGCCGAGCTCGTCGCGGGAGGTCGGCTCCGGGCGCACGGCGACGTCGACGACGCCGACCTCGGCCGCCCGCGACACCGGCAGGCGGTCGCGGACGGTGACCCGGGCGGGGGTGGCGCGCCGGTTGGTGACGGTGGTCGTCCAGCCCTGCACGGTGCGCCGGCTGCTGCCGAAGCGCGCCTTCTGCGCGGTCCGCTCGACCTGCTCGCGCTCCACCACCACCTGGTCGTCCAGGCCGAGCGCGAGCTCCACCTCCTCCCCCGGCGGCGTCGTGCCCAGCCGCGTCGTGCCGACGAAGGCGTCGCCGGAGAACGTCGCCACCGGACCGCCGAGCAGCACGTGCCCCGAGGTGTTGACGACCGTGGCGCGCACGTGGACGTCCGGGCCGAGCGCGGGGGCGGTGAGGTGGTCCAGCCGCGCCGGGGTGGCGAACGTCGTGACGGTGGTGCGGTGCGGCGCCCCATCGCCGGGCACCGCGGTCGGCCGCGGCAGGCGCCAGGTGGCCGCCACCCCCGCCGTGTCGGCGACGGGCTGGGCCTCCAGCACCACTGCGTCGGCGGCGAACTCGGTGACGGCCCGGGCGGCCCGCGGCACCGTCCCGTGGGCTGCGGCGGCCATCGGCACCGGCATCGGCGGGAGGGGCCGGTGCAGGTCGATCCACCACGGCTCCAGCTCGGGCAGCGTCGTCGCGGACGCCGGCCGGGCGGTGGACAGGGCGAGCGCGCAGGGCGGCCAGTCCTCGCCCGTGCTCTGCGTGACCACCCCGTACCAGGTGAGGTGCACCTGGCCGCCGTCGTCGAGGCGGGCGTCGTAGGCCGACGACCAGCCGGCGCCGGGCACGACGTAGCCGATCTCCAGCTCCACCTCGCCGGCCCCGTCGCTCTCCACGGCCACCACCGCCTCGCGCCGCCGGCGCCGGCCGGACCCGGCCAGGCGGGCCAGCTCGGCCTGCGCCGCCGCCCGGGCGTGCTGGGCGCGGGCCCGGCGCTCCGCGGTGCCCGCCCGGCGCGCGGCCACCCCGGCCAGCTCGGCGGCCACCGCGGCGCCGATCTCCCCGATCCGCGACGCGTCGACCGCGCCCTCGGCCAGCCCGGCCGCGAGCCGGTGCCCGCTGGTGCGGGCCAGCCGCTGCAGCATCTCCTCGCGCGCCGCCTCGCCCGCGTCGGTGCCGTCGAGGTCGGCGATCTCCCGCTCGGCCGCCCGCAGCGCCTCCTCCGCGGCCCGGACCCGCTCGTCCGGGACGTCGACGAGGTCGCGCCACACCACGTCGACGCCGACGACGCGCACCGCCGCCGATCCGCGCCCGCTGACCCGCACCGAGTCCTCGACCAGCGCGTCGGGCAGCGGCCCGACCGCCACGTCGACCGCGCCGCCGGGCAGTTCGGCCCGCCCGCGGCGGGTGACGCGGGCCCGCTGCGGGTGCACGGTGACGGCGACGATCGGGGCGTCGATCAACATGGCGCCACGGTAGCGCCGCTAGAGCGCCTTGAGCTCCTCCGTGACCGCCGCGACCGACTTCTTCGCGTCGCCGAAGAGCATCGAGGTGTTCTGGGCGTAGAACAGCGGGTTGTCGATGCCGGCGAAGCCGCTGCTCATCGAGCGCTTGAGCACGATGACCGATCGGCTCTCGTCCACGTTGAGGATCGGCATGCCGTGGATGGGGCTGGACGGGTCGGTGCGCGCCGCGGGGTTGGTGACGTCGTTGGCCCCGATCACGAGCGTGACGTCGGTGCGGGCGAACTCGCCGTTGATGTCGTCCATCTCCTTGAGCGCGTCGTAGGAGACGTCGGCCTCGGCGAGCAGCACGTTCATGTGCCCGGGCATCCGCCCGGCCACGGGGTGGATGGCGTACTTGACCTCCACCCCCTTGGACTCCAGCAGCTTCGCCATGTCCTTGACGGCGTGCTGGGCCTGCGCCACCGCCATGCCGTAGCCCGGCACGACGATCACCTGGGACGCGTAGGCCATCTGGATCGCCGCGTCCGACGCGCTGGTGGACCGCACCGTGCGCTCCACGCCGTCACCCGCGCCGGGCAGCGTGGTGGTGCCGCCGAACCCTCCGGCGACGATCGCCGGGATCGTCCGGTTCATCGCGACGGCCATCTGGTTGGTCAGGATCGAGCCCGACGCCCCCACGATCATGCCGGCCACGATCATCGCGGTGTTGTCGAGCGCGAGGCCGGCCGCGGCGGCCGACAGCCCGGTGAGCGCGTTGAGCAGCGAGATCACCACCGGCATGTCGGCCCCGCCGATGGGCAGCACGACGAGCACGCCGAGCACCGCGGACACCAGCAGCAGGCCGATGATCCACAGCTCCGACGCCCCGCCCAGCCCGGCGACGACGGCGCACGCGACGGCGACGGCGAGCAGCAGCCCGTTGACGGCCTGCTGGGCGCGGCCCAGCCCGATGGGACGGCCGGGGAGGATCTCCTGCAGCTTGCCGTACGCGATGAGCGAGCCCCAGAACGAGATCGACCCGATGATGCCGGCGAACAGCGAGGCGACCACGACGTAGGCGGGCTCGTCGGTGAAGCCGCCGGTGGTGCGGAACTCCGACCAGGCGATGAGCGCGACCGCCCCGCCGCCCACGCCGTTGAACAGCGCCACCATCTGCGGCATCGCCGTCATCCTCACCTGCCGCGCCGACGGCACGCCGAGGACGGTGCCGATGACGAGGCCGACGGCGATGAGCACCCAGTTGGACCGCACCTGGAGCAGCGTCGCGACGACCGCGATCACCATGCCCACGGCGGCGATCTTGTTGCCGCGCACGGCCGTCCTCGGCCCGGTGAGCCCCATCAGGCCGTAGATGAACAGGGCGAAGGCGACGATGTAGAGGACCGGGACCAGGACGTCCATCACTCGCCGTCCTTACGCTCGGCCGGCCGGGTCTTGAACATCCCGAGCATCCGGTCGGTCACGAGGAACCCGCCGATCACGTTGATCATGCCGAACGCGATGGCGACGACCAGGATGGCCTGGTCGACCGGCGACGGGTCCTCCAGCCGCCCCAGCACGATGATGCCGCCGAGCAGCACGATGCCGTGGATGGCGTTGGTGCCCGACATGAGCGGGGTGTGCAGCGTGTTGGGCACCTTCGAGATCACGGCGAACCCGACGAACCCGGCCAGCACCAGGATCGCGATGTTGGCCAGCAGGCCGGTGGAACCCGCCTCGGCCGCCGTCTCGGCGGCCAGGACCGCGTTCCCCACGACAGCGCCGTCCATCAGCTCTCCCCCCGGGTGACGCAGGACCTCGCGAGCACCTCGTCGTCCCAGTCCGGCGCGAGCGCGCCGTCCCCGTCGAGCATCAGCTCCAGCAGCGCCGAGACGTTGCGCGAGTACAGCTCCGACGCGTGCTCCGGCATGGTGGCCGGCAGGTTGAGCGGCGAGGCGATCGTGACGTCGTGGCGGACGACCGTCTCCCCCGGCTCGGTGAGCTCGCAGTTGCCGCCGCTCTCCCCGGCCATGTCGACGACGACGCTGCCCGGCCGCATGCCCTCCACCGCCTTGGCCGTGACCAGCACCGGTGCCCTGCGGCCCGGCACGTTGGCCGTGGTGATCACGACGTCGAAGCCGGTGATGGCCTCGCTGAGCCGCTCCAGCTGCTGCGCCCGCTCGTCGGCGGTGAGCTCGCGGGCGTACCCGCCCTCGCCGACGGCCTCGATGCCGAGGTCCAGCCACTGCGCGCCCAGGGAGCGCACCTGGTCGGCCACCTCGGGCCGCACGTCGTAGCCGGTGGTGCGGGCCCCGAGCCGCTTGGCCGTGGCCAGCGCCTGCAGCCCGGCCACCCCGACGCCGAGCACGAGGGCCTGCGCGGGCTTCACCGTGCCCGCCGCCGTGGTGAGCATCGGGAAGAACCGCGTGGACCGCTCGGCCGCGAGCAGCACCGCCTTGTACCCGGCGACGCCGGCCTGCGAGCTCAGCGCGTCCATCGACTGCGCCCGGGAGATGCGCGGCACCGACTCCATCGCGAACGCGGTGACGCCCGCGGCCCGCAGGGCGGCGACCGTCTCCGGCGAGGTGAGGGGGGCGAGGAAGCCGATGTAGGTGGACCCGGGGCGCAGCCGGGCGATCTCCTCGGCCGTCGGCACCGCCACCTTGACGACCGCGTCGCACGCCCACGGGTCGCCGATGGTGGCGCCGGCCGCGGTGTAGAGCTCGTCGGGCACCAGCGCGCCGAGCCCGGCCCCGCTCTCCACGACGACCCGCAGCCCCCGGCGGGTGAGCTTCTCGACGACCTTCGGCACGAGCGCCACGCGGCGCTCCCCCGCCCCGGTCTCGCGGGGCACCCCCACCGCGGTGCCGGCGCCGGGCGGCGCACCCTCAGCTGTCATGCGCCGGAACCTAGCTCAGCGCTGCGACATCCAGACCGGCCGTGTGATCAGTGTTCGGTCACGACGACGGACCGGACCGATCCAGAGGGTGGTCAGTCGGCCGGCAGCGTCAGGATCCGCGGCCCGTCCTCGGTGACGGCCACGGTGTGCTCCCAGTGCACCGCCCGCCCGCCGTCCGCGGTGACGACCGTCCAGCCGTCGTCCAGCTCGCGGGTCTCGGGGTCGCCCGCGGTGAGCATGGGCTCGACCGCCAGCGCCATCCCGACCTTGAGGCGCGGGCCGTGGCCGGGGTCGCCGTGGTTGGGCAGGAACGGGTCCATGTGCATCGACGTGCCGATGCCGTGCCCGCCGTACTCGGCGACGATCCCGTACTCGACGCCGTCGCGGGCCCCGGCCGCGACGGCCGCGGTCTGCACGGCGTGCGACACGTCCGACAGCCGCCCGCCGGGCAGCACCGCCGCGATCCCCGCGTGCAGGGCGGCCTCGCAGGCCGCCGAGAGCTTCCGGTCGGCCTCGCTCACGGAGCCGACGAGCACCGTCACGGCCGAGTCGCCGTGCCAGCCGTCGAGGACCGCCCCGCAGTCGACCGACACCATGTCGCCGTCGCGCAGCACCTGCGCGGCCGACGGGATGCCGTGCACGATCTGCTCGTTGACCGACGCGCAGATCGACGCCGGGTAGCCGTGGTAACCCAGGAAGGACGGCACGGCACCGCCGTCGCGGATCGTCTGCTCGGCGAGCGCGTCCAGCTCCGCGGTGCTGACGCCCGGCCCCGCGTGCGCCGTGACGGCCGCCAGCGTGCGGGCGACCAGCGCGCCCGCGGCGCGCATCGCCTCCAGCTCGCCGGGGGTCTTGATCTCGATGTCCCGCCCGCGCAGGCGCGCGAGCATCCCGCGCACCCCACCTCGTCCCGCCACGACCGCTCCTACACGGCCCGCAGGGCGGTGATCACGCGCTCGGTGACCTCGTCCACGGTGCCGACGGCGTCGACGCTCACGAGCAGGTCGCGGTAGTACTCGAGCAGCGGGGCCGTCTCGTCGCGGTAGACCTGCTGGCGGCGGCGGATGACGTCCTCGGTGTCGTCGCTGCGCCCGCGGCCCAGCAGCCGGCCCACCACGACCTCGTCGGCCACGGCGAACTCCACGACGGCGTCGAGCTTGAGCCCCTGCTCGTCGAGCAGGGCGGCGAGCGCCTCGGCCTGGGGGGCGGTGCGGGGGAAGCCGTCGAGGATGAACCCGGCGGCCGCGTCGGGCTGGGCGAACCGGGCGCGCACCATGGCCACGGTGACCTCGTCGGGCACGAGCTCGCCGGCGTCCATGAACTTCTGCGCCTCGACGCCGAGCGGCGTCTGCTCCTGGAGGTTGGCCCGGAACAGGTCCCCCGTCGAGATGTGCGGCACGCCCAGCCGAGCGGCCATCCGCTCCGCCTGAGTGCCCTTGCCCGCGCCCGGCGGACCGACCAGAACGAGTCGCACGCGACCCCGCCTTCCCCTTCGAACTACCCGACCGATCGTGCGACGTTAGCGCAGGAAGCCCTCGTAGTTGCGCTGCATGAGCTGGCTCTCGATCTGCTTCACCGTGTCCAGCCCCACCCCGACCATGATCAGCACCGCGGTGCCGCCGAACGGGAAGTTCTGGTTCTGGCCCGAGCCGGTGATGCCGAGGAAGAAGTTCGGCAGCACCGCGACGACACCCAGGTACAGCGACCCGGGCAGCGTGATGCGGGACAGCACGTACTGCAGGTACTCCGCCGTCGGCCGGCCCGGGCGGATGCCCGGGATGAACCCGCCGAACTTCTTCATCTCGTCGGCCCGCTCGTCGGGGTTGAACGTGATCCCGACGTAGAAGTAGGTGAAGAAGATGATCAGGGCGATGTACAGCGCGATGTGGACCGGGTTGGACTGGTCGACCAGGTAGGTCTGCACGAACTGCTGGAACGGCCCGCCCGACGTGCCCGCGAGCCGCGACACGAGGTCGGGCAGGTACAGCAGGGACGACCCGAAGATGACGGGGATGACGCCGGCCTGGTTCACCTTGAGCGGCAGGTAGGTGGACGTGCCGCCGTACATCCGGCGCCCGACCATCCGCTTCGCGTACTGCACGGGGATCCGGCGCTGGCCCTGCTCGACGAACACGACGCTCGCGATGATGGCCAGCCCGAAGACGCAGACGCCGGTGAAGATCAGCGGCCCGCCCTCGGGGTTGTTGAGGATGTTGGCGCCCTCGGCCGGGATCCGCGCCGCGATGGACGCGAAGATCAGCAGGGACATGCCGTTGCCGATGCCGCGCTCGGTGACCTGCTCGCCCAGCCACATGACCACGGCGGTGCCGGCGGTCATGACCACGACGATCAGGGCCAGGTCGAACACGTTGTCGCCGGGGATGATGTCCAGCGAGCAGCCGACGAACAGCTGCTGGCGGTCGGCCAGGGCGACGATGCCGGTGGCCTGCAGGATCGCCAGCGCGATCGTGAGGTAGCGGGTGTACTGGGTCAGCGTGGACTGCCCCGACTGCCCTTCCTTCTTCAGCTGCTCGAACCGCGGGATCACCACGGTCAGGAGCTGCACGATGATGCTGGCCGTGATGTACGGCATGATCCCGAGCGCGAAGACGGACAGCTGGAGCAGCGCACCGCCGGAGAACAGGTTGATCAGCGAGTAGACGCTGGACGTGTCACCGCCCTGCACCTGCTCGAGGCACTGCTGCACCAGCGGGTAGGACACGCCGGGCGAGGGGATCGTGGCACCGAGCCGGTACACCGCGACGATCCCGAGAGTGAAGAGGATCTTCCTGCGGAGATCCGGTGTGGTCAGTGCCGACCGGAACGCGCTGAGCACTGGGGTGATCCTCCTGACTGGTGAGCCGCGGACGACTCTAACAGCGGCTCGTCGGGCGTCGACCGTGCCGACGCCCGGGGAGCTGTGACGCCTCCACGGCCGCGGACCGGCGCCTGGGCGCCGGTCCGGACCGGAGGGGCGTCACAGCTCGGTGACGGTCCCGCCCGCAGCGGTGATCTTGTCGCGGGCGCTGCCCGAGAAGGCGTGCGCGCTGACCGTCAGCGCGACGCCGTCGACGACGCCGTTGCCCAGCACCTTGACGGGCTGGTTGCGGCGCACCGCGCCGGCCGCGACGAGCTCGTCGGGGCCCACGGTGCCGCCCTGCGGGAACAGGGTGGCGAGGTCGCCGACGTTGACGACCTGGAACTCCACGCGGAAGCGGTTCTTGAACCCCTTCAGCTTGGGCAGCCGCATGTGCAGCGGCATCTGCCCGCCCTCGAAGCCGGCGGGCACGCCCTTGCGGGCGCGCGTGCCCTTGGTGCCGCGGCCGGCGGTCTTGCCGCCCTTGCCGCCCTCACCACGACCGACCCGCGTCTTCGGGGTCTTGGCCCCGGGCGCCGGACGGAGGTGGTGGATCTTGATGGTCGACTCGCTCACGAGCCCACCTCCTCCACGGTGACGAGGTGGCGGACGGTGAGGATCATCCCGCGGATCTGCGGGGTGTCCGGCTTCTCCACCGTCTGCCGGATCTTGCGCAGGCCCAGCGACTTGAGCGTGGCGCGCTGGTTCTGCTTGCAGCCGATCGTGCTGCGCAGCTGGGTGATCTTGAGCGTCGCGGGAGCAGTCGTCTCGGCCATCAGACCCTCGCCGCCTGTGCGGCCTCGGCACGGGCCCGCATCATGTACTCGGGGAGGACGTCCTCCAGCGGCAGCCCGCGACGGGCCGCCACCTCCTCCGGGCGCTGGATCATCTTCAGCGCGGCCACCGTGGCGTGCACGATGTTGATCGCGTTGTCGCTGCCCAGGCTCTTGGAGAGGATGTCGTGGATGCCCGCGCACTCCAGCACGGCGCGCACCGGGCCACCGGCGATGACACCGGTACCGGGGCTCGCCGGGCGGAGCAGGACGACGCCGGCAGCGGCCTCGCCCTGCACGCGGTGCACGATCGTGCCGCCGATGCGGGGGACGCGGAAGAAGTTCTTCTTCGCCTCCTCCACACCCTTGGCGATCGCCGCGGGCACCTCCTTGGCCTTGCCGTAGCCGACGCCCACCAGGCCGTCGCCGTCGCCGACGATCATCAGCGCGGTGAAGCTGAAGCGCCGACCGCCCTTGACCACCTTGGCCACGCGGTTGATCGTGACCAGCCGCTCGATGTACGGGGTCTTGTCCTGGGCCGCCCCGCCGCGGCCTCCGTCGCGGCGGTCCCGGCGGTCGCGGTTGTCGTTGCTACCGCCGCCGGGCCCTCCGCCGTCACGCCGTGCGCGTCCCGGCATCAGACGTTCCCTTCCATGGTGTGCATCATCAGAACTCCAGACCGCCCTCGCGGGCGGCGTCGGCGAGCGCCGCGATCCGGCCGTGGTAGCCGTAGCCACCGCGGTCGAACACGACGGCGGTCACGCCGGCCTCGCGGGCCCGGGCGGCGACGAGCTCGCCGACCTTCGCCGCGCGGGCCTTCTTGTCGCCGTCGAGCGCGCGGACGTCGGCCTCCATCGTCGACGCGGCGGCCAGCGTGCGGCCGGCCTGGTCGTCGATGAGCTGCACGACGAGGTGGCGCGCGCTGCGGTTGACCGCGAGGCGCGGGCGCTCGGGCGTGCCGGCGACCTTCTTGCGCAGCCGGGCGTGACGGCGGGTGCGCGCGGTGCGGCGCTCGGCCGACACGCGCGACGCGGTGCGCTTCTTCGCGTTGGCGGAAATCGTCTCGGCCATCACTTACCCGTCTTCCCGACCTTGCGGCGCACGTTCTCGCCGGCGTACCGCACGCCCTTGCCCTTGTACGGCTCGGGCTTGCGGATCTTGCGGATGTTCGCGGCGGTCTCGCCGACGAGCTGCTTGTCGATCCCCTGCACCGAGAACCGGTTGGGGGTCTCGACCGCGAAGGTGATGCCGTCGGGCGGCTCGACGACCACGGGGTGGCTGAAGCCGAGCGCGAACTCGAGGTTGCCGCCCTTGAGCGCGACGCGGTAACCCACGCCGACGATCTCGAGCTTCTTCTCGTAGCCGGCGGTGACGCCGACCATGAGGTTGTGGACGAGCGTGCGCGACAGGCCGTGGTAGGCCTTGCTGCGGCGCTCGTCGTCCGGGCGCTTGACGAGCACGGCACCCGTGTCGTCGCGCTCGATCGTGATCGGCTCGACCACGGTGTGCGACAGGGTGCCCTTGGGCCCCTTGACCGTCACCGTGCGGCCGTCGATGGTGACGTCCACCCCGGACGGCACGGTGACGGGCAGCTTCCCGATTCGGGACATGGTCCTACCCCCTCACCAGACGTAGGCGAGGACTTCCCCGCCCACGCCGTTCTTCTTGGCCTGCCGGTCGGTCTGGAGACCGCCGGATGTCGAGATGATCGCGACGCCGAGGCCCCCGAGCACGCGGGGCAGGTTGGTGGACTTGGCGTACACGCGCAGGCCGGGCTTGGAGACCCGGCGCAGGCCCGCGATGCTCCGCTCGCGGTTGCGCCCGTACTTCAGCTCGATGACCAGGGACTTGCCGACCTCGGCGTCCTCCGTGGCGTGCGAGGCGATGTAGCCCTCCTTCTGGAGGATCTCCGCGATCGCGACCTTGAGCTTGCTGTGCGGCATGACCACGCGGTCGTGGTACGCCGAGTTGGCGTTGCGCAGACGCGTGAGCATGTCTGCGATGGGATCGGTCATCGTCATGTGACGTCACTGCTTTCCCGCCTGGTTCCCCCGGGCCGCGCCCGGGGGCCTGTGACGATCGTGTGTGGTGCTACCAGGAGGACTTGCTGACGCCCGGCAGCTCGCCGGCGTGCGCCATCTCGCGCACGCAGATGCGGCAGAGGCCGAACTTGCGCAGCACGGCGCGGGGCCGGCCGCACTTCTGGCAGCGGGTGTAGCCGCGGACCTTGAACTTCGGGGTCGCGGCGGCCTTGATGACGAGAGCCTTCTTGGCCATCTCACGCCTCCTTGAAGGGGAAGCCGAGCCTGCGGAGCAGAGCGCGACCTTCCTCGTCGGTCGTGGCCGTGGTCACGACCGTGATGTCCATGCCGCGCGGCCGGTCGATCGAGTCGGGGTCGATCTCGTGGAACATCGACTGCTCGTTCAGGCCGAACGTGTAGTTGCCGCGACCGTCGAACTGGTTGGGCGACAGGCCGCGGAAGTCGCGGATGCGCGGGAGCGCGATCGTGAGCAGCCGGTCGAGGAACTCCCACATGCGGTCGGAGCGCAGGGTGACCTTCGCGCCGATCGGCATGCCCTCGCGCAGCTTGAACTGCGCGATCGACTTCGTGGCCCGGCGGACCTGCGGCTTCTGGCCGGTGATGGTGGCCAGGTCGCGCACCGCGCCGTCGATCAGCTTCGCGTCGCGGGCGGCGTCGCCGACGCCCATGTTGACGACGACCTTGACCACGCCCGGGATCTGCATGACGTTCGCGTAGGAGAACTGCTCGCGCAGCTCACCGGCGATCTCGTCGCGGTAGCGCTGCTTGAGCCGCGGGAGGGTCTTCTCGGTAGCCGTATCCGTTGATGCAGTCACCTCAGATCTCCTTCCCGTTGCGGCGCGAGACGCGGACGCTGGTGCGCTTGCCGTCCTCGTCGCGCGTGACCTGGCGGCCCACGCGGGTCGGCTTGCCGTCGGAGTCGACGACCATCACGTTCGAGACGTGGATGGCGGCCTCCTGCGTGACGATGCCGCCGGACTGCGCCCCGCGCTGGTTCTGGCTCACGCGCGTGTGCTTCTTGATGCGGTTGACGCCCTCGACGAGGACGCGGTCGCGGTCGGGGTAGGCCTGGATGACCTTGCCCCGCGCGCCCTTGTCCTTGCCGGCGATCACCACGACGGTGTCGCCCTTCTTGACCTTCATGATCACAGCACCTCCGGGGCGAGGGAGATGATCTTCATGTACCGCTTGTCGCGGAGCTCGCGACCGACGGGGCCGAAGATGCGGGTCCCTCGCGGCTCGCCGTCCGGCTTGATCAGGACGGCGGCGTTCTCGTCGAACCGGATGTAGGAGCCGTCGGGACGACGGCGCTCCTTGACGGTGCGGACGATGACGGCCTTGACGACGTCACCGCGCTTCACACCGGCACCCGGGATGGCGTCCTTGACGGTGGCGACGATCGTGTCGCCGATGCCCGCGTAGCGCCGCCCCGAGCCGCCGAGCACCCGGATGCAGAGGATCTCCTTCGCACCGGTGTTGTCGGCGACCCGCAGGCGGGATTCCTGCTGGATCACTTGGCCTTCTCCAGGATCTCCACGAGCCGCCAGCGCTTGGTGGCCGACAGCGGGCGGGTCTCCATCAGCCGGACGCGGTCGCCGACGCCGGCCGTGTTGGCCTCGTCGTGCGCCTTGACCTTGCTCGTCCGGCGGATGACCTTGGCGTACAGCGGGTGCTTCACGCGGTCCTCGAGCTCGACCACGATGGTCTTGTCCATCTTGTCGGACACGACCAGGCCCTCGCGGACCTTGCGCTCCCCGCGGACGCGGGTCTTGGGCTCACTCATGCCGCACCCTCGTTCTCGTCGGGGGCGGCCGAGAGGCCCAGCTCGCGCTCGCGCATGATCGTGTAGATCCGCGCGATGTCGTGCCGGACGGTACGCAGCCGCCGGTTGTTGTCCAGCTGCCCGGTGGCCATCTGGAAGCGGAGGTTGAACAGCTCCTCCTTGGCCTCCCGCACGCGCAGCGTGAGCTCCTCGTCGGTCAGCTCGCGCAGCTCGGCGGCGGTCGCCTGTGCGGCCATCAGATGTCACCACCCTCACGGGTCACGATCCGGCACTTCATGGGCAGCTTGTGGATCGCTCGGCGGAGCGCCTCGCGAGCGGTCTGCTCGTTCGGGTAGCTCATCTCGAAGAGCACCCGGCCGGGCTTCACGTTCGTGATCCACTTCTCGGGCGAGCCCTTGCCGGAACCCATGCGGGTCTCGGCCGGCTTCTTGGTCAGCGGGCGGTCCGGGAAGACGTTGATCCAGACCTTGCCGCCGCGGCGGATGTGCCGGTTGATCGCGATACGCGCCGACTCGATCTGCCGGTTGGTGACGTAGGCGGGCTCGAGGGCCTGGATGCCGTAGTCGCCGAAGTTCACGCGCGTGCCGCCGGTGGCCGCACCGGTGCGGTGCGGGCGGTGCTGCTTGCGGTGCTTGACCCTGCGCGGGATCAGCATGGTCTAGCCCTCCCCACCGGACTGCTGGGCCTGGTCGGCCTCGATCGTGGCGATCCCGCCCTGGTTGCCCGGGGCGTCGGCGCGCTCGGCCGCGGCGCGGCCGGCCTCGGTGCCGGCGCCCGTGGTGCCCGAGGCACCCGAGCGGCGGCGCTGCGGGCGCTCGCGTCGCGGGCCGCGGTCGCCGGACGGGGCCGCGGCGGGCGCGCCCTCGCGGCGGCCGCCCACGACGTCGCCCTTGTAGATCCACACCTTGACGCCGATGCGCCCGAACGTGGTGCGGGCCTCGAACAGGCCGTAGTCGATGTCGGCGCGCAGCGTGTGCAGCGGCACCCGACCCTCGCGGTAGAACTCCGAGCGCGACATCTCGGCACCGCCGAGGCGGCCCGAGCACTGCACGCGGATGCCCTTGACCTGCGGGCTGCGCATGGCCGACTGGATGGCCTTGCGCATCGCGCGGCGGAACGCCACGCGGTTGGACAGCTGCTCGGCCACGCCCTGCGCGACGAGCTGGGCGTCCGACTCCGCGTTCTTGACCTCGAGGATGTTCAGCTGCACCTGCTTCTTGGTGAGCTTCTCGAGGTTGCCGCGGATGCGGTCGGCCTCGGCGCCGCGCCGGCCGATCACGATGCCCGGGCGCGCGGTGTGGATGTCCACCCGCACGCGGTCCCGGGTGCGCTCGATCTCGACCTTGGAGATGCCGGCCCGCTCCATGCCCTTGGAGAGCATGCGGCGGATCTCGACGTCCTCCTTGACGTACTCGGAGTACTGCTTGTCGGCGTACCAGCGCGACTTCCAGTCGGTGGTGATGCCGAGGCGGAACCCGTGCGGGTTGATCTTCTGACCCATTACCGGGCCCTCCCCTTCGCGCCGCGGCCGGTGCGCGCCCTCTCGGGCGCCTCCTCGACCTCGACGGTGATGTGGCTCGTCCGCTTGCGGATCCGGTAGGCGCGGCCCTGGGCCCGCGGCCGGATGCGCTTGAGCGTCGGCCCCTCGTCGGCGGCGGCGGCCGCCACGACGAGGCGCTCGCCGTCCATCTCGTGGTTGTTCGCGGCGTTGGCCGCGGCGCTCGCCACGACCTTGTACAGGGGCTCGGCGGCGGCCTGCGGCGAGAACCGCAGGATGTCCAGAGCCTCCTGCACCGGGCGACCCTTGATCAGGGCCACCACGCGCCGCACCTTCGTCGGCGACATGTGCACGTACTTCGCGACCGCGCGAGCCCGGGCGGGCGCGTCGACGGTCTCGTCGATCTTCTCAGCCATCGTCACTCCTCCCGTCTCAGCGCCGACGCGACTTGCGGTCGTCCTTGATGTGGCCCCGGAAGGTCCGCGTGGGCGCGAACTCCCCGAGCTTGTGCCCGACCATCGAGTCCGAGACGAAGACCGGCACGTGCTTGCGGCCGTCGTGCACCGCGATCGTGTGGCCGATCATGTCGGGGATGATGGTGGAGCGGCGCGACCACGTGCGGATCACGGTCTTCTTGCCCGACTCGTTGAGGGCGTCCACCTTCTTGAGCAGGTGGTCGTCCACGAACGGGCCCTTCTTCAGGCTGCGCGGCATGTTCTTACCTCCCTGCTCAGCGCTTCTTGCCGGTGCGGCGGCGGCGGACGATCATCTTGTCGGACGGCTTGGTGCGGCGGGTGCGGCCCTCGGGCTTGCCCGCGGGGTTGACCGGGTGGCGACCACCGGAGGTCTTGCCCTCACCACCACCGTGCGGGTGGTCGACCGGGTTCATGGCGACACCGCGGACGGTCGGGCGCTTGCCCTTCCACCGCATGCGGCCGGCCTTGCCCCAGTTGATGTTCGAGTGGTCGGAGTTGCCCACCTCGCCGACGGTGGCGCGGCAGCGCACGTCGACGTTGCGGATCTCGCCCGAGGGCAGCCGGAGCTGCGCGTACGGCCCGTCCTTGGCGACCAGCTGCACCTTCGCGCCGGCGGACCGCGCCATCTTCGCGCCGCCACCGGGGCGGAGCTCGATCGCGTGGATCACGGTGCCGGTGGGGATGTTGCGCAGCGGCAGGTTGTTGCCGACCTTGATGTCGGCCCGGGGGCCGGCCTCGACCTTGTCGCCCTGCTTGAGCTTGTCGGGCGCGATGATGTAGCGCTTCTCGCCGTCGACGTAGTGCAGCAGCGCGATGCGGCTGGTGCGGTTGGGGTCGTACTCGATGTGCGCGACCGTGGCCGGCACGCCGTCCTTGTCGTTCCGGCGGAAGTCGATCAGCCGGTACGCCCGCTTGTGGCCGCCGCCCTGGTGGCGGGTGGTGACCCGCCCGTGGACGTTGCGGCCGCCCTTGCTGTGCAGCGGACGGACCAGCGACTTCTCCGGCTCGGAGCGCGTGATCTCGGCGAAGTCGGCGACGGACGAGCCGCGGCGGCCCGGCGTGGTCGGCTTGTACTTGCGGATACCCATGGCCTATGCCCCTGCCCGGCCACCGAAGACGTCGATCGTCCGGCTGTCCTCGGACAGCGTGACGATCGCGCGCTTGGTGTCCTTGCGCTTGCCGAAGCCGGTGCGGGAGCGCTTGCGCTTGCCGGTGCGGTTCAGCGTGTTGACGCTGAGCACCTTCACCCCGAACACCTTCTCGACGGCGATCTTGATCTCGGTCTTGTTGGCGTCCGGCTTCACGACGAAGGTGTACTGGCGCTCCTCGAGCAGCCCGTAGCTCTTCTCCGAGACCACCGGCGCGAGCAGGATGTCCCGCGGATCGGGGATCACTTGCCCTCCTCCTTCACCAGGCTGGGCGCGTCGGCGGCGGCAGCCCTCGACTTCCGCGTCTCGGCCGCGATGGGGCCGGCGAGGAAGGTCTCCAGCGACTCCTCGGTGAACAGCACGACGTCGTTGACGAGCACGTCGTAGGTGTTCAGCTGGTCCGGCGCGATGAGGTGCACCGTCGGGAGGTTGCGCAGCGACAGCTGACCGACGACGTCGTCGCGGTCGATGACGGCGAGCACGCGGGTACCGGCGCCGACCACGGCCTCGAGGGCCTGGCGGCCGGCCTTCGTGGACGGGGTCTCCCCGGTCACGACGGCGTCGACGACGTGGACGAGTCCGGCGCGGGCGCGGTCGGACAGCGCCCCGCGCAGGGCCGCGGCCTTCATCTTCTTGGGCGTCTTCTGCGTGTAGTCGCGCGGCGTCGGGCCGTGGACGACGCCACCGCCGGCGAACTGCGGCGCGCGCGTCGAGCCCTGGCGGGCGCGACCGGTGCCCTTCTGGCGGTACGGCTTCTTGCCGCCGCCGGACACCTCGCCGCGGGTCTTCGTGTCGTGCGTGCCCTGGCGGGCGGCGGCCAGCTGGGCCGTCACCACCTGGTGCATCAGCGGCACGTTGGCCGTGACGTCGAAGACGTGCGCGGGCAGGTCCACCTTCACGACGGTGCTCATGCCTTCACACCACCCTTCGCGGGCGACTTGACCAGCAGCAGGCCGCCGCGGGGGCCGGGGACGGCGCCCTTGATCAGCAGCAGGCCGCGCTCGGCGTCGACCCTGTGGACGGTCAGGTTCTGCGTGGTGACGCGCTCGACACCCATGCGGCCCGCCATGCGCAGGCCCTTGAAGACCCGGCCGGGGGTGGCGCAGCCGCCGATGGAGCCCGGCGAGCGGTGCTTGCGCTGGGTGCCGTGGCTGGCGCCGAGGCCCTTGAAGCCGTGGCGCTTCATGACACCCGCGGTGCCCTTGCCCTTGCTGGTGCCGACCACGTCGACGACCGCGCCGTCGGCGAACACCTCGGCGGTGATCTCCTGGCCGACGCTGTACTCGCCGGCGTCGGTGGTGCGGATCTCCACCAGGTGGCGGCGGGGCGTGGTGCCGGCCTTCGCGAAGTGGCCGGTGCGGGGCTTGTTCACCTTGCGCGGGTCGATCGCGCCGTAGGCGAGCTGGACGGCGGTGTAGCCGTCCTTCTCGGGGGTGCGGACCTGGGTCACCACGTTCGGGCCCGCCTGGACCACGGTGACCGGAACGACCCGGTTGTTCTCGTCGAAGACCTGGGTCATCCCGAGCTTGGTGCCCAGGATGCCGGTGATCTGCCTGTCGGTCATCTCGGCCTCTACTGGATGTTCACGTCGACCGAGGCCGGCAGGTCGATGCGCATGAGCGCGTCGACCGTCTTCGGCGTCGGGTCGAGGATGTCGATCAGCCGCTTGTGGGTGCGCATCTCGAAGTGCTCGCGCGAGTCCTTGTACTTGTGCGGCGAGCGGATGACGCAGTACACGTTCTTCTCCGTCGGCAGCGGCACCGGCCCGACGACCCGAGCACCCGTGCGCGTGACCGTCTCGACGATCTTGCGCGCGGAGGCGTCGATGGCCTCGTGGTCGTAGGCCTTCAGCCTGATGCGGATCTTCTGTCCCGCCATGGTCGTCGGTCGTCCTTCTCTTCCTGGGAGCGCGTGTACGGGTGGTCGTCCGGGTCGGACCCCGCCCCGGACCGGCGCAGCGCCGGGGGGCGCTGTCGGCTCTCGGGGGCTGGGCTCCGGTCCACGAGGTCGGGCGTGTCGCCCTACTGGTCACAGACCGGTCCCCGGGATCACCCGCGATCCCGGGGGATCGCTGTGCTCGGGGGCCTCACACCAGGCGCGGCGTGTCCGAAGACCTCTCGGACACGCCGCAGCCCGACGTGCAACCCGTCAAGGATGCCACACGGGTGTGCGGCCACCCTGACCGGGGGGTGCTACTTGTTGATCTTGATGACCTGGCCGGCGCCGACGGTCCGACCACCCTCGCGGATGGCGAACTGCAGGCCCTCCTCCATGGCGATGGGCTGGATCAGCTTCACGCTCATGGTGGTGTTGTCACCGGGCATGACCATCTCGGTGCCGCTGGGCAGCGTCACGACGCCGGTCACGTCCGTCGTCCGGAAGTAGAACTGCGGACGGTAGTTGTTGAAGAACGGCGTGTGGCGACCGCCCTCGTCCTTGGACAGGATGTAGACCTGGCCCTCGAACTCGGTGTGCGGGGTCGTGGTGCCCGGCTTGACGATGACCATGCCGCGCTCGACCTGCTCGCGCTTCACACCGCGGAGCAGCAGCGCCGCGTTGTCGCCGGCGCGACCCTCGTCCAGGAACTTCTTGAACATCTCGATCGAGGTCGTGGTGGTCTTGAACGACTTCTCGCGGATGCCGACGACCTCGACCTCCTCGTTCACCTTGACGATGCCGCGCTCGATGCGGCCCGTGACCACGGTGCCGCGGCCGGAGATCGTGAAGACGTCCTCGACGGGCATGAGGAACGGCTTCTCGACGTCGCGCTCGGGCTCCGGGATCGACTCGTCGACCGCGTCCATGAGCTCGAGGAGCTTGCCGGCCCACTCGGCGTCGCCCTCGAGGGCCTTGAGCGCCGAGACGCGCACGATCGGCAGGTCGTCGCCCGGGTACTCCTGGGCGGACAGCAGCTCGCGGACCTCGAGCTCGACGAGCTCCAGGATCTCCTCGTCGTCGACCATGTCGGCCTTGTTCAGCGCGACGACGATGTAGGGCACGCCCACCTGGCGGGCGAGCAGCACGTGCTCGCGCGTCTGGGGCATGGGGCCGTCGGTCGCCGCGACCACCAGGATGGCGCCGTCCATCTGCGCCGCACCGGTGATCATGTTCTTGATGTAGTCGGCGTGCCCGGGGCAGTCGACGTGCGCGTAGTGGCGCTTCTCGGTCTGGTACTCGACGTGCGCGATGGAGATCGTGATACCGCGCTGCCGCTCCTCGGGCGCCTTGTCGATCTGGTCGAACGCCGAGGCCTGGTTCAGGTCCGGGTACTTGTCGTGCAGGACCTTGGTGATGGCCGCCGTCAGCGTGGTCTTGCCGTGGTCGATGTGACCGATCGTGCCGATGTTGACGTGCGGCTTGGTCCGCTCGAACTTCGCCTTCGCCACTGGGGGCTCCTTCTGGTGGTGAACTGCTCCGCCGTGCTGACGGCAGGTCATTGGGTGGGGTCCCCGCGGGCCCGGGCGTCCGGGCCCGCGGGAGGGGGCTACTCGCCCGTGGCCTTGGCGATGATCTCCTTGGCCACGTTGGTCGGGACCTCCGCGTAGGAGTCGAAGACCATGGTGTAGTTCGCCCGGCCCTGGGTCCGCGACCGCAGGTCGCCGACGTAGCCGAACATCTCCGAGAGCGGCACGAGCGCCTTGACGATGCGCGCCCCGGCCCGCTCCTCCATGGCCTGGATCTGGCCACGGCGGGAGTTCAGGTCGCCGATCACGTCACCCATGTAGTCCTCGGGCGTCGTGACCTCGACGGCCATCATCGGCTCCAGCAGAGCCGGGCTGGCCATCTTCGCGGCCTCCTTGAGGGCCATCGAGCCGGCGACCTTGAACGCCATCTCGGACGAGTCGACCTCGTGGTAGGCCCCGTCGACCAGCGTCAGCTTGATGCCGACCAGCGGGTACCCGGCCAGGACGCCGTACTGCATCGCGTCCTGCGCCCCGGCGTCGACCGACGGGATGTACTCGCGCGGGATGCGACCGCCGGTGACCTTGTTGTCGAACTCGTAGAGCGCACCGTCGCCGGTGTCGAGCGGCTCCAGGGTGATGATCACCTTGGCGAACTGGCCCGAGCCGCCGGTCTGCTTCTTGTGCGTGAAGCTGTGCTTCTCGACGGTCCGGCGGATCGTCTCGCGGTACGCGACCTGCGGCTTGCCGATGTTGGCCTCGACCTTGTAGTCGGACTTCATCCGGTTGACGAGCACCTCGAGGTGCAGCTCGCCCATGCCGGCGAGGATCGTCTGACCGGTCTCGTCGTCCAGGGAGACCTGGAACGTCGGGTCCTCCTCGGCCAGGCGCTGGATCGCGATGCCCAGCTTCTCCTGGTCGGCCTTGGTCTTCGGCTCGACGGCCACCTGGATCACCGGGTCCGGGAAGGACATGGACTCCAGCACGATGGGGTGCTGCGGGTCCGACAGCGTCTCGCCCGTGGTGGTGTCCTTGAGCCCGATGACCGCGTAGATGTGGCCGGCCAGGGCCTCCTCGACCGGGTTCTCCTTGTTGGCGTGCATCTGGAAGAGCTTCCCGATGCGCTCCTTGCGGTCCTTGGTCGAGTTGATGACCTGCGAACCGGCGGCGACCCGACCCGAGTACACCCGGATGTAGGTGAGCTTGCCGAAGAACGGGTGCGCGGCGATCTTGAAGGCGAGCGCGGAGAACGGCTCGGCCTTCTCGGGCTTGCGGCTCGCCGGGGTCTCCCCGTCGGTGAGCGTGCCCTCGACCGGCGGCACGTCCAGCGGCGACGGCAGGTAGTCGATCACGGCGTCGAGCATGGGCTGGACGCCCTTGTTCTTGAACGCCGAGCCGCAGAGCACCGGGTACGCCGCGCGCTCCTGCACGATCCGGCGGATGCCCGCCTTGATCTGCGCGGTGGTGAGCTCCTCGCCGCCGAGGTAGGACTCCATGAGGGCGTCGTCGGTCTCGGCGACGGCCTCGACCAGCGCGGTGCGGTACTCCGCGGCCCGCTCGGCCAGGTCGGCCGGGATCTCCTCGACGGTGTAGTCCTCGCCCTTGGCGACCTCGCCGCGCCAGGTCAGCGCGCGCATCTCGACCAGGTCGACGACCCCGATGAAGTCGTTCTCCGAGCCGATCGGCAGCTGCAGGGGCAGCGGCGTGGCGCCGAGGCGGTCCTTGATCGTGGAGACGGTGAAGTAGAAGTCGGCGCCCAGCTTGTCCATCTTGTTGACGAAGCAGATGCGGGGGACGTCGTACTTCGTGGCCTGCCGCCAGACCTGCTCGGACTGGGGCTCCACGCCCTCCTTGCCGTCGAACACCGCGACGGCACCGTCGAGCACCCGCAGGGACCGCTCCACCTCGACGGTGAAGTCGACGTGCCCCGGGGTGTCGATGATGTTGATCTGGTGGTCCTTCCAGAAGCAGGTCGTCGCGGCCGACGTGATCGTGATGCCGCGCTTCTGCTCCTCCTCCATCCAGTCCATCGTGGCGGCGCCGTCGTGCACCTCACCGATCTTGTAGTTGATCCCGGTGTAGTACAGGATCCGCTCGGTGGTGGTGGTCTTGCCGGCGTCGATGTGCGCCATGATGCCGATGTTGCGGACCTTGCTCAGGTCCGTCAGCACATCCTGTGCTGCCACAGCTTCAGCTCTCCCAGGTCGGGTTGGCGATCGACGGTCGGCCGGTCACCAGCGGTAGTGGGCGAAGGCCTTGTTGGACTCCGCCATCTTGTGCATGTCCTCGCGCCGCTTCACGGCGGCACCGAGGCCGTTGCTCGCGTCGAGCAGCTCGTTCATCAGCCGCTCGACCATGGTCTTCTCGCGGCGCTGGCCGGCGAAGCTCACGAGCCAGCGCAGGCCGAGGGTGGTCTGCCGGACGGCGCGCACCTCGACCGGCACCTGGTAGGTGGCGCCACCGACGCGGCGGCTGCGCACCTCCAGGGCGGGCTTCACGTTGTCGAGCGCCCGCTTGAGCGTGACGACGGGGTCGGCCCCGGTCTTCTCGCGGGTGCCCTCCAGCGCGGCGTACACGATGCGCTCGGCGAGGCTGCGCTTGCCGTCCTGCAGCACCTTGTTGATCAGCTGGGTGACCAGCGGGGACTGGAAGACCGGGTCGTTGACGAGCGGGCGACGGGGCGCGGGTCCCTTGCGCGGCATGTCAGCTCTTCTCCTTCTTCGCGCCGTACCGGCTGCGGGCCTGCTTGCGGTTCTTGACGCCCTGCGTGTCGAGGGACCCGCGGACGATCTTGTAGCGGACGCCGGGCAGGTCCTTCACACGGCCACCGCGCACGAGCACGATCGAGTGCTCCTGCAGGTTGTGCCCCTCACCGGGGATGTAGGCCGTGACCTCGATCTGGCTCGACAGCTTGACGCGCGCGACCTTCCGCAGAGCCGAGTTCGGCTTCTTGGGGGTGGTCGTGTAGACGCGCGTGCAGACGCCGCGGCGCTGGGGGCTCCCCTTCAGCGCGGCCGTCTTGGTCTTCGTGGCCTTGTCCTGACGGCCCTTGCGGACCAGCTGCTGGATCGTGGGCATGAACCGTGTGCTTCTTCCCGTCGGTGGTGCTGGTGGTCTTCGCTGGTGCGAGGGGAGGCCGGCAGCACCGGCCGCCCTCCCCCGAGGTCGGGCGTGTCGCACCCCTGGGAATCCGTGCGGAGCGAGATCGGGGAACCTCACCGGGACGTCCAGGGGCCCGTGCACCCGTACCGCGATCCGGTGGAACCGGGGACCGACGGCCGTCGGGCGCACAGATCGGCCCGACCGAGGTCGAGCGCAAGCACCAAGGGTACCCGCCCCGTTCGAAGGGGGTCAAAACGGGTCCCGCCGCGCGTCCCGGTACGGGCAGGGTGCCCGAGGACCGACCGCATGGCAAGAGGACGCGCCCACTCACCGCGGCCGGGGCCCCGCTCGGCGCACGCTCGGCCTGGCCCGCGGGTCCGGGGAACGGCCCGATCGGGCCGTTCCGCACCGGCCCCCCGGCCGGTTACCGTCCGGTGTGCACCTGCCCCGTCCCGCCGCACGGCTGCTCACCCGGGCCGTCGTGCGTCCGCTCCTCTCCCCCGGCCTGCCGCTGCCCCTGCGCCGCGCGCTGCTCGACGCCACCGGGTGGGCGGTCCCGGCCCCGCGCGGCACCCTCCGGGTGCGCCAGGAGCTCGGCGGGGTGCCGGGCGAGCGGGTGACCGCCGCCGGTGCCACGGGGCCGCACCAGGTGCTGTACCTGCACGGCGGCGGCTACCAGACCGGGTCGCCCGCCTCGCACCGCGCGCTGACCGCGGCCCTGTCCCGGGCGGCGGGCGCCCCGGTGCACGTGCCGGACTACCGGCTCGCCCCCGAGCACCCCTTCCCCGCCGCGCTGCAGGACGCGCTGGCGGCCTGGCGCGCCCTGCGGGCGGCCGGCCACCCCGCCCGACGCGTCGCGGTGCTCGGGGACTCGGCCGGCGCCGGGCTGGCGATGTCCCTCGTGCTCGCCCTGCGCGCGGCGGGCGAGGAGCTGCCCGGCGCGCTCGGCCTGGTCTCCCCGTGGGTCGACCTCGACCTCGCCTCGCCGTGGATCGCCCGCAACGCCGCCCGCGACGCGATGCTCGACCCCGGCTGGCTCGGCGACGCCGTGCGCTCCTACCGCGGCGCGGCCGTCGACGCCCCGGAGCTGCGCCCGCTGGAGGCCGACCTGGCCGGGCTGCCACCGCTGCACGTCGTCGCCGGGGCGGAGGAGGTGCTGGTCGGCGACGCCGACGCCCTCGTCGAGCGGGCGCGGGCCGCCGGCGTCCCGGTGCGCTACACGCGGGCCGCGCGGATGTGGCACGCCTACCCCGTGCTGGCCGGGCTGCTCGCCGAGGCCGACGAGGCCGTCGCGGGCCTGGCCGACTCGGTCCGCGCCGCCTGCGCGCCGCGCGGGCGGCGGCCGCGGGTGGTCGTCGTCGGGGCCGGCTTCGGCGGCATCGGCATGGCCGCCGCGCTGGCCGAGGACCGCAGCGCGGAGGTCACCGTGGTCGACCGGGCCGACGGCGTCGGCGGCGTCTGGCTGGCCAACACCTACCCGGGTGCGGCCTGCGACGTGCCGAGCCACCTCTACTCGTTCGCCTCGGTGCCGGGCCGGTGGAGTCGCCGCTTCGCCCCGCAGCCCGACATCCTGCGCTACCTCACCGACGTCGCCCGGGCGCGCGGGATCACCCCGCGGCTGCGCACGGAGGTCACCGAGGCCCGCTGGGACGACACCCGCGCGGAGTGGCACCTCGACCTCGCCTCCGGCGGGACGATCGAGGCCGACGTCCTGGTGCCGGCCTGCGGCCAGCTGTCGCGGCCCGCGGTCCCCCGCCTGCCCGGCCTGGACTCCTTCCGCGGTCCGGCGTTCCACTCCGCGCAGTGGCGCCACGACGTCGACCTCACCGGCCGGCGGGTGGCCGTCGTCGGCACGGGGGCGAGCGCGATCCAGTTCGTGCCGGCGATCGTCGACCGCGTGGCGGCGATGACGGTGTTCCAGCGCACCCCGCCCTACCTCATCCCCAAGCCGGACGCGGCGTACGGCCGCTCGCCGCACCGCACCCTGCGCCCCTGGCGGGCCGCGGCCCGCGCCTTCTGGACGCTGTTCTTCGAGGCGGGGTCCCTGGGCTTCACCCGGTTCCCGGCGGTGTCGGCCCCGTTCCGCTGGGCCTTCGAGGGCCTGCTGCGCACCCAGGTGGCCGATCCGGAGCTGCGGGAGCGGCTGCGGCCGGACTACCCCGCGGGCTGCAAGCGCATCCTCATCTCCTCCGACTGGTACCCCGCGATCACGAAGCCGCACGTCGACCTGGTCACCGAGGCGATCAGCGAGGTCACCCCGGACGGGGTCCGCACCGCCGACGGCGTCCTGCACCCCTGCGACGTGATCATCCTCGGCACCGGCTTCGCGGCCAGCGGCTTCCTCGCGCCGATGAAGGTCTTCGGACCCGGCGGGGCGGAGCTGTCCGAGCGGTGGCGCGAGGGCGCGCACGCCCACCTCGGCATCACCGTGCCCGGCTTCCCCAACCTGTTCCTGCTCTACGGGCCCAACACCAACACCGGGTCGGGCTCCATCGTGCACATCCTGGAGAGCCAGATCGCCTACGTCCGGCAGGCCGTCGCCCACATCGGCGCGGGCGGCGGACCGGTGGCGGTGCGCGCCGACGTCGCCGAGCGGTTCGACGACGAGGTGCAGCGCCGGTTGGCGCGCAGCGTGTGGACCCGCTGCACCAGCTGGTACCGCACGGCGAGCGGCCGCATCGTCAGCAACTGGCCCGGCTCGATGCGCGAGTACCGCCGCCGCACGGCCCGCTTCGACCCCGCGGACCACCAGCTGCCCTGAGCGACCCCGGCGCAGTCACGGCGCCGGGGCCGCGCCGCCCTCCACCCGCCGCTTGAGGGACTGGTCCCACTCCGCGAAGCCGGCGGGCGCGTCCCGCATCGCGGCGGTCCGGCGGACCAGCGGGGCGAGCAGGCCGCTGTAGACCTCGCGGTCGACGAGCTCGGTGCCGGCCCCGTCCGGCCGAAGGGTGTAGCTGTGCGCCCCGTCGAAGACGCCGGGGACACCGCCCGTCCTCCCGACCCAGGCGAACCGGTGGGGCGCGTCGAGCGCGGTCACCGTGGGCCGGAAGGCGTAGCCCGCCCCCGACGACGGCGCGAGGCGCAGGACCAGACGCTCCCCGACCGCGACCCGCCCGCCCTCGTACCGGACGAGCCGGCTCCACTCCGACCACCGCGCCAGGTCGGTCAGCACCCGCCACACGGCGGCGGGGGGCGCCGCGATCACCACCCGGGTCTCGACGACGAACCGGAACGGGTTGCCCGTCACCGGACCGACCCGCACGAGCACCGCGACGGCGGCCGCCGCCCCGGAACCTCTTCCACCACGATCACCCTCCGGACGTCGTCCACCTCGGTCGGGCGGGATGCTCGCGCCCCCGGCGCCGCGGGCGCTAGAACCGGATTGCGCGGGCCGGGCCGGCGCGGCTGGCACCATCGGAGCGTGGACGAGCGCGCGGCCGTCGGCCGGTCGGACGGGATCGGCTCGATCACGGGCGTGCCCGGCGTCCGGGGCGTCACCGTGGTCGAGGCGGGGTGGGCCGGCCCGCCGCCGGCCTGCGCGGTGGACGGACACCTGCTGCGCTTCCACCACACCGGGGAGATGCCCGTGCGGTGCGGTCGGCAGCGCCTGCTGGCGAGGCCGGGCGTGTACGTCGTCGATCCGCACGAGGTGCTCGTGCCCACCGGCCCGAACCGCGGGCGGATGGCCTCGACGTCGCTGATCCTGCCGCCGGCGGCGCTCCGGGAGGCGACCGGGCGGGACGCACCGGCGCCCCGCGGACCCGGGTGCGGTGGCGTCCGCCGGGTCGACGACGCGCGGGCCCGCGCGCTGCGGATCCACGGCGCGCACCTGCAGCGCGCGCTGCACGGGACCGGGGCGGACCTGGAGGTGCAGTCCGCGCTCTGGGCGGTCGTCGCGATCCTGGTGCGGTCGGACGGCGGACCCGAGCCGGAGCCGGAGCAGCCGGACCTGACGGCGGTCCGCGAGGTGATCGACGACCGGATCGCGGACCGCCTCACGCTGGACGACCTCGCCCGGGTGGTCGGACTCAGCCGGTTCCAGCTGCTGCGCAGCTTCACCCGGCAGACCGGGCTCACGCCGCACCGGTACCTGGTGCACCGGCGGATCGCCCGGGCGCGCGTGCTGCTGGCCCGCGGCCGGACGCCGGCCGACGTCGCCGCTGCGGTGGGCTTCGCCGACCAGAGCCATCTCGGACGGCACTTCCGCTCGATCTGCGGGACGACGCCCGCGCGCTACCGGGCCGCGCACGGCTGGGCGGCGCGGCACCCGGGCGACGCGCCTCCGGAGGGTGGCTGACGGAGCCGGCGCTCCCGGGTGCTCAGGCGGCCACGCGGGACCGGATGCGGCGCTGCGCCACGCCCGAGACGTGCCAGACCTTGCGCAGCACCCGGCGCGCGACCCAGGTGGCGAACGGTGGGTGCACCTCGCGGTGCTGCGCGAGCACGCGGTCGATCTCCGGGAGGAAGGACTCCACCGGGTCGGACGGGTACTCCGGGTCGCGCCCGGGCAGGTCCCACTCGTCGACGAAGCGGACGGCGAGGTCGTGGCGCTCGCCGCGCTGCAGGACGCGGTGCGCGAGCCGGCGCAGCGGGTTGTGGCCGTTGTCGATCTCGGTGGCCGTGTAGTCCTGGTGCTGGCGCAGCATCCACACGACGTCGGGGCGGACGTGCGGGGCGAGCATCGTGGCGATGATCTCACCGTGGGAGTGGGCGTCGATCGCCTTGGCCGAGTCGTGGAACAGCGCCGCGACGACGACCTCGTCGTCGGCGCCGGAGCGGCGGGCGCGGGTGGCGACCTGCACCGCGTGGTCGCGGTCGTTGACCTCGAAGCCGCTGTCGGTGGCCGCGGTCGCCTCGAGCATCTCGAGGAGCAGGGAGCGAGTAGCCATGGAGCGGGACCATGCCCCGTTCGGCTGCTCGGGGCAACACGATCAAGCGAACCGGCGTGCTTCGTCCGGTTCCGCCGGGTGATCGATCCACCGGTCGGGTGAACGACTCCCGATCACGCCGGAGGCGCCGGCTCCCCCTCCGCGACCAGTCCGCCGAGCGCCCGCAGGCCCGCGGCGACCTGCGCCCCGGTCGGTGCCCGCTCCGGGTCGATGAGCCACTGCAGCATCAGCCCGGAGATGAGCGCGCTGTGCACCGAGCCGAGCCCGCGCACCGCCTCGGGCGGCAGGTCGTCCTCCGGCAGGCCCAGCAGGGCGGCCGCGCCGCCGCGGCGGCCCTCCTCCTGGCCGTCGGCGAGCATCCGCCGCAGCTCGGGGTGCCGCTCGGCCTGCACGGCGGCGTCGACGCTGGCCCGCCACAGCGTCCGGTGCTCGGTGAAGGACGCCACCACCGCCTCCCACTCGGCCACCAGCGGGTCGTCACCCGGAGGCCGGGTGGCGGCGGCCTCCGCCACGGCGGTGCCCCACTCGTCGAGCGCCCGGACGAGCGCCGCGGTCAGCAGGGCCTCCCGCGACCCGAAGTGGTAGCCGATCGCGGCGTGGCTCACCCCCGCCGCGGCCGCGATCTCGCGCACGGTCGAGCGGGCCCACCCCTTCTCGTGCAGGCAGCGCACGGCCCCCTCGAGGAGGTCCTCCCTGTTTCCCATGCGCCGACCCTAGTCCACCCGGCTTGACCGTTCGGTTCATCCAGGTGGATTGACCATCTGGACAAGAACGCTCTACGGTCCCCCCGACGAGGGGAGAGGGACATGCGGATCCTGGTGGCGGGCGCGAGCATCGCGGGCCCGACGGCGGCGTACTGGCTGGCCCGGGGCGGGGCGGAGGTGACCGTGGTTGAGCGGGCGCCCGCCCTGCGCGGTGGGGGGCACGACGTGGACGTGCGCGGCGCGCAGCTGGAGGTGCTGCGCCGGATGGACCTGGTCGACGCCGTGCACGAGCGGCGCAGCGGTGTGACGGGCCACCGCGTCGTCGACGCGGACGGCCGGACGCGGGTGCGGCTGCCGTCGTGGGTGTTCGGCGGTGAGCTGGAGATCGGGCGCGGCGACCTGGCCGCCCTGCTGCACGAGCGCACCCGCGACGACGCGCACTACGTCTTCGGCGACCGGGTCGTAGGGCTCGAGCAGGACGCCGCCGGTGTGGACGTCGTGTTCGCCTCCGGCCGCGAGGAGCGCTACGACCTCGTCGTCGGCGCGGACGGGCTGCGCTCCGGCGTCCGCGCCGCGGCCCTGGACCCCGACGGCCGCTGCGTCGACTTCCGCGGCTACCACCACGCGGGCTTCACGATGCCCGACGTCGTGGGGCTCGACCGCGAGGGCGTGCTGCACACCCAGCCCGGGATCGGCGTGAGCCTCACCAGCGGGCGCGATCCCGCGCGGGCGAGCGCGGGGCTGGTCGTCGCGGCGCCGGGCCGGGAGCGGCTGACGGCCGCGGAGGTCGCGGCCCTGGCCGCGGGGGCCGGCTGGGAGACCCCGCGGATCCTCGCGGCCATGGCCGACGCCACCGACGTGTGGGTGAGCCCGCTCGCGCAGGTGCGGCTGGACCGCTACCACCGCGGCCGGGTGGTGCTGCTGGGCGACGCGGCCTGGGGCGCGGGCCCCGGCGGCTCCGGCACGGGCCTGGCGATGACCGCCGCCCACGTCCTGGCGGCGGCGCTGCGGGGAGCGCCGGGCGACCCCGGGGCGGCGTTCGCCCGCTACGAGGCGGCCGTCCGCCCCGCCGCCGCGGCCGGGCTGCGCCAGGCCCGCGACGCGGGGCGGCGCTTCCTCGCGCCGCCGACGGCCCGGGCGATCCGCACCCGCGACCGCACGCTCCGGGTGCTGTCGACCCGCCCGATGCGCCCGCTGCTGGAGCGCCTGACGTCGGGTGCGGCGAACGCCCTCCACCCCGACGCCTGCGGCCCGACCGCACTCCGGAGCCACGACGCGGTCTGACCGCCCCCACCGACCGTGTCCTGGCTCCGAGGTGCCCCGGAGACGGCGGACGGGGCCGGATACCGCCACGGGAGAGCGGTGTCCGGCCCCGTCCGGGACCCTCCGGCGGCCCCGCCCACCGTCGTGGGCGGGGCCTCGCGACCACCTAGCGGTAGTCGCGGCCGAAGTCGTAGTCGTCCAGCGGCACGGCGGCGCCGGTGCCCGTGCCGAACACGTCGGGGCTGTAGTAGCCGTCGTCGTAGCTCGGCAGCGCGTAGGCGGCCGCGCGGGCCTCCTCGGTGGGCTGGACCTGGATGTCGCGGTAGCGGGCGATGCCCGTACCGGCCGGGATCAGCTTGCCGATGATCACGTTCTCCTTGAGCCCGACGAGCTTGTCGCGCTTCCCGTTGATCGCGGCATCGGTGAGGATCCGGGTGGTCTCCTGGAACGAGGCCGCGGACAGCCACGACTCCGTGGCCAGCGAGGCCTTCGTGATCCCCATGAGCACCGGGCGGCCGGAGGCGGGCTCGCCGCCCTCGGACACCACGCGCCGGTTCTGCGTCTCGAAGTCCGACCGCTCGGCCAGGGCACCGGGGAGGAACTCCGTGGCGCCCGAGTCGATGATCGTGACCCGGCGGAGCATCTGCCGGACGATGACCTCGATGTGCTTGTCGTGGATGTCCACGCTCTGCGTGCGGTACACCTTCTGCACCTCGCGCACCAGGTGCAGCTGCACCTCGCGCGGACCCATGACGCGCAGCACCTCGTGCGGGTCGGCCGTGCCCTCGAGGAGCAGCTGGCCCACGTGCACGTGGTCGCCGTCGGCGAGCGGCCGCTCCTGACCGTCGACGACGGTCATCGCCAGCCACTGCCGCTTCGACAGCTTCTCGTAGACGATCTCCTCGCTGCCGTCGTCCGGCGTGAGGGTGATCTTCCAGAAGCGCTCGCCGTCCTCGATCGCGATGCGACCGTCGACGTCGGCGATCGGGGCCTTGCCCTTGGGGACGCGGGCCTCGAACAGCTCCTGGACGCGCGGCAGACCGGTCGTGATGTCGTCGCCGGCCACACCACCGGTGTGGAACGTGCGCATGGTCAGCTGCGTGCCGGGCTCACCGATCGACTGCGCCGCGACGATGCCGACGGCCTCGCCGACGTCCACCAGCTTGCCGGTGGCCATCGAGCGGCCGTAGCACATGCCGCAGATGCCGGTGGCCGACGTGCAGGTGAGCGGGCTGCGCACCTTGATCGTCCTGACGCCGGCCGCGACGAGCGCGTCGAGCGCCGGGTCGCCGAGGTCCTCGCCCCGCCGGATCACGACCTGGCCGTCGGCGCCCACCGCGTCCTCGCCCGAGGTGCGGGCGTAGACGCTCGTGCGCAGGTAGCGGTGCGGGATCAGGCGGCCGTCCGAGGTCTCCTCGGTGACGGCCATCGTGACGCCGCGCTCGGTGCCGCAGTCGACCTCGCGGACGATGACGTCCTGCGAGACGTCCACCAGACGACGGGTCAGGTAGCCCGAGTCGGCGGTGCGGAGCGCGGTGTCGGCCAGGCCCTTGCGGGTGCCGTGCGTGGAGATGAAGTACTCCAGCACGGACAGGCCCTCGCGGAAGTTGGCCTTGATGGGGCGGGCGATGTACTCGCCCTTCGGGTTGGCGACCAGACCGCGCATACCGGCGAGCTGCCGGACCTGGGTCATGTTGCCCGCCGCGCCGGACTTCACGATCGTGGGGATCGGGTTGTCCTCGGGGAAGTTCGCCTCCATGGCTCGGGCGACCTCCTCGGACGCCTGGGTCCAGATCTTGACCATCTCGTCGTTGCGCTCCTGGTGGGAGAGCGCACCGCGCTGGTACCGCTTGTTGACCTGGTCGGCCTTGACCTCGTACCCGTCGAGGATCTCCTGCTTGTTCGGCGGGACGATCACGTCGGTGACCGACATCGTGACGCCGGACCGCGTGGCCCAGTAGAAGCCCGCGTCCTTGAGGCGGTCGAGGACCTGCGCCACGTCCGTCATCGAGTACCGCTCGGCCAGATCGTTGATGATCATGGCCTGGCGCTTCTTCGGCAGGATCTCGTTGACGAACGGGTAGTCCGCCGGCAGCAGCTCGTTGAACAGCACCCGGCCCAGCGTCGTCGTCGCCAGCCACGGGTCGCCCTCGGACCAGCCGATCTCGGCGGCCACCTCGGCCGGCGGGACCACGCCGTGCAGGCGGATCCGCATCGGCGCCTGCAGGTGCAGGACCTTCCGGTCGTAGGCCATGATCGCCTCGGCTACCGACGAGTACACGCCACCGGCGCCGTGCGCCTCCTCGCGCAGCCGCGACAGGTGGTAGATGCCGGTGACCATGTCCAGGCGGGGCATGGCCAGCGGGCGGCCGGACGCCGGGCTCAGGATGTTGTTGCTCGAGAGCATCAGCACCCGGGCCTCGGCCTGCGCCTCGGCCGACAGCGGCAGGTGCACCGCCATCTGGTCACCGTCGAAGTCGGCGTTGAACGCCTCGCAGACCAGCGGGTGCAGCTGGATGGCCTTGCCCTCCACCAGCTGCGGCTCGAAGGCCTGGATGCCGAGGCGGTGCAGCGTGGGCGCCCGGTTCAGCATCACCGGGTGCTCGGAGATGACCTCCTCCAGCACGTCCCACACCTGCGAGCGGTGGCGCTCGACCATGCGCTTCGCGGACTTGATGTTCTGCGCGTGGTTGAGGTCGACCAGCCGCTTCATGACGAAGGGCTTGAACAGCTCCAGCGCCATCTGCTTGGGCAGGCCGCACTGGTGCAGCTTGAGCTGCGGGCCGACCACGATGACCGAACGGCCGGAGTAGTCGACGCGCTTGCCGAGCAGGTTCTGGCGGAACCGGCCCTGCTTGCCCTTGAGCAGGTCGGACAGCGACTTGAGCGGCCGGTTGCCCGGGCCCGTCACCGGCCGGCCGCGGCGGCCGTTGTCGAACAGCGCGTCGACGGCCTCCTGCAGCATCCGCTTCTCGTTGTTGACGATGATCTCGGGCGCGCCGAGGTCGATCAGCCGCTTGAGGCGGTTGTTCCGGTTGATCACGCGGCGGTACAGGTCGTTCAGGTCGCTCGTCGCGAAGCGGCCACCGTCGAGCTGCACCATCGGGCGCAGGTCCGGCGGGATGACCGGGACGCAGTCGAGCACCATGCCCATCGGCGAGTTGCCGGTGGTCTGGAAGGCTGCGACGACCTTGAGGCGCTTGAGGGCGCGGAGCTTCTTCTGCCCCTTGCCGCTGCGGATGGTCTCCCGCAGGTTCTCGGCCTCGGCCGGGATGTCGAAGTTCTGCAGCAGCGTCTGGATCGCCTCGGCGCCCATGGCCCCGGTGAAGTAGTCGCCGTACCGGTCGTAGAGCTCCCGGTAGATCGACTCGTCGGCGATGAGCTGCTGGACCTCCAGCTTGGTGAAGGTGGTCCAGATCTCGTCGAGCCGGTCCAGCTCGCGCTGGGCGCGGTCGCGCAGCTGGCGCATCTCGCGCTCGCCGCCGTCCTTGACCTTGCGGCGGACGTCGCCCTTGGCGCCCTCCGCCTCCAGCTCGGCGAGGTCGGCCTCGAGCTTCTGCGCGCGCTCCTCGAGGTCGGTGTCGCGCCGGTTCTCGACCCGCTTGCGCTCGACGGCCATCTCGTTCTCGAGCGTGGACAGGTCGGTGTGCCGCTGCTCGTGGTTCACCGAGGTGATCACGTAGGCCGCGAAGTAGATGATCTTCTCGAGGTCCTTGGGAGCCAGGTCGAGCAGGTAGCCCAGCCGGCTCGGGACGCCCTTGAAGTACCAGATGTGCGTGACGGGGGCGGCCAGCTCGATGTGGCCCATCCGCTCACGGCGCACCTTGGCGCGCGTGACCTCCACGCCGCAGCGCTCGCAGATGATGCCCTTGAAGCGGACGCGCTTGTACTTCCCGCAGTAGCACTCCCAGTCGCGGGTCGGGCCGAAGATCTTCTCGCAGAAGAGCCCGTCCTTCTCCGGCTTGAGGGTGCGGTAGTTGATGGTCTCGGGCTTCTTCACCTCACCGTGGCTCCACTGCCGGATGTCGTCGGCGGTGGCCAGCCCGATGCGGAGCTCGTCGAAGAAGTTGACGTCGAGCACTATGAGTCCTCAGTTCCTTCTGTTGCCCGGGCGGATCAGTTGACGACGTCGTCGAGCGTGGCGGAGTCCGACCCCGGCCGGCTGGACAGGTTGATGCCCAGGTTGGCCGCGGCGCGCTCCAGGTCCTCGTCGTCGGTGTCGCGCATCTCGATCGCCTGCCCGTCGCTGGAGAGGACCTCGACGTTCAGGCACAGGGACTGCAGCTCCTTGAGCAGCACCTTGAACGACTCGGGGATCCCCGGCTCCGGGATGTTCTCGCCCTTGACGATGGCCTCGTAGACCTTCACGCGACCGGACACGTCGTCGGACTTGATCGTCAGCAGCTCCTGCAGCGTGTACGCCGCGCCGTAGGCCTGCATCGCCCAGCACTCCATCTCACCGAAGCGCTGGCCACCGAACTGCGCCTTACCGCCCAGCGGCTGCTGGGTGATCATGGAGTACGGGCCGGTGGAGCGAGCGTGGATCTTGTCGTCCACGAGGTGCAGCAGCTTGAGGATGTACATGTAGCCGACGGCCACCGGGAACGGGAACGGCTCGCCGGAGCGCCCGTCCATCAGCGTGGCCTTGCCGTCCGGCCCGACCATGCGCTGCCCGTCGCGGTTGGGCAGCGTGCTGCCCAGCAGCCCGGTGATCTCGTGCTCCTTGGCGCCGTCGAAGACCGGGGTGGCGGTCTTCGTGCCGGCGGGCACGGAGTACAGGCTCTCCGGCAGCTGGCGGGCCCAGTCGGGGGCCTTGCCGCTGTCGTCGACCTCGACCTCCCAGCCGGTCTTGGCGATCCACCCGAGGTGGGTCTCCAGGACCTGGCCGATGTTCATCCGTCGCGGCACGCCGTGCGTGTTGAGGATGATGTCGACCGGGGTGCCGTCGGGCAGGAACGGCATGTCCTCCTCGGGGAGGATCTTGCCGATGACGCCCTTGTTGCCGTGGCGGCCGGCGAGCTTGTCGCCGTCCTGGATCTTGCGCTTCTGGGCCACGTAGACGCGGACCAGCTCGTTGACGCCGGGCGCGAGCTCGTCGTCGTCGTCGCGGCTGAAGACCCGGATGCCGATGACCTTGCCGGTCTCGCCGTGGGGCACCTTCAGCGAGGTGTCGCGGACCTCGCGCGCCTTCTCCCCGAAGATCGCGCGGAGCAGGCGCTCCTCCGGGGTCAGCTCGGTCTCGCCCTTGGGCGTGACCTTGCCGACCAGGATGTCGCCGGGCTGGACCTCGGCGCCGATCCGGATGATGCCGCGCTCGTCGAGGTCGGCCAGGACCTCCTCGGAGACGTTCGGGATGTCCCGAGTGATCTCCTCCGCACCCAGCTTGGTGTCGCGCGCGTCGATCTCGTGCTCCTCGATGTGGATCGAGGTGAGCACGTCGTCGCGCACGAGGCGCTGGGAGAGGATGATCGCGTCCTCGTAGTTGTGGCCCTCCCACGGCATGATCGCCACGAGCAGGTTCTTGCCCAGGGCCATCTCGCCGTTCTCGGTGCACGGGCCGTCGGCCAGCACCTGGCCGGACTCGACCCGGTCGCCCTCGGCGACGATCGGCTTCTGGTTGGTGCAGGTGCCCTGGTTGCTGCGGCGGAACTTGTGCAGCCGGTAGGTGCGGCGGGTGCCGTCGTCGGCCATCACGGTGATGTAGTCGGCGCACAGCTCCTCGACCACACCGGACTTCTCGGCCACGACCACGTCGCCGGCGTCGACCGCGGCGCGCAGCTCCATGCCCGTGCCCACCAGCGGCGAGTCGGAGCGGAGCAGCGGCACCGACTGGCGCTGCATGTTGGCGCCCATCAGCGCGCGGTTCGCGTCGTCGTGCTCGAGGAACGGGATCATCGCCGTGGCGACCGACACCATCTGCCGCGGCGAGACGTCGATGTACTCGACGCCCTTCGGGGAGATGTAGTCGACCTCGCCGCCCTTGCGGCGGACCAGGACGCGCTCCTCGGAGAACGAGCCGTCCTCGTGCAGCGGCGCGTTGGCCTGCGCGACGACGAAGCGGTCCTCCTCATCGGCGGTGAGGTAGTCGATCTGGTCGGTGACGACGCCCTCGACGACCTTGCGGTACGGCGTCTCGATGAAGCCGAACGGGTTGACGCGCGCGAAGCTCGCCAGCGACCCGATCAGGCCGATGTTCGGGCCCTCCGGGGTCTCGATCGGGCACATGCGGCCGTAGTGGCTGTGGTGGACGTCGCGGACCTCCATGCCCGCGCGCTCACGGGACAGACCGCCCGGACCCAGCGCCGACAGGCGGCGCTTGTGGGTCAGGCCCGCGAGCGGGTTGGTCTGGTCCATGAACTGCGAGAGCTGCGAGGTGCCGAAGAACTCCTTGATCGCGGCCACGACGGGCCGGATGTTGATCAGGGTCTGCGGGGTGATCGCCTCGACGTCCTGGGTGGTCATCCGCTCGCGGACGACGCGCTCCATGCGGGACAGGCCGACGCGGATCTGGTTCTGGATCAGCTCGCCGACCGTGCGCAGGCGCCGGTTGCCGAAGTGGTCGATGTCGTCGGTCTCGACGGGGATGGTGATCCCGCCGTTGCCCTCGGCGTCGGCCCCGACCGTCATCGAGGTGTCGCCGGCGTGCAGCCGGACGAGGTACTCGATGGTGGTGGCGATGTCCTCCTCGGTGAGCGTGCCCACCGAGTTGTCGGTGCGCAGACCGAGCTTCTTGTTGGCCTTGTACCGGCCGACCTTCGCGAGGTCGTAGCGCTTGTCCTTGAAGAACAGGTTCTCCAGGAGCGTCTGCGCGCTCTCGCGGGTGGGCGGCTCGCCCGGGCGCAGCTTGCGGTAGATGTCGAGCAGCGCCTCGTCCTGGCCGGCGGTGTGGTCCTTCTCCAGGGTGGCGAGCATCGTCTCGGAGAACCCGAAGCGCTGCGAGATCTGCTCGGCGGACCAGCCCAGCGCCTTCAGCAGCACGGTGACCGGCTGGCGGCGCTTGCGGTCGATGCGGACGCCGACGGTGTCGCGCTTGTCGACGTCGAACTCCAGCCACGCACCCCGACTCGGGATGATCTTGACGGAGAAGACGTCCTTGTCGGTGGCCTTGTCGATGGCGCTGTCGAAGTAGACGCCGGGCGACCGGACCAGCTGCGAGACGACGACGCGCTCGGTGCCGTTGATGATGAAGGTGCCCTTGGTGGTCATCACGGGGAAGTCGCCCATGAAGACCGTCTGGGACTTGATCTCACCGGTCTGGTTGTTCGTGAACTCCGCGGTGACGAACAGCGGAGCCGCGTACGTCATGTCCTTGTCCTTGCACTCCTCCTCCGAGGCCTTGACCTCGTCGAAACGGGGGTCGGAGAAGGACAGGGACATGTTCCCGGCGAAGTCCTCGATCGGGGAGATCTCGGTGAGGATCTCCTCGAGACCGCCGACCGGGTTCTCGTCGCCCGCCTCGACGCGACGCTGGAACCACGCCTCGTCCCCGACCAGCCACTCGAACGACTGGGTCTGCAGGTCGAGGAGGTCGGGCACCCGCTGCGGCTCCGCGATCTTCGCGAAGGAGACGCGGGTGGGGGCGCCGGGGAGGTTCTGGTGGTCCGAGGTGGTCGCGAAGGTGGTCGAGGCGGAGGCGTGCGGCGATGCCAAGATGCGTCCTTCCGGAACTGCGCTCTCGTCTGGCGTGCTCCGGGTCCTGCGCGCTACCGTTCTGATCGCCCGACCCGGGCGGGAGGTCCGGGTCGAACCATCGGGTGTGCGGTGGGCGGGGGAGGTCCGGGGCACGCCGTCTGTTGTCAGCGCGCCGCTGCCGTTCGACTCCGCGGACCCCGGGTACCCCCGGGTGGACCCGGAAGCCTCGATGCACGCGCAGGCGGACGGAAGGCAGCGCAAAGAGGCAGTCTAGCTGCTCGGGCAGCCGCTGTCGAGATGGGTATCCGAGGATGCCACCGAGACCTAAGAGTGACCTGACAGGCGCACCGAGTCAAGACGCTACGCCGCGGTAAGTGGCGGATTTCGCGGGACGACCGGCCGTGTGACCAGCCTGTTGCGCGGAGGGTGACCGCTCGTCGAGGCCCGTCATCGGCCGGGGACGGCTGCGGAGGGTGACGCAGCGCGTCCGGAACGCCTCCCCCGCCCCCGCGTGCCGCCTCCTTGACACGCCGTGACGCGCGACACGAGCATCGGGGCCGACCGCGCGTCCGACGACAACGGGGTGTGCCATGACCGAGGTTCCCGCCGCGCACGTGCTCCTCGGGGCCGGCGCGCCCTCCGGCCGGGGCCCGGTGGCGGTCCGGTGAGCGCCCCGGCGCCCGGCTACGGTGACCGCCCCTGGCTGCACCTCTACGGCGAGGGCCAGCCGCACGACATCGTCCCCGAGCACGGCGACGCGCTCGCGATGTTCCGGGCCACGGCCGCGCGGGTGCCCGACGCGGACGCGATCCGCTACTTCGACGGCACCGTCACCTTCCGGGAGCTGGACGGGCTCACCGACGCCTTCGCCGCCGCGCTGCTCGACGGCGGGTTCGCCCGGGGCGACCGGGTGGCGGTGTACCTGCAGAACGTCCCGCAGTTCGTGGTCGCGGTCGTCGGCACGTGGAAGGCCGGCGGCGTCGTCGTCCCGGTCAACCCGATGAACCGGGGGCGCGAGCTCGACCTGCTGCTGCGCGACTCGGGCGCCACCGTGCTCGTCTGCCTGCGCGCGCTGCACCGCGACGTCGCCGCGCCGGTGGTGGGCGCCACCGGCGTGCGCCGGGTGCTCACGACCTCCGAGCGGGAGTTCCAGACCCGCGACGACCCGCGCGCGTTCCCCGGTGCCGCGCCCGGCGACCCGCCCGAGGGCACCGAGGACCTGGCCGCCCTGCTGGAGCGCCACCGGGGGCGGCGCCCCCCGCCGGTGGTGTTCGACGGCGGGGACACCGCGTTCCTCACCTACACCTCGGGCACGACCGGGCCGCCGAAGGGCGCCATGAACACCCACGCCAACGTGGTGTTCAACTCCTGCGCCTACCGCGAGTGGGCCCGCCTGTCCGGCGACGACGTCGTGCTCGGCGTGGCGCCGCTGTTCCACATCACCGGCCTGATCGCGCACGTCACCCTGGCGCTGCTGCTGGGAGCCCCGCTGGTGCTGTTCCACCGGTTCGAGCCGTCGCTGGCCCTCGACGTCGTCCGGGAGCACCGCCCCACCTTCACGGTCGGGTCGATCACGGTGTTCATCGCGCTGATGAACGCGCCGGGCGCGCAGCGGTCCGCGCTGGAGTCGCTCACGACGATCCTCTCCGGCGGGGCGCCGATCCCGCCGTCCACCGTGACCGCGTTCCACTCCGCGTTCGGGCACTGGATCCACAACGTCTACGGCCTCACCGAGACCACCTCGCCCTCGCACGCCACCCCGCTCGGGGTGCGGGGGCCGGTGGACGAGGCGTCCGGGGCGCTGAGCGTCGGGGTGCCGATCTACGGCACCGTGGTGCGGATCGTCGGCGACGACGGGCGCGACCTCCCGCCCGGGGAGGTCGGCGAGATCGTCACCACCGGGCCGCAGGTCGTCGCCGGCTACTGGGGCAAGCCGGAGGAGACGGCGAGGGCGATCCCGGGCGGGGCCCTGCACACGGGCGACGTCGGCTACATGGACGCCGACGGCTGGTTCTACATCGTCGACCGCAAGAAGGACCAGATCAACGCGGGCGGCTACAAGGTGTGGCCGCGCGAGGTCGAGGACGTGCTCTACGAGCACGAGGCGGTGCGGGAGGCCGCGGTGGTCGGGGTGCCCGACGAGTACCGGGGCGAGACGGTCAAGGCGTTCGTCAGCCTGCGGCCGGGGCGGACGGCGACCGAGCAGGAGCTGATCGCGTTCGCCAAGGAGCGGATGGCGGCCTACAAGTACCCCCGGGCCGTCGAGTTCCTGGACGAGATCCCCAAGACGGTCACCGGCAAGCTGCTGCGGCGCGAACTCCGGGACCGCTGACCCCGTCGCGCCCGGGCCGGGAACGCGGAGGAACGCGGAAGGCCACCTCCACACGGGGTGGAGGTGGCCTTCGTCGTCGTGCTGGTCAGCAGCAGGCGCGGATCAGGTCAGCGAGACCTTGGCGCCGGCCTCCTCGAGCTTGGCCTTGGCGGCGTCGGCCGCGTCCTTGGCCACGGCCTCGAGGATCGGCTTCGGGGCGGACTCGACGAGGTCCTTGGCCTCCTTGAGGCCCAGGCCCGAGACGAGCTCGCGGACGACCTTGATGACCTGGATCTTCTTGTCGCCGGCGGCCTCGAGGACGACGTTGAACTCGTCCTTCTCCTCCTCGACCGGGGCCGCGGCGGCACCGGTGGCGGCACCGGGCATGGCCATGGCGACCGGGGCGGCCGCGGTGACGTCGAAGGTCTCCTCGAACTTCTTCACGAACTCCGACAGCTCGATGAGGGTGAGGTCCTTGAAGGCCTCGAGCAGCTCGTCGGTGGACAGCTTCGCCATGGTGGGCGTCCTTTCAGGGGGTTGATCAGGATTCGGTGGGGGCGGCGTCGGCGGCGGGGGCCGCGTCGTCGGAGGCCGGGGCCTCCGCCTCGGTGGAGGCCGCCGGTGCGCCCTCCTCCTCCTGCCGCTTGTCGGCCAGCGCCTGCGCGAGGCGGGCGACCTGCGACGCCGGGGCGGCGAACAGCCCGGCGGCCTTGCTCAGGTTGGCCTTCATCGCGCCGGCCAGCTTGGCCAGCAGGACCTCGCGGGACTCCAGGTCGGCCAGGGACGCGACCTCGGGGGCGGTCAGCGCGCGACCGTCCATGTAGCCGCCCTTGATGACCAGGGCCTTGTTGTCCTTGGCGAAGTCGCGCAGGGCCTTGGCCGCGTCCACCGGCTCGCCGGTGATGAACGCGATGGCCGTGGGGCCCACGAGCAGGGACTCGAGCCCCTCGATGCCCGCGTCCTCCGCCGCCCGCTTGACCAGGGTGTTCTTGGCGACGCTGTACGTGGTGTCGGTGCCCAGCGACCGACGCAGAGCGATCAGCTGGGTCATGGTGAGGCCGCGGTACTCGGTGACCACCGAGGCGGTCGCGCCCCGGAACCTCTCGGCGATCTCGTCGACCGCCGCGACCTTGTCGGGTCGAGCCATGCCTGCCTCCTTCCGTCGTAGCTCCTCCGGTCCACCGCATCGGAGCCCGGGAGACGACGAACGCCCCGGCGCAGGAGCGCACGGGGCGTGGCCGGGCGCGTGCGCGCCCGGTGATGACCTCGTCCTCCTGCGCGGGCCGCCCGCTGCTGCGGGACCTTCGCCCCGCCCACGAGCGACGGGGAGACCTGCGGTCTTCGGTGGAACCGTCGACCAGACTACGCGACCCCCGCACCGCTGCGGTGCGGGGGTCGACGCGGGGCCGTCAGACGGTCGCCAGCTCCGCCTCGTCCTCGCTGTGGAAGCGCTCCTCCAGCTGCTCGGGCGAGGCGTCGACGTCGATGGCGCGCCGGTCCGCCCCGCGCGCGGACTCGATGGCGCCCAGCCGGCGGCCCACCTTGTCCATCGCGTACTCCGCGACCTCGTTCAGGTCGATCGCGAACGGGGGCTCCTCGCCCTCCGCGAGCTGGTCGAACGGCGTGGTCACCACGCCCATCGCCGGCACGAGCAGCTCCTGCATCCGCTCGTCCACGGCGTCCCACAGGGTGTCGTCCGCGGCGACGTGGCGCCGGCAGGTGAAGGTGCCCCACGCCATGTGGCGGCGCTCGTCGTCGCCGATGTGCTTGATGATCTGCTGCATGCCGGGGAGGATGCCGCGGCTCTTGCAGATCTTGGCCCAGACGTAGTAGCCGGTGAGGGCGAGCGTGCCCTCGACGATGTGGTTGTAGGTCACCGACGCCCGGATCTGGTTGCGCGGCGACGGGTCGTCGGCCAGCGCGTGCAGGCCGGCGGGCAGCTCCTCGGTGAAGATCTGCCGGTAGGCCGCGTTGTCCTCGAGGTAGGGGTGCAGGTCCTCGGTGACGCCGACGGCGTCGAACCAGCGGCGGAAGGCCTCGGTGTGCTTGGCCTCCTCGAACACGAACTGCGTCAGGTACATCTCGTCGGCCAGCCGGCCCTCGGCGGCCATCGCGGCGACGAAGGGCTGCAGGTCCTGGGTCACCGACTCCTCGCCCGCCATGAACTGGGCGCCGAGCATCATCGTCCACCAGCGCTCGCGCTCGCTCATGGCGGCGATGTCGCGGGCGTCCTGGCTGAGGTCGATGTCGGCCGGGTTCCAGTGCCGGGCGTTGCCCTTGGCGAACAGCCGCATCGGGAACGAGTCGAAGTCCAGGCCGCCCGCCCCGAGGGAGGCGTAGCCCGTCCGCTTGCCGTGCTCGATCGAACGCGTCGCCGCGGTCCTCGTCATCGGGCCACTCCCTCTGGGAAACGGATGAGTCCTCGGATGTTCCGGCCGTCCCGCATGTCCTGGTAGCCCTGGTTCACCTCGTCGAGGGAGTACTCGCGGGTGATCAGCTCGTCCAGCTTGAGCAGGCCGAGGTTGTACATCTCCAGCAGCCGCGGCACGTCGTGCTGGCCGTTGGAGGAGCCGAACAGCGCGCCGCGGACCTGCTTCTCGTAGAGCGTCAGCTCCAGCAGCGACAGCGACGCCGTCTCCTCGTCGGGCTTGCCGAGGGCGGTGACGACGACGCGGCCCCTCTTGCCGACGAGCTGCAGCGCCGGCTGGAGCAGGCTCCCCTCCGCGACGCCGGTCGTGAGGATCGCGGCCTCGGCGAGCTGGCCGCGGGTGAGCTCGGAGACGGTGTTCCACGCCTCGTCGATGCTCGCGGCGACGTGCGTGGCGCCCAGCTCCAGCGCCGTGTCGCGCTTGAACTCCACCGGGTCGACGGCGACGACGTACCGGCAGCCCGCCAGCCTGGCGCCCTGCACGGCGTTGGCCCCGATCCCGCCGATCCCGATGACGACGGCCGTGTCGCCGGCCCTCAGCTCCGCGGTGCGCACGGCGGAGCCGACCCCGGTGGTGACGCCGCAGCCGACCAGTGCGGCCAGGTGCAGCGGGAAGCCTTCGTCGATCTTCACGACGGACTTCACGGGCACCACGGTGTGCTGGGCGAACGTGCCCAGCAGGCACATCTGCCCGACCTCCTCCCCGCGGGCGCGGAAGCGGTAGGTGCCGTCGAGCTGCGGTCCGAGCGTGGCGCCCGCGCCGTCGTCGCAGAGCGCGGTGTAGCCGCGCACGCAGTACGAGCAGCGCCCGCAGGAGGGCAGGAAGGTCATGACCACCGGGTCGCCGACCTCGACCTCGGTGACGCCCGGCCCGACCTCGACGACCCGGCCGGCGCCCTCGTGCCCGCCCACCATGGGCAGCCCGGCGGGCAGGTCGCCGGTGAGCAGGTGCTCGTCGGAGTGGCACAGCCCGCTGGCCGCCAGCTCGACGAGCACCTCACCGGCGCGCGGCGGGTCGAGGTCGACCTCGCCCACCTCCCACTTGCCGCCGACCTCCCAGAGCACCGCAGCCCGCGTCTTCATGGCAGCAGCATGACGCGGGTCACCCCCGTCGCGCACCGGGCTGCGGGGTCCGCGGTTGGCCCGGACGGGTCAGTCGGGCCGACGGAGGCCGGGCGGACGGCGAAGGCTGCGCAACCGGTGGCGCACCCGGTCGGTCCGCCGCGCAGCCGTTGCACGGGGTGCGCGGGGGACACGACGGCTGCGTCGTGGCTCGCGCAGTCGTCGTGGCGGGCGCTAACCGCTCGGGACCGGCAGCTCCAGGCGGGCCACCAGGCCGCCGCCCGGGCGGGGGGTCAGGGTCAGCTCGCCGTCCATGGCGGCCACCAGGGCCTCGACGATCCACAGGCCCAGCCCGGCCGTGCCCCGCCGCTCCCCCAGCGCCACCCCCTTGGCCGTGACCCGGCCCTCCTGGCCGGGCGGCAGGCCCGGGCCGCGGTCGCGGACCTCCGCGACCAGCCGCCCGTCGGCGTGGTGCAGGTCCAGCTCGACGGGCGCGTCGCCGGAGTGGCGGGCGGCGTTCTCGACGAGGTTGGTCAGCACGCGGCGCAGCCGCTGCGGGTCGCAGCGGACCGCCGCGTCCGGCGGCGCGACGGACGGGGCGCGGCGGGCCGGTGGCACCGCGGCGGCGTCGAGGACCGCCTCGGCCAGCTCGGCCAGCGCGACGCGGCGCTCCCGCACCCGCCCGAGCGGGCTGCCCTCGACCAGGGCGACGTCGGCCAGCCCGTCGAGCATGTCCCGCAGGTGCTCGGCGTGCTCGGCGAGCAGCCGGATCGCGCTGGCGCGGGAGGCCGGCGGGAGCCGGTCGGCGGCGAGGTCGGCCGACAGGGCCGTGAGCGAGGCGACCGGCGTGCGGAACTCGTGCATGACGACCCGCGCCCCGTCGAGCCGGGCCTGCTGGGCGGCGAGCACGGCGCGGGTGGCCGCCGTGGCGTCGAGCTGGCGCTCCAGCATCCCCACCAGCGTGCCGACCAGCACCGCGACGGCGACGAGCAGGCCGGTCCACCAGGCCCCGGCGAGCAGGCGGTCGGCCGGGGCGACGTCGGGGTCCGAGCCGAGCACGGCGGCGACGGTGAACCCGGCGCCCGTCAGCAGCGCCGCCACCCGGCCGACGACGGCCCCCGCGCGCACGGACGCCGCGATCACGGCCAGCGGGAGCAGCGCCACGAGCACGCTCTCGGCGCCGCCGGACAGCCCGCACCCCACCACGACGAGCACCGAGTCCAGGCCGGTGGCCACGCGGGCCGGCAGCGGCGGGCGGCCGGTCCGCTGCCCGACCGCCATCGCCAGCGCGTAGACCAGGGACAGCCCGACGAGCACGGCGAGCACCCCGACCGCGCCGCGGGCGAGCTGGGGGCCGAGCACGAGCGCGAGCCCGACGGCCGCCACGACCAGCACCCGGATGGTCACGGCCGTGCGGTCCTCGACCGAGCGTTCGTCGGAGTGGAGCACCACGGGCACAGGCTAGGGTCCGCCCGTGCGCGACGGCCGGTACGTCGTGGTCATCGTCGACGACCACGCCCTGTTCTCCCAGGGCCTCGCGCTGCTCCTGGAGTCCCGCGCGGGTGACCGGTTCGCGGTGGCCGGGTCGACGACCGCGGGCGAGCAGGCCGTCGCGCTCGTCGGCCGGGAGGCGGCCGACCTCGCCATCGTCGACCTCGCCCTGCCCCCGCTGGGCGGGGTGGAGACCATCCGCCGCATCCGGGCCGCCTACCCGCGCACGCGGGTGCTGGCCCTGTCGGGCACCGAGGACCTCGACCTGGCCGCCGCCGCGCTCCGGGCCGGCGCGGCGGGGTTCCTCGGCAAGTCCGCCGACCCCGAGGTGCTCGTCGCGCCGCTGCTGGCCATCGCGGCCGGGGTGCGCGTCGTCCGCCCGGACCTGCTCGACGCCCTGCTCGCCGCGGGCGACCGCACGGCCGACGGCCTGCTCGGCCGGCTCGGCGAGCGCGACGTCGAGCTGTGGCGGCTGCTCGCCCGCGGCCTGGAGACCAGCGAGATCGCCAAGCCGATGCTGGTCAGCGAGCGCACGGCCAAGCGCATGATCGCCTCGTTGCTCCACAAGCTCGGCGCGGCCAACCGCATCGAGGCCGCGGCCCTGGCGGGCCGCTACGGCCTGCTGGACGACGCTCCCCCGCCCTGACCCGGCGCCCCCTGGTTGCAGGAAGGCCACCTTCACGCGAGGAGCTTGCATGAAGGTGGCCTTCCTGCAACCCCGGGTGGGCCACCCCCGCCCGCCCTCCCGAGTGGCAGGAAAGCCACGTTGCAGACGCCTCGCGTCCTGAACGTGGCTTTCCTGCCACACGGGAGCGGGGCGGTGGCCCGGGCGGGCCAGGTCCGGCCCGTCGAGGGGCTGTGCCCGGGGCCCGCGCGCGGGAGACTGCCGCCCACCGACGAGAGGGAGGCGCACCGTGGCGGCGTTCAGCAGCGAGGCCGAGGTCTACGAGTTCCTGGGCGGGGTGTTCGAGCTGGGGCTCGCCGACCCCGCGCTGGTGGAGAAGCTGGCGCCGACGGGGATCGTCCTGCGCATCACCTACACCGACCCCGACGCCGTCATCACGGTGGACATGCCGGGCTCGCGGATGCACACCGGGGCCGGCGCCGGTCCGGACCCCAACGTCGAGCTGTTCATGACCGCCGACACCGGCAACCGGTTCTGGCTGGGCAAGGTCGTGCTGCCCGTCGCGCTGGCCAAGGGCCAGGTGCGGGCGAAGGGGCCGGTGGCCAAGCTGCTCAAGGTGCTCCCGCTGGCCAAGCAGCTGTTCGGCCCGTACCGCGAGCTGGTGGAGCGCAAGGACCGCAGGGACCTGCTGGAGGTCTGACGACCGCGGGGCGGCCTTGTCCGACCGGTCCACTCCTGCGAGAGTGGCCCCGTGGATCAGCGCCGCATCGGGTCGCAGAGCTTCGCGCGGCTGCTGGGCGAGTGGCGGCCCCCGCACGGCCGGGGCCTGGCCGGGGCGCTGGCCGACCGCGTCCGCCTGCTCGTCCTCGACGGCCGGCTCCCGCTGCAGAGCCGCGTGCCGGCCGAGCGGGACCTCGCCGACGCGCTGGGCGTCAGCCGCACCACGGTCGCCGCCGCCTACGACGCGCTGCGCGCCGGCGGGGTCCTGCACAGCCGGCGCGGCGCGGGGAGCTGGACGCGGCTCCCCGCCGACCCCGCCGGGCGGGCGGACACCGGCGGCTTCGGCCCGCAGGACGCCGAGCCGACCGCGCCGGGCGGGGGCCTGCTCGACCTGGCGCACGCCGCGCCGGCGGCGCCGTCGGAGGCGCTGCGCGCGGCCGCGGCCGCCGCCCTCCACGACCTCGACGCCCTGCTCGGCCGGCACGGCTACGACCGCGTGGGGCTGCCCGTCCTGCGGGACGCGGTCGCGCGCCGCTACACCGCGCGCGGCCTGCCCACCACCCCGGACCAGGTGCTCGTCACCGCCGGGGCGCAGCACGCGATCACGCTCGCGCTGGCCGAGCTGGTGGCACCGGGCGACCGCGTGCTCGTCGAGCACCCCACCTACCCCAACGCGCTGGCCGCGATCACCGGGCGCGGGGCGCGGCCCGTGCCGGTCCCGATGGTCGACGGCTGGGACCTCGACCTGCTCACCGCCACCGTCCGCGACGCCGCCCCCCGGCTCGCCTACCTCATCCCGGACCTGCAGAACCCGACCGGCGCGGTGCTGCCCGCGGCCGACCGCGAGCGGGTGGTCGCGCTCGCCCGGCGCACCGGCACCCCGCTGCTGGTGGACGAGACGCTGGCCGAGGTCTGGATCAACGAGCCGCTGCCCGCACCGGTGCCGGCCGCGCCGCCGGTGCTGGCCGTCGGGTCGGCGAGCAAGGTCTTCTGGGGCGGGCTGCGCGTCGGCTGGATCCGCGCGGAGGCGGCGCTGGTGCGGCGGCTCGCGGCGCGGCGGGCGTCGATCGACCTGGGCGGGCCGCCGCTGGAGCAGCTGGTGTGCGCGCGGCTGCTCGACGACGTCGACGCCCTCGCCGCGACCCGGCGCACCGAGCTGGGGGCGGCGCGGGAGCGGCTGCTCGCGGGGGTCGGGGAGCTGTTCCCCGCCTGGCGTCCGTCGCGTCCCTCCGGCGGGCTGAGCACGTGGATCGACCTCGGCGAGCCCGCGTCCAGCCGGCTCACCGTCGCCGCCCGCCGCCACGGGGTCCTGCTGGCCGCCGGCCCGCGGTTCGGGGTGGACGGGGCGTTCGAGCGGTTCCTGCGGCTGCCCTGGACGCTGCCGCCCGACCGCGCCGACGACGCGCTGCGGCGGCTCGCCCTGGCCTGGCGCGGCCTGGACGCGGTGGCGGAGGACCCGGGCCCGGTGGCCGTCGCCTGACCGTCGGGGACGACCTCGTCGTGATCAGATCGTGCGCCGGACCGCAGCGTGATCGTCTCGACGGGGCGGGGGCGGCCAGGGCAGGGTGTGCGGGTGCGGACGACGACGCGGTGGGCCGTGCGGATCGGGATCGTGCTGCTGGTGCTGGTGCTGGTGGCGGGCCTGGCCGCGGTGTGGGTGGTGCGCTCGGCGTTCCCCGACGACGACGGCGAGGCGCGGCTGCCCGGGCTGGGGGCCGACGTCGTCGTGCACCGCGACGCCTCCGGCGTGCCGCACCTGTTCGCCGACACCGCCGCGGACCTGTTCGCCGCGCAGGGCTACGTCCACGCCCAGGACCGGTTCTGGGAGATGGACGTGCGCCGCCACACCACCGCGGGGCGGCTCTCCAAGCTGTTCGGGGCGGCGACGCTCACCGAGGACCGCGTGATCCGCACCCTGGGCTGGCGGCGGGTGGCCGAGCAGGAGCTGCCGCTGCTCGACGGCCGGACGCGCGAGCACCTCGACGCCTACACCCACGGGGTCAACGCCTGGCTCGCCCAGCACACGTCGGCGCGCGAGCGGGGGCTGGAGTACGTCGTGCTCGGGCTCACCGGCGTGGACGCCACGCCCGAGCCCTGGTCGCCCGTCGACTCGCTGGCCTGGCTCAAGGCGATGGCCTGGGACCTGCGCACCAACCTGCCCGAGGAGCTGAGCCGCTCCGCCGCCGCGGACACCCTCCCGCCCGACCGGGCCGCGGCCCTGTACCCGCCCTACCCGTTCGACCGGCACCCCCCGATCGTCGACACCCCGCCGCCGCCGGCGCTGCCCGCCGCGGGCACCGCGCCGGCGTCGCTGGAGGACGTCGGCGAGCTGCTCGACTCCGTCCGCCCCTCCATCGGCGTGCCGGGCGGGGACGGCGGGCTGGGCTCGAACAGCTGGGTCGTCTCCGGCGAGCACACCGCCTCGGGCCGGCCGCTGCTGGCCAACGACCCGCACCTGGGGTCCTCGCTGCCGTCGGTGTGGCACCAGATCGGGCTGCACTGCCGCACGGTCGGGCCGGCGTGCCCGTTCGACGTCACCGGGTTCTCCTTCTCCGGGATGCCCGGCGTGGTGATCGGGCACAACGACCGCATCGCGTGGGGCTTCACCAACCTCGGCGCGGACGTGATGGACCTCTACCTGGAGCGCGTCGACGGCGACGCCGCCGAGTACGACGGTGCGGCCCGCCCGCTGGAGGTGCGCACCGAGACGATCGCCGTGGCCGGTGGCGAGCCCGAGCAGCTGACGATCCGCAGCACGCCCAACGGGCCGATCGTGTCGGACCTGCTGGCCGAGGGCGTGGCCGGGCCGGACGGGTCGAACGCCGTGTCCCTGCGGTGGACCGCGCTGGAGCCGAGCCGCACGGCCGACGCGGTGTTCGCGCTGAACGCCGCCCGGGACTGGACCGGCTTCCGGGAGGCGCTGCGCGACTTCGCCGTGCCGGGCCAGAACGTCGTGTACGCCGACGTCGACGGGCACATCGGCTACCAGTCCACCGGGCGGTGGCCGGTCCGGGCGAGCGGTGACGGGCGCGCCCCGGCCGCGGGCTGGACGAGCACCACGGCGTGGACGGGCACGGTGCCGTTCGACGAGATGCCGGCCGTGCTCGACCCCGGGCCGGGGTGGATCGTCACCGCCAACAACGCCGTGGACACCACGCCGATCACCTACGACTGGGCCCGCGGCTACCGCTCCCAGCGCATCCGCGACCTGCTGACCGAGGCCGTGGCGGCCGGGCCCGTCGACGTCGCGACGATGGAGCGGATCCAGACCGACTCGCGCATCTCCTTCCTCGCCGACGACCTCGCGCCCGCCCTGCTCGCGGCCGACCCGGACGCCGCAGCGCCGCTGCTGGGCTGGGACGGCCAGCACGACGCCGCGTCGGCCCCGGCCGCGCTGGCGTCGGCGGCCTGGCGGCACCTGCTGCGCCGCACCTTCGACGACGAGGTCACCGGCGACGCCCGCCCGGCCGGGGGCGACCGCTGGTTCGAGGTGGTGCGGCCCCTGCTGGGCACCCCGGACGACCCGTTCTGGGACGACACCACCACCCCCGCCCGCGAGACGCGCGACGACGCGCTGCGCGCCGCCCTCGCCGACGCCCGCGCCGAGCTCGGCGACGACCCCGTGCGCTGGGGGGAGCTGCACCGCCTCACCCTCACCCACGCCACGCTGGGCACCTCCGGGATCGGGCCGGTGGAGTGGCTGTTCAACCGCGGCCCGTTCGAGGTGGGCGGCAGCCGCGACGCCGTCGACGCGACGTCCTGGGACGCCCGCGAGGACTACGCCGTCACGGCGGTGCCGTCGATGCGGATGGTCGTGGACCTGGCCGACCTCGACGCGTCGCGGTGGATCGACCACACCGGGGTGTCCGGGCACGCGTTCGCGCCGCACTACGCCGACCAGACCGAGACCTGGGCGCGCGGGGAGACGCTGCCCATGCCGTTCACCGCCGCCGCGGTGGAGGCGGCGGCGGAGCGGACGCTGGTGCTGCGGCCGTGAGGGACCTGGCCGTCGACCTCCCGCTGGCCGGGCTCGCCCCGGTCGACGTCGCGACCGGCGCCCCGCTGGACCTCGGCGCGCTGCCCGGCACCGCGGTGCTCTCGCTCATCCGGCACCGGTATTGACTGCCCTGCCAGGAGCACCTGGTCCAGGTGCAGGAGCTGCTCGGCGGGGCCGTCCCGCTCGTCGTCGCGGGGTTCAGCCCGCCCGACGCCCTCGCCCCGCTCGCGGCGCACCTCGGCCTGACCGGGCCGGTGGTGTCCGACCCGGAGCGGGCGGTCTACCGGCGGCTCGGCCTCCGGCGCGCCCCGGCGTGGCGGGTCTACTCGCCCGGCACGATGGCGGGCTACGCCCTGCGCGCGCTGCGCGGGGTGCCGCTGCGGAAGCCGGTGGAGGACACCCGGCAGATGGGCGGGGACGCGCTGCTGCGCGACGGGCGCGTGGTGCGGCTGTGGCGGCCGCGGACGCCCGACGACCGGGCGGCGCCGGAGGTGATCGTCCGGGCCGCGCTCACACCGCCCGGGGCGCGTACATGATCACCGCGACGCCGGCGAGGCAGATCGCGGCGCCGACGACGTCGAAGCGGTCGGGCCGGAAGCCGTCGACGACCACGCCCCAGGCCAGCGAGCCGGCCACGAACACCCCGCCGTAGGCCGCGAGGATCCGGCCGAACTCCGCGCTGGGCTGCAGCGTCGCGACGAAGCCGTACGCGCCCAGCGCGAGCACCCCGGCACCGATCCACAGCAGGCCGCGCTGCTCGCGCACGCCCTGCCACACCAGCCAGGCGCCGCCGATCTCCGCCAGCGCGGCGAGGGCGAACAGGACGACGGAGCGCAGCAGGTCCACGCCCGGATGCTGCCACGCCCGGGATCGGTCCAGGTGCACCCGGAGCGCGCTCACGGGGACGGGAGCGGGCCGCTCACGAGGCAGCGGCCCGGCCCTCGGCGAAGAACGCGGCGACGGCACCGGCGTCGGGCAGCTCGGCGGCCGCGCGCACCGCTCCGAACGGGGCGTTCCAGAACGGTCCGGTCCGCGGGGCCCACGGGCCGACGTAGGCGTACGGGGCCGCGTGCCCGGCGTCGCCGAGCGAGACGCCGTAGTTCACCTCGTCGACGGTGACCGCGAGGTCGAAGTGCTCGGGCCACAGCACCGGCTCGACGCCCGGCGCGAGCGCGCGCAGCCCGGCGTCGCCGCGGGCGAACCAGGCGCCCAGCTCGGCGGCGGCGGCGGGGTCCGCGGTCAGCTCGTCGTCGGGTCCCAGGTCGGCGTGGTCGCCGTAGAGGTCCTCGGGCGCGCTGGCGACGACCCCCACGGCGGCGCCCAGCGCCCGTGCGGTGCCGGTCAGCGGCACCCGCGTCCCGCCGGCGACGAGCTCGGCGCCCTCGACCCGCAGCGGCCCCCGGACCTGGGCGAAGCCGCCCGGCACCACGCGCAGCCGGATCGTGCCGTGCTCGCGGTGCTGCGGGCCGGCGAGCACGAGCTCGCCGACCGCGTGCCAGGTCCGGCGGGTGGCGGTCAGGTCGGTCATCGGGGTCCTCCTGCGTCGGGCCGGCGCGCCCGGAGCGCACCGTGCGGCGGTCACGACAGTGCCGGACGGGAGCGTGAGCGCGGCACGCGGAGGTCCCGGTGGTCGCACGGTCCGACGGCGCGGGTGCCGTGGGAGCTACAGCGCGCGGCGGAACAGCACCATGTCGTCACCGTCGGCGAAGTAGTCGCGCACCCGGGCCTCCTCGTCGTAGCCGAGGGCGGCGTAGAAGGCCCGCGCCCGGTCGAAGGCCGGGTCGGCCGAGGTCTGCACGAGCAGGAGGCGCTGCCCGCGGCCGCGCAGATCGTCCTCGACGCGGCCGAGCAGGCGGGCGCCGAGGCCCTGCCGCTGCCGGTCCCGGTGCACCCCGATCATCAGCAGCTCCCAGGCGCGGTCCGTCGCGGCCACCGGCTCGTAGTAGGCGATGGCCCGGAGCTCGCCGTCCTCGTCGTCCACGAGGCAGCTGCGCCCCTCCTCGGCGCGGCCGGCGACGAACCCGCTGAGCAGCGTCTCCACGACCCCTGCCTCCTCCGACGGGAACAGGTCGGAGGCGACGGCCAGCGCGACGGCGGCGGGCACGTCGGCGGGGTGGAGGGTGCGGATCACGGGCGGCACGCTACGGCGACCGGTGCGGCAGCACCTCCGAGTTCCCGCGGGTCACCGCAGGGACGGGCGCGGGACGCGGCCGCGACCGGGTGCGCGCGGCCAGGGTGGCGGCGCTGGTCGCCCCGGTGATCAGGGTCCGGACGCTACGGGGCAGTAGGGTCGGCGCGAGTCGACGGAGGGATGACGGTGTCGGGACCACTCGCGGGGCTGAAGGTCGTGGAGCTGGCCGGGATCGGCCCGGGGCCGCACGGGGCGATGGTCCTCGCCGACCTCGGCGCCGAGGTCGTGCGCGTGGACCGCCCGGCCGGAGGGCTCCAGCTCGGCGACCCCGCGCTGGCCGACCCCGTGCTGCGCGGGCGGCGCCGGGTGGCCGCCGACCTCAAGACGCCCGAGGGCGTCGAGACCGTGCTGCGCCTGGTCGAGCGGGCCGACGTGCTGCTGGAGGGCTACCGGCCGGGCGTCACCGAGCGGCTCGGGGTCGGGCCGGCCGAGTGCCACGCCCGCAACCCGCGGCTGGTCTACGCCCGGATGACGGGCTGGGGCCAGGACGGCCCGATGGCCCAGCGGGCCGGCCACGACATCAACTACATCTCGCTGACGGGCGCGCTGCACGCGATCGGCCGTCGCGGCGAGCGGCCGGTGCCGCCTCTGAACCTGGTGGGCGACTTCGGCGGCGGCTCGATGCTGCTCGTCGTCGGCGTGCTGGCCGCGCTGTGGGAGGCGCAGCGCTCCGGGCGGGGCCAGGTCGTCGACGCCGCGATGGTGGACGGCGCCAGCCTGCTCTCCCAGATGTTCTGGGGCTTCCTCGCGCAGGGCGCGTGGACCGACGAGCGCGACGCCAACGTGCTCGACGGGCACGCCCCGTTCTACGACACCTACACCTGCGCCGACGGCCGCCACGTCGCCGTGGGCCCGCTGGAGCCGCAGTTCTACGCGGCGTTCCTCGCCGGGCTGGGCCTCGACCCCGCCGAGCTGCCCCACCAGTACGACCGGGCCGGCTGGCCGGTGCTGCGCGAGCGGTTCACGGCGCTGTTCGCGTCCCGCACCCGCGACGAGTGGGCCGCCGTCTTCGAGGGCACCGACGCCTGCGTGACGCCGGTGCTCGCGTTCGGGGAGGTCGCGGCGCACCCGCACCTCGCCGCCCGGTCCACGATCGTCGAGCACGGCGGCGTGTCCCAGGCCGCCCCGGCCCCCCGCTTCTCCCGCACCGCCCCCGAGGTGCCCGGCCCGGCCGGGGGGCCCGAGGACGTCGACGCCGTGCTCGCCGACTGGAGCTGACGCCCCCGCCCCCACGGCGTTGCGGGCGGCGCGGGCCGCGGACGAGACTGCGGGGGTGGCGGAGGAGGGCGCGACGCTGACCGAGCTGGTCGGCACCCTGTCCCTGGCGGCCGACCTCGGGCTGGGGCAGCCGATGGAGCACATCGCGCGGTCCTGCCTCATCGCCGTGGAGCTCGCGGACCGGCTCGGCGCCGACCGCAGGACGACCTACCAGGTCGCGCTGCTGGCCTTCGTCGGCTGCACGGCCGACTCCCACGAGACCGCGCTCCTGCTCGGCGACGACATCACCGCCCGGGCGCGCAGCTACGACGTCGACCTCGCGGGCCTGTCGGGCCTGCGCTACCTGCTCGGGCTGGTCGCGACGCACGGCCCACCGCTGCGCCGCGCCCGCACCGCCGCGGCGCTCGTCGTCACCGGCGGGGCGGCGCTGCGAACGCTGATGGCCACCCACTGCCAGGTCACCGGCGGCCTCGCCGCCCGGCTCGGGCTGGACGCCGAGGTCAGCACGCTGCTCGGGCAGACGTTCGCGCGCTGGGACGGCCGGGGCGTGCCCGGCGGGGTGGCGGGCGAGCAGATCGGGCTGCCGACCCGGATCGTGCAGCTCGCCGACGACGTGGAGGTGCACCACCGGCGGGGCGGTGTCGACGCGGCGCTGGCGGCGGCCCGGGCGGGCAGCGGGCGGGAGTTCGACCCGGCGGTGGTGGCGGAGTTCCTGCGCTGCGGAGCGGAGGTCCTCGACGGCCTCCCGCGGGACTCCAGCTGGGCCGAGCTGATCGCAGCCGACCCCGCGCCGCGGCCGCTCACCGCCGAGCAGCTGGACGCCGCGTGCGAGGCGGTGGCCGACTTCGTCGACGTCAAGTCCCCGTGGTTCGCCGGGCACTCCCGCGGTGTCGCCGACCTGGCCGCCGCCGCCGCCCGCCGCGCCGGGCACCCGGAGCCCGATGTGCGGGTGCTGCGGCGCGCCGGGCTGCTGCACGACCTGGGCCGCACCGGCGTGCCCAACACGATCCTGGACAAGCCGGGCCCGCTCACCGCCGTCGAGCGCGAGCGCGTGGAGCTGCACTCCTACTACACCGACCGGATGCTGCGCCGCGTCCCCGCGCTCGCCGCGGCGGGCCGGATCGCGGCGCTGGCGCACGAGCGGCTCGACGGCTCGGGCTACCACCGCGGCCTGCCCGCGTCCGCCGTGCCCGCCGCGGCCCGCATCCTCGCCGCCGCCGACACCTACCACGCCATGATCGAGGCCCGCCCGCACCGACCGGCGCACTCCCCTGCCGCGGCGGCGGCCGAGCTGCGGGCCGGCGCGCGGGGGGGCGCCTTCGACCCGGCCGCCGTCGAGGCCGTGCTGGGGAGCGCCGGGCACCGGGCCCGCCGCGCGTCGGGCGGGCCGGCCGGGTTGACGGCGCGCGAGGTGCAGGTGCTCGTGCTGCTGTCGCGCGCGGCGTCGACGCGGCAGATCGCGCGGCGGCTGGCCATCGCGCCCAAGACCGTCGACACCCACATCGAGCGGATCTACACGAAGGTGGGGGCGCGCAACCGCCCCTCGGCTGCGCTGTTCGCGATGCAGCACGGCCTGCTGACCACGCTGGAGCCCGTCGATCCGTAGGGAGAACTCCGGACGCCGCGGCCCGCCCGGATCCCTAGCGTCGGTGCCACACCGACCGAGGAGAGAGAGCATGAGCGGCAAGGCAGTGATCAGCCTGACGACCGGGCTGGAGGACGCGGAGAAGGTGACCGTCGCGTTCCTCATGGCGGTGGGCGCCGCCGAGCAGGGCCGTCCGACGACGATGTTCCTGACGAAGGAGGCCGTGCGCCTGGTCGTGCCCGGCACCGCGACGGGCACGGCGTGCGAGGGCTGTCCGCCCCTGCCCTCGCTGATGGAGCGCTACGTCGCCGCGGGCGGGCAGTACCTGGTGTGCCCGATCTGCGTGGACGCGAAGAAGCTCGACGCGAGCTCGTTCGTCAAGGGCGCCGAGCTGGGCGGCACCGTGCCGCTGTGGCAGTGGATCGGCGACGAGGGCGCGACCACGTTCAGCTTCTGACGCCGCCGCGGGACGACCCGCCCCCGAAACGAACGGCACGCCCGTCCGGAGGTCCGGACGGGCGTGCCGTGGGTCGTGCGGGGCGCGGGTCAGCCGGCGGAGGGCTCGTCCACCAGCAGGTTGCGCGTGCGGTTCGGGTCCACCGGGATGCCCGGTCCGGTGGTCGTCGAGACCGTGATCTTCTTGATGTAGCGGCCCTTCGCGGCCGACGGCTTGGCCCGCAGGATCTCGTCGAGCGCGGCGCCGTAGTTCTCCACCAGCTTCTCGGTGTCGAACGAGGCCTTGCCGATGACCAGGTGCAGGTTGGCCTGCTTGTCGACCCGGAAGTTGATCTTACCGCCCTTGATGTCGGTGATCGCCTTCGTGACGTCCGGGGTGACGGTGCCGGTCTTCGGGTTCGGCATCAGGCCGCGCGGGCCCAGGATGCGCGCGATCCGGCCGACCTTCGCCATCTGGTCCGGGGTGGCGATGGCGGCGTCGAAGTCCAGCCAGCCCCCCTGGATGCGGGCGATGAGGTCGTCCGACCCGACGACGTCGGCCCCGGCGGCCTCGGCCTCGGCGGCCTTGTCCCCCGTGGCGAACACGATCACGCGGGCGGTCTTGCCGGTGCCGTGCGGCAGGTTGACGGTGCCGCGGACCATCTGGTCGGCCTTGCGGGGGTCGACGCCGAGGCGCATCGCGACCTCGACGGTGGCGTCCATCTTGGAGCTGGACGTCTCCTTCGCGAGGTTCGCGGCCTCGAGCGGGCTGTAGAGCTTCTCGCGGTCGATCTTCTCCGCCGACTGGCGGTAGGCCTTGCTGCGCTGTGCCATCTGGACGTGTCTCCTCAGACTGTGGTGCGGGCCGCGCCCGGCCCTCCCACGGGTGGTGGGGCGATCAGCCGGTGACGGTGATGCCCATGGACCGGGCGGTGCCGGCGATGATCTTGGCGGCCTGGTCGAGGTCGTCCGAGTTGAGGTCGGCCATCTTCGTCTGGGCGATCTGGCGCACCTGGTCCATGGTCACCGTGGCGACCTTGGTGGTGTGCGGCGTGCCGCTGCCCTTGTCCACGCCGGCGGCCTTGAGCAGCAGGCGCGCGGCCGGCGGCGTCTTCAGCGCGAACGTGAACGAGCGGTCCTCGAACACGGAGATCTCGACGGGGACGATGTCGCCCCGCTGCGACTCGGTGGCCGCGTTGTAGGCCTTGCAGAACTCCATGATGTTCACGCCGTGCTGGCCGAGCGCGGGGCCGACCGGCGGGGCCGGGGTCGCGGCCCCGGCCTTGATCTGGAGCTTGATGATCGCGGAGAGCTTCCGCTTCTTGGGGGGCATCCTGTGTTCCTTAGATCTTGGAGACCTGGCTGAACGCCAGCTCGACCGGGGTCTCGCGGCCGAAGATCGACACCAGCACCTTGACCTTCTGGGCGTCGACGTTGACCTCGTTGATGGTGGCCGGGAGGGTCGCGAACGGGCCGTCCATGACGGTGACCGACTCGCCGACCTCGAAGTCGACCTCCACCGTCGGCTTGCCACCGGCGGCGGCACCCGACTCGGCCTTGCCGCCCGTCGCGGAGGCCGGCTTGGCCTCCGGCTTGGGCAGCAGGAACTTGATGACCTCGTCGTGGGTCAACGGGGTGGGCCGCTGCATCATCCCGGCGCGCTGCGTGACCCCGACGAAGCCGGTGACGCCCGGCGTGTTGCGCACGGCGCCCCAGGACTCGTCGTTGAGGTCCATGCGCACGAGGATGTAGCCGGGCAGCACCTTGCGCTGCACCTGCTTGCGCTGGCCGTTCTTGATCTCGGTGACCTCCTCGGTGGGCACCTCGACCTGGAAGATGTAGTCCTCGACGTCGAGCGTCTGCACGCGCGTCTCGAGGTTGGTCTTCACCTTGTTCTCGTAGCCGGCGTAGGAGTGCACGACGTACCAGTCGCCGGGGGCGCGGCGCAGTGCGGCGCGCATCTCCTCGACCGGGTCGACCTCCTCCTCCGGGGCGTCCTCCACCGGCTCGGCGCCGGTCTCGGCCGCCTCGACCCCGGCGTCCTCCACCGCGGCGACGTCGTCGGCCGACACCTCGTCGTCGGTGTACGCGTCGGACACCGATCCCGCGCCGTGGGCGGCGTCGAGGTCGGCGTCCTGGGCGGACTGCTCGGGCAGGTCGACCGGTCGATCACCGGTCTCGGGGGAACTCACGTCGTCTCGCTCTCTCATCCGTGCCGTGCGGGGCCGGGTGGCTCAGTTGCCGAACAGCAACGTGACGCCCTGCGCGAAGAGCAGGTCGAGACCCGCCACGTAGGCCACCATGATCGCCACGAAGACCAGCACGACCAGCGTGTAGTTGACGAGCTGGCTCCGGGTCGGCCAGATGACCTTGCGGAGCTCGGCCACGACCTCCCGCAGGAAGCGGGTGAGCCGCTTGAACGGGGAGACCCTGGCCGGACGCCCGTCGCGGACGGCGGTGGTGCGTCCCTCGCCGGCGCCCTCGTCGGACGGCGACCCGGACCGGCGGCCTCGGCGGTCGGCAGCGGTGCGCGGGCGCTCCTGCCCGTCGTCACTCGCCTCGCGGTCGTCCGCCACGCCCGTCCTCCAGCCCATGCTCCGCAGAACCGGCGCACCGGAACCGCTCGTCGTCGTCCTCGATGTGCAGGGGTGACAGGACTTGAACCTGCAACCTGCGGTTTTGGAGACCGCTGCTCTGCCAGTTGAGCTACACCCCTAGGCACTCCGCCGCGGACGGGGTCCGCCTGCGGAAGGCACGCCGCGTCCAGCGGCGTACCCGGAGAAGTGTACGGCACCGCTGCGCGGGCCCGGCACCGGCGCCCGTCAGCGCGGGAGCGCGACCTCGGCGACGGCCTTGCCGAGGACCGTGCGGCCGTCGGACCGCGCGGTGACGGCCACGGTGGCGACGCCGTCGGCCACGGCCGTGACCCTGCCGGAGAGCTCCACGAGCGCGCCCTCGTCGTCGTCGGGCACGATCACGGGGCGGGTGAAGCGGACCCCGAAGCTGCGGACCGCCGTCGGGTCGCCCGCCCAGGCGGAGACGAGCCGGCCGGCGAGCGCCATCGTGAGCATGCCGTGCGCGATGACGCCGGGCAGGCCCACGGAGGTGGCGACGCGGTCGCTCCAGTGGATCGGGTTGAGGTCGCCGGACGCACCGGCGTAGCGGACGAGGTCGGCGCGCGTCACGCGGACCTCCATCGGCGGCAGTTCCGCGCCCACCTCGACCGTCACGACGCCTCCGCCTGCGTCACGAGCAGCGCCCGCGTGGTGGCGATCGGCTCGCCCCCGGCGTCCGCGATCTCGCAGCGCAGGGTCAGGCGGTGGGCACCGGCGCGGGACGACAGGTCCTCGACGTGGATCGTGGTGACGAGCTCGTCGCCGCCGTGGACCGGGCGGTGCAGCACGATCGACTGGTCGCCGTGCACCATGCGCGAGTAGTCCCAGCCCAGGGCCGGGTCGCGCAGGAACGCCTCGATCAGCGGCATCGTGAACGTGACCGCGAACGTCGGCGGGGCCACCAGGTCGGGGTGGCCGGCGGCGCGGGCGGCGGCGAGGTCCGTGCACACGGGAGCGCCCTCGCCGATGGCGAGGGCGAACTCCCGGATCTTCTCGCGGCCGACCTGGTAGGGCTCCGAGGCCGGCAGCGAGGTGCCGACGACCGAGGCGTCGGGCGCCACGGTCAGCGGGTCTCGCGGTGCTCGCGGTGCGTGCCGCAGTTGGAGCAGAACTTCTTGATCGCGAGACGGTCGGGGTCGTTGCGCCGGTTCTTCTTGGTGATGTAGTTCCGGTGCTTGCACTGCTCGCACGCCAGCGTGATCTTCGGCCGGACGTCGGTGGCCTTGCCCATCGCGGTGTGCCTCCTGCTCGCTCTTCTTCTGGTGGATCGCCGTGGTAGCGGTGGCCGGACTTGAACCGGCGACACAGCGATTATGAGCCGCTTGCTCTACCAGCTGAGCTACACCGCTATGCGACGTGGCAGACGCCACTCCGCTGAGCCCCTTTACGGAATCGAACCGTAGACCTTCTCCTTACCATGGAGACGCTCTGCCGACTGAGCTAAAGGGGCCGGCGCCCCTCGCGGGGCGGTGCGAACTCTACACACCGCTCCGCGCGGGCCGCACCGGGGTACCCGTCCCCGGGGGGTCAGGCCCGCCCGGGACGGGGGTAGGGCAGCAGCGCCATCTCGCGGGCGTTGCGGATGGCCGTGGCCACCTGCCGCTGCTGCTGCGGCGTCAGGCCGGTGACCCGGCGCGCGCGGATCTTGCCGCGGTCGGAGAGGAACTGGCGCAGCAGCGTCGTGTCCTTCCAGTCGACGTGCGTGATCCGCTTGGCGTGCAGCGGGTTGACCTTCTTGCGGACGGGACGATCGGGACGGGTGGGCATCAGCGCTCCTCGCGGAAGTCGACGTGGCCGCGGACCGCGGGATCGTACTCGTGCGGCACGAGCCGGTCAGGTGGTGGCGGCGGCGACGGTGGTGCAACGCACACCCCGTCCGCGGTGTTCCCGCCGTCCGCGCGCCTGAGGGGGCCCCTTACCCCGGCGCGGACGGCCGCGGGCGCGACGACGGCGTGATCGTCCGATGCCGGGGCGCAGGCCTCAGGACGAGTGTCGTCGTCATGTTCACCGACACCCCGTTCCTGTCCCAGCTCGCCGACCAGCGCCACCGCGAGCTCGTCGCCGAGGCCGAGCAGTACCGGCTGGGCCGGCTGGCCCGTGCGGCGCGCCGGGTGCGCCCGCCGGCGCGGTCGCGCCCCGAGCCGCCCCGGCTCGCACCGCGCGCACCCGAGTCGTCCGCGCTCCGCGAATCCGCTCAGGATCGTCGGAGGCTCGTGCCACGATGACCGGCGTGGCGCGGTCGGGCACCGGCATCGGACTGGTGGGGCGCCGGCACGAGGTGTCGGTGCTCACCGCCGCGCTCGACCGCGCCCGCGCCGGGTCGGCGTCCGGGGTGCTGCTGTCCGGGGACGCCGGTGTGGGCAAGTCCCGGCTCGTCGCCGAGACGGCCGAGCGCGCCCGCGCCGCGGGGCACGCGGTGCTGCTCGGGCGGTGCCTCGACACCGGGGAGAGCGCGCTCCCCTACCTCCCGTTCACCGAGGCGGTCAGCGCGCTCGCCGCCGAGCACCCCCAGCTGGTGGGGCGGCACGCCGCCCTGCGGCACCTGCTGCCCGGCGACCTCTCCCGCACGGAGACGAGCGCCGACCGCGAGCTCGGCCAGCTCCGCGTGTTCGACGCCGTGCTGTCGGTGCTCGACGAGCTCACCGCGCTGACGCCGGTGCTGCTGGTGGTCGAGGACCTGCACTGGGCCGACCGCTCCAGCCGCGACCTGCTGGTGTTCCTGCTGTCCCGGCTCGACGCGCAGCGCCTGGTCGTGCTGGCCACCTACCGCACCGACGACCTGCACCGGCGCCACCCGCTGCGCCCGGTGCTCGCCGAGCTGGTGCGGCTGCCCGCCGTCGAGCGACTGGAGCTGGCCCCGCTCGACGAGGACGAGGCGCTCGCGCTCGTCCGGCGGCTGGCCGACGGGACGCTCCCCGCGCCGCTGCTGCACCGGGTGGCCCGCCGCAGCGAGGGCAACGCGTTCTTCGCCGAGGAGCTGGTGTCGGCCTGCTCCGACGACCTGCCGGCGAGCCTGGTCGACGTCCTGCTGGCCCGCATCGAGCGCCTGCCCGCCGCGGCGCAGCGGCTGCTGCGGGTGGCCGCCGTGGCCGGCCCGCGGGTGCGCCACGACCAGCTCGCCGCCGTCGCGGGCCTCGGCGTGGACGAGCTGGAGCAGGCCCTGCGCGAGGCCGTCAACCACCACGTGCTCGTCCCGGAGGAGGGCGAGGGCTACGCGTTCCGGCACGCGCTGCTGCGCGAGGCGATCCACCACGACCTGCTGCCCGGCGAGCGCACGCGGCTGCACGCCGCGTTCGCCGCGATGCTCTCCGACCCGGCGCAGCCCGACGAGCCGGGTCGCGCCGCCCTGATCGCCCACCACGCGCTGGCCGCGCACGACCTGCCCGGGGCGCTGGCCGCGTCGGTGCGGGCGGCGCGGGAGGCCGACGAGCGCGAGGCGCCCGCCGAGCTGCTCCTGCACGCCGAGCGGGCGCTGGAGCTGTGGTCGGCCGTGCCGGACGCGGAGGCGGTGGCCGGGGCCCCGGAGTACAAGCTCACCCGCATGGCGGCGTGGGCGGCCAGCGCCACCGGCGACCCCGACCGCGGCACCGCGCTGGGGCGGCGCGCCTTCGAGCTGGCCGAGCAGCGCGGCGACCCGCGGCTCACGGCGTCGATGCGGCTGAAGTACGCGATGCGGCTCGTCGAGCGCGGCGAGTACGACGAGGCCCGGGCGGCCGCGCGGGCGTCGATGCAGGTGTTCGCGGCCGACCCCCCGTCCGGCCACCTGGCCTGGTGCCACGCCGTGCTGGCGCGCGTGCACTTCCGCTACGACGAGTTCGCCGACGTCCGCCGGGAGGCCCGGGCCGCGCTGGAGGTCGTGGCGGCGATCCGCGACCCCGACCCGTTCGCGCAGGGCGCGGGGGCCGACGCGTTCACCGCGCTCGCGCTGTGCGAGGAGTTCGCGGGCGGGCACGAGGCCGCGCGGGTGCAGCTGCTCACGGCGCGCGGGATGGCCCGGGAGGCCGCCGACCTCGCCACGGAGCTGCGCACCTACTACGCCCGCGGGTTCTCCTTCCTGGAGGAGGGGCGCCTCGCCGAGGCCGCCGAGGAGCTGGGCGAGGGTGAGCGGCGCGCGGTCGCCGCGGGCCTGCGCTGGAGCACGCCCGGGATGGACGTGCGGGTCGCGCACGTCGTCGCCCGCTTCCTGGTGGACGACTGGGACGGCGCCGAGGCGGCCGCCGACCTCGCGGGCGCCGCGGTGCCGGCCCGCGTCTCGGGCCGGCTCGTCGCGGCCGGGCTGGTCGTGGCGGCGGCGCGGGGCCGGTTCGACGTGGTGGCGCGACGCGACGCCGAGCTGGGCCGCGACCCCGGCGAGAGCATGCAGACCGTCGTGTTCCTCGGGCAGGCCGTGGCGGAGGCGGCGCTGTGGCAGGGCCGCGCGGCCGAGGCGGCCACCCGGGCGGCCGCGGCTCGCGCCGCGCTGAACGCGCTGGAGCCGCACACCCTCGGGGGGATCGCCCTGGCCGCCCTGGAGCTGGCCGCGCTGGCCGACGGCGCTCCCGGCGACCCCGCGGTGGTGCTGGCCGCCGCGGAGGACGCCCACCGGTTCGGCCTGCCCCGCGGCACCGAGCCCGGCCCGGAGGCGGTGGCGTGGCTGGAGCGGGCGCGGGCCGAGGCCACCCGGCTCACCGCCGCCGACCCGGCCGCCTGGACCCGCGTCGTCGGGGCCTTCGGCTACGAGCCCGACCCGGCCGGCGGCTCCGGCCCGGGCTACCGCGGCGCGTACGCGCTGCTGCGCCGGGCCGAGGCGCGCCTGGCCCTCGGCGAGCCGGGGGCGGCCGACGACCTCGCCGCCGCCCGCGGCACGGCCGTCCGCCTGCGCGCCGCTCCCCTGCTGGCCGCGGTCGACGCGCTGGCCGCCCGGGCCGGGGTCGCCCTCCCGGGCGCGGCCCCGGCGGCGGTGCCCGACCTGCTCACGCCCCGCGAGCGCTCGGTGCTCGCGGAGGTCGCCCTCGGCCGCACCAACCGCCAGGTCGGCGCGGCCCTGTTCATCAGTGAGAAGACGGTGAGCGTGCACCTGTCCCGGGTGATGGCGAAGCTGGGCGCGAGCAGCCGCACCCAGGCCGTCAGCATCGCCCACGCCCGCGGCCTGCTGCCCGCCCCGCAACCGGCGCAGCCCTGACGAGCGGCGCACCCCGCTGCGCGGCGGCCCCGGCTGGCCCCGGTGGACCCGGGGACGGCCCGTTCGGCCCCTTGAGCCGCTCCCCGCGGTGATCCAGGGTGGTCCGGATCACCCGAACCACCAGGAGGACCGGCGATGGCGCCACCCCCGACGGGCACCACCTGGGCCCGGCCGGACCTGTCCGACATCGAGGGCTTCTGGACGGCGTCGATCGCCGACCGGTCGGCGGCGTTCGCCGCGCTCCGGGAGCGGGAGCCGGTGCCCTTCTTCGAGGAGCCGCAGTTCGCGGTGCTGCCGCGGGGAGCGGGCTACTACGCCCTGACCCGCCTCGACGACGTCGTGGAGGCCAGCCGCACCCCGTCCGTGTTCACCTCGGGCCCGGGCGCCACGAACATCGCGGACCTGCCGCCGGAGTTCCTGGAGTTCTACGGCTCGATGATCAACGCCGACGACCCGCGCCACGCGCGGCTGCGGCGGATCGTCTCCCGCGGCTTCACCCCGCGCCGGCTGGCCGGGCTCACCGAGGAGGTGCAGCGCACGGCCACCGGCATCGTCGACGACCTGATCGCCGCGGGCGGCGGGGACGCCGTCACGGCGATCTCCGCGCGCCTGCCGCTGAAGATCGTCTGCGACATGATGGGCGTGCCGGAGAGCCAGTACGACTTCGTCTACCGGACGTCCAACGTCATCCTGGGCGCGAGCGACCCGGAGTACGTGCCGGACGCCGACAACATCGTCATGGCGCTGCTGCAGGCCGGCAACGAGCTGGCCGAGCTGATGCGCGACCTCGGCCGGCACCGCATCGAGAACCCCACCGACGACGTCACCTCCGCGCTCGTGAACGCGGAGATCGACGGCGAGAAGCTCACGCCCGACGAGCTGGCCAGCTTCTTCATCCTGCTCGTCGTGGCCGGCAACGAGACCACGCGCAACGCCATCACCTGGGGCCTGAAGCTGCTCACCGACCACCCCGAGCAGCGGGCGGCCTGGCTGGCCGACCTCGACGGGGTCACCCCGACCGCGGTCGAGGAGATCGTCCGCTGGGCCTCGCCGGTGATCTTCATGCGGCGCACGCTGTCGGTCGACGCGGTGCTCGGCGGCCGGTCGTTGAGCGCCGGCGACAAGGTGCTGCTGTTCTACTGGGCCGCCAACCGCGACCCCGCGCACTTCACCGACCCGGACGCCTTCGACGTCCGCCGCACGCCCAACCCGCACGTCGGGTTCGGCGGGCCGGGCCCGCACTTCTGCCTCGGGGCGCACCTGGCCCGCCGCGAGATGTCGGTGATGTTCCGGGAGCTGCTCACGCGGGTGCCGGACATCCGCGCCACGGCCGAGCCGCGACGGCTGCGGTCGATGTTCATCAACGGGATCAAGGAGATGCCGGTGGAGTTGTCATGACGACGTACCCCGAGGTGCCCGTCGGCGCGATCCTCGCCGGCTCGGCGCGCCGCTACGGCGACCGCACGGTGATCCGCTTCGACTCCCGCGAGGTGTCGTTCGCGCAGCTGCACGAGCGGGCCTGCGCGTTCGCCAACGCGCTCGGCGCGGCGGGGGTCGGGCGGGGGGACGTGGTCGCGATCCACCTGCCCAACTGCCCGCAGTACGCCGTCGCCTACTACGGGATCCTGCTGGCGGGGGCCGCGTTCTCCCCGGCCAACCCGCTGCTGCCCCCGGCCGACCTGGCCGCGCAGCTGGCCGACTGCGGGGCGGTCGCGGCCGTCACCTGGGGCCCCGCCGCCCCCGCGCTGGCCGCGGTGCAGGACCGCACCGCCATCCGGCTGGTGCTGGTCACCGACCGCGCCCAGGCGGTCGACCCGTCGGCCCGGGTCCCGCTCGACGCCGTGCCCGGCGGACAGGACTTCGAGGCCTTCCACGCCGACGCGCCGACCACCGAGCCCGGCGTCGACATCGACGTGCACCACGACCTCGCCCACCTCGCCTACACGGGCGGCACCACGGGCCGCAGCAAGGGCGTGCAGCTCCCCCACCGCAACGTCGTCGTCAACGTCCTGCAGTTCGCGCAGGTCGGCAGCGGGGCCGTGGGGCGGCTCGACGAGCAGGGCGGGCTCGTCCTCGACCAGGTGGGGCCGCCGGAGGAGTACCCGACGCGGCTGGGTACGGGCATCTCGATCAACCTGACGCCGTGGTTCCACGCCATGGGCACGATCGGCGCGCTGAACCTGCCGGTGCTCACCGGCTCCACCACCGTGCTGCACGAGCGGTTCGACCCGGGCGCCTACCTCGCCGACGCCGAGCGGTTCCGCGTCACGAACATGGGCGGCGCGCCGCCGCTGTTCGCGGCGATGCTGCGCCACCCGGACTTCGCCACCCGCGACCTGTCCAGCGTCCGCCTGCTCAGCTCGGGCGCCGCACCGCTGCCCGTGGAGATGATCCAGGGGCTGCAGCGGCGGCTCGGCGAGGACGTCGTCATCGCGGAGGGCTACGGGCTCACCGAGGTCACGATGGGCGCGACGATCGGGCCCGGGGCGAGGTCGGCCGTGCGCAAGGTCGGCACGGTGGGGGTGCCCGTGCCCGACACCGAGGTCCGGATCGTCGACCCGGCCGGCGGCGACCTGGAGCCGCTGCCGGTGGGCGAGCCCGGCGAGGTCGTGATCCGCGGCCCGCAGGTGATGATCGGCTACAAGGACCGGCCCGACGAGAACGCGGCGACGCTGGTGGACGGCTGGCTGCGCACCGGGGACATCGGCACGCTCGACGAGGACGGCTACCTCACCATCGTCGACCGCAAGAAGGACATGCTGATCTACAAGGGGTACAACGTGTACCCGCGCGACCTGGAGGAGCTGCTGCACGCCCAGCCCGGCGTGGTCGGCGCGGCGGTGGTGGGCCGGCCGGACCCTCAGGTCGGGGAGCTGCCGGTGGCGTTCGTCGTGGCCCCCGGCACCACCGACGGCGAGGCGCTGCGGGCGGCGGTCAACGCGCAGGTGGTGCCCTACAAGCAGCTGCGCGAGCTGCACCTCGTCGACACCATCCCGGTCTCGGCGGCCGGCAAGGTGCTCAAGCGCGAGCTGCGGGAGAAGCTGCAGAAGGACACGACCGGGTGACGCGGGGTGGCTAACGCGTCCCGGCCGGACGGCGATGAACAGGTGTCCGGCCGGGACGCGCACCGGCCTCCTCCGAGAAGGACCCGGTGCTGCTGTGCCCCACGCCGCGATGACCCCTGCCCGCACGACGCCCCGCCACCGCCGCACCACCGACAGCCGGCGGCTGGTCGACGCGGTCACCCGCGTCGGCAGCCTCGTGACGATCTCCGCCGTGCTGGTCCTGGGCGGGGCCACGGGGGCGCTCACCGCGGGCGCGCCGTCGGACGTGCCGACGGTGCGGGCGACTAACGCGCGCTGAGCTACGCGGCCGCGTCGGCCGCTCCGCTCAGCGGGGTCGTGAGCACGTGGTCGACCAGCCGCATGACGAGCTGCCCGCCACCGAGCCGGTACCCGAACTCCTCCCAGGTCAGGAGCTCACGGGAGAGGACCTCGCCGACCGGTCCCGGGTACAACCGGGTGGCTCGGAAGGCCGCAGCACGCAGCCGCATCTTCTCGTGATGATCCATGGGGGTCATTTCGACTCACCTCCGCGTCACCGCACAGCGGGGCCCTCGACATTGAGTCGCCACCTCAGGAGTACCCATCGTGGACCGTCCATGCGGACGCCCCACCACCATCGTACCCGAGGAGTGACCAGGATCTCACACTCCGCACACAGAGCATCCGGACGGACCACGGAGCGTCGCGGAACGCCGGTCGGCGCCGCCGGTCAGCGCCGGTCGTAGCGGTCCGGGATGGCCACGTGCAGCACGAACCCGACGACGGCCACGACGATCGCGCCCAGGAACGCCGCACCGAAGCCGCCGACGGTGAAGGGTAGGCCCAGCCCGTCGGCCAGCGCGCCGACGAGCAGGAACAGCAGCGCGTTCACGACCAGCCCGAACAGGCCCAGGGTCAGCACGTAGAACGGGCAGCCGACCACCTTGATGATCGGCTTGAGCACGGCGTTGACCAGCCCGAACAGCAGGGCGACCCCGACGAGGGTGCCGACTTGCGCACCGGTGCTGCCGGCCGCGACCTCGATGCCGGGCACGACGAGCGTGGTGACCCACAGGCCGACCGCGACGACGGCGACCCGGATGGCCAGGGCGAGGGCGCCGGGCATCAGTCGACCAGCGCCTGGAGCACGAGCGTGCGCAGCTGCGACCGCAGGGGCAGCACCGGGCCGCCGGGCAGGACCTGGGTGAAGAACAGGGCGGTCAGGTCCTCGGCCGGGTCGACGAAGAACGCGGTGCGGGCCAGGCCGCCCCACGCGTACTCCCCGGTGCTGCTGAGCCGCTTGCCGGCGACCGGGTCGACGACGACCGAGAAGCCCAGGCCGAACCCGACGCCGCGGAACTCCGACTCCGCGTAGAGGGGCCGCCCGAACGCGTCCAGGTCGGCACCTCCGGGCAGGTGGTTGCGGGTCATGTAGGCGACCGTGCGCGGGGAGAGCAGCCGCACCCCGTCCAGCTCGCCGCCGCGGCGGAGCATCTGGGTGAAGCGGTGGTAGTCGCCCGCGGTGGACGCGAGCCCGCCCCCGCCGGACAGGAACGTCGGGCGGCGGGTGACGGCGTCGCCCATCGACCCGCTGCGCCGCAGCCCGTCGGGCGTCGGGACGTAGAGGGTGGCGAGGCGGTCGACGTCGTCGGCGGCGACGGAGAACCCCGTGTCGGTCATGCCCAGCGGCCCGAGGATCTCGTGGTCGAAGAACTCGTCGAGCGCCTGGCCCGAGACGACCTCGACGACGCGGCCCAGGACGTCGGTGGCCACGGAGTAGTTCCACTCGGTGCCCGGGTCGAACAGCAGCGGCAGCCGCGCCCACGCCGCGCAGGCCGCTGCGAGGTCGGTGCTGGCCGGGGCGCCGAAGTCGTAGCCCCGGGCCCGGTAGATCTCGTCGACCGCGTGGGCGTGGTGGAAGCCGTAGGTCAGCCCCGCGGTGTGGGTAAGCAGGTGCCAGACCCGGATCGGCTCGGACGCCGGGCGCGTGCCGGGGGCGGCCGCCGAGCCGCCGACGTACACCCGCATGTCCTCGAACTCGGGGATGTAGCGCGAGACCGGGTCGTTGAGCTCCAGGGCGCCGCGCTCGAGCAGCACCATCGCCGCGACCGAGGTGATCGGCTTGGTCATCGAGTAGATGCGCCACAGGGTGTCGTCGGCGACGGGACGGCCCGAGGCGATGTCGGCGTGGCCGCCGTGGGACAGGTGGGCGACGCGGCCGCCGCGCGTCACCGCGATCGTGTAGCCGGGCAGCTGCCCCGCGGCCACGTAGCGGTCGTACACCTCGTCGAGCCGCCCCAGCCGGGCCGCGTCGAGCCCGACCTCCTCCGGCTCCGCATCCACCTTGAGATCAGTCACGCCCGCGACCCTACGTGGGGTCGGGATCAGCGGACGCCCTCCTCGAGCAACCGGTCCAGCGACGCGCGCAGCCGGTCGCGGTCGGTCGGGGGCAGCGGGGCGAGGAACTCCTCCTGCGCGGCCTCCAGGCGCCGGGCGCCCGCGGCGCGCAACCGCTCGCCCTCCGCGGTGAGGGTGAGCACGAGCGTCCGGTTGTTGCCGGGCAGCGGGGCGCGGTGCACCAGGCCGCGGTCCTCCAGGCGGCGCAGCAGCGTGGCCGTGGTGGTCCGGTCGAGCCCGAGCGCGGCGCCCAGCTCGTGCTGGCGGGCCACCGGGCCGGCCTGCAGGAGGGCGAGCACGCCGTACTGCCGGACGGGGAGGTCGATCTCGGCCAGCGCGGCGGCGTCCCGCTCGTCGGCGCGGGCGAGCGCGCGGCGCAGGACGTGCGCGACGCGATCGGTCAACGCGGGCGGCAGCTCCACGGGTCCTCACCTCCTGCGGGCATCGTCGCGCCTGCACCGCGTCCGGCGCGGTCGGCGCGCGCGAGGTGCACCCGATCGGGCAGGCCGGGGGCGGGCCGTTCGGACGTGCGGGGGCGGCGGGGGCCGTCCCGCTGGACCACCTGCTGCTCCACACGGGGGCGGTACCCGGGCGGAGGTCCTGGTCACGCGCGTCGGAGGCAGCCGTACGCGAAGTGGATACGTCGTCGACGACCCCACCGCCCGGGTGCGGGAGCCCGCCGTCCCGGGCGACCCGCGCCCGCGGCCACCGATGAGTCCCACCCCGCTGCGTCGTCTCCCGGTGGACCCGCCACCGAGGAGGACCCCATGACCGCCACCCCGATCCCCGCCGACGCCCTGCGCATCGGCACCGGCCGCACCCTGCGGTTCGAGGGCTCCGCCCACGGCTCGGGCGTCTCGTTCTTCCTCGTCGACAACGCGCCCGGCGAGGGCCCGGACCTGCACCGCCACCCCTACACCGAGACCTTCACGATCCTGCGGGGCCGCGCGCGGCTCACCGTCGGCGGGAGGACCGTGGTGGCCGAGGCCGGCACCACCGTCGTCGTGCCCCCGAACACCTGGCACCGGTTCGTCAACCCCGGCCCGGACCGGCTGGAGCTCATCGGCATCCACGCCTCGGACGTCATCGAGCAGGAGTTCCGCGACGAGCGGGTCTGAGGGCGGTCAGGTCGCCTCCGGGTCCAGCCCGAGCACGGCCCGGCCGCCGTCGACGGGCACCACCGCCCCGGTGACGTACGCCGCGCCGGGTCCGAGCAGGTGCGCCACCACGGCCGCGACCTCGGCCGGGGTGCCGACGCGGCCCAGCGGGTGCAGCCGCGCCATCTCGGCGTCGACGTCCGGGCGCCGGGCCCGCAGCTCCTCGTAGCGCTCGGTCGTGATCGACCCGAGCGCCACCGCGTTGGCCCGCACCCCGTCGGGCCCGTACTCGACGGCGAGGGCCCGGGTCAGCCCCTCCAGCGCGGCCTTGGCCGTGGCGTAGGGCAGCGCGCCCCGCACCGGGCGCTGCGCCTGGTGCGACGACACGGTGACGATCGCGCCGCCCGCTCCGTGCGCGCGGAACCGGCGCACGGCCACCGCCGCGCCGGCCAGGGCGGGGGCGAGGTTGGCCGTGACGAGGGCGAGGACGTCGGCGGCGGGCGCGGAGTGGAGGGCGGCGTCGCGGAACACGGCGGCGTTGTTCACCCAGCCCCCGAGCGGGGCGGAGCGCTCGGCGAGGTCGGCGGCCCGCTCGGCCACGGCCTCGTCGGCCGCGTCCCCGACGACGTCGACGCCGTCGCCCGGCTCCCGGTCGATGACGACCACCGGGCCGTCGACCCGCAGGCGCTCGGCGATCGCGCGGCCGATGCCGCGGCCGCCTCCGGTGACGACGAACGAGGAGGGCACGGACCCATCCTGGCCGTGCCGGCCCTACAGCGCGATGAAGTACCGCGTGATCGGGAGCGGGCGGAAGCCGGCGCGCTCGTAGGTCCGGCGGGCCGGGGCGTGCCCGGGGTCGCCGCCGGTGTCGACCATCCCGACGGTCATGCCCTGCTCGCGCATCCACTCCACGGCGAACCCGGTCAGGGCCCGCCCGACCCCGCGCCGCTGCCGGGCGGGGTCCACCGCCACCATGACGATCTCCCCCATCCGCGCGGTCCGGTCGAGCCCGACCGCGACGAACCCGGCCACGGCCCCGCCGTCCTCCGCCACCCAGACGTGCGGTCCGCCGGCGACCTGCGCGACGGCCGCGCGCTGGGCGGCCTCCCAGCCCTCCGGGAACTGCAGCGCGAACATCGGCGCGCCCAGGGCGGTGCGCAGGGAGTCGAACACCGGCTCCCACGCCCGCACGGACAGCTCGACGACCTCGGCCAGGTCGGTCTCCTCGACGAGCGGACGGATCGGCGTCACCGGCCCATCATCCCCACGGGCTCCACACCGTTCCCGCGAACCCGGCCGGCACCTGATCGCGATCCGCTGGCGCACCACGGACCCGGGCGGGACGCGCCGCGATCACCGACGACGGGCGGCGGCCGCTCTGCCACCATCGGCGCGTGGACGTCGTGGCGCGGTTGCGGGCGGCCGGCTGCGTGTTCGCCGAGGAGGAGGCCGGCCTGCTGGGCGCGGCGGCGAGCGGGCCGGAGCTGGACGCGCTGGTGGCCCGGCGGGTGGCGGGCGAGCCGCTGGAGCCGCTGCTCGGGTGGGCGGAGTTCTGCGGGCTGCGGGTCGCCGTCGACCCCGGCGTGTTCGTGCCGCGCCGCCGCACGGCTCTCCTGGTCGAGCTGGGCGCCGACGCTGCGTCGGGCGCGGTCGTCGTCGACCTCTGCTGCGGCACCGGTGCCGTCGGGATGGCCCTGGCCGCCCGGATCCCGGGCGCGCGGGTGCACGCCGCGGACGTCGACCCGGCCGCCGTCGCCTGCGCGCGGCGCAACCTGCCCGGCCACGTGGTGCACCTCGGCGACCTCTACGCCGCCCTGCCCGCCGCCCTGCGCGGCCGGGTGGACGTGCTCGCCGTCAACGCGCCCTACGTGCCCAGCGCCGCCATCGCGACGATGCCGCCGGAGGCCCGCGACCACGAGCCCGCCACCGCCCTGGACGGGGGCGCCGACGGCCTGGACCTGCACCGGCGCGTCGCCGCGGGGGCGCGGGAGTGGCTCGCGCCGGGCGGCCGGCTGCTGATCGAGACCAGCACCGCCCAGGCCGCGCGGACGGCGGCGGCCGTGGCGGCGGGCGGCATGGTCGCCGAGGTCGTGCACCGCGCCGACCTCGACGCCACGGCGGTCACCGGTCGATGACCTCGGCCCCGGCCAGCAGGTCGGGCGGCAGCACGGCGCTCGCCGCGAGGACCTCCAGCCCGACGAGCCGCCCGTCGCGCCAGTCGAGGTTGACCGTCGTCCCGACGCCGTCGGGGACGGGGCACTCGACCGTGTCCCGTCCGGGCGGCAGCTCCGCCGAGGTGAGCGAGAGGTAGACGGCGTCGGCGGTCCGGTCCCACGTCAGGTGCATCGGGCGATCATGCCGCGCTACCGTCGGTCCGCCGAGCGATCCGGAGGTCCCCGTGGGCGAGTACGAGACCCTGCAGTGGAGCAGCGCCGACGGGATCGCGCGCATCACCCTCGACCGGCCCGGCGCCGCCAACGGGCTCGACCCGCAGCTGGCCCGCGAGCTGGGTGCGGCCGCGGCGCGGTGCGACGCCGACCCGGCCGTCAAGGCCGTGGTGCTCACCGGCGCCGGGCGGTTCTTCTGCGCCGGCGGCGACCTCAAGGCGATGGCCGCCGCCGATCCGGGCACGACCGGCCGGTTCGTCAAGGGCCTGGCCGACGACCTGCACCGGGCCGTGTCGACGCTCGCGCGGATGGCGCCCCCGCTCGTCGTCGCCGTCAACGGCACCGCCGCCGGGGCGGGACTGAGCCTAGCGGCGGTCGGCGACCTCGTCGTCGCCGCCGAGAGCGCCACGTTCACGATGGCCTACACCCGCGCCGGGCTCAGCCCCGACGGCAGCTCGACGTGGTTCCTGCCGCGCGTGATCGGGCTGCGCCGCACCCAGGAGCTCGTGCTCACCAACCGGGTGCTGAGCGCGGCCGAGGCGCTGGACTGGGGACTCGTCACCCGCGTCGTGCCGGCCGACGACCTCGCCGTCGAGGCCACGGCGCTCGCGACCGCGCTCGCGGCCGGGTCCCGCGGCGCCCAGGCGTCGGTGCGGCAGCTGCTGCTGGCGAGTTCGCGTCACGGGCTGGAGGAGCAGATGGAGCTGGAGGGCCGCGCGATCGCCGCCCGCGCGGTGGACCCGGACGGCCGGGAGGGCATCGGCGCGTTCGTCGCCAAGCGGGCGCCCCGGTTCGCCTGACCTGCCCGGACGGGGGGTGCGGTCGCGGGATCCGTGGTGCCGGCGGACGGGGCTGGGCACACTGCGGGCCCGTCCCCCACCGGACCAACGGAGGTTCGACATGAGCCCTGCCCTCGACGGAAGCGCGATCGACCGGGTGCTGCAGGACGCCGTCAGCTCGGGTGCCGTGCCGCACGTGGCCGCGATCGCCGCGGACCGCGACGGGATCGTCTACGAGGGCGGCGCGGGGGTGCGGGTCGCCGGGGAGAGCGAGGACCCGGTGACCACGTCCACGCAGTTCCGGATCATGTCGATGACCAAGATGGTCGCCACCGCCGCCGCGCTGCAGCAGGTCGAGCGCGCGAACCTGGACCTCGACGCGCCGATCGACACGTACTGCCCGGAGTTCGCCGACCTCCAGGTGCTGGAGGGCTTCGACGGCGACACGCCGAGGCTGCGGCCGCCGGCCTCCCGCGCGACGGTGGAGCAGCTGATCACCCACACCACCGGCCTGGGCTACTGGTTCTGGAACGCCGACCTGGACAGGTACCAGAAGGTGACGGGCCTGCCGAACGTCCTGGGCGGGGCCGAGGCGTTCAAGGCGCCCCTGGTGGCCGACCCCGGCACGCGGTACGAGTACGGCATCAACACCGACTGGCTGGGCAAGGTCGTCGAGGCCGTCACGGGCCAGGGCCTCGACGTCGTGGTGAAGGAGGGCGTCACCGGTCCCCTCGGCATGGCCGACACGATGTTCCTGCTCGACGACCGGCGCCGCGACGACTGCGTGACCGTCCACGTCCGGGGCGAGGACGGCGGCTGGACCTCGGCCGGCGAGCTGCTGCCCCAGGAGCCCGACTGGTGGGCCGGCGGGCACGGGCTGTACTCCACCCCGCGCGACTACATCCGCTTCCAGCGCGCGCTGCTGCGCGGTGGCGAGCTCGACGGCGAGCGCATCCTCACGCAGGAGACGGTCGACGCGGCGTTCACCAACCAGATCGGCCACCTCGACGTCCCCGCCGAGATCCCGACCGCCGACGCGCCGATCACCGACAGCTTCCGGCCCGGGCCGGGCTGGAAGTGGGGCTACGGCCTGCTGCTCAACACGGTGGACGTCCCGGGCCGCCGCCGCGCAGGGACGGGCTCGTGGGCGGGGCTGTTCAACACGCACTTCTTCGTCGACCGCACGACGGGGATCTGCGCGTCGATCTACACCAACTCGCTGCCGTTCATCCCCGAGCAGGACGCGTGGCGGGTGTACGGCGAGTTCGAGACCGCGCTGTACGCGTCGCTGTAGGCAGGGCCGCGACGACGGCGGGACCGGGCTCCGGAGCGAGGTCGGTCCCGCCCGCCCGGGTCCGGCGGCGCACGGGGGTCACCGGCGGGTGAGGACCTCCCGCACGAGGTCGAGCACGCGCGGGTCGGCGTAGCGGAGGCCGGTGGCGCGGGCGAGGTCGACCCACTCGACGGCGTCGTGCTCCGCGGGGGCGAGGTTGGCCGGCTCGCCCGTCCAGCGCTCGACCACCCAGACGCTCAGGAGGAAGTCCGCCTCCCGCACGCGGGCGGAGGGCGCGCCGAGCGGCACCGCCACCTCGACGCCCAGCTCCTCCCGCAGCTCGCGCACGAGCGCCTGCTCCGGCGTCTCGCCGTCCTCGACGTGCCCGCCGGGGAGGTCCCAGGCGTCCGGGTACCAGGTCCGGTCCGCCGACCGGTGGCACAGCAGGACGCGGTCGCCCCGGCGGAGGAGCCCGGCGACGACCCGGTGCTCGGTGGTGCCCGTCGGCGGGGTGGCGGTCATGCTCTCCTCCGCGTCCCGACGAGCGGGCGGGCCGGAAACCGGAGAAGCGGCCCCCGACCAGGTTCTCGCTGGTCGGAGGCCGCTTCCGCGGGGTGTGGCAGGTGAAGGATTCGAACCTTCGTAGGCTGAGCCGACGGATTTACAGTCCGCTCCCTTTGGCCACTCGGGCAACCTGCCGGGGTGCGCCGCAGCGCTCGCTGAGCATACGACAGGCGGTGGACCGGGTTCGCCCGGGGGCCCGCCGCGGAGGAGGAACCATGGCCGACCCGTCGTTCGACGTGGTGAGCAAGGTCGACCGGCAGGAGGTCGACAACGCCCTGAAGCAGACCGCGAAGGAGCTGGCGCAGCGGTTCGACTTCCGCGGCACCGGCACCACCATCGACTGGTCCGGGGAGGAGGCGGTGGTGATCACCTCGGAGACCGAGTCGCGCGCCGTCGCCGCCGTCGACGTGTTCCGCGAGAAGCTCGTCAAGCGCGGGGTGTCGCTCAAGGCCTTCGAGGCGGGCGACCCGGCGCAGTCGGGCAAGACCACCCGGATCACCGGCAAGATCCTCCAGGGCATCTCGCAGGAGAAGGCCAAGGAGATCGGCAAGGTCATCCGCGACGAGAAGCTCAAGGGCGTGCAGGCCCGCGTCCAGGGCGACGAGCTGCGGGTGACGGGCAAGAAGAAGGACGACCTGCAGGCCGTCATCGCCCTGCTCAAGTCCAAGGACTTCGGCATCGCGCTGCAGTTCGTGAACTACCGGTGACGTGACGGCCCGGCGCGGCGCGTGATCGGCGCACGCTGTTCCAGGCGTCGGCGTGGACCAGCGCGCGCTCGCGCCCCGTTCGGGACCGGCCGCGGCTCGTCGTCGCGGGTCAGTCGAGGACCGCGGTCGCCTCGACCTCGACGAGGAGGTCGGGGGCCGCGAGCGCGCCCACCCCGATGCCGGTGATCGGGGCGGCCGGGGTGGCACCCAGCCTCGCGGCCGCCCGGGCGATGCCCTCCCCCAGCGCCGGCATCCTGTCGGGGGTGAAGTCGACGATGTAGATCGTCAGCTTCGCGACGTCGTCGAAGCTGCCCCCGACCTCGGCCAGGGCCGTGGCGACGTTGAGGTAGCACTGCTCCACCTGCGCGGCGAGGTCGCCGGGGCCCACCGTGGCGCCGTCGGCGTCCCAGGCCACCTGGCCGGCGAGGAACACCAGCCGCGAGCCGGTGGCCACGGCGACCTGCCGGTGCGTGCCGACCGACGGCAGTCCTGCGGGATCCAGCAGAGTGATGCTCATACCCAAACCATAACACGACAATGCTATGGCAGGATGACCCGGTGGCGAGGACCAAGGACCCGGCCGTCCGGACCCTGCTCGTCGAGCGGGCTGCCCGGATGCTGCGCACCCGCGAGCCGCTCACGCTGCGCTCGCTGGTGGAGGGCACGGGGGTGTCGACCATGGCCGTCTACACCTGGTTCGGGGGCATGGACGGGCTGTGGACGGCGCTGCGACAGGAGGGCTTCACCCGGCTCGCAGCGCGGTACGACAGGCTCGCGCCCTCGCCCGACCCGGTCCGCGACCTCACCGCGCTGGTCGCCGCCTACGTCGGCAACGCGCTGGACCACCCCGACCTCTACCGCGTCATGTTCGACGCCACCGTCGACCTCGCCGACCGCACGGCCGCGGAGGCGACGCTGGAGCACCTCGTCCGCACCGCCGAGCGGGCGCGGGAGGGCGGGCGCTTCGACGACGGCACCGACGCGCGGCAGCTCGCGACCCGGAGCTGGGTCGTCGCGCACGGGCTGGTCTCCCTGGTCACCACGGGCACGCTGTCGCGCCGCACCCTCGCCGAGGGCGTTCCCCTGCTGACCGCGCTGTTCGTCAGCGCCGGGGACGAGCCGGGGCGCTGCCGGGCGTCGGTCGCGGCCGGCTGGCCGGCGCCGTCATGACGCGCGGTGCGGAGCGAGCAGCGCGGCGACGGCCCGCGGGTCCTCCACGTGCGCGTTGTGCCCCAGGCCGGGCAGCACGACCGGCGTGACGCCGAGGGCGAGCAGGTCGGCGTCGCTGACCATCGGGTCGTGCTCGCCGCGGGCCAGGACGACCGGGCAGCCGGCCCGGTCCAGCAGCGCCGTGACGCCCGGCTCGCCGACGCCGAACGCCCGCGGGTCCAGGGCCAGGCGCCACCCGTCGCCGTCGGGCACCACGCCGGCGAGCGCGGCCTCCGACCCGGGGTCGACCAGGCCGGTCAGGCCGGAGACGCGCAGGTGCCGGGCGACGGCCTCGTCCCGGGTCGGGAACACCAGGGCGGGACGCTCGGCGAGCGCCGCGGCGCGGTCCAGGTCCTCGGCCGACCACGCGACCTTGATCCCCAGCCCGACGACGGCCCGCACGCCCGGGCGGGCCGCCAGGTGCAGGGCCACCACCCCGCCGAAGGAGTGCCCGAGGACGACGGTCCCGGTCGGGTCGACCAGGTCGGCGACGGCCTCGGCCACCCCGGCGAAGGTGTAGGCCGCGGGCAGGGTGCCCGCGGCGCCGTGGCCCGGGAGGTCCGGGGCCACGACGTCACCGCCCAGCTCCGCGACGACCCCGTCCCACACCGAGGCCGTGGCCCCCAGCCCGTGCAGCAGCAGCACCCGTGTCCCCGTCACGCGGTCAGCATGCCGGTCGTGCGCGGATGCGGCGGCCCCGGCCGCCGGATCCGCGCACGGGCGGCGGAGCCGCTACCGGCGGGCCATCCGCTCCAGGCGGTCGACCCGCTCCTCGACCGACGGGTGCGTGGCGAACAGCCGCGCCGCCCGCTCGCCCGTCCGGAACGGGTTGACGATCATCAGGTGCGACTGGGCGGTGAGCCGCGGGTCGGGCGGCAGCGGGGTCGCCTGGGCGCCGTGCTGCAGCTTGCGCAGCGCGGCGGCCAGGGCGAGCGGGTCGCCGGTCAGGGCGGCGGCGGACGCGTCGGCCCGGTGCTCCCGGGAGCGGCTCACCGCCATCTGCACCAGCGCGGCCGCGACCGGCCCGAGCACCGCGACGAGCAGCAGCGCGATCGGGTGCGGCCCGTCCTCGTCGTCGTCGCCGAACACACCGGTGAACATGGCCGTGCTGGCGACGAGCCCGACCACCGTCGCGAGCGTCGCGGCCACCGACGAGACGAGGATGTCGCGGTGGCGGACGTGGGCGAGCTCGTGGGCGACGACGGCGCGCAGCTCGCGCTCGTCGAGCAGGTCGAGCAGGCCCGTGGTGACGCAGACGGCGGCGTGGCGCGGGCTGCGTCCCGTGGCGAACGCGTTCGGCGCGGTCGTCGGGGAGATGTAGAGCCGCGGCATCGGGGCGCGGGCGGCCCGCGACAGCTCGCGGACGGCGCGGTAGAGGCCGGGGGCCTCGGGCTCGGTGACCGGGCGGGCGTGCATGGCCCGCAGCGCGATCGCGTCGCTGCGGAAGTAGGCGCAGCCGCTGAGCGCCACCACCGCGACCAGCGCGACCAGCACCCCGGCCCGACCGAAGGACGAGCCGACGAGCAGCACGAGACCGCCGGTGCCGCCGAGCAGCACCGCGGCCTTCGCACCGTTCACGTGGGAGCGCATCGCCCCTCCAACGAGCCGCGCTCGGGCCGTGTTCCGCAACGCGCTCGACCCGGCACCGGGTGGAGGGTGCAACCTCGTCTCATGACCGACCTGGACACCGAGGGCTACCGCGTCCTCGACCCGCTGCTCGACGGCGCCGCGCTGGCCGCCGTCCGCGCCGCCGTCGAGGAGGCGCTGGAGCGCGACGGGCCGCGGGGGCCGGGCGGCACCCTGCACGTCGACGACCTGACCGGCCCGGCCGCCGAGGCCGTCTGGACGGCGCCGCCGCTCGTCGCCGCCGTGGAGCACCTGCTCGGCGCGGACGCGGTGCGGGGCTCGCTGCACCTGCGCGCCCCGCACCCCGGCTTCGGGGCGCAGGCCCTGCACGCCGACTTCGCCGGCCCGCCCCCGCCGGACGCCCCGCACGTCGCCGTGGCGATCGTCGCGCTCGTCGACATCGCCGAGGACGGCGGCGCGACCCGCGTCGTGCCGGGCACGCACCGCTGGAACCGGACCGCCCCCGGGAACACCGTGGACCGGACCTGGCCGGGCGAGCGCCGGGTCCCGCTGCGGGCCGGAGCGGCGCTGGTGTTCGACGGGCACCTGTGGCACTCGGGCACGCGCAACGGCTCGGCCGTGCGCCGCGACGCCCTGCAGGTGACCTGGCGGCGGTCGTGATCCGGTGCCCGGACCCCGCCTGCGCCGACGCGTTCGACCTCGCCCTGGCCCGGGAGTTCTCCGACCCGGCGTACTTCGCGGTGCACCAGCTCACCGTGGCCGCCTACCGGCTGGAGCACCCCGAGGGGACGGGCGAGCACGCGCTGGCCGTGCTGGAGGCCGCGCTGCGGGCCGCCGTCGACGACGGGCTGGACGGGCCGGCGCTGCGCGCGTTCGTCCGCCGCACGGGTGACCGGCTGCGCGCCGACCCGCCCCCGGCGCGGCGGCGGCCGGTCCGCCGCGGCCCGAGCGGCGTCCACGCCATCGCCCGGGCCACCGGCGCGGAGGAGCACTGCGCGCTGGTGCGGGCGTGGGCGGTCGAGGTCGTGCGCGCGCAGGAGGGCTAGAACACTGCTGCGCGCGCACGGCGGCTACCAGCCCCGCAGGTCCACCGGCCACACGTCGAGCACCTCGTCGCCCCGGACGAGGTGCATCCGCTCGTGCAGCGCGACGGTCGGGTCGACGTGCGCGGGCAGCACGCGCACCCGGTCGCCGACGGCCAGGGGCCCGTCCGGGGCGAAGGTCAGGTGCTCGTCGGAGCAGAACCACACCTGCCCACCGGGCACCGTCGGGTTGCCGTGGTCCATGCCGAGGGCCTTCAGGCCGACGTCGGCGACGGCCCAGCCGGGCATCTCCCCCGCGGGCGGCGTCACCGACACGACGGTGGCGAGCACGGTCAGCGCCTGCGCGAACGGCAGCCCGGCGGCGGTGTAGGCGGTGTCCATCAGGGCGTAGGAGCCGGCCTGGATCTCGGTGACCCACGTGTTCACCGCGTGGGTGCCGGTGCCCCCGCCGGACACGACCTCCCCGCCGACGTCGGCGTGGGCGGCCAGCAGGCGCGCCATGCACTCCTCGGTGAGCCGGGCCCGCTCCGCGGCGTCGCCGAGCATCATCAGGTGCCCCTCGTAGCCCATCACCCCCCGGACCTCCAGCCCCGCGGCGCGGGCCCGGTCGGCCAGGGCGCCGGCGCGGTCCGGCGCGATCCCGCAGCGGGGCAGCCCCACGTTGACGTCGACGAGCACCTCGCGGACGCCGCCGCGCACGGCCGCGTCGAGGGTCTCGGGAGAGTCGATCGCCACGGTGACGCGCGCGCCGCCGGCCACGAGCGCGCCCAGGCGCCGGGCGTCGAGCACCTCGTTGGCCAGCAGAAGGTCCTCGCCCAGCCCGGCCGCGACCATGCCCTCCACCTCGCGCACCGTGGCGCAGGTGAAGCCGGGGTGCCCGACCGCAGCCTGGCGGCGGGCCAGCGCGGTGGTCTTGTGCGCCTTGACGTGCGGGCGCAGCCGCGGGCCCGGCAGCACCCGCGCCATCGCGGCCAGGTTGGCGTCCAGCGCGTCGACGTCGACGAGCAGGGCGGGCGTGACCAGCTCGGCGGTGTTCATCCCAGCACCCGCTCCCGGTAGGGGTTGCCGAACCGCCGCTGCGGATCGACCCGGTCGCGCAGGGCGACCACCGCGTCGAACTCCGGGTAGCTGCCGCGCAGCTGCTCGGCGGTGCGGGTGTGCAGCTTGCCCCAGTGCGGCCGCCCGCCCAGCGCGACCATCGCCTGCTCGACGGCGGCGAAGTACGCCTCGTGCGGCTGTCCCAGCGCCGTGTGGACGGCCAGGTAGGCGGAGTCGCGGCCGTGCGCGGTGGAGAGCGGGACGTCGTCGGCCGCCGCCACGCGCACCTCCACCGGGAACGTGACGTGCCGGGCGCAGCGCTCAGCCGCCGCCCGCAGCCCGGCGAACGCCTCGCGCAGCGCCTCCCGGGGCACCGCGTACTCCATCTCGACGAACCGCACCCGGCGCGGGCTGGTGAACACCCGGTAGGACCGGTCGACGTAGGACCCGGCGGCGAACTGCCCGGCGGTCAGCCGGTTGATCCGCGGCACGAGCGACGGCCGCGCGGTCCCGAGCCGGGACGCGAGCCCGAAGGCGCCGTTGCCCAGCAGCTCGTCGCCCACCCACTCGGCGACCCGGCCGCGCGGGGCCCCTCCCCCGGCCCGATAGTTGATCTTGACGGCCGCGAGCTCGGTGTGCGGGAACCAGTAGAACTCGACGTGGTCGTGGGCCGCCGCGAGCTCGTCGAAGCCGTCGAGCACCGCGGCCAGCGGCCGGGTCTCCTCCACCGCGCGCAGGAGGAACGCCGGCACGGTCTGCAGGGTCACCGAGACCAGCACGCCGAACGCCCCGAGCCCGAGCCGGGCCACCGAGAACAGCTCGGCGTCCCGCTCCGGCGAGCACGTGCGCAGCGACCCGTCGGCCAGCACGATCTCGATCTCCCGCACCTGCGCGGCCAGGCCGGGGTGTGCGGCGCCCGTGCCGTGGGTGCCGGTGGACAGCGCGCCGGCCACCGTCTGGGCGTCGATGTCGCCGAGGTTGGGCAGGGCCCGTCCGAGGTCCCAGAGCGCAGCGTCCAGCGCGCGCAGCGTGGTGCCCGCGGGCACCCTGGCCCGCCCGTCCGCGTCGACGACGGGCGGTCCCACCGGCACCCGCAGCGCCACGCCGTCGGGCGCACCCACGCCGGTGAACGAGTGCCCTGACCCGACCGCCGTGACCCGCAGCCCGTCGCGCTCCGCGGCCTCGACCGCGTCGACGACCTCGCCCGCGTCGCGGGCGAGGACCGTGCGCGCCGGGTCGCTGCGCTGGTTGCCCGCCCAGTTCCGCCACATCCGGCCAGCCTGGCGCGCGCTGCGGCGGCGATCAAGAGCGGTCGTGCGCGCGCAGCGGTGTTCTAGCCCTGCTGCGCGCGCACGGGTGCGAAGCGCGCGAAGTGCTCCGCGGGCACCACGACGAACAGGCCGGCGGCCGTGGCCGCCACCCGGTCGTCGGCCAGCAGGATCTCCCCGCTGGTGCGCAGCTTGCGCCCGTCCTGGCGGTCCAGGCGCGCGACCAGGCGCAGCGGCTCCCCGATCGGGACCGGCAGGCGGAAGTCGGTGGTGAGGTTGGCCGTGACGGCCCGCCCCGGCACGAACGCCTGGGCGTAGCCCAGCGCCTCGTCGAACAGCAGCGCCACCATCCCGCCGTGGGCGATGCCGGGCGCGCCCTGGTGGCGCTCGTCGAGCACGACCTCGGCGCCGACCGTCGACGGCGCGGTGACGCGGAACCGCAGACCCAGCCCGTCCGCGGTGTCGCCGCAGCCGAAGCAGGCGGGGTTGTGCGACGGGAGCACGGTGCCGACGGGCGGGGTGACCACGGCGGGACGGTAACCCGGCCGGGCAGGATGCGGGCATGACCGACCTCACGGTGCACAGCGAGACCATCGACGGCGTCGCCCTGCTGACCCTGTCGCACCCCGCGCGGCGCAACGCGCTGAACCTGGAGCTGTCGCGGCTGCTCGCCGACGCCGTCGCCGCGGCGGTGGCCGACCCCGGCACCGGCGCGGTCGTCGTCACCGGCGAGGACCCCGCGTTCTGCGCTGGCGGGGACCTCGGCGAGCTCGCGGAGGCCGACCCGGAGACGCTGCGCGCCGTCTACGCCGGGTTCCTCGCGGTGGCCGCCTGCCCGCTGCCGACGATCGCCGCCGTGAACGGCGCGGCCGTGGGCGCGGGGCTCAACCTGGCGCTGGCCGCGGACGTCCGGCTGGCCGGGCCGCGGGCGAGGTTCGACACCCGCTTCCTACCGCTGGGCCTGCACCCCGGGGGCGGCTACACCTGGATGGTGCACCGGGCCGTCGGCGCGCAGGCCGCCGCGGCCCTGACGCTGTTCGGCGAGGTCGTCGACGCGGCGGAGGCGGAGCGGATCGGCCTGGTCCTCCGCGCCGTCGACGACGCCCGCGCCGCGGCGCTGGAGATGGGGGCGCGGGCGGCGGCGAACCCCCGCGACCTGGCCGTCACGACCAAGGGCACGATGCGGCTGACCTCGACGTCCTCCTCCCACGCCGACGCCGTGGAGGTCGAGGTGCGGGCGCAGGCGGCGTCGGTGCGGTCCGAGGAGTTCCGCACCCGGTTGGCCGCGCTGCAGCAGCGGATCTCGGGTACCACCTGACGCAACGGTCGGGTGTGACGTGCCGCCGGGTGCGAGGACACTGGGGAGCACGCGGAGTTAACCTGACCTCACCGACTTCTCCCGCGCGGAACGAGGGCCCGACCCCAGATGACGTCCACCGACACCGCTGCCGGACGACCCGAGGTCGTCACCAAGGACCGGGTGGTCATCCGGTTCGCTGGCGACTCGGGCGACGGCATGCAGCTCACCGGCGACCGGTTCACCTCCGAGACCGCGGCGTTCGGCAACGACCTGTCCACGCTCCCGAACTTCCCCGCCGAGATCCGGGCGCCCGCCGGCACCCTGCCCGGTGTGTCGTCGTTCCAGCTGCACTTCGCGAACTACGACATCCTCACCCCCGGCGACCGCCCCGACGTGCTGGTGGCGATGAACCCGGCGGCGCTCAAGGCCAACGTCGGCGACCTGCCGCCCGGCGGGGTGCTCATCGTCAACACCGACGAGTTCACCAAGCGCAACCTGACCAAGGTCGGGTACGCGGTGAACCCGCTCGAGGACGACTCGCTGGCCGAGTTCCAGGTGCACCCGGTGGCCATGGCCACCCTCACCAAGGGCGCGCTCGAGGAGACCGGCCTGTCCAAGAAGGACGCCGAGCGGGCGAAGAACATGTTCGCGCTCGGGCTGCTGTCCTGGATGTACCACCGGCCCTACGAGAGCACCGAGCGGTTCCTGCGGGAGAAGTTCGCGCGCCGGCCCGACATCGCCGAGGCCAACATCCTGGCCTTCCGCGCGGGGCACGCCTACGGCGAGACGACCGAGGCGTTCGCCGTCACCTACGAGGTGAAGCCGGCCCCGATGCCCGCCGGCACCTACCGCCAGATCACCGGCAACACCGCGCTGGCCTACGGCATCGTCGCGGCCGGCGCCACGATGGGGCTGCCGGTGTTCCTCGGCTCCTACCCGATCACGCCGGCCTCGGACATCCTCCACGAGCTGAGCAAGCACAAGGCGTTCGGCGTCACCACGTTCCAGGCCGAGGACGAGATCTCCGGCGTCGGCGCGGCGCTGGGCGCGTCGTTCGGCGGGGCGCTGGGCGTCACCACCACCTCCGGCCCGGGCCTCGCGCTCAAGGCGGAGACGATCGGGCTCGCCGTGGCGCTGGAGCTGCCGCTGCTCGTCATCGACGTGCAGCGCGGCGGCCCGTCCACCGGGCTGCCCACGAAGACCGAGCAGGCCGACCTGCTGCAGGCGATGTTCGGCCGCAACGGCGAGGCGCCGCTGCCCGTGATCGCCCCGCAGAGCCCCGGCGACTGCTTCGCCGCCGCGGTCGAGGCCGCGCAGCTGGCCGTCACCTACCGCACGCCGGTGGTGCTGCTGTCCGATGGCGCCCTGGCCAACGGCTCCGAGCCGTGGAAGGTGCCCGACGCCGGCTCGCTGCCGGTGGTCGACCCGGGCTTCGCCACCGAGCCCAACGCCCCCGACGGCACCGGGGAGTTCTGGCCGTACCTGCGCGACGCCGACACGCTGGCCCGCCCGTGGGCCGTGCCGGGCACCGCCGGGCTGGAGCACCGCATCGGCGGCCTGGAGAAGGCCGACGGCCGCGGCTCGATCTCCTACGACCCCGACAACCACGACCGCATGGTCCGGCTGCGCCGCGCGAAGATCGACGGCATACCGGTGCCGGACGTCGTGGTCGACGACCCCGCCGGCGACGCCGACCTGCTCGTCATCGGCTGGGGCTCCACCTACGGGCCCATCGGCGCCGGCGCGCGCCGCGTCCGCGCCCTGGGCCACAGCGTCGCCACGGCGCACCTGCGCCACCTCAACCCGCTGCCGGCGAACCTCGGCGAGGTCCTGCGCCGGTACCGCCGGGTGCTGGTGCCCGAGATGAACCTCGGCCAGCTCTCGATGCTCCTGCGCGCCCGCTACCTGGTCGACGCGCAGAGCTACACCAAGGTCTCCGGCCTGCCGTTCAAGGCCGAGGAGCTCCAGGACCTGTTCCTGGACCACCTCGCCGGACACATCGATACTGGAGTCGTGCGATGACCGCCCTGGATCTCGGACTGCCGACGCTCGGGGGCCTCGACGGGGTCCCCACCACCGGCGACAAGCAGACCGCGAAGGACTTCACCTCCGACCAGGAGGTGCGCTGGTGCCCGGGCTGCGGCGACTACGCCGTGCTCGCCGCGGTCCGCAGCTTCCTCCCCACGCTGGGGATCAAGCGCGAGAACACCGTGTTCGTGTCCGGCATCGGCTGCTCGAGCCGGTTCCCGTACTACCTCAACACCTACGGGATGCACTCGATCCACGGCCGCGCGCCGGCCATCGCCACCGGCCTGGCGACCTCCCGCCCGGACCTGTCGGTGTGGGTCGTCACCGGTGACGGCGACGCGCTGTCGATCGGCGGCAACCACCTGATCCACGCGCTGCGCCGCAACGTCAACCTCAAGATCCTGCTGTTCAACAACCGGATCTACGGGCTGACGAAGGGCCAGTACTCCCCCACCTCCGAGGTCGGGAAGATCACCAAGTCCACGCCGCTGGGCTCGGTCGACCACCCGTTCAACCCGGTCTCGCTCGCCCTGGGCGCGGAGGCCACGTTCGTCGGACGGGCGATCGACTCCGACCGCAAGGGCCTCACGGCCGTGCTCGCCGCCGCGGCCGCGCACCGCGGCACCGCGCTCGTCGAGATCTTCCAGGACTGCCCGATCTTCAACGACGGCAGCTTCGACGTGCTGCGCAAGCCCGACACCGCGGTCGAGCGGCTCGTCCCGCTCACCCACGGCGAGCCGATCCGCTTCGGGCCGCCCGCCGAGGACGGCCTGGGCTCCTACGCGGTGGTGCAGGAGGGCTTCGGCCTGCGCGTCGCCAAGATCGACGAGGTGGCGCCGGACCAGGTCGTCGTGCACGACGCGGGCGACCACAACCTGGCGTTCGCGCTGTCGCGGCTCAGCGACCAGGACCTCACCCACACCGTCACCGGCATCTTCCGCGACGTGCGGCGCACCACCTACGACGACGCCGCGCGCGCCCAGGTGGACGGGGCCGTCGCGGCCGCGGGGGCCAAGGGCGGCGCCGACCTGCAGGCCCTGCTCAACGGCCGCGACACCTGGACGGTGTCGGGCTGATCCGGCCGGCCGGAACGGCTGCGCGGGCGTCCGCGCAGCCGTCGTGGGCGCCGCGCCGCCGTCGCAGCGGCTGCGCGCGGTGCACGACGGCTGCGCGGACGTGACGGCGGCCGCCCGGGCCGCTCCGGCGTCGGACGGCCGGGGGGTCCTGCTCGCGCTGGCCGCCTACTCGCTGTGGGGGCTGTTCCCGGCGTTCTGGCCGCTGCTCGCGCCGGCCACGCCGATCGAGGTGCTCGCCCACCGCATCGCCGGGACCGCCGTGCTGATGGCCGCCGCGCTCACCGCGCTGCGCGGGTGGGGCGCGCTGCGGACGCTGCCCGCCCGCGGCTGGGCCATGACGAGCGCGGCCGGCGGGCTGATCGCGGTCAACTGGGGCCTCTACATCTACGCCGTCTACGCCGGCCAGGTCGTGGAGGCGGCGCTCGGGTACTTCGTCAGCCCGCTGGTCAGCGTCCTGCTCGGCGTTGTCGTCCTGCGCGAACGGCTGCGGCCCGTGCAGTGGGCGGCCGTGGGGATCGCGACGGCGGCGGTGGTCGTCCTCGCGGTGGAGGGCGGTCGCCCGCCCGTGCTCGCGCTCGTGCTCGCCGCCTCCTTCGGCCTGTACGGGCTGATCAAGAGCACCGTTCCCCTGGCGGCCACTCCCGGGCTGGCCGCGGAGGGTGTGACGCTCGGGCCGCTGGCGCTGGGCGTCATCGTGTGGTTCCAGGTCACGGGCACCGGCACGATGGTCGCGCTCGGACCGGGCCACCTGTGGCTGCTGCTCGCCGCCGGCCCCGTCACGGCGCTGCCGCTGCTGCTCTACGGGGCCGCGGCCCGCCGGGTCCCGCTCTCCACGATCGGCGTGCTGATGTACGTCAACCCGACGCTGCAGTTCCTGTGGGGCGTGCTCGTCGTCGGCGAGGAGATGGCGCCGCAGCGCTGGGCCGGCTTCGCGCTGGTATGGACGGCGCTGGTGGTGTTCACCGTCGACCTCGTGCGGGCCGCGCGGACGCCGCGGCCCGCGGAGGGTCAGCCGGTGCGGTCGACCATGTAGGTCGTCAGCGTCCGCAGGGCCTCGCCGGCGGCGCAGGACGGCAGCTGGTCCAGCTCGCGCTGCGCCTCCTTGGCCCGGGCGGCCAGCACGTCGCGGGCCCGGGCGATGCCGTCGCTGGCGCGGAGCAGGGTGAGCGCCTCGTCGACGAGCGCGTCGTCCGTGATCGGCTCGGCGAGCAGGACCCGCAGGCGGTCGGCGTCCGGCCCGGTGCCCTGCAGGGCGAACAGCATGGGCAGGGTGTGCACGCCCTCCCGCAGGTCGGTGCCCGGGGTCTTGCCCGAGTCCTCCGACGCCGAGGAGATGTCGATGACGTCGTCGCTGATCTGGTACGCGGTGCCGATCACGGACCCGAACCGCTGCAGCGCCGCGGTCTGCTCCGGGGTGCAGCCGGAGAACATGCCGCCGTAGCGGCACGCGGTGGCGATGAGCGAGCCGGTCTTCTCGAACAGCACCGACAGGTAGTGGTCCAGCGGGTCCTCGTCCGTCCGCGGACCGCGGCTCTCCCGCATCTGGCCCGTGACCAGCTCGGCGAAGGTCTCGGCGATGATCCGCACCGCCTCCGGCCCGAGGTCGGCCACCAGCCGCGACGCGTGGGCGAACAGGAAGTCGCCGGTGAGGATGGCGATGGTGTTGTCCCAGCGCGCGTTGGCGCTCTCCGCGCCGCGGCGCATGGTGGCCGAGTCCATGACGTCGTCGTGGTAGAGCGTGGCCAGGTGGATCAGCTCGACGACCGCCGCGGCGGTGATCACCTCGGGTGAGTCCGGCCGGGGCCCCATCTGCGCCGCGAGGAGGGTGAGCAGCGGCCGCCACCGCTTGCCCCCGGCCCGGATGAGGTGCAGGGAGGTCTCGGTGACGAACTCGTAGTCGCTGCTGACCTCCCGGTGCAGCAGCTGCTCGACGCGGTCCAGCCCGGCGGCGGTGGTCTCCGCCAGCGCGGCGTCCCTCAGCTCGACGCCCGCCACCTCGAAACTCGTCACGTCGGCAGCCTACGGTCCGTGCTCAGCCCGTGAAGCCGCCACCGGCGGCCCAGTCCAGCGCGAAGGTGGGCAGGATGCCGAGCAGGAGGGTGACGAGGGTGCCCAGCGTGATCGCCGCGGTGGTGAACGCGCCCGGCACCACCACCGACGGGCCGTCGGCGGCGGGCTCGCTGAAGTACATGAGCACGATCACCCGCACGTAGAAGAACGCCGCGATCGCGCTGGCCACGAGGGCGATGACGACCAGGGGCGCCATCCCGTCGGCCAGCGCGGCCGTGAACACCGCGAACTTGGCGGTGAAACCGCTGGTCAGCGGGATGCCGGCCAGGCCGAGCAGCAGGAAGGTCATCACCAGCGCGGTCAGCGGCGACCGCTTGGCCAGCCCGGCCCACGCCGACAGGTGCGCCGCCTCGCCGTCGGCGTTGCGCACCAGGCTGATCACGGCGAACACGGCGAGGGTGTTGAAGCCGTAGGCGAGCAGGTAGAACAGCGTGCCGGAGATCCCCTCCGGTGTGATCGACATCGCGCCGACGAGCAGGAAGCCCGCGTGGGCCACCGAGGAGTAGGCGATCATCCGCTTGATGTCGGTCTGGGTGAGACCGATCACGGCGCCGATCGCCATCGAGGCGATCGCGATCGCCCACAGCACCCCGCGCCACTCCCAGCGCGTGTCCCCGAAGGCCACGTGCAGCACGCGCAGGATCGCCCCGAACGCCGCCACCTTCGTGCAGGCGGCCATGAACGCCGCCACCGGCGTGGGCGCGCCCTGGTAGACGTCGGGCGTCCAGGTGTGGAACGGGCCGACCGAGGCCTTGAACATCAGGCCGACGACGAGCAGCGCGAGCCCGGCGAACAGCAGCGCATCCGAGCGGGTGGACCCGACCGCGGCCGCGGCCACGTCGGGCAGGCGCACGGAGCCCGCGTAGCCGTAGATGAGGGCGAGCCCGTAGAGGAAGAACGCCGAGGCGAACGCGCCGAGCAGGAAGTACTTGACGGCGGCCTCCTGCGACAGCAGGCGGCGTCGGCGGGCGAGCCCGCACATCAGGTACAGCGGCAGCGACAGGACCTCGAGGGCGATGAACATCGTCAGCAGGTCGTTCGCCGAGACGAACGCCATCATCCCGCCGAGGGCGAAGAACGTGAACGGGAAGACCTCGGTCTGCATCGTCGGCACGTCGGAGCCGCGGGTGGTGTAGTCGCGCTCCTCCGGGCCGGTGGGCCCGCTCCCGCCGACCGACGCCCGCGCCACCGCGGAGCTGATGAACGCCCCGCCCGGCTCGACGGACCGGTCGGCGATGAGCAGCACGCTGGCCAGCCCGAGGGCGAGCAGCGTGCCCCAGCCGAACAGCGTGGGCCGGTCGATCGCGAGTGCGCCCGCGAGCGTGGTGACGCCCTCGGCCGGGGCGGCGCCGGCGTACAGGCCGAGGGTCGCCCCGGCCAGCGCCAGGCCGGCGATCGACAGCGCCACCTGCACCGGCCAGCGCTGGTGGCGGGGCAGGAACGCCTCCACCAGCACCCCGATCAGCGCCGTGCCGAGCACGACGAGCAGCGGCAGGATCGCCGCGTAGTCGACGGGCGGGACCTCGTAGCCCTCCATCTGGGCCAGCACGGTCACTGAGCCTCCTCGCTGGCGCTCGTCAGCGCAGTTCCTGTCGCTGTGTCCTCGCGTGCCTTCGCAAGCTCAGTCACGGAACCAGTCCTCCCACCGGGTCGGGGAGACCCACCTCGTTGAGCGTGGCCACCACCGAGGGGGTGATGACGTCGAGCACGGGGCCCGGGAAGAACCCGAGCACCAGGATGAGCACGATGAGCGGCGTGACGACCGCGATCTCCCGGACCGACAGGTCGGGGAAGCCGCGGGGGCTGCGCTGCGCCTCGACGGCCGGGTCGAGCAGGGCGGCCGCCGTGCGCCCCACGGCGGAGGAGCCGGACGGCACCGCGGCCGTGCTCCCTCCCGACGTGCTCCCTCCCGACGTGCTCCCGCCCGCCGGGCTCCCGCCCGACGGGGAGCCGGACGGCGGGGTCCCGAGGGCGTTCAGGACGGCCTGGCCGCGCAGCGGGCCCTGCATCGTCTGCTGGTAGACCCACAGCACGTAGAGCGCGGCGAAGATGATCCCGACCGTGGCCAGGATCGTGAAGACGGGCTCGCGCGGGAACGAGCCGAGCAGCACCAGGAACTCGCTGACGAACGAGTTGGTGCCCGGCAGCGCCAGCGACGACAGCCCGGCGATGAGGAACGACCCGGCCAGCAGCGGCGCGATCTTGTGCACGCCGCCGTAGTCGCCGATCAGGCGCGACCCGCCGCGGGCGATGACGAGCCCGACGACGATGAACAGCATGCCGGTGGAGATGCCGTGGTTGACCATGTAGAGCGTGGCCCCGGCGAACGCCTGGGTGGAGAACGCGAAGATCCCCAGCGCGATGAACCCGAAGTGGGCCACCGAGGTGTAGGCGACGAACCGCTTCATGTCGGTCTGCTGCACGGCCACCAGCGCGCCGTACAGGATGCCGATCACCGCGAGCGTCAGCACCAGCGGCGCGAGGCGCTGGCTGGCGAGCGGGAACAGCGGCAGGCAGTAGCGCAGGAAGCCGAACGTGCCGACCTTGTCGAGCACGCCGACGAGCAGCACGCCCGCCCCGACGGGGGCCTCGGCACCGGCGTCGGGCAGCCAGGTGTGGAACGGCACCAGCGGCGCCTTGATCGCGAACGCGGCGAAGAAACCGAGGAACAGCAGGATCTGCGTGCCCTCGTCGACGCCGGCCGCCATGGCCTGCAGCTCGGTCCAGGTGAACGTGCCCCGGCCCAGCTCGGCACCGGAGACGACGAACAGCCCGATCACCGAGGCGAGCATGATCAGCCCGCCGAGCAGCGAGTACAGGAAGAACTTCACGGCCGCGTACTGGCGGTTCGGCCCGCCGAAGCGGCCGATCATGAAGTACATCGGGACCAGCATGGCCTCGAAGAACACGTAGAACAGGAACACGTCGGTGGCGGCGAAGACGCCGACGAGCAGGCCCTGGGTGGCCAGCAGCAGGGAGAAGAACCCGGCCGCGGTGCGGCCCTCGGGGAGCCGCTCCTCCCACGAGAAGCCCATGACGATCGGCACGAGCACCGCGATCAGCGCGAGCATCACCAGCGCGATGCCGTCGATGCCCAGCGCGAACGACGTGCCGAACGCGGGGATCCACGGCACGGAGAACTCGAGCTGGAAGCGGTCCTGCGCGGCCGCGGCCGTCGAGTAGGCGAACCAGACCACCGCCGTCAGCACCAGCGAGGCGATCGAGAACCCGAACGCCACGAGCTTGGCCAGCCGGGCGTTGCCCCGCAGCGGGGCGACGACCGCCGACCCGACGAGGGGGAGGGCCAGCAGGAGCAGGAGCAGGAGGGAACTGTCGGTGGTCACGCGAACCTCACCGCGAGCAGGGCCGCGACGACCAGGACGGTGCCGCCGAGCATGGACAGGGCGTAGGAGCGGACGAAGCCGGTCTGCAGTCTCCGGAGCCGTCCGGAGCTGCCCCCGAGCAGGGCCGCGGTGCCGTTGACGATCCCGTCGACGCCGCGGTTGTCGACGTAGACCAGCGCCCGGGTGAGCCAGGTGCCCGGCCGGGCGATGAGCGTCTCGTTGATGGCGTTGGCGTAGAGGTCGCGGCGGGCCGCGCGCACCGGCAGCGACACGCGCTCCGGGCGCTCCACCGGCGTCCGCCGGTTGGTGGCCACCGCGACCAGCGCGCCGAGCACCGAGATGCCGACGACGAGGAACGGGGTGAGGCTGTGCGGCACGACGTTGGCCTTGCGCTCGACGAGCTCGCCGACCGACGGCGCGAGCCACGCGACGAGCGTGTCGCCCTGGTAGAGCAGGTAGCCCGCGAACACCGAGCCGAAGGCCAGCACGATCATCGGCACCGTCATCGACAGCGGCGACTCGTGCGGGTGGTACTCCCGTCCGTCGGCGGTGCGCAGGTCCTTCCAGCGCTTCTCGCCGAAGAACGTCATGAGCATCAGGCGCGTCATGTAGAACGCCGTGATCCCCGCGGCGAGCAGCGCGGCCCCGCCGAACACCCAACCCCGCCAGCCCGGCTCGTCGAACGCCGCGGCGATGATCTCGTCCTTGGAGAAGTAGCCGGACAGGAACGGGAAGCCGATCAGCGCGAGGTAGCCCAGCCCGAACGTCACGAACGTGATCGGCAGGTGCCGGGCGAGCCCGCCGAAGCGGCGCATGTCCACCTCGTCGTGCATCGCGTGCATCACCGAGCCGGCCCCCAGGAACAGCCCGGCCTTGAAGAAGCCGTGGGTGAGCAGGTGGAAGATGCCCAGCGCGTACCCGGCCGGGCCGAGGCCGACGGCGAGGAACATGTAGCCGATCTGGCTCACCGTGGAGTAGGCGAGCACCTTCTTGATGTCGTCGTAGGCGCAGCCGACGATCGCGCCGATGAGCAGCGTGACGACGCCGACCAGCGCGACGACCAGGCGCCCGGTCTCCGACAGGTTGTAGATCGGGCTGCAGCGGGCGATGAGGTACACGCCCGCCGTCACCATCGTGGCGGCGTGGATCAGCGCGGAGACCGGGGTCGGGCCCTCCATGGCGTCGGGGAGCCAGGCCTGCAGCGGGAACTGGCCGGACTTGCCGCACGCGCCGAGCAGCAGCAGCACGGTGATGGCGACGATCGCACCGGTGTCGACCTGGCCGATCCGCTCGAAGACCTCGGTGTACTGGACCGAGCCGATCTGCACCCACAGGATGAAGATCGCCAGCGCCAGGCCGACGTCCCCGACGCGGTTCATCAGGAACGCCTTCTTGGCGGCCGTGGCCGCGGACGGGCGGTCCTGGTAGTAGCCGATCAGCAGGTAGGACGCGAGGCCGACGCCCTCCCAGCCGAGGTAGAGCATCACGAAGTTGTTGCCCAGGACGAGCAGCAGCATCGCGGCGACGAACAGGTTCAGCTGCGCGAAGAAGCGCCGCCGGCCCGGGTCGTGGCTCATGTAGCCCACCGAGTAGAGGTGGATCAGCGACCCGACCCCGGTGATGAGCAGCACGAACGTCAGCGACAGCGGGTCCAGGCGGAGCCCGAAGTCGACGTCCAGCCCGGCCACGCCCATCCACTGGTAGAGCGACAGCTCGCGCGTGCGCTCCTCGGCCGGCAGCCCGACCGTCTCCAGGAAGATCGCCAGCCCGACGCCGAACGACGCGAGCACGGTGGCGAGGCCGAGCCAGTGGCCCCAGGCGTTCGCCCGGCGCCCGGCGACGAAGAGCACCAGCGCGCCTGCGGCCGGCAGCGCGAACAGCAGCCAGGCCAGCGAGGCCGCACCCGAAGGGGGGAGCACCTCCGGTAGTTCGGTCATCCGTCTGCCCTCAGTACTTCAGCAGGTTGGCGTCGTCGACCGACGCGCTCCTGCGGGATCGGAAGATGCTGGTGATGATGGCCAGGCCGACCACGACCTCGGCGGCGGCCACGACCATCACGAAGAACGCCATGACCTGGCCGTCGAGGTCGCCGTTGATGCGCGCGAAGGTGACCAGGCTGAGGTTGACGGCGTTGAGCATGAGCTCGATGCACATGAACACGACGATCGCGTTGCGGCGCACCAGCACGCCCACCGCGCCGATGGAGAACAGCAGCGCGGAGAGCAGCAGGTAGTACGTCGGGGTCATGCCTTCCCCTCGATTCCCTTGCGTTCCGGAACGGGGGTGGACTCGATGATCGCCGAGATCGACTCGGGGGCGATCGAGCCGTCCGGCAGGAGCGCGGGGACGGCCACGGAGTTGGCCGTCGAGTAGACGCCCGGGCCGGGGAGGGGCGAGATGCGGTCGTGCTCGCCGCGCAGGCGCGCCTCCACGGTGGCCCGCTGGCCGCGCTTGGCGTGCGACGCCGACTGCGCGTGGGCCAGCACCATCGCACCCATCGCCGCGGTGATGATCAGCGCCGAGGTGAGCTCGAACGCCAGCAGGTACCGGGTGAAGATCAGCTGCCCGATGCCGGTGACGTTGCCGTTCGAGCCGAGGGCGTCCGCGGCCAGGCCGACCGGCTCGACGTCGACGAGCGCGCGGCTGATCCCCGCGACGAGCAGCACCGCCAGCCCGACGCCGAGCGCGAGCGCCGCCAGCCGCTGCCCGCGGATGACCTCGACGACGGAGTCGGAGCTGTCCCGGCCCACCAGCATGAGCACGAACAGGAACAGCATCATCACGGCGCCGGTGTAGACGATGATCTGCACGAAGCCGAGGAACGGCGCCTGCTGCACGATGTAGAGCACCGCGAGGGAGAACATCGTCATCACGAGGAACAGCGCCGAGTGCACGGCGTTGCGGGCGAAGACCATGCCCAGCGCGCCGGCCAGGGCCACCGGGCCGAGGACCCAGAAGACGATGGCCTCGCCGAGGCTCACGACGTCGGGGGTCACTTCTCCCCCTGCTTCGCCAGCGTCGGGCCCTGGACGTAGTAGTCGGTCTCCGACTCCCCCAGCCGCATCGGGTGCGGCGGCTGCTCCATGCCCGGCAGCAGCGGCGCGAGCAGCTGCTCCTTGGTGTAGATCAGGTTCTGGCGGCTGTCGTCGGCGAGCTCGTAGAAGTTCGTCATCGTCAGCGAGCGGGTGGGGCAGGCCTCGATGCACAGGCCGCAGCCGATGCACCGCAGGTAGTTGATCTGGTAGATCTTCCCGTACCGCTCACCGGGCGAGTAGCGCTCCTCCTCGGTGTTGTCCCCGCCCTCGACGTAGATCGCGTCGGCCGGGCAGGCCCAGGCGCACAGCTCGCAGCCGACGCACTTCTCCAGCCCGTCCGGGTGCCGGTTGAGCTGGTGGCGGCCGTGGTAGCGCGGCGCGGCGGGCGGGAAGTCCTCGGGGTAGTTCTCGGTGACGACCTTCTTGAACATCGTCGAGAAGGTGACGCCGAAGCCCTTGAAGAACTCGAACACGGTTACTCGGCCTCCTTTCCGGACGGGAGCACGGCCTGCTTCTCTGTGCGCCGGGCCCGCAGCTTGTGCCGCGACGGCGTGGGCACGGCGAGGTCGAGCGGCGGCACCGGGTAGTCCGACGCCAGCTCGACGACCGGCTCGGGCTGCTCGCGGTCGGGCACCAGGAACGCCACGCACAGCACGGCGGCCAGCACGATGCCGATGACGAACAGCAGCGCGACGAGCTGCTCGTCGCCGGTCGCGTTGCGCCACGTGCGGATCGCGAAGATCGTGAGGATCCACAGCAGGCTGATCGGCACCAGGGCCTTCCAGCCCAGCCGCATGAACTGGTCGTAGCGCAGGCGGGGCAGCGTGCCGCGCAGCCAGATGAAGACGAACAGGAACAGGAACGTCTTGACCAGGAACGCGACGGCCTCGAGCCAGCCGTTGCCGTTGAGGGACGACAGCGGCCAGGGCCACATCCCGCCGCCGAGGAACAGCGTCGTGGCCATCGCCGAGACGGTGACCATGTTGACGTACTCGGCCAGGAAGAACAGCGCGAACTTCAGCGACGAGTACTCGGTGTGGAAGCCGCCGACCAGCTCCGACTCGGCCTCGGGGAGGTCGAACGGGGCGCGGTTGGTCTCACCGACCATCGCGATGACGAACACGACGAAGCTCGGCACGAGCAGCCAGCCGAACCAGCCGGTGGCCTGCGCGGCGACGATGTCGGCGGTGGACAGCGACCCCGCGTAGAGGATCACCGCCACGATCGACAGGCCGAGCGCGATCTCGTAGGAGATGACCTGCGCGGCCGAGCGCAGCGCGGCGAGCAGCGGGTACGGCGAGCCGGACGCCCAGCCGCCGAGCACGATGCCGTAGACGCCGAGCGAGGAGCAGGCCAGCACGACCAGGACGCCGACCGGGAGGTCGACGAGCTGGAGCACCGTCTCCTCGCCGAAGATCGTGACGCGCCCGCCGAACGGGATGACCGAGAAGGCGACGAAGGCGGGGATGGTGGAGATCACCGGCGCGATGAAGTAGACCTTGCGGTCCGCCTCCGCCGGCATGATGTCCTCCTTGAACGCGAGCTTGAGCCCGTCGGCCAGGGACTGGAGCCACCCGCCGGGACCGGTGCGGTTGGGGCCCGGACGCTGCTGCATCCGACCCACGACCTTGCGCTCCCAGTTGATCATGAACAGGGTCAGCAGCACGCCGACCGCGAACAGCGCGACGACCTTGAGCAGGACGAGCCAGATCGGGTCGTCCGCCAGGAGCATCTGCGTCTCGGTCATGCCACGACCTCCACCAGATCGCCGTGCCCGACGCCGAGCACGGGCCGCACGCGGGAGCCCCCGGAGTTGGCCGGGAGCCAGACGACGCCGTCGGGCAGGTCGGCCAGCGCCACCGGCAGGGTGATCGCGCCCTGGGGCGTGCGCACCGTCGCCGGGGCGCCCTCGACGATCCCGAGGCGCTCGGCGGTGGCCGCGTTGACCCGGACGAACAGCGGGCGGGCCGTGCCGGCCAGCGCGTCCTCGCCGACGGCCAGCGTCGAGGCGTCGAGCAGCGACCGCCAGGTGGCGAGCACGGCCTGACCCGCGACGGCGGGCCGCAGGGGCTCGCCGGGCGCCACCGCGGGCGGGGCCGGGCGGACGCTCGCGGTGCCGAGCCGGTCCAGCTCGCCCGCGGCCGCGGCCGGGGTCTGCGTGAACAGGTCGGCGTCCATCTCGACGGCGAGCGTGTCGAGCACCCGGCAGTCGGGCAGCACGCCCGTGGCGTCCAGCGCCGGGTTCCAGGAGCGCACGCGGCCCTCCCAGTTGACATAAGCGCCGGCGCGCTGCACGTCGGGGGCGACGGGCAGCACGACGTCGGCCCGCTCGGTGACCGCGGAGGTGTGCAGCTCCAGGCTGACCAGGAACCCGACGGCGTCCAGCGCGGCGAGCGCGGTGGCCGGGTCGGCCAGGTCGTGCGGGTCGACGCCGCCGACGACGAGCGCGCCCAGCCGGCCGTCGGCCGCCGCGGCGAGCATCTCGTCGGTGTCGCGGCCCGGCTCGGCCGGGATGGTGCCCGCCGCCAGGCCCCACGCCCGCTCGATCTCGGCGCGGGCCTCGGGGTCGGTGACGAGGCGGCCGCCGGGCAGCAGCGCCGGGACGGCACCGGCGTCGAGCGCACCGCGCTCGCCCGCCCGCCGCGGGATCCAGGCGACGCGGGCCCCGGTGCGCGCGGCCAGCGCGGACACCGCGGAGTACAGGCCGGGCACCTCGGCGGCGCGCTCGCCGACCAGCACGATCCCGCCGGCCGAGAGCGCCTCGACGACGGACTCCGGCAGCCGGGAGAGCACCGCGGCCTCGGCGCCGGGCACCGCCGGGACCAGGTTGTCCTTGGCGGCGGGCGCCGCGACGCCCGTCTCCGGCGAGGTGCGCTCGACCGACGGGGTGGTCCACTGGCCGAGGTGGAGGACGCGCTGCCCGTGCTTGCGCACGGCCTTGCGCAGCCGCAGGTAGACCAGCGGCGCCTCCTCCTCGGGCTCCAGCGCGACGCAGAGCACCGTCGGGGCGGCCTCGATGGCCTCGAAGCTCACGTGGTCGGGGGTGGCCCCCACCACGTGCGCGGCCAGGAAGTCCAGCTCCTCGGCCGAGTGCGGCCGGGCCCGGAAGTCGACGTCGTTGCTGCCGGCGGCGACGCGGGCGAACTTGGCGTAGGCGTAGGCGTCCTCGCGGGTGAGGCGGCCGCCGGCCAGCACGCCGATGCCCGTCGCGCGGGCCGCGGTGAGGCCCGCGGCCGCGACGGCGAGCGCGTCGGTCCACGACGTCTCCACCAGCACGCCGTCGCGGCGCACCATCGGCCGCCTGATGCGGCCCGGGGAGGTCAGGTACCGGAACGCGAAGCGGGACTTGTCGTCGAGCCACTCCTCGTTGACGGCGGGGTCGTTGCCCGCGAGCCGGCGCATCACGGTGCCGCGCCGGGTGTCGACGCGCATCGCGGCGCCGCTGGAGTCGTGCTCGGTGACCCCGGCCGTCGACACGAGGTCGAAGGGGCGCGACCGGAACCGGTACGCGGCGCTGGTGAGCGCGCCGACCGGGCAGATCTGGATCGTGTTGCCCGAGAAGTAGCTCTGGAACGGCTTGTCCCCGGCCACCCCGACCTGCTGCTGCGCGCCGCGCTCCAGCAGGTCGATGAACGGGTCGCCGGCGATCTCCTCGGAGAACCGGGTGCAGCGCTGGCAGAGCACGCAGCGCTCGCGGTCCAGCAGCACCTGGGTGGAGATCGGCAGCGGCTTGGGGAACGTCCGCTTGGTCTCGACGAACCGCGAGTCCGTGCGGCCCGAGCTCATCGCCTGGTTCTGCAGGGGGCACTCGCCGCCCTTGTCGCAGACCGGGCAGTCGAGCGGGTGGTTGATGAGCAGCAGCTCCATCACCCCCGCCTGGGCCTTCTCGGCCACCGGCGAGGTGTGCTGGGTCTTGACGACCATGCCGTCGGCGACGGTCATCGTGCAGCTGGCCTGCGGCTTGGGCATCGGGCGCCCACCCATCTCCACCTCGACCAGGCACTGCCGGCAGGCGCCGGCCGGATCGAGCAGGGGGTGGTCGCAGAAGCGCGGCACGATGATCCCGAGCCGCTCGCAGGTGCGGATGAGCAGCTCGCCCTCGGGGGCGTCGACGACCTGGCCGTCGATCGTGAGCCGCACGTGCCCCTCGGGCACCGGACGGGCGTCGGAGCCCGTGTCCTGGGTCAGTGTCATCTCGCCGCCTCCGCGGCAGTGGGTGCGTCGGCGGGTGTCATGCCATCGCCGCCATCGGCTTCTCCGCCGCGGGCTGCGCGGCGCACAGGTCCAGGAACTCCTGGCGGAAGTACTGGATGGCGCTCGTGATCGGGCTCGTCGCGCCGTCCCCGAGCGCGCAGAAGCTGCGGCCCAGGATGTTGTCGCAGATGTCCTTCAGCGTCTCGATGTCGGACTCGGTGCCCTGGCCGGCCACCATGCGCTGCAGGATCTGCACCAGCCAGTACGTGCCCTCCCGGCAGGGGGTGCACTTGCCGCAGGACTCGTGCTTGTAGAACTCGGTCCACTTCATGACCGCCCAGGGCACCGACACGGTCTCGTTGAAGACCTGCACGGCCGTCGTGCCCAGCATGGAGCCCGCGGCGGCGGCGCCCTCGAAGTCCAGCGGGACGTCGAGGTGCTCGGCGGTGAACATCGGGGTGGACGAGCCGCCCGGCGTCCAGAACTTCAGCGGGATCCCGTCCTTCATCCCGCCCGCCAGCTCCAGGAGCTGGCGCAGCGTGATGCCCAGCGGGGCCTCGTACTGGCCGGGGCGCTCGACGTGCCCGGACACCGAGTAGATCTTCGGACCGGGGCTCTTCTCCGAGCCCATCGAGCGGAACCACTCCGCCCCGCCCAGCACGATGGCGGGAACCGAGGCGATCGTCTCGACGTTGTTCACCACGGTGGGCGAGGCGTAGAGACCGGAGGTGGCGGGGAACGGGGGCTTGAGGCGCGGCTGGCCGCGGCGGCCCTCCAGCGAGTCGAGCAGGGCCGTCTCCTCGCCGCAGATGTAGGCGCCGGAGCCGGCGTGCACGACGATGTCGAGGTCGAAGCCCGAGCCGAGGATGTCCTTGCCGAGGTAGCCCTTGGCGTAGGCCTCCTCGACGGCCCGGCGCACGCGGCGGATCGGGTGCAGGGCCTCGCCGCGGATGTAGATCGCGCAGAAGTTCGCGCGGATCGCGTAGCTCGTGATGACGCAACCCTCCACGAGAGCGTGCGGGTCGGCCATCATCGTCGGGATGTCCTTGCAGGTGCCCGGCTCGCCCTCGTCGGCGTTGATGACGAGGTACTTGGGCTTCGCGCCCGGACCGGTGGGTCCCTGCGGGATGAAGCTCCACTTCATGCCGGTCGGGAAGCCCGCACCGCCGCGGCCGCGCAGGCCGGAGTCCTTGACCAGCTGGATGAGCTGGTCGGGCTGGGCGGTGAACGCGTGCCGCAGGGCCTGGTAGCCCTCCAGCTGCTCGTAGGTGTCGATGGACCAGGAGCGGGGGGACTGCCAGCGCCTCGTGAGCACCGGCGTCAAGGGGTCGGTCACTTCTTCTCCTCCAGCACCGGGAAGGCGGGCGGCGAGTCGGGCATGGCGGGGGCCGTCCAGCCGCGCTCGGCGGCGAGCGTGGCCCCGCGCAGGGTCTCGGGCGCCGCGGAGGGCCCTTCCACGGAGCGCTCCAGGTCGGGGAAGATCCCGGCCAGCTCCAGCGAGACGGTGCGCAGGTCCGTGAGCGGGGCGCCGCGCGTCGGGTGCGGCTTCTCGCCGCGCTGCAGCGCGTCGACCAGCTCCTCGGCGCTCTGCACCGTCTGGTTGTCGAAGAACTCGTAGTTCACCTGCAGCATCGGGGCGTAGTCGCAGGCCGCGAGGCACTCAGCGTGCTCCAGCGTGATCGACCCGGGGGCGCCGGGCTCGCCGGCCGTCCCCTCGTGGCCGACGCCGAGCTTCTCCTTGAGCCGCGCGTAGATCGCGTCACCGCCCAGCGCCGCGCACAGCGTGTTGGTGCAGACGCTGACGAGGTGCTCGCCGCACGGGGTGCGCTTGTACATCGTGTAGAAGGTGGCGACGGCCGACACCTCGGCCGTCGTCAGCTCCAGCGCCTCTGCGCAGTAGCGGATGCCGTCCTGGCTGACGCAGCCCTCCACCGACTGCACGAGGTGCAGCAGCGGCAGCAGCGCCGAGCGCGGCTGCGGGTAGCGGGCGATGATCTCCTTGGTCCGCGCCCGCGTGAGCTCGTCGAACACCGGCGACGCCGGCGAGGGCTCGGCCGGGGCCACCCACTCGCGCTCCTGCGGGAGGCCCTCGGGGAACTCCGTCATCGGTCCACCCCTCCCATCACCGGGTCGATCGACGCGACGGCCGCGATGACGTCGGCGATCATGCCGCCCTCGCTCATCGCGGGCATCGTCTGCAGGTTGACGAAGCTGGGGTCGCGCACGTGCACGCGCACCGGGCGGGTGCCGCCGTCGCTCACCAGGTGGTAGCCCAGCTCGCCCCGCGGCGACTCGACCGCGGTGTAGACCTGGCCCGGGGGCACGTGGAAGCCCTCGGTGACCAGCTTGAAGTGGTGGATCAGCGACTCCATCGACTGGCCCATGATCTTGCGGACGTGCTCGAGGGTGTTGCCCATGCCGTCCGAGCCGATCGACAGCTGCGCGGGCCAGGCGATCTTGGCGTCGGCGACCATGACCGGACCCGGCTCCATCTTCGCCGCGGCCTGCTCGATGATCTTGAGCGACTCGTGCATCTCGGCGACCCGCAGCCGGTAGCGGGCGTAGCAGTCCGCCTCGGTGGCCGTGGGGACCTCGAAGTCGTACTCCTCGTAGCCGCAGTACGGCTCGACCTTGCGCAGGTCCCACGGCAGCCCGGCGCTGCGCAGGATCGGGCCGGTGGCCCCCAGCGCCAGCGCGCCGTCCAGCGGCAGGTAGCCGACCTTCTCCAGGCGCTGGCGCCAGATCGGCTGACCGGTCAGCAGCTTGTCGTAGTCGGGCAGCCGCGAGCGCATGAGCGCGACGAACTCGGTGACCTTCTCCGCCCAGCCCTCGGGGAAGTCCTGGGCCAGGCCGCCGGGGCGGACGTAGGAGTGGTTCATGCGCAGCCCGGTGATGAACTCCAGGAGGTGCAGCACCTCCTCGCGCTCGCGGAACCCGGCGGTCATGCCGGTGAGCGCACCGAGCTCCATGCCCCCGGTGGCCAGGCAGACCAGGTGCGAGCCGATCCGGTTGAGCTCCATCAGCAGGACGCGGGCCTGCTGGGCGCGGCGCGGGGCCTCCACGCCGAGCAGCTTCTCCACCGCGAGGCAGTAGCCGACCTCGTTGAAGATCGGGGCCAGGTAGTCCATGCGCGTCACGAACGTGACGCCCTGGGTCCAGGTCCGGTACTCGCAGTTCTTCTCGATGCCGGTGTGCAGGTACCCGATCACCGAGCGGGCCTGCTCGACGGTCTCGCCCTCCAGCTCCAGCACCAGGCGCAGCACGCCGTGGGTGGACGGGTGCTGCGGGCCCATGTTGACGACGATGCGGTCGTCGTGGTCCTCGTCGAGCAGGGTGTCCCAGTCGCCGCCGGTGACGGTGTAGACGGGGCCCTCGGTCGTGAGGCGCTCCTCGGCGGGAGTCGTCATGAGTACGACCTCCTCTGGTCCGGCGGCGGGATCTCCGCGCCCTTGTACTCGACGGGGACGCCGCCGAGGGGGTAGTCCTTGCGCTGCGGGTGGCCGTCCCAGTCGTCCGGCATGAGGATCCGGGTCAGCGCCGGGTGGCCGTCGAAGACGACGCCGAACATGTCCCAGGTCTCGCGCTCGTGCCAGTCGGCCGTCGGGTACACCTCGACGACGCTCGGCACGTGCGCGTCGTCGACGTCGAGGGCGACCTCCAGGCGGATCCGGCGCCGGTAGGTCATCGACGTCAGGTGGTAGACGACGTGCAGCCGCTGCGCGACGTCCACGCCGTAGTCGACCCCGGAGATCGAGGAGCACAGCTCGAACCGCAGACCCTCGTCGTCGCGCAGGGTGCGGCAGAGGTCGAGGATGCGCTCGCGCTGCACGTAGAACGTGATCTCGCCGCGGTCGATCGTGATCTGCTGGACGGCGGCGCGGCCGATGCCGCGCTCGTCGAGCGCCTCGGCCAGGTCGTCGGCGAACTCGTCGAACCAGCCCCCGAACGGGCGCTCCGCCGGCGCGGGCGCGTAGCCGGGCAGGCGCAGCCCGCCGAAGCCGGAGGTGTCGCCGCCGTCGTTGACGCCGAACATGCCGGCCCGCTCCCGCGACGGCGGGGCAGCGAGGCGCGTGCCGCCCTCGGGCGTGACGCCGGTCTGGGCGATCTGGGCGCCCTCGACGTCGACGGCGGCCTGCTCGGTGTTCCCGGCGGCGGGAGGGGTGCCGCCCGCGCCGCGCTGGGTGTCGCGCCCCGGGCCGCTCTCCTCCGACGACGAGTGCTCGCCGCCGGTGGGCTCGGCGTTCTCCTTCGAGGTCCCCTCGGGAGTGCTCATCGCTCGTCCTCGCTGACGCTCGTCCGGCGCTTCGCGCGGGCGCTGTGCTGACGGTCCGCTCGCTGGCGCTCGCTCACTTGACCTCCTCCGCCGGGAGCAGGGCCGCGCGGCGCTTCTCGGCCAGCTCCTTCTTCGGCGCGTACGCCACCGACGAGGGCACGAGCTCGGTGCGGTGCCCGCTCGCGGCCAGCTCGGCCGCGCGCTTGCTGCCCAGCGGCTCGTCCATGATCTTGGCGTGGATCTTGAGGATCGCGTCCATGAGCATCTCCGGCCGCGGCGGGCAGCCGGGCAGGTACATGTCGACGGGCACGACGTGGTCGACGCCCTGCACGATCGCGTAGTTGTTGAACATGCCGCCGGAGCTGGCGCACACGCCCATGGCGAGCACCCAGCGCGGTTCGGGCATCTGGTCGTAGATCTGGCGCAGGACCGGGGCCATCTTGTTGCTCACCCGGCCGGCCACGATCATCAGGTCGGCCTGGCGCGGCGAGGCGCGGAAGACCTCCATGCCGAAGCGCGCGAGGTCGTAGCGCGGCGCGCCGGTGGTCATCATCTCGATCGCGCAGCACGCCAGCCCGAAGGTGGCGGGCCACAGCGAGGACTTGCGGGTCCAGTTGACCAGCTTCTCGACGCTGGTCAGCAGCACGCCGCTGGGCAGGTTCTCCTCGAGTCCCATCTCAGTTCCAATCCAGGCCGCCGCGGCGCCACACGTAGACGTAGGCGAAGCCGACCGTGACGACGAACAGGACGATCTCCACCAGACCGAACAGGCCGAGCATGTCCGCACTGACCGCGAACGGGTAGAGGAAGACCATCTCGATGTCGAACAGGATGAACAGCATCGCCGTGAGGTAGTAGGCCACCGGCATCCGGCCGCCGCCGACCACCGGGTCGGGCGAGGGCTCGATGCCGCACTCGTAGGCGTCGAGCTTGGCGCGGTTGTACCGGCGGGGGCCGATGTAGGGCGCCGCCGTCACGGAGAACAGCGCGAACCCACCGGCCAGCGCGAACATGAGCACCAGCGGGAGATACGGATCGAGCATCGGAGTTTGCGGTCCCTCGGCGTCGACGGGTCAGCTACCGGCCGCGACCCTAGGTCGGGGCCGCTCCCCCGACCGAAGCCAGGTGAGCCTTACTGCTCCGACGCGGCCCAGGTCACCGGCGTGCGCGAGGGTCAGGGCGCCCGCTGCGTGTGGTGGTCCGCGTGCGGTGGTGCGACTTCCTTGTGAAGCATTTCACGAAGTCTCAGGAAGTCTAGGCCCTCTCCGGTGGGGAACGCGCAGCGGCGCCGGTCACAGACGTCCACGAGACTGTCGGTGCTCTCTGGCACCGTGGCGGTCATGTCAGACGCGATCCGGGCCACGGGCCTGGTCAAGCGGTACGGCGACGTCGTGGCCCTCGACGGCATCGACCTCACCGTGCCCGAGGGCACCGTGCTGGGGCTGCTCGGCCCCAACGGCGCCGGCAAGACCACGGCCGTCCGGATCCTCACCACCCTGCTGCGCCCCGACGCCGGGACGGCCGAGGTGGCGGGGGTCGACGTGCTGGCCGACCCGCGGGGGGTCCGCCGCCGGCTCGGGCTGTCGGGCCAGTACGCGGCGGTCGACGAGTACCTCACCGGCTACGAGAACCTCGACATGATCGGGCGGCTCTACCACCTGGGTCGGCGGCGCAGCCGCGAGCGGGCGCGCGAGCTGCTGGCGCAGTTCGACCTCGTCGAGGCCGCCGACCGGCCCGCGCGCACCTACTCGGGCGGGATGCGGCGCCGGCTCGACCTGGCCGGTGCGCTCGTGGCGTCGCCGCCGGTGCTGTTCCTCGACGAGCCCACCACGGGGCTGGACCCCCGCAGCCGCACCGACATGTGGGCGGTGATCCAGAAACTCGTCGCGGAGGGCGCGTCGCTGCTGCTCACCACGCAGTACCTGGAGGAGGCCGACCTGCTCGCCGACGAGATCGTCGTCATCGACCACGGCCGCGTGATCGCCCGCGGCACCGCCGACGAGCTCAAGGCCCAGGTCGGCGGGGAGCGCCTGGAGGTCACCGTCGCCGACGCGGGCGCGCTGCCGGAGGTCGCCCGGCTGCTGGCGCCGCTCGGCGTCGCGCCGCCCGTGCTCGACGAGCACCGCCGCGCGCTGGCCATGCCCGTGAGCGGCGGGGTCGAGGCGCTGCGGGCGGCGCTGGGCCGGCTGGACGGCGTCGCCGTGGTCGACATCGGGGTGCGCCGGCCCACGCTGGACGACGTGTTCCTCAGCCTGACCGGGAGCGTGACCGGGTCGTGAGCGCCGTCGACGTGGTGACCGACGCGGCGGTGGTCGCGAAGCGGAACCTCATCAAGATCAAGCGGGTGCCCGACCTGCTGGTCGGCACGATCCTCGCGCCGGTGATGTTCGTGCTGGTGTTCGCCTTCATCTTCGGCGGCGCCATCGACCCCTCCGGCGGCGGGGCCGGCTACCGCGAGTTCCTCATCGCGGGGATCTTCGCCCAGACCGTCGTGTTCGGGGCGACGATCACCGGCGCCGGGCTGGCCGAGGACGTGCGCAAGGGCATCATCGACCGCTTCCGGTCGCTGCCGATGGCGCCCTCGGCCGTGCTGACCGGGCGCACCCTGTCCGACGTGCTCAACAACGTCATCGTGCTGGTCGTGATGTCGCTGACGGGCCTGCTGGTCGGCTGGCGGATCACCACCTCGTTCGGCGAGGCGCTGCTCGGCTTCGTGCTGCTGCTGGTCTTCGCCTACGCGATCTCGTGGGTGTTCGCGTGGGTCGGCCTGCTGGTGCCGAGCCCCGAGGTCATCAACAACGCCTCGTTCATCGTGATCTTCCCGCTCACGTTCCTGGCGAACACGTTCGTCCCGCTGGACACGCTGCCCGGCCCCGTCCGCGTCTTCGCCGAGTGGAACCCCATCTCCGCGGTCACGCAGGCGGCGCGCGACCTGTTCGGCAACCCCGACCCCAACCCGCTGGCCGCCGCGCCGACGGCGTGGCCGCTGCAGAACCCGGAGCTGTACACCGTGCTCTGGTCGGTGGCCGTGCTGCTGGTGTTCGTGCCGCTGGCCAACCGCCAGTACCGCCGGGCGGCCAGTCGCTGAGCGAGCGCGCCGCGCTCACCCCCCGAGCTCGAGCAGCCCCGCGGCGTAGGCGATGACGACGGCCTGGGTGCGGTCGCGGGCCCGCAGCTTGCGCAGCACGGCGGCGACGTGGGTGCGGACGGTCTCCGTGCCCACGGCGAGGCGGGCCGCGATCTCGGCGTTGGTGAGGCCGTCGGCCACCCCGGCGAGCACGTCGTGCTCGCGGGGGGTCAGCGGCTCGCCGCGGTAGCCCGTCCGGCGCCGCCCGCGCAGCGCCGCGTCCCGCACCGAGGCGGGGAAGAGCAGGTTGTCGCCGGTGGCGACGGCGCGGACGGCGGCGATGAGCTGCTCGGCCGTGGAGCGCTTGAGGACGAAGCCGGACGCGCCGGCCTCCAGTGCCGCGTGGACGTGGTCGTCGGCGCTGAAGGTGGTGACGACCAGGACCTTCGGGGCCGGGTCCTGGGCCACGAGCAGTTCGGTGGCGCGGATGCCGTCGATCCCGGGCATGCGGACGTCGAGGCAGACGACGTCGGGCCGGAGCCGGCGGGCCTCGGCCACCGCCCCGGCCCCGTCGCCGGCCTCGCCGACGACCGCGATCCCCGGCTCGCCGGACAGGATGAGCGCCAGCCCCTCGCGGACCAGCGGCTCGTCGTCGACGACCAGCACCCGCAGCTCACCCACCGCGCCTCCCGGGGAGCGGGATCGTCGCCTCCAGCCGCCACCGCCCCTCGCACGGCCCGGCCTCCACCGCCCCGCCGAGCACGCCCACCCGCTCCCGGACCCCGACCAGGCCGCGACCGCCCCCGGTCCGGGCGCGGGTCCGGGTCGGCTGCGGGGAGTCGACGACGACGCGGACCGCACCGGGGTCGGCCGTCACCCGCACGTCCACGTCGCCCGCACCCCCGTGCCGCTGCGCGTTCGCCAGCCCCTCGGCCACCACGCGGTACACCGCGGCCGAGACCAGGGCGGGCAGGGACGGCAGGTCCCCGGTCGCGGTCGCCACCGGGAGACCGGCCTCGCGGTGGGCGGCCACCAGCGCGGGCAAGCGCTCCACGCCGGGACCCGGGCCGGGCCGCTCGACCGGGTCGCGCAGCGCGGCGAGCACCCCGTCGAGCTCCTCCAGGGCGCGCCGCGCCGCCTCCTCCACGGCGGCGAGCGACCGGCCCGCGGTCGCCGGGTCGCGGTCCAGCACCCGCCGGCCGGCGGCCGCCTGCACCGTGATGATCGTGAGGGCGTGGCCGATGCCGTCGTGCAGGTCGCGCGCCAGCCGGACGTGCTCGGCCTCGGCGGCGAGCCGGGCCTCGGCGAGCTCCAGCCGGTCGCCGGCGGTCGGGCCGAGGAAGGCCGGCGCCAGGCGCGCGGCCAGCGCACCCAGCGCGACGGCCGCCGCCACCGAGGCCAGCACCAGGGCCGCGCCGAGCGCGGCCAGGCCCCCGGCCCCGAGCGCCGGGACACCGGTCCCGGCGATCGTCGGCGGCTCGCCGGTCGCGCCGGCCACCGCGATGACGACCCCGCCCGGCACCAGCCCGACCAGGGCCACCGCCCCCAGCAGGCCGAGGACGAGGTGCAGCACCACCCACACCGCCGACCGCCACCGGTGCGCCGCCGTCGGGTGCGCCGGCACGACCAGCTCCCCGGTGACGCCGAGCATCGCCCGCGCCGCCGTCACCTCCAGCTCCCGGACGCCCGGCAGCAGCCCGAGCAGCAGGAACGGGGCCAGGCACACCGCGGCGAGCACCGCCGACGGGCCGGGCACGCCCGGGTCGAGCACGGCCACCAGGCTGGAGGCGAGCAGGCCCGCGGCCAGCCCGATCGCCGCACCCAGCATCAGCCAGGCCGTGCGCAGGACCGCCGCGCGCATCCCCCACCTCCGGGCCACGGGCGTCATCCTGCCCGGACCGGCTGCCTCCGGCGGTGCCCGACGTAGCCCCACACCGCCAGCGCCAGGGCCGGACCCCAGACCCAGAACGGGAACAGCACCACCGACAGCGCCTTCTCGGTCGGGGACAGGTCCGAGGTCAGCATCGACACGAGCATCGGCGCGGCGGACACGCACAGGACCGCCGCCACCACGCCCCCCGGCACCGCGGCCGCCCCGACCGGCACCGGCCGGCCCGCCCACCCCGGCACCCAGCGCGGGAACACCTCGCCCCACGGCCGCAGGAGCCCGATCGTGAGCACGCCGCCGAGCGCCGCGGCGCCGCCGAGCAGCAGCCCCCACACGCGGACCTCGGGGGTGAGGTCGGTGATCGGTCCGGTGAGCTGCGGCCACGGGGTCAGCCACGTCGCGCGGACCAGCGCGTAGGGCAGCGGGCCGAGCGCGGCCACGACGGTGGACAGCCGCCGGTGCCGCACCGCGGCCCGGGTGAGCCGGTCCGCCGTGGGTGTGCCGCGCACCGCGTCGACCAGCAGCAGCACCCAGCCCACCGCGAGCGCGGTGAACAGCACCGACACGGCCAGCCGGCCGCCCGCGGCGGCGAGCCCGCCGGCCAGGTCCGCCCCCAGCCGGTCCCACCGCACCCCGCTCGTGGCCGCCCACGCGGCGACGGCCAGGGCGACCAGCGCCGCGACCACGCGCAGGAGCGGGCGGTGCCGGACGACCTGCACGACCACCAGGGCCAGCACGACCGGCAGCGCCAGCGCGAGCAGGTAGCCGGCCAGGACGATCGAGCTGACCCCCTGGCCGACGACCGCGAACACGGCCAGCCCGACGGCCGCGGCCGCCGGCAGCAGCCGCAGGTCGTCGCGGAGCCGGGGGACGAGCCCGACGGCCGTCCCGACCAGCGCCGCGGCCAGCACGAGCGTGGCGCCCGCGGCCGGGGGCAGCGCCAGCAGCAGCGGCGCGTCGAGGTCCGGGAGTCGGACGGCCCCGGTCAGCCGGGCGACGGCCAGGGCCGCGGTCAGGGCGTTGAGGGCGGTGAACACCGGCGTGATCGGGCGCATGGGTCCACGCTCGCCCGCCGCGGCCGCGCCCGGCTCCCCCGCGCGGGGGAGGTCGCCTCCCCCGGGCGGCGGGGTCCCGGGTCAGGGGACGCCGGTCAGGAGGTGCGGTGGGCGCGGTGCAGGGCCACGGCGCCGAACACCAGGTCGCGCCAGCCGACCCGACCCCAGCCGGCGTCGGCGATGCGGCGCGCCAGGTCGGGCTGCGGCGACCAGTCGCGGATCGACTCGCCCAGGTAGGAGTAGGCCTCGGCGTTGCTCGACACGCGCCGGGCGATCGCCGGCAGCGCGTGCTCCAGCCCGGCGTAGTAGGCCGCGCGGAACGGCGCCCAGGTGGGCCGGCTGAACTCGCAGACGACCATGCGCCCACCGGGGCGGGTGACGCGGGCGAGCTCGCGCAGGGCGCGGTCGGTGTCGGCGACGTTGCGCAGGCCGAACGAGATCGTCACCGCGTCGAAGGCGCCGTCGGCGAACGGCAGGTGCAGGGCGTCGGCGGCGACCTTGGGCACGGAGCGGGCGGAGCCGGCCCGCAGCATCCCGAGCGAGAAGTCGGCGGCGACGCACCAGGCGCCCGAGCGCCCCAGCTCGACGGTGGACACCGCGGTGCCGGCGGCCAGGTCCAGCACCCGCTCCCCCGGCTGCAGCGCCAGGGCCTCACGGGTGAGCCGGCGCCACCGGCGGTCCTGCCCGGCCGTGAGGACCGTGTTGGTGAGGTCGTAGCGGCGGGCGACGCCGTCGAACATCGCGGCGACGTCCCGGGGGTCCTTGTCGAGGTCGGCGCGGATCACGGCCCGAACGCTACCCGCCGGGCCCGCCCCGGGCCCGCCGGTCCCGCGGGGTCACCGGCCGTCCCGCGCGCCCGACGGCCGTCCGCGCGCGACGTCCTCACGCCGCCGCGGCGACCTCGGGGTGCCCGATCACCTCGGCGTAGTGGGCGAGCAGCTCGTCGCCCACGGCGCTCCAGGTGCGCCGCAGCACCGAGCGGCGGGCGGCCTGCCCGAAGCGCCGGCGCAGGGCGGGGTCGAGCAGGGCGGTGACGGCGGCGCGCAGCCGGGCGTCGGCGGCGTCCGCTGCGGGGTCGCCCGCCTCGGCGCCGTCGGGCCGGGGTGGGACGAGGTAGCCGGTGCGGCCGGGCAGCACGAGGTCGCGCGGCCCGCCCGCGTCCGGCGCGACCACGGGCAGGCCGGACGCGAGCGCCTCCTGCACGGCCTGGCAGAAGGTCTCCGACGGGCCGGTGTGCACGAACACGTCCAGCGACGCGTACACCCGCGCCAGGTCCTCGCCGTCGCGGAAGCCGAGGAACGCCGCGCCCGGCAGCGCCGCCCGCAGCCGCTCCTCGCCGGGCCCCGCCCCCACCACGACCACGCGGGCTCCCGGCAGGGCGTGCAGCGCGGCGAGGCGCTCCACCTGCTTCTCCGGGGCGAGCCGGCCCACGTAGCCGACGAGCACCTCGCCGTGCGGGGCGAGCTCGGCGCGCAGCCCGGCGTCCCGCTTCGAGGGGGTGAAGCGGCTGGTGTCGACGCCGCGGGCCCACCGGTGCACGCGCGGCACCCCGCGCGCCACCAGCGCCTCGGTCGCCCAGCTGGACGGGGCCAGCGTGCGGTCGGCCCGCCCGTGCAGCCGGCACGTCCAGCGCCACGCCGCCCGAGCGGTCAGGCCGAGGCCGTAGGACGCGGCGAACCCGGCCACGTCGGTCTGGTACACCGCCACCGTCGGCACTCCGAGCCGGCGCGCGGCGACGAGCCCGCGGTGGCCGACGACGAACGGGGCGGCGAGGTGCACGACGTCGGGCCGGAACTCCCGCAGCGCGGTGAGCACCCGCCGGGTCGGCACCCCGACCGGCATCGACGTCACGACGGGCAGGTCCAGGGCCGGCACCCGGACGACGGGGGTCCCCCGGTACTCGGTGGGCCCGTCCGTCCCGGGCGCGATCACGACGGTCTCGTGCCCGGCCGCCGCGAGGTGCTCGACGATGCGCAGCACCGAGTTGGTTACGCCGTTGACGACGGGCAGGAAGCACTCGGAGACGATCGCGACGCGCACGGTGCGACAGTGCCCCCGCCGCCGACCGGGTGGCCGTCGCCCGCCTGACCGCCCGCCGAACAGGCGGCCAACACCCGGTGCCGGGCAGGCGGGCCCAGGAGTCCGCGGAGGCGACGTTCGCCCCGTCCTCCGCGACGCGTCACCCGCCCGTCGCACCCCGGACACCGGGCGCCGTGACCCTCGGCGCCCGTGACCGCCGACGCACGCGCGACCCCCCGGCCGCGGGGATGACCGTCCAGCCCGACGCCCGCGCTCTCGACCCGGGCCTGGTGTCCCGGGCCCTGGAGGTGGCGGGCCGCCTCGCCGCCGACGCCGCCGAGGTGATCGCGGCGACGGCGGGTCGCGAGCGGTCGACCGGCACCGCCGGGGCGAACCCGTTCGACTGGGTCACCGACACCGACCGCACGCTGGAGCGGCACACCCGGCGCGTGCTGGCGGCGGAGTTCCCCGGGGTGCCGGTGCCGCGCGGGGAGTGCGGCGCGGAGGCCGGGGTGGGCGCGGTGCCGCTGCGCTGGGTGGTCGGCCCGGTGGACGGCAGGGCCAACCACGTCACCGGCTTCCCCTGGTACGCCTACAGCCTCGCGCTGGTGGACGCCCACGGGCCGGTGGTCGGGGTGGTCGCGGACCCGAGCCGCGCGCAGATCCACGCGGCCGCCCGCGGTCGGGGCGTGCGCGCGAACGGCGTGCCCCTGCGGATCGGGCCGCGGCCGGTGACGGGCGGGGTGGTGTGCGCCGAGCTGCCGGAGGCCCGCGCGCCGGGGTTCGCCGGGCTCGCGGCGGCCGCCCGCACGGGCGTGCGCTCGCTCGGCTCCCCGGCGCTGGCGATCGCGCAGGTGGCGCTGGGCCACGCCGCGGCCGCCGTGCTCGACGGCTACCGGGAGCGGGACGTGGCGGGCGCCCTGTGCCTGGCCGCCGAGGCCGGCGCCGTCGTGGTGGACGCGGACGGGAACCCCGACCCGCTGCCCGCCGGCGGCCTGGTGGTGGCCGCACCGGGCGCGCTGGAGGCCGTGCTCTCCTGGTGGCGGGCGGCTAGGGTCGCCTGATCGACTCCCTCGCCGTGCGCGCCACCCCCGCGCTGTTCGTCCTCATCTGGGCCACCGGCTTCGTCGCCGCCCGGTACGCGGCGCCGCACGCCGAGCCGCTGAGCTTCCTGCTCGTGCGCTACGCGGCCGTCGTCGTGCTGATGCTGGTGCTGGCGCTCGCCGCGGGGGCGGCCTGGCCGAGCCGGCGGGACGCGCTCCACCTCGCGGTCGCGGGCGTCGGGATCCAGGCCGGCTACCTCGGCGGGGTGTGGGCGGCCGTCGCCGCCGGCATGCCGGCGGGGGTCGCGGCGCTGATCGTGAACCTGCAGCCGGTGCTGACCGCGCTGATCGCCGGCGGCGTCGGGCTCCTGCAGGGCGTCGGGCTCGCCCTGGGTTTCACGGGGGTCGTGCTCACCGTCGCGGCCGGGCTGACGACCACCGGAGTCACGCCCACCACGCTCGGGCTGACCCTGCTGGCGCTGCTCGCGATCACCCTCGGCACGCTGCACCAGAAGCGGTTCGTGCCCCGGTTCGACCTGCGCACCGGGCAGATCGTCCAGTTCCTGGCGTCGATCGCGGTGACGGCGCCGTTCGTGCTGGCGCTCGAGTCGTTCCGGCTGGACTGGACGCCCGAGCTGTTCTTCGCCCTGGGCTGGTCGGTGCTCGTGCTCACCGGCGGCGGGATCTCGCTGCTGTTCGTCATGCTGCGGCGCGGAGCGGCCGCGCAGGTGACGAGCTACTTCTTCCTCGTGCCCGGTGTCACCGCGCTCATCGCGTGGGCGATGTTCGGCGAGACGCTGGGCCCGCTCGCGGTGGCGGGCATGGCGGTGGCGGTGGCGGGTGTGGCGCTGGCGACGCGGAAGCCCGCGGACCCCGCCCCGGCCTGAGCAGGGAGAGCAGGGCCGCGTCCGCCCCGGGCGCGGTCGGCTCGTACCCGGTGATCCCCGCACCAGGCGGCGGGGATGCGCGTGGAGCCGGCGCCGTCGCTGCCCGTCGCCACCGGCACGATCCCCGCCGCGACGGCCGCCCCGGACCCGGCCGACGACCCGCCCGGGGACAGGTCGGGACGGTGCGGGTTGCGCGTCGGTCCGCGGTCGGTGTGCCCCCAGGTCTGGGGGCCGCCCCGGCCCAGCGCGGCGCGGGCTCCCCGCGGGCGAGCCGGACGTCCAGGGCCCGGGCCTCGGCGCGGGCGGCATCCGCGCGGACCGCGGTGAAGGCGCGCAGGTCGGCGCGCGCGGCGAGGCGGCGCAGCGCCGCGTCGACGGCGGCCTCCGCGGTCAGCTCCCCGGCCGCGACGGCGCGGGCCGTGCCGCCCGCGCTCAGCCCCGGGACCGCCGGGCCCGGCGGCGGTGCAGCCACAGCGCGAGCGGCCCCAGGACGACCCAGGCGGCGCCGGCGGCGATCAGCAGCGGCGGGCTGCCCGCCGCCGTGCCGCGCCCGGCCACCCGGACCAGGTCGGGGTCGGTCACGTCGTACTCGACGGCCACGATGTCGCCGGCCTCCAGCCCGCGCGGGTGGAAGACCCCGCGCTCGGGCACCACGGCCTGGCCGTTGGCCACGGTGAACCGCACGATCGTGCGGAAGAAGGTGGAGCCCTCCAGCACCTCCGCCTCGGCGGTGGCGCGGTTGCGGTCGATCGACGCGTCGTCGCGCGCGGAGCCGATCAGGGCCAGCCCGACCAGCACCGTGACCAGCACCGCGAGGCCGAGCACCAGCTCGGGACCCAGCCGGCGGACGTGCCCGACGGCGGGTCCCACGGCGGCCGCGAGCTCGTCCCGGGCGCGCGGTCGGTGCTGCACGACGGGTGAGCGTAGCCCCCCCGGGGGACGGACGGGCCGACGCAGGAGGCCGGGGGGGTGGACGATGTGTCGGGCACCTCCCGGGGTGGACGCGCATCCGCCTGCTGCGCCTCTTACGCTCGGAGCGTGAGCATCGCCCCGTCGACGTCCGGAGTGCGCGCGCGGACCCGCGCCCTCGACGATCCGGGGCCACTGCTGGACCTGCTGCCCGACGAGAGCCCGCTGTCGTGGGTGCGCGGCGCCGACGGCCTGGTCGGCTGGGGTGTGGCGGCGCGCTGGACGGGCGTCGGCCCGGACCGCTTCGCCGACGCCGACGACTGGTGGCGGGCGTTCGTCGCCGGGGTCGACGTGCAGGACGAGGTCGGCGCGCCGGGCACGGGCCCCGTCGCGTTCGCCAGCTTCACCTTCGGCGAGGACTCACCGGGGTCCGTGCTGGTCGTGCCGCGCGTCGTCGTCGGCCGCCACGGCGACACGGCGTGGATCACCGAGTTCGCCCGCGGCGACGGCCCGTCGGCCGTCCGGTCGATCGCACCGGTCCGGCCCACCGGCACGCTGCGCTTCGCCGACGGCCAGGTGCCCGTGAGCAGCTACCGCGCCGCGGTCGTCGAGGCGGTGCGCCGGCTGCAGGCCGGCGAGCTGGACAAGGCGGTGTTCGCCCACGACCTGCTCGCCGTGGCCGACGAGCGACTGGACCCGCGCCACCTGCTCGGCGGGCTCGCCGAGCGCTACCCCACCTGCTGGTCCTTCGCCGTGGAGGGGCTGGTCGGCGCCACGCCGGAGCTGCTCGTGCGCCGCACCGGCGACGTCGTCGAGTCCCGCGTGCTGGCCGGCACCCAGTGGGGCGAGGGCCGGGCGGGGCGCCTGCTGGGCTCGGACAAGGACCTGCACGAGCACGCGCTCGCCGTCGACTCCCTCGCCGACGCGCTCGACCCGCTCTGCGCCGAGCTCGACGTGCCCGACGCGCCCGAGGTGCTGACGCTGCACAACGTGTCCCACCTGGCCAGCGACGTCCGCGGCCGGCTCGACCCGGGTAGCCGCGCATCGCTGCTGCAGCTCGCCGAGGCCGTCCACCCCACCGCGGCCGTCGGCGGCACGCCCCGCAAGGTCGCCGTCGACCTGATCACCGAGCTGGAGGGCCTGGACCGCGGCCGCTACGCGGGCCCCGTCGGCTGGGTCGACGCCCGCGGCGACGGCGAGCTGGGCATCGCGCTGCGCTGCGCCCAGCTCGACGGGCGCGAGGCCCGCCTGTTCGCCGGGTGCGGCATCGTGGCCGACTCCGACCCCGACACCGAGGTGCGCGAGGCCGCCGCCAAGCTCTCCGCCGTGCGGGACGCGCTGCAGGGCGGCTGAGCCCTACCGCCGCTCCCGGGCGAGCGCGGCGACCTCCAGCTGGGACCCGACCTCCAGCTTCGCGAGGATCGACCTGATCTGCGTGCGGACCGTCGCCACGGACACGACGAACTCCTCCGCGATCGCCCGCGGCCGCCGGCCCGCCGCGATGCGCTCCACGATCTGGCGCTCGCGGGCCGTCAACCGGTCCCAGCGGTCCTGCTCGTGGCGCCGCTCCACGGTGCCGGCCGCGGCCAGGGCGACGAGCCGGGCGCGCTCGGCGTCGTCGATCAGCGGCCGACCCTCCGCGGCGCGCTCGGCGGCGGCCACGAGCTCGTCGAAGGGCGCGGACTTCGCCACCCTCCCGACGGCCCCGGCCGCGATGCCGATCGCCACGCGGGTCTCGTCCGTGGTGGCGCTGACGAGCAGGACGCGCCAGCCCGCGCGGCGCAGGCGCGGCACGAGCGTGACGCCGTCGACGCCGTCGCCCAGGTCGAGGTCCAGCAGCACCAGGCCGCCCGTCGGCGCCGGCTCGTCCAACCGCGGCAGGAACGCCGCCGGCGCGACCGCGCTCGCCGCCAGGCCGCGGGCCCGCAGCGCCATCTCCAGGGCCACGGCCACGAGGGCGTGGTCGTCGACGACCAGCACCGGCCCGGGGGTCACGACGCGACGGCCGCGGTCCGGACCGCACGGCCGGCGACCGGCAGGTGGAGCACGGCCGTGCAGCCGGCCGGGGTCGACCGCAGGTCGAAGCGCCCCCGGTGGCGCCGCACCAGGTCCGCCACGACGGCCAGCCCCAGCCCGTCACCGGTGGACCCGGGACCGCGCACCCCGCGCCGCAGCACGGCGGCCGCACCGCCGGGGGGCAGCCCGGGCCCGTCGTCCGCCACCTCGATGCGCACCTCGCGGCCGTCGACACCGGCGCGGAGCAGCACCCGCGCGCCCGGGGCGTGCCGGGCGCAGTTGACGAGCAGGTTCGCCACGATCTGCGCGAGGACGTCGGGGCCGGTCGCGGCCTCCGGGCGGCCGCTCACCCGCACCTCCACCGCGAGCCCCCGGGCCGCGTGCACGATCGCCTGGTCGTGGAGCACCGCGGCGACGTCCGCGGTGGCACCGGAGCGGCGCCCGTCGAGCATCGTCTGCAGCCGCTGCAGCTCGGACCCGGCGGCGGCCAGCAGCCGGTGGGCACCGGTGCCGGCGACGCCCCCGTCGCGCAGGACGCTCGCGGCCCCGGACAGGCCGGCGACCACGTTGCGCAGCTCGTGGTCGCGCTCGGCGAGCGTGGCCATCGCCGCGGCGGCCCGGTCCGTCGCCCGGCGCGAGTCCTCCTGCGCCCGCCCGACCGCCCGCACCGCGGCGACCAGGAAGGGAGCGGCGGTCACGAGCAGCATGGCGGTCGCCCCCAGCTCGAGCACGCCCGTCACCTGCGGACGGTCAGTGACGGCTCCGAGGACGTGCGCACCGCCGAGCGTGGCGAAGGCCAGCCCGCAGCGCCGCAGCAGCGGCCGGTCGACGACGTAACCGGCGCCGACGAGGACGAGGCCGGCCAGGCACGTCGCCGCGGAGGCGCCGACGTGCAGCGCGGCGGCGACGGCGGGTGGCGGGACGCGCCCGGGGGCGAGCACCGCCACCAGGGCGACCCCGGCGAGCCCCGTCGCGACGGACCCGAGGAGCCCGACGCCGACCATCCGGTCCCGGTGCGGGTCGGCGACGCGGAGCACGGCGGTGAGCAGCAGGGCCGCGGCCCCGGTCGTGCCCACGCTGACGGCCAGCGACCAGCTGCCGTGGTGCACGTCGGCCTGCACGGCGATGATCAGGAGGGCGACGGCCGTGTAGGTGCCGACGGCCGCGGCCACCCGCCGGGCCGCGCGGTTCCCGCTCATCCAGGCGGCGACCCCGAGCAGGATCGTCGCCGCCACCCCCGCGGCGAAGGTGAGCGTGCCCAGGGCGCGCTCCGGGAGGTCGCGGCCGTGCAGCAGCGACACGAGCTGGGCGGCTCCCAGCATGAGCCCCACCTGGACGAGCGTCTCGGCGGCGGGCGTGCGCAGTTCGCGGGGGAACCAGGAAGCGGTGGTCACGGTCGACCCCTCGGGGCGTGCGGCGACCGTCCCCGAGGGGCCGGCCGGGTGCTGGGGAGCTCCGTGGATCTCGTCGGTCGATGTCGACGGAGTGTTACGAGACGGTCGCTCCCCGATTCCGCGGCGGTCGCGGGGCGGACCGGGTGCGGGGCACGAGCAGGTGCACGGCCACGGCCAGCAGCAGGGCCCCGAGCCCGAAGAACACCCCGGGCGGGGTGAGCAGGCGCTCGCGGAGGAGCCCGACGTAGGGCACGTGGTACCACTGCACGCCCAGCACGTCCTCCGCCCGGACGACGCCCTGGTCGGGGGCGTCGTTGGCGTCGCCCATGGTGACGAACTCGGGCCCGGGCCGGACCTCGACCACGCGGTGCGTGACCACGCGGGTCTCCCCGCCGCCCTCCTCGCGGTCGGTGAACGTGACGACGTCACCGACGGCGATGCCCTCCGCGGGCTCGGACCGGACGACGACCGTCGACCCGACGGGCAGCGCCGGCTCCATGCTGCCCGACAGCACCGTCAGCGGGCGGGCGCCGGCCAGCGCCGGCACCACCGCGACGGCCAGCGCCAGCGCCAGCACGAGCACCGCGGCGGTGCCCGCGGCCCAGCGCAGCACGCGGCGCAGCGGGTGCGGCTCCTCGGGCGCGAGCCCGACCCGGAGACCGGGCGGGCGCTGCTCGGGAACGCGCGGCCGGGGCCGCACGACCGGGATGCGGTCGGTCACCGGGTCGACAGCCAAGACTCCCCCTCCGGGCACAGGAGCCCGCAGTCTCGCCACGACCGGGGCCCGCTGTCGTACCCCACTTGAGGTATCCGCGCCGACCAGCGGATACCGCCGTTGAGGTATGCGGAGGGAGCGCTCCCGGGGCCATCGTTCCGGTCAACGCGGTCCCGCTCCCCGAGGACCGCCGATTCCCCGCGAACCCCCCTGGAGCGCCCGTGACCGTCCTGCAGAAGAACAAGAAGCTCGCCGCCGGCATCGGCGTCGCCGCCGCCGCGGCCGCCGTCCTCGCCGTGGGTGCGGGCACGTACGCGTCGTTCACCGACACGGAGGCGCTGCCCAACACCACGTTCGCGGCGGGCTCGCTCAACCTCGAGATCGGCGGCACCATCACCGCGGAGCCCTTTAAGTACGCCGACCTCAAGCCCGGCGACGTGCGCAACGAGACGCTCACGATCGACAACACCGGCACCATCGACGGCAAGCTCACCTTCACCTTCAGCGTGAGCGGCGCCGAGGGCTCGTGCGTGGAGCCCGAGACCGACGTCGAGAAGCCGTGCGACAACGGCAGCGAGCTGACCGAGGCGCTGCTCGTGTCCGTGGCCGGACAGAAGGCCGTGCCGCTGTCGCAGGTGGGGACCAGCTTCGGCCCCCAGAACCTGCCGGCTACTGGCGGACCGATCACCGTTCCGATCCAGGTCACGGTCGACAAGAACGCGGGCAACGACATCATGACCGACTCCACCGTGGTCACGCTGAGCGCCACGCTCGTCCAGTAGGTGACGGTCGAGCGGGCCGGCGGGGCGTCCCCGCCGGCCCGCTCTCGCGGACAAGGACCACGATGCGCAAGAAGATCGCCGTCGCCGGCTGCGCGGCGCTGCTCGGCCTGGCTGTGATCGGCGCCGGCGGGACGTACGCGGCCTACACCGACACCGAGACCGCCGAGCCCGTGCTGGTCGAGGCGGGCACGCTCGACCTCGTCCTGAGCGGCGGGGACGGTCGGGCGACGGCTCCCGTCACCTTCGCCGACATGGCGCCGGGTCCGGCCGTCGCCTCCGGGAGTTACCAGCCCTCGCCGCACCACTACTTCGTGCAGCTCACCAACGACGGCTCGGTGCCGGGCACGGCGCAGTGGGCGACCACGTCGGTCTCGGAGCTGGACCGCGGCTGCAACGACGCCGAGACCGACGCCGGCGACGGCTCGTGCGGCAACGGCACGTTCGACGGCGAGCTCGGCGAGCAGCTCCTCGTGTCGTTCTCGTTGCTGCCCGGTCCCGGTTGCGCTGGGAGCCCGGTCGGCGCGAAGCCGCCGTACGTTCCGGCGTTCGACCGCGACTTCCGGTCGATCGTCACCGGGACCGGGGCTGCCCTCGTGCTCGGCCCCGACGAGACCCGCTGCGTGCGGGTCGACGTCCACTTCCCCGAGGGACCGGACGACAACCTCGCCCAGAGCGACTCGTCGACCTTCCGGCTCTCGTTCCGGCTCGACCAGGCCTGACGGCCACCAGGGGGTTCCTCGTCGTGAGGTCCAGCAGGTCCACCGCCGCGGCGGTCGCGGTGGGGGTGCTCGCCGCCGCCGGTGCCGTGCTCGTCGCGACCGGCGGCACGTCGGCGTCCTTCACCGACGTCGAGGCGGGCGCGCCGTCGCAGGCGGGCGCGGCCACGGTCGTGCTCGGACGCGACGGCGCCGCGCCGTCGCTGGCCTTCCCCCGCCTGGAGCCGGGACGCCCGGTCACCGTGCTGCTCACCGTCGAGTACGGCGGCACGGTGGCCGCCGACCTGACGCTCGCCGTCGCTCCCGGCGGGAAGTCCGACTTCTGCCACCGCCCACGCGACACCTGGTCGACGCGGCCCGGGGTGCCGGTCACCGTGAGCATCGGTGGAGGTGCACCCGTGAGCTGGTGCGCCCTCTACGACGGCGAGCGCGTCCCCCTCGGCACTGTCGCCCCCGGGCAGCGGCCCACCGTGCCGGTCACCGTCACGCTCGCCGCCGACGCGGGGCCCTCGGCGGACAGGCGGACCGAGAACGCCGCCGTCACGGTGCACGCCGACGGCGGCTTCACCGACAGCGCCACCGGTCCCCTGTCCGCCACCACAGCCGCCGCTCGTGGCCCGCGGCCGCCGGTGGCAGCGGTCGCGGCGGTGGCGTCCCCCGGCGCGGCGCCGTCGGTGGCGCTCGACGCCGCCGACCCCGCCGCGACCGCACGCGCGGCGACGGAGGGCGCGACCGTGGCGCTGCCCGAGGCCTGCATCGACGCCGGGATCGACCCGGCCGCGATCGTGGAGGTGATCGCGGTCGACCCGCTCACCCGCGTCTTCGACGGCGCCGCGCGCGGCCGCGGGGCGGGGCCGTTCCTCGTGCTCGGCACGGACGGGCCCGACGTCGTCACGGGCTCGACGGCGGGCGACTGCGTCGTCGGCGGCGCCGGCGACGACCGGCTCGACGGCGCCGAGGGCGCGGACGCGCTCCTGGGCGGGGCGGGGCTCGACGAGCTCACCGGCGGCCCGGGCGCCGACCGACTCGACGGCGGCCGCGGATCGGCCGGCTGCGACGCCGACCCGGCCGACCGGGTCACCGCCTGCCGCGCCCCCGCCACACCCACGACGGTGCCGCCGACGCCCACCTCTCCCGCGCTGGCGCCCCCGGCCGAGCCCGTCGCTCCGCCGGCCGGGCCGGTCGAGCCGGTCGCCCCGGCGGTTCCGCCGGCCGAGCCGGTCGCGGAGCCGGTCGAGGAACCGGCTCCCGTCGCACCGGTCGGCGAGCCCCCGGTGGACCCGGGCGCGGAGCCCGCGGCCGAGCTGACCGAGGAGGCCGTTCCCGGCGGGTGAGGACCGCCGCCGGTCGCGCGTCAGGACGGTCGGGGGCAGCGCGGGCCGCCGGCGCTCACCCCGCCGCCGCCGGCTGCCGGAGCGACGCCGCCACCGCCGCCCGCAGGGCCGCGTGCCGCTCCCGCAGCGTCGCGCGCTCCGCCCGCACCTCCACCACCCGCAGCCCGCTCGCCCGGGTGAGCGCGGCGGCGACGCCGTCGACGTCGGCCACCACGTGCGCGGCGCCGACCGCGGCGCACAGGGCGGCCAGGTCGACGGTCTGCGGTGTGCCGAACACGCGCTCGAACGCGGTCGAGTGCTCGTCGCCGCCCTGCTCCAGCAGCCCGAAGATGCCGCCGCCGCCGTCGTTGAGCACCACGATCGTCAGGTCCGGGCGGGGCTCGTCCGGGCCGATCACGAAGCCGGTGGTGTCGTGCAGCAGCGTCAGGTCGCCGAGCAGCGCGTAGGCCGGGCCGCCGTGGGCCAGCGCGGCGCCGACGGCGGTGGAGACGGTGCCGTCGATGCCGGCGACGCCGCGGTTGGCCAGCACGGTGAGGTCGGCCCGCGGGACCGCGGCCAGCGCGACGTCGCGCACGGGGTTGGACGAGCCCAGCACGAGCAGCGCGCCCGCGGGCAGGGCCGCGACGAGCGCGCGGGCGAGCCGCAGGCCCACCGGCGCGTCCGGCAGGGCGGCGTCGAGGGCGGCGGAGGCGGCGCGGTCCGCGTCCGCCCAGCGCTCCAGCCAGCCCGGCGGCGGGGTGAGGTCCGGCAGGGTCCCCACGGCGCGGACGGTGCCGGCCACGTCCGTCCACGGTCCGCCGCGCCCGTCGGCCAGCGCGAACACCGCGACGTCCGGGTCGGCGAGCAGGCGGGCCACGGCCCGGTGCAGGGTCGGGCGGCCCGCCACGACCACCTGCCGTGGCCGGAGCGCGTCCAGCAGCCAGGGGCCGCTGCGGACGGCGCCGGGCCAGGCCGCCGACGAGGGCTCGGCGACGACCGGGGCGCGCACCCCGTCCAGGGGCGGGGCGCCGGCGCCCGCCACGACGAGGGTCGCCGCGCCCGGGTCGAGGGGCAGCGGCTCGGCGGTGACGCGGGGGACCGGGCGGGCCGTCCAGGGGGCGCCGCCGGGGCGCCCGGGCGGGCAGCCGTCCCCCGGCTGCGGCACGAGCGGCTCGGCGAAGGGCAGGTTCAGGTGCACGGGGCCGGGCGGGGTGCCGGTGGCCGCGGCGAGCACGCGGGCGACGACGGCGCGCGGGTGGCCGGCGCCGGTGACGGCCAGGCGGACGGCTCCGGAGAAGATCCCGGTCTGGTCGATCGTCTGGCTGGCGCCGGTGCCGATCAGGGCGGCCGGCCGGTCCGCGGTGAGTGCGAGCAGCGGCACGCCGGAGTAGGACGCCTCCAGCACCGCGGGGTGCAGGTTGGCCACCGCGGTGCCCGACGTCGTCGCGACGGGGACGGGGCGCCCCGAGCGCAGGGCGAGACCGAGCGCGAGGAAGCCGGCCGTGCGCTCGTCGATGCGGACGTGCAGCTGCAGCCGGCCGTCGACGTCGGCCTCGTGCAGCGCGAACGCGAGCGGCGCGTTGCGCGAACCCGGGCAGAGCACGGCGTCGGTGACCCCGCCCCGGGCCAGCTCGTCGACGACTCCCCGGGCGAACTCCACCGCCGACGTCACGCCGCCAGCCTAGCCGCGCGCCGCGGCCCGGCCCCTCCGGTGATCATGGTCACGCGGGGGAAGGGGCCGGGCCCCAGATCGTTGAACGCTCATATGACCCCCTCGCCACTCGCCCCCGACAGTCCCCTGCTGCAGCCGGTCACCGCCGGTGCGCTCGCCGCCCGCAACCGCGTCTGGCTGGCGCCGCTGACCCGCAACCGCGCCGACGCCGACGGCACCCCGAACGCCCTCAACGTCGAGTACTACCGCCAGCGCGCCGGGGCGGGCGTGGTGATCAGCGAGGGCAGCCAGCCCTCCGCGGTCGGCCAGGGCTACCCGAACACCGCGGGCCTGGTCACCGACGCGAACGAGGCCGGCTGGGCCCGCGTGGCCGGAGCGGTGCACGCCGAGGGCGGCGTCCTCGTCGCGCAGCTCATGCACGCCGGGCGCATCTCGCACACCGACACCACCGGCGGGGCCACCCCCGTGTCGCCCACCGCCACCCCCGCGCAGGGCGAGGTCTTCACCGCGGCCGGGCAGCAGCCGTTCTCCGCGCCCCGCGCGCTCTCCGCCGACGAGCTCCCCGGCGTCGCGCAGGAGTTCGCCGACGCCGCCCGTCGCGCGCGCCGCGCCGGCGTGGACGGGGTGGAGCTGCACGCCGCCAACGGCTACCTGCTGCACCAGTTCCTCGCCGACGGCGTGAACGACCGCACCGACGCCTACGGCGGCCCGGCGGAGAACCGCGCCCGGTTCGTCGTCGAGGTCGCGGCGGCAGCCGCCGGCGCCATCGGGGCCGACCGCGTCGGCATCCGCATCTCCCCGCTCAACCCGTACAACGACATCCGCGAGACCGACGCGTCGGTCTACGAGGTGCTCGTCGCGCAGCTCGCCGAGCTGGGCCTGGCCTACCTGCACGTGGTCGCGGCCGCCGACGACCCGATCATCGGCAAGCTCCGCGCGATCTGGCCGGGCGCGCTGGTGCTCAACACCGGCTTCGGCGCCGACAGCGACCGCGACACCGTCGAGCGGCTGGTCGCCGACGGCGTGACCGACGCGGTCGCGGTCGGGCGCCCGTTCATCGCCAACCCCGACCTCGTCGAGCGCTGGACCGCGGGGGCCGAGCTCGACGAGCCCGACCCGGCGACGTTCTACGGCGGCGGCGCCGAGGGCTACACCGACTACCCGACGCTGCACTGACTCGGCGCTGACGCGCCCGTGAGCGGCGAGGAGGGCTAGAACACTCCTCGCCGCTCACGAGGGGGTCAGCAGCTCGAACGCCGTCGCCAGCTCCGCCCCCGGCAGACGGGTCCCGTCGGCCTCGGCGGCGGGCCGCAGGAAGCCCTCGGGGTCGGCCATGTCCCCGCCGCCGAGCCCGTCGAGGTAGGCGCGGTGCGCCGCGAGCGACGCGACCCCGCGCGCGAAGTGCGCCGTCACGTCGACGGCGTGCGAGTTGCGCGGCGACGCGGCCGCGGCCACCCACCGCACGCCGCTCCACGGCTCGCCGTGCTCCGGGAACAGCCAGCGGTTGGCCGCGTCGCGCACGGCGTCGAGCACGGCCCGCCCGGTGGAGATGTGGTCGGCCGTGTTGAGCGCGGTGCCGCCCGGCCAGGTGTCGCGGAAGTTGCCGGTGACCACGAGCTCGGGCCGGTGGCGCCGGATCGCCCCGGCGATGTCGCGGCGCAGCGGGACCCCGTACTCGACCAGCCCGTCCGGGTGCCCGAGGAACTCGACGCGCTCCACGCCGACCTCCGCCGCCGCGGCCCGCTGCTCGGCCTCCCGCAGCGGCCCGCACTGCGCCGGGGGGATGCCGTCGATGCCGGCCTCGCCGCTGGTCAGCAGCACGTAGGCGACGCTGCGGCCTTCGTCCGTCCAGCGCGCGACCGCGGCCGCGCCGCCGTACTCCAGGTCGTCGGGGTGGGCCATCACGGCGAGGGCGCGGGACCAGTCGGTGGGGAACGGCTCGTACGCGTCGGTCACCGCGCCGATCCTGCCCCTCCCCCGTGAGCGGCGGAACCACCCTCGCGATCCGACTCCCGGTAGAGCACAACTGCCTCTTGCACTGCCGCAAACCTGTAGCTACCATTGCAGGTATCCGAGGGCGGGGCCCCTCGGAGCATCGCCGCCGATATGTCGATCACGAGAGGAGTGGCCTGCGATGCTCATGCGCACCGACCCCTTCCGGGAGCTGGACCGCTTCGCGCAGCAGATGTTCCACACGCCCGGCACGTGGAGCCGGCCCACCGCCATGCCGATGGACGCCTACCGCTCGGGCGACCAGTTCGTCGTCGCCTTCGACCTCCCCGGCGTCGACCCGGGCGCGATCGACCTCGACGTCGAGCGCAACGTCCTCACGGTGCGGGCCGAGCGGCGTCCCAGCACGGGCGAGAACGTGGAGATGCAGGTGTCCGAGCGGCCGCTGGGCGTGTTCTCCCGCCAGCTGTTCCTGGGTGACGGCCTCGACACCGACCACATCCACGCCAGCTACGACGCGGGCGTCCTGACGCTGCGGATCCCCGTCGCCGAGCGCGCCAAGCCGCGCAAGATCACCGTGGAGCACCAGCCGGAGCAGCAGAAGACGATCAGCTCCTGACCTGGCTCCCCCAGTCCTGTCCACCGGGCCCGCCGGCCGTCTGGCCGGCGGGCCCCCGTCCTGTCCGGGACCGGACCGGGGGCGCACGGCCGTTCAGGAGCCGGCCGGCCCACCGCTCCCCAGCTGCGCCTCCAGCTCCGCGACCCGCGCCAGGGCGGCGTCCAGCCGGTCCTGGAGGTCGACGATGCGCGCCGCCGCACCGAGGTCCACGCCCTCGTCGCACAGCTCCCGCACGCGAGCCGCGCGTTCGAGCTGCCGGCGGGAGTAGCGGCGGTGCCCGCCCCCGGACCGCTCGGGCCGCACGACGCCGGCCGCGTCCAGGCTGCGCAGGAACGCGGGCTGCACCTCGAGCAGCTCCGCCGCCTGCCCCATGGCGACGGCGGGGTAGTCCTCGTCGTCCAGACGACCCAGACCCCGCGCCATCACACCATCCTTCTCATCCCTGAGCGAACAATCCTACGTCCGAGAGTGCAGTTCCGTCGAGCCCGCGGAGCGCGGCCAGGCGGACGACGCGCGCGGCGACACCGGCCACGGGCTCGTGCTCCCACACCCGCAGCGGCAGCCAGCCCGCCCGGCGGACCTGCGCGTCGGTGTCGCGGTCGCGCTCGACGATCGAGGCGAGCTTGCGGGTCCACCACTCCCGGTTCGCCCTCGGGAGGTGCCGGTGCCGCGGGCAGGAGTGCCAGAAGCACCCGTCGACGTAGAGCGCGATCCGGGGCCCCCGCAGCAGCACGTCGGCCCGCCGCCGGCGTCCGCACCCGGGCACCGGGGCGTCGACGAGGAACCGGAGCCCGGCCGCGTGCAGGGCCCGCCGGACCGCGAGCTCGGGCCCGGTGTCGCGGCGGCGGTTGCGCCGCATCGTCCGCGCGGCGGCGGGCGAGCTGGGCGGCGGGGCGGGGCCGGGATCCACCGCACCAGGGTGGCGCGGACCACCGACAGCGACCGGAAGGCGGGTGCCGCGCCCGGTGTTGACCAGGAGGTGACCGCGCCGACGACGCCGCCCGCCACCCGCCTGCTCCAGGTGTCCCGCATCTACGCCGAGCCCGACGCCCGCGACTCCGCCCGCGGGCGGGCCATCCTCGCCCGCTTCCCCGACGCCGAGATCGTCGAGGTGCCTTCGCACTGGCAGATCCCCGAGCTGCACGGCAACGCGGGCAACGTCGACCGCTGGGTGCGGGTCAAGACCGAGACGCTCGTGCTGGGCGTCAAGAAGTCGCTGTCGGCGCGGCCCAACGGGCGCTCGTCGGACTTCATCGCGCCCTCGACGTCCAACGGCTGCGCCATGGCCTGCGCCTACTGCTACGTGCCGCGGCGCAAGGGCTACGCCAACCCGATCACGGTGTTCACCAACATCGACAAGATCACCAAGTACCTGCGCGGGCACGTCGGCCGGCAGGGCGTCAAGCCCGAGCCCGACCAGATCGATCCGCACGCGTGGGTCTACGACATCGGCGAGAACAGCGACTGCTCGGTGGACGCGCTGGTCAGCGACAACGTGCTCGACCTGGTGTCGACCTTCCGCGACCTGCCGACGGCCAAGGCGAGCTTCGCGACGAAGTTCGTGAACCGCGACCTGCTCGACTACGACCCGCAGGGCCGCACCCGCATCCGGTTCTCCCTCATGCCGGAGAACGACTCGAAGCTCATCGACATCCGCACCAGCACGATCTCCGAGCGCATCGCCGCGATCGACGACTTCGTCGGGGCCGGGTACGAGGTGCACCTCAACTTCTCCCCCGTCGTGCTGCGCGACGGCTGGCAGGAGGACTGGGTGGAGCTGCTGCGGCGGCTCGACGACGAGCTCTCGCCCGCGTTCAAGGAGCAGGCCGCCGTCGAGATCATCATGCTGACCCACAACAAGGACCTGCACGAGGTCAACCTCGGCTGGCACCCCAAGGCCGAGGACGTGCTGTGGCGCCCCGACCTGCAGCAGGCCAAGCGCTCCCAGACCGGCATGTGGAACGTGCGCTACCGCAACAACCACAAGCGCGACGGCGTGCAGGCGCTGCAGGACCTCATCGCGCTGCACGCTCCGTGGCTGCGGGTCCGCTACGCGTTCTGACCGCGCCCTGAGCCGGGTCCGGCCAGCAGTGCCGCGACCCGGCCCGCCCACCGCTCGTGGGCGGACTGCCGGCTGACGCCGGCGGCCCGGGCGATCTGCTCCCAGCTCGCCCCGTGCCGCCGCAGCCCGACCAGGACCGGGAGCGGGTCCAGCCCCGCCGCGAGGCCGATGCGCAGCTGCAGCAGCTGCCAGGCCCGCTCCCGCTGCTGCGGCCGGCCCGTGCCCTCCTCCGCGTGCCACTCCACGCTGCCCGGGACCGGCCACGCCCCGAGGACGGCGTCGGCCTGCCGACCCGCCTCGCCGACCGCCGCGACCTGCACGGCGGCCGCAGCGGCGCTGACGTCGACGTCGAGGGCGAGCGCGACCAGATCGTCCATGTCGTCAGGGTAGCCCTGACAAACCGTGGATCAGCAGCGATTTCCCAGGGACGTCTCAGGGTGCTCCCAGACTCCGGGCGCACCATCGGTGGCATGGACGACGAGCACGGTGGGCAGGGCCGGCATCCGGGTACCGCCACCTCCATGCACCCCGGTTCCTCCCAGCCCGCGGGCGGTCACCCGCCCTACGGCCCGCCCCCGCAGGGGCCGTACGCGCCGGCTCCCGAGCGGCGGCGCCAGCCCCGCATGCTGGCCACGGTCACCGTGGCCGCCGTCGTGTCCGCACTCGTCGGCGGCGGCGCGGGCGTCGGCGCCTACGCGCTGCTCGACGACGACGGCACGGGCACCCAGCTGGTCACGGCGCCGTCCACGCCCGCGGCGGCGGCCGAGCCGGGCACCGTCGCCGGGGCGGCCGCGATCGCCACCCCGAGCACCGTCGACATCCAGGTCACCCTGGCGCAGGGCTCGGCCGAGGGCAGCGGCGTCGTCCTGTCCGCGGACGGCGCGGTGCTCACGAACAACCACGTCGTCGCGGGCAGCACCGGGGAGATCACGGTGACCCTCGCGGACGGCTCGGAGCACCCCGCGACGGTCGTCGGCGCCGCCCCGAGCTACGACCTCGCGGTGCTGCAGATGCAGGGCGTCTCCGGGCTCACCCCGGCCGTGCTGGGCAACAGCGCCGACCTGCAGGTCGGCCAGCAGGTCGTCGCCATCGGCTCGCCCCGCGGCCTCACCGGCACCGTCACCACCGGCATCGTCAGCGCGTTCGACCGCACCGTCACCGTGCAGGGCGAGGACGGCTCGGCCGTCGTCTACAACGGCCTGCAGACCGACGCCCCGATCAACCAGGGCAACTCCGGCGGCCCGCTGGTGGACCTGCAGGGCCGCGTCGTCGGCATCAACTCGGCGATCGAGACGGCGGGCGGCGGGTCCTCCGGCAGCATCGGGCTCGGCTTCGCGATCCCGGTCGACCAGGCCGAGCGCGTGGCGCAGGAGATCCTCGACAGCGGCACCGCCAGCAAGCCCGTGCTGGGCGTGCAGGGCAACGCCGCCGCCGGCACCGGCGAGGGCGCGCAGATCGGCGCGGTGACCGAGGGGTCGCCCGCCGCGTCCGCCGGGCTGGTCGCGGGCGACGTCGTCACCCGGGTCGACGACTCGCGGGTGCAGGACTTCGCCGACCTCATCGCCCGCATCGGCTCCTACGCCCCCGGCGACGACGTCACGCTGACCCTGGGCGACGGCCGCACCGTCGAGGTCACCCTGGGCAGCATCCCCGACGAGGCCGCCTCCACGAGCAGCGGTGGGCAGACCCGGCAGCCGCCCAACCCGTTCGGCATCCCCGGCGGCGGCAACCCCTTCGGCGGGGGCAACTGACCCACCACCCCGTTGCAGGAGAGCCACGTTCAGGACGCGAGGCGTCGTGAACGTGGCTTTCCTGACGCCGGCGGTGCACGTCGCGGGCCCGGCTCCGGCGGTGCGCTTGATCCGCACGGCCTAGGCTCGGCGGGTGCGCATCCTGTCCGTCCAGTCGTCGGTCGCCTACGGGCACGTGGGCAACAGCGCGGCGGTGTTCCCGCTGCAGCGCCTCGGCCACGAGGTGTGGCCCGTGCTGACCGTCCACTTCTCCAACCACACCGGCTACGGCCAGTGGCGCGGCCCGCTGCTCGCCCCCTCCGACGTGGCCGACGTGATCACGGGCATCGCGGAGCGGGGCGTGCTGCCCACCTGCGACGCGGTGCTGTCGGGCTACCAGGGCGCCGAGACCGTCGGCGAGGTCGTGCTCGACGCCGTCGCGCAGGTCAAGGCGGCCAACCCGGCGGCGGTGTACTGCTGCGACCCGGTGATGGGCGACGTCGGCCGGGGGTTCTTCGTGCGCCCCGGCATCCCCGAGTTCATGCGCGACCGCGTCGTGCCGGCCGCCGACCTGGTGACCCCCAACCAGTTCGAGCTGGAGTACCTCGTGGACGGCGCGGTCGGCACGGTGGCCGAGCTGCTCGACGCCGTCGACGCGGTGCGCGCACGTGGCCCGCGCAGCGTGCTGGTGACGAGCGTGCGCGCCGACGACACGCCCGAGGACGCGATCGAGATGGTCGCCGTCGACGACGAGGGCGCCTGGTCGGTGCGGACGCCGCTGCTGCCGATCTCGGTGAACGGCGCCGGCGACGTCACCGCGGCGCTGTTCCTCGCCCACTCCCTCACCGACGGCACGCTCGTGGCCCTGGAGCGCACGGCCGCCACGGTCTTCGGGGTGCTGGCGGCCACGCACGAGTCCGGCCGCCGCGAGATCGCGCTGGTGCCGGCGCAGGACGAGGTCGTCGCCCCGACCCGCACGTTCACGGCCACGCGCCTGCGCTGACGCACTCGTGCGCGCGGAGGAGTGTTCTAGCACTCCTGCGCGCGCACGGGCCGCGCAGCGGCGGCGGGGTCAGCGGCGGGCGCGGACCGGGTCGAGGCGCCGGAGCAGGACGGCGGTGAGCGCCACCAGCGCGCCGGTCAGCACGAGCAGCAGGAACGCCGCCAGCAGCCAGCGCCCGGCCGTGTGCTCCCACAGCGGGTCGGCCTGCGGGCGCAGCAGGTTCATGTCGGCCGTCGAGGCGCCCATCGCGAACGCCCAGCGCGACGGCACGAGCCACGCCAGCTGCTCCAGCACCGGCCGGCCCGACACCGGGAAGATCCCGCCCGAGACCACGAGCTGCAGCATCAGCACCAGGACGAGCAGCGGCATGCCGCGGTCGGCGTTGTCGACGAAGGCCGAGATCACCAGACCCGCGGCCATCGTCGCCACCGTGACGCCGACGACCGCCAGCACGATCTCCAGCAGCGGTGCGCCGAGGACGAGCGCGTCGTCGGGGGCGTCGCGACCCAGCAGCGACAGCAGCGTGAACACCACGGCCTGCACGCCCGTCACCGTGCCGAGCACGAGCAGCTTGGACAGCAGGTACGCGCCCAGCGACAGCCCGATGGCCCGCTCGCGCACGTAGACGGGGCGTTCCTTGACCAGCTCCCGGATCGCCGCGGCCAGCCCGACGAGCGCGCCGCCGACGACGAGCACCAGCAGCAGCTGCAGCGGCTGGGCGTCGCGCGCGGCCAGGGCGGCCGACGTCGACAGGCCGGAGTCGCCGGGCACGAGCCGGGCCAGCACGGCCAGCAGCAGCGGGAGGACGCCGAGGAACACCGCGTACTGCTTGTCGGCGGCGATCACGGCGAGGTAGCGGCGGCACAGCACGGCGAGCTGGGTGCCGAACCGCTGCTGCGGCGGCGCGGCGCCGGGCGCGGACCGCTGCGCCACCCGCGCCGCCCCGGCCGTGGGCGCGGCGACGAACCGGGCGTGCTGCGCCGACCCGCGGAACTGCCGCCCGAGCTCCTCGCCGGGCACGCGGTCGAGCAGCAGGAACATCTCGGCCATGTCGGGCGTGCCGAAGTAGGGCAGCGCGTCGCGGGGCGGGCCGAAGTAGGCGACGTGCCCGCCGGGGGCGAGCACGAGCAGCCGGTCGCACAGGTCGAGGTTGGCCACGCTGTGGGTGACGACGACGACGGTGCGCCCGCCGTCGGCCAGCCCGCGCAGCGTCTGCATCACCGACTTGTCCAGCCCCGGGTCGAGCCCGGAGGTCGGCTCGTCGAGGAACAGCAGGGTGGGGCGGGTGAGCAGCTCCAGGGCCACCGACGTGCGCTTGCGCTGCCCGCCCGACAGCGTGTCGATGCGCTGGTGGGCCTGCTGGGTCAGCCCCAGCTCGTGCAGCACCTCGGCGATGCGCCGCTCCCGGTCGGCCTCGGGGACGTCGGCGGGGAACCGCAGCCGCGCGGCGTAGCGCAGCGCGCGGAGCACGGTGAGCTGCGGGTGCAGCACGTCGTCCTGCGGGACGAGGCCGATCCGGTGGCGCAGCTCGTCGTACTCGGCGTAGAGGTCGCGGCCCGCGTAGCGCACCTCGCCGACGTCGGCGGGCCGGCTGCCGGTGAGCGCGCGCAGCAGCGTCGACTTGCCGGCGCCGCTGGGCCCGACCACGGCCAGCAGGCCCTTGCCGGGCAGGGTGAACGAGACGTCGGCGAGCAGCCGCTTGCCGTCGGCGACGTGCACCGAGACGTCGCGCACCTCGAACGCCACGTCCCCGGTGTCGACCGCGGCGACCAGCCGGTCGCCCTGCAGCTGCAGCAGCGCGTGCCCGATGCCGATGACGTCCTGCGGGCCGACCGGCGCGCTCTGCACCCGCGCCCCGTTGACGAACGTGCCGTTGCCGCTGCCCAGGTCGGTGATCCGCCAGCCCCCGGCGTCGCGGGTCAGCTCGGCGTGGCGGCGGGACACGAGCAGGTCGTCGAGCGGGACGTCGTTCTCCGGCAGCCGCCCGACGGTGATGGTGCGGGGCGCCGACAGGTCGTAGCTGACCGTGGCGCCGCCGCCCTGGCGGGCCAGCACGCCCCCGTGCGGCGTCGGGGCGTCCGGGACGAGGACGGGGGCCGGGGCCGGGACGGGGGCCGCCCGGAACTCCAGCGCCGTCGACTCCGGCGGGGCGCCGAGGACGACGGTGGTGGGGCCGGTGAGGGTGTGGGTGCCGATCCGCCGGCCACCGACGTGGGTGCCGAACCGGGAGTGGTCGGTGAGCGTCCAGCCGGCCGGGGTGCGCTCCACGACCAGGTGGGTGCGGGAGACGTGCGGGCCCGGCAGGTCCAGGTCGGCGGCGGGGCCGCGCCCGATGACGAACGGCCGCCCGGCCGGCACCGGCACCCGCCGCCCGGCCACCACGATCTCCAGCTCCACGCCGCCACCCCCTCGCGGCGCCACGGTAGCGGGCGGCGCCGCGAGGGGGTACGGGCGCGATCAGACGGCGGCGTGCTGCCGGTGGGCCCGCTGCACGAGCTCGGTCAGCTCCGCGTTCTCCTCGATCGAGGCGCGCCCCTTCTCCGGCAGCGCGCCCACCCGCTCCTGCGCCGCGACGAGCGAGCGGTAGGCGACCGCGCGGTCGGACTCGGGCAGCTCGTCGTCGACGGCGGCGCGGGCGTGCTTGCGGATCGTGGTCTCCACGGTCTTGGCCCGGCCGGCCGGGCTGACCAGCGAGGCGATCACGGTGATCACGAGGACGCCGACGATGACGCCCAGCGAGAGCCCGGTGCTGATCTCGTACACCGGCACCGGCTGCCCGCCGTTGACGAACGGCAGCGAGTTCTCGTGCAGGGCGTGCAGCACGAGCTTCACGCCGATGAAGCCGAGGATGGTGGCGAGGCCGTAGGACAGGTAGACGAGCCGGTCGAGCAGGCCGTCGATGAGGAAGTACAGCTGGCGCAGGCCCATCAGCGAGAACGCCGTGGCGGTGAACACGATGTAGGGGTTCTCGGTCAGGCCGAAGATCGCGGGGATCGAGTCGAGCGCGAACAGCAGGTCGGTGCCGCCGATCGCGACCATCACGAGCAGCATCGGCGTGAGCACGCGCTTGCCGTTCTCGATCGTGAACAGCTTGTCGCCGTCGTAGTGCTCGGAGGTGCGCAGGTGGCGGCGCGCGAAGCGGATGAGGAAGTTGTCGGCCTCGTCCTCCTCGTCACCGCCGCGCAGCAGGCCGACCGCGGTCCACAGCAGGATCGCGCCGAAGACGTAGAACACCCAGGAGAACAGGTTGATCAGCGCGACGCCGGCGAAGATGAACGCGCTGCGGGCGATCAGGGCGAACACGATGCCGAACAGCAGCACCTTCTGCTGGTCGGCGCGCGGCACCTTGAAGCTCGCCATGATCACCAGGAACACGAAGAGGTTGTCGACCGACAGCGCCTTCTCCGTGACGTAGCCGGCGAAGTACTCGGTGCCCATCGTGGCCCCGCCGAACACCCACAGCCCGATGCCGAACACCACAGCGAGGCCCACGTAGATCGAGGACCAGATCGCGGCCTCGCGCAGGGTCGGCGTGTGCGCCTGGCGGACGTGGAACACGAAGTCGAACAGCAGGAGCCCGACGATCCCGGCGATCGTCAGGCCCCACACCAGGGCGGACACGTCCACGGTTGCTCCTCCATCGGTCGTCCTCATTGGGAAACGACCCTGTTTCCTTTATAGATCCTGACAGGATGGTGACATGGACCGCAAGCCGGGCCGCCCGCCCGACCCCGGGCGCGAGGCCGCCATCCTCGACGCCGCCCTCGACGTGCTGGCCGAGGTCGGCTACGACCGGCTCACCGTCAGCGCCGTGCACCAGCGGGCGCGGGCCAGCGCCAAGACGGTGTACCGGCGCTGGTCGGGCAAGGAGGAGCTGATGACGGCGGCGCTGCAGCGCGCCGTGGCCCGCACCGCCGTCGACCCCGCCGACCTGGTCGACACCGGCAGCCTGCGCGGCGACCTCGTCGCGAACCTGCGCCGCGGCGCAGCCGCGCCGGCCCTGACCCGCGGCCTGCTCGCCGCGGCCGCCGTGCACGGCGAGCTGGGGGCGGCGGCCCTGGAGCTGCTGCGCGCGCAGGAGGCGCGCCTGACGAAGGTGATCCTCGCGCGGGCCGTCGAGCGCGGGGAGGTCGACGGCCGGGTGGACGCGATGCTCGTGGCCGACGTCACGCGGGGCATGACGCTGCAGCACCAGCTGCTCGACCCCGACGCCGGGCCCGACCCCGACGATCCGGGCTCCGAGCAGGACGACTTCGTCGAGCAGCTCGTCGACCGCGTCCTGCTCCCGGTGATCCGCGGGGGCCGCTGAGCACCGCTCAGCCGGCGCGGCGGGGGTGGGCGCGCAGGCCGGTGACGACCACGCCCAGCCCCTCGTCGAGCTCCCGCGCGCCGTCGTAGTCGGCCAGTTCGACGGCGAGCCCGCGCAGGCGCGGGAACGCCCGGACCGGCAGCCGGTGCAGGCCCAGCCGCAGCAGGTCGTCGGTCTCGTCCGGGTCGGCCACCCGCTCCTGCAGCTCGTGCAGGACGTGCCCGTGCAGGAACCCCATGTAGAGGCGGTAGGCGTGCAGCGCGCCGCGGCCGTCGAACCCCGCCCGGGCGAACAGCTCGAGCAGGGCCTCGAGCGGTCGCAGCGTGCCCAGCGGGCGCAGGCCGAGCGGCGTGGCGAGCGGGCGGGTGACCAGCAGCGGCACGACGTGGGGGTGCGCCAGCGCCAGCGCTCGGAACGCGTGCCCGGTGCGGTGCAGGACCTCCTCCCACGCCGCGCCCTCCGGCCCGACGACCAGCTCGTCGAGCACGAGCTCCACCACGCCGTCGAGCAGGGCGTCCTTGCTGTCGGCGAACCGGTAGAGCCGCATCGGGTCGCGGCCCAGCTCGCGGCCCAACCGGCGCATGGACAGCGCCTCGACGCCCTCGGCGTCGACGATCCCCAGGGCGGCGGCGAGCACATCGGCCCGGGTCAGCACCCGCCTCGCGGCCACTGCGCACCCCCTGCCCTGGACCTGCTCGACGCTACGGCGTAGGGTCTACACCGTAGCGCTCCACGAGTGATCGTCCTCGCGCTGCGGCCGCCCGGTCGTCCCCTCCCGACGGAGGTGGACCCGCCGGCACGGCCCGCCCGACGCGCTACCCCCTCCACCTCCTGACCGCCCGGAGCCCCCGAGCACCACCGGTTCCGTCCGGTCACGACCCCCACAGACCACGACCATCCGCACCAGAAGGAGACACACATGACGCAGGGCACCGTGAAGTGGTTCAACGGCGAGAAGGGCTTCGGCTTCATCGCCACCGACGGCGGAGGCCCCGATGTCTTCGTGCACTACTCCGAGATCGACGCCGGCGGTTTCCGCAGCCTCGACGAGGGGCAGCGCGTGGAGTTCACCGTGGGCCAGGGCGCCAAGGGCCCCCAGGCCACCGGCGTGCGCGTCATCTAGACCGCACTCCCCCCGGCGACGGCCCGCGACCCCCCGACTGGTCGCGGGCCGTCGCCGTCCCTCCTCCCGACAGGAGGCCCCCGTGGCCGCCACCGCCCTGCGCCCCTTCGCCGCCGCCGATCCCGACACCGCCCGCCTCCAGCTCTCCCCCGACGGCTCCGGCCGCGTGGACGGGGCGTGGTGGCCGCGCTCGGACGACCTCACCGCCGAGGTGCCCGGCCTCGCCGCGGCGCTGGAGTCGCGGCTGGGCGCCGTCGAGCGGGTGGCCTACCACCCGGCGGCCTGGGCGCTCGCGCCCCGGCGGGCGGGCGCGGGCCGCGCGGCCGTGCGGTTCGGCGCGTTCCGGACGCAGGACCCCGGGGTCGTCGACGTCTCCGGCGCGACCGTCCGGCTCACCCTGCTGGTCGTCCCCGCGGACGCCCCGGCCACCGTGGCGGCCCAGATCATGGAGGCGGCCACCCGGCCCGGCTCCACCGGCACCGTGGAGTCCCTCCTCGCGCCCTACCGGGCCGCCGCGTCCGGCTGAGCCGTCCCGGGACCGACCGACCCGGCCTCCGCCGGCCGGTCGGCTCCGGGCAGCGGGTGGCCCAGGTGGGTCAGCCAGCCGCGCAGCACGCGGTGCAGGTCCGCCGCGCCGACGATCTCGTGACCGAGCAGCTCGTCGGGCGCCGGCAGCGACGCCGGGTGCAGCAGGAACCCGCGGGACTGCGTCCCGCCCAGCCCGCCGTGGCTGCCGACGTGGTGCTCCAGCGGGGGTGCCTCGTCGGTGGCCGGGTCGTAGCGGCTGTTGAGCAGCACGTCGGGGCAGTTGGCGAACGCGTCGACCCGGCGCACCAGCTCGGCCGCGTGCGGGCCGTAGTCGCGCAGCGGGTCGTCCCCGAGCACCTCGCCGGTCGCGAGCCGGTGCACCCCGTCGCGGCCCAGCACCACCGGCCCGTACCCGGCGCTGCGCACCAGCACGAACCCGACACCGGGGTGGTCGACCAGCCCGGGCAGCAGGTCCGGGTGCTCGGCCTCGATCGTCTCCAGCTCCACGCGCCCCGGGTGGCCGGGGAAGGAGACCATCGCGACGTGCCCCGACGCCACGGCCACCACGCCGGGGGCGACGCGGGGCACGGCTCCGTCCCGGTGCGCCCCGGCCGCGACCGGCGCCCGCCCCTCGACGCGGGCGCGCAGCGCGCGGGCCACCAGGCCGCCCGTCGCCGCGCCCGTGGCCGCCTCGGCGAGCACGGCCCCGGCCTGCCAGCCCCGGTCGGACCGGCCCGTCCGGCTGGCCGCGGCGGCGTCGTCCGCCGCGACGGCGCCGTCCGCAGTGGCGCCGCGCCGGTCGGGTCCGCCGCAGAGCCGCCCGACCAGGGCCTCCACGGTCTCGCCGAACCGGTCGACGAACGCCGTGCCCTGGGTCTGCCCGTGGTCGGACAGCGCCACGACGAGGTAGCGCCGCGGCGCGAGGCAGGTGGCGCGGTGCAGCCGCCCGATCTGGCGGTCGATGTCGCGGAGCACGCGCAGGGCGTCCCAGCGCTCGATGCCGGAGAAGTGCGCCATCTCGTCGTAGCCGATGAAGTCGGCGTACACCGCGGCCCGCCCGGCGAGCATGTCCTCCAGCACGGCGGACACGACGACGTCGCGGGCGATGACGTTCGACCCGGCCCGCACGAAGCCGAAGCCGAGCCCCCGGGGCACCCGCGGCCGCACGTCCGCGCGCGCCTGGCGGGCGGAGTCGCGCAGCTCGCGGACGATCTCGCGGACGGCGCCGACCAGCGTGCGCAGCACGTGCACCGGGTTCGCGAAGTAGGCGAAGTAGCCGTAGCCGGTGGACCCGCCGCGCCCCCGGCGCCGCCCGCGCCCGGTGAGCAGCGGCACCGCGCTCGTCGTCAGGCTGACGAAGGGCGCGTCCCCGGTGAAGATCAGGCCGTGGGCCGCGCCGTCGACGGCGAGCAGGCCGCGGCCGTCGGAGTGGCGGCGCTCGATCTCCGCGGCGTCCTCGGGGTTGCCGCAGGACATCACGTGGTCGGTGTCCTTCTCGTACCAGCGGAAGCCGATGATGCCCTCGCTGCTGCCGTGCAGCGCGCCGCAGACGCCGGCGCCGGTCTGGGAGCTCCAGTCGGTGTGCCAGTGGGTGAGGCGGTGGCTGCCCTCGGCCAGCCAGCGCGCGAGGGACGGCATCTCGCCGGTGCGCAGGGCGCGTCGCAGCGTGTCGTGGCCCAGGCCGTCGACCTGCAGGAACAGCACTCCCGGCGGCCGGTCGTCGACGCCCTCGGTGGCCCCCGGGCGGTGCGCGGCGCGGCGGAAGAACAGCTCGTCGGTGTCGATCCCGAACAGCCACGAGACGACCGCCCCGACGACGGACATGACGACGGCGACGACCACGGCCGTCGGCAGGCCCACGATCGTCACGCCCGGGACCGCGAACGACACGCCCAGCAGCGCCGCACCGAGCACCAGGTAGGCCGCGGCGCCGAGGGTGAACAGCGCGAGCGGCAGCGCGACCCGCAGCAGCAGCGGCCACACCACCGCCGAGAGCACGCCCAGGGCGAGGGCGAGCACCGTGGGCTGCCACCAGCCGGCCATCGCGAAGCCGGTGAGCAGGCGGTCGAGCTGCACGAGCGCCCCGGTGGTGAGCAGCCAGACGGCGACGGCGCGCAGCACCGCGCGCCCCCCGCGGACGAGCGGGCCCGCGCCGGCGGGCTTCACGAGCGCCGCCGCAGGCGCTGCACCAGCGTACCGACCGCGGCCACGACGAGCACGAGCGCGGTGGCGACGAGCGTGGCGACGAGCGGGTCGTCGAACAGCCCGCCGGAGACGATCCCCAGCAGGGCGTAGGCGATCGCCCACAGCGTGCACGCCAGCAGGGCGGCCGGGACGAGCCGGCGCCAGGGGTGGTCCAGCGCGCCCGCGGCGAGCAGGACCGGGATCCGGCCGGCGGGGAGGAGCCGCCCGACCACGACCAGCAGCAGGCCCTGCCGGGCGAAGCGGTCGCGCACCGCGGCGAGGCGCTCGGGCGACTGACCGCGCGCCACCCAGCGCAGGGTGGTGGCGCTGCCCAGCTTGGCCGCGCCGAACGTCACGAGGTCGCCGAGCAGCGCGCCCAGCACGGACAGGACCAGCACCAGCGGCAGCGACAGGCCGCCGGTGACGGCGAGGGCCGCGGCGGCGCTGACGACCGCGCCGGTCGGCACGACCGGCACGACCGAACCGAGCAGCACGCCGCCGAACACGGCGGGGTAGCCGAGCGCGGCGGGGTCGGTCCAGGCGGTCCCGAGCGCGGCCACGGTCACAGCTCGACCTCCGCCCCGGGCTCGGTCAGGGCCACCCGGGCGGTCGGGCCGACGGCGGCGGCGAACTCCCGCGGCGGGGAGACGAGCCGGTCGCGCATCCGCGCCCCGGCCCGGCCGGGCGCGCGCACCAGGCCGGCCGGCGCCAGCGTGCCCCAGTGCACCGGCACCACCGTCCGCGGTCGGATCCGCTCGACGGCCCGCGCGGCGCGGGCCGGGTCGAGGTGTCCCGGCCCGAGCGAGGGCCCCCACCCCCACACCGGCAGCAGCGCGACGTCCGGGCGCGGCAGGGCGGCCATGCCGTCGAACAGGTCGGTGTCCCCGGCGACGTAGACCACGACCCCGCCGCCCTCCACGAGGTGGCCCATCGCCCGCGCCTGCGGGCCGCGCGTGGAGTGCGGCCCCCAGCGGTGGCCGCTGTGCTCGGCCTCCACGCCGGTGACGCGCAGGCCGTCGTGCACGAGCTCCTCCCCCGCGCCGAGCTCGTCGACGCGGGGGACGCCGCGGCGCCGCAGCCACGCGCCGGCGCCGCGCGGGGCGACCACCCGGGCGTCGCCGAGCATCCGCAGCGACGGCAGGTGGGTGTGGTCGGCGTGCAGGTGCGAGAGCAGGACGAGGTCCACCCGCCCCACGGGCGCGGCGGGCGGTGCGACCCGGCGCAGCGGCCCGACCCGCGGGGTGAGCAGGGGGTCGGTCAGCACGACCCGGCCCGCCAGCTCCATGCGCACCGTGGAGTGGCCGACGAACCGCAGGGCGAGGTCGGACACGGGACCAGTATCCCGCCCGCGATCGAGGACCTGCCGGGCCGCCGCCGGCGCCCCCGGATCGCAGCGGGGTGGCACCGCTGCGGTCCGGTGGCAGCGGTGCCACCCCGCTGCCACGGGGCGTCCGGGGCGGGGGGCCGGGGGTTCAGCCCGCGGAGCGCCAGTCGTCCGACGTCAGGTGGGAACCGGCCATCGGCCCCATCTGCAGCATCCCGCCGTCCACCGCCCAGGACGCGCCGGTGACGTAGGACGCCGCCGGGGAGGCCAGGAAGGCGACGACCGCCGCGACCTCGCGGGCGTCGCCGGGCCGGCCGAGCGGCACGCCGGGACGGCTCGTGCCGTGCGGGTCCTCGTCGGTCTGCCCGGTCATCGGGGTGGCGATCTCGCCGGGGGCGACGGCGTTGACGGTGATGCCGTGCTCGGCCAGCTCGATGGCCGCGGTGCGGGTGAGCAGCCCGAGCCCGCCCTTGGCCGCGCAGTACGGCGCCGCCCCGACGCGCGGCTGGTGCTCGTGCACGCTGGTGATGTTGACGATCCGGCCGCCGCGCCCGGAGGCCACCATGCGGCGGGCGGCGCGCTGCAGGCACAGGAACGCCCCGTCGAGGTCGGTGGCGATCACCTCGCGCCAGTCGTCGTAGGACAGCTCCAGCAGCGGCGTGGCGGTGCCGGTGCCCGAGCCGTTCACCAGGACGTCGACCCCGCCGAGGGCGTCGGCCAGCTCGTCGACGACGTCCGCGGCGGCGGGCAGGTCGGTGAGGTCGAGCCGGCGCACCTCGGCCTTGCGACCGAGGGAGCGCACCTCCTCGGCGGTGGCCTGCGCGCCCTGCTCGTCGGAGTGCCAGGTGATGCCGACGTCGCACCCGGCCGCGGCCAGCGCCACGGCGGTGGCGCGGCCGATGCCGGAGTCGGAGCCGGTGACGATCGCGGTGGCGGGGAAGCCGGGGGGAACGGTCATGGTCCCCGCGTACCCGCGGGTCGGCCGTTCAGGCGAACCGGACCGGCTGCCCCGTCGACTCCAGGACCGCGGTCCACAGGTCCCCGCCCGGGTCGACCTGGTTGCGGCGGCTGACGGCCGCGGCCATCGGGACGTGCACGAAACGGCGCCGGTAGCGGCCGACCACCATCTCCGTCCGCCCGCTCATCGCCGCGTGCACCGCGGCCTGGCTCAGGCGCACGCAGTACACCGAGTCGTAGGGGTTGGCCGGCACGCTGCGGATGGCGTAGCTGGGGTCGATGTAGCGGATGGAGGTCTCGATGCCGGCGTCTGCGAAGTGGTCGCCGATGCGCCGCCGCAGGTAGGGGCCGATGTCCTGCAGCCGGGTGTTGCCGGACGCGTCGTGGCCGTCGGCGACACCCAGCAGGTCCTGCCCGGCGCCCTCGGCCGCGACGACGACGGCGTGCCCCCGCTCCTGCACGCGGCGGCGCAAGTGGGCGAGCAGCCCGCCCTCGCCGTCGAGGGTGAAGGGGACCTCCGGGATGAGGACGACGTCGGCGCCGCTGCGGGCGAGCGCGGCGTAGCAGGCGATGAAGCCCGAGTGCCGGCCCATGAGCTTGACCAGCCCGATGCCGTTGGCCGTGGAGGTGGCCTCCACGCGGGCGGCGCGGATGGCGTCGCTGGCGTGGGAGAACGCGGTCTGGAAGCCGAAGCTCTGGTCGATGTGGGGGATGTCGTTGTCGATCGTCTTGGGGATGCCGACGACGGCGATGAGCAGCCCCCGCTCGGCGACGGTCCGCGCGATCCGCATCGCCCCGCGCATCGAGCCGTCGCCGCCGACGACGAACAGGATGTTGACGTGCAACCGCTCCAGGCAGTCGACGATCTCGTCGGGGTCCTGCGGGCCGCGCGAGGTGCCCAGCACGGTGCCGCCGTCGGTGGCGATGTCGCGCACCGACTCGGGCGTCAGGTCGACGACGTCGTGGCCGTAGGAGGCGACGAAGCCCTGGTAGCCGTTGCGGATGCCGATCACCCGGCGCACGCGGTAGTGGTAGGTCAGCGTGCGCACGAGCCCGGCGATGACGTCGTTGAGCCCGGGGCACAGCCCCCCGCACGTGACGACGGCGGCCCGGGTCTTGGCCGGGTCGAAGAAGATCTTGCGCCGCGGGCCGCACGGCTCCATGGCGGGCAGGTCGGCCAGGGTGCCGGCGCGGGCGGTCACCCCGGCCAGCGTGTCGTCGAACAGGATGCGGTCGTCCTCGTCGACGTAGTGCTCGCCGGTGCTGCGGCGGTCCAGCAGGTGGCCCAGCGGCGAGTCGATGCGGGCGGGGCCGAGGGTCGTGATGGCGAGGTCGGGGGCGGGCTGGGCGACGGGGAGCGCGACGACGGTGGCGGGCTCGGGCTCTGCCGTGCTCAAACGGGGCTCCGGGTGGCTCGGGGGTTTCTTGACCGATGCAGTAGGACGGGTGCAGTGTGCCGGGCCGCGCCCGCTCAGCTCAAGCCCAGCACCCGCCGCACCGCGATCTCGATGACGACGCGCTCCGGGTTCTCCCGCGGCACGCGGTAGCGCTGCGCGTACCGGCGCTCGGCCTCGGCGACGGACCCCCGGTCCTCCCGGACCACGGCCGCGCCCTCCAGCGTCGACCAGCGACCGCCCTCGAACTGCGAGACGACGGCCGTGCCGCGGGCCGCCGCGTTGCGCGCCTTCACGCTCTCCCGCCGGCAGATCACCCGCGCGAGCCCGGCCTCGACGTCGAGCGTGACCCCGACGGGGACGACGTGCGGGCTGCCGTCGGCGCGCAGCGTCACGAGCGTGCAGATCCGCGGCTCGGTCCAGAACTCGAGGAACTCGGCGGAGACGCCGTCCAGGGTGCGCACGCTCCCACCCTAAGAGTTTGCTTGCGACAACTAATTGTGGTCACCTGAGGACGTGGCCCGCTCGACCTCCGTCATCGCCGTGCTCGCGTCCTGCGGGCTCGCCGTCTCGCTCACCCAGACGATCGTCGTCCCGCTGCTGCCGCAGTTCCCGCAGCTGCTGGACGCGTCGCCGACCACGGTGACCTGGCTGGTCACCGCGACGCTCGTGGCCGGCGCCGTCTGCGCACCCGTCCTGGGCCGCCTCGGCGACATGCACGGCAAGAAGCGGATGCTCCTCGTGGCGCTCGGGATGGTGACGGCCGGCTCGGCGCTCGGCGCGGTGGCCCCCGGCGTCGAACTGCTGCTCGCCGGGCGCGTGCTGCAGGGCGCCTCGCTGGGCGTGATCGCGCTCGGCATCTCCGTGCTGCGCGACGTCCTGCCCGCGGAGCGGATCGGCGGCGGGGTGGCCCTGATGAGCTCCTCGCTCGGCGTCGGCGGGGCGATCGGCCTGCCGCTGACGGGCGCGGTGGCCCAGGTGGCGAGCTGGCGGTGGCTCTTCGCGGGCGCCGCGGTGATCGGCCTCGTGCAGTTCCTGCTGGTGCACCGGCTGGTCCCCGAGTCGCCGTCGCGGGCCCCGGGCCGGTTCGACGTGGCCGGCGCCATCGGCCTGGGCGCGGCGCTCGTCTGCCTGCTGCTCGCGATCTCCAAGGGCAGCGAGTGGGGCTGGGGCTCCGCCACCGTGCTCGGGCTGCTCGCCGGTGCGGCCGTCCTGTTCGCGCTGTGGGGCCGCTTCGAGCTGCGGACGCCCGCACCGCTCGTCGACCTGCGGGTGACCGCCCGCCCGGCGGTGCTGTGGACGAACGTCGCCTCGGTGCTCATCGGCTTCTCGATGTTCGCGGGCTTCCTGGTGACCACCCAGATCCTGCAGGCCCCCGTGGCCACCGGGTACGGCTTCGGGCTGCCCCTGGTGCTCGCGGGCCTGGCCATGCTGCCGATCGGCGGCTCGATGGCCGTGTTCTCACCGATCTCGGCGCGGCTGTCGGCCCGCTTCGGCGCGCGCACCGCGCTGCTGGCCGGCACCGTCGTGCTCGCCGCGGGCAACCTGGCCGTCGCGACGCTGCCGAGCGCACTGGTGCTGGTGATGGCGGCCTCGGCGCTCACCGCGATCGGCGCGGCGCTGGCCTACTCCGCCCTGCCGCTGCTGATCATGGCCGCGGTGCCGCCGACGGACACCGCCGCCGCCAACAGCCTCAACACCCTCATGCGGATGCTCGGCACGTCCTCGTGCAGCGCGGTCGTCGCCGCGGTGGCCAGCGGGCTCACCGCACCGGTCGGCGGGGTGGCGCTGCCGACCGCGACGGCCTACACCGTCGTGTTCCTGGCCGCGGCCGGCGCGGCCGCCGTGGCCGCGGTGATCGCGGCGCGCACGCCGCACCCCGCTCCGGTCACGCCCGCCCTCGTGCCGGCCTGACGGCCCCGTGCGCGGATGTGGCGGCCCGGGCCGCCACATCCGCGCACGGGGGGCTACAGCAGCAGGCAGCTGCTCGTGGCGTGCGCGACGAGCCGGCCCGCGCTGTCGGTGAGCCGGGCCTCGGCCAGCGCGGTGCGGCGGCCGCGGTGCACGACCAGGCCCTCGCAGCGCACCGGCCCGGAGTCGGCCGAGAGGCCCCGCAGCAGCTTCATCGACAGGTCGAGCGTGGTGTAGCCCGACCCGGCCGGCAGCGTCGAGTGCACCGCGCAGCCGCAGGCCGAGTCGAGCAGCGTGGCGAACACCCCGCCGTGCACCGAGCCGATCGGGTTGTAGTGGTACTCCGCGGGCTCCAGCCCGAACACCACCCGCCCGGACTCCACCTCCAGCACGGTCATGCCGAGCGTGCCCGCGATGGGCGGGGGCGGCACCTCACCGGCCACCATCCGCCGCAGGAACGTGAGCCCGTCGGACTCCAGCGCGGCGGCGGCGGTCAGCCGGGGGTCGGCCCAGTCGTGGGTGCGCTCGCGCGCGGCGGCGTCGAGCGCGGCGGTGTCAAGCGCGGCGGCGGCGAGCGGGGTGGCGGGCGACTCGGTCATGCGGGGACCTCCAGGGGGAAGGGACGGGGACGGACGCCGACCACGGCGCCGCAGAGCGCGGTGGCGGCGCCACCGAGGGCCATGAGGGCCCAGGCCACGGGGAAGGAGGCGGCGGCCGAGTCCGTGGCGGCGAGCCCGGACAGCAGCAGGGAGACGCCGAGCACGGCCCCGATCTGCCGGGCGCAGGTGCCGACGGCGGACCCGACGCCGAACCGTGCGGGAGGCAGCTCGGAGACCGCGGCGGCCCCGAGCCCGGCGTAGACCGCCCCGACCCCGGCCCCGGTGAGCAGGGTCGCGGGGAGGAACGTCGTGATCCAGGCGGGTTCGGTGGTGATCCGGGCGGCGAACAGCACGCACCCGGCCGTGAACAGCAGGGCGCCGACCACGATCGCCGCGCGGGCGCCGGACCGGTCGGCCAGGCGGCCGGCCAACGGCGACGCCAGCGCGGCCGTGACGGGCCCGGGCGTGACGGCCAGCCCCGCGGCGAGCACGGAGTAGCCCCACACGCCGGTGAGGAAGAGGATGGTCGCGAGGAGCAGCGCGTAGAAGGCGGCCGAGAACGCGAGGTAGCCGGCGACGGAGCCGCTGAAGGACCGCAGCCGGAACAGCGCCGGCTCGACCAGCGGGCGCGCGACGCGGCCGTTGCGCACGACGAACCCGGCGAGCAGCACGGCGGCGGCGGCGGAGGGCGCGGCGGCGTCGGCCCAGTCCCCGTCCTCGCCCGCGACGATGCCCAGCGCCAGCAGCGCGACCCCGGCCCCGAGCAGCAGGGCGCCGAGCAGGTCGGGCATCCGGGCCTCGCGGTCGCGGGACTCGGTGAGCACGAACCGGCCGGCCACGAGGGCGACGAGCACGACGGGCACGTTGACGAGGAACACCGCGCGCCAGCCGAACGCGTCGACGAGCAGGCCGCCCAGGGCCGGCCCGGCGGCCGCGGCCAGCCCGCCGGTCGCGCCCCACAGGCCGACGGCCGCCCCGCGCCGCTCGGCGGGGAAGGCGCCCAGCAGCAGCGCCAGCGACGACGGCGCGAGCAGCGCGGCGGCGACCGCCTGCACGGCGCGCGCGGCCACGAGCACGCCGACGTCGGGGGCGAACGCGCAGGCCGCGGAGGAGAGCCCGAACAGCCCCAGGCCCAGCCCGAACGCCAGCCGCCTGCCGCGCGCGTCCGCCCACCGCCCGGCCGGGATGAGCAGGGCGGCGAACACGACGTTGTAGGCGGTCACGACCCAGGCCAACCCGGCCGGCGAGACGCCCGGGAAGTCGGCCGTGATCGCGGGGAAGGCGATGTTGACGATCGTGACGTCGAGGAAGACCAGGACGACGGCGAGCGAGGTGACGGCGAGCACGAGCCGCTGGGTTCTCACAAGCAACGCAGCGTAGGGTGCTGCGTTGCCGAGGGCAACCCACGTGGCTACGGTGGGAGCCGTGGACGCCAGGGAGCTCGACAGCACGCGCTGCTCGGTGGCGCGCACGGCCGCACTGGTCGGGGACGCGTGGACGGTGCTCGTCCTGCGCGACCTGTTCAACGGCATCCGCCGCTTCGACGACCTCGCCCAGCACCTGGGCATCGCCCGCAACGTGCTGGTCCGCCGCCTCGGTGCGCTGGTCGACGCCGGCCTGGTCGCCCGCGTGCCCTACCGCGAGCCGGGCCGGCGCGAGCGCCACGAGTACCGGCTCACGCCCGACGGCCGCGACCTGCGCCCCGTCATCCTCGCGATGCTGGAGTACGGCGACCGGCACCTCGCCGGCGCGGACGGTCCGCCGGTGCGGGTCGAGCACGTCGGCTGCGACGCCGCGGTGCACGTCGAGGTCCGCTGCACCGAGGGGCACCTGGTCGACAGCGGGACGCGGCTGCGCAGCGTGCCGGGCCCCGGCGCCCGCCGCGTGGGCTGACCTCCGGCGGGTACCCCCCGCGCATGGGTGACTACGAACGCTCCACCACCGTCGCGGCTCCCCCCGGCGTGCTGTTCGACTACCTCTCCGACGTCGGCAACCTGCCGCACTACTTCGCCGCGATGAAGACGGCGGAACCCGGCGAGGGCAACGAGGTGCACACCGTCGCCGAGGTCGACGGCCACCGCGTCGAGGGCGACGCCTGGTTCACCGCCGAGGACGGCAGCCGCTCCATGCGGTGGGGGTCGGAGGGCGAGAACGACTACGCGGGCGAGCTGTCGGTCGCCGGCGACGGCGACGGGTCGCGCGTCACCGTCAAGCTGCACTCCAGCCACGGCGAGCCCGAGAAGATCGAGAGCGGGCTGGAGGAGACGCTGGCGGCGATCAAGCGCAACGTCGAGGGGAACGCCGACCCGGCCGCGCCCTGACCCGGACCGCGTTCAGGTGCGGGGGTCCCGCCGGATCGGGTGGTCCGGCGGCACCTCCACCAGCACGATCCGCACGCCGTCCGGGTCGCTGATCCACATCTCGCGCAGCCCCCACGGCTCCAGCCGCGGCTCGCGCACGACGTGCGCGGCCAGCTCGGCGTGGGCGGCGGCGACGTCGCGCACCTGCAGCCACAGCGCGACGCCGGCGCCCGGGCCCTCCTCGGAGGAGCCCGCGACCTCGATGTAGCCGCCCCCGGCGAAGAAGACGGTGCCGCCCGGGAACTCGCGGTGCACCGCCAGGCCCAGGACGTCGCGGTAGAACGCCGTGGTGGCGGCGCGGTCGCGGGGCCGCAGCAGGATCCGCGAGGCGAGGACGTCCATCACGTCAGGTGGTCGAGCAGCAGCGCGCCGAGCTCGTCGGGCGCCTCCTCCGGGATCCAGTGGCTCACCCCGCGCAGCTCGGCGTAGCGGTACGGCCCGGTGACGTACCGGTGGGCGGTCTCGGTGGCCTGCCGCGTGATGGCGACGTCGCCGTCGCTCCAGACGAACAGCGTCGGCACGGTGACCGGAGGGTCCTGCGCCGGGGGCTGGACGGCCAGGGCGCGGTACCAGGAGATCGCGCCACGCAGCGCGTCCGGGTCGGCGAGGGCGCGCGCGTCGCGCTCGGCCCGCTCGTGGCTCTGCCCGCTCAGGCGCAGCAGGGCGGCGAAGCGCTTCGGGTCGGCCAGCAGCCGCTCGGGCAGCCGCGGCAGCTGCAGCGCGGCGATGTACCAGGACGCGAGGGCCTGCCGGCTGGTCAGCACCGCGCGCAGGTAGGCGGGGACGGGCGGCACGGACACCGCGGTGAGGGTGCGGACGCGCTCGGGGTGCCGGGCGGCCAGGCGCCACGCCACGGCAGCGCCCCAGTCGTGCCCGACGACGTGCGCGCGGCCGCCGCAGCGCTCGTCGATCACGGCGGCGGCGTCGGACACCGCCCGGGACAGCGTGTAGGCCGCGCGCCCGCGGGGCCGCGCGCCGGGCGAGTAGCCCCGCTGGTCGGGGGCCACGGTGCGGTACCCGGCCCCGGTGAGCGCGGGCACCACGGCGTCCCAGCAGTACGCGCCCTGCGGGAAGCCGTGGAGCAGGACGACGGGCGACCCGTCGACGGGCCCGTCCTCGTGGACGTCGAGCCGCCCGGCGTCGGTCTTCACTGCCTCGGTGCGCACGGTCACGCCGACCATCATGGCGGGCGACGGATACGGTCACCCGGTGAGCACCAGTCAGCGCCGCGAGGGCGCTTCCGGCACCGGCCTGGCCACGACCACCGCCGACGGCACGGTCCTGGACACCTGGTACCCCGCCCCCGCGCTCGGCCCGGACGCACCGGACACCGCGGCCGACCTGGAGCCGCTCGCCGGCCGGGACGACGCCCGGGAGACCACGACGACCGTCGTCCGGACCGCGATCGGCTCGCTGGCCGACCCGCCGGCCGACGCCCACGACGCGTACCTGCGGCTGCACCTGCTCTCCCACCGCCTCGTCGCCCCGCACGAGGCGAACCTCGACGGCGTGTTCGGCCTGCTCGCCAACGTCGTCTGGACCAACCACGGCCCCTGCGCGGTGCCCGGCTTCGAGCGGACCCGCGCCCGGCTCCGGGCGCGCGGGCCCGTCACCGTGTACGGCGTGGACAAGTTCCCGCGGATGGTCGACTACGCGCTGCCCTCCGGCGTCCGCATCGCCGACGCCGACCGGGTCCGGCTCGGCGCGCACCTGGCCGAGGGCACCACGGTGATGCACGAGGGCTTCGTGAACTTCAACGCCGGCACGCTGGGCTCGTCGATGGTCGAGGGGCGGATCAGCGCGGGCGTCGTCGTCGGCGACGGCTCGGACGTCGGCGGCGGGGCCTCGATCATGGGCACGCTGTCGGGCGGGGGCAAGGAGATCGTCTCGGTCGGCCGGCGCTGCCTCATCGGGGCCAACGCGGGGATCGGGATCTCGCTCGGCGACGACTGCGTGGTGGAGGCCGGGCTCTACGTCACCGCGGGCACGAAGGTGACGCTGCCCGACGGTGCGGTGGTCGCCGCCCGCTCGCTGTCGGGCCGCGACGGGCTGCTGCTGCGCCGCAACTCCGTCACCGGCGCGGTGGAGGCGCTCTCGCGCACCGGTGGCGGCGTGGAGCTCAACGCGGCGCTGCACGCCAACTAGCGCGTCGCCCGCACCGCGGCTGTTCGAGCGTCCGCACGGCGCCGCGCACCGACTACGATCGCCACCCGTGCCCACCGCCGCCCCCCGCCGCCACCGGGTGATCTCCGCCGAGGCGCTCGGCCTGCCGGAGCCGTTCCGCGCGGCGCCGGACGACGCGCCCCCGCACCACGTCCGCGCCGCGCTCGACCTGCGGCTGCGGGCGCTGCTGCACCACGACCCGGGCACGCGCACCGGCGAGGACGTCGAGGACCTGCACCAGATGCGGGTGTCGGTGCGGCGGATGCGGGCCGCGCTCAAGGCCGCCCGCCCCCTCCTGGACGCCGAGTGGGCCGACGGGCTCCGCGAGGAGCTGGGCTGGCTGGGCCGCGCGCTGGGCCCCGTGCGCGACCTCGACGTCCTGCTGCTGCGGCTGCGGACCGAGGTCGCCGCCCTGCCGGCGGACGAGCAGGAGGCCGGCGCCGTGCTCGTCGCGGCGCTGGAGGCCGAGCGGGAGGGGGCGCGGGCCGACATGCTCAACGCGCTGGACGCGCCCCGGTACCCGGCGCTGCTGGAGCGCCTCGCCGACGCCGTCCGCCTGCCGCTGCCCGCCCCGGCGTCCGCGCAGGCCGGGCCGCAGCTCGTCGACCTGGTGCGGGCGGAGGTCCGCACGCTGCACCGCGCCGTCGACCGGGCCGGCCCGACCCCGCCGGACGCGGTGCTCCACGAGCTGCGCATCCGCGGCAAGCGCGTGCGCTACACCGGTGAGCTGGTGGAGCCCGGGCTGCGCGGCACGAAGGCGGGCAGGGCGGTCAAGCGGCTGCTGGCGGCGACGGCGCAGCTGCAGGAGGTGCTGGGCGACCACCAGGACGCGTGCGTGGCCGAGCAGCGCGTCCGCGAGCTGCTCGACGGCCTGGCCGACCTGGCGGGGGGCGTGTACGACGACGCGCACGTCGTGTTCGTCGCGGGGCGGCTCGTGGAGCGCGAGCGGCAGCGCGCCGAGGCCCAGCGCGCGCTGTGGTGGGCGGCGTGGGAGCGGGTCGCGGCCGTCGTCGTCTGAGCGTCAGCGCGCCGGGCGGTCGCCGATCCGCAGGATCGCGAAGCCCTGCAGCGCCCCGGCGCCGAGCAGCACGGCGAGGGCAGCGGGGTAGCCACCGGTGACGTCGATGAGCACGCCCATCAGCAGCGGGACGAGCCCGGCCGCGGTGTAGCCGACGCCCAGCGCGAGCCCGCTCGTGGCCGCGCTGGCCGCCGGGTCCGGGGTGCGCCACGCGATCACCGCGAGCCCGAGCGGGAACCCGGCGCCGACCCCGATGCCGATCAGCACCGCCCACACCCACGGGCCGAGCAGCGGCGGCTCCGGGGCGACCATCGCGCCGAGCGTGCCGGCGAGCCCGCAGCCCAGCGTCAGCCCGGACCAGAACCTCCAGCGCCGCCGGCGCTCGGCCAGCGCGGGGACGAGCAGCGCCGCCGGGATCTGCGTGACGCTCCAGACGGCGAGCAGCAGCCCGGCGCTCGCCGGCGCCCAGCCCTGGCCCTCGTAGTAGGGCGCGAGCCAGGTGAGCCAGCCGTAGAAGACCACCGACGTGCCGGCCTGGTAGCAGCAGGCGAGCCGGGCGAAGGGGTCGCGCCAGGGCAGGGCGGACGGGCCGGGCGCGGCCGCGGGCACCCGGCGCGCGATCGGCGTCCACAGCGCGACGGCGAGCACCGCGGGCACCGCCCAGACGGCCAGCGAGAGCGACCAGCCGCCGAGCGCGACGGCGAGCGGCACGGCGACCGCGCTCGACACGGTCGCGCCGACCATCATCGACACCACGTAGCCGCCCGTGGCCGCGCCGGCGCGGTCGGCGAGGTGCTCCTTGACCACGCCCGTCAGCAGCACCCCGGCCAGGCCGATGCCGAACCCGGTGAGCACGCTGCCGCCGATCAGGGCGGCGAGGACGGGCGCTCCGCGCACCAGGCTGCCCAGCGCGACGAGCCCGACCGCGCCACCCAGCGCCGTCTCGCGGCCGAACCGCGCCCCGACCGCGGGCCCGGCGAACGACCCGGCGGCCATCATGAGCACGGCCCCGGCCTGGACGAGCCCGGCGACGCCCGCGGAGGTGCCCAGCTCCGCGCGCACCGTCTCCAGCAGCGGCGGGTAACCGGCCAGCGCGGCCCGCAGGTTCGCGGCCAGCGCGAGCAGGCCGAGGAGGACGACACCGGGCCGCGCCGCCCGGCCCGTCCGGGCCGGGCCCCGCTCGGGGGCCGTCACGGCGTGAGGCGCTGCACCGCGGCGTCGATGCGCTCGTCGGTGGCGGTGACGGCGACGCGCACGTGCTGCGCCCCCGCCGGACCGTAGAACTCCCCGGGGGCCACGAGCACACCGCGGTCCGCGAACTCGCGCACGGTGGTCCGGGACGGCCGCCCCGCGGTGGCCCACAGGTAGAGGCCGGCCTCGGAGTGGTCGACGCGCAGCCCCGCGGCCTCCAGGGCGGTGCGCAGGCGGGCGCGGCGCGCGGCGTACACCGCGGCCTGCGCGGCCACGTGCGCGTCGTCGCCGGCCGCGGCCTCCATCGCGGCCTGCACGGGTCGGGGGACGATCATGCCCGCGTGCTTGCGCACCTCCAGCAGCCGCGCGACGAGGGCGGGGTCGCCGGTGACGAAGCCCGCGCGGTAGCCGGCGAGCCCGGAGGACTTGGACATCGAGTGCACGGCCAGCAGCCCGTCGGGCGCACCGCCGCTGACGTCGGGGTGGAGCACCGACGAGGCGCCGTCGGACAGGGACAGGTAGCACTCGTCGGAGGCGACGACGGCGCCGCGCTCGCGCGCCCAGTCGACGACCTTGCGCAGGTGCTCGGGCGGCAGGACCCGCCCGGTCGGGTTGGACGGCGAGTTCACCCAGACCAGACCGGGCCGCTGCGGGCCGAGCGCGGTGAGCCCGTCGGTGCGCACGGCGGTGGCCCCGGCGAGCAGCGCGCCCACCTCGTAGGTGGGGTAGGCCAGCTCGGGGATGACGACGAGGTCGTCGCGTCCCAGCCCGAGCAGCGTCGGCAGCCAGGCGACCAGCTCCTTGGAGCCGATCGTGGGCAGGACGGCCGCGGGGTCGACGGTGACGCCGAAGCGGCGGTGCAGCGAGCCGGCGATCGCCTCGCGCAGCGACGCGGGGCCGTGGGTGGTGGGGTAGCCGGGGTGGTCGGCCGCCGGCCCGGCCAGCGCGGCGCGGACGGCCGGGGCGATCGGGTCGACGGGGGTGCCGACCGACAGGTCGACGAGACCGCCGGGATGGCGCTCGGCAAGCGCGCGGTCCTCGGCGAGGGAGTCCCAGGGGAAGTCGGGGAGGGCGATCACTCCGACTCCTCGCCGGCGTTCGTCGGCGTCGTGGTCACGATGCTGCGCCGGACGGTGACCCCGCGAGCGAGGTCACTCGTCGTGCTGCTGCGGGGGCAGGCTGGCGGCCGGCTCGACGTCGCGGTCGACCTTGCCGACCTTCGACGCGCCGCCCGGGCTGCCCAGGTCGTCGAACCAGTCGACGTTGGCCTTGGTGTAGGCCGCCCACTGCTCCGGCACGTCGTCCTCGTAGTAGATGGCCTCCACCGGGCAGACCGGCTCGCACGCACCGCAGTCGACGCACTCGTCGGGGTGGATGTACATCATCCGCCCGCCCTCGTAGATGCAGTCCACCGGGCACTCTTCGATGCACGCCTTGTCGAGCAGGTCGACGCAGGGCTCGGCGATCACGTAGGTCACTTCGGTGGTCCTCCTCGCGGGCCGTTCGGGGCAGGTCACAGTATGTCCCGGCAGGTGGTCCGGCACGCGCCGGGGGCGGTGTGACAATCGTCGGGTGGACCAGCTCCCCGACCTGCACGGCCGGCGCGCCGCGGTGCGCTACCGCGCCGGTGAGCGGGACGGCCGGCCGCTCCACACCGACGCCGTCGGCGACGTCGCGGTGCACGACGACACGCTGGTGGTGACCACCCGGCGGGGGCCCGTGGTGATCGCCCGGGCGGACGTCGTGGCGGCGCGGGCCGTGCCGCCCGCGGTGCCGCGGCGGGCGTCGTGGGCGGCGGTGGCCCGCCTCGAGGAGCTGTGCGCCGACGCCTGGCCCGCGGCGGCCGAGGAGCGCCTGGGGGCCTGGCGCCTGCGGGCCGCGGGCGGCTACACCGGCCGGGCGAACTCGGCGCTCGCGCTGGGCGACCCCGGGCGGCCGGTGCCCGCCGCCCTCGACGCCGTGCGGGCGTTCGCGCAGCGGCACGGCGTCCCGCCGGTGGTGGCGGCGCCGGTCGGGTCGCCGTGGGACCGCGCCGTCGCCGGCGCCGGCTGGACGCTGGACACCGGGCACGCGGCGGGTGCGGAGGTGGCGGTGCTGGTGGCCGACCTGCGGACGATCACCGCCGACTCCCCCGCGGGGGACGGCCCGGAGGTGGCGGTCGAGCTGCCCGAGCGGCCGTCGGAGGACTGGTGGGCGCTCGGCCTGCGGGGCGGGCGGCCCTCACCCGCGCAGCGGGGCGTCCTCGACCCGGGCGGGCACCCGCCCGCGGTCTTCGCGCTGGCCCGGGCGGCCGACGGCACCCCGGTGGGGCAGGTGCGCGGCGCGGTGGTGGCCGACCACCTGCACCTGTCGTGGCTGCTGGTCGTGCCCGAGCACCGCCGCCGCGGGCTGGCGTCGACCCTCACCGCGGCCGCCGCCGCGTGGGGCCGGGAGCGCGGCGCCCGCTTCGGCGTGCTGCAGGTGGCGCTGCACAACGGGGGCGCCCGCGCCCTGTACGCCCGCACCGGGTGGACCGAGCACCACCGCTACCGCTACCTCGTCCCCCGCCCGGCCCCGTAGCAGCGCCCTCGCGACCGGTCAGGCCGTCAGCCGCTGCTCCGCCTCGGCCGCGGCGCGCTTGAGCCCGCTCCACTCCCCGAGGTACTTCCCCACCGCCCCCACGACGGGCAGCTGACCCAGCCCGGTGTGGAACCAGTTGCCGCGCGGGCGCTTGTCCAGCTCGTCCTCCACCGCGAACAGGGTGCGTCCGAGGCGCCACACCGCCGCCGCCACGCGCTGCACGGTCGGCCGCTCGCTCTTCCGCGCGAGGTCGCCGGTGAGCTCGATCGCGCGGGTGTCCGCCTCGGCGTCGGCGGCCGCGTCGGGCTTCGCGACGGTGAGGTCGCGGCGGAACATCACCGCGCCGAGCAGCGCGACCAGCTCGTCCTCGTCGTGCACGCCGTACTCCCCGGCGATGGCGACGAGCAGCAGGCCCTGCGCGGCGGCGCCGATCGTCTTCGACACGGGGAGCCGGTTGGCGAGCGCTCCCCCGATGCCCGGGACGGCCGCGACCAGCGTGGTGAACCGGCCGACGCGGCCCACCCACCAGCGCGTCCGCTCCGGCGGGGTCATCGCGGCCCACGCCGCCGTGCCGGGCACCTGGAGGGCGGACAGCCCGTCGAGCACCCGGGCGCGCAGGTCGCGCTCGCCGGGGGCGACGGGCGCCGCGCCGTCGGCGGCCCGCGTGCGGAGCCCGAAGGGGTCGGTGTCGCGCAGCCCGTCCAGCACCGGGCGCGTGGCCCGCACGAACGGGCGCAGGATGCGCACCACCGCCTGGTCGGAGATCGCCTCAGCCACTACCGGACTCCTCGTCCTGCACCTGCCGCAGCGCCCACAGCCCGGTGGCGACGCCACCGAGCAGCAGCGCGCCCGACTGCCACCACAACGGCACCATCACATCACCTCCGGGCGCGACGACGGCGAGGACCGCCACCACCAGGAACCACGCGACCAGCGGCAGCCCCGCGACGCCCGGACGCCGGTCGAGCTCGCCGGCCCGCAGCACCAGCCACGGCAGGACCAGCACGGTGAACAGCACGCCCATGGGCACCGGCACGCCCGCGACGAAGATCGGGGTGAAGCCGACGCCGAACGCGCCGAGCAGCGCCCCGTCCAGCGTGAGCAGCGCCAGCCCGAGCGGGGTCAGCACGCCGCTCCCCCGCCGCTCGACCTCCTCGGGCGCCGCGGTCCAGGGCGGTCCGGCGCTCACGGCAGCCCCGCGAACAGGTCGTCACCCGCCGGACCGCGGGTGAACTCCTCCACGTCGAGGAACGGCTGGGCGACCCCGTTGCTCATCGCGAAGGCGAGGGCCCCGTCCCGCTCCCACACCGAGATCTGCGTGGCGTGCGCCCGCATCGCGGCGATCCGTGCGGCGCGGGCGCCGGACACGTCCAGCCGCACCGTGACGGCGTCGGCGGGCACGCTGGGCAGCTCGTCCGGCCCGGGGAGCCGGAAGGGCAGGCCCGGGACGCGCGCCAGCCCGGCCAGCCCGGCGTCCAGGGTGGGGCGGGCGATCGCCGTGCAGTACAGCCGCGCCGGCACGCGCTCGACCGCCGCGACCGTGATGTCGTGGGCGCGGACGTGGTCGGGGTGGCCGTACCCGCCGTCGGGTCCGTAGGTCACCACCACCTGGGGCGCCACCTCCTCCAGCACCGCGACGAGGGCGTCGACCTCCGCGTCGAACGCCTCCGGCGCCGCGAACGCCCGCGGGTGCAGCGCCTCGGGCAGCGCCGCGCGGACGCCGTGCCCGGCCAGGGCCATGCCCGAGTCGCGCCAGCGCCCCGGCCCGCCGAGGTAGCGGTGGTCGGTGACCCCCAGCGCGGCGCAGGCCGCGGCCAGCTCGCCGGTGCGGTACCCGCCGAGCTGGTCGGCGTGGTCCGGGCCGAGCTGCGCGAGCTCCGGCGGGATCACCTCGCCCTGCTCGCCGAGCGTGCACGTCACCACGGTGACCGACGTGTCCGGCTCGGCCGCGTACCGGGCGATGGTGCCGCCCGTCGTCAGCGTCTCGTCGTCGGGGTGGGCGTGCACGAGCAGCAGCCTGCGACGTGTAGCCACGACGCGACAGTAACCCGTCGCGCCCCCGCCCTCTCGGCGACGTCCGCACCGTGCGGGGTGCTGACCGGGACCGCGCCCCGACCCGGGCGGCGCCGGACCACTGCCGACCGGCATGCTCGGCGCGTGGCCCCCACCGTCCGCCCCGCCCTGCCGTCCGACGCCGACCGCCTGGCGGCCATCGACCGGGCGACGTGGACCCGCGGCGGGAGCCCCGCGCCGCTGCCGCCGGCGGACCGGCCCTTCTTCGACGACCGGACCCGCCCCGAGGACGTGCTGGTCGCGGAGAGCGACGGCGCGGTGGTCGGCTACGCGCAGCTGGGCGACTCGCTGCCCGTCCCGGCGCACCGGCACGTCCTGGAGCTCCGCGGGCTGGCCGTCCACCCCGACGCGGCCCGCCGGGGCGCCGGTCGCGCGCTCGTGGACGCCGCGGTGGCCGAGGCCGCGCGGCGCGGGCACAGCCGGATGACCCTGCGGGTGCTCGGACCCAACACCGCGGCGCGCCGGCTCTACGAGGCGGCCGGCTTCGTGGTGGAGGGGGTGCTGCGCGGCGAGTTCGTCGTGGACGGCCGGCCCGTCGACGACGTGCTCATGGCCCGCCGGCTGCCCTGAGGGACCGCCGGCGGGCCGAGCCGTGGATCAGTACTCGCCCGGCCGCGGTCCGCCCGTCTCGCGCGCCAGCGGCAGCTCGCCGTGGATCACGTCGACCGCGTCCGCGAAGTGGCACGCCGAGCGGTGGCCCTGACCGCGGTCGATCAGCGCCGGGTACTCCTCGGCGCACACGTCCTGGGCCTTCCAGCACCGCGTCCGGAAGTGGCACCCCGAGGGCGGGTTGACCGGCGACGGCAGGTCGCCCGACAGCATGATCCGCTTCTTCTGCCCGCGCAGGGCGGGGTCGTGCGAGGGCACGGAGGAGAGCAGCGCCTGCGTGTACGGGTGCGCCGGGCGCTCGTAGACGTCGGCGTTGCTGCCGCTCTCGATGATGCGACCCAGGTACATGACGTTGACCCGGTCGCTGATGTGCCGGACCACCGACAGGTCGTGGGCGATGAAGAGGTACGACAGCCCGAACTCGTTCTGCAGGTCCTCCAGCAGGTTGATCACCTGCGCCTGCACGGAGACGTCGAGCGCCGACACCGGCTCGTCGCACACGATGATCTCCGGCTTGAGCGCGAGCGCGCGGGCGATGCCGATGCGCTGGCGCTGCCCGCCGGAGAACTGGTGCGGGTAGCGGTTGACGAAGTCCGGGTTGAGCCCGACGCGGTCCAGCAGGTCGCGGACCGCCTTCTGCCGCCCGGCCTTCGGCTCCACCTCGGGGTGGATCTCGTAGGGCTCGCCCACGATGTCGCCGACCGTCATGCGGGGGTTCAGCGACGTGTAGGGGTCCTGGAAGATGATCTGGATCTGCCGGCGCAGGGTCCGCAGCTCCTTGGACGACATCGCGAAGATGTCGCGGCCCTTGTAGAAGACCTGACCCTGCGTCGGCTTCTCCAGCGCCATGAGCACCTTCGTCACCGTGGACTTGCCGCAGCCCGACTCGCCGACCAGGCCGACGGTCTCGCGGGGGTGGAGCTCCAGGTCGACGCCGTCGACGGCGCGGACGTGGCCGACCACCCGCCTGCGCACGATGCCGCTGCGGATCGGGAAGTGCTTGACCAGCCCGGACACCCGCAGCAGCGGCTCCCCGGTGCGGTCGAGCGCGGGCTTGGCGAGGCTCGCCGGCTCAGCCACCGAGCACCTCCTCGGCGAAGTGGCAGGCGCTGCGCCGGCCGGGTACGACCTGGCGCAGTGCGGGGTCGTCGCGACGGCAGACGTCCTGGGCGCGCGGGCAGCGCGGGTGGAACGCGCAGCCGGGCGGGATGGCGGCCAGGCTCGGCGGGGACCCGACGATCGGCGACAGCCGGCCGCCCACCTGGTCCACGCGCGGGATGCTGTTCATCAGCCCGGCGGTGTACGGGTGCGCGGGGTTCGTGAACACCGCGTCGATCGCTCCGGTCTCCACGATGCGGCCCGCGTACATGACGGCGACGCGGTCGGCGGTCTCGGCCACCACGCCGAGGTCGTGGGTGATGAGCACGACGCCCATCTCGTTCTCGCGCTGCAGGTCCAGCAGCAGGTCGACGATCTGCGCCTGGACGGTCACGTCGAGGGCTGTCGTCGGCTCGTCCGCGATGATGACCTTCGGATCGAGCGCCAGGGCCATCGCGATCATGACGCGCTGGCGCATCCCGCCGGAGAACTGGTGCGGGAAGTCCTTGACGCGGTTGCGGGCCCCCGGGATGCGCACGCGGTCCATCAGCTCCGCGGCCTTGTCCAGCGCCTCCTTCTTGGAGGTGCCGCGGTGCACGCGGAACATCTCGGCGATCTGCGAGCCCACCGTGAACACGGGGTTCAGCGCCGAGAGCGCGTCCTGGAACACCATGGAGATCTGCGCTCCCCGCACGGCCCGCTGCTCGGCGGCCGGCAGGGTCAGCAGGTCGGTGCCGTTGAACCGGACCGCGCCCGAGGTGATCTTCGCGGGCGGGCTCTCCAGGATGCCCATGATCGCCTGCGCGCTCACGCTCTTGCCGGAGCCGGACTCGCCCAGGATCGCGAGCGTCTCGCCCCGGTCCAGGTGCCAGCTCACGTCGCGGACCGCGCGGACGGTGCCGTGGTCGGTGCGGAACTCGACGGACAGGCCGTCGACCTCCAGGAGGTGGTGGTCACCGGCGGCGCCGCCGTGGCGGGCGTCCGGCTCCGTCAGGGGAAGGTTCACGTCAACGCAGCTTCGGGTCGAGGGCGTCGCGCAGGGCGTCACCGACGGCGATGAACGCCAGCACGGTGATCACGAGGAACGCGCCCGGGAAGAGGAGCAGGTGCAGCGAGGACCGCAGCGACGCCTGCGCGGTGCCGATCATCAGCCCCCACGAGATGGCGGGCAGCCGCAGCCCGACGCCGAGGAAGGACAGCGTGGCCTCGGCGGAGATGACGGCACCGATGGTGATCGTCGCGTACACCATCACGGGCGCGAGCGAGTTGGGCAGGATGTGCCGCGTGATGATCCGCAGGTTGCTCGCGCCGAGGGCCCGCGCCGCCTGCACGTAGTCGGAGTCGCGGATGGACACCACGCTGGACCGCACCAGCCGCATCGGCGTCATCCAGGTGAGCAGCAGCAGCGCCAGCGCCACCTGCGGCACCCCGCGCTCGGAGAACTGGTACAGGATGATGATCGCGCCGAGGATGAAGGGCAGGCCGTAGAAGACGTCCGCCACCCGGGCGACGACGTTGTCCAGCCAGCCGCCGAAGAACCCCGCGATCGAGCCGAGCACGAGGGCGAGCAGCACGCCACCGCCCACGACGAGCAGGCCGACGCTGATCGAGGCGCGGGCGCCGTAGATGACGTTGGAGTAGTAGTCGCAGCCCTGCACGTCGTAGCCGAACCACGCGTCCGCGCTCGGGGCCTGCCGGCTGCGCTCGAGCAGGCACACGCGGGGATCGACGCGGGTGAACAGCTGCGGCACGATCGCCATGACGGTGAGCACGAGGATGACGGCGGAGCCGAGGAGGAACTGCGGCGAGCGGCGCAGCTGGCGCCACACGTCGCCCCACAGGCCGGTCTGGGCCACGGTGCCGCCCGCCGCCGCGGCGACGGCGGCGCCCGCCGGGGTGGTGGTGCCGGTGTCGGGCGCCGACGCGGCCACGCCGGCGCCGGGCTGCTCGTCCGTACGGGGACTAGTCATAGCGGATCCTGGGGTCCAGGGCGGCGTAGAGCACGTCCGCCACCAGGTTGAAGAAGATGTAGACGAACACGAGGAACGTCGTGATGCCGACGACGACCGTGCCCTCCTGGGAGCGCACCGCGTCGAAGACGGCGCGGCCGAGCCCGGGCAGGTTGAACACGCCCTCGGTGACGATCGCCCCGCCCATCAGCGTGCCGAAGTCGGCGCCGAGGAAGGTCACCACCGCGATGAGGCTGTTGCGCAGCGTGTGCTTGCCGATCACGAGCCGCTCCGGCAGGCCCTTGGCCCGGGCCGTGCGCACGTAGTCGTTGCGCAGGTTCTCGGCGAGGCTGGTGCGCAGCAGGCGGGCGACGTAGGCCATCGACGCCGAGGCCAGCACGAAGCCCGGCAGGATGTAGCTGTACCAGCCCTCGTTGGCCCCGCTGATCGGGAACAGCGACAGCCGCACCCCGAGGAAGTACTGCAGCGAGAAGCCGAGCACGAAGACCGGGATCGAGATCAGGAACGTCGTGCTGACCAGGACGAGGTTGTCCAGGTAGCCGCCCCGCCGGATGCCGGCGAGGACCCCGGCGATCAGGCCGATCACACCTTCGATCACGAGCGCGGTGATCGCGAGCCGGGTGGTGATCGGGAGGCGGTCGGAGATCGTCTCGCTGACCGGGCGCCCGCTGAAGTCGATGCCCAGGTCGCCCTGCAGCAGCCCGCCGACGTACTTGGCGTACTGCACGAAGACGTTGTCGTCGAGGTTGTAGCGGTCGCGCAGCTCGGCGACGACGCCGGGCGGCAGCGGACGGTCGCCGGCCAGGGCCCGGATGGGGTCCCCGGGCAGGGCGTAGACGAGGAAGAAGATGAAGAAGGAGGCGCCGATCAGCACCGGGATCGCCAGTAGCAGGCGGCGTGCGATGTAGCGGGACACGGGAGGGACCTCGGCAGGTGGTGGGCTGGCCGGAACGCCGCACGGGCGCGGTCCGGTGCGAACCGGACCGCGCCCTGCGACGTCGGGGGACGTTACTCGCTGATGACGGTGACGTCGGTCAGCACGATGTCCTGGAACTGGTCGAACTGCACGTTGTCGACCCGCTCCGAGTGACCGCCCTGGGAGAAGCTGAAGAACATCGGCGCGATCGGCATGTCCTCCAGCAGCACGTCGTCGGCCTGCTGGTAGAGCGCGATGGCCTCCTCGTTGGTCGCCGCGACGTTGCCCTCCGCGACGAGCCGGTCGAACTCGGGGTTCGAGTAGAACGCGGAGTTCGAGCCCGCCGGCGGGGTGGCCGCCGTGCTGAACAGCGGCTCGAGGAAGTTCTGCGGGCTCGGGTAGTCCATGCCCCAGCCGAGGCGGAACGGACCGGTGAAGCCCTTCTCGTCACCGAAGGGCAGGTACTGCGCGAGGTCGAAGTCGCTGCGCAGCGAGTAGGTGATGCCCAGGTTCTGCTGGAGCTGGTTGCCCACCGCCTGCACCCACTGGTCGTGGTTCGCGCCGGAGTTGAACCACAGCTCCACCGGCTGCGACACGTCGAAGCCGGACTCCGCCAGCAGCTGCTTGGCCCGCGCCGGGTCGTACTTGCAGTACTGGCAGGCGTCGGGGCGGTGGCCGTCGATCACCGGCGGGATGACGTCGTACGCCGGGGCGCGGGCGCCCTGGAAGATCGCCGTGGTGATGGCCTCGCGGTCGATGGCCATCGAGAACGCCTGGCGGACGCGCTTGTCGGCGAACCGCGGGTCGTACGTCGGGAAGCCGAGGTAGTTGAACGACGCGGCCTCGCGCTCGAAGTAGCGGTCGCCCAGCTCCTGCTGCGCCGTGCCGATCAGCTCGGCCGGGATGGTGTAGCGCAGCACGTCCAGGTTGCCGGCGATGAGCTCGTTGTACGCCGTCTGGATGTCGGCGATCACGCGGAACTCGATGCCGCCCGCGGCGGCCGGCTCACCGGCGTACTCCTCGTACCGGGACACCGTGATGCCCTGGCCCTGCTGGAGCTCGGTGTCGGCCTTGAACGGGCCGTTGCCGATCGGCTTGCGGCCGAACGCCTCCGGGTCGGCGTAGAACGCCTCGGGGAGCGGGGCGAAGACCTGGTAGCCGACCGTCAGCGGGAACTGGGAGAACGGCGTGGCCAGCTGAACGGTGAAGGACGTCTCGTCGACGACCTTCAGGCCCGACAGCTCCTCGACCGGGTTCTCGCCGTCGTAGCCGGCGATGTTGGAGAAGAAGTAGTTGCCGCCCTGCGCGTTGGCCGTGTTGGCCGTGTAGTTCCAGGCCTTGACGAAGGACTCGGCGGTGACGGGCGTGCCGTCGTGGAAGGTCCAGCCCGGCTTGAGGGTGACCGTCCAGTTGGTCTGGTCGGTCGACTCGATCGACTCCGCGACCCCGGTGTACTCCACCTCGCTGGTCTCGACGTTGTAGTTGACCAGGGGGGTGAAGAGCGCCTGGAGGACCTGGTTGCCCTCGCTCTCCGTGGTGTTGCCGGGGACGAGGGGGTTCTCCGGGTCGTTGATGTAGACGGAGAAGGTGCCGCCCCCGGGCGCCGCCCCCCCGCCCTCCTCCGGAGCGCTGCCGCCGCCTCCGCAGGCCGCGAGCATCAGCGTCGCCGCCGCGCCGAGCGCGACGATCGAGGCAATCCTCGATCTCCTCATGGTGTTTCCTGACCTCTCTCTGCTGGACCGCCCGGTCGGGCGCGACCGACTCGCGTGAGTTGCACGCCCATGTCCTGGGACGGCTCACCGGACCCACGGCACGCTATGAAGCGGCTCCGTGCCCGTCACCGGGCCCGAGGTCATCGTGACCAAAGGGTGACCGGAGCGGAACATTGGCGCCGACAGGAACCTACCTGCGGGTAATGACACGCGATCGGCGCGAGTGTGCCACCCGTCATGAGCGCTGTCACGGGGGGTCTCGGAGTCGGTCCTGTGACGTGGTGCACGCCCCGGGAGCGGTCTGATCGACACCGCGCGCTCCCCCGATCGCGCGCACGCGGAGGCGCCACGACGCTGAGCACACCGTCCGCGGCGGGCTCGTCGCGGAGTCGTCGCGGGGCCGGGTGGGCCGCCCCTCCCGGCCCCGGGCGCGCGGTCCTAGCGCTCCGGCTGGCGCCAGCGGGCGGCGTCGGCCAGCGGCCCCGTGGTGAGCGCACCCGGGCCCACCCCGGTGGCCGCGTCGGCCGCCGGGGTGCTCACCACGAGCGACACGGGCTGGAACAGCGGCAGCACCGGGAGCTGGCGCCAGAGCAGCTGCTCCGCCGCGGCGAGGCGGGCGGCGTCGCCGGGCTGCCCGCCCGCGGCCGTCGACTCCAGCACGTCCTGCAGCAGGGGGTCGCAGAAGCCGCTGGGCGGCTCCGGCGGCTCGGGCACCAGCTCGGTCGGCGAGGCGCAGCCGAAGTCCGACGCCAGCTGCGTGCCGGGGTCCCCCCCGGCGGTGCGCAGGCCCACGACGACGTCCACGCGGTCGGGGCCCTCCGGCGTCGGCGGGGTGAGGGGGGTCGAGGTGGGCGGGGGCGTCGTCGTCGGCGGGGTGGTGGTCGGGCTCGCCGAGGGCTCCTCCTCCGCGGCGGTGAGCACCGGGTCGACGAACAGCTGCGCCGCGGGCAGCTCGACGACGGTGGCGTCGATGCCGGCCACGCCGAGCTGGGCGGCGACGAGCTGGGCCACCCGCCGGTCCTCGGGTCGGTCGTCCGCCGCGCCGACCGTCAGCTCCACGGCCGCGCCGTCGACGGTCCACACGCCCTCGGCGTCGCGCACCCAGCCCGCGGCGGTCAGCTCCTGCTCGGCGACCGCCGGGTCGGGCCGGGCCGGGGCGCCCGCGGGGGCGGTGGAGGCGTAGCCGGGTTGGCTCGGCGCGAGCGCGAAGGCGTCGGCCGGCAGCGCCTCGGGGGCCACCGCCTGGCGGACCGCGTCGCGGTCGACCAGCGCCGCCAGACCGCGGCGGGCGCGGACGTCGGCGAGCGGTCCGGCGTCGGCCCGCAGCGCGAGCTGCGTGACGATCGGCAGCGGCGCGGGCTGCACGCGCGGTGCGGGCGTGATCCCGCCGATCGCGGTGCGGACGGCCGGGTCGGCCTCCGGCAGGGCGATGGCGACGTCGCCGGCCGCGAGCCCGGCGGCCATCGCGGCGTCGTCGAGGCGGCGCAGGACGAGGGTGTCGAGCACCGCCGGGGTGTCCCAGTAGGTGTCGTTGCGGGCGAGCACGACCTCACCCCGCGCGACGTCCACCGACGCCAGGCGGAACGGCCCGCCCGACGCCGGCAGGCCGTCGAGGGTGGCCCCGCTCCACTGCCCGGGGGCGTCCTTGAGCAGGTGCGCGGGCAGCAGGTGGGCGAACAGCGTGCGCCAGGCCGGGTAGGGCTCGGCGAACACCACGTCCACGGCCTTGCCCCCGGCCCGCGACCGCACCTCGGTGATCAGGCGGTAGCCCGCCGCGTCGACGGCGGCGGGGTCGGCCCGCATCTGCTCCCACAGGAACACGAAGTCCTCGGCCGCGATCGGGGTGTTCGTCGACCAGGACGCCTCCAGGGCGAGCTCGTAGCTCACCGTGAACGGCTCCTCGGCGACGACCTCGGCGCTCGTCGCGATGGTGGGGTCCAGCTCCAGCGCACCGTCCGCCGTCGGGCGGAAGACCGAGGGCAGCACCAGCGCGGCCACCGCCGTCGACAGCGGCGAGACGTGCGCGACCAGGTGCGGGTTGAACCCGGAGCCGAGGTCCTCCACGCCGACGACGAGCTCCGTGGGCTCCGCGGGCGCCGTGGGCGGCGGGGCGGTGGGGGCCGGGGCCGGGACCGCCGGCGAGCATGCGGCCAGGAGCACCACCAGGGACCCGACCACGAACGTGCGCCGCACCGGGCCATCCTGACACCGTCGGGTGACGCGCCCGGCGCCGCCCCGCGCGGCCGGCGCGGAGCGCGCCGGACCCGCACCCGGGTGGGAACCCGTGTGCGGGGACCGGGAGGTGCGTGCGGGCCGCCCGCCTCGCGTCAGACCGCGGCCCGGGCGGCGCGGGAGCGCTGCCGGTTGCGGGTGTGGCTGTCCAGCTCGACCTTGCGGATGCGCACCGACTCCGGCGTGACCTCGACGCACTCGTCGTTGGCCAGGAACTCCAGCGACTGCTCCAGGGTGAGCAGCGTCGGCGGGGTCAGCTTCACCAGCTCGTCGCTGGTGGACATCCGCATGTTCGTCAGCTTCTTCTCGCGGACGATGTTGACCTCGAGGTCCTCGTTGCGGGTGTACTCGCCGATCACCATGCCGCTGTAGACCAGCGTGCCCGGGCCGACGAACAGCGTGCCGCGGTCGGACAGCGCGTCGACGGCGTAGGCGGTGACGGCGCCCGAGCGGTCGGCGATGAGCGACCCGCGCAGGCGGGCGTTGATCTCGCCGACCCAGGGGCCGTAGCCGTCGAACACGTGGCTCGCGATGCCGGCACCGCGGGTGATCGTCAGGAACTCGGTGCGGAACCCGATCAGGCCCCGGGACGGGACGCGGTAGTCCATGCGGACGCGGGTGTCGCCGTGCACCAGGTTGACCAGCTCGCCCTTGCGCGCGGCCAGCAGCTGCGTGACCGCGCCCAGGTGCTCGGTGGGCACGTCGGCCGAGAGCTGCTCGAACGGCTCGTGCAGCTTGCCGTCGACCGTCTTGGTGACCACCTCGGGCTTGCCGACGGTCATCTCGAAGCCCTCGCGGCGCATCGTCTCGACGAGGATGGCCAGCGCCAGCTCGCCGCGGCCCTGCACCTCCCACGCGTCGGGGCGCTCGGTGGGCAGCACGCGCAGCGACACGTTGCCGACCAGCTCGGCGTCGAGGCGGCCCTTGACCTGGCGGGCGGTGAGCTTGGTGCCCGGGTGCGGGTCGCGGCCGACCAGCGGGGAGGTGTTGATGCCGATGGTCAGCGAGATCGCCGGCTCGTCCACGTGGATGCGCGGCAGCGGCACCGGGTTCTCCGGGTCGGCCAGGGTGTCGCCGATCGTCACGTCGGCGATCCCGGCCACGGCGACCAGGTCGCCGGCCACGGCCTCGTCGGCGGGCACGCGGGTGAGCGCCTCGGTGCGCAGCAGCTCGGTGATCTTGACGGTCTTGACGGTGCCGTCGGCCTGGCACCAGCCGACCTGCTGGCCGCGGCGGATGACGCCGGCGCGGACGCGGCACAGCGCGATGCGGCCGAGGAAGCTCGTCGCGTCGAGGTTGGTGACGTGGGCCTGCAGCGGCGCGTCGGGGTCGTCGGCGGGCGGCGGCACCGTCTCGGTGATGACGTCGAACAGCGACTCCAGGCCGGGCTCGTCCGGGAGCTCGCCGTCGGCCGGCCGGGTGCGCGAGGCGCGCCCCGCGCGGCCGCTCGCGTAGACGACGGGGAGGTCGAGCAGGTGCGAGGTCATGGTCTCGTCGAGCTCCAGCTCGTCGGCCAGCTCCAGCAGCAGCTCGAGGCTCTCGTCGACGACCTCGGCGCAGCGGGCGTCGGGGCGGTCGGTCTTGTTCACGACCAGCACCACGGGCAGCCCGGCGAGCAGCGTCTTGCGCAGCACGAAGCGGGTCTGCGGGAGGGGACCCTCGCTGGCGTCCACGAGCAGCACCACGCCGTCGACCATGGACAGGCCGCGCTCGACCTCGCCGCCGAAGTCGGCGTGGCCGGGGGTGTCGACGACGTTGAGCGTTATCCCCTGCCAGCGCACCGCGGTGTGCTTGGCGAGGATGGTGATGCCCTTCTCGCGCTCGAGGTCGCCGGAGTCCATGATCCGGTCGACCACGGCGGCCCGCTCGCCGAACGCGCCCGACTGGCGCAGCATGGCGTCCACGAGGGTGGTCTTGCCGTGGTCGACGTGCGCGACGATGGCGACGTTGCGGAGATCGCCGCCGGGACGGGTCGCGCCCGGACGCTCGGCGAGGGTGGACGGTGCTGTGCTCACACTTCACGGTAGCCCGTCCGGTGGCGGCACCCCCGCCGGGTGTGAGCACAGGCTCCCCTGACCCCGGGCCGGGTGGAAGGGCGGCGCTGCCGGTCGGAGGCGGCGCGGTGCCCGCCCCGCCCCGCCCCGGCGGGGCGCCCGGTCGCGGTCGACGCCCGGTCGCTGCGCACCGATGGTCCGCCGAGGACACGCGCCGCTACTGAACCGATCCGGTCGAGAGGGGCCCGCTGACCGGCGGGAACGCGATCCCGCCGGCTGCCGCGGCCGTCGGGCGCCGGGCGCGTCCGCGCGCGCCCCGGTCCGGCCCGCCCGTCCCGGCCCTCGGGCTCCGCCCCCTCGACGCGGGCGGTTCCGCGTGGGCGGTCGCCGCCGACCGCGCAAGTCGAACGTGGGGAAGATCACGCCGCGCCACCGCCGCCCCCGCCCGGCCGTGCGGGGTGCGCAGCCGCCCGGGAGGACGGCGGGCGCCAGCCGTCCGGGGCGCGGTCGATCGCGGCCAGCACCGCCCGCGGCCGCCGCACCACGTCCGTCGCGGGGATCCGCAGCACCGTCCAGCCCGCCCGGCGCAGCGGCTCGTCCGGGGCGGCACCGGGGCAGCCGGCCCAGCCGTCCACGAGCAGGGCGATGCGGGCCGCGGGGTGCGCCGGGCCGACCGCGCCGCCGGGCAGCGGCCACTGCGCGACCCAGCCGCGGCCCAGCAGCCCGGCCAGCCGGTCCCGCGCCCGCGCCGCCGCGCGCTCCGCCGCACCGGCGAGGAGCCGACCCGCCGACGCCGACCCGGCGCTCCCGCGGGTGCGCTCGTGCGCGGCCTGCAGCTCCCCACCGTCGAACCCGTGGTGCAGCGCCCGGTCGAGCAGCGCCGGACGGCCGAGCGCGACGGCCGCGTCCAGCAGTGTCAGCGGGGCGCCGGTGACGGCCAGCCCGCGCACGGCGACGACGTCGACCGGGTCGAGGTCCCGGCGGCGCACCGCGACGTCCGGGCGGCCGCCCGCGGGACGGCGGCGCGGCCGCGTCACCCCGACGACCGGCGGCGGCTCCGCCAGCAGGCCGTGCCACCACGCGGCCGCCGGCCCGTCGAGCACGGCGCCCTCGCCCGCCCACAGGACGGCGGCCCGCACCGCTGCCTCGGGACCGCGGGCGTGCCCGCCCACCAGGTACACCTGCGGGTGCAGGGGTCGCCAGCAGCGCAGGCGCACGCGCTGGTCGACGGCGTGGCGGGTGAGGCCGGCGGCCAGGGCCTGCCCGCGGGTGATGACGCCGGCCTGGCGGGCCAGCAGCGCTTCGACGGTCATGCCGCACTCCGACGGACGCCGGGCCGCCGCGGTTCCCCTCACGCCAGGACGGCGGCCAGATCGGGCAGGACGGCGCGGTCGGCGCTCACCCAGTCGACGCCGTCGAGCTCGGCGCGACCGACCCAGCGCAGCGCGGCGTGCTCGGCCGCGACCGGCTCGGCCGAGCCGGGCAGCAGCTCCGCGAGGTGGACGCGCAGCGTGCCCGCGGCGATCGGGACGTCCGCCCCGACCCGGCCCAGCGCGCGCACCCGGATCCCCAGCTCCTCCCGGCACTCGCGCGCCACGGCGGCGGCCTCGCTCTCCCCCGGCTCCACCCCGCCGCCCGGCAGCTCCCAGAGCCCGGCCAGCTCGGGCGGGCGCGTCCGCTGCGCCACCAGCACCCGCCCGTCCCGCACGAGGGCGGTGGCCACGACGATCACGCGCCCCATCCTGGCAGGGGCCGGGCACGGACCCGGGACTCACCGGACGCAGTTGCGGAACTCGCCGGGGGTCGGTGCGGAACCCGCCCGGGTCCGGCAGCGAGTCCCGCACCCGAGCCCGGCGGGTTCCGCACCGGTGCACGCGGGTCCCGCACCGGTGCACGTCAGCCGTGGCGCGGGCGTCAGGCGGCGGGCCAGCGCGCCTCCAGCCGCGCCCCGCCGCCCGCGGCCGCGCCGGCGACGACCGACCCGCCCCGGCCCCGCACCAGCGCCGCGACCAGGGCGAGGCCGAGGCCGGCGCCGCCGTCGGCCTGGGGGTCGAGGCGGACGAAGCGGTCGAAGACGCGCTCGCGGTCGGCCGGCGGGATGCCCGGGCCGTCGTCCTCCACGACCAGCCGCACCCACCGCCCGGCGGGCAGCACGGCCACGGTGACGACGGACCGCGCGTGGCGGCGGGCGTTGGCCAGGAGGTTGTCGAGCACCAGGGCGATCTCGGCGGTCCCGGCCGCGGCCCGGGCCGGGGCCGGGGCGACCAGGCGCAGCACCGGCCCGTCGGGCCCGGCGCGGTCGATCGCGGCGCGGGCGGCGTCGGCGAGGTCGACGGGACGGGGGTCCGGGCGGCGGCCGGCGTCGGCCCGGGCGAGGGCGAGGAGGTCCGCGAGCAGGTCGGTGAGGCGCTCGGCCTCCTCGGCCACCGACCGGAGCGTCTCCTCGGCGAGGTCGGGGTCGGGGTGGGCCACGGCCACCTCGGCCTGGGCGCGGATCGCCGCCACCGGGGACCGCAGCTCGTGCGCGGCGTCGCCGGTGAACGCCTGCAGCCGGGCGACGGCGTCGTCGCGGCGCGCCAGCAGCTCGTTGATCTCCTCGGCGAGCGCCCGCAGCTCGTCGCGGGCCGCCGGGACCGGCAGCCGCTCCCCCGGCGGCAGCGCCGCGGCCGCGGAGCGCATGCGCTCGACCGGCCGCAGCGCGGCGCGGGTGCCCCACCAGGCCGCGGCGGCGATCAGCGCGGCCACGACGAGCGCCGCCAGCACGAACCCGCCGGCCGCCCGCGCGATCAGCACCGCGCCGCCGACGATGTCGCCCACCGCGACCACCAGTCGCGTCGACCCGTCCGGCACCACGACCGGCACGGCGAGGTAGCGGCGCAGCTCCCGGTAGTCGCCCGCGACGACGCCCTCCCCGGCGGCCAGCCGGCGGACGTCCGGCTCGGCGAGCGGCAGCGCCGGGCCGCCGTCGACGGGCGCGCCCGCGGTGTCGACGACGCGGAGCACCGGTGAGGCGACGTCGGCGGGGTCGGCGCCGTCCCCGAGCTCGGCCGCGGCCGTCGTCGCGTCGGCGCGCAGCTCGACGTCCGCGGCGCCGAGCAGCGTCCACGTCAGCAGCCCCACCCCCACCCGGCTGAGCACGAGCAGGGTCAGCAGCGCCACCCCGCCGACGACGACGGTGACGCGCACGCGCAGCGACAGCCCCGCCCACCAGTCCCGGGCCCGCCTCACCGCCGCCTCCGCCGTTGCAGGAAGGCCACCTCCACGCAACGAGGTCGCAGGAAGGTGGCCTTCCTGCAACCAGAGCGCCGGAGCAGGCTCACGGGTTCGACGCCACCAGGTAGCCGAACCCCCGCACCGTCCGCACGACCTCCCCCGCCCCCACGGCGACGAGCTTGCGGCGCAGGTAGCCCACGTACACCTCGACGACGTTGCGGCTGGCGGCCTGCTCGTCGCCCCACACCAGGCGCAGCAGCTCGTCCTTCGCGACGGCGGTGTCCGGCCGGCCCGCGAGCGCGTGCAGCAGCGCGAACTCGCGCGGGGACAGCTCCACGGGCTCGCCGTCCCACGTCACCGCGCGGGCCACCGGGTCGACGACGAGCGGGCCGAGCCGCACCCGCTGCCCGGTGCGCCCGAGGGCGGCGTCGCGGCGGCGCAGGATCGCCTTGAGCTGCGCGACGAGCACCACGAACGCGAAGGGCTTGACGAGGTAGCCGTCGGCGCCCAGGTCGAGCCCGTCGGCCTGGTCGAACTCGCCGTCCTTGGCCGAGACCAGCAGCACGGGGGTGTCGACGCCGGCCGAGCGCAGCTGCTCCAGCACCCGGTAGCCGGACAGGCCGGGGAGGATGATGTCGAGCACGATCGCGTCGAAGGTGCCGGTGAGCGCGGCCTCCAGCGCGGACGGCCCGTCGCGCAGCGCCACGACCTCCATCCCCTCGGCCGTCAGCCCCCGGGCGACGGCCGTGCGGATGCCCGTCTCGTCGTCGACCACCAGCACGCGCGCCACGCAGCGGAACCTACCGCCGGCCTGCTCAGAACTCTCTCAGCCGCGATGGGCCAGGCTGAACGGCATGGGTAGCGCAACGAGGACGGCGGCCGCGGGTATCGCCGTGGCCGGAGTGGTGGGGCTGGGGCTGCTCGCGGCTCCGGCCGGGGCGGGCGCGGCACCGGTGCTGCCGACCGTCACGCCCGAGGAGCTGGTGGCGTCGGTGCTGCAGGCCGACCCGGACGCCTTCGCGGGCACGGTGGAGCTGGACAACGCGCTGGGCCTGCCGGCCGTCGAGGGCGTCCCGGCGGGCACGAGCGAGGTACGGATCTGGTCCGACGGCGAGGACGGCGGGCGCGTGCAGGTCCCGTCCGACTCGGGCGAGCGCACGCTCGTCACCGACGGCACGACGTTCTGGGCGTGGGACTCCGCCGAGCGCACCGTGCTCACCGGCGAGAAGGGCGAGCGGCCCGCGGAGGCCGCGCCGTCCGAGGTCGCGGCCGACCCCGCCGCCGCGGCCACCGAGGCGATCCGGGTGCTGCAGACCAGCAGCGACGTCGCCGTCGACGGCACCTCCGAGGTGGCCGGCCGGCCCGCCTACGAGCTGGTGCTGACCCCCGACCCGACCGAGCGCACGCTGCTGCGCGAGGTGCGCGTGGCCGTCGACGCCGAGCAGCGCGTCCCGCTGCGGCTGACCGTGCTGGCACAGGGCTCGACCGACCCGGTCTTCCGGGTCGGGTTCACCGAGCTGGAGTTCGCCGCGCAGGACGCCGGTCTGTTCACCTTCACCCCACCGCCCGGCGCGACCGTCGAGCAGGCGGAGCGCCCCGAGGGCGTGGAGCGGCCCGAGGAGTACACCGGCGCGGCCCCGCAGGTCGTGGGCGACGGGTGGGACACCGTCGTCGTGGCGACGCTGCCGGAGCAGCCGCGGACCGAGGACGGCGAGGAGAGCCCGCTCGGCCAGGTCGCCGCGCTGGGCACGCCGGTCAGCGGCCCGTGGGGCAGCGGCACGCTGATCACCACGGCCGTCGGCTCGGCGATCCTCACCGACGACGGCCGCGTGGCCGCCGGCGCCGTGCCCGAGCAGGTGCTCACCGAGGCCCTGGGGCAGTGACCCAGATCCTCGCGGACCCGGCGGCCCAGGCCGCCGGGTCCGTCCCGCTCGCGGCCCGCGCCCGGGGGCTGCGCAAGGTGTACGGCTCGACGGTCGCCGTCGAGGGCGTCGACCTCGACGTCCCGGCCGGTGCCGTGCTGGGCATGCTCGGCCCCAACGGGTCGGGCAAGACGACGCTGATCCGGATGCTGCTCGGGCTCACCCGCCCCACCGCCGGGGAGGCCGAGCTGCTCGGCCACCCGGTGCCCGACGGCGCGGCGGCCGCGCTGCCGCACGTGGGCGCGCTGGTGGAGGGGCCGGGGTTCCACCCGTTCCTGTCCGGCCGCGACAACCTGCTGCGCGTCGCCGCCACCGAGCCGCTCCTCGACGGGCCGGAGATCCCCGCCGCCGTCGACGCCGCCCTGGAGCGGGTGGGGCTGGCCGGCGCCGCGCGGCGCCGGTTCCGCGGCTACTCCCTGGGCATGAAGCAGCGCCTGGGCCTGGCCGGGGCGCTGCTGATCCCCCGCCGCCTGGTCGTGCTGGACGAGCCGACCAACGGGCTCGACCCCGCCGGCACCCGCGACGTCCGGCGGATCATCGCCGAGCTGCACGACGGCGGCGCCACCGTGATCGTGTCCTCCCACCTGCTCGCCGAGGTGGAGGCCACGTGCACGCACGTGGCGGTGCTGCAGTCCGGGTCGCTCGTGGCGGCCGGGGAGCTGGCCGCGCTGCTCGACTCCAGCACCGCCGGGATGGACGTCGCCACGCCGGACGTCGACCGGGCCCTGGACGCCCTGCGCGGGGCCGGGCTCACCGCGTACCGCGCGGAGGGCGAGGAGCCGGGCGTCGTCGTCACCGAGAGCGGGCCGGACGTCGTCGCGCTGCTGGTGCGCGCGGGCGTCGCGGTGCACGAGGCCCGGCGGCGCCGGGCCCGGCTGGAGGAGCTGTTCGCGCAGCTGACCGAGGAGACGACGTGAGCAGCGCGCTGGGCACCCGCGGCACCACCACCCCCCGCGCCGTCCCGCTGGGCCGGCTGCTCGGCGCCGAGCTGCGCTGGGTGCTGCGCCGGCCGCGCACGCTCGTGATGCTCGGGCTCTTCGCGCTGGTGCCGGTGCTCATCGCGATCGGCGTGGCCGTCGCCGACTCCACCGACCGCGGCCCCGGTCTCATCGCCGCCGCGGCCGGCAACGGGCTCGTCCTGCCCGTCGCCGCGATCACGCTGTCGCTGGCGCTGCTGCTGCCGCTGGCCGTCGCGATGGCCTCCGCGGACGCGATCGCGGGCGAGGCGGCGCACGGCACGCTGCGCGGGCTGCTCCTCTCGCCCGTCTCGCGGCTGCGGCTCGTCGGCATGAAGGCGTTCGGCGTGATGGTGGTGGCCACCCTGGCCCTGCTGGTGCTCGCCGTCGTCGGGATCATCGCCGGGCTGGTGCTGGTGGGCGGCGGGTCGCTCGTGACGCTGTCGGGCACCGTGCTGGGCCTGCCCGAGGCGCTGGGCCGGGTGCTGATCGTCGTCGTGTGGGCGCTGGGGCAGCTCGCCGCCATCGCGGCGATCGCGCTGGCGATCTCGGCGTTCACCGAGCACCCGCTCGTCGTGCTGGCGTCGGTGCTCGGCGGCCTGATCGTGTTCGGCGTGCTCACCGCCATCCCGGCGCTGGACTGGCTGCAGCCCTGGCTGCTCACCACCGGCTGGGCGGCGGGCGCGGACGTCCTGCGCGACCCCCTGCCCCTGGACGGGCTGGTGGAGAGCTCGCTGCGGGCGCTCTGCTACGTCGCCGTGGGGGCCGGGCTGACGACGTACCGGATGCTGCGCCGCGACGCCTGACGGCGCTCGTGAGCGCGCAGGGGTGTTCTAGCCCTCCTGCGCACTCACGGGCCAGGATGGCGGCATGCCCGCCGTCCTCGACCCCGCCGCCGTCACCGCCGCGCTCGCCGACCTCCCGGGCTGGGAGGTCGACGGCGACGCGATCGTCCGCACCGCGCAGCTGCCGAGCTTCCCGGCCGCGATCGCGGTGGTGGACCGGGTCGCCGTCATCGCCGAGGAGCGCGACCACCACCCCGACATCGACATCCGCTGGCGCACCCTGACGTTCCGCTGCTCCACGCACTCGGCGGGCGGGGTGACGGAGCTCGACACCGCGCTGGCCGCCGCCATCTCGACGGAGATCACCGCCGCGTCCTGAGCGCCCGGACTCTCGATGGGTGAGAATCTCCTCCATGAGCACGCTGGATCCCCGCCCCACCCTGCCGTCCCGGGTCCTCGGCATGGCCGCCTTCATCGTCGCCGCGGTCGTCGCCGCGGCCAGCGGGGCCCTCTCGTCGCTGGACGCCGCGGAGCAGTACGCCACCCTGGTCCAGCCCACCTGGGCGCCGCCGCCGTGGCTGTTCGGGCCGGTGTGGACGGTGCTCTACGCGCTGATCGCCCTGTCCGGGTGGCTCGTGTGGCGCCGGGCCGGCTGGAGCGGGGCCCGCACCGCGCTGTCCGTCTACGGCGTGCAGCTCGTGCTCAACGCCCTGTGGACGCCGCTGTTCTTCGGCGCCGGCCTGTTCGGCCTCGCGTTCGCGGAGATCGTGCTCCTGTGGGGGGCGATCGTCGCCACGATCGTCCTGTTCGCCCGGCACAGCCGCCCGGCCGCCGCGATGCTCGTGCCCTACCTGGCCTGGGTGTCGTTCGCGGCGGCCCTGAACTTCGCGATCTGGATGCTGAACTGACGGTCCTCGCGCGGGGTCAGGCCGGCTTGCTCGGGGTGTCCAGCCACGTGGTGAAGAGCTCGTCGAGCTCCTGCCCCGACACCTCCTCGGCGAGGGCGACGAACTCGGCCCGGCTCGCCGGCTGCGCCGCCCGCTCCGTCCACCGGGGCAGCAGGCGGGAGAACGCCTCGTCCCCGATCGCCGTGCGCAGGGCGTGCACGGTCATGGCCCCCCGGACGTAGACGGCCTCGTCGAACAGGCCGTCCGGGCCCGGGTCGCCGATGCGCACCGTCCAGAACGGGTCGCCGGGCGGGCGGGCAGTCTCGGCGGCGAACCGCTCCTGCGCGGTGCCGCGGCCCTCGCGCTCGTCCCACAACCACTCCGCGTACGTCGCGAACCCCTCGTTGAGCCAGATGTCGCTCCAGCGGGCCAGCGGTCGGACGTCGCCGAACCACTGGTGGGCCAGCTCGTGGGCGACGACGCTCTCACCGGAGACGGCGTCGGTGAAGAACGACGGGGCGTAGATCGGGCGGGTCTGGTTCTCCAGCGCGAACGCCAGCGCCGGGACGTCGTCGACGATCCCGCCGGCCGCCGTGAAGGGGTAGGGGCCGAAGAACCCGCTCAGGTGCTCGACCACCTCCGGCTGCCGCGCCAGCGCCGCCCGGGCGACGGGCAGTCCGGCGACGCCGGGATCGAACGCGTCCCAGTAGCGGACCCCGCCGGCCTCGTAGGCGTCGACCGCGAACTCCCCGATCCCCAGGCCGGCGAGGTAGGACGCCATCGGCTCGGCCGCCCGCCAGGTCCAGGTCGTGCGGCCGCCGGCCGTCGTCGAACCCTCCAGGACGCCGTTCGCCACCGCGGTGAGGCCCTCCGGCACGGTGACCGCGATCGTGTACGTGGCGGGGTCCGACGGGTGGTCGTTCACCGGGAACCAGGTGGCGGCGACGTCGGGCTGGCCGACGACGAGCGCGCCGTCGTCGGTGTGGAAGAAGCCGGACGTGCCGAACGCGTCCTCGATCGTCTCCGGCACCCCGCCGTAGCGGACGACCGCGGTGAACTCCGCGCCGTCGGCGACGGGCACCTCCGGGGTGACGACGAGCTCCTCGCCGTCGCGCTCGTGGCGGGCCGTCGCGCCGTCGACGGTGACCGACTCGACCTCCAGCCCGCGCAGGTCCAGGTCCAGCGCCGACAGCGCCTGCGTGGCGCGGGCGCGGACGGTGGCGGTGCCGGTCAGGGTGTCGGTGGCCGGTTCGTAGTCGATCTCCAGGCCGTAGTCGGCCACGTCATAGCCGCCGTTGCCGTCGAGCGGGAAGTAGGGGTCGCCGACGCCCGGCGCGCCGGGGGACGCCGACGGCTCCGTCCCGGGGGCCGCGGGTCGCTCACCGGGCGGTGCGCAGGCGACGAGGACCACGGCGAGGGCGGCGAGGGACGCGTGACGGCGGCGCACGGCCGACCATCCTCCCGCACGGCCGGCTCCCCGACCAGGGTCTACAGCCGCCGGATCTCGGCGTCGGTGCTCTCCTCGGCCGCGACGGCGAAGGCGAGCACGCGCCGCAGCTCGTCGGGGTCCCAGCCGGCGAGGTGCTCGCGGAGCCGGTCGGTCAGCGGGGAGTAGAGCTCGCCGACCCGGCGGCCCGCATCGGGGACGGGCTCGACGAGCACCCGGCGTCGGTCGCCCGGGTCCGGGGTGCGCCGCACCAGGCCGGCGGCCTCCAACCGGTCGACCATCCGCGAGGCCGCCCCGCTGGTGAGGTTGACCCGCCTCCCCAGCTCGCCCGTGGTGCTCGGGCCGTGCCGGAACAGCACGTAGAGGCACTGGAGGGCCGTGTCGGTGACGCCCATGCGGGCGGCGACCAGGCCGTTGAACTGCACGACGGCCACCGTCCAGCCGGTCAGGGCGTCCACCACGTCCGTGACGAGCTCGTCGTGCTCCACGGCACCTCCCCTTGACGCTGATTCTCCTGCACGACACAGTATCTGCATGACGCAGCATCTTCTCCGGGCAGAGAGCACTGTAGACGTCGACCCGTTCGCCGCCTCGCGGCGCGGGCTGGACGACGGCTGCCCCGTCCGCCCGGTCCTGCGCGCGGCCGGGCCGGTCGTCGTCGCCGAGGCCGTCGCGGGTGGTCCGGTGTGGATCGTCACCGACGGCGACGCGGCCCGGTCGGTGTTCACCGACCCGCGCGTCGGCAAGGACCCGGCCCTGGCGCCGGCGCACTGGGACCCGCGCACCGCCGGGCTCGAGCAGACCGCCGCCGAGCAGCCTTCGCTCACCACGCTGGACGGCCCGGCCCACGACGTCCTCCGCGCCGTCCACGCACCGCTGCTCTCCGCGCGGCGCACGGCCGGGTTCGCCGACCGCATCCGGGAGATCGCCCGCGACCTGCTGGCGGCGGCTGCGGCCGACCCCACCGTCGACCTCGTCGCCGACTTCACCACCCGCTACCCCGTGACCGTGCTGTGCGACGTGCTCGGCGTGCCGCTCGACCAGGTCGACCGCGCGGCCGGCGCCTGCCGGGGCATGCACAGCCCCGACCCCGCCGAGGTCGGGGCGGCGATGGGAACGTTCGCCGCGCTGGCGGCCGCGGCGCTGGAGGACGGGCGCGACGGCCTGGCGGCCGAGCTCCGCGACCGCCTCCCGGCCGACACCCCGGTCCCCGACCTGCACTACTCCGTCTTCACGCTCCTGTTCGCCGGGCAGCTCACCACCGACCCGGCGGCCGGCTTCGTCCTGGCCAGGGTGCTGGACGGCCGCTGGGACGGCGCCGACCCGGACGCCTTCGTGCGCGGGGTCCTGCGGGCGCACCCGCCCGCGCCGTTCAGCCTGTGGCGGTTCGCGCGCGAGGACCTGGAGCTGGGCGGGACCACCGTCCCGGCCGGCGCCCCGCTGCTGGTCGACATCGCGGGCATCGCCGGGGCCGGTGGGCCCGACCTGACCTTCGGCGCCGGTCCGCACTACTGCACCGGCGTGCACCTGGCCCGCCTGGAGCTGCGGATCCTCGCCGAGGTGGTGCGCGACGAGTTCCCCGACGCGCGGCTCGCCGTCCCGTTCGCGGAGCTGCGCGCGACGCGGCCCGCCGGCATCACCGGCAGCAGGCTCGACGCCCTGCCCGTCCGGCTGCGCGGCTGAGGAGTCAGCGCCGCCGGGCCAGGAGGTGGGCCTGCGGCGTCGGCTCGGCGCGGAGGGGGGCGCGGACGACCCGGGCCACCTCGGTGAACCCGGCGTCGGCCAGCAGCGCTGCGACGGCGTCGGGCCGCAGGCGGTGGAAGTCGAGCGACACGGCGTGCCCGAACGCCCGGTCGTGGTGCCGGACGTCGTCGCCGACCTGGAAGCCGAGCAGCAGGTGCCCGCCCGGGGCGAGGGCGTCGCGGAAGCCGGCGAGGACGGCGGGGCGCTCGGGCGGCGGGATGTGGATGAAGGAGTACCAGGCGACGATCCCGCCCAGGCCCGTGGCGTCCAGCGCGGCCATGTCGCCCACGTCGAACCGGATCGCCGGGTGCTGGGCCCGCGCGATCGCGACCATCGCCGGGGACAGGTCGAGACCGCGGACCTCGACGCCCAGGCGGTGCAGGTGCGCCGCCGCCGGCCCCGGGCCGCAGCCGACGTCGAGCACCGGCCCGCCGACCAGCTCGGCGAACGCCGCGAACGTCCCGCGGGCCCACGGCTCGTCCTGCGGGTCCTCCGCGAGCTCGGCCGCGTAGCGGTCGGCGAAGGCGTCGTAGGAGGCGCGGACGGCGTCGCGGCTCACGCGGGTCGGCTGCCGCGGTCGGACGAGCCCCTCTGCACCATGCCGGGCAACCTGCCCGCGCGGACGGCGGTCGTCAACCGAGAACGTCGGTGGCCGGGGCTACGGTCGCCCGCATGACCGCGCTGGAGGACCGCCCGCACACCGCCCTGCTCGTCGTCGACGTCCAGCGGGGCGTCGTCGCGCACGCCCACGACCGCGACGCGGTGGTGGCCAACGTCGCCGCGCTCGTGGAGCGGGCCCGCCGCGACCGCGCCCCGGTCGTGTGGGTGCAGCAGACGGACGAGGAGCTCCCGCGCGGCAGCGACGCCTGGCGCATCGTCCCCGAGCTGCACCCGGTCGAGGGCGAGCCCCGCATCGAGAAGGAGCACGGCGACTCGTTCGAGGCGACCGACCTGGAGGAGGTCCTGGCGGCGGCGGGCGTCGGCCGGGTCGTCGTCGCGGGCGCCCAGACCGACGCCTGCATCCGGGCCACGCTGCACGGCGCGTTCGTGCGCGGCTACGACACCACCCTCGTCACCGACGCCCACACCACCGAGGACCTCACCGCCTACGGCGCCCCGCCGCCCGACCAGGTCATCGCGCACACCAACCTCTACTGGGGGTTCCAGACCGGTCCGGGCCGCACCGCCGCCACCGCGTCCACCGCGGAGGTCGACCTCACCGGCGCCCGGACGTGACGCGGTTCGTGCTGCACGCCCCCGCCGCGATCGCGCTGGCCGGCGAGGTGGTCGCACCGCCCGCCGAGCACGAGCTGCTCGCGCCGACCCTGCTGCGCTCCCAGGTGCTGTCGCTGCTGCACGAGGCGGTCCACCGCGGGGAGCTGACCGCCGCGGAGGCGGAGCAGCGCCGCGCCCGCATCGACGGCTGGCGGATGCGCTTGCTCGGCGACGCCGTGCTGCGCCGGGTCGCGTGGCAGCTCGCCGACCGGTTCGGCTGGGCGTCCACCTACGACGCCGAGTACGTCGCCCTCACGAAGCTGCAGGCCGACGCGCTCGTCACGCTCGACGCCGACCTCGCCCGGATCGCGGCGGACGTCGTCGCCACGGCCGGGCTCGACGCGGTGCGCTGAGCCGTGCCGTTCGAAGCGGAGCTCATCCGCTACCCCGGTCCCGCCGCCTGGGTCGTCGTGCCCGTGCCCGAGGAGCACGCCCCGCCCGCGGCCGGGCCGTTCGGCCGCACGCCGGTGCTCGCCGTGGTCGACGGCGTCGGCTGGGCGACGAGCGCGTGGCGCGCGCGCGGGGGCGGCTGGATGCTGCCCGTTCCCGCCCGCGTGCGGCGGGGGAAGGACGACGGCGACGTCGTCACGGTGGAGATCACCGTCGACGCCGGCCGCACGGGGCGGTGACGCCGGGTCAGAGGACCGCGGCGTCGGTCCACAGCCGGCCGTTGCGACCCGTCAGGACGTCCAGCAGCGCGGTGGCCTGGCCGTCGGTGAGGCTCGCCGTGTAGTCGAGGACCGCGCGACCCCGGGCCTCCGCGAGCGGTGCGCCCTGGCTGCGGGCGAGCTCGGCGAGGTCGTGCAGGCGCGGGGGCAGGCGCGGGGCGCTGTCGTCGGTGAGCCAGGCGACCAGCGCCTCCACGAGCGAGCGCAGCACCGTGGCCTGCCCGCGCTGGTAGGACGCCAGGTCGGCGCGCTGGAGGACGAACCGCTGGTGGACGTACTTGAGCACCGCCACCTCGTGCCACTGCGGCACGGCGAGCGCGACGGGCCCGGAGCGCACAGGAGGGTCGGGGTCGACGACGACGCCACCGGCCAGCCGGGCCGTCCAGCGCGCGGAGAACTCGGCCACCGCGCGCTCCGCGGCCATCGAGCCGTCGAACGCCGTGGCCAGCAGCCCGTCGACGAGCTCGTCGCGGACGCGGTCGACGGCGGCGGCGAACGCGTCGTCGTCGTAGGCCCAGCCGTCCTTGTCCGCCAGCCGCCGCCGCAGCGCCTCCAGCCCCGCACCCGGACCCGAGGTCGCCGGGTTGCGCCGCCACCCCGCCAACTCGGCGGCGACCCCGGCCTGCTGCAGCACCCCGACGCGGTGGAAGTCCGACAGGTCGTGGATCGCGTAGGCGATGTCGTCGGCGGTGTCCATCACCGCGGCCTCGACGGTCTGACGCCACGGCTCCGTGCCCGGGAACGCCGCACGGGCCGAGACCAGGTCGTCGAGCTCGGTCCCGTAGCAGGAGAACTTGGCCGACCCGGCGTCCGGCTCCGCGGGCAGCGGCCCGCCGCCCCGCGGGGGCAGCGCAGCCCGGCTCGGGTGCGGGTCGGGGTACCCGGTGCGCGTCCACGGGTACTTGAGGACGGCCGCGCGGACGGCGGCGGTGAGGTCGAGCCCGACCCCGCCGGGGCCGTGGAGGTCGATCGTGGTGACGATGCGGAAGCTCTGCGCGTTGCCCTCGAAGCCGTCGGGCAGGCCGAGCAGGTCGCGGGCGACCCGGTCGAGCACCTGCTCGCCCAGGTGCCCGAACGGCGGGTGCCCGAGGTCGTGCGCGAGCGCGGCGGCCTCGACGACGTCGGGGTCGCACAGGGCGGGACCGACCCGCTCGCCCACCGCGCGGGCCACCTGGGCCACCTGCAGCGAGTGCGTGAGCCGGTTGTGCACGAGCAGCCCGCTGCCGACCGGGCTGACGACCTGGGTCACGCCCGCCAGCCGCGCGAAGAACGGCGAGGCGACGATCCGGTCGCGGTCCACGCGGAACGGGCTGCGCGCGAGGCCCGCGCCGGACTCGCCCGGCCCGGAGCGCCGGGAGGCGCGGGCGGTCTGCGCGTCGATCACCCCATCACGCTAGCGGCGCCCGTCGACCGTGCCCGTCGTGCGCTCGGGGGAGGTGGAGGCGAGCCGCTCCCGGACGACCGCGCCGAGCGCCTGGTCGCCGAGGGCCGCAGGCACGCCGCGGGCCTCGCCGTCGTCGAGCGGCGCTGGTGCGCATCCCGTCGAGCGGCGCCGTCCCGTCGTGCTGGCGGCCGGGCGCGGGCCACCGACGGTCGGCTCGGCGACCTCCACCGGGAGCGGCGGTCCGCCACCGGCGGTCTCAGGACGACGCCCCGTGGCGGGCCGCGACCGCGGTGGCGCGGTCGTGCAGAGCTGTCCGCAGCCAGTGCGGGGCCAGCACCTCCGCGCCGGTGGCGAGCTGCCACAGCGCCCACTCGGCGTGGCGCCGGTCCTGGAAGACCACCTCCCACCGCAGCCGGCCGTCCGCGTCGGCGTCCTCGGTGCGGACGGCCAGCGCGGTGCCCGCCAGGTCCTCGCGCCGCGCCGGGTCCAGCCGGACCACCACGACCACCTGGTCACCTCCGGTGCGGAACCGCGTGCTGCGCTCCTGCCAGGCCCGGTCGAGATCGACCCGGTCCGGTCGCTGCGCGGGTTCGGGGAGCTCCTGGGCGGCCAGGACGCGGGAGAGCCGGTAGGTGCGGTCCGCTCCGTCCCTGGTGGCCAGCAGGTACCCCTGCTCGCGCACGGTGACCAGGCCGATCGGGTCGACGGTGCGCCACCCGGGGGCGCGGTCGGTGGCCGCGTAGCGGATGCGCAGCTTGTGCCCGGCGAACACGGCGCGCCGGACCTCGCCCACCACGGCGTCGGGCGCCTCCTCGGCGACCACCCGGCGCGCGAGGAGGTCGGTCGCCGGGTCGACGAGCAGCCGCTGGGCCGCGCCGGCCGCGGTGGCCCGGTGGCTCTCGGGCAGCGCGTCGACCACCTTGAGCACGGCCGAGGCCAGCGCCGAGCCGAGGCCGAACGCCTGCGCGCCGCGCCGCGACCCGGCGACCAGCAGGGCGAGCGCCTCGTCGTGGTTCAGGCCGGTGAGCTCGGTCCGCAGACCGGGCAGCAGCGCGAAGCCGCCGTTGCGGCCGCGTTCGGCGTAGATCGGGACGCCGGCCGCGGACAGGGCCTCGACGTCGCGCAGCACGGTGCGGGGGGTGACCTCCAGCTCGCGGGCCAGCGCGGCCGCGGACAGCCGACCCCGCTGGCGCAGCAGCAGCACCAGCGACACCAACCGGTCGGCCCGCACGGAGGGATCATGCGCAGCGATACCTGACAGAGGATGTCGTGATTGCCCGGGGAAGCTGACCGGCATGACCGCGACACACGATACCGACGCCCGACCGCCGGCCACCGACCCCGACGACCTGGGCAGGTTCTTCATCGAGCGCGCCAACGCCGGCGACGTTGACGGGCTGGTGGCGCTGTACGAGCCGGACGCCGTCCTGGCGTTCCCGCCGGGCAGCCTCGCGAGCGGGCACACGGAGATCCGCGCGGTGTACGAGCAGTTCGTCGCGGCCGCACCGGTGCTCTCGCCGGGGCGGCAGCACCCGGCGCTGGTGAGCGTCGACCTCGCCCTGACGGCGAGCACGCTGACCACCGGTGAGGTGACGGTCGAGGTCGCGCGGCGCCAGCCCGACGGGTCGTGGCTGTGGGCCGTGGACCAGCCGGCCCTCGGGCAGTAGCGGCTCGGGCGCCGCGGTGCGGCGGATCGCGACGATCGGGGTCTACGGCTCCACGGCCGAGGCCTTCCTCCGGGAGCTCGCCGACGCCGGCGTGGGGCTGCTGCTCGACCTCCGCCAGCGCCGCGGCGTCCGGGGCCCCGACCACTCGTGGGCGAACTCGGTGCGGCTCCAGCAGGCGCTCGCCGCGGCGGGCGTCGGCTACCGGCACGTGCCGGGGCTGGCGCCGACGACCGAGCTGCGCCGGCTCCAGTACCGCGAGGACGACCGGCAGGGGGTGGGCAAGCGCGACCGCGTCGCGCTCGCGCCCGAGTACGCCGAGCGCTACGGCCGCGAGATCCTCGACCGGTTCGACCTCGGCGCGCTGGTGGCGGACCTCCCGGACGACGCGACCACCGCCCTCTTCTGCGTCGAGCGCGATCCGGAGGCGTGCCACCGCTCGCTGGTCGCGGCGCGCCTGCGCGCCGAGCACGGCCTGCCGGTCACCCATCTCCAGCCGGGGTGAACCACGCCGGAGCTCACGCCGACGTGCCCGCGGCCTGCTCCACGTTCGACCGGTGGGGACCGGCGAGCCAGTCCTGGTCCAGACGCGCGTCGACCGGCTCCTCCCCCCGCCGCAGCGCGTCGATGTAGGCCCGGTCGGCGGCGAGGCGGGCCGCGACCTCGGGACCCTCGGCGACGGCCCCGTGGCCGGGGACCAGGACGTCGACGGACCGGACCGCCTCGCCCAGCCGGTCGAGAGCCGTCTCGTAGGCACCCACCTGGCCCGGGCGGCGGGGGTCCAGGAGCGGGATCAGGACGTCGGAGAGCATGTCGCCGGCGAGCAGGACGCCGCGGTCGGCGAGGAGGAGCGCGGCGTGACCGGCGGCGTGCGCCTCGTGCTCGACGATCTCGCCCGGCACGGGTCCCCCGTCCGCGGGCAGCGGGGTGAGGAGCGCGACCAGCTCGAGGGGGACGCCCGTCGCGCTCTCCGCCGCCATCGCCCGGGCCCGCTCCCGGGCCGCCTCGGCCGCCCGGGCGCAGGCGCCGGTGGCGTAGCGCGGCACGTCACCGAACCGGGAGTGCCAGAGCAGGTGGTCCCAGTGGGGGTGGGTGGAGAACCCCGCGACCACCGGGACGTCGAGGCGGTCCACGTCGTCGGCGAGCTGAGCCAGGTCGGCGCCGTCGATGCCGGGATCGACCAGGACCAACCCGTCCTCCCCGCGCACCACGACGGCGTTGCTCCACACCCACTCGCTCTGCCGGACCCAGACGCCGTCGGCCACCTGGTTCAGCACCGGTCGTCACCCCTCGTGCCGGTTCCGGACCCCGCCGCTCCGGGCGGGGTGCTCGTCGGGTCGATGGACTGCGCCATGCGTCTCCTCCTCGGGAGCGGGAGCGCGTCGGTCCGCGCGTCCTGCCGCTGGGACCGCCGCACGACCCGGAACTCATCGACGGACCGGCCCCTGCACGCAGCGAGCCGGACACCCGGTCGGGGGGCGGGCTCGCAGGAGGATGGGGGGATGACCGTCGCACGGCGCAGGCTCCTCGTCCGCGAGGCTCGACCCGCCGACGTCGCCGCCGTCGGCGCGGCGCTGCGGGAGTACCTCGTCCAGACCGAGGCGGAGAAGGCCGAGCAGGGAGTCGGCGTGCGACTCCCACCGTCGGGTGAGCTGCCCGCGAGGTACCGCGAGGAGGTCGAGGACCCGGCTGCAGCCCTCGCCGGTCGCCCGACGCTCGTGGCCGAGCTCGACCGGACCGTGGTCGGGGTCGTGGTCCTGGAGCCGCACGACGGGTCCGTCGAGATCAAGCGCCTGTGGGCGGCACCGGAGGTGCGCGGCCGCGGCGTCGGCTCAGCCCTCCTCGACGCGGCGATCGCTGCGGCCGGACCGGTCCCGGTGACGCTGACCGTGTGGGAGTGGCGCACGGGGGTGGTCCGCATGTACGAGTCACGCGGGTTCGTGCGGGTGGCCTCGTGGGATGAGCGTCCACGCCTCGTCTGCATGCGACGCGAAGGGCCACGAGCGGGCCCGGCGTGACGACTCCGGGCTCCAGTACGCCTGGGACTGCGACACGCAGAACCGCGAGGCGGCTACACGTTGAACCGGAACTCGACCACGTCCCCGTCCTGCATGACGTAGTCCTTGCCCTCCATCCGCACCTTGCCCGCGGCCTTGGCCGCGGCCATCGACCCCGCGGCGACGAGGTCGTCGTAGGAGACGATCTCGGCCTTGATGAACCCGCGCTCGAAGTCGGTGTGGATCACCCCGGCGGCCTGGGGGGCGGTCGCGCCCTTGGGGATCGTCCAGGCGCGGGCCTCCTTGGGCCCGGCGGTGAGGTAGGTCTGCAGGCCCAGGGTGTGGAAGCCGGCGCGGGCCAGGGAGTACAGGCCGGGCTCCGACTGCCCGATCGACTCCAGCAGCTCGCGGGCGGACTCCTCGTCCAGCTCCAGCAGCTCGGCCTCGACCTTGGCGTCGAGGAACACGGCGTCGGCCGGCGCCACCAGCTCGGTCAGCTCCTTGCGCCGCGCCTCGTCGGTGAGGACGCCCTCGTCGGCGTTGAAGACGTACAGGAACGGCTTCGTGGTGAGCAGCGTCAGCTCGCGCAGCGGCTCCTTGTCGACGCCCGCGGCGAACAGCGTCGTGCCGCCGTTGAGGATCTCGACGGCCGCCTCCGCCGCCTCCAGCACGGGGCGGCGGTCCTTCTGCATCCGCGCCTCCTTCGTGAGGCGCGGCACCGCCTTCTCCAGGGTCTGGAGGTCGGCGAGGATCAGCTCGGTGGAGATCGTCTCGATGTCGGCGGCGGGGTCGACGCGGTTGTCGACGTGCACGACGTCGGGGTCGTCGAACACGCGGACGACCTGGCAGATGGCGTCGGACTCGCGGATGTTCGCGAGGAACTTGTTGCCCAGGCCCGCGCCCTCGGAGGCGCCCTTGACGATGCCGGCGATGTCGACGAACGACACGACGGCGGGGACGATCTTGGCCGACGCGTGGATGCGGGCCAGCTCGTCCAGGCGCGGGTCGGGCAGCGGCACCACGCCGACGTTGGGCTCGATCGTCGCGAACGGGTAGTTCGCCGCGAGCACGTCGTTGCGGGTCAGGGCGTTGAACAGGGTCGACTTGCCGACGTTCGGGAGCCCGACGATCCCCAGGGTCAGTGACACGGGGGTCCAGGGTAGTCGCGCGCGCTCGACCGCCCGCCGCGACCTGCGCACCGATCGGCCGGTCGCGCACGTCCCGACGTGCGCGACTCGCCGGACGGTGCGCGGTTCGGCGCACGAGGGGGCGCCGGAGCCCGCGGTGGTCGCGTCCGATTCCCGCCAGTCGCGGTGCCGGGGACGTGGCATCGTCGTCCCCGTGCTCCTCGACCACGACCGCTGCTACCACGCGCTCGCCTCCCGCGACGCGCGGTTCGACGGGCACTTCGTCGCCGTCGTGCGCACCACCGGCATCTACTGCCGGCCGTCCTGCCCGGCGATCACGCCCAAGCGCGGCAACGTCGACTTCGTCCCCACCACGGCCGCCGCCCAGCAGCGCGGCTTCCGGGCCTGCCGGCGCTGCCTGCCCGACGCCGTCCCCGGCTCGCCCGACTGGAACACCCGCGCCGACCTGGCCGCCCGCGCGATGCGGCTGATCGCCGACGGCGTCGTCGAGCGCGAGGGGGTGCCGGGGCTGGCCGGGCGGCTGGGCTACTCCGACCGCCACGTCACGCGCGTGCTGACCGCGGAGGTGGGCGCGGGGCCGCTCGCCCTGGCCCGCGCGCACCGCGCCCACACCGCGCGGCTGCTGATCGAGACGACCCCGCTGGGGATGGCCGACGTCGCGTTCGCCGCCGGCTTCGCGAGCGTGCGGCAGTTCAACGACACCGTGCGCACCGTGTACGGCGTGCCGCCGACGCAGCTGCGGACGGAGGCCGGGCGGCGGCGCCGGGGCGGGGCCCCGCCCTCGGCGGCGGGCACGCTCGTGCTGCGCCTGCCGCACCGCGGCCCGTTCGACGCCGCCGGACTGCTGCACCACCTCGCGGTCCGCGCGCTGGACGGGGTCGAGCGCGCCGGCGCCACGGGCCACGCCCGCACCCTCGCCCTGCCGCACGGGGCCGCGACCACGCTGCTGGAGCCGCAGGACGGGCACGTCCGCGCCACGCTGCGGCTCACCGACCCCCGCGACCTCGGTCCGGCCGTCGCCCGGCTGCGCCGGCTGCTCGATCTCGACGCCGACCCCGTGGCCGTCGACGCGGTCCTCGGCGCCGACCCGGCGCTCGCGCCCCGGGTCGCCGCCGTGCCCGGGATCCGCGTGCCGGGGACGGTCGACGGGTTCGAGACCGCCGTGCGCGCCGTGCTCGGGCAGCAGGTCTCGCTCGCCGCGGGCGTCACGGCGACGGCCCGGCTGGCCGCGGCGCTCGGCGAGCCCCTCCCCCCCGCCCTGGCCGCGGACGGGCCGGACCGGCTGTTCCCCACCGCCCGCGCCGTCGCCGAGCGGGGCGCGGACGTCCTCACCGGCCCCCGCCGGCGCACGGCCACGCTGCTCGCGCTGGCCGCGGCGGTCGCCGACGGCTCCCTCGTGCTCGACGCCGGCCGCAACCCGGCCGACCTGCGCGCCGCGCTCCTCGCGCTGCCCGGCGTCGGGCCGTGGACGGCGGGCTACGTAGCGCTGCGCGTCACCGGCGACCCCGACGAGCTGCTCGCCACCGACCTGGCCGTGCGCCGCGGCGCGGCCGCGCTCGGGCTGCCGTCCGACGTCGGCGGCCTCACCGCCCGCGCGCAGCCCTGGAGACCCTGGCGGTCCTACGCCGCCGCCCACCTGTGGCGGACCGCCGCCACCCCCACCGAGGAGGTCCCCGCATGACCCACCGCACCTACGACACGCCGTTCGGCCCGTTCACCGCGCTCGTCGACGACGACGGCGCCGTGCTGGCGTCCGGCTGGACGGCGTCGCTCGACGAGCTGCTCCCCCAGGTGCACCCGGCGCTGCGGCCCGCGACGCTCGTCGAGGGCGACCTCGGGCCGGTCGGCGAGGCGGTCCTGCGCTACCACGACGGCGACCTGTCGGCCATCGACGACGTCCCGGTCCGGCAGCGGTCGGGGGCGTTCCTGGAGCACGCGTGGGACGTGCTGCGCACCGTGCCCGCGGGCGCGCCGGTGACCTACACGGAGTACGCGGCCAAGTCCGGGCGCCCGGCCGCCGTGCGCGCGGCCGCGTCGGCGTGCGCGCGCAACGCCGCCGCGCTGTTCGTGCCCTGCCACCGCGTCCTGCGCACCGACGGCACGCTCGGCGGGTTCCGGTGGGGCGTGACGGTGAAGCGGCAGCTGCTGCAGCACGAGCTGGCCGCCTGACGCCGGACGAACGGCACAGCCGTGCGGGGGGACCGTACGACCGCGCCGCTCGTTCGCCAACGGGAGCGGGGTCACACCAGCGCGGTCAGGGGGGCGACGAGCGCCTCCGGCGGGGGCATCGCCGCGATCTCGGCCGCGATGCGCTCCGCCCCGCGCCGCAGGTCGGCGTCGGTGAGCAGCCGCGCGAGGACGTCGGCCGTGATCCCCCGGGTGGGCACGGCCAGCCCGGCCCCCGCGCCCGCCACGGCGTCGGCGTTGCCGCGGCGGTCGCCGATGCCGGGCACGATCAGCTGGGGCCGCCCGGCCGCCAGCGCGCCCAGCGCGGTGCCCGCCCCGCCGTGGTGCGCGATCGCGGTGGCGGCCGGCAGGGCGGCGTCGAGCGGGATCCAGCCGGTGGTCGTCACGTTCGGCGGGAGCGGCGACGCCGCGACCCGCGGGTCCGGGCGCACGAGCACGACGTCGGCGTCGAGGTCGGGCGCGGCCGCCAGGACCGCCCGCGTCGGGTCGCCCACCCCGGGCCCGGGGACGGTGCTGCGGCTGACCAGCAGGCGGAGCCGCGGTCCCGGCGCGTCCAGCCCGGCGGGCAGCTCGCTGCGGCCGGCCCAGCCGGTGGCCGGGCGCAGGGGGAGGTGGCCCGGCGCGGCGCCCAGGGCCGGGGGCCGCACGGTGACGACGGCGGCGGGCGCGGGCAGGCCGGCGCGGCCCAGGGGGCGCAGCGCGTCCGCGAGGCCCTCCGCCGCCGTCCGGGCGGCCCACTCGCCGTCGAACAGGCCGTTCTCCAGCAGCACCGCCGGCACGTCCGCCGCGGCGGCGGCCAGCGCGCCCGCGGGCGCCCACGGCTCGTGGACGACCAGGTCCGGGCGCCGGGCCCGGACCAGCTCCACCAGCGGCCCGGCCATCCGCCGGTTGAGCGCGCCGAACAGGTGCCGGGCGAACTCCTCCCCGCCCCGGCCCGTCATCTCGGCCCAAACGGCCCGCGGGTGGCGCAGCGCGGTCGCGGTGCCCAGGCGGGACAGCCGCAGCCCGGGGGTGACGTCGTGGGCCGCGAGGCCGCCGAGGTCGACCTCGAGCGCGCCGTCCCCGGTGGCCACCACGACGTCGTGACCGGCCGCCCGGAACGCGGCGGCCAGCGGGACCAGGGCCGTGAGGTGGCCGGCCAGCGGGGCGGCCACGACGAGGAGGCGCACGGGCCGCAGACTAGACCTCCCCGCGCGGGTCGCACGGGCGTTCGACCGCTCGCCGATCGGGCGCGCCCGCTCGCCACCGCCCCGGCGCGTCCCGGCCCGGGTCGTCGGGGGTGCGGTGCACCCTTCCCCCATGGACGCCGCCGCGCTGCTGATCGGCCTGCTCGCCGGGCTCGCCCTGGGGGTGGCCGGGGCGTGGGTGCTGCTCACCAGCCGGGCCCGGGTGCGGGCGGCGGAGGCGGGCCGGGCGGCGGCCGACGCGTCGGCCATGGCCCGGGCCGACGCCGCGGGGCTGCGCGCCGAGCGCGCCGGCCACCTCGCCCGGATCGAGGACCTGGGCGCGCAGCTCGACGACGCGCTCGCCCGGGCCCGGCGGGCCGAGACCGACGCGGCCGGGGCGCACGCGGCGCTGGTCGCCGAGCGGGAGGCGGCGGTGCAGCGCGAGGAGCTGCTGACCCGCCGCGACGAGGAGCTGGCGCAGGCGTTCCGCGCCCTGTCGGCCGACGCGCTGGCCCGCAACAACGAGCAGTTCGTCGCGCTGGCCGAGAGCCGGATCAAGGAGGCCACGGCCGCGCTGCACGCGAAGGCCGACGGCGACGCGGCCGCCCGCGCCCAGGCCATCGGGCGCCTGCTCGACCCCGTGTCGTCCACCCTGCAGCGGGTGGAGGGCCAGCTCCGCGAGGTCGAGCGCGAGCGGGAGTCGGCCTACGCGGGGCTGCGCGAGCAGGTCAGCGCCATGGCGGTGAGCTCGGAGAAGCTGCAGGGCGAGACCAAGCAGCTGGTCAACGCCCTGCGCGCCCCGCAGGTCCGCGGTCGCTGGGGCGAGCTGCAGCTGGAGCGGGTCGTGCAGCTCGCGGGCATGGTCGAGCACTGCGACTTCTCCACGCAGGTCACCGGCCGGGGCGAGGACGGCGGCGTCCGGCCCGACATGGTGGTGCACCTGGCGGGCGGCAAGCAGGTGGTGGTCGACGCGAAGGTGCCGTTCGCGGCGTACCTGGAGGCGGTGGAGAGCCGCGACGCCGGCACCCACCGCGAGCGGCTCACCGCGCACGCGCGCCAGCTGCGCCAGCACGTCGACGCGCTGTCCGCCAAGAGCTACTGGGCGGTGTTCGAGCCGACCCCCGAGTTCGTCGTGCTCTTCGTGCCGGGCGACCCGTTCCTGGAGGCCGCGCTGCAGGCCGACCCCACGCTGATGGAGCACGCGTTCGCGCAGAACGTCGTGATCGCCACGCCCACCACGCTCATCGCGCTGCTGCGCACGGTCGCCTACACGTGGCGGCAGGAGGCGCTGGCCCGCAACGCGGCGCAGGTGCACCAGCTGGGCAAGGAGCTGCACGGGCGACTGGCCACCATGGGCACGCACGTCGCGAAGCTGGGCCGCAGCCTGGAGGCGGCCGTCGGCAGCTACAACCAGACCGTGTCGTCGCTGGAGTCGCGCGTGCTCGTCACCGCGCGCCGGCTCACCGACCTCAAGGTCGCCGACGACGAGCTGGCCGAGCCCACCCAGGTCGACCGCGCCCCCCGCACCCTGTCGGCCCCCGAGCTGGTGGCCTCCGCGGCCGACGCGCTGGTGGCGCTGCACGGCCGGCCGTCCGGGGAGAACCGGGGCCGGGGGATCGACCGGGCCGAGGCCGGGGGCCCGGGGCGGGAAGGGACTAGCGTGCACGGATGACCGAGCAGGGTGACGGGGTGGCGCGCGACGACGACGCCGCTGCGGACCGCCGGCCCCAGGGCTCCGCGGCCGCCCAGCGCCGCACCGGCGGGGCCGCCCCGGCCGCGTCGCCGCGCAGCCGCGCGCCGCGGGAGGACGACCCCCCGTCGTCGCGGCGCCCCGGGCGGACCCGTCGCGGGCGCCCGGAGCGCGACAGCCGCACCCCGGCCCGCAGCCCCGACGTCGTCGAGCGCGGCGAGGGCGGGCGCTGGCCCGTGCCGGAGCGCTCGGTGCTCGCGACCGTGCTCGGCGTGTCCCCCCTGGTCGCGGTCGGGCTGGCGGCCGGGCTCACCGCACTGGGCGTGTTCGCCGACCTGGCGCGCACCGGCACGCTCGGCACCGTGTTCACGATCTGCTACGTCGGCGGCTGCGTCCTCGCCGTCGCGTGGGTGCGCCGCCGGTCGCTGTTCGGGCCGGTGGTGCAGCCGCCGCTGCTGCTGGCCGCCGCCGTGCCGGTGGTGGTGCTGCTGGCGGGGTCACCGCGGCCGGGCACCGGGATCTCCGAGCGGCTGCTCACGATCGGGGCGCCGCTCGTCAACAGCTTCCCGACGATGGCCTGGACCACCGCCGCGGTGCTCGCGCTGGGCACCGGGCGGCTGCTCGCCCAGCGGGTGCCGGCCGACGAGCGGACGGCGGCCGGGGAGCCGGTCAGCGCGCCGCGCGAGCGGGGCGGAGCTCGCGGGGCAGCGAGAAGGTCAGCGTCTCCTCCGCCGTCGTGACCTCCTCGACGTCGAGGAAGCCGCGCTCGGCCAGGTGGTCGAGCACCCCGCGGACCAGCACCTCGGGCACGGACGCCCCGCTGGTGAGGCCGATGGTCTCGACGCCGTCGAGCCAGCTCTCGTCGATCTCGCGGGAGTAGTCGATGAGGTGCGCGGCGCCGGCGCCGGCCTGCAGCGCGACCTCCACCAGGCGCACCGAGTTCGAGGAGTTCCGCGAGCCGACCACGAGCACCAGGTCGCACCGCGCCGCCATCGCCTTCACGGCCACCTGGCGGTTCTGCGTGGCGTAGCAGATGTCGTCGGACGGCGGGTTCTGCAGCGTCGGGAAGCGCTCGCGCAGTGCGCGCACCGTCTCCATCGTCTCGTCCACGCTGAGCGTGGTCTGGGACAGCCAGACGACCTTCTCGGGGTCGCGCACCTCCACGTTCGCGACGTCCTCGGCGGTCTCCACGAGCTGGATGTGCTCGGGCGCCTCGCCGGCGGTGCCCTCGACCTCCTCGTGGCCGTGGTGGCCGACGAGCAGGATGTCGTAGTCCTCGCGGGCGAACCGCTTGGCCTCGTGGTGCACCTTCGTCACCAGCGGGCACGTGGCGTCGATGGTGCGCAGGTCGCGCTCCTTCGCCTCCGCGTGGACGCTCGGGGCGACGCCGTGCGCGGAGAAGACGACGAGCGAGCCGGGTGGCACCTCGTCGGTCTCGTCGACGAACACCGCGCCGCGCTCGGACAGCGTCTCCACCACGTGCTTGTTGTGGACGATCTGCTTGCGGACGTACACGGGTGCACCGTGCCGCTCCAGCGCGCGCTCCACGGCCTCGACGGCGCGGTCGACCCCCGCGCAGTAGCCGCGGGGCTTGGCGAGCAGGACACGCTTGACACCCATGCCCCCCAGCCTACGGACGCCCGCGGATCACGGCCGCCGACGGTGGGGCACCCCACCCCGGCTGCCCGAACGCCGCGGACGGAGGAGGATGGGGGCATGACCCCGCTTCCGCTGCCGGTGCGCCTGGCCGCCGGTCTCGTCGCCACCGCCGTGGAGCAGGCCCGCGACCTGCCCCGCCACGTGATCGAGTTCCCCGTCACCGCCGTGAGCCAGGCCCTGCAGGTGTCGATGCGCGTGCAGCAGCGCGTCACGGAGCTGGCCATCAAGGGCGACCGCGCGCTCGGCGCGCTGCGGCCGGTGGAGGAGCAGCCCGGCTGGGCCACCTTCGACGAGGACCTGCCGACCAACGGGCACCCCGCCGTCAGCACCGTCACCGAGCTGCGGCCCGCCCCGCGCCCGCCGGCCCAGCGCTCGACCGAGCCCACGCCCGCCCGACCGGCGCCCGCCGAGCGCGCGTCCGCCGAGTCCGTGTCCACTGAGTCCGCGCCCACTGAGTCCGGGCCCACCCAGTCCGTACCCGACCGGTCCGCGCCCACCGAGTCCGCGCCCACCGAGTCCGCGCCCACCGAGTCCGCGCCCGCCGAGTCCGCGCCCGCCCAGCGCCCCGAGCCGGCGACCGCGCCCGGGGCCCGGCCCACGGGCCCGGCGGAGGCCGCCGAGCGCATCGCGTCTGCGCCCGTGGACGAGCCGGCCGCCGAGCCGACGACCGGGCCGGGCGCGCTGCCGGGCTACGCGACGATGTCCATCGCCCAGCTCCGCGGCAAGCTCCGCTCGCTCTCGCTCGACGAGCTGCAGGCGCTGCTGGCCTGGGAGCGGACCCACGACGACCGGCCCGCCTACGTCACGATGCTGTCGAACCGGATCACCACGGTCTCCGAGGGGTGACGACCAGTCCGGAGCAGCCGTGGCCGGTCCGCACGGTGGCGCGCAAGATCGCCGAGTGGGTCGACCGGCTGGGTGCCGTGTGGGTGGAGGGCCAGCTCGCGCAGGTGACGGCGCGGGCCGGCACCGGCACCGCGTTCCTGGTGCTGCGCGACCCGGCCGCGGACGTGTCGTTGCAGCTCACCGCCCCGATCGGGCTGGTGCGCGACAGCGGGGGCACCGTCGTCGAGGGCAACCGCGTCGTCGTCCACGGCAAGCCCTCGTTCTTCCTGGGCCGCGGCTCGCTCAGCCTGCGCGTCGACGAGATCCGCGCGGTCGGGATCGGCGAGCTGCTGGCGCGCATCGAGCGGCTGCGCCGGCTGCTGGCCGCCGAGGGGCTGTTCGACGCGGCCCGCAAGCGCCGCCCGCCGTTCCTGCCCTCCTGCATCGGGCTGGTGACGGGTCGGGCGTCCGCGGCCGAGCACGACGTCGTCGCAGGCGCGCGGGCCCGCTGGCCCGCCGCCTGCTTCCGGATCGAGCACGTCGCCGTGCAGGGCGCGCTGGCCGTGCCCCAGATCGTCGACGCCCTCGGCGCGCTCGACCGCGACCCCGCCGTCGACGTCATCGTGCTCGCCCGCGGCGGGGGCAGCGTGGAGGACCTGCTGCCGTTCTCCGACGAGACGCTGTGCCGCGCCGTCGCCGGCTGCCGCACGCCCGTCGTGTCGGCGATCGGGCACGAGCCGGACACGCCGCTCGTCGACCACGTCGCCGACGTCCGCTGCTCCACCCCCACCGAGGCCGGGCGCCGGCTCGTGCCCGACCTCGCCGAGGAGACCGCCCGGATCGACGGCCTGCGCGACCGCGCCGCCCGCGCGCTCGCCGGCTGGGTCGACCGGGAGGAGCGGCTGGTCGCGGCGCTGCGGGCGCGCCCGGTGCTGGCCGACCCGCTGGGCGGGCTGGAGCACCGGGACGCCGAGGTGCTGCGCCTGCGCGACGCGGCCGGCGCCTGCGCGGTGCGGGGCCTCGACCGGCGGGCCACCGAGCTGGAGCACCTGACCGCCCGCCTCGCCACGCTGGGCCCGGCCGCCACGCTGGCCCGCGGGTACGCCATCGTGCAGCGCGTGGACGGCGACGCCCGGCCCGTCCTGCGGTCGGTCACCGAGGTGGCACCGGGCGACGCCTTGCGGATCCGGGTGGCCGACGGCGCGGTCGCCGCCACGGCGGCGGGGGACGCGGGCGGGGCGGCGCGGCCCCGGCGGACGAGGGCGAGGGCGACGGTGAGGACGGGCGATGGCTGAGACACCGGGCGGGACCGGGGCGGACGTGCAGACCCTCGGGTACGAGCAGGCGCGCGACGAGCTGGTGGAGGTCGTGCGCGCGCTGGAGGCGGGCGGGCTGTCGCTCGACGACTCGGTGGCGCTGTGGGAGCGCGGGGAGGCCCTGGCCCGGCGCTGCGAGGAGCAGCTCGCCGGCGCGCGCGAGCGGGTGCAGCGCACGCTCGACGCCCGCGGCTGAGGTCAGTCGAGCACCGGCGCCGCCGCCACCGCCTCCGCCAGCGCCCGGAAGTCGGGCTCGCCGGCGCTGCCGGTGAGGAGCAGACGCACCCCGTCCAGCTCACCGATCCAGATCGGCTCGTCGTCCTCCGCGCCGTAGACGACGAACGCCACCCCGGCGACGTCCACCGTCCCCCGGGCGGGCACCGGCTCGCCGCCGGTCTCGCTCGCGAGCAGGGCCTCCTCGGTGCCGTCGCTCTGCAGCAGCCGCAGGTAGCGGCCCTCGGGGGTGAGGTAGCCGACCCGCAGGGCGCGGCCGGCGGCCGGGGCCGCGGGGTCGAGCAGGTCCTGGTCGACGGAGTTGGAGCGCCACCCGGCGGGCACGGCCGGCACCCGCACCGGGTAGGGCACGGTGGAGGCGAGCCGGGTGATCTCGGCGGGGGCGTCGACGACGGGGCCCGCCGAGCTGTCGACGCGCGGCCCGCCGGGGGCGAACGAGCAGCTGCCGCTGACGGCGCCGAGCACGGCGACGATCACGAGCAGCACGCCGATCGCGGCGAGCATCTCGCGCATCCCGAGCGCGGAGCGGGGCGGTTTGCGGAGCGGCTGCCCCGCCGGCTCCTGGGGGTCCTGCGACATGACCCCCATCATCCCCGCTGGCCGCGGGAGCGGCTGGTCCGGGAGGATCGGCCGACCGCTGACGATCGAGCTGGAGGCCGACGATGACCGCTCCTGCGCCACGACGCCGTGAGGCACCCGACCGCAACCTCGCGATGGAGCTGGTGCGGGTCACCGAGGCGGCGGCCATGGCCGCGGGGCGCTGGGTGGGGCGGGGGGACAAGAACGGCGGCGACGGCGCGGCGGTCGACGCCATGCGCCAGCTCATCGGCACCGTCTCCATGCGCGGGGTCGTGGTGATCGGCGAGGGCGAGAAGGACGAGGCGCCCATGCTGTTCAACGGCGAGGAGGTGGGCAACGGGGAGGGCGCGGAGTGCGACGTCGCGGTCGACCCGATCGACGGCACCACCCTGATGGCCAAGGGCATGCCCAACTCCGTCGCGGTGCTGGCGGTGGCCGAGCGCGGGGCGATGTTCGACCCGTCGGCCGTGTTCTACATGGAGAAGCTGGCCGTCGGGCCGGAGGCCGCGGACGTCATCGACCTCACCGCACCGGTCGCGGAGAACATCCGGCGGGTCGCGGCGGCCAAGCACCTCGACGTCACCGACGTCACCGTGTGCGTGCTCGACCGGCCCCGCCACGACCAGCTCGTCGCCGACATCCGCCGCACCGGGGCGCGCGTCCACTTCCTCTCCGACGGCGACGTGGCCGGCGCGATCTCCGCGGCCCGCCCGAACACCGGCGTCGACATGCTCTACGGCATCGGCGGCACCCCGGAGGGGATCATCACCGCGGCCGCCATGAAGTGCATGGGCGGCGCGATGCAGGGCCGGCTGTGGCCCCGCGACGACGACGAGCGCGGGAAGGCCGTCGACGCCGGGCACGACCTGGACCGCGTCCTCACCGCCGACGAGCTCGTGCGCGGCGACAACGTCTTCTTCTGCGCCACCGGCATCACCGACGGCGACCTGCTGCGCGGCGTCCACTACCGCGGCGGCGGGTGCACCACCCAGTCGATCGTGATGCGGTCCAAGTCCGGCACCGTCCGCATGATCGACGGCTACCACCGGCTGACGAAGCTGCGCGAGTACTCCTCGGTGGACTTCGACCTGTCCGACGAGCAGCTCGCGGCCCTCGACACCACCCCGCCCCTGCCCTGACCGGGGGCGCGGCGGTGGGATCGGACGCGGGACCCGACCCCACCACCGCCTCGGGGAGCGCGGCGCCGGGCCCCCTCCCGCCCGCACCGCACCACGGTGGCGGTGCGCCGGGCGGGAGATCCCGCGCAGCGCACCCCGCCGAGCCTCCCGGTCCCGTCGCGGCCGCGGTACGGGGAGACCTGCGTACTGGACAGCGGCGGAGGTCCGTGACCCGACCGCAGCCCAGCACGTCGGGCCCGGCGCCCGGGGCCGTCCCGGCGCGGGACGGCGGGACGGCCACGGACCGCGGACGGCACCGCCGCTCGCGGGCCGCGGCGCGCGAGTCCTCCGACCCGCTGCGGCGGGGCGACGCCGTGCCGGTCGTCGCCCGAGCGGGCCCTTGATCCTTCCTCCGATCGGGCGGATGATCGATCAGCACGACGCCCGGCGATGGGCCGGTCGCGCGGTGGCGGAGGAGCAGGCATGCGCGTTCGGGGGATCGTGTCCGCTCTGGCGGTGCTGGCCGTGCTGGGTTCGGCCCAGCTCGGTGGGACCGTCGCTGCTCCGGGCGCCGGGGTCCCGGCCGTCGCGCCCGCGGCGGCGGTGGCGGCGGCGCCCGCCGCGGCGGCGCGGCGGGTCCCGGGCACGCCGTGCACGAGCGCCGCGCGGGCGTGCGTCGAGCTGTCCAGCAACCGGGCCTGGCTGATCCGCGACGGCGCCGTGTCGTACGGACCGGTGCCGGTCTCGCACGGCCGCAAGGGCCACCGCACGCCGCCGGGGACGTTCCGCGTCACCTTCCGCAGCCGCGACCACGTCAGCTCGATCTACGGCACGCCGATGCCCTACTCGGTATTCTTCAACGGCGGCATCGCCTTCCACCAGGGCGACATCCGCAGCGGCTCGGCCGGCTGCGTCCGCATGCAGCGCGCCTCGGCGCGCGAGTTCTACTCCTCGCTGCGCCGCGGGGACGTCGTGCAGGTGGTGCGCTGAACGCGCTCAGCCACCCGGGGCGCTGTTCGCGTTGCGGTGGAAGACGTTCCGCGGGTCGTACCGCGCCTCGACCGCGGCCGGCCGGGCACCGTTTCACCGGCCGTAGAGCGCACGGGCGCGACGCCGGTACGCCGGGCGCCACCACAGGCGGAGCAGCAGGCGCAGCACGACGGGGCCCCCGCGTGCTGCCGCGCGCAGCTGGTCCTCGTCGGCGGCGCTGGTGAGCCAGCCGACCACGGTCGGGAAGCGTCGGACGTCCAGCCCGCGCGTGGCCCGCCGCTCCAGGGCGCGCCACTCGGCCGCCCCGACGCGCTCGCGCAGCAGCGGCAGGACGACGCGCTCCTCGTGGTCGAGGTGCTCACCCAGGCGCTCGTGCAGCGCGCGCAGGTCGGCGGCCCGGGCCGCCAGCGACCGGCTCGTGTCCCCGGCTGCGGCCATCAGGGGATCGAGGACCTCGTGCTCGGCCTCCAGCGCGTCCAGCTCGCGCGCGGCTCCGGGCGCCCGCTCGCGCAGCAGCGGCCAGACGTCGCGGTCCTCACCGGTGTGGTGGGCGTGGACGAAGGCCAGCACGAGGGCGAGCTGGTCCTCGGCGAGCCGGGCGCGCGGGCCGTCGGGAGCTCCCTGCGCGACGTCCGCGAGCAGTCCGAACTCGCGGCGCATGGCGGCGTGGCCCATGAGGAAGCCGGACAGGTCGGGGAGCTCGTCGACGGTGTTCATGCCGGCATGGTGCGACCGACCGCCGTGGCCCGGCAGGATCCGGAAGTGCGTACGGATCAGGGGACGTCGGGGCGCAGCAGGCCCAGGCGCTGCGCGGCCAGCACCGCCCCGAGCCGGTCGTGCGCGCCGAGCTTGGCGTAGATGCGCTGCAGGTGCTTGTTCACGGTGCGCTGGGCCACGCCCAGCCGCCGGGCCATCGCCGCGGCGGTGAGCCCCTGGGCGAGGACGTCCAGCACCGCCCGTTCGCGACCCGTCAGAGCGGGAGCCGCATCCGCACGGCGGAGGCGGGCGACCCGCCGGTCCAGCGCCGCCAGCAGGCGGAGGAGGGTCGCACCGAGCTGCACCTCCTGGGCCGTGAACGGGTCCGCCCGGCTGAGGCTCAACGCGCGGTGCCCCGCCGGACCGGACTCCAGCGGCAGGGCGAGCTGGTGCGGGATGCCCCACGGGCCCGCCCGCTCGCTCCACTCGGCCGCGCACCGGACGTCGACGACCGCGTGCGGGAGCTCGGCCACCTGGACGACCCGGACGTCGCCGGTGGCCAGGTAGTACCGGCACACCGGGTGGCGGTGCGGCCCGTCCGCCGTCCAGGCGTCGATCTCGCGGCGGCGGGTGAGGACCTCCGGGGCCGCCGACCACGTGGAGGCGAGCCCCCCGCGCCCGTCGGTGACCGACCACGTCGCGGCGGCCAGCTCGAACGTGTCGACGAGCTGGTCGCAGACCCGCTGCTCCACGTCGGCGGGGACGGGCCCGTCGAGCAGGTCGGCGAGGAGGTCGAGCCAGGCGCGCTCGACCGGCCGCCGGGCCGGGCCGATCACCCCGCCCGGTCCCAGAGCGCGTCGTCCACGAGGGCCGCGGGCTCCTCCGCACGGAGCAGGCCGAGCAGCCCGAGCACGCCGGGGCGGTGCCACTCCTGCACCAGCCGCCCGCCCGCCCACTGCAGCACGACCACGTCGCCGACGACGAGGCGCCGGTAGGTGGGCGGCTCGTCGCCGCTCGGGCCCGACTGCACGGCTCGCCAGACCACCGCGAGCAGCGTCGTGTCCCCCTGCACCCGCAGGTCCAGCACCTCGCCCCCGAGGTCGGGGTACGCGGCGTGCAGCGGCCCCCACCGGTCGACCACGCCGTCGGGCCCGGCCAGCGTGCGGTCGCCCGCCTCCCGGTACCGCAGGTCCGGTGCCGCCAGCCTCCGGTAGCCGTCGCCGTCGCCGTCCTCCCAGCACCGGACGACCTCCCGGGCCGCGGCCTCGGTCGTGAGCTCCATCCCGTCACCTCCCGCCGGAGGACGATCGTCGTGGGTCGGGCGCCGGAGCGGCAGGGTCGGGAACTGCGTAGTCCGGTCGGTCAGCGGACCAGCTCGCCCGTCCGCGCGACCGCCCTGCCGGCGAACAGGCCGAGGTCCCGGGCGCGCAGGACCGCGCCGAGCCGGTCGTGCACGCCGATCCGCTCGTAGACGCACTCCAGGTGCTTGTGCACCGTCCGCTCGGCGATCCCGAGGCGGCGGCCGATCGAGGCGGCCGTCAGGCCGTCGGCGAGCAGGCCGAGGACGGCGAGCTGGCGCGGGGTGAGCCGCACGTCCGCGGCCGCGTCCGGCTGCGGCGCCCGCTCGGCCAGCACCCGGGTCTGCCGGTCGAGCCCGACGAGGAGCCGCCAGACCCGCCGGGCGAGCGCCATCTCCCCCTCGTCCCACGGCCGGTCCCGGCCCAGCGCGTAGGCGCGCTGCACGCCGTCGCGCGGGTCGAGCGGCAGGACCAGCTGCTCGTCGGCGCCCCAGGGCCGCGCCACCTCCCGCCAGCGCGCCTGGGCGCGGGCGTCGGCGAACCTCTCCGGCACCTCCGCGGACTGCACCAGGGCGGTGTAACCGGTGCGCCGGTACTGCAGCATCACCGGGTGCACCTCCCGGGCGTGGTCGCGGCACCACTGCTCGACCTCGTCGTGCCGGCAGCCGAAGTCCTCGTCCAGCGGGTAGATGCGCCCGGTGATCGGCCCGTCCACCGGCTCCGCCGACGCCGCGCAGGCCCCGGCCCGCAGCGTCTCGATGAGGGTGGTGGCGATGCGTTCGGCGGGCAGCGCGACGAGCGGCGCCGCCAGGAGGTCGGCGACCAGTTCCAGCCACACCTCGTCCGTGGACACCACCTGCGCACCTCCCCACCGTCGAGTCGCAGGGGAGAGGGCCGACGTGTCGCGGTGATGCGCTCCGGCCCGGAAGTTGGTCCGGTCGTGCGGGGACCGCTGCGTCGGCCGGACGAGACCGCGCGGCGGTTCGGCCGACGGCGCGGCCGGGTAGCCGGGTGCCGGCGGTCGGGACCACCGTGACGCGCGGAACGCGGCGCGCACGAGCGGTCGGGGCCGTCTCGATGGCAGGGTGGCACCGAGGACCGACTTCTCCGGGGTGGACATGAGCGACGGTTTCCGCATCGAGCACGACACGATGGGCGAGGTCCGGGTGCCCGCCGACGCGCTGTGGCGCGCGCAGACGCAGCGGGCGGTGGAGAACTTCCCGATCTCCGGCCGCGGGCTGGAGCGCGCCCAGATCCGGGCGCTGGGCCTGGTGAAGGGGGCGGCCGCGCGCGTCAACCAGGAGCTCGGGGTGCTCGACGCCGAGCTCGCCGGCGCCATCGCCGCGGCGGCCGACGAGGTGGCGGCCGGGCAGCACGACGACCAGTTCCCCGTCGACGTGTTCCAGACCGGCTCGGGCACCAGCTCCAACATGAACGCCAACGAGGTGATCGCCTCGCTCGCCGCCCGCGCGGGCGTCGAGGTGCACCCGAACGACCACGTCAACGCCTCGCAGTCGTCCAACGACGTCTTCCCGACGACGATCCACGTCGCCACCGTCGAGGCGCTCAGCGGCGACGTGGTGCCGGCGCTGGAGCACCTGGAGGGCGTGCTGCGCCGGCGCGCCGGGGAGTGGGCCGACGTCGTCACCGCCGGGCGCACGCACCTCATGGACGCCGTGCCGATCACGCTCGGCCAGGAGGCGGGCGGGTGGGCGACCCAGGTGGCCAACGCCGCCGACGCCGTCCGCCGCGTCCTCCCCCGCGTCGCCGAGGTGCCGATCGGGGGCACGGCCGTCGGCACCGGCCTCAACGCGCCCGAGGACTTCGGAGCGCGGGTCGTGGAGCAGTTGCGCGCCGCCGGCGTGCCGGAGCTGCGGGAGGCGCCCGACCACATGGAGGCCCAGGGCTCCCGCGACGGCCTGGTGGAGGCGTCCGCCGCCCTCCGCACGACCGCGGTGGCCCTCTACAAGGTCGCCAACGACATCCGGTGGCTGGGCTCGGGCCCGCGCGCCGGCCTGGCGGAGCTGCAGCTTCCCGACCTGCAGCCGGGCAGCTCGATCATGCCCGGCAAGGTCAACCCGGTGATCTGCGAGGCCGCGATGATGGTGGCCGCGCAGGTGATCGGCAACGACGCCTGCGTCGCGTTCTGCGGCACGCAGGGCAACCTGCAGCTCAACGTGATGATGCCGGTGATGGCGCGCAACGTGCTGGAGTCGGCGCGGCTGCTGGCCAACGCCTCCCGGCTGCTGGCGGACAAGGTCGTCGCCGGCACCGAGGTGGACGTCGAGCGCACCCGTGAGTTCGCCGAGTCCAGCCCGTCGATCGTCACCCCCCTCAACCGCTACCTCGGCTACGAGGAGGCGGCGTCGATCGCGAAGCAGTCGCTCAAGGAGCGGAAGACCATCCGCGAGGTCGTGCTGGAGCGCGGCCACGTGGAGAGCGGGAAGCTCACGGCCGAGCAGCTCGACGCGGCCCTCGACGTCCTGGCGATGGCCCGCGGGGGGCGCGGCTGAGCTCCCGCGGGACGGCGGGGGGCGGTGGCACACTGCTCGCCATGTCCACGTCGCTCGCCCGGCCGCAGCTCCTCACGGTGGCCGAGTACCTGGAGCTCGGGGAGACCGAGTCCGGCTACTCCGAGCTCGTCGAGGGGAGGGTGGTCCTCACGCCCAGCCCGTACGCCGACCACAACCACGCCGTCGCCGAGGCACGCGACCAGCTCAAGCCGCAGGTGCCGCCGGAGTACGAGGTGATCCTCGACATCGACGTCGACCTGCTGCTCGCTCCCGCCGATGCGCCCGGCTTCGTCCGTCGTCCCGACCTGATCGTGGTGCAGCGCGGTGCGCGGCAGCGGCAGCGGCGGGAGGGCGGGGTCATCCGGGCCCCCGAGGTCGCGATCATCGTGGAGTGCCTGTCGCCGGGGACGAGCCGGACCGACCGCGTGGCCAAGCGCTCCGAGTACGCCGACGCCGGCATCCCGCACTACTGGATCCTCGATGTCACCGAACCGGTGTCCCTGGTCGCGTGCCACCTCGCCGGGGAGTTCGGCTACGCCGACGGCGGCGAGGTCACCGGCCGGTCCACCACCGAGGCGCCGTTCCCGCTGGCGCTGGACCTCGACGCCCTGCTGTAGGGCGCACGACACCGGCCCCCTGACGCGGCCGCGTCGGCGGCCCGACACCCGCGCGCCGGATGGACGGCACCCGCCGGCAAGGTCCAGAGTGGATGATCCGCGCGCCCGGCCGGACCACTGCACGAGGAGCCCCGATGATCGACCGACGCTGGACGCTGGCCGCGGTGGGGGCCGCGCTCGCGCTCACCACCACCGCCTGCGTGAGTTCGGGAGGCGGCGGCGGCGCGCCCGCCGAGCCCGCCGCCGGCGGCACCGACTGGTCCACCGCCACGTCCGCGGAGGCGGGCGGCGGGTTCGACGCCCTCGTCGCCGCCGCGCAGGCCGAGGGCACGCTCAACGTGATCGCGCTGCCGCCGGACTGGGCCAACTACGGCGAGATCATCTCGACGTTCGAGGAGGAGTACGGGATCACGGTCGAGTCGGCCAACCCCGAGGGCTCCAGCCAGGACGAGATCAACGCCGTGCAGCAGCTCGGTACGCAGGAGCGCGCCCCGGACGTGCTCGACCTCGGCCAGTCGTTCGCGACGACCAACACCGAGCTCTTCGCCCCGTACCAGGTGCAGACCTGGGACACCATCCCCGAGGCCAACAAGGACCCCGAGGGCCTGTGGGTCAACGACTACGGCGGCTACATCTCCATCGGCTGCAACACCAGCATCGTCGCGGTCTGCCCGCAGACCTTCGCCGACCTGGCGAAGCCCGAGTACGCCGGGCAGGTCGCGCTCAACGGCGACCCGACCCAGTCGGCGTCCGCCTTCGCGGGCGTCTGGGCCGGCGCCCTGGCCAACGGCGGCTCGCTGGACGACATCACCCCCGGCGTCGAGTTCTTCGGCCGGCTGCGGGCGAGCGGCAACCTGCTCAACGTCGACCCGACGCCGGCGACGATCGAGAGCGGCCAGACCCCGATCGTGCTCGACTGGGACTACCTCAACGTCGGGCAGGCCGAGAAGGTCGCCGCGTCCTTCGAGTGGGCGGTCACCGTGCCGTCGGACGGCCTGTTCGCCCAGTACTACGCGCAGGCGATCAACGCGAACGCGCCGCACCCCGCTGCGGCCCGGCTCTGGCAGGAGTTCCTCTACTCCGACCGGGGCCAGAACCTGTGGCTCGAGGGACGCGCCCGGCCCGTCCGGCTCGAGGAGATGACCACGGCCGGCACCGCCGACCCGGCGCTGCTCGAGGCGCTCCCCGAGGTGGCCGGCACGGCCGACTTCCCGACGCAGGAGCAGACCGACGCCGCCCAGCAGGTGGTGGCGCAGAACTGGGCCTCCGCCGGGCAGTGACGCACGCCCCGGGCACGCTCACCGCGCCGCCCGCGCCCGCGCCCACCGCGCGGGCGCGGGCCCGGACCGACCGCACGGCCTGGCTCGGTCTGCTGCCCTTCGCCGCCTACCTGCTGGTGTTCCTGGGCGGGCCGCTGTTCTTCGTGGTGAACGGCGCGTTCGCCGACCCGGACGGCAACCCCACCCTGGCCAACGTCGTCGCGTCGGTGACGGCGCCGCAGTACCGGGCGGCGTTCGCGTCCAGCGTGCAGCTCTCGCTGGTCACGGCGCTGGTCGGCGCGGTGTTCGGCACGTTCCTGGCCCAGGCGGTGCTCACCGCGCGGCCCGGCTCGCCGCTGCGCCGGGCGGTGTCGACGGCGTCGGGGGTGCTCGCGTACTTCGGCGGCGTCCCGCTGGCGTTCGCGTTCCTCGCCGCGCTCGGGCAGACGGGGCTGGCGACGCTCGCGCTGTCGGGCGTCGGCCTCGACCTGTACGCGCTGGGGTTCCGGATCGACTCGCTCACCGGGCTCGGGCTCACCTACGTCTACTTCCAGGTCCCGCTCATGGTCATCCTCATCACCCCGGCGCTGGAGGGGCTGGCCCCGCAGTGGCGGGAGGCGGCGGAGAACCTCGGCGCGTCGGCGTGGACGTACTGGCGGCGCGTCGCGCTGCCCGTGCTCGCCCCCGCGCTGGCCGGGGCCACGCTCGTGCTGTTCGGCAACGCGTTCGCCGCCTACGCCACGGCCCTCGCCCTGACCTCCGGGCAGATCCCGCTGGTGCCGACGGCGATCGCCTCGGCGCTGTCGGGCAACGTGCTGGCCGGGCAGCAGAACGTCGGGCTGGCGCTGGGCGTCGACATGGTCGTGGTGATCGCGGTCGTCATGGCGCTGTACCTGTGGCTGCAGCGCCGGGCGTCCCGGTGGTCGCGGTGAGGGGCCGGCGCTGGCGCGTCGTCGTGCTCGGGCTGGCGGCGCTGTACTTCCTGGTGCCGCTGCTCTCGGCCGCGGAGTTCAGCCTGCGGATCCCCGGCGGCGGCTACGGGATCGCCAACTACCTGGCGATCGCCCGCGACGAGGTGCTGCTGGAGTCGCTGCTCGTGTCGCTGCAGATCGCCGTGCTGACGGCCGCGGCGACGCTGCTGCTGGTCGTGCCGACCGCGGTCTGGGTGCGGCTGCGCCTGCCCGCCGCGGCCGGGCTGCTGGAGAGCGCCACGATCCTGCCGATCGTCATCCCGCCCGTCGTGATGGCGGCCGGGATCGCGTTCGTGCAGTCCAACCTGGGCGGGCCGGTGTTCCGCACGCTGTTCGCCTCCTCGCTCACCGCGCTCACGCCGTTCTACGTGGTGCTGGCGCTGCCGTTCGCCTACCGCGCGGTGGACAACGGGCTGGCCGCGATCCCGCTGCGGACGCTGGTGGAGGCGGGCCGCAACCTGGGCGCCTCCCTGCCCCTCGTGCTGCTGCGCGTGGTGCTGCCGGCGATCCGCAGCGCCGTGCTGGGCGCGGCGTTCCTGACCCTCGCCCTGGTGCTCGGCGAGATCGTCATCGCCCGCATCCTGCTCTACACCGACACGTTCCCCGTGGCGATCGTGGAGGTGGGGCGCTCGCAGGCGGGCGTCGCCGTCGCCCTCACGCTCGCCAGCCTCGTGCTGACGTGGGTGCTGCTGCTCGCGGTCTCGTTCGCGGGGCGCGCCCGGAAGAGGAGTGCAGGGCATGGCTGATCCCGCCGTGGAGTTCGTCGGGGTGCGCCGCAGCTACGGCGGCACCCACGCCCTGGACGGGCTCGACCTCGCGCTCGCCCCCGGGGAGCTGCTGGCGCTGCTGGGCCCGTCGGGGTGCGGGAAGACCACCGCGCTGCGGCTGCTGGCCGGGTTCGACCGGCCGACCGCCGGGGTGGTCCGGATCGACGGGCGCGACGTCACCGGCGTGCCCGCGGCGAAGCGCGACACGGGCATGGTGTTCCAGGCGTACTCGCTGTTCCCCACGATGACGGCGGCGGAGAACGTCGCGTTCGGGCTGCGGGTGCGCAAGCGGCCGGCGGCGGAGCGGTCGCGGCGCGCCGCCGAACTGCTGGAGCTGGTCGGGCTGGGCGACCGCGGCGGGGCCTACCCGCACGAGCTGTCCGGCGGCCAGCAGCAGCGCGTGGCTCTGGCCCGGGCGCTGGCCGTGTCGCCGTCGGTGCTGCTGCTCGACGAGCCGCTCTCGGCCCTGGACGCCCGCGTGCGCGTCCAGCTGCGCGACGAGATCCGCCGGCTGCAGCTGGCCGAGGGCATCACCACGCTGTTCGTGACCCACGACCAGTCCGAGGCCCTCGCCGTCGCCGACCGGGTGGCGGTGCTCAACGCCGGGCGCCTCGAGCAGGTCGACGTGCCGCAGGAGGTGTACGCGCACCCGGCCACGCCGTTCGTCGCCGAGTTCGTCGGGGTCATGAACACGCTGCCGGTGAGCGGCGGGCGGATCGCCCCCGGCGGCACCGACACGGTGCGGGTGCGGCCCGAGGCGCTCGCCGTCGGCGGGGCGGACGGTGTGCCCGGCACCGTGCTCACCAGCACGTTCCTCGGCCCGGTCACCCGCCTGGTCGTCACGACCGAGGTCGGGGAGCTCACCGTCGACGCCGTGTCCCGGCCCGGCCTGCCCGCGATCGGCGAGCCCACGACGGTGGCCCTCAACCCCTGAACCCGGGGGCCCGGGGGTCGAGCGGCGCTCCACCGGGGCCGGCCAGGCTGGAGCGGTGCCCGAGCGCGTGCTGTCCCGGCAGCAGCTCCTCCGTGCCCTGCTCGCTCGCCAGATGCTGCTCGAGCGTGTCCCGTGCACGCCCGTCCGAGCGGTGGAGCGCCTCGGCGGTCTGCAGACGCAGTACGCCCCGTCGGCCTACATTGGGATGTGGTCGCGGCTCGCGGGGTTCCGCCGCGCCGACCTGACCGGGGCGCTGCACGACCGTCGGATCGTCCAGGCGTGGATGATGCGCTCCACCATCCACATGGTCTCGGCAGCCGACTTCGGACCGCTGTCCGACGCCGTGCGGGAGCAGCGGCGGCGGCTGCACCTGCGCTCCTCCCCGGACGCGCGCGCCATCGACCACGACGCTGCCGCCGAGCTGGTGCGCGAGCTGCTCGCCCGCGGCCCGGCCAGACGGGCCGAGATCGTCGACGCGCTGCTCGCAGCCGGATTCCCCCGGGCTGCGTTCACCGGGGTGCAGCTCTGGCTCGACCTCGTCCGCGTCCCGCCGGCCGGCACCTGGGAACTGCCCCGCGCCCACGTCCACGGGCTCGCCTCGACCTGGCTGCGGCGGCGGGCTCCGGTGGACCGCGCTGCGGCGGAGGAACTGCTGGCCGCTCGCTACCTGCGCGGGTTCGGTCCGGCCACGCCCGGTGACGTGGGCCGCTACGCCGGGTGGACGACCACCGAGGCGAGGGCGGTGCTGGAGCGCCTCCCGTTGCGCCGGTTCCGGGACCCGGACGGCCACCTGCTGCTCGACCTCGCCCGCGCCCCGCTGCCGGACGCCCGTGTCCCCGCACCGGTGCGCTTCCTCGGCCAGTTCGACGCCGTCCTCCTGCTCGGGCACGCGAGCCGGACCCGGATCCTGCCCGCCGAGCACCGGGAGGAGGTGTTCACCTCCCGGATGCCGCAGTCGGTGCCGACGTTCCTCGTCGACGGCCGCGTCGCGGGGACGTGGCGCTGGACCGGCTCGCACGTGGAGACCAGGTCGTTCGAGCCGCTGCCCGCCGGTGCGCGCGACGCCGTCGCGGCCGAGGCGGCCCGGCTCGCCGCGTTCCACCGCGACGGCTGACGCGAGCGCGGTCGAACCGCTCAGGCCGCTGCAGGGGTGGTCCAGGACGGTTCCGCCTCGATCTCGACCACCGCGCACCCCCAGCTGTAGCCGGCACCGACCCCGACGAGGACGCACCGGTCCCCCGGACGCGCGCGCCCGCTGTCCACGAGGTGGGCGAGGCTCGCGAACTGGTCGCCCGCGCCCAGGTGGCCGACGGTGCGGCTCCACTCCCAGGTGGTGCGGGCCTCGTCGATGCCGTACTGGCGCAGGTAGTTGACGTGCAGACGTCGGCGACCGAAGTGCGGGAGCACCACCCACTCGGCCTCCCCGAGATCGAGACCTGCGTCGGCGAGGGCCCGGTCCAGGACGACCCGCTGCCCCTCGACCGAGCGGGCGATGCCGAAGGAGATGCCGTGCTCACGCAGGAACGCCTGCTTGGCCGCGCCGAAGTCGACGGGCATGCGGTGCTGGAACGGGGCCAGCCCGAACGGCTCGTCCCCCCGGTGCAGTCCCTCCAGATCGGCGTCCGCGTGGGTGGCGACCGACCGCAACCGCGCGTACCCCCCGCGACGCGACAGCACCACCGCGGTGCCGCCGTCGCCGTACGGGGTGCCGGGGTCGGTGCGCCAGCGGTCGATGCCGGGGAGGCAGAACCGGTCGGCCGTCGTGAGCAGCGCGTCGCGCCCGTCGCGGGACTGCAGGTGCGCCACGGCCAGCTCGAGGGCCGCCATGCCGCCGTTGGACATCTGCCGGATCTCCACGGCGAGGCAGGAGTTGCGCAGGGTCTCGCGCTGCACGTACGACGTCACCGGCCACAGGTCCTGGCCCTGGTGGTAGGTGTCGGCGTGCAGGATCAGGTCGACCTCGTCGGGCTGCGACCCCGCCCGGTCCAGCGCGACGCGTGCGGCGGCGGCCGCCATCTCGGCCGCCGACTCCTCCGGGGACACCGCTACCGCGGTCACGCCTGTGCGCGCCACCAGCTCCGGGGTGCACTCGCCCCGGGCGAGCGCGTCCTCCACCGCCAGCGACGACGGCAACCGGACCCCGTGCCCGCGCACCCACACGTCCTCGACCCGCATGAACAGCTCCCTCCGGTCCCGCTCACGGTCCGCGCCGGCCGTCGAGGCGTGCTCGGGCCGGAATCGAGGGGCTCGGCGCAGCGTGGTCGCATGACGGTCACCGACATCCGGCACGGCACGGTCCGACTGCTGGTGTGGGCGGGAGCGGACGCGGACGGCGAGCGAGCGGCCCGCGGACGGCTCGCCGACGCCCTCCGACGCGGCCTGCCGGCCCCGCCTCCGGGGCCGGGTGCGGTGCGCGGGGCCGTCGTCACCACGGCCGGCCGGGCCCTCGCCGACCTCGCCGATGCCTCCGCGCACCTGGTGCGGGCGGGGGGCCCGCGACCGGTGGCGCTGCTGCTGCCCGGCCAGGGGTCGCAGCACGCCGGGATGGCGACCGGGCTCTACCGCGACCAGCCGGTGTTCCGCGCGGCCGTCGACGAGGTCCTCGACGCGTGGGGACCGGAGGGCGACGCCGTGCGGGCCGACTGGCTCGGCCTCGCCGGCGGCCCCGGCGTCCCGGTCGACGACGTGCGCCGCGCGCAGCCGCTGCTGTTCGCCGTCGACCACGGGCTCGGCCGGCTCCTGCTGAGCTGGGGCGCCACCCCGGTGGAGGCCCTCGGGCACAGCGCCGGAGAGGTCGTCGCGGCCACGCTCGCCGGGGTGTTCACCGTCGCCGAGGCCGTCGCGCTGGTGCAGGGCCGCGTCCGCGCGGCGGCGCCGATCCCGCCCGGGGGGATGCTCGCCGTCGCGGCCGGGGTGGACGCGCTCGTCCCGCACCTGACCGGGCAGGTCGGGGTGGCCGCGGTCAACGCGGCCCGGCAGACGATGCTCGCGGGGCCGCGCGCGGAGCTGGCCGCGGTCGCCGCGCGCCTGGGCGCCGAGGGGATGACGGTGCGCCCGGTGCCCGCCACCACCCCGTTCCACAGCCCGGCCATGGAACCGGCCGTGGCGGAAGCGGCGCGCGCGTTCACCGCGACCCCGCGCCCGGCCCGGTTCGCGGTCCGGTCGGGGTACACCGGGGAACTGCTGACACCGGCCCAGGCCGGGTCCGCGACCTTCTGGGCGCGCCAGATCGTGGACACCGTCCGGTTCGGCCCCGCCCTGACCCGGATGCTGGGCGACGGTGACCGGCTGCTGGTCGAGTGCGGCCCGGGCCGCACGCTGTCGGCCTTCGCGCTGCGCCAGCGCGCCGTCCGCACCGGTGCGAGCGCGGTGCTGTCGATGCTGCCGGGCGACTGCGACGACACGGCCGGGAGCCTGCACGTCGCCGCGGCGCTGTGGTGCGAGGGCCACGACGTCGCGGTCCCCGGCCCGAGCACGGCTCCAGTGCCGCTCGGTCCCACCACCCGACCGTCGGGGGACACCCGACGATCGGAGACCCCGTGACACTCGCGCCGGCGGACACCGCGCTCACCGAACTCGCCGACGGCGTGTTCGCCTTCGTGCAGCCCGGCGGAGGCTGGTGCGTCAACAACGCCGGCCTGGTCGCCTCCGGGGCCCGGTCCGTGCTGGTGGACACCGCCGCGACGCAGGCGCGCGCCGAGCGGCTGCGCGCCGCGGTGCGGACCGTCACCGACCGCGATCCCGACGTCCTGGTGAACACGCACCACCACGGTGACCACGTGTTCGGCAACGCCCTGTTCAGCCCCGCGTCGACGGTCATCGCGCACGAGGGCACCCGCGCGGAGATGGCGCAGGCCGGGCTGGGTCTGCGCGCCCTCTTCCCCGGCGTCGTGTGGGGGGACCTCCCGCTGGACCTGCCGGTGCTGACCTACGCGGACGCGGTGACCGTGCACGCCGGGGACCTGCCCGTGCACGTGCGCCACCTCGGACCGGCGCACACGACCAACGACAGCGTGGTGTGGGTGCCCGACCGCGACGTGCTGTTCGCCGGCGACGTCGTGATGTCCGGGGTCACGCCGTACTGCCTGATGGGGTCGGTCACCGGCACCCTGGCCGTGCTCGACGAGCTGCGCGCGCTCGGCGTCCGCACCGTGGTGCCCGGGCACGGCCCGGTCGGCGGCCCGGAGCTGTTCGACGCCACCGAGCGCTACCTGACGCGGGTGCTCGACCTCGCCCGCGAGGGTCTCACCGCCGGTGTCGGGGCTCTCGAGGTCGCTCGCGGCGCGGACCTCGACGAGTTCGCCGGGTGGGTGGACGCCGAGCGCATCGTCGGCAACCTGCACCGCGCCTACGCCGACCTCACCGCACCGGACGAGCCCGGACGCCCGCTCGACGTCGGCGCGTCGTTCCGGGAGATGGTCGCGTTCCTCGGCGGCCCGCCCACCTGCCACGCCTGACCCGGAGGACGAGCATGACGACACCCGACCCCGCTGCCCTGCACCAGACCTCCCCCCGGGTGCACCGCCACCTGGCCGTGGTGGAGGACGTTCCCGACCTGCGCCGCCGCACCACCGAGCTGGTGGAGCTCAAGGCCGAGCTGCGCGCCGGCTCGGCCGCGGCCACGGACGCGCAGCACGCCAAGGGGAAGCTCACCGCCCACGAGCGGTTGGACCTGCTGTTCGACCCCGGGACGTTCACGGAGGTCGAGCCGCTGCGCCGCCACCGCGCCACCGCGTTCGGGATGGACGCGCGGCGCCCGCCGGGCGACGGCGTCGTCGTCGGCTGGGGTGAGGTGGACGGTCGGCCGGTGTTCGCCTACGCCCACGACTTCCGGGTGTTCGGTGGGGCGCTCGGGGAGGCCCACGCCGAGAAGATCCACAAGATCATGGACCTGGCGCTGTCCACCGGCGCCCCCCTGGTGGCCCTGAGCGACGGGGCGGGGGCACGCATCCAGGAGGGCGTGACGGCGCTGGCCGGGTACGGCGGGATCTTCCGCCGCAACGCCGCGGCATCCGGGGTGGTCCCGCAGATCAGCGTGATCCTCGGACCGTGCGCGGGCGGGGCTGCCTACTCCCCCGCCCTCACCGACTTCGTCTTCATGGTGCGCGGCACCGCGCAGATGTTCGTGACCGGACCCGACGTGGTGCGCACCGTCACGGGCGAGCAGATCGACCACGACGGGCTCGGCGGCGCGGACGTGCACGGCGACCGCTCCGGCGTCGCCACGTTCGTCTACGACGACGAGGAGAGCTGCCTCCTCGACGTGCGGTACCTGCTCTCACTGCTCCCGGCGAACAACCGGGAGGCTCCGCCGGCCGTGGCCGCCACCGACCCGCCCGACCGGCGCACCGAGGCGCTGCTCGACCTCGTGCCGGTCGACACCGCGCAGTCGTACGACGTGCGCGAGGTCGTCGCCGAGATCGTCGACGACGGGGAGGTCCTCGAGATCCAGGAGACCTGGGCCCGCAACATCGTCTGCGCACTCGCGCGCATCGACGGCCACGTGGTCGGGATCGTCGCGAACCAGCCCCTCGTGCTGGCCGGCACCGTCGACATCGACGCCTCGGACAAGGCGGCCCGGTTCGTCCAGACCTGCGACGCGTTCAGCATCCCGCTGGTCACGCTGCTCGACGTCCCCGGCTTCCTGCCCGGCACCGCCCAGGAGCACGACGGGATCATCCGGCACGGGGCGAAGCTCCTCTACGCCTACTGCGCCGCCACCGTCCCGCGGGTGCAGATGATCCTGCGCAAGGCCTACGGCGGGGCCTACATCGTGCTCGACTCGCGGTCGATCGGCGCCGACCTGTCGTTCGCCTGGCCGACCAACGAGATCGCCGTCATGGGGGCGGAGGGCGCGGTCAACGTGATCCACCGCCGCACGCTCGCCTCGTCGGCCGAACCGGACGCGGCCCGCGCCGCCCTCGTCGAGGACTACCGCACCGAGCTGATGCACCCCCACTACGCCGCCGAGCGCGGTCTCGTCGACGACGTCATCGACCCGGCGGAGACCCGCCGCGTGCTGGCGCGCTCCCTGGCGATGCTGCGGGCCAAGCACCGCGCGCAACCGGTGCGCAAGCACGGGAACGCGCCGGTATGAGCGGGGGGACCGGAGCCGAGGACGTCCGGGCCGGGGATGTGCGGATCGTGTCGGGGAACCCGGACGACGCGGAGCTCGCGGCGCTCACCGTCGCCCTGGCTGCCCTGCTGCAGGCCCGGCCCGCACCGGCGCCCGCCCGGGTCCCCGCGGCCTGGCTGCGGGGCCCGGTCCACGTCGCGCCGGCGGCGTGGACGGCCGCCCCGCCTCCGATCTGACCCGCACGGCCGCCGGCCTGCGCCACCTGCGCCGGCCGTGCGCGCGTCCAGCGCGCCAGCACGACGCCGCGACCCGCACGACGACGGCACCGCGCGACGGCACCGCACTGCACCGCACTGCACCGCACTGCGGCACTGCCGCCCACCGGAGTGGACGGCAGTGCCGTTCGCCGTGCGGCGGGGGTCAGGCCGCGGCCGTGACGGGGGGTACCGCCGCGTCCTCGGGCACCGCGGGGCGGGGCTCGCCCGGTACGGCGGTGCAGCGGCCGGAGGGCAGGACGCCGTCGAGCAGGTACGCCTCGACGATCCGGTCGACCTCCGCGTGCCCCGTGCGGCCGTAGACCTCGTGCGCGCCGGAGTCGACGACCCGCACGAGGTGGTGCCCCAGCCTCTCGGCCATCGCGGGCCCGCCCGCGTGGTGGTCCAGCGGGTCGCCGTCGGACTGCACCACCAGCCCCGCCGGATAGCCGTCGCGGCGCAGGACGGTCGCCGGCTCGGCCGGGGTGAACGTCCCGAAGGCGCCCACCCAGGGCTGCACGCGCATCACGCCCAGGCCGTAGGGGTAGTGCTCCCGGAAGTGCCGCATGTCCGCGAAGTAGGTCTCCAGGTCGGTCGGCCACGGGGTCTCGCACGTGACCGCCTCGAGGACCGCCTCACGCAGCTCCCCGGCGGGCGAGCCGGGACGCCAGCGACGCTGCCCGGCCAGCCGGGCGGCCGCCGCGTCCCCGTCGCCCGCCCGGGCCGCCGCGGCGACGTCCCCGACGAGCCGGGCCAGGTCGTCCCAGCCGGGGCGGTGGGCGGCGGCGTCGCCGAGGACCATGTCGAACGCGGTGCGCAGTCCGGGACTGCCCGCGGCCACCTCCACCAGCGCTGCCGCCGTCGCCTCGACCGCGGCCAGCACCTCCGCGGTCCCACGTCCCAGGCCGAAGGCCGCGTCGCGCCGGCCCGTCCACTCCGCCCAGGCGTCGACGTTCTCCCGGATCGCCACGGCCTGGTGGCGGAACTGCACCTGCCAGTCCCAGCCCGGGTGCACGGTGGAGTCCAGGACGCTGCGGTCCAGGGCGGCGGGGAACATCGTGCCGTAGACGGCCGTGAGCAGCGTGCCGTAGGCGTAGCCGATCATGTGGACCCGGGGCTGGCCGAGGAGCCGCCGCACCAGGTCGATGTCGCGCGCGCTGTTGCGCGTGCTGAAGTGCTGGCGGCGGTCGCCCCCCGCCGCGCGCAGGCACCCGGCGTCGCGGGCCCGCATGTCCTCGGCGAGGGCGGCGAACACCTCGTCGGGAGGGCGGGAGTCGAAGGGCACCGCGACCGGTGTCGCCTCGCCCTCCAGCCGGGTGGACGCCCCGGTGCCGCGGAGGTCGACGCCGACGAGGTCGTACACGCGGGCGAGGGGGGTGTGGGCGAGCTCGAGGGGCAGGTCGCGGCCCAGTCCACCGTCACCGCCCGGGCCGCCGTGGACCACGACGACGGTGCCGCGGCGCTCCTCCGGTCGGGCGGCCTCGATGCGGCCGACGGCGAGGGTGAGCCGTTCGGCACCGGGATCGCGGTAGTCGAGGGGCACCTCGACCGCGGTGTGCTGCAACCGCGGGTCGCGCCACGACGGGCGCCAGTGCAGGTGCTGGAGGAGGAACGCCTCGAGGCAGGGCCGGTCGTGCACGGTGACCTCCACGGTCAGGCCCAGACGGTGAGCCGGCCGTCGGCGTGGACGCCGAGGAAGAACGACAGGGTGATGCGGCGACCGCCCGTGACCGGGGTGACCGAGTGGAAGTGCCGCGGGTCGAACAGCACGGCGTCCCCCACCTCGGGTCGCAGGCGCACCGCGGGCTGACCGGCGGCGAGGTGCTCGGCGTAGCCGTAGCCGTCCCGGTGCGTCTCGTCCGTGGCGAGCCAGCGGCGGCGCACCACGCGCACGTCACCGCCGCACTCGGGCATCGTGAGGTGGCAGTTGAAGGCCAGCTGGGCCACCGGCTGGTCGTCGAGCGCGGTCGGGCACTCCCGGGAGACCTCGTCGAAGTGCAGCAGCGCTCCGGCGTTGATCTCGCGGATGAGCCCGGCGTACAGGGGCCGCCCGCCCGCCGTGGCGGGCTCGACCGGTCCGCCCCACGCCGCGCGCAGCCGCTCGAGCGCGACGGCGAGCGGGTCCGCGCCGTCGAGCAGCCGGCTGCGCACGGCGGCGTCGCGCGCGGCGCGCTCGAAGTAGTCCTCGTCCAGGCCGCCGGACTTGTAGTGGTCGTAGGCGGCCGGGCCGAGCTTCGCGATGGGCGGGTCGAAGTCGTAGCGGCCCAGCTCCTGGTGCTCGACGGCTGCGGCCACCGCCGCGCACTCGTGCGGGGTGAAGAAGCCGCGCACCCGCACCGCGCCGGCCACCCCGGCGGCGAGGCGGACGAGCCGGTCCCGGTCGAGCACCTCGCCCTCGAGCACGTCGAACAGCGTGTGCACGGTCATCGTGTCCACCGAGTCGTCGTAGACGAAGCTGGCGGTGGTCGGGTCGGCGACGGTCATCGTGCGCCCTCCCCCGTGAACCGCAGCACCGCGGCGGTGGCGACGAACCCGGTGCCGACGCCGATCGCGACGAGCAGGTCGCCGGGCCGCGGCCCGAGGTCCCGGACGACGTGGTCGATGCCGACGAGGTGGTCCCCCGCGCCGAGGTGGCCGCGGCCGAGCCCCCACTCGAACGTCGTCGTGGCAGGGTCGATCCCGAGCCCGTCGTAGTAGGAGAACTGCACGACCGAACGGGCGATCGTGGGGTGGACGACGAACCGGGCGTCGGCCAGCTCGGCGTCGGCGTCCTTCAGGGCCTCGTCGAGCACGTCGGCGGCGAGCCGACCGATCCGCTCCCCCACCTCCTCGAACGACAGGTCCGGGGCGGACAGCAGGTACTCGTGCTGGCGCGCGGCGAGGTCGAGCGTGGTGCCGTCGGCGAACGGACCGCTCGTCCAGCACCGACCGCGCATCAGCACCTCCAGCGAGGGGTCCGACCGCGACGCGGTGGACAGCAACCGGGCGGTGCCGCCGCGGCGGGAGAGCACCACCGCGGCGCCCGCATCGCCGTGCGGCTGCGAGCGGTCGGTGGCCCAGCGGTCGAACCAGGGCAGGTGGAAGGCATCCCCCGTCGTCACCAGAGCAGCGGTGCCGGCCCGGGCGACGAGGTGCGACGCCGCGAGGTCGAGCGCCATCAGTCCGCCGTTGGATCCCTGCACCACCTCGGCCGCCGGGGCGTCTCCGCCGATGGACTCCTGCTGCACGAAGTTCGCGGGCGTCCACACGTCCTGCCCCTGGTGCCCGACGTAGGCGTGCAGCACCAACCCGATCTCCACGGGCGACACGCCGTGCCCGGCGGCGTCGTCGACCGCATCACGCGCGGCCGCCGCGGCCATCACCGGTCCGGTCTCGTCGGGCGCGGCCACGGTGACCGAGCGGATCCCGGTGGTCCGCCGGTCCTGCTCGGTGCAGCGGCCTGCTGCGATCGCGTCCTCCACGACCTCGACGCGGTCGGGGAGGTGCGCTCCCGTTCCCGCCACGTACACGTCGTCCCAGCGCACGTCGTCCTCCTTCGCTCCTCCGGGCACCGTCCGGTCGACCGTGGCCGCTGCCGGTCGAGGGATGGTCGAGCAGAACGCTCCAGCCGGTCTTGACGGCACCTCCAGGCCGGCTGGCGACGCTGGCCCGGCGTCCTCCACCGACCCCCGGGAGCCACCATGTCGACGCTGCTGATCACCCAGGCCGACCTGCGCACCGTGCTGGACCGCATCGGCCGCGACGACCTGGTGCGCCGGGTGATCGACCGGATCGCCGAGGGCCTGCGCGGGATCGACGCGGGAAGCGGCGAGCTGTCCCCGCTGCGCGACGGCTTCACCCGCCCCGATCCCGAGCCGGGGGTGCTGGAGTGGATGCCCCACCGCGTCGCCGGCGACAGCATCACGATCAAGACCGTCGCCTACAGCCCGGCCAACCCGCGGCTCGCCGGGCTGCCCACCATCCTCGGCACGCTCGCGCGCTTCGACGACCGCACGGGGCGGCTGCTCGCCGTCGCCGACGGGGTGCTCCTCACCGCGATCCGCACCGGGGCGACGTCAGCGGTGGCTGCGGGCGTCCTGGCCCACCCGGACGCCACGACCGTCGGGATGATCGGCTGCGGTGCCCAGGCCGTGACGCAGCTGCACGCGCTCACCCTGGTCCGTGACGTGCGCCGGGTGCTCGTCCACGACGCCGACCCCGAGCACACCGCCTCCTTCGCGGGCCGAGTGGCGTTCCTCGGGCTGGACGTCCGGCCGGTGCCGGCGCGCCAGGTGCTCGCTGAGGCCGACGTCCTGGTCACCGCGACCTCGGTCGGGGTCGGGGCGGGCCCGGTGGTGCCGGACGGACCGCACCTGCCGCACCTGCACGTCAACGCCATCGGATCGGACCTGATCGGCAAGACCGAGCTGCCGGAGCCGCTGCTGCGCCGGGCCGTCGTCGTGCCCGACCACCCCGAGCAGGCGCTGCGCGAGGGCGAGAGCCAGCAGCTGACGGCCGCGGACCTCGGTCCGGCGCTCAGCCGGGTGTGCGCGGACCCGGACGCCGTTCCCGACGCGGCGGAGCGCCTGACGGTGTTCGACTCGACCGGGTTCGCCCTGCTCGACCACCTCGCCCTCGACGTCGTCGTCGAGGCGGCCACCGAGGTCGGCGCCGGTCGGCGCGTGGACCTGGAGCACCATCCGGTCGATGCCCTGGACCCCTACTCCGCGCACGTCGGGCGACCGGTCGCGGGTCCCGTCGACATCGTCGCGGCCTGATGCTCCCGCTGGACGACCCGGCGGCTCGGCTGCAGGTGGTGGTCAACGACGAGGGGCAGCACGCCCTGTGGCCGGTGCGCACGCCCCTGCCCGCGGGCTGGCGAGCCGTGTGGTCGGGCCCCGGCCGCGACGCCGTCGGGCAGGTGGAGCGGCGGTGGCGCGACGAGCGGCCGCGCTCGCTGCGCGCGGTGCCGTTCCCGGCGGACGGGGACCCGACGGTGCCCGCGGACCTGCTCGGCGCCCAGGCCGCGGCCAGCCCCGACGCGCTCGCGGTGCTCTACACCGGCGAGCCCGGGGAGGCGCTGAGCTACGGCGAGCTGGACGCCCGGGCCAACCGGCTGGCGCACGGTCTGCTCGCGCGCGGGGCCGGGCCGGAGTCGGTCGTCGCGCTGCTGCTGCCCCGCTGCGCCGACCTGGTCGTCGCGATGGTGGCGGTGCTCAAGGCGGGGGCGGCGTACCTTCCGCTCGACACCGGGCACCCGGCGGCCCGCAACGCGGCCCTGCGTCTCGGAGCGGGTGCCGACCTGGTGCTGACGACGACCGCGGGGCTCGGTCGGGTGCCCGGGCCAGGTGAGGAGATCGCCGTCGACGGTCCGGAGCTGCGCGCCGACCTCGCCGCCCGGCCGGACCGCGCCCCGACCGACGCGGACCGGCCACTGCCACTGCACGCCGGCCACCCCGCCTACGTCATCGGCACCTCCGGGTCGACCGGGGCCCCGAAGGCGATCAGCATGCCGGGTCGCGGCCTGGTCAACCTGCTGCGCTGGCACGCGGGCGCGTTCCCCGCCGGCCCCCGGGTGCGCACCGCCCAGCTCACGGCGATCGGCTTCGACTTCTCGGTGCAGGAGGTCCTCGCCGCGCTGACCACGGGGCGGACCCTGGTCGTCCCGCCCGATGAGCTGCGGACCGACCCGGACGCCCTGGTGGGGTGGATCGACGCGCACCGGATCACCGAGCTGTTCGCCCCGACCGCGGTGATCGACGCCGTCCTCGCTGCGGCGCAGGAGGCCGGATCGCGCCTGCCGTCGTTGACCGACGTCCTGCAGGGCGGGGAGGCGCTGACGATCGACGGGCGGATCCGGGAGTTCTGCCGGGGCACCGGGATCCGGCTGGCGAACGTGTACGGGCCGGCGGAGACGCACGCCGCCGTCACCGCCGTGCTCGAGGGCGACCCCGACTGCTGGCCGGCCGCCCCGCCCGTGGGGCCGCCCCTGACCGGGATGCGGGTCCACGTCCTGGACGATGCGCTGGACCCCGTGCCCGATGGTGCTTCGGGCGAGGTGTGGGTGGCGGGGGTGCAGGTCTCGCGGGGCTACCGCGGCCGCCCGGGCCTCACCGCCCAGCGCTTCGTCCCCGACCGGTGGGGACCGCCGGGCTCGCGCATGTACCGCACCGGCGACCTGGGCCGGATGCTGCCCGACGGGCAGCTGGAGCTGCACGGGCGCGTCGACGACCAGGTGAAGATCCGCGGCAACCGCGTCGAGCCCGGCGAGGTCGAGGCCGTCCTGCTGGCCCTCCCCGGCGTCACCGGGGCCGCCGTCGTCGCCGACCGCGGCCCGGGCGGCGTGCGGCTGGTCGCCTTCGTCGTCCTGGCGGGCCGGGCGGAGCCGGCGGCGGTGCGGCGCGCAGCCGCCGCGCTGCTGCCCGACCACATGGTCCCCTCGGTGGTGGAGGCGCTCGCGGTGTTCCCGCTCTCCGCCAACGGCAAGATCGACCGGCGGGCGCTGTCCGAGCTGAGCCGCACGTGCGGGCGCGCGTCCCCCCCGGCGCGGCCGGCCGCAGCCGGACCCGAGCAGGTTCTCTGCGCGCTCTGGGCCGAGGTCCTGGACCTGCCCGCGGTGGGCCCCGACGACGACTTCTTCGACCTCGGCGGCCACTCGCTGCTCGCCGGACGCCTCGCCGGGCGCATCCGGGCGCACCTGCGGGTGCCGGCGTCCGCACGGCTGGTGTACTCCCACCCGACCCCCGCCACCCTCGCCGCCGATCTCGCGTCCCGGCTGCACTGACCCCGCCCGGGGACGCCCGGGGCCCGCGGTGCGACCGCGGGCCCCGAGCGTCCGCCGGGGGGGCTCACCGCAGGGTCGCCGAGAACGCGCGCAGCTCGCCGACGAGGACGTCCGGGGTCTCGATGGCGGGGAAGTGCCCACCGGCGTCGATGTCGCGCCAGTGGCGCAGGTCGCTGAAGCGCCTCTCGCACCAGGCCCGGGGCATCCAGGCGTCGTTGGGGAAGACCGAGCAGCCGACGGGCACTGCCACCGGCGGCAGGGTCGTGCCGGTGAAGCTCTCCCAGAACAGCCGGCCGGCGGACGCCGCGGTGCCCGTGACCCAGTAGGTCGTGGCGGTGTCGAGCAGGATGTCGCGGGGCACCACGGTCTCGAGCCCGCGACCGCCGTGGTCGACCCACTCCCAGAAGCGCTCGGCGATCCAGGCGAGCTGCCCGACCGGGGAGTCGACCAGCCCGTAGCCGAACGTCTGCGGGCGCGTCGACTGCACGGCCGCGTAGGCCGAGCGCTGGGTGCCGAAGCTGCGCATCCGCTCCACCGCCCGCCGGTCGCGCTCGTCGAGGTCGACGGGCCCGTCGGGGGCGGCGGCCATCGGCATCGTCATGTGCACGCCGGCGACGTGCTCGGGATCGACCGCCCCGAGGATGCCGCTGATCCACGACCCCCAGTCGCCGCCGTGCGCGACGTAGCGGTCGTAGCCCAGGCGGGCCATCAGCTCCGCCCAGGCTCGGGCGATGCGCGTGACCGTCCAGCCGCCCTCGGTGGGCCGGTCGGAGAAGCCGTGGCCGGGCAGGGACGGGATGACCAGGTGGAAGGCGTCACGCGGGTCGGACGGCCGCGTCAGCGGCTCGATCACGTCGAGGAACTCCAGCACCGTGCTCGGCCAGCCGTGGGTGAGGAGCAGCGGGGTGGCCCCGGCGTGCGGGGAGCGGACGTGCAGCAGGTGGACGCCCACGCCGTCGATCTCGGTGCGCAGCTGCGGGAGGGCGGCGAGCCGGGCCGGGACCCGGTCGTGGTCGTAGCCTTCGGCCCAGTGGCCGGCGAGGTCGCGCAGCCAGGTGAGCGGGGTGCCCTGCGCCCAGCCGTCGACGGTCTCGGCGTCGGGCCACCGGGTTCGGGCCACGCGGGCGCGCAGGTCGTCCAGGACCGCCGCGGGGAAGGTGACCGGATCGATCCGCAGGGAGGCGGCGGGGGCGTCGCTCGTGAGGGTGTCCACCCGGCGACGGTAGGAAGGCGGGCTCGGGCCCGGCTCGACCCGGAGGGGTCCCCCGTTCCAGTGATGCGCGAGCGCGGTCTCTCACGCTGCGTGACACCAGGCCGGCCGGTCTGCCCCTACCAGTGGACGGAAACAGCCATGCCCCACCCGAGCGAGCCCGGGAAGTCCCGCCCCGCCCGTCGCCACCGCCACGCCGCCCGGCTGGGCGTCGCGGCCCTGTGCACAGCCGCCGCCCTCGTGCTGACAGCCGGAGCGGTGTCCGCCCGGCCCGGTCCGGGCCCGATCGGCACGTGGTCCGGCACGGTGTTCCGCACGGACGCCAGCGAGCGGAACGAGCTGTCGTTCCACGCCGACGGCCGGGTGTGCCTGCGCACCGAGGGCGGCGGGCGGGGCACCGGCACCTGGCGGGCGACGAGCCCGACCTCCTTCGGCTACCAGGTCGACGAGCAGCTCCTCGACGGGTCGGGCACCTACTTCGGGCACGTCCTCATCGATCAGGCGGCGAGGCAGCGCGGTCCCGGGTTCGCCAGTTCCGGGGTCTCCCAGGTCTACGGCGCGGACGGCGGCTACCTCGGCCCGGCCGAAGCCCGCGTGGTCGCCCGGCGCACCAGTGCGGTGCCGTTCAGCTGCTGACTCCCAGCGGTGAGCGGTTCGAGCCGCACCCGAGCCGGTGGGCGGACGATCGGAGCCCGACGTCCGCCCACCGGCGGTACCGACGAGAGAAGGACGGCCATGCCCAGCACCCTCCCCACGATGACGACCGAGGTCCGGCTCGCCGCGCACCTCACCGACAAGCTGACGCTCGAGAACTTCGAGGTGGTCCGGGCGCCCCTGCGCGAGCCCGCCGACGGCGAGGTCGTGGTGCGCCACGAGTACCTGCACCTGGCCGCCGTGATGGGCGACCTCATGCGCGAGGTCGTGCAGATCCCCCTGCCCCCGTTCGAGGTCGGGCGGACGCTGGGCGGCCAGGGCGTCGGCACCGTCGTCGCCTCCCGCAGCGACGCCCTCGCCGTCGGCGACACCGTCCTGACCGGGACGTGGGCCGAGTACTCGGTCGGGCCGGCCGGCGAGTACCACCGACTCGATCCGCAGTACGTGCCGGGCGAGGAGTACTTCCTCAACCAGGGCACGACCGCCTACTACGGCGTGGTCGACATCGCCGGCGTCACCGAGGGCGATGTCGTGTACGTCTCCGGGGCAGCGGGCGGCGTCGGCTCCGTTGCCGGGCAGATCGCGAAGCACCGCGGCGCGGCCCGCGTGATCGGCAGCGCCGGCAGCGCGGCCAAGGCCCGCTACCTCGTCGAGGAGCTCGGGTTCGACGCGGCGTTCGACTACAACGACGGCCCGGTGGTCGACCGGCTGCGCGAGGCCGCGCCCGACGGGATCACGGTGTTCTTCGACTGCGTCGGCGGCGAGCAGTTCGAGGCGGCCGTGCAGGTGGCCGCGCCGTTCGCGCGGTTCGCCCTGTGCGGTGCGCTGGCCGGGCAGATCGGCGGTGGCGACGGCGGCTCCCCCCGCTTCGACCTGATGACCGCGATCACGAAGCACCTGACCCTGCGCCCGTTCGCCTGCTTCCACACCCCCGAGCAGATCGAGGCGTGGAACACCGCGTTCGCGCGGTGGCTGCAGGAGGGCACGTTCGTCTACTCCAGCACCGTGGTCGACGCCCCCCTGGACGGTGCCCCGCAGGCCCTCGTCGACTTCATGTCCGGCGCCTACCGCGGCAACGTCGTGGTGCGCTTCCCCCAGGACTGACCACCCGCGCCGGGCGCAGACCGACCGGCGGACCGACCGGGCCCCGCTCCGCACGCCGGAGCGGGGCCCGGGCCGTGCCGAGGGGGCACCGGCGGGGTCAGAGCCAGCCGGACTCGTTGGCGATGCGCACCGCGTCGACGCGGTTGCGCGCGTCGAGCTTCGTGGCGATCGCCGTGAGGTAGTTGCGGACCGTGCCCAGGGACAGGTGCAGGGTCGCCGCGATGTCGGGGACGTCGTCCCCGCCCGCGGTCAGGCGCAGCACGTCGAGCTCCCGGGCGGTGAGCGGGCAGTCCCCGCCGTCCCAGGCCGCGAGAGCGAGCTGGCTGTCGACGACCCGCTCGCCCCGGGCGACCGCGCGGATCGCGTCGGCCAGCTCGGCGGGCGGCGCGTCCTTGAGGATGTAGCCGCCGACCTTCGCGGCCAGTGCGCGCCGCAGCGTGCCCGGCCGGCCGAGGTTCGTGAGGATCAGGGTGCGGGTCCCCGGCGCCGCACTGTGCAGGGCGGCGGCGGCGGTGAGCCCGTCGATGACGGGCAGGTCGATGTCGATGACCGCGACGTCGGGCCGGTGCGCGACGACGGCGGGCACGATCCGGTCGCCCGAGGACACGTCGGCGACGACCTCGATGTCGGGCTCCAGGGCCAGCAGCGCCATGAGGGCACCCCGAACCATGTTCATGTCCTCCGCGAGGAGCACGCGGATCACGAGCGGCCACGCGTCCCGGAGATCACCCGGTCGATGATAGTGGCACGGAGCGTCGCCGGTCGCTCACACCATCGATGTGGGGCAGCTCACGCGGCCCGGCGCGCCAGCATGAAGCCGGGCCGGGCGGCTTCGTCGGGGGTGGGTCCACCGCCCGCGACGAGCAGCCGCCGGGCTGCGACGTGGTCCCCGGGTGCGTCCACCGACTCCACCCCGCACAGCCGGTCCCCGGCGAAGCACAGGACGGAGCACGGGCCCGCCCCCGGGTCCCCGACGAGGACGGTGCGGTCGTGCCCGGCGGCAGTCCCCGCCGTCTGCAGGACGGTGCCGTACTGCCGGCTCCAGCCCCACGGCACCTCGGCGTAGGGGCCACCGGCCGCCCCGAGCACGTCCAGGGCGGTGTAGCGGCCCTGGTCCTCGGCGGTCTGCACGGACTCGGTCCGCACCCGCGCGCCGGTCGCGGGGACCAGGACCGCGGCGCAGTCGCCGACCGCGGACACCCGGGTGTCGGACGTGCGCAGGTGCTCGTCGACGAGGACCCCCGTCGATCCGGTGGCGATCCCGGCGGCAGCCGCGAGCCCGGTCTCCGGCACGGTCCCCACGGCGGCGACGACGACGTCGGCGGGCACCCGGCACCCGTCGTCCAGCTCGACGACCGATCGGGTCCCGTCGTCGTGCACGGCGGCGACGGTGCGCCGGAGCCGCACGACCACGCCGTGTCCGCGGTGCAGGGCCGCGACGCGGTCCGCGGTCGGGGCGGAGGCGACGCGGCCGAGCAGCCGGTCCGCCACCTCCACGACGGTCACGTGGTGGCCGAGCGTGCGGGCGACCGCCGCGACCTCCAGCCCGAGGAGACCCCCACCCACGACGACGACCGACCGGCCCCCTCCGGTGAGCCGGGCGCGCAGCCGGGCCGCGTCGGCCGTGGTGCGCAGCACCAGGGCCCGCTCCCCCCCGGGGACGGACAGCGGGCGGGCCCGGGCGCCGGTGGCGAGCACCGCGCGGTCCCAGGGGACGGCGCGACCGGACCGCAGCCGGGCCTGGTTCGGCCCGGTGCCCAGGTCCACCACGGGGTCCCCGGTGAGGAGCTCGATCCCCCGCCGGGCCCAGAACGTCCCGGCGCGCAGCGGCGACGCGGCCGCCGGGTCGGCGAGCTGCTCCTTCGACAGCGGAGGGCGCTGGTAGGGCGCGCCGTCCTCGGCGCCGGCCAGGACCACCCGCCCCGTGAACCCGCGCTCGCGCAGCGTCGACGCCGCCCGCACGCCGGCCGTGCCGGCTCCGACGACTAGGACCGAGGACGGCACGGCTCAGTCCCGTCCGGTCGCGAACGCGGCGGCGTGGCGCATCGTGGTCGTGCTGTTGGCGCCCAGCGCCGCGCGGACCAGCTCGCGGGCGCGGGCCGTCGTGCCGTCCGGTCCCAGCGCCGCGGCGACGCCCCCGGGGTCGAGCACCACCACGTGCCTCGACGACACCCGCGCCCCGCCCGGCACGGCCTCCACGGTCCACCGGCCCACGTGCGCCGCCATCACCTGCGGGGTCGCGGTCTGCTTGTAGACGATCGCGTCGTCCAGGCAGACCCGCACCGAGCGGGTGGTGTGCAGCGGACCGTCCCCCGCGCGGGTGTCCATCTCCACGACCTGCACGCCGGGCTCGTCCTCGACGAGGTCGAGCCGGGCGACGTGCGGGAGCCGCTGGGGCCACCGGTCGGCGTCGCGCAGGAAGGCGCGGACGGCGGCCGGGTCGCCGCCCGGGACGTCCACGGTGTCGGTGAAGTCCAGCACCAGACCGGCGCGGTCCGGCCCCTGCTCGGCGGCGATGCGCAGGGCCTCGAGCTCCGCGGTGCTGTTGCTGTCGACCGCGCGGGCGATCAGCCGGTCGGCCGCGTCGTCGGCGGCGGTCCAGGAGTGCAGCAGCTCCACCAGCGTCGCGCCGGTGCCGAGGTCGGTGACCCGCCACTCCCCCGACATGGACACCACCGGCGCGGCCGGTACCTCCTGGGCGAAGCGCACCGTCCGCTCCACCGGGTCGAGCTCCCGGCGGGAGGTCCAGGTGCGCACCGTCCCGTTGGCGAGGGCCCACAGCCGCAGCCGCTCGGCGCCGGTACCGCCGGGGGCCGGCTCGAGCACCTGCACGTGCACGGTCGGACCGAACGTCCACGGCCACGCCGAGGTGTCCGCGACCAGGGCGTACACGGCATCGGCCGGGGCGGAGACGGTCACGTGGTGGGTGACCCGGGCGGGCGGGTCCTCGATCGTCGTCATCGCATGTCTCCCTAGTAGTTGCCGAGTCCGCCGCAGACGTTGATCGCCTGGGCGGTGACCGGGGCGGCCTCGTCGGACACCAGGTGGCCGACCATCGCGGCGACCTCCCCGGGCGTCACGTAGCGGCCGATCGGGATGCGCGCCTCGAACCGCGCCTTGATCTCGTCGGTGGTGGTGCCGTAGTGGGCGGCGTGGCCCTGCCGGACGCGCTCGGCCATCGCGGTCTCGACGAAACCGGGGCACACCGCGTTGACCGTGATCCCGGTGCGCGCCAGCTCCAGCCCGACCGCCTTGGTGAAGCCCACCACCCCGTGCTTGGCGGCGGAGTACGGCGCAGCCAGCGCGACGCCCTGCTTGCCGCCGGTGGAGGCGATGCTGACAACGCGCCCGCGACCGGCCGCGAGCATGCCGCCCGCGCCCAGCACCTCGCGGGTCACCCGGAAGACGCTGTTCAGGTTGGTGTCGACGACGTCGAGCCACAACTGCTCGTCCATCTCGGCCGTGACCCCGCCGCCGTTGCGGCCGGCGTTGTTGACCAGGACGTCGATCGTCCCGTAGCGGGCGACCGCGGCCTCCACCGCGGCGCGCACCTGCTGGGTGGAGGTGACGTCGGCGCACGTGCCGTCGACGTCGAGGCCCTCGGCGGTGAACCGCTCGACCACCGCGGCGACGTCCTCAGCCGTGCGGGCGCAGCCGAACACCGACAGTCCCCGTTCGGCGAGCAGCCGGGTGACGGCCAGACCGATCCCGTCGGTGAAGCCGGTGACGAAGGCGACCCGGGCGCTCACGCCGCGCTCGCCAGGGTCGTGTTCACCTTCGTGAGGAGCGCGCGGGGGGTGCCGACCGCGTCGAGCTCGTCGTCGGCGATCGCGACGCCGGTGCGCCGCTTCACGAGCGTGACGGTCTCGAGCATCGCGAGGGAGTCGAAACCCAGCTCCGTGAAGGGGACGTCGAGGATGTCGCGCTCCAGGTCGACGGCCTCGTCGTCGCCCGCGGCCTCGATCATGATCTTCCGCAGGGCGTCGAGGGTCAGCTCGCTCATCGTGTTCTCCTCAGGTGCCACGAGCGCCCGGCGCGCCCGTCCCCCGATCGTGGGCGGAGGAGCTGGGGCGGGGCTGGGACGGAGCTGGAGCCGCGGCCTCAGGCGAGGTGCACGGCCAGCTCGGCGGGGGCGCACGAGCGGTCCAGCGCGAGGTCGGAGCGCAGCATCAGCTGCTGCAGGTGCTGCAGGCGCCCGGACGGCTCGACGGCCAGCTCGGCGACCAGGATCCCGCGCAGGTCCGCGTAGGTGTCCAGGGCCTGCCACTGCCGCCCCGAGCGGTACAGCGCGATCATGTACTTGGCGCGCAGGTTCTCGTTCATCGGGTGCCGGGCCACGAGTCCGGACAGCTCGGCCACCAGCACCTGGTGCCGGTTCAGCCGCAGGTCGGCGTCGATCCGCGTCTCCAGGACGCCCAGGCGGCGCTCCTCGAGCCGGGTCGCCTCGATCTCCAGGGGCATCCCGGTGGCCACGTCCACCAGCGCGCGGCCGTGCCACAGCGCCAGCGCCTGGCGCAGCAGCCGCGCGGCCGCCTCGTCGTCGCCGAGGTCGTAGGCGCGCTCCCCCGCCGTCGCGACGCGCTCGAAGCGGTGGGCGTCCACGGTGTCGTCGTCGACGTCGAGGAGGTAGCCCCCGAAACGGGTGCGCAGCACGTCCTTCGCGCACCCCGCCCCCCGCTCGGCCAGGGCCGCGCCGATCAGACGGCGCAGGTGCAGGACGTAGGTCTGCAGGGTGGTCAGGGCGCTGCGCGGCGGCTCCTCGCCCCACAGCTCCTCGATGAGGGCGGGGACGGAGACGACCTCGCGGTTCTGCAGGGCGAGCAGGGCGAGGACCTGGCGGGGCTTGGCGGCGGTCGGGGTGACCGGTCGGCCGCCCAGCTCGGCGGCGAAGGGACCGAGGACCGTGATCTCCATGGGACTACCTCTCTCGGGCTGGTCGGCCACCGGTGGTGGCGATCCCCAGTCCACCGGAGCACGAGCCGGCCCGGCAGTGCCGGTGACACGAATCGGGGGTTGGTTCCACCTGCCCCGGACGTGACTTCCTCACATCGCGGCGGACGGTCCCCCGGTGCTGCCCGCCGCGGTGAGCGCGGAAGGGGCCGGCCCGCCCCCGGCGTGGTCCGCGCAGCCGGCCGGCAGGCGGACCCGCACGGCGAACCGGTCCGCGGCGTCGGGTCCCGCGGTGAGCACGCCGCCGAGTGATGCGGTCCGCGCGGCGAGGCTCGGGAGCCCGGTCCCGGGGGGGCGCGACCCCGGGGGGCGCGCCGGGGTGCGGACCCCGTCGTTGACGATCTCGAGCCGGACGGCCTCCTCGTCGACGGCGAGGTGGATCGTGCAGCGGGTGGCGTCGCTGTGCCGCAGCAGGTTGGTCACCGCTTCGCGCAGCACGGTGGCCAGGACGGTCGCCGGCGTGGTCGGCAGGGCCACGACGTCCGGGAACGGGTCGGGCGCGAGTTCCAGCGCGATGCCCGCGGCGTCGAGGACGGACCGCACCGACGCGATCTCCGCAGCGAGGTCGAGGGGGCGCTGGTGACCGGCGACGGTCCGCACATCGGCCAGGGCCTGGGCGGCGACGCCCAGCACGTCGTCGAGCTCGGCGCGGGCGCGGGCCGGGTCGAGCGTGGCGAGCCGGAGGGCCAGCTCGCTCTTGAGAGTGATCGCGGAGAGCCCGTAGCCGAGCAGGTCGTGCAGGTCGCGGGCGAACCGCAGGCGCTCCCGCGTGACCGCGAGCGCCGCGACGTCGGCACGCACGGCCTCCAGCGCGTCCACCAGGTCCCGCAGCCGGGTCAGGCCGTAGACCACCAGGCCGTGGTTGACCGTGGCCACGAGGCCGTACGCGATGCCGTCGGTGGAGCCCGACAGCACGGCCTGCACCCCGCCCATGGCCAGGGCCAGGGCCGTGAAGACCGGCCACCGGATCCACGCCGGCAGGACGAGCAGGACGCTGCCGGCGAGCAGGCCCGGCAGGCCGACGTAGGGGTCCCCGACCACGGCGATGCTCGTCACGACGAGGCCGGCCTGCGCGGCGAGGGCGGCGTAGCGCCAGGCCGGGCGCCCTCCTCGTCGCCCGAGCACCCCGAGCTGGAGCGCCAGGACCCCGCAGACGGCGATGATCCCGACGGTGGTGCGGGCGGCACCGGGGGCGGCGTCGAGCACGAACTGCACGCCGTTCAGCGCGTACGCGACGAGGACGGCGACGAGGATGGACTGCGCGAACGGCAGCCCGACACCGGTGGGCGCCCGGCGGGTGCCGGGTGGGTCGGGAGGGGTGGTCTCCAGCGCGTCCTCGGGCAGGGGGACCTCGATCTGCAGCCACCGGCCGCCCGCTGCCGATCCGGCCGTGCACGATCCGCCGGCCGCCTCGACGGCCGCGACGAGGTCCTCGTCGGGGTCGGTGCGCCGCTCGGGGGGCCGGTCGTCGGTCATCTCGAGCACGACGCGGTCGCCGCGGTGGCCGACCACCCCCCGGCAGTGGCCCACCCGACCGGCGCCCAGGACGTCGTCGACCGCGCCGCGCAGGGCGCTGACGAGCACGGCGCCCGCCTCGGGCGGGACCTCGGGACCCTCGAGGTGCAGGGCCGTCCGCACCCCGGCGGCGTCGAGCGCCGACCGGGCCGCGGCGACCTCGTGCGCCAGGTCGGGGGTGCGGTACCGGCGGGCGGTGGCCCGCACCTCGGCGAGAGCTGCCCGTGCGTCGCGGACGATCCGGGCGATCTCCGCGACGGCCCGTTCCGGGGCCGTCCCCAGGAGTCGCAGGGCGAGCTCGGCGCGCAGCGCCACCGCGCTGAGCCGGTGCCCGGTCGTGCCGTGCAGGTCACGCGCCAGGCGCAGCCGCTCCTCCGCGGCGGCGAGCTCGCCGGCCGCTCCCCGCGTGCCGTCCAGCTCGATCGCGATCTGCCTGAGGCGGGTCAGGCCGTAGACGACCAGGCCCGTGCCGGCCGTCTGCACGGTCGCGTACCCGAGCAGCAGCGGGGAGGCGTCGGCGACCAGCAGCGCCGTCGCGACCAGGTTCACCGCGCAGACCGCCGCGAACACGGGCCAGCGGATCCGGCCCCGCAGGACCAGCAGCACGTTCCCGGCGACGAACCCGCAGATGAACAGCCAGCCGTACCCGAACTCGAGGGCGAGAGCACCGATCGCGACCTCACCGGCCAGCGCGGCGACCCCCGTCCTGCGGTGCGGGTCGCGCTCCGGGTTGCTGATCACCCCGACCTGGAGGACGAACACGGCCATCAGCGCGAGCCCGGCCGTCCCGATCCGCACCGGCGAGGGGTCCTCGATGACCAGGTAGACGAAGGTCATGACGAGGAAGCCGCCCATGACGACGGCCGTCACACCCGTGGCGAACGCCGACACGGCGCCGACCGTGAGGAGACCGCCGCGGTCCGGGTCCGGGGTCCCGGGGGCACGGCGCACACGGGACGGCAGAGCTCGGGACATGGTCGGTCGTCCCCCTCGCCTCGACCGCTCCAGCACCCGCATCCTAGGCCTCGGATCCGCTGCGCGGGTGATCCGCCACGCTCCGTGATGACTCCGGCTCCAGCAGGCGGGCCCCGGCGAGGAACGCCACCACGTCCAGGACGAACGGCAGCGGCAGGTCGACCCGCCGACCCGCGAGGGCTCGCGCCGAGGCCGGCCCGCGGGCCAGCTCGGCGGCGATGGCCCCGGCCTGGTCGGTGTGCAGCACGACCCGGAAGGGCGACTGCACGTCGGTCAGGACGTCGGCGCCGGCGCCGGCGCGCTCCCGGCGCACCGAGCGGCGCAGCCGCACCGGGGCGTCCGGGTCCACGTCCGGCACCTGCAGACCCCGGGGCTCCCCGCAGGCGGACGAGGACAGCGAGACCAGCGGGCCGACCGCTCCGTCCAGGCCCAGCGACAGCACCACCATCGACCCGAGGTCGTCGAGCAGCGATTTGACCTCGTGCCACGACGTGCAGTCGCCCCCGCCCGCGGTCCAGCTGTCGAACGACCCGCGCAGGCCGGCCACGTTCTCCAGCGCCACCGGGCCGAGGCACATGCGGCGCAGCACCTCGCGGGCGGTCGGGGTCGGGGCGGCCACCTCGACGCGCAGGCCGCCGCCGGCGACGCTGAGCCCGCCGCCCTCGTCCCCGCGGTCCACGACCACGGCGTCCTCGACCAGTGACCACAGCAGGCGGCCAGCCGGGATCCGGGCCCGGTCGGGGTGCGCGGCGCCGTCGCGGGTCACAGGAAGACCGGCACCGGGTTCAGGTCCTCGTAGCGGGTCGGCCGGCGGAGGCGGCCGAGGCGGACGGGCACGTCGAACAGCCGGCCGGGCGCGAACCGCGCCCACATGTGCCGCATCCCCGGCACGACCACCCGCACCACGGGGAGCCCGACGTCGGGCCGGGTCTGGTCCAGCACGAGCACCTCCATCCCGGCGGCCTCGACCCGGCGCTGCACGTCGGCGACGTCGTCCGCGAGGTCGGGACGGGGCGTCCAGGGGTGGTGGCCGGTCGTCCGGACGGCTGCGGCCGGGTCCGGCGCGAGCCAGGGCAGCCCGGCGAGGGACGCACCGGCGATCCAGCGCGCGAGGTCCGGGTCGCCCGCGGCGCGCACCGCTCCCGGATCGAGCCCGTCGAGGGCGGGCAGGCCCTGGTTGACCTCCGTCACGGCGCGTCGCAGCGCGATCTCCGGGTCGAGGTGCGCCCCGAAGCCGAACAGGATCTGCTCCCGGGACGAGGCGGTGCGGCGGGACAGCGCAACGTACACCGGGATGCCCAGGTCGGCGGTCAGGTCGAGGGCCCACAGCTCGCGGCCGGCGCCGGCGTGCACGCGCCGCATCTCCTGCACCCATGGATCGGCCGCGGCCAGGTCGACGCCCGGCAGCGGCGTGCGGTTGTACCACCACAGCGCGACCGCGTCGCGCTCCACGACCTCCAGCAGGCCCTGCAGGACGGCGTCCGTCAGGCAGGTGCCGGCGGCGCAGCCGTTGGAGTCGGCGGCGACCGAGGCCGGGCCGGGGGCGCCGTAGTAGAGCATCCCGGTGGGGAGCAGCCGGTGGCGCTGGGCGGTGAGCGACCACACCGGCGTCCACGGCAGCTCAGCGGTCTCGTCGAACGCCTCGGTGACGTGCTGGAAGGGCCCGTGAGCGGCGTTCCACGCGACGCGCCCGAGCACCTGGCGGGGGTCCTGCAACCGACAGGCGTCGGGGTGCACGGCACGGTCGTCCAGATCGGTGTAGCGCGCCGTCTCGGTCGGCTCGTCGCCGTGGAAGGTGCCCGACCAGCGTTCCAGCGCCTCGCACAGCGCGCTGACCTCGGCGTCCAGTGCGGTGACGCCCTTGCCGCCGTTCTCCCCGCGGGCCGCGGACCGCAGCGCGTGCACACCGCGCGCCTCGCCCGCGGCCGGGTTGGTCCCCGACCGGAACGAGTGCACGCCCTCCGGCCCCCGGGGGTCCCGCCACACGTCGGTGACGACGCCTGTCAGCGGGCTCACCAGCGGGCGGTACCGGGCGAGCACCTCCTCGGGCCCCAGCGTCCGGTGTCCCCCCGTGCGGGAGCGCACGGGGGCGGGGTCCAGCACGACCGGCCGGTGGCCGCGGCGGCGCACCAGAGCGGGGTCGCCGCAGTGCGCGCACTGCGGGAGGACGCGGACGGCGTGCCGGGCGGTCTCCAGGGTGAAGCTGTCGAACGTCCAGACGTCACGCTGGCCGGGGTGCCGGTAGCCCGCCACCCACTTCACCGCTTCCGCGGCCGCCACCTGCACCCCGATCCCGGGCACGGGCGCGAGCTCGACCGCGGAGCGGACGGGCGGCGCCCCCGCGGCGTGCAGGTGCGCGTCGAGCGGGCGGTTGGCGACGACCTGGGCCGCGAGGCAGTGCCAGCACGCACCCTGGGCGGGCAGCAGGAACGGACCGACCGCGATCCGGGTGCCGGCGGTCTTCGCCAGCAACCAGGGCACACCCTCCAGCTCGGCCGCGACCTCGGCGAGCGCTGCGTCGGCGAGGTCGCCGCACAGCACCACCACGAGGTCGGCCCGGTCGCCGGCCCCGGCCGAGCCCGCTCCGGCGCGGTCGAGCGCCGACTCCAGGGCGGCCGCGGGACAGTTCCCGGGACCGGCGCCGGGCAGGGCCCGCACGCCGATCCGGGCGGCGGCGACGCGCCGGGCCGCGGCGTCGGCGTCGAGGCCGGACGCGTCCCAGTAGGCGAGGGTCGCGGGAGGGGCGGTCGGCCCGGCGTGGGGGTCCGCGGTGGCGATGAGGCCGGCCGCCGACAGCCCGTGCAGCAGCCCGTCCACTCGCTCGGGTGGCACTCCGGGAGCGTCGGCGAGCAGCGCCTCACGGTCCCGGGTGCCGTCGAGCAGGGGGACGAGCGCCTCCACGTGCGTCCCGCGCAGCGCGGTGGCTCCCCGCTCGGAGAGCAGGTAGACCGCGTCGCCGGGCACCACGTGGGGGACCAGGTGCCGGCGCAGGCCGACCGCCCCGGCGCTCACGACGAGGCGGAGGCCGGCGCCGGGGAGGCCGCCGTGCGGCACCGGCACATGAAGGCGAGCGCGTCGAGGTCGCGGGCGGGGACGTCCAGGAGGTCGATCACGACCAGGTCCGCCGTCGGGGCGGTCGTCGCGTCGTCGTGGGTGGTCAGCGGCATCATGACGGGGCTCCCTGGGCTCGGTGACGGGCACCAACATTCCGCCATCCCCCGGCCGGTGGAGAACAGTCAGCCGTTCACGGCGTGACCGTGAATCCGTCATGACCGCTGATCCGGTCGGAGCACGCGGCGGGTGCTCGACCCGGGCCCGACCCCCCGTCGAGCCCCGCCGCCGAGGCTCGGTCACCCGCGGGCGCGCCGAGCCCCCGCACCACCACCGGGAGGACCCGTGACGACGACCAGCCCCGCCGTCCCCGACGTCCGCAAGACCGTCGTCGTCGACGTGCCGATCGAGCAGGCCTTCGCCGCGTTCGTCGGCCGGCCGATGGAGTGGTGGCCGGCGGACCACGTCTTCGTGACCGACCGCCGCTCGATCACGATCGAGCGCCACGTCGGCGGCCGCTACTACGAGACCGGCGCCGACGGCACCGAGATCGCCTGGGGCACCATCGTGGAGTTCGACGCCCCGCGGCGCATCGCCATGACCTGGCGCGTCGGGCCCGGCTGGCGACCCGTCCTCGACGACGCGGTCGCCAGCGTCATCGAGGTGGACTTCACCCCCGCGGGGCACGGGCGCACTGGAGTGGCCCTGACGCACGCGCAGCTGCACCGGCACGGGCCGATCGCGGCGACGATCCGCGCCGCCCTCGACGGCCCGAGCCCCGGTGCCACCCTCGCCCAGTTCGCCGGCGTCGTCGCCCGACCGGTCCCGTCGCCGACCTGACCGTCCGCCGCTCCGCTCGCCCCACCGCAGCTCGAGTGCATCTCGAGCGGCCCCCGAGCCGGGGCGACCACCCTCCGTCGATCCCGGCACGCCCACGAGAGGACGACCATGACCACCGCAGACGTGCGGCCCCCCGGCGCGGACCCGGGCGGGCCCGCGGCCCCCGACCAGGCCGACCCCCGGCGCTGGATCGCGTTCCTGATCATGACCGTGGCCACCTTCATGGACCTGCTCGACGCCACGATCGTGAACGTGGCGCTGTCCGACATCCAGGCCGACCTCGGGCTGGACTTCGCCGGCATCCAGTGGCTCACCGCCGGCTACGTGCTCGCGTTCGCCCTCACCCTGATCACCGGCGGGCGGCTCGGCGACATCTACGGCCGCAGGTTGACGTTCCTCGCGGGCGTCGGCGGGTTCACGCTCGCCTCGCTGGTGTGCGGCGTCGCGACCGACCCCGGGCTGCTCATCGGCGCCCGCCTCGTGCAGGGCGGCATGGCGGGGCTGATGGTCCCGCAGGTGCTCTCGATCATCCACGTCACCTTCCCGCCGAAGGAGAAGGGCACCGTGTTCGCGATCAACGGCACGGCCGCCGGGCTCGCCGCGGTCGCGGCGCCCCTGGTGGGCGGCCTCCTGGTCGCCGCCGACCTGTTCGGCTGGGGATGGCGGGCGATCTTCCTGGTCAACGTCCCCGTGGGGGTCGCGGGCGTGCTGCTGGGGCTGCGCTACATCCCGGAGTCACGCGCGGCCCGCGCCCTGCGGCTCGACCCCGTGGGCATCGTCCTGTCGGCGGTCGGCCTGCTGCTGCTCGTCCTGCCCCTCACCCTGGGCCGGGAGCTCGGTTGGCCGCTGTGGGGCTGGCTGTCGATGGCCGCTTCGGTGGTCGTCCTCGCCGGGTTCGTCGCGCACGAGCGGGCGACCGAGCGCCGCGCCGGGTCGCCGCTGCTGGCGCTCGGCCTGTTCCGCGCGCGCAGCTTCTCCGCCGGCACCCTGCTGACCGCGGTGTTCTTCGCCTTCACCGGCATGTTCATGCTGGTGCTCTACCTGTACCTGCAGCTCGGGCTGGGCTGGTCGGCCCTGCACGCGGGCCTGTCGGTGCTGCCCTTCGCCTGCGGGGCGTTCGTCACGGCCGCCGCGTCGGTGATGGTCCTGGTACCGCGGTACGGGCGGGTCGTGCTGCAGGCGGGCGCCGCGGTGATGGCGCTGGGCCTGGTGGTCTTCCTGGTCACGAACGCCGTCGTCGGAGCAGGGGCGACGAGCTGGACGCTGGTGCCGGCGCTGTTCGTGATCGGCCTCGGTTTCGGCGCGGCCACCACGCCGATCGGCATGTTCGCGCTGTCCGACGTGCCCGCTGCGGACGCGGGCTCCGCGTCCGGAGTGATCAACACGATGATGCAGCTGGGCCTGGCGCTCGGGATCGCGTTCGCCTCGGTGTCGTTCTTCACGCCGCTGGGCGACGCGACGTCGGGGGCGGCCTACTCGGCGGCGTTCGGCGTGATGCTGGCGAGCGGACTCGTCCTCGTGCTGGCCGGCCTGGTCGTGGCGTCGTGGCTGCCGCGGCGGCTGCGCGAGGACGCCGTGCACTGACCGCCCCGCCCACCGCTCCGCGGCGCCGCTCCCCGCGCTCCTCGCGGGGGGCGGCGCGCGCCGCCTAGACCGCGGCGGGGAGGCGCCAGCCCGAGCCGCCACGGCGGGCCCAGGCCGCGACGGCGTCCCGGGTCAGGTCCTCCAGCAGGCGGGCGACCTCGGTCGCCCGCTCCACCGGGAGCATGTGACCGGCCCCGGGGTGGACGACCAGGCGCGCGCCGGGCAGCCACTGGGCGATCACGGCCGCGTGCCGGACGGGGGTGACCCGGTCCTCGTCCCCGACCGCGACGACGGTGGGGATGCCGTCGAACGTGACCAGCGCGAGGCGGCAGTCGTGCGCGTCGATCGCGCGGCGCAGGCCGGCGACCCCGCCGATCCGGCACCCAGCGGCGAGGGCAGCGACCGCGGCGACGTCCGCGGGGCGCGGGTCGCGGCCGAACCCGAGCCAACGGGTCAGCGGCCCCATCAGCGGGGAGCACGGGATCCGTCCCGCTCCCACCGCGGCGAGCGCCGCCATCCCGTTCCGCTCGAGCCACCGCGCCGCGGGGGCGAGCGGACCGGGCAGGCCGAGGGTCATGGCCGCCATGTCGCAGCTGGAGGTGGCGAGCAGGGCGACCCCGGCCACCCGGTCGGCGACCAGGTCCGGATGGTGGTCGGCCATCGCCATCACCGCCATGCCGCCCATCGAGTGCCCGGCGAGCACGACCGGACCGTCCGGTACGCGCTCGGTCACGAGCGCGGCGAGGTCGTCCCCGAGGTCCGCGACCGCGGTGCCGGGACCGGCGGGGCCCGACCGGCCGTGGCCGCGCAGGTCGAGGGCGACCACGCGCAGCGCGGGGTCGAGCTCGGCGCAGAGCGGGTCCCAGACGCGCAGGTCGAGGGCGTAGCAGTGCACCAGGACGAGGGTCGCGGGGGCGTCGGGCGGTCCGGTGTCGCGCACGTGCAGGCGCACACCGTCGGGACGCTCCAGCCAGTCGGACACGGTGCACCTCACCTCCGCCGGCGACGCCCGCGCCGGCTCCGGCCGCCGAGCCTCGACCGGGGCGGTCGAGCAGCGGCGGAGCCGGGATCGGGTCCCCTCCACCGCAGCTCCGGTCGGCGTCGAGTCCGGGGCCGGACCGTCGTCGGCAGAGACGCAGGACGGCCCGACCCGACCACCGGAGGTCCCGTGAGCACCGCGGAGAAGCCCGCCGAGACGTTCCCGTACCAGCGGGGATGCCCGTTCACACCGCCGCCCCAGTACGCGCAGATGATCGACGAGGACGTCTCGCAGGTGACCCTGACCGGGTCCGGACTGCGGATCTGGACGGTCACCGGTTACCACACGGTGCGCCGGCTGCTCACCGACCCGCGCGTCAGCGCGTCGCGCAAGCACGCGAACTTCCCGTTCTACTTCGTCGCGCCGCCGGAGTTCCGCACCGAGACCTCCTTCATCGGCTACGACCAGCCCGAGCACGGCCGCACCCGGCGCAAGGCCGCGGTGACGTTCACGAACCGGCAGGTGCAGCGCCTGCGGCCGCGCATCGTCGAGATCGTCGACGAGCACATCGAGAAGCTGCTCGCCTCGGAGAAGCCCGCGGACTTCCACCGGATCTTCTCCCTGCCGGTGCCGATGACGGTGATCTGCGAACTGCTGGGGATCCCGCACGACGAGCACGACTTCTTCATCCGCCACGGCACGTGCCTGCTCGGCGGGCACTCGACGCCGGAGCAGCGGCAGGCCGCGATCGTGGAGGTCAACGCCTACGTGCAGGACCTCATCGCCCTCAAACGCCGGGAGCCGGGCGAGGACCTGCTCAGCCGGGCGATGGCCGACTACGAGGCGTCGGGCGAGGAGTACACCGACCGCGACCTGTTCAACATGGTCAGGCTCTTGATGAACGGCGGTCACGAGACCACGGCGAGCATGCTGTCGCTGGGCACCGCGTGCCTGCTGGAGAACCCCGACCAGCTCGCGGCACTGCTGGCCGATCCCGAGGGGCTCATCGAACCCGCGGTCGAGGAGCTGGTGCGCCTCGCGACGATCGGCGACACGGCGGTGCCGCGCGTCGCCCTGGAGGACATCGAGATCGGCGGTTCGGTCATCCGCGCCGGCGACGGCATCCTCTGCCTCGGGCTGGCCGCCAACCGCGACCCCGGGGTCTTCCCCGAACCGGATCGGCTGATCCTCTCCCGCGGCAGCCGCAAGCACCTCGGCTTCGGCCACGGCCTGCACCACTGCATCGGAGCCGACCTCGCACGGCTGGAGATGCAGATCGTCTGGACGCGGCTGTTCCAGGCGATCCCGACGCTGCAGCTCGCGACGCCCTTCCTGGACATCCCCCGCAAGGAGGGGGCCGTCATCTACGGGCTGTGGGAACTGCCCGTCACCTGGTGAGGAGACAGCCATGGCCACGATCACCTACGTCGGGGCGGACGGCACCACGACCGTCCTCGAGGTCGACCCGGGCGACACCGTGATGCGCGGCGCCGTCCTGAACGGGGTCGACGGGATCCTCGCCCAGTGCGGTGGCGGGGCCTCTTGCGGCACCTGCCACGTCTACGTCGAGGCGGTGACGGCGCGGGCCCTGCCCGCCCTGCACGCCGTCGAGGACGAGCTGCTGCACGGCACCGCGGCCCCGCGCCGCCCGGAGAGCCGGCTGTCCTGCCAGCTGCCCGCCGCCGAGCTCGACGGCCTCGTCGTCCACCTGCCCGACCGGCAGGTCTGACCGCCCACCCACCACGACCCGCCCACCACCGAGGAGTCCGCCGTGCGCACCGACCCCACCCTGCACCTCGAGGTGCTGACCTTCTACGCCCGCCAGATGGCGCTGCTCGACTCGCTGGACGTGGAAGGCTACGTGCGGACCTTCACCGAGGACGGGGTGACCGACCACGCCCACCGGGGAGAGCGCGTCGAGGGCCGGGCGGCCATGCTCGCCGGGGCCCGGGCCGCCCTGCCGCGCTACGCCGGAGCCGCGGTGCGGCACTGGAACGACCACTACCTGATCGACGAGCTGGGCGCGGACCGGTGGCGGGTGACCTACTGCTCGCTGGTCAGCCGCACGGCCGCCGACGGGTCCGTGACGTTCGAGCCGACGTTCGCGATCACCGACGTGCTGGCGCGGGTCGACGGGGAGCTGCTCACGGAGTCCCGCACCATCGAGCGCGACCGCCCCCGCACCGCCGCTGCGGCGGTGGCGTCGTGACCGGCGCACCGCTGGACCTCGACCTCTACGACACCACGCTCCGCGACGGTCTGCAGGGGCCGGGGCTGTCCCTCACCGTCGCCGACAAGCTCGCCGTGGCCACCGTCCTGGACGACCTCGGCGTGGACGTGATCGAGGGCGGGTGGCCCGGGGCGATCCCCCGGGACACCGAGTTCTTCCGGCGCGCCCAGGACCTGGACCTGCGCAACGCCGTGCTCGCCGCCTTCGGGGCGACACGGCGACCGGGCGCGGCGGCGGTGCGGGACCCACAGGTCACCGCGCTGCTCGCCGCGGAGACGCCCGTCGTCACGGTGGTCGCCAAGAGCGACAGCCGGCACGTCGAGCGGGCACTGCGCACCGACCGGCCCGAGAACCTCGCGATGGTCGCCGACACGGTGCGCCACCTCGTGCGGGCCGGTCGGCGCGTGGTCGTGGACGCCGAGCACTTCTTCGACGGTTTCGCGGCCGACGACCGGCACGCGCTGGACGTGGTGTTCGCCGCGGCCGACGCCGGCGCCGACACCGTGGTGCTGTGCGACACCAACGGCGGTACCCTGCCCGACCAGGTGGCCGACGTCGTCGCCGAGACCGCTCAGCGCACGGGAGCGCGGCTGGGCATCCACTGCCACGACGACGGCGGCTGCGCGGTGGCGAACACCCTGGCCGCGGTCGCGGCGGGCGTGAGCCACGTGCAGGTCACCGCGCACGGCTACGGCGAGCGGTGCGGCAACGCGGACCTGTTCGCGGTGGTCGCCAACCTGGTGCTCAAGCGCGGTCTGGCGGTGCTGGACCGCGAGCAGATGGCTCGGCTGAGCACCGCTGCGCGCGACATCGCCGCCGTCACCGGCGTGCCGCGCCGGGCCGGCGCGCCCTACGTGGGTCCAGCCGCGTTCGCCCACAAGGCGGGCCTGCACGCCTCGGCCCTCCGGGTCGACCCCGGGCTCTACCAGCACATCGACCCGGCCGCCGTCGGCGGCGGGATGCGCACCCTGGTCTCCGACATGGCCGGCCGGTCGTCGGTCGAGCTGAAGGCGGCCGAACTCGGCCACCGGCTGCCGGCGTCCTCCGCCGGGGCCGCACGCGTCGCCGAGCGGGTGAAGGCGGGCGAGGAGGACGGCTTGGCCTACGAGGCGGCCGACGCGTCCTTCGAGCTCCTCGTGGGCGAGGAGTCCGGGCGGCCCGCACCCACCGTCCGGCTGCCTCGCTGGGAGGTCAGCACGAGTTCCGACGGCGACCGCGTCCGCACCCGCGCCACGGTCGAGGTGCAGGTCGGCCTGGCCGACCCGCCGGTCGCCCACCGCGGCGCGACCGGGTGGGGCGGCGACGCCGTCGAGGCCCTCGACGACGCGTTCCGCCGCGCGCTGGCCCCCCTGGTGCACCCCGGCCGGGAACTGGTGGCGCACCGCGAGCGCGTGGTCACTGCGGCGGGCGGGCCGCCGAGCACCCGCGTCCTGGTCACCCACCGCGACGGCGACCGCATCTGGGGAGCCGTCGGCGTGGACCGCGACCCCGTCGCCGCCGCCGTCGCCGCCCTGGTCGACGCCTACCGCCACGTCCTGCTCCACCAGCCCGACCCCACCGTGGTCGGGACCCTCAGATGGGAGACGTCCGATGCGTCCGTGTGAACGAGGTCCACTGCCCGGGAGCCGGCGATGAGCCGCCGGGTCGTCATCACCGGGGTCGGCGTCGTCGCTCCCGGCGCCATCGGGGTCAAGGACTACTGGGAGCTGCTGTCCGAGGGCCGCACCGCCACCCGGATCATCACGCACTTCGACGCGTCGCCGTACCGCTCGCGGATCGCCGGCGAGGTCGACTTCGACCCGGTGCGCGAGGGGCTGAGCCCGCGCGAGGTCCGCCGGCTCGACCGCGCGGCCCAGTTCGCGGTCGTCGCGGGCCGCGAGGCGGTCGCGGACTGCGGGCTGGAGCTCGACCAGCTCGATCCCGGCCGGATCGGGGTGTCTCTGGGCACCGCGGTCGGCTGCACCACGTCCCTGGAGCGGGAGTTCGTCGTCGGCAGCGACAGCGGCCGGCGCTGGGAGGTCGACCAGGACTACGCCGTCCCGCACCTCTACGACTACTTCACCCCCAGCTCCATGGCGGCCGAGATCGCGTGGCTGGTCGGCGCGGAGGGACCGACCACCGTCGTCTCGACGGGCTGCACGTCGGGCATCGACTCGGTCGGCCACGCCGCGGAGCTGATCCGTGAGGGCAGCACCGACGTCATGATCACCGGGGCCACCGAGGCCCCGCTGTCGCCGATCACCGTGGTCTGCTTCGACGTGATCCGCGCCAGCAGCACCCGCAACGACGACCCGACGACGGCCTGTCGGCCCTTCGACCGCACGCGCGACGGGCTGGTGCTCGCCGAGGGGTCGGCGATCCTCGTGCTCGAGGAGCTCGATCACGCCCGCCGGCGCGGCGCGCGGATCTACGCCGAGATCAGCGGGTTCGCCTCCCGGTGCAACGCGTACCACATGACCGGGCTGCACCCGGAGGGCACGGAGATGGCGGACGCCATCGACATGGCGATGGCGCAGGCCCGCACCGCCCCCTCGGACATCGACTACATCAACGCCCACGGCTCGGGCACCAAGCAGAACGACCTGCACGAGACGGCGGCGTTCAAGCGCAGCCTCGGTGCGCGCGCCTACGACGTCCCGGTCAGCGGCTTCAAGTCGATGCTGGGCCACTCGCTGGGCGCGATCGGGTCGCTGGAGATCGCGGGCTGCCTCCTGCCGCTGGCCGAGGGGCTCATCCCGCCGACGGCGAACCTGCACGAGCCGGATCCGGACTGCGACCTCGACTACGTCCCGCTCGTGGCCCGGGAGGCCCGGGTGGACACGGCGATCACCGTCGGCAGCGGCTTCGGCGGGTTCCAGAGCGCGATGGTGCTCTCGAAGGTGGAGGGATCCCGCACATGACCACAGCGACAGCGCGGGCGACCGGCGGCGCCGATCGGGCCCGGCGGCGCAGGGCGGCGAGGGCCGTCGTGACCGGCATCGGCATCGCGGCCCCGATCGGGCTCGGCCCGACGCAGTTCTGGCGGGCCGCGCTGCGCGGCGAGCCCGGCATCCGCCCCATCACGCGCTTCGACACCTCCGGGTACTGGGCGAAGATCGGCGGTGAGGTCCCGCACTTCGAGGCCGACCGCCACCTCCAGGGCAAGCTCCTCCCGCAGACCGACCACATGACCCGCCTGACCCTGGTGGCCACGGACTGGGCGCTGCGCAGCGCGGGGGTGCGGCCCAACGACATCGCCTCGCGCGACATGGCCGTGATCACCGCGGCGACGGCGGGCGGGTACGAGTTCGGGCAGCGGGAGATGCAGAAGCTCTGGCAGCAGGGCCCCGACCACGTCAGCACCTACCAGTCCTTCGCCTGGTTCTACGCGGTGAACACCGGCCAGATCTCCATCCGGCACGGGACGAAGGGCCCGGGCGCGGTCCTGGTCAGCGAGCAGGCCGGCGGCCTGGACGCCATCGGGCACGCCCGCCGCCAGCTCCGGGGCGGCACGAAGCTCGCCCTCACCGGCGGGATCGACAGCTCGCTGTGCCCGTGGGCGTGGGTGGCCCACCAGGTGTCCGGCTCGCTGAGCCGGCGCAACGACCCGGCGCGGGCGTACCTGCCCTTCGACCGGGACGCGAACGGCTACGCCGCCGGGGAGGGCGGCGCGGTGGTCGTGCTGGAGACCGAGGAGTCGGCCGCGGAGCGGCCCGGCACCCGGATCTACGGCGAGCTGGCCGGTTACGCGTCCACGTTCGACTCGCGCGTGCCGGGCCGCCCGCGCGGGCTGCGGCGGGCCGCCGAACTGGCCCTGGAGGACGCGGAGGTCGACCCGGCCGACGTCGACGTCGTGTTCGCCGACGCTGTCGGCCTGCCCGACGAGGACGCGGCCGAGGCCGCCGCGATCACCGAGCTGTTCGGCCCCTACGGGGTGCCGGTGACCGCACCCAAGACGATGACCGGCCGGCTGTTCGCCGGCGGGGCGTCCCTGGACGTCGCCTCGGCCCTGCTGTGCCTCTACTGGAGCGCGATCCCGCCGACGATCAACGTGCACGACCCCGTGGCCGAGCACGAGCTGGACCTGGTGACCGAGGCGCGGTACGGCCCCGTGCGGACGGCGCTGGTGCTGGCCCGCGGCCGCGGCGGTTTCAACTCGGCGGTGGTCGTCCGGGAGCACCGGTGATCGGCGGTGCAGCCGACCTCGCGACGGGTCCGATCACGCGCAGCGCGGTCCGGGTCCAGGGGCCGGCCGGGCGGCCGGGATCGGACGACCCGGTCCTGCGCTGGTGGCGATCAGGCCGCCGGGGACCGGTCCCGGCTCCGGCGGCGGGCTGGCTGGCTCTGGTGCGCGCCGAGTGCGCGGCCGGCGTGCAGCTGTCCCGCATCGTGGTGCTCGCGCAGGAGGCCGCGGACCACCAGGACCTGCTGGTCCGCTGGTGGCTCCCGCAGCTCGTCGCTGCTGGCGAGCAGGTGTGGGTCCTGGATCCCGAGGACCACCGGATCCCCGGGGGCCAGGAGGACTTCTGGCTGGTCGACGGCATCCGGGTGATCCACCTCGACCACGACCGCAGCGGCGGCCTGGCCGCCGCCACGACGACCGGCGCGGCCGGCACCGTCCTGGCTCGGCGGAGGCTCGACCGGCTCCGCGCGCTCGCGGAGTCCTTCGACGACTGGCGGGCGCGCACGGGGACGGGCCGCGTGCGCGGCCTGTTCGGGCCGGCCACCGACCTCGACCTGTCCGCCTGACCGTCCCGTCCGGCCTGCCGATGACGGACCGACCGACGAGCCCGACCCCGCACCGCGACCGACCGACCGACCGACCGAGGAGACGACATGATCGACCCCGCCGCCGTGACCCTGATCAACCGCTTCACCGTGCACGGAGACACCGCCGAGTTCGAACGGGCCTTCGCCGCCACGTCGGAGTTCCTGACCGGCCGACCGGGCTTCGTCGAGCACACCCTGCTGCGCCACGGCCGGGACGGCGGCAGCTACGTCAACGTCGCCCGCTGGACGAGCGCGGGCGCACTGCGAGCGGCTACCGCGCACCCCGACTTCGCCGAGCACGCGCGGGCCCTGCGCGCTCTCGCGACCACGGACCCGCAGCTGTTCAGCCCGCGGCTGCACCACGCGGCCTGACGCGGGTCCTCATCCGTTCGCGGCGCGCGCGAACCGGGCGCTCCACTCGGTCAGCACGGCGGTCAGCTCGGAGGGCGAGCGCACCTCGAACTCCGCGCCCACGGCACCGAGCAGCATCGCCGACCACGCCAGGTCGTCGACGCTCATGCGCACCTCGCACGCGTCCGCGCCAGCGTCCTCGACGTCCGCCCAGCGGCCGACCGTTCCACGCACCCGCTCGCCGGGCGCGTGGACCAGCACCTCGACGTGGACCCGCACCGGTTGCAGCGCCGAGAGCCCGGCGCGCACGAAGGCCGCGGCGTCGTCGGCCGGGAGGGGGCGCGGGCGGAACCGGGCGCCGGTGCGGCGCGGGCCGGCCAACCGGTCCAGCCGGAAGCTGCGCCACCCGTGGCGGTGCAGGTCGTAGGCGACGAGGTACCAGCGCCGCCCCAGCGGGACGAGACGGTGCGGCTCGACGAGCCGCTGGGTCGTCGCGCCCTCCCGCGCCGTGTAGCCGAACTCCAGCCGCTCGTCGTCCCGGCAGGCCTGGGCGAGCACGATGAGCACGTCCGGATCGACCGCCGGGCCCGCGTTCCACACGGCCGGCACCGTGACCGCGCGCAGCGCGTCCACCCGCCGCCGCAGCCGGGGCGGCATCACCTGCACCACCTTGGTCAGCGCGCGGACGGCGGGTTCCTCGATCCCCGCCACCGCCCCCTGCGCCACCGCCTGCATGCCGACGGCCAGCGCGACGGCCTCCTCGTCGTCGACGACCAGCGGCGGCAGGGCAGCCCCCGCGGCGAGCTGGTAGCCGCCGTCGGCACCGCGCGACGCGTCCACCGGGTAGCCGAGCTCGCGGAGCCGGTCGACGTCGCGGCGCAGGGTACGGACCGAGACGCCGAGCCGGTCGGCCAGTTCCGGGCCCGGCCAGTGCCGGTGGGTCTGCAGCAGGGACAGCAGCCGCAGGGTGCGCGAGCTCGTGTTGGCCATGTCCGCCATCCTGCCCTCGAAGCGGTCAGGAACTGACCGCTGAGGCCCGTAGCGTTCTCCCCATGACGACGAACACCGAGCGCGCGGACCTCCTCGACACCCTCGCCACCCACCGCAGCTTCCTGCTCCACACGGTGCGCGGCCTCACCGACGAGCAGGCGCGGCAGCGCACCACCGTCAGCGAGCTCACGCTCGGGGGGCTGATCAAGCACGTCGCCCACACCGAGCGCGGCTGGGTCGACTTCATCGAGCGGGGCACCGCGGCCATGGAGGCCACCGAGGCCAGCTGGGCGGCGCAGGCCGACAGCTTCACCCTGCGCGAGGACGAGACCCTCGCCGGGGTGGTCGCGGAGTACGCCGAGGTCGCGAAGCGCACGGACGCGCTGGTGGAGAGCCTGCCCAGCCTGGACCTGGCCCACGCCCTGCCCGAGGCACCCTGGTTCCCGGCCGACGCGACGCGCTCCGCCCGGCGGGTGTTCGTCCACATCGTCGCCGAGACCGCCCAGCACGCGGGGCACGCCGACATCCTGCGCGAGGCCCTCGACGGCCAGAAGACGATGGGCTGACCGGTGAGCGCGGAGAAGTCGCAGGTCCTGGCCACCCTCGAGACCCACCGCCAGGGTCTGCGACGCACCCTCGACGGGGTGAGCGAGGCCGACGCGGTGGCGCGCCCGACCGTCAGCGCGCTGTGCCTCGGCGGCATCGTGAAGCACGTGAGCCACGCCGAGGAGGTGTGGGTCGACTTCGTCGTCGACGGTGTGAAGGTCGACGACCTCGAGCGGTACGGGGCGAGCTTCGTGGTGGAGCCGGGCGAGGCGGCTGCGCGGCTGACGCCACCTGTGCGCGCGCAGCGGTGCTAGAACACCGCTGCGCACTCACGAGCACCGGAGGGGCCCATGCTGCTGAGCGAGGTCGTCGCGGTGTCCGCCGCCGTCGGGGCCACCCGGTCCCGGACGGCGAAGGCCGCCGCCCTGGCGGACCTGCTGCGCCGGGCCGGCCGGGACGAGGTCGCGCCGACCACCGCCTGGCTGTCGGGCGAGCTGCGGCAGGGGCGGCTCGGCACCGGCTGGCGCACGCTGTCCGGGCTCGACGCCGGTCCCGCCCCGGAACCGTCGCTCACCGTGGGCCGCGTCGACGCGCTGCTCGACGCACTGGCCGGCACCTCGGGGACGGGCTCGGTGCAGCGGCGCGCGGCGCTGCTGGGCGAGCTGTTCGGCGCCGCGACCGCGGACGAGCAGCGCTTCCTGCGCCGCCTGCTCGGCGGGGAGCTGCGCCAGGGGGCTCTGGAGGGCGTGATGCTGGAGGCCGTCGCGGCCGCCGCCGGGGTGCCCGCCGCCGACGTCCGCCGCGCGTTCATGCTGGCCGGGCGGCTCCCCGACACCGCGGTCACCGCGCTGCACGGCGGGCTCGACGCGCTGCGCGCCGTCCGGCTGGAGGTCGGGAGGCCGCTGCGCCCGATGCTCGCCTCACCCGGCGACTCCCTCGACGCGGCGCTCGCCGGGCTCGGCACCGACGTCGTCGTGGAGCACAAGCTCGACGGCGCCCGCATCCAGGTGCACCGCGACGGCGACGAGGTGCGCGTCTGGACCCGCACCCTGCGCGAGGTCACCGCCGCCGTCCCCGAGCTCGCGGACCGGGTGCGCGCCCTGCCCTGCCGCACCGCGGTGCTCGACGGCGAGACCCTGGCGCTCGACGACGACGGCCGTCCGCGCGCGTTCCAGGACACGATGAGCCGCTTCGGGTCCGACGCCGACCCCGACGTGCTGCTGTCGCCCTTCTTCTTCGACCTGCTCCACCTCGACGGGCGCGACCTGCTCGACGAGCCGCTGCACGTCCGCCTGGACGCCCTCACCGCGCTGCTCCCCCCCGCGCTGCGCATGCCCGGCGTCCGGCGGCCGACGCCCGAGCAGGCCGCCGCCGTCCTCGACGACGCGCTCGCGGCGGGGCACGAGGGCGTCGTCGTCAAGGCGCTCGACGCCCCCTACGCCGCGGGGCGGCGGGGCAGGGCGTGGCAGAAGGTCAAGCCCGTGCACACGCTCGACCTGGTCGTGCTCGGCGCCGAGTGGGGGTACGGACGGCGCACCGGATCGCTGAGCAACATCCACCTCGGCGCCCGCGACCCCGACGGCGGCGAACCGATCATGGTCGGGAAGACGTTCAAGGGCATGACCGACGAGCTGCTCGCGTGGCAGACGGCGACGTTCCCGGCCTACGCGCGGGAGGAGCAGCCGGGCGTGGTGCTGCTGCGGCCCGAGCTCGTCGTGGAGATCGCGCTGGACGGCGCGCAGCGCAGCCCCCGCTACCCCGGCGGCGTCGCCCTGCGCTTCGCCCGCGTCCTGCGGTACCGGCCCGACAAGACCGCCGCGGAGGCGGACACGATCGACGCCGTACGGGCGCTGCTGGCCGGGTAGGGCCGCGCTCAGTCCTCGCCCTCGACCTCGTCATCCGGGTCGGGTCCGCGCTCGGCCGCGCGGGCGATGACCTCCTCCTCGGTGGGCGGGCTCGCCGGGTGGAAGCTCAAGCACATCGGCTCGCCGACCTTCTCGAAGGCCAGGCCCTCGGCGGCGACGTAGAACTGACCGCGGGTCAGGCGCGAGATGTCGTCCACGCGGCCGCCCTTCGCCTGGGCGAGGTCGCGGGCGGCGGCGATCTGCGCGCCGGAGTTGAGGAAGCCGAAGAGCTGCGTCGCCGCGTTGCCGGTGACCCGGTTGTGCAGACCCTTGGGCGCCTGCGTCGCGAGCACGAGACCGAGGCCGTACTTCCGCGCCTGGGACGCCAGCGCGATCGTGCTCTCCGTGCAGGCGGTGAGCGCGCCGGACGGGGCGAAGGTCTGCGCCTCGTCCATGACCAACAACCCGCCCAGGGGCCGCTCACCGGCGGGGTGCGCCTTGACCCAGGAGAACAGGGCCATCTGGAGCTGGTTGACGAAACCCTGGCGCTGCGCGTCGGACGGCAGGCCGACGAGGTTCAGCACCGAGATGCGCGCCCGCTTCCCCGCGCTCGGGGTGAGCAGCACCGAGGGGTCGACCGGCTGGCCGGACCCGCCGAAGAGCGGATCATTGATCATCGACGCCTGCAGCGCGTCCGACATCTCCGCCGCCAGCTTCTGCCCGGAGCGCAGGCTGCTGATGCCGTCGGGCAGCTCGTCGAGGAGGTCGACGAACCCGCTGAGCGAGGAACCGCCGTTGCGGGCGAAGTACAGCAGCGCCTCGCGCAGCACGGCCGTCCCCTGGGCCACCTTGCGCCCGGTCAGCTGCGCACGGGGGACGAGGCTCGCGACGGCGGAGCCGACCGCGAGACCGAGCTCCTCGGCGTCGTCGAGCACCGCCGCGAAGTCCGGCAGCGGTTGGAAGGTGAGCGGCCGGCCCTTCGCCCGGCCCGGCGTCCAGACGACGACCTCGGTGTGGCCGAGGTAGTCCGCCGCCTTGGCGGCGTCGCCGTCGAACCAGCCCTCCGGCGGCTGCGGCCAGGCGTCCCCGAGCCGGGACAGGTCGTTGTTGGGATCGAGCACGATCGCCGACACGCCGTGCAGCGCGCACTCCTCGATGAGCCGGCGCAGGAGGACGGTCTTGCCCGAGCCCGAACCGGCGAACACCACCGTGTGCTTGCGCAGGGACTCCAGCTCCACCAGCACGTCGCGGCCGTCGGCGAGCGACCGGCCCACCGGGACGTGCGGGGTCGAGGAACCCGGCGGCGGCGCGCTCCCGGCCGGCTCCGGTCGGGGCTCGGGTCGGGCCGCGGCGGTGGCGGGCTCGGGCGCGTCGGTCGCGGCCTCCAGCGGGCCGTCGAGGCCGGGGAGCGTGCGGCGGAACAGCTCGGTGGAACCGGCCGGACGGCGCGCCGCGAGCCACTCCAACCATCCGGGCCGGTGAGGGCGCTGCATCGCCTCCAGCGCCGAGAACGTGCGGAGGTCCGCCTCCCCGACGCTGACGGCGAGGCCGCCCAGCTCCGCGAACTCGGCCACGGCACGCGTGGTGACGGGGCCGCCGGGCCAGTCGCGGTTGCGCAGCAGCACGAGGCGGCGCCGTGGGCTGCCGTCCAGGCCGGACTCGCGCCGGGCGGCGGTCAGCCGGCTCTGCACCGCTCGGGGGTGCGTGTGGGCGATCGAGCGGAAGACGACGTGCTGCTCGTCCTCCCGGCCCTCGTCCAGGGTGCGGCGCAGCCGGGCGTGCACCGGCGGCTTCCGGCCGCGCACCGGGTCGACGGAGAACGCCTGCCCCTGCTCGCCCAGCTCGGCCACCCAGGCCCGCAGGCCCGCGGCGAGCAGCTCGGGCATGCGCTCGTCCTCGCGGTCCGGGTCGAGCGGCGCCTCGACGTCCGCGGAGCGGCGCAGCGCGGCGAACCACTCGTCGAGCTCGCGCAGTCGGTCGTCGTCGGCCTGCGGAGCGGTGTCGACCGGGCGCGGCCGCTCCGCGAGGTCGGCCAGCTCCCGGACCTCGCCGACGTCGAGGCACTCCCGGACGTGCTCGTCCACGCGCTGCAGCAGGCGCCGTGGGGTGAACGTGCGGGCGGCCGGGCTCGCGAAGGCCTCCGGTCGCACCGGCCAGGTCGGGTGGGGCGGGGTGAACCCCGCCTCGGCGTACAGCCCGCCGAGGTGCTGCGCCACGATCCGGCCGGCCACCGCGGACCCCGGCATCGCGCCCTGCAGCGTCTCGGTGCGGAAGCGGTCCGCGGCCGACACGACCGCGTTGCCGGTGATCAGCTTCCACGACGCGGGGAAGCAGGCGACGACGGTGAGCGTGCGGCGGGTGACCTCCCGCAGCTCCATCAGACCGTCGGCCAGGGATCCGAGCACGCCCGCGGACACCGCGGCCGGGCCGTCCTGCAGCGCGGCCATGGTCTGCGTGATGACCGGGTCGATCTGGTCGACGGCGAGCACCGTCGGCCCGGTCAGGGCGAGGAGCCGTGACAGGTCGCGCAGCACCAGCTGGCGCGACCGCGCTCCGGGCCGGAAGCCCCAGGCTCGCCGGGCGCCCTCCTCGACGTCACCGTCGCCGACGAGGTAGCCGTAGCCGACCTCCTGCACCTCCGGCTTGTCGGCGCGGTACAGCACGAGCGCGCGCAGCGTGTTCTGCGCGTCCGTGACCACGCGCGGGTCGGCCTGGCGCAGGCCGACGACCAGGGCGTCGAGATCGGCGCGGGAGACGGGGATGGTCCCGGCCACGCGCGTCTGGTCCAGCTTCGACATCCCGGCCAGCTCCGCGAGCCGCCGCAGCAGCGGGGTGAGCTGGTCGACCTGGCCGCCGTGGAAGCCGTCGAGGACCCCGTGGACGGCGCTGCCCCAGAAGTCGTCGCCCGCCAGCAGCTTGAGCAGGAAGAAGTAGCCACCGGACTCCTGCACCTGCTGGCGCAGCCAGCGCAGCATGTGCGTCTTGCCCACGCCGCGCTCGCCCTCGAGAACGATGCCGATCGGGCTCGCCGCGGGACCGTCCGCCCTGGGGACCGCGCGCAGCAGCGCGCGTGCCGCCTTCTCGTGCAGACCGTCCACGTGGTGGGTGACCGGGCTCCACACGTCCTCGGGCGCCACCGCCCAGTTGAACTGCACCGCCTCCAGCGCGGCCCGCTCCTCGTCCGTCATCCCGCCTCGATCATGATCATGTGCCGGTCGTCGCCCCCGAACCGCACAGCAGCGGCGCGGTGGGCGTCGGTCAGCGCCTTCCGGTTGCTCTCCGCCTGCACGTGGACGCCTGGCAGCGCCGCCATCCGCTCCAGCGCCGCGTCGACCTCGGCGCGGTCGAGTCCGTCCAGCTCCTCGCGCAGCCGGACCAGGCCCACCCAGTCCCCGGGGCCGTCCGCCAGCCGCGCGTACGCCGCGCGGACCGCCTCCTCGGCGTCGGGCCGGGCGGGGAACAGCTCAGCGAGCGGCGTACCGGTGCGGCCCAGGCCGTGCAGCACTGCGTAGAGCGCCCCGCCCAGGTAGCCCGCCCGCGCCGGGCGTGCGGCCGAGAGCTCCGCGGTGCACGCGGCGGCACCGTCGTCGGTGATCTCGAAGGCGTAGCTGCGGCCCACCTTCCGCGAGGTGACGAGCTTGCGGTCGGTCAGACGCCGCCGGGGTTCGCCGTCGAGGGCGAAGCCCGCCACCTCCCGCAGCCGGGCGTTGGTCAGCTCCCGGCCCTCGGCGAGCAGGACGAGCAGGGTGGCCCGCTCCCGGGTGGTCAGCTGGTCAGCGGGCACTCTGGTCCTCCGGTCGGTCCTGTCTCGGTCTCGTCGGCTGCCGTGGCGATCGACCCACGGCGCTGGAGGACGCGGCGGATCACCACCACGGTCCGGTCGTTCGCGTCGAGCATCGCGCCTCTCCCGGCACCGCGTCCCCTGACGGTGCGCGAGCGGTCACCCTACGGAGGCGGGGAGGCACGGCCGGCACTGGTCGGGCCGTCGTGGGGCCCCGGACCGCCCCGGCAGGGGTAGACTCCCGGCACCGTGCGCTTCCTCGACGGCCAGAGCCCCCGGCACGACCTCACCTACGACGACGTGTTCCTCGTCCCGGGCCGGTCGTCGATCACGTCCCGCTTCGACGTCGACCTCGCGACCCCCGACGGCACCGGCGCGACGGTGCCCGTCGTCGCGGCCAACATGACGGCCGTGGCCGGGCGGCGGATGGCCGAGACGCTCGCCCGCCGCGGTGCGCTCACCGTGCTGCCGCAGGACGTCGCGCCCGAGGCCGTGGCCGACATCGTCGCCTGGATCAAGTCGCGGCACCCCGTCTGGGACACCCCGCTCGTGCTCACCCCCGGCGACGCCGTCGCCGACGCGCTGAACCTGCTGCCCAAGCGGTCGCACGGCGCGGTCGTCGTGGTGGACGAGGTCGGACGGCCCGTCGGCACCGTCGACGAGGCCGCCTGCACCGGCGTCGACCGCTTCACCCGGCTCGCCGACGTCCTCGACCCGGGCGCCGCCGTGGTGCCGCTGGAGACCCCGCCGCGCGAGGTCTTCGAGTCCGGCCGCAGGGTGGTGCTGGGCGTCGACGGCGGGGGCCGCCTCGCCGGGCTGCTCACCCCGCTCGGGGCGCTGCGGGCCGAGGTCTACGCGCCCACCCTCGACGCGCAGGGCCGCCTGCGCACGGCCGCGGCGGTCGGGATCAACGGCGACGTGGCCGTCAAGGCGAAGGCGCTGCTCGCCGCCGGCGTGGACGTGCTCGTCGTCGACACCGCGCACGGGCACCAGGAGAAGATGCTCGACGCGCTCGCCGCCGTCCGCCGGGTGGTCGGCGACGCCCCGGTGCCGGTCGTGGCGGGCAACGTGGTGACCGCGGCCGGGGTGCGCGACCTCGTCGCGGCGGGCGCGGACGTCGTCAAGGTCGGTGTCGGGCCCGGGGCGATGTGCACCACCCGGATGATGACCGGGGTCGGGCGCCCCCAGTTCTCCGCGGTGCTGGAGTGCGCCGCCGCAGCGCGCGAGCTGGGCCGGCACGTGTGGGCCGACGGCGGGGTGCGCCACCCCCGCGACGTCGCGCTCGCCCTGGCGGCCGGCGCGTCCGCGGTGATGATCGGGTCGTGGCTGGCCGGTACGCACGAGTCGCCCGGGGACCTGCTCCGCGACGAGTCCGGGCGGGCCTACAAGGAGTCGTTCGGGATGGCGTCCAAGCGGGCGGTGAGCGCCCGCACCCGCGCGGACGGCGGCTTCGACCGGGCCCGCAAGGCCCTGTTCGAGGAGGGCATCTCCAGCTCGCGGCAGATGCTCGACCCGCAGCGCCCCGGCGTCGAGGACGTGCTGGACGGCATCTGCTCGGGTGTGCGCAGCGCCGCGACCTACGCCGGTGCCCGGACGCTGGACGAGCTGCACGACCGCGCGGTCGTCGGCGTGCAGACGACCGCCGGCTTCGCGGAGGGCACGCCCCACGGCCTGTGACCCCGTTGCAGGAAGGCCACCTCCACGCCACGAGCTCGCGTGGAGGTGGCCTTCCTGCAATCCGGGCCTACGCCCCCGGGCCCTCCAGCATCTCCGTCACGAGCGCGGCGATCGGCGAGCGCTCGGAGCGGGTGAGCGTGACGTGGGCGAACAGCGGGTGGCCCTTGAGGTCCTCGATCACTGCGGCGATGCCGTCGTGCCGCCCCACGCGCAGGTTGTCCCGCTGCGCCACGTCGTGGGTGAGCACCACCCGGCTGGCCGTGCCCAGCCGGGACAGCACCGTGAGCAGCACGTTGCGCTCCAGCGACTGGGCCTCGTCGACGATCACGAAGCTGTCGTGCAGCGACCGCCCGCGGATGTGGGTCAGCGGCAGCACCTCCAGCATGCCGCGCGCGAGGACCTCGTCGAGCACGCTCTGGCTGACCAGCGCACCGAGGGTGTCGAAGACGGCCTGCGCCCAGGGCGCCATCTTCTCGCTCTCGCTGCCCGGGAGGTAGCCCAGCTCCTGCCCGCCGACGGCGTACAGCGGCCGGAACACCACCACCTTGCGGTGCTGCTGGCGCTCCAGCACCGCCTCCAGCCCGGCGCACAGGGCGAGCGCCGACTTGCCCGTGCCGGCCCGGCCGCCCAGGGAGACGATGCCGACGTCGGGGTCGAGCAGCAGGTCCAGCGCGACGCGCTGCTCGGCGGACCGGCCGTGCAGGCCGAACGCCTCGCGGTCGCCCCGGATCAGCCGCACGCGCTTGTCGGCGGTGATCCGCCCCAGCGCGGCCGATCCGCCACCGGTAAGCCGCAGACCGGTGTTGCAGGGCAGGTCGCGGGCGGCGTCGTGGTCGATCACGCCGTCGCGGAAGAGGGCGTCGACGTCGGAGGAGGCGACGTCGAGGTCGGCCATGCCGGTCCAGCCCGAGGGCACGGCGTCGACGACGTGGTACTCGTCGGCCTGCAGGCCCACCGCGGCCGCCTTGACCCGCAGCGGCATGTCCTTGGTGACGAGCACGACCTCCCCGCGCCCGTCGGCCCGGCGCTCGGCCGCCAGGTTGAGCGCGCACGCCAGGATGCGGGAGTCGTTGGAGTCGGTGCGGAAGCCCGCGGGGAGCACCTCCGGGTCGGTGTGGTTGAGCTCGACGTGCAGCGTCCCGCCGACCTCGCCGATCGGGACCGGCGCGTCGAGGCGGCCGTGCTCGATGCGCAGCTCGTCGAGCATGCGCAGCGCCGTGCGGGCGAACCACCCCAGCTCCGGGTGGTGCCGCTTGCCCTCCAGCTCCGAGATCACCACCAGCGGCAGGACGACCTCGTGCTCGTCGAACCGGGTCAGCGACCACGGGTCGGAGAGCAGGACCGAGGTGTCGAGCACGTAGCAGCGGGTGAGGGCGGTAGCGCGATCAGTCACGGGTGCTCCCTCGCAGGCGCGGCACCGCACCTGCATTCGGTGGGCCGGCCGGCCCCTGGCGCGGGCTCCGCGGGGTTACCGCAGGCGCCCGCGAGGGCCGGGTGCCGGCCCCCTCGGGTCTCTCGAACCACGACCAGGGCCTCCCCGAGCGGTGCGCATCGGGTACGCACCGCCACCGCGAACGCTACTAGCGGTCACCCGGGTGCGGTCAACAGCAACGCGCGCGGCACGCCGGAACGCGCAGCGAGAATCAACGGAACAGACCACCGCTCATCGCTTGACAGCTACCGTCCGTCGCGGTTCAGACGCCGCTCGCCGTGGCCCCGGCGAGCAGCGCGGCCGGGGTGAGCGGCTCGTCGAGCAGCCGGACGAAGCGCGCGGGGGTCGGGTCGGCGGCCCACCACCGGCGCACCAGCTCCGGCCCGCCGACCGACGCCGCCGGGTAGGTCCGCCAGAGCGGGTGGCGCAGCCCGTCGACGACGCGGCGGGCGCGCTCCTCGTCGAGCAGCGCCCACCGGCGCAGGTGCTCGACCGCGGCGGTGGCCCCGGCCGTGGCCAGCAGCAGCACCGCGTCGAGCCGCACGCGGGCGAGCGGGGCGGCCGCGGCGTGCAGGAGCTCGGCCCGCTCGACGTCGAACGGCAGGCCCCGGGCGAGCTCGCGCCAGCCCGGGCCGGCCACCACCGCCAACCCGGTCTCCGCCGCCCCCTCGGCCAGGACGGCCTGCGGCGAGACGACCACGACCGGCTGCTGCTCGGGCCCCCCGGCCACCGCCACCCGGCACCGCTCGACGTGGTGGCCCGGGTACGCCTCGTGCGCGACGAGCGGGACGAGCCGGCCCCACCGCGCCGCCCCCGCGTTCACGATGACCCGCGAGCGGTGGTCCCCCAGGTCGGTCTGCAGCGCCGCCCACGGGGCCGTGTCGACGAGCGAGAACGCGACGTCCTCGCCCGCGGGCAGCGCGACCACGGCGCGGGTGCGGTCGCGCAGGGCCGCCGCGACCGCGGTGAGCGCCGCGGGCAGCACCTCGCGGGGGACGCGGTCGGCCCGGCGGTGCGCCCGCCAGCGCGTCGCGAGGTCACCCCGCCCGGGCAGCAGCGCGTCGAGCGCGGAGTGGGCCCGGAGGTAGGCGGCGGGGTCGCCCGGGGCGACCCGCACCCCGTAGCTCCGGGCCAGCTCGTCCGCGATCGCGACGCGCTGCCCGGCCAGCCGCCGCGCCGTCCACTCGACGGCGACCAGCTGGGCGCGCAGGAACTCCCGCCGGGCCGGGTCGGCCACCTCCTCCAGCCGCAGCGCCAGGCCGCCGGCGGCGCGCACCACGGCCGACGGGGTCGGCGCCGGTCCGCGGGCCGGCGGACCGAGCCCGCCCACCGACCCCGGGAGCAGGCGGTCGAGATCGCCCAGCAGCGCGCGGTAGGCCCGCACGACCTCCTCGCTCCCCACCGGATCCAGCCTAGGTGACGTGTCGTGCACGACGGTTCCGCGACAAACGATCTCACCCGCCCCCGGTCGCGTCCCCGACGGGTGACGGTGCCGCGGAAACCGCCTCCGGTGCGTCGCTGAACTCCACCTGTCGGTGAACACCCCGTTCCCGCGAAGGTGGGCGTATCCGCACGCACAGCAATTCCTACACCCGATGGTGGTAGACCAATTGATTGAGCACGACCGCGCCGAGTACGTTTCTGCACAGCCGGTGGCTCCCCACCACAATCCGGCTTCATGGACATCGACCTCGCGGTCGAGAAACACATCAGGAGCGAACTGTGCTGAAGAAGGCTGGAATCGTCGTGGCTGCGGCCGCTGCAGGCCTGCTGGCGCTGTCCCCCCTCGCCTTCGCGACCGACAAGGGCCACGACGACCACGGCAAGGGCGACCACCACACCACGGTGGTCGAGGCCGGCGACGCCCCGCAGTGCACCTTCGACGCGGCGGCCGGCAACTCCGCCGAGCAGCTCGGCGAGGGCGGCGACTCGCTGCTCGGCCTCGGCGGCCTCGTCGCGAACACCACCGGTGCGCAGGCGAACACCCAGGCCCAGGCGCCGATCGGCAGCTGCAACAACCTGGAGGACCTCGTGGACGTGAACGTCGAGGACAACTTCCAGGACAACAGCACCACGACCTCCGAGACCGTCACGGAGATCGAGGACTCGGGCAACACCGAGGGCTGATCACCCCTCCCCCCGGCCGCGGGCTCCCCCTCGTGCGGCCGACCCCCGGGGCGGGCACCCGTCCGCCCCTCCTGAACACGAAGGAAGAAAGAACACCATGATGAAGAAGACCGGGATCATCGTCGGCGCCTCCGCCGCCCTCCTGCTCGCCGTGACGCCGTTCGCCTTCGCCAGCGACTCCGAGCCGGCCGCGCCGCAGTGCGAGTTCTCCGCCGTGGGCGAGAACACCGCCGAGCAGGTCGGCCTGGGCGGCGACGGCCTCCTCGTCGGCGGCGCCGTCGCCAACGTCACCGGCGCGCAGTCCAACCTGCAGGGCCAGGCCCCCGCGGCCAGCTGCAACAACATCGAGGACGTCCTCGACCTCAACGTCGAGGACAACTTCCAGGACAACAGCACCACCGAGGAGTCGGTCAGCGAGTCGATCGAGGACTCGTTCAACGAGGGCTGATCTCCCTCCACGGGCGGGGCCCGGGCCTCCTGGCCCGGGCCCCGTCCCGTTCTCCCCCTGCCGCCCGTCCCGACGAACCCCAGGAGATCCCCGTGGGCACCCGGACCCGCCGCTGCGCCGCCCTCGTCACCGCGATGACCGCGGCGACCGCCCTGGCCGTGCTCGCGGCCGCCCCCTCCTGGGCGGTCCCACCGCCCGTCCCGACGCCCACCGCCCCGCCCGTCGACACCGGCGACGGCGTCGCCGGTGTGCCGCGCGGCAGCGTCCCGGCCCTCGGCACCCCCGACCTGACCGGCCTGCCCGGCCTCGAGCGCCTGCCCCGCCTCGAACTCGCCCCGCTGCCGACCGACCGAACGGCGCCCCAGGGCTGACACGGCGCGGTGGCCGGTCCGCGCCGATCCGCATCAGGACACGATGCATTCGCGCTGTTCCGGAACGCATACGGGAACGGGTTCCCGCCGACGATTCCGCGTCGAACCGATCAGGACCCGAAACGCCGGTGACGTGCCGCGTAGTCGCGCAGGGCCCGCAGGAAGTCGACGCGGCGGAACTCCGGCCAGTACGCCTCGCAGAACCAGAACTCCGAGTGGGCCGACTGCCACAGCAGGAAACCCGAGAGCCGCTGCTCGCCCGACGTGCGGATCACCAGGTCGGGGTCGGGCTGGCCCGACGTGTACAGGTGCGCGGCGATGTGGTCGACGTCGAGCACCTCGGCCAGCTCCTCGATCGACGTGCCCGTCTCCGCGTGCTGCAGCAGCAGCTTGCGCACGGCGTCCGCGATCTCCTGCCGCCCCCCGTAGCCGACGGCGACGTTGAGCTGCAGCCCCGCCCGCCCCACGGTGCGCGACGCGGCGGCCGTCAACCGGCCGGCCAGCGCCGAGGGCAGCAGGTCGAGCGCCCCCACGATGCGCAGCCGCCAGCGGGCGTCGGGGCCGGAGAGCTCGTCGACGACGTCTCCGATGATCTCCAGGAGCGGCTCCAGCTCCTCGGACGGCCGGCCCAGGTTGTCCGTCGACAGCAGGAACAGGGTCACGACCTCGACCCGGGCCTCCTCGCACCAGCCCAGCAGGTCGGCGATCTTCGCCGCGCCGACGCGGTGCCCGTCGTTGACGTCGTCGAGTCCGGCGTCGCGCGCCCACCGGCGGTTGCCGTCGAGCATCAGCGCCACGTGCCGCGGTCGTTCCCCCGCCCGGCCCAACTGCCGCGCCAGCCGGCGCTCGTAGATCGAGTACACCACCTCGCGCACGCCCACGGCGCACGAGACTACGCCGCGCGGTCGGACGTGAGGTTCACCCTCGTGTCACACCATCTCGCGCGGGGGTGACGTAACCTCGGTCCGTGCCCGCCGGGACCGCCACTCCGCCCCCCGAGCTCGAGCCGCTGGTCAAGCCCCGCCTGCGCGGCTGGCTGCACTTCTGGTCGTTCGCCGTGTCCATCGCGGCCTCGGCCGTGCTCATCTCGGTGTCGGCGTCCCTCGTGGGCGCCGGGGCGGCGCTGGCCACCACGGTGTACAGCGTCACCATCCTCGGGCTGTTCGGCACGAGCGCGCTGTACCACCGCCGCACCTGGCGCACCGCGCGCAGCCGGGCGATCATGAAGCGCGCCGACCACTCCATGATCTTCCTCTTCATCGCCGGCACGTACACGCCGATCATCACCCTCACGACGGCCCCGGACCGCGCCCGGCTCGTGCTCACGATCGTCTGGATCGGCGCGCTCGCCGGGGTCGTGCTGAAGACGGTCTGGCCGAACGCGCCCGCCTGGGTCGGGGTGCCGGTCTACCTCGCGCTGGGCTACGTCGCCGTCTTCGTCATCCCCGACCTGCTGCGCGGGGGCGGGGTCGCCGCGCTGGTGCTGATCCTGGCCGGCGGGCTGCTCTACACCGTCGGCGCGATCTTCTACGCGACGCGGTGGCCGAACCCGTGGCCCGCGACGTTCGGGTTCCACGAGTTCTTCCACGCGGCCACGGTGCTCGCCGCGATCTGCCACCACGTCGCGGTCTGGCTGGTGCTGTTCTAGTCCGGCTGCTGGTCCGACGACGTCGGGCCCTTGGTCCGCAGCTCGTCCACCTTGGCCATCGCCTCACGCAGCTCGGAGAGCCACTCGTCGGCGTGCTGGCCCACGAGCCGGACCGCCCACGCCAGCGCGTCGGAGCGCGAGCGGGCCACGCCCGAGTCGACGAGGGTGTCCAGCACGATCCGCTCCGGCTGGCGCAGCCGCGTCATCACCGGCACCGACGCCACGGTGAACAGCTCCACCGCGTCACCGATCCGCGCGCCCCACGCGACCTTGCGGCCGTAGCGGTGCTCGGCCTGCCGCGCGATCTCGATGCGCTCGTCGCGGGTCTGCTCGCGGAACCGCGAGATCCGACCGGCCACGGCCGCCGCCCGGTCGGCCCGCCCGGCCTCGGTGTCGGCGAACTCGCCCTCCACCGGCGCCAGCTCGCCGACGATCACGATCTCCTCGCGGTCCACCGTCACCTCGGGGGTCCCGGTGAACCAGCCGTCCGGCAGCCGGCCCTGGAGCCACGCCTGCGCGTCGTCCGCGTCGGGCAGGTCGGCCTGCTGCCACCCGCCGCGCCCCGGCCCGCGACCCCGTGCGCCACCCGGCCAACCCCGGTGCATCCGTCCCGTCATCTCTCTGTCCTCCGTACGTCGTTGCAGTGATTACAACACTACATCGCTGCAACTGACGCCGCACCGTGTTCACCCGGGGCGGACCTCCGCACGCCGTCAGGAGAGCCACGTTCACGACGCGAGCGGTCCTGAACGTGGCTTTCCTGCCAGGTCGGGGCGGGGTCAGGCGGTGAGGGCGGCGGCCAGGGCGTCGGGGGTGGTGACCGGGCGGTCGCAGACGAACCCGCGGCAGACGTAGGCCGCGGTGGCGCCGTCGACGAGGGGGCGGTCGGCCAGCAGCGGGACGCCCGGTGCGTCCGGCTCGCCCACCACGACCACGGTGCCCCCGGGCGCGACCAGGCGGGCGTGCGCGGCGAGCGCGGCACGGGCGGGGTCGTCCGCGGCACCGCTCACCGCGACCTGCAGCGGTCCGCGGACCAGCGCCTCGGCCGCGGTGAGCCAGTGGCCCGCGAAGCGCGGGTGCCGGCCGAGCAGCGTGCCGGCACCGCGCAGGGCGGCCTCGGCGGCGTCGCGGTACCGGCCCCCGTCCGCCGCCAGCACCGACGCCGTGAGCAGCGCGGACGCGAGCGCCGAGCTGCCGCAGGGCGAGGCGTTGTCGGTGAGCTCCCGGGGACGGTGCAGCAGCTCCTCCGCGTCGTCGGCGGTGTCGTGGAACAGCCCCGCCTCCGCCCCGGAGAAGTGCTCCAGCGCGAGGTCGAGCAGGCCGGTGGCGGCGTCCAGCCAGCGGGCGGCCCCGGTGGCCTGGTGCAGCGCGAGCAGGCCGTCGGCCAGGGCGGCGTGGTCCTCCAGGACGCCCGCCGCCGCGCCGACGACGCCGCCGCGCGAGGAGCGGCGCAGCCGCCCGTCGACGAGGTGGCGCTCCAGCAGCAGGTCGGCGGCCTCCGCGGCGGCCGCGACCCAGGCCGGTTCGTCCAGCGCCGCGCCGCCCTCGGCGAGCGCGACGATCGCGAGCCCGTTCCAGGCCGTGATCACCTTGTCGTCGCGGGCGGGCTGCGGGCGGGCGTCGCGGGCCTCCCGCAGCGCGGTGCGCACCCGCTGCCAGCGGGCCGGATCGTCGGGGTCGGCGGGCAGCTGCAGCGTGGACGACCCGTGCTCGAACGTCCCCTCCTCGGTGACGGCGAGCAGCGCGGCCGCCCACGCCCCGTCGTCCGGGCCCAGCACCTCCACGAGCTGCGCGGGGGTCCACGCGTAGGTCAGGCCCTCGACGCCCTCGGTGTCGGCGTCCAGCGCCGAGGCGAAACCGCCCTCGCGGGTGCGCAGGTCGCCCAGCAGGAACGCCGCGGTGTCGCCGGCCACGCGCCGGGCCAGCGGGTCGCCGGTGAGCCGGGCGAGGTGGGCGTAGGCCCGCAGGAGCAGCGCGTTGTCGTAGAGCATCTTCTCGAAGTGCGGCACGACCCACCCCGCGTCGACGCCGTAGCGGGCGAACCCGCCGCGGAGCTGGTCGTACAGCCCGCCGCGGGCCATTCGGTCGCAGGTCAGCCCGACCATCGCGAGAGCGTCACCGGAGCCGGTGCGCTCGTGGTGGCGCAGGAGGAACTCCAGCACCATCGACGGCGGGAACTTCGGCGCGGTGCCGAAACCGCCGCGCTCGCCGTCGAACGCGCCGCGCAGCCCGGCCAGGGCGTCCTCCAGCAGGGCCTCGGACACCGGAGCCGGCGGCAGCGCGGCCGCGGCCCCGTCGGCGAGCCGCGCCGCGATCTCCCCCGCCGCGCCGCGGACGCGCGCGCCGTCGGAGGTCCAGGCCCTCGTGACGGCGTCGAGCAGCTCGCGGAACGACGGCATCCCGTGGCGCGGGGCGGGCGGGTAGTAGGTGCCGCAGTGGAACGGCTCGCCGGTCGGGGTGAGGAAGCAGGTCATCGGCCAGCCGCCCTGCCCCGTGAGGGCCTGGGTGGCGGCCATGTAGACCGCGTCGACGTCCGGGCGCTCCTCGCGGTCGACCTTGACGGCGACGAAGTCGCGGTTCACCTGCTCGGCCGTGGCCGCGTCCTCGAACGACTCGTGCGCCATGACGTGGCACCAGTGGCAGGCGGCGTAGCCGATCGACAGCAGGACCGGCACGTCGCGCCGGGCCGCCTCGGCGAAGGCCTCGGGCGACCACGGCCACCAGTCGACCGGGTTGTCGGCGTGCTGGAGCAGGTACGGGCTGGTGGAGGTGGCGAGCCGGTTGGGCATGGCCACCAGCGTGTCAGCCCTCGGGCCGCTCGGCCGGGTCGGCGGCCCGCTCGGGCCCGCTCTCCTCGAACGACGCCGGCACCTTCTTCAGGTGCCGGGTCATGGACGCGATGAGGGCGAGGGTGGCGAGCCCCAGCAGCAGGATGACGACCAGCGCGACCGGGGAGGCCTTGCCGAACTCCGGGCCCTCGCCGGGCGGGGGCTGGACGTCCTGGGCGAGCACGGCGACGAACGCCACGACGTCGGTGATGGGCACGGTTCCAGGTTACGCCGCGGACCCGGCGCGGGCGTGGACGCCGGCGAACAGGTCGTCCTCCGGCGTCGGCGCGTCGACCAGGGAGCGGACGAGCTCGTAGTCCTCGGTGGGCCACACCTCGCGCTGGATGTCGGGCGGCACGAGGAACCAGCGGCTGGTGGGGTCGATCTGGGTGGCGTGGGCGATGAGGGCGCGGTCGCGCACCTCGAACCACTCGTCGCAGCGGACGCGGGTGGTGACGCGCTCGCCCGGGTCCTTGCGGTCGGTGGGCCAGTTGTCCAGCCACTCCTGGTAGGGGTTCTCCATCCCGCACGCCACCAGGGCCGCGCCGAACGCCTCCAGCCGGGCGCGGGAGAAGCCGTGGGAGTAGTACAGCTTCAGGGGCTGCCACGGGTCGCCGGTGCCGGGGAACCGCTCGGGGTCGCCCGCCGCGTCGAAGGCGGCCATCGAGATCACGTGGGTCTTGATGTGGTCGGGGTGCGGGTAGCCGCCGTTCTCGTCGTAGGTGACGACGACGTGCGGGCGGAACTCGCGGATGAGGGCGACCAGCGGGCGGGTGGCGACCTCGTCGTCCTCCAGGGCGAAGCAGCCCTCGGGGAGGGGCGGCAGCGGGTCGCCCTCGGGCAGGCCGGAGTCGACGAAGCCCAGCCAGCGGTGCTGCACGCCGAGGATCTCGGCGGCGGCGGCCATCTCGGCGCGCCGGACGGCGGGCAGGTCGGCCACGACCTCGGGGCGGTCCATGGCCGGGTTGAGGATGCTGCCGCGCTCACCGCCCGTGCAGGTGACGACCATGACCTCGTGGCCCTCGGACACGTAGCGCGCGGTGGTGGCGGCGCCCTTGCTCGACTCGTCGTCGGGGTGGGCGTGCACCGTCATGAGGCGCAGCGGGGTGGCGGACATGGGTCGGCCGGGTCCTTCCGTCGGTCGTCGCCGGGGGCGACGGGTTGGGCTGGGACGATCGTGGCAGACTCCCCCGACACTCGCCGGGGGATGGCTCACGCGCCCGTCGACGGTGCAACGCAGGACGGCCGCGCGGCCTTCCCCCGCGGGGGCGGGAGCGGCGCCGCTCGTCGCGGCAGGGGCGGGCGCAGGCGCGCCCGGCCGGGCCCGGCCGCCGTCCTCCGGCCGCTGTAGCACGGCGTTGACCTGCGAGGACGACCAGGGCGGGAACTCCCCGGACACGCCGACCGTTCGTCGAAAGGCTGCGCCGAGCGGTGACCGTCGTGTTACCGTTCTTCCCACACGGCCCGCACGCGGGTCGTGTTTTTCCTTACTCGGGGGTGCACCCGGCGAGCCACACGCGGGAACCGCGGACGAGAAGGACCCTTGTAGGAGCAGGAGGAGTGATGACCGTGACGGACGCCCAGGTGACCTGGTTGACCCAGGAGGCCCACGACCGGCTCAAGAACGAGCTCGACGAGCTGATCAGCAACCGCCCCGTCATCGCTGCCGAGATCAACGCCCGCCGCGAGGAGGGCGACCTCAAGGAGAACGGCGGCTACCACGCCGCCCGCGAGGAGCAGGGCCAGCAGGAGGCGCGGATCCGCCAGCTCCAGGAGCTGCTGCGCACCGCGCAGGTCGGCACGGCGGCGAGCGAGTCCGGCACGGCCGGCCCGGGCATGGTGCTGGTGCTGCGCTACGACGGCGACGACGACACCGAGACCGTGCTGCTGGGCTCCCGCGAGGAGGGCAGCCGCGCCGACCTGGAGGTCGTCTCCCCGCACTCCCCGCTCGGCGCCGCGCTGCTGGGCGCCCACGAGGGCGACACCCGCGAGTACGGGCTGCCCGACGGCGGCACCATGAAGGTCACGCTGGTGTCCGCGGAGCCGTTCCGGGCCTGACGCCCGGCGGCGCCGTCAGCCGGGCACGTGCACCGCGTGCCCGGCGGACCGCAGCGCCTCCACGAGCTCGACGCAGTGCTCGGGACCCCGCGTCTCGAGCACCAGCGCCACCTCCACGTCGCCCAGCGGGAGCGCCCCGGTGATGCGGGAGTGCGCCACGTCCACGACGTTCGCCCCGCGGGCGCCCACCAGGGCGAGCATCTCGGCCAGCGCGCCCGGCCGGTCACCGATCCGCACCTGCAGCTGCAGGTAGCGGGAGGCGGCCGCCATGCCGTGCTGGATGACGTGCAGCAGCACGAGCGGGTCGATGTTGCCGCCGGACAGCACGGCCACCACCGGCGTCGCGAAGCGGTCCGGGTGCTCCATCAGCGCCGCCACGGCGGCCGCACCGGCGGGTTCGACGAGCATCTTGCCGCGCTCCAGGCACAGCAGCAGCGCGCGGGACAGCGCGTCCTCGCCCACCGTGAGGATCTCGTCGACGAGCGCGGTGACCTGCGGGTACGTGAGGTCGCCGGGGCGGCCGACCGCGATGCCGTCGGCGATCGTGCGCATCGTGCCCAGCGCGACGGGGCCACCGGCCGCGATCGACGCCGGCCACGCCGCGGCGCCCTCGGCCTGCACGCCGACCACGCGGACGTCCGGGCGCTGCTCCTTCACCGCCGCCGCGATCCCGCCCAGCAGGCCCCCGCCGCCGGTGCAGACGAGCACGGTGGCGACGTCGGGCACGTCCTCCAGCACCTCCAGGCCGACGGTGCCCTGCCCGGCGATGATGTCGGGGTGGTCGAAGGGGTGCACGAACTCCGCCCCCGTGCGCCCGGCGTGCTCCAGCGCGGCGGCGATGCTGCCGTCGATGGTCTCCCCGACCAGGTGGACGCGCGCGCCGTAGCCGCGGGTGGCGCCGACCTTGGGGATGGCGGCGCCCTCCGGCATGAACACGGTGGCCTCGATCCCGAGCATCTGCGCGGCCAGCGCGACGCCCTGCGCGTGGTTGCCGGCGCTGGCCGCGACGACGCCGGCGGCGCGGCGCTCGGGCGGGAGCCGGTGCAGGCGGGTGTACGCGCCGCGGATCTTGAACGACCCGGTGCGCTGCAGGTTCTCGCACTTGAGCCACACCGGGCCGCCCGCCAGCTCGGACAGGGCGCGGTTCTCCCGCACGGGGGTGCGCGTCACGACGCCGGTGATCAGCTCCCGGGCGGCGCGGACGTCCTCGGCGGCGACGGGCGGCACCGGTCGGACGGGGGGCGGGGAGACGGCCATGCCGCGCATCCTCGCACTCCGTCCCGCCGCCCCCTACCCTCGCGAGGCGTGACGACGACCGCGGTGGCAGACGACTTCCTGGCGCTGGCCCAGCCCTACCGGCGCGAGCTGTTCGCGCACTGCTACCGGATGCTCGGCTCGGTGCACGACGCCGAGGACGTGCTGCAGGAGGCGCTGGTGCGCGCCTGGCGCGGCTACGACCGCTTCGAGGGCCGGTCCTCGCTGCGCACCTGGCTGCACCGCATCGTCACCACCACCTGCCTCACCGCGCTGGAGGGCCGCAGCCGCCGCCCCACCCCGGCCGGGCTGGACGGCGCGAGCGCCGACCCCGACGACCCGCTGCGCACCGACCCCGAGATCGCCTGGCTGGAGCCGGTGCCCGACAGCGCCGTGGACCTCTCCCCCGGCGCCGACCCCGCCGCCACCGTCACCGCGCGGGCCACGGTCCGGCTCGCCTTCGTCGCCGCGCTGCAGCACCTCCCGGCCCGCCAGCGGGCGGTGCTGCTGCTGCGGGAGGTGCTGCAGTGGCGGGCCAGCGAGGTGGCGGACCTGCTGGACACCTCGGTGGCCGGCGTCAACAGCGCCCTGCAGCGGGCCCGCGCCCAGCTCGCCGCGGTCACCCCGAGCGAGGACGACGCCGTCGCGCCGCTGACCGTCCGCCAGCAGGAGCTGCTCGACTCCTACGTCGCCGCGTTCGAGGTCAAGGACGTCTCCGGGATCGTGTCCCTGCTCGCCGCCGACGTGCAGTGGGAGATGCCGCCGCACCGCGCCTGGTACCGCGGCCGCGCGCACGTCGCCCGGCACCTCGACGTGCGGTGCCCGGGCGGGCCCGGCGACCTGCGGCTGCTGCCCGTGGCGGCGAACGGCCAGCCCGGCTTCGCCCTCTACCTGCGCGACCGCAGCGGCGGCGGGGAGTTCCGCCCCTTCGCCCTGCAGGTGCTCACCCTCGGCCCGGAAGAGATCACCCACGTCGCGACGTTCCTCGGCGACGCGCTGTTCGCGACCTTCGGGCTGGGCCCCGTCGCGGGCTCCCCGGCGGACGGCGGAGCGGGCCGGTAACCTCGGTGTGAGGACCGAGGGGGACGCCACGATGACACGCCTGCGGATCGCCGCGCCGCTGCTGGCCGCAGCCGCGCTGGCGGCCGTCGCGGTGGCGACGGTCGGCGGCGCGGGCTGCGAGGACCCCGGCTACTACGCCCCGCTCGCGGAGGGCGGGTACGAGCTGGTCGGCGGCTGCGTCGCCGCGGGCGACCTGCTGGTGGCCGAGCCGGCGCAGCCCGAGCCGGAGCCCGCGCCCCGGCCCGCCGAGCGCGTGCCGGTCACCGCCGAGGACTTCCCGATCAAGAGCTGACGCTGCCAGTCACCCGGCCGGCGGGAGCACCGGTTCGCGGTGGTGCCGGACGCCCCGGGGGCAGACCCAGGTGGACGCCGTCCTCGGGACGGAGCTGCAGGGGGTGCGGTGTCCCGGACAGCGCGGGTGGAGTGGCTGTCCGGGTCGTCCACGTCCGGTCAAACGACGGCGTCGAGCGCCGCGCGCAGGTCCTCCACCAGGTCCTCGGCGTCCTCGATGCCGACCGACAGGCGCACCAGGTCGTCGGGCACCTCCAGCATCGAGCCGGCCGTGGAGGCGTGGGTCATCGCGCCGGGGTGCTCGATGAGGGACTCGACGCCGCCGAGCGACTCGGCCAGCGTGAACAGCTCGGTGGCCGCGCACACCCGCAGGGCCGCCTCGCGCCCCCCGGCCAGCCGGAACGACACCATCCCGCCGAACCGGCGCATCTGCTTGGCCGCGACCTCGTGGCCGGGGTGCTCGGGCAGGCCCGGGTAGAGCACGCGGCCCACGGCCGGGTGCCCGGCGAGCAGCGCGGCGATCCGCTCGGCGTTGTCGCTGTGGCGCTCCATGCGGACGGCGAGCGTCTTCACCCCGCGCAGGGTCAGCCAGGCGTCGAACGGGCCGGGGACGGAACCCGTGGCGTTCTGGGTGAACAGGATCTTCTCCGCCAGCTCGCCGTCGTCGGTGACGAGCGCGCCCCCGACGACGTCGGAGTGCCCCCCGATGTACTTGGTGGTGGAGTGCAGCACGACGTCGGCGCCCAGCCCGAGCGGCTGCTGCAGGTAGGGCGAGGCGAAGGTGTTGTCCACGACGAGGCGCGCGCCCGCGGAGCGGGTGACGCCGGCGAGCGCGGCGATGTCGGCGATCCCCAGCAGCGGGTTGGTCGGCGTCTCGCACCACACCACCCGGGTGGTGGGGCGCAGCGCGGCGCGCAGCGCGTCGACGTCGGCGAGGTCGACCGGGGTGTGCTCGATCCCCCAGCCGCTGAGGACCTTGTCGACCAGGCGGAACGTGCCGCCGTAGGCGTCGTGCGGGATGACGACGTGGTCGCCCGGGCGCAGCAGCGTGCGGAGCAGGACGTCGGAGGCGCCCATGCCGGAGCCGAACGCCACCGCGTGCCGCCCGCCCTCCAGCGCGGCCAGGCACTCCTGCAGCGCGGTGCGGGTGGGGTTGGCCGACCGCGAGTACTCGTAGCCGGCGCGCAGCCCGCCGACGCCGTCCTGGGCGTAGGTCGTGGACGGGTGGATCGGCAGGATCACCGCTCCGGTGGCGGGGTCGGGCGCCTGGCCCGCGTGGATGGCGTTCGTGGAGAAGCCGGGCATGCTCGGTAAACTACGCCCGGGGCTGCGACCATCCCGCGGCGCGGGCGACCAGCGCCACACCGGGCCCGGTGAGCGCGGCCAGGCCGGCCTCGCGACCGGTGGCGACCAGCAGCAGGTCCCCCGCCGGGCCGCGCAGCTCGGCGCCCGCGCCGGCCGACCAGTCCGCGTCCGCGGCCACCAGCCGCACCCCGGCCAGCCGCGTGCGGCTGCCGAAGAAGGGGTTGTCGCGGGTGTGCTCGAGCGCGGGCAGGATCCGCTCGACGGGAGCGGTGCGCGTCCGCCCGAGCGGTCGGGCGATGTCCTGGGCGTGCACGAGCACGTCGACGAGCTGGTCGGTCGTCGACGCGCCCGGGAAGCGGCGCAGCGAGTGCGCGGTCTCCCGCAGCCGCGCCACCAGCTCGTCCGGTGTGCACGCGGCGGCGACGGCGCGGGTCTCGGCGTCGAACAGCCCGTGCAGGTCGCCGCGGTGGCGCACCAGCCCGCCCAGCGCGCGCCGCACCGTCCACCGGGTGGCGGTGGTGAGGTGGGCGACGACGTGGCGCACGGTCCAGCCCGCGCACAGCGAGGGGGCGTCCCACTCCTGCGGGGAGAGGCAGTCGAGGAGCGCGGCGAGGCCGAGCCGCTCGGCGGCGACGGCGGCGGGGATGTCGAGGCGGGTGGCGGTGGTCATCGGGTCCTCCTGGTGGTCGGTCAGGAGCAGTGACCGCGCCCGGCCGTCCGGTTCATCGCGCGCCCGCATTGCGGTTGCGTGGACCGCCGCGCAGCCGCTGTCGCGGGGATCACCCCTGCCGCGCCACCGCGTACAGCGCGCAGCCGATCAGCTCCAGCGACACCTGCAGCCGCTCCAGGCTGATGTTGCGGGCGACGGAGTCCATCGGCGAGTGGTACGGCGGCTCCAGCAGCGCCGGGGACTCCTCGCCGCGCCAGGAGAAGTTGGCGCTGGCGATGCCGACCTCCTGGAACGACTGGTGGTCGCTGGCCCCGCGCTCGGTCACCGGCGACATCCGCGGCGCGTAGCCCAGCCGCCGCCCGGCCGCGGTGACGGCGTCGGTGGCGGTGTTGGGCTCGCCGGTGAATGACAGCAGCCAGTAGCGCGTGGCGGGGTCCCAGCTGGTGGCGACCATGTCGTTCTGGAACACCGCGACCAGCCGGTCGCGGGCGGGCTGGTCGAGCTGCGCGACGTGGAAGCGCGAGCCGAGCAGGCCCTGCTCCTCCGAGCCCCACAGGCTGACCCGCACGTCGGCGGGGGTGGGCAGCCGGCGCACCGCCCGCCCGACCTCCAGCGCCAGCGCGGTGCCGGAGGCGTCGTCGTTGGCCCCGGGCGCGCCGATGACGGAGTCGTAGTGCCCGCTCACCGCCACGGCCCGGCGCGGACCGCGACCGCCGCCGCGGCCGGCGCGCTCGCCGAGCACGTTGTGCGAGGTCAGGTTCCGGTGGGCCGTGGTGGCCACGGTCAGCTCGTACGGCCCGGCGGCCAGCCGCTCGCGCAGCGCCGCCTTCTGCGACTGCGCGACCCCCACGACCGGGACGGGCGCGGGCGCGGTCAGGGCCGGGGACGCGGCCTGGGCCTGCCGCGGCGCGACGAGGTCGGCGGGCAGCAGCACGACGGCGGCGGCGCCGCGGGCGACGGCCAGCGCGATCTGGGCGTTCCGGGTCGCCGCCGTGGAGTCGACGAGCAGCACCGCCCCGGTGGCGTCGGCCGGGTAGTCGGCCGCGGTGCCGGCGCGGACGTCGACGACCGGCCCGGTGGCGGTGACGTCGAGCGCGCCCTGCGGGCTCGCGCCCGCCTGCCAGCACAGGTCCGGGGCGAGCTCGGGGGAGGCGCTGAGCTGCGCCAGGAACTTGTCCGCGACGGCGAACGGCTCCAACCGCACGGTGTAGCCGAGGTCGTCGAGCTGCCCGGCCAGGTACTGGGCCGCGCGGTGCTCCGACTCCGTGCCGCCGATGCGCGGCCCGATGCCCTCCGACAGCTCCGAGATGTGGCCGAGCGCCCGCTCGGCCGACAGCTCCCGCACGATCCGGCGGTCGAACGCGTCGAACCGCGGCGCGCGCACCGCCCCCGGCCGCTGCTCGGTGGCCGCCCACGCGGGCGCGGGCAGCAGCGCGGCCGCGCCGGCGGCCAGGCCGACGAGCGCGGCGCGCCGGGTGAGCGGGTGGGCGCCGGGGTGGGGGCGCGGGGTGTCGGGCACGGTTGCTCCTGGATCGCAGGGACGGCCCGGCGACCGTAACCGGCGGAACCCGATCGTCGGATATCCGACGATCGGGTGGTCCCGATCAGCTCCCCAGGAAGGCCAGGACGTCCGAGCGCGTGACGACGCCGGCCGGCTTGCCGTCCACCAGCACGAGCGCGGCGTCGGCGGCGGCGAACGCGCTCATCGCCGTGTCCAGCGCCTCGCCGGCCCCGATGGTCGGCAGCGGCGCGGACATGTGGTCGTCGAGCCGGTCGGCCAGCTGGGCGCGGCCGGTGAACAGGGCGTCGAGCAGGTCGCGCTCGACGACCGCGCCGGCCACCTCCGCGGCCATCACCGGCGGCTCGGCCCGCACCACGGGCATCTGGGAGACGCCGAACTCCCGCAGGTAGTGCACGGCGTCGGCGACGGTCTCGTTCGGGTGCGCGTGCACCAGCGCCGGGATCGATCCGTCCTTGCGGCGCAGCACGTCGCCGACGGTGGCGCCGGCGGCCGGGGGCAGGAAGCCGTAGCCCGACATCCACGCGTCGTTGAAGACCTTGCCGAGGTAGCCGCGCCCGCCGTCGGGCAGCAGCACCACCACCAGCGCGTCGGGGTCGTCGAGCTCCGCCGCCACCCGCAGCGCCGCCACCGTGGCCATCCCGCAGGACCCGCCGACGAGCAGCGCCTCCTCGCGGGCGAGGCGGCGGGTCATGTCGAACGACTCGCCGTCGGACACCGCGATGATGCGGTCGCAGATCTCCTTGTCGTAGGTCGTCGGCCAGAAGTCCTCGCCCACGCCCTCGACCAGGTAGGGCCGCCCGGTGCCGCCGGAGTACACCGAGCCCTCGGGGTCGGCGCCGATGATCTCGACCCGCCCGCCGGACACCTCCTTGAGGTACCGCCCGGTGCCGCTGATCGTGCCGCCCGTGCCGATGCCGGCGACGAAGTGGGTGATGCGGCCCTCGGTCTGCTCCCACAGCTCGGGCCCGGTGCCGAGGTAGTGCGACTCCGGGTTGTGGGTGTTGGCGTACTGGTTGGGCTTCCAGGCGCCCTCGATCTCGGTGACGAGCCGGTCGGACGTGCGGTAGTAGGAGTCGGGGTGATCGGGGTCGACGGCGGTGGGGCAGACGACGACGCGGGCGCCGTAGGCGCGCAGCACGTTGCGCTTGTCCTCGCTGACCTTGTCCGGGCAGACGAAGACGCAGTCGTAGCCCTTGCGCTGGGCCACCATCGCCAGCCCGACCCCGGTGTTGCCCGAGGTCGGCTCGACGATCGTGCCCCCGGGCCGCAGCTCGCCGGAGGCCTCCGCCGCCTCGATCATGCGCAGCGCGATGCGGTCCTTCACGCTGCCACCGGGGTTGAAGTACTCGACCTTGGCCAGGACGGGCGCGGTGATGCCCTCGGCCACCGCCCCGAGCCGGACGAGGGGGGTGTTCCCGACCAGGTCGGAGACGTGCTCCACATAGCGCATGCCTCCATGGTCGCGCACGCTGCGGTGTGTCGCGGAACGGGGCGGCTGGCCGCGGAGCGACACCGGACCGTCCGTTCACCGCCCCCCGGTGCGTGTCCGGCCCCGACCGGGCGCCGATGCGTCACCACGGGACTACGCTTCGCGATCACTGCTCCCCCACCGGCCCGACGGGCACATCGGGCCGGTCCCACGGGGGCACCCGAAACGGGCGGCACGGCGCCCGGCGCCCCTCCCGCGCCGGACCCGCGCACGCCCGCACCGCTCCGCGCAGCCGGTCGACCTCGTCCGGGCGCGGCGGGGCGGTCGCACCGCGCGGCACCCGTCGCGCGGCCACCACGAGGGGTCGAGGGTCGTGCGCGACGGCGGAAGAGATGCGGGTCACCGCGACGCCGAGATCGATGTGCTGGCCGAGGCCGCCCGCGGGGGCGAGCCCCGGGCGGTGGAGGACCTGCTGCGGGCGCTCCAGGGGCCGGTGCTGGGCTACTGCCGCGCCCGGATGGGTTCCCACGGCCTGGTGCAGCCCGAGGACGTCGCCCAGGACGTGCTCTACGCCGCCTGCGACGCCCTGCCGCGCCACGACGCGGCGACGGCGTCGTTCCTGCGCCTGGTGTTCGGCATCGCCCACAACAAGGTGGTCGACTCCTACCGCGCGGCGGGCCGCGACCGCTCCCAGCCCACCGACGCCCCGCCCGAGCGCGTCGACGTCGACGACGGGCCCGAGCTGCACGCCCTGCGGACGGCCGACACCAGGCGGCTGCGGCAGGCGCTCGACCAGCTCCCCGACCACCACCGCGAGATCATCGTGCTGCGCGTGGCGCTGCGGTACTCCGCCGACGAGGTGGCGCGCATGCACGGCACCACCGCGGGCGCGATCCGGGTGACGCAGTTCCGGGCGATGAAGCGGCTGCGGACGCTGCTCCAGGACCACCCGGACCACGACGGCCGGCCCTGACCCGCGGGGCCGGTCCCGCGTGGGGGGCCGGTCCCGCGGGTAGCCCCGGACGGTGAGCGGATCCCCCAACGTCCTGGCGCGCGCCGTCTACCTGGTGGTCGGCGGGGTCCTGCTGCTCGCGGGGATCGCCCTGCTCGTGCTGCCCGGCCCCGGACTGCTGCTCGTGCTGGGCGGCCTGCTCGTGCTCGGGCACGGCTTCCCGGCCGCGCAGCGCTTCGTCGACCCGGTGCGCCGCCGCGCGCTCGCCGCGGCCGACGAGAGCGTGTCCTCCCCGCTGCGCATCGCGTTCTCCGTGGCCACCGGGCTCGTGCTCATCGCGGCCGGCGTCGTCTGGGGCCTGAACCCCGGGCTGCCGCTGGGCGGGTGGGCCACCGGGTCGAGCCTGGTGTTCTCCGGGGTGGTGCTGCTGGCGCTGCTCGTCTTCAGCGCCCGGCGGCGGACCGCCCACGTGGCGCAGCGGCGCGCCGACCGCGAGGCGCGGCGGCGAGCCGGTGGTGCACGCGGAGGGTCATCGCTGCGGCCCGGTCCCAGCTGAACCCCGCGGCGCGGGCCAGCCCCGCGTCGCGCATCCGGGCGCGCAGGCCCGCGTCGTCGAGCACCGCGGCGACGGCGGCGGCGAGCCCCTCGACGTCGTCCGGCGGCACGGCCGGTCCGGCGTCGCCGACGATCTCGGGCAGGGCGCCGGCCGTCGACACCACGACCGGGCAGCCGCAGGCCATCGCCTCCAGCGGCGGCAGGCCGAACCCCTCCGCCCGCGAGGGCAGCACCAGGCAGGCGGCCCCGGAGTACCAGGCCGGCAGGTCGGCGTCGGGCACCTCGCCCGCGTGCACCACCGCGTCGGCCAGGCCCAGCTCGGCGACGTCGCGGCGCAGGGCCGCCCCGAACTCGGCCTCGTCCGTGCCGGGGGCGCCCACCTTGACCAGCCGGAGCCCGGGCCGGTCGCGGCGCAGCCGGGCGAACGCGCGCAGCAGCGTGCCGAGGTTCTTGCGCGGGTGCTCCGAGCCGACGAACAGCACGTACCCCTCGTCGGCGAGGCGCCGGTCGACGGGCCGGAACAGCTCGTGGTCCAGGCCGTGGTGCACCACGACGACCCGGTCGGGATCGAGCCCGAGCTCGTCGACCAGCTCCCGCCGGGTCGTCTCCGAGACCGCCACCACCACGTCCGCCGCCCGCACCCCGGCGACGTCGGCGAGGATCGTGCGGCGGTCGCGCCGCCCCGGCGCGGAGATCAGCGGCCGGTCGGCGGTGAGGTCGCGGCGGCGGATGAGGTCGTGGGCGGTGACGGCGTAGGGCCGGTCGAGCAGGGGGCCGTAGCGGGCGCAGTGGTGGTGGGTGAAGTGCGGCCGCTCGGGGCGGGCGAGCAGGGCCGCGACCAGGGCCCGGTCGCCCTCCTCCCCGCGCAGCGCGGCCGGGGCGCCGTCGTCGATCCCGAAGTGCCCGGCGCTCGTGCCGTCGAGGTCGAGCTCCAGGCCCGGGACGGGCACGCGCCGGGCCAGCTCCTGGCCGCAGCGGTCCATGCTGCCGCGGCCGCTGGTGGTGACGAGCAGGGTCCCGGCCGCCGTCCCCCCCACGCCGGCGGGGTGGCACCGCTGCGACCCGGTCGCAGCGGTGCCACCCCGCTGCGACGGGGACCGACCGGTCACGCGCCCGCCCGCGTCCGCACGGGCCGCGCCACCCGGGCGTACAGCGCGCGCAGCGCGTCCGCCATCCGGGGGTGCGAGGTCTCCCGGGCGCGCTCGCGGGCCGCGGCGCCGAGGCGGGCCGCGCGGGCGGGGTCGTCGAGCACGGCGAGCAGCGCGGCGGCCAGGGCCGCGGGGTCGCCCGGGCGCACGAGCAGCCCGGCGCCCCCGGCGAGCTGGTCGGGCACCCCGCCCACCGCGGTGGCCACCACGGGCACGCCCGCGGCGAGGGCCTCGGTGACGACCAGGGGGCTGCCCTCGCTGTGCGAGGTCAGCGCCATCACGTCGAGGCTGCCGATCAGGGCGCGGGCGTCGGCGCGGTGGCCGAGCAGGTCGACGGCGGCCTCCAGGCCCAGCGCGCGGCGCAGGGCGTGCAGCTCCCCGGCGCAGGGGCCGTCCCCGACCACGATGCCGGCGACGTCCGGGCGCTGCTCGCGCACCAGCGCGAGCGCGTGCAGGAACCCGTCGACGCCCTTCTCCGGCGCGAGCCGGCAGACCCGGCCCACCAGCGGCCGGCCGCGGTGGCGCAGCGGGCGCACGGCGGGCTCGACCCGGTCCGGGGTGATCGCCGGCGGCACGACGTGCACGCGGGCGGCCGGGATCCCGTAGCCGTGGCGGAGCATGGCGCCCACGGCCGGCGAGACGGCGACGAGCGCGGCCGCCCGCTCGAAGGCCCGGTGGGCGACGCGGCGGTCCAGCGGCGAGCGCCACGGCGCCTCGGTGTGCTCGGTGACGACGAGCGGGACGTCCCCGCCGGCCACGGCCTCCGCCGCGGCGACCGCGCTGGCGTGGATGTGGGCGTGGACGACGTCGGGGCGCAGGGCCCGCACCAACCGGCCGAGCGCGGCGGCGTACTCCGGGCAGGACCGCCGCTTCACCCGGGTCGGGCCCAGGACGTGCACGGGCACCCCCGCGCCCGCCGCCAGCGGCCCGCCCGCCGAGCACGCCAGGTGGACGTCGTCACCGCGGGCCCGCAGCGCCCGCGCGAGGTCGACGACGTGCCGCTCCGCACCACCGGGATCGAGGCTGTCGACGACCTGCAGCACCGTGGGCACGGCCCGGGCGTTCCCGGTCAGCGCGTGATCAACCGTCGCCGTGTAGGTCGCGCGCGAGCGGGAACGGGGAGACCGTGTCCGTCACCGTCGTGCTGCCCACCTTCGACCGGCTGCCCGCGCTGCGGGCCAACCTCGACGACCTGCTGGACCTGCGGGGCGTCGAGGAGGTCGTGGTGGTGGACGACGGGTCCACCGACGGTACGTGGGAGTACCTCACCGCGCGCCGGTCGCCGCGGCTGCGCCCGCTCCGCCACCGGGAGAACCGGGGCTCGCCCGCCGCGCGCAACACCGGCGGCGCGGCCGCCACCACCGAGTGGGTGGTGTTCGCCGAGGACGACTGCCGCTTCCCGCCGGACTACGCGGAGGTGCTGCGCTCGACGGCGCTGTGCCACGACGCCGACGTCGTCGGGGCGCCGATGGTCTGGCCCGGGCCGGACGGCGACGTGGCCGCCGCCGTGGCCGCTGCCCGGGCGGCCAGCACCGGGGCCGGCGGGCTGGACGCCGTCGCCGGGTTCCCCGCCACCCCCGTCCGCACCCCGCTCGTCCCGGCCCCGGCGCTGGTGCGCCGCTCCGTGCTGACCGAACTGAAGTTCGACACCGGGTACCGCGGCAACGCCTACCGCGAGGAGACCGACTTCTTCGTGCGCGCCGAGCGCGCCGGGTACCGCTGCGTCCTCACCGGCGACACGTACTTCTGGGAGCCGGCCCGCTACGCCGGCGGCCAGCCCCGCAGCCTGGCGGCGCACTGGTGGACGCTGCGCAACAACTGGCGCTTCCTGCGCCGCCACGGGGCCTGGCTGGCCGAGCGGGGCGTGATCGCCGGACCGGTCCGGGAGCAGCTCGCCTTCACCGCCCGCCGGCTCCTCCCCGCGTCCGCGTGACCACCCCGCCCCCCGCGCCGCGCGCCCCGCACCCGGCGGGTCCCGACCACACGCCCGCCGAGTCCTGCACCGGTGCCCGGCGAGTCCCGCATCCGGGTCCGGTGAGCCCCGCCTCCGCGGCCGCTCAGGTGGCGGTGGTGGTGCCCGCCCGCGTCGACGGCCCGGCCGACCTGGCCGGCCTGCGCGCCTGCCTCGACGCCCTCGCCGCCCAGACCCGGCCCGCCGCCGAGGTCGTGGTGGTGGACGACGGCTCACCGGAGCCGATCGCGGTGGACGCCCGGGTGGTCCGGATCACGCCCGGCGGGTCCTACGCCGCCCGCAACGCCGGGATCGCCGCCACGAGCGCGCCGGTCGTCGCGTTCACCGACGCCGACTGCCGGCCGACCCCGACCTGGCTCGCCTGCGCGCTGGCCGCGCTCGACGAGGAACCGGACGCCGCCGCCGTCGCGGGCGCGATCGAGGTGCCGGTGACCCCCGCCTGCGGGGCGGTGGCCTGGCACGACGCGCTCACGGCGTTCCCGCAGGAGAGCTTCGTGGCCCGGTTCGGCTTCGGCGCCACCGCCAACCTCGTCGTCCGGCGGGCGGCGCTGGAGGCGACCGGCGGCTTCGACGCGACGCTCCGCTCGGGCGGCGACGCGGAGTGGGGCGCCCGCGCGGCGGCCGCGGGGCACCGGACGGTGTACCGCGGCGACGTCCGCGTGGTGCACCCGCCGCGGCGCTCGGCCCGGGCGGTGGCCCGCAAGGCCCTGCGCGTCACGCGGGGGGTGGAGGCGCTGGCCGCGGCCCGCGGGGGCGCCGACCCGCTCCCCCGCACCCTGGCCGACCGCCTGTCCCGCCCGTGGCGCGAGCTGCCGCGGGTGCTGGCGGACCCGCGGGTCGGCCCGCTGCGCGCGGCGCAGGTGACGGCGGTGGGCACCGCGTTGTCGGTGCTGGTGGCGGCGGAGACCACCCGGCTCCGGTTGCAGGAAGGCCACCTTCCTGCAACCTCCCTGCGTGGAGGTGGCCTTCCGGCAACGGCGGTGACGGGGGTGGCGGCGGTCGCCGTGGCCCGGGCCCTGCGGGGCGGCGGGTCGCCCGATGCGTTCGGCGACGGGGCCGCCTACCGCCGCATGGCCCGCGGCCTGCCCGGGGCGCCGCCCTTCCAGCGCCGGGTCGTCGGGCCCGCGCTGGCCCGCCTCCTCGGCGGCGACGACCGCGCGTTCCGCCGGGTGGCACTGGCCGGCGTCGCGGGCGGGGCGGTGACGACCGGGCTGCTCACCGCACGGGTCGCGCGCGAGGCGGGCGCCGACCCCGCCGCGGCGCGCCGGGCCGCGTGGACGGCGGCCGCGCTCGTCCCCGCGATGCCGCACAGCACCCGCATGGCCGTGCTGGTGCCGCCCTTCGGCGACCAGCTCGCCGTCGCGGCGGGCGGGCTGTGGCTGCTGCTCGACCGCGCCCGCCACCCGCTCGCCCCGGCCGCGCTGGCGCTGGCCGGGCTGACCCGCGAGCAGTGGCTGGGCGTGGCCGCGGTGGCCGGGCGCCGCCGCCCCGCCGACGCCGCGGCCGCCGCGGTCGCCGCCGCCGTGATCGCGACGCGCGAGCGCGGGCCGGACGGCGAGGTGTACCCGCCGGGGGTGGCGCTGCGCCGGTTCGTCACCCGCCGCGGCCTGGCCGAGCTGGGCTGGGCGCTGACGGCGCTCGCCCCGTTCCCCGCGCTCGTCCCCGGCGGAGCCGGCACCCCGACCCGCACCGCGCTGCTGCGGGTGGCGGCGGTGCAGACGGCGCTGGGGCTGGTCGGCGGCTCGGACAGCCCGCGGCTGCTGCACGGCGGGCTGCCGTTCCTCGTCGCCGCGACGCTCGGCTCGGCACCGGCCGCGCGGGCGACCCCGGCCGTCGCCGCCGCGCTCGCCCTGTGGCGCCCGCTGCACCGGCCCGAACCCTCCGCCGCGGGCTACGAGCGCTCCTACCTGCCCTACATGCACGGCGAGCTGGGCCGGCGCGTCCTCGGCGGGCTCGTCCGGGTGGGCGCGGCCTACGCGCTCACCTCGGCGAGCCGGCGCGCCAGGAACCGCCGCTCCGGTCCGCTCCCGGCGAGCTCCAGCGCCCGGCGGTAGGCGTCCGCCGCCTCCGGGTACCGGCCGAGGCGGCGCAGCAGGTCGGCGCGGGCGGCGGGCAGCAGGTGGTGGCCGCGCAGCGCGCGCTCGCCGTCGAGCGCCTCCAGCAGGGCGAGCCCGGCCGCGGGCCCGTCGCGCATCGCCACCGCGACGGCCCGGTTCAGCGCCACCACGGGCGAGGGCGCGATCCGCAGCAGCACGTCGTAGAGCGCCACCACCTGCGGCCAGTCGGTCGTCCCCACCGACGCCGCGTCGCAGTGCAGCGCCGCGATGGCCGCCTGCACGGCGTACGGGCCGCGCCCCGGCAGCGCCCGGACGACGAGCGCGCGGCCCTCGGCGATCGCGGCGGCGTCCCACCGGGAGCGGTCCTGCTCGTCGAGCAGCACGACCTCGTCCCCCGCGCGGGCGGCCCGGCGGGCGTCGACGAGCAGCATCAGCGCCAGCAGCCCGGCCACCTCGGGCTGGTCCGGGAGCAGCCGGTGCAGCAGGCGGCCGAGCCGGACCGCCTCGGCGGCGAGGTCGGGCCGGACGGCGGCGTCGCCCGCGCTGGGCGCATAGCCCTCGGTGAACACGAGGTAGACGACCCGCAGCACGGCCGGGAGTCGCGCCGGCAGCTCGTCCGCACCGGGCACCCGGAACGGGATCCGGGCGTCGCGGATCTTCTTCTTCGCCCGGACGATCCGCTGCGCCGCCGTGGCGGGCGGCAGCAGCAGCGCCCGGGCCACCTCCGGGGTGGTGAGCCCGGCGAGGCAGCGCAGCGTGAGCACCAGCTGCGCCTCGACGGCCAGCGCGGGGTGGCAGCAGGTGAAGAACAGCCGCAGCCGCTCGTCGGGCACGTCGTCGGGCTCGGCGGGCGCGGCCGGCTCCGCGCGGTCCGCCTCCACCTGCAGCAGCGCGATCCGGGCGGCGAGCGCCCGGTCGCGCCGCACCCGGTCGACGGCCCGGCGCCGGGCCGTCGTGAGCAGCCAGGCGCCGGGCCGGTCCGGCACCCCGTCGCGCGGCCACCGCTCCAGCGCGGCGGCGACCGCGTCCGACGCCACCTCCTCGGCCAGGTCGAGGTCGCCGAACTGCCGGACGAGCGAGGCGAGCAGCCGGCCGTGCTCCTCGCGGAAGACGTCGGCGACCGCGGCGGTCACGGCACGTCGAACACGTGCAGCGGGCGCACCTCGATGCGGTTCCCGCCGTGGCTGCCGGGGCAGCGGGCGGCCCAGTCGAGCGCGGCGTCGAGGTCGGGCACGTCGAGCACGTAGAAGCCGCCGAGCACCTCGCGGGTCTCCGCGAACGGCCCGTCGGTGACGACCCGCTCGCCGTCGGGCCGCACCTCCACCGTGGTGGCGGTGGCGGGCTCCTGCAGCGCCTCGCCCGAGACGAACACGCCCGCCTCCGCGGTCGCCTTGTCGTAGGCCCAGTACGCGTCCATCTCGGCCTGCCCCGCCTCGGGCGACCAGTCGCCGTCGGCGGGCCCGTAGATCAGCAGCATGTACTTCACCGTCGTCCTCCGTCTCCGTGCGACCGGTGCCGCACAGCATGACGACGAACGGGCGCGCGCGGAATCGACAGGCCGCCTCAGCCCGGGGCGTACTCCGCCCACTCCGGCATCGCCGTGCCGCGCAGGGAGGCCCCGAGCCGGTCGAGGTACCAGCTCCAGCCCGCGTCGAGGTCGCCCGCGTCGACGCCGGGGAGCACCTGCTGGTGGAACACCACCTCGGTGCCCGTCCCGGCGGCCGCCAGCTCGACGGTGACCCGCCAGGAGCTCTCCCCCTCGGGGATCTCGACGACCAGGCGGTGCGGCGCCGCGCACTCGTGCACCGCGACGGTGACCGGGGCCGCGACCTCGCCGCCTGCGTCCACCTCGCCGGTGACGGTCAGCTCCACGGTGCCGCCGGGGCGGCCGGTGCCGGTGTAGGAGCCGAACCAGCGGGCGAGCCGGTCGGACTCGGTGAACGCCGCCCAGACGTCCTCGACGGGATCGGGGTAGCGGCGGAGCAGGCGGATCTCAGGCGGTGCGGTCATCAGGGGTCCCTCCCTCGGCGGACCGGCGCCGGCGCCGGCCGCGGTGCAGTTCGGTGTCCAGCGCGTCCAGCCGGGCGGCGGGGCCGGCGAGCCGCCGCAGGCCCGCGAGCCAGCCCTCCAGCTCGACGAGCGGGCGACGCTCCAGCACGTAGACGCGCTCCCGCCCCCGCTCGACGGCCGTGACCAGCCCGGCCTCCCGCAGGACGCGCAGGTGCCGGCTCACCGCGGGCCGGGAGACGGGGAAGCGGGCCGCGATCGCCCCGGCCGTCGCCTCCCCGCCCGCGAGCAGCTCGACGATCTCCCGGCGGACGGGGTCGGCGAGCGCGGCGAGGACGAGCACGGTGCATGTGTAACACATGAGTTACGCATCGACCAGTCCCGTAGCCCGGTCCGATACCCGCCGGACCCGGCCGCCGGTGCCGACGACGATCGACGCCATGACGACGACCGCGCTCCGGTTCCGGGCCCTCCCCTCCGACCTCGCCGAGCGCACACCGCCGAGCGCCGCCCGCACCGACCTCGACGGTGCCCCGCTCCGCTGCTGCCTGCGCGACAGCCGTCCCGGCGAGGAGGTCGTGCTCGTGTCCGCCGCACCGCCGGGGCCGCGGGGCGCCTACGTCGAGAGCGGGCCGGTGTTCGTCCACGCCCGCGACTGCGGTGGCCCCCGTGGCGAGCGCTATCCCGACGACTGGCGCACCCGCCGGCAGGTGTTCCGGGCCTACGGCCACGACGGGACGATCGTGGGCGGCGAGGTCGTGGAGCCGGGGACGGGCCAGGAGGCGGCCGCGGCCCGCCTGCTCGCCGACCCGGTCGTCGCTTTCCTGCACACCCGCAACGTCGTGCACGGCTGCTACATGCTCCGGATCGACCCGGCCTGAGCGCCCGTCGGGTCCGGACGCGCCCGGAGACCGCCCAGGGTCCGCCGGCCAGCTCGTCCCCCACCCGCTCCGGATCGCAGCAAGGCCACCTTCCCGCAACCAGCTCGCGGGAAGGTGGCCTTGCTGCAACGGGGGACCGGCGACGAGGTCGAGGGATCCCGCGGCAGGACGGGTGATCCTGATCGGGTGTGCGCTCGCGCCCCGGCCCGGGCAGCACCGCGCACCCGATCACGATCACTCGGTCGGTGATCGACTCGGGATGTGCGCTGCGGCCCACGACGGGGCGCGGACGGGCAGTGGATCACGATCATGCGGATGGCGCGGCGCTCGACCGCCTCCACGGGCGGCGCACGCACGAACGGCACGCCCGTCCGAGGGGCCGGACGGGCGTGCCGTTCGTACTGCGGGTCAGGCGGCGGCGGTCACCGGCGCCGGCTCCAGGGCCAGCTCCAGCACCTCCGCGACGTCGGCCACGGGGTGCACCCGCAGCTCGCCGCGGACGGACTCGGGCAGGTCGTCCAGGTCCGGCTCGTTGCGCTTCGGGATGATCACGTCGGTGAGCCCGGCCCGGTGCGCGGCCAGCAGCTTCTGCTTGACCCCGCCGATCGGGAGCACCTTGCCCTGCAGCGTGACCTCGCCGGTCATGCCGACCGACGCCCTGACCGGGCGCCCGCTGGCCAGCGAGGCCAGCGCCGTCGTCATGGTGATGCCGGCGCTCGGGCCGTCCTTGGGCACCGCGCCCGCCGGCACGTGGACGTGCAGCTTGCGCGACGCCAGGTCGCCGGCCAGCCCCTTCGAGCGCAGGTAGGACAGCGCGATCGACACCGACTCCTTCATGACGTCGCCCAGCTGGCCGGTCAGGGTCAGGCCGGGGTCGCCCTCCATCGAGGTGGCCTCGATGAACAGCACGTCACCGCCCGCCCCGGTGACCGCCAGGCCGGTCGCGACGCCCGGCACGGACGTCCGCTCGGCCGACTCCGGGGTGAACTTCGGCCGGCCCAGGTAGCCGACGAGCGCGTCGGCGTCGACGTGCACGGGCACCTCGGCGCCCGAGTCGATCTTCACGGCCACCTTGCGCAGGGTCTTGGCCAGGCCCCGCTCCAGCTGCCGCACGCCGGCCTCGCGGGTGTACTCCGCGGCGATCATGCCCAGCGCGACCTCGGAGAACTCGACGTCGGACGGCTCCAGGCCGGCCTTCTCCAGCTGCCGGGGCAGCAGGTGGTCGCGCGCGATGGCGACCTTCTCCGCCTCGGTGTAGCCGTCGAGCGTCACGACCTCCATGCGGTCCAGCAGCGGGCCGGGGATGGTGTCGAACGCGTTGGCGGTGGCGAGGAACAGCACGTCGGACAGGTCCAGGTCGACCTCGAGGTAGTGGTCGCGGAACGTGTGGTTCTGCGCCGGGTCGAGCACCTCGAGCAGCGCCGCGGTCGGGTCGCCGCGGAAGTCGCTGCCGACCTTGTCGATCTCGTCGAGCAGCACCACGGGGTTCATGGAGCCGGCCTCGCGGATCGCGCGGACGATGCGACCGGGCAGCGCGCCGACGTAGGTGCGCCGGTGGCCGCGGATCTCGGCCTCGTCACGGACGCCGCCCAGGGCGACCCGGACGAACTTGCGGCCCAGCGCGCGGGCGACGGACTCGCCCAGCGAGGTCTTGCCGACCCCGGGGGGACCGACCAGCGACAGCACCGCGCCGGAACCGCGCCCGCCGACCTTCTCCATGCCCTTGCGCTCGCGGCGCGACCGGACGGCCAGGAACTCGATGAGCCGCTCCTTGACGTCGTCGAGGCCGGCGTGGTCGGCGTCGAGGACGGCGCGGGCCGCCGCCAGGTCGGCGCTGTCCTCGGTGCGGGAGCTCCACGGCATGTCGAGCACGGTGTCGAGCCACGTGCGGATCCAGCCCGACTCCGGGCTCTGGTCGCTCGCGCGCTCCAGCTTGCCGACCTCGACGAGCGCGGCCTTGAGCACGTGCTCGGGCAGGTCCGCCGACTCGACGCGAGCGCGGTAGTCGTCGGAGCCGTCGGGCTCGCCCTCGCCCAGCTCCTTGCGGATCGCGGCCAGCTGCTGGCGCAGCAGGAACTCGCGCTGGGTCTTCTCCACTCCCTCGCGGACGTCGGTGGCGATCTTCTCCGACACCTCCTGCTCGGCGACGTGCTCCTTCGTCCAGCCGATCAGGGTCTCGAGCCGCGCGACGACGTCGAGCTCCGCGAGCAGCTGCGCCTTGTGCTCCACGTCGAGCCACGACGCCCAGCCCGCGGTGTCGGCGAGCTGGCCGGGGTCGGTGATCTGCTGCACGGAGTCGATCACCTGCCAGGCTCCGCGCTGCTGCAGGAGGCCGACGACCAGGGCCTTGTACTCCTTGGCCAGCTCCTGCGCGCGCCCGGTGGCGGGCGGGTCGGCGACCGGCTCGGCCTCCACCCACAGCGCCGCACCCGGACCGGTCACACCGGACCCGATGCGCGCGCGGCCCTCGCCGCGCACCACGGCCGCCTTCTCCCCGCTGGGGAGCCGGCCGACCTGCTCCAGCACCGCGACCGTGCCGACCGCCGCGTACTTCCCGTCGAGCCGGGGCACGACGAGCACCTTGCGGTCGACGCTCTGCGCCGCGTCGACCGCCGCCTGGATCTCCGCGTTGTCGAGGCGGAGGGGAACCACCATGCCGGGCAGCACCACCGAGTCGGCGAGCGGAAGCACCGGCAGCTTCAGCGTCTCTGTCATAACCAGCACAACTCTTACACCGTTGAACTTGTTCCAGCGCTCAAGCACGTCCGCTGTGGGCGAACGCCTCCACGGCTGACAGATGGGTGGTCCGGTAACGGCGCTGGAGTGAGCTACGACACAATCACCGTGCGCGCCGCCGTCGATCCTCCCGTCGCCCGGCTCGCCGCTGCCGTGGCCGGAGCGGCGCTCGTCATCGCCGAGCTCCTCTACCTCGTGGTGGGCCTGGCGGTGCCGGACCCGTCGTCCGGGTTGGCGACCGTGCAGGCCGTCCTGTTCCTGGTCGGCCTCGCGCTCCTCGTCGTCGCCCTCGCCGGCCTGCGCCACGACGCGTTCGACCGCGCGCGGCCGCTCGCCGCGATCGGCTTCCCCCTCGCGCTCGTCGGCACTGTCCTCAACGCCGGCGGGCTCTGGACGGACCTGTTCGTGGTGCCGGGCATCGCAGCCGGAGCACCCGAGCTCGTCACGGCCGGGCCCGACGCCGTGCTGACCACGGGCTACGTGCTCTCCTCGGCGGTGTTCGTGCTCGGCTGGGCCACCGTCGGCGTCGCCGCCCTGCGCGCCCGCGCCTGGCCGAGGGCGGCCGCCCTGCTCCTCGTCGTCGGCGCCGTGGTGTCCTTCGTGCCCGCCCCGCTCACCTTCGTCCCGTTCGGCGTCGCGGTGGCCTGGATCGGTCTGCAGCTCCGCGGAGCGGACGACCCCGCGCGCACCGCACCCGGCCACCTGGCCTGACCGGAGGGTCCGGCCCCGGTCGGCGGCTAGCGGCCGAGGCCCTCCACGACCTCCGCGCCGGGGAGGCGGGCGGCGAGCTCGCCGGGCAGGGCGAGCTTGGAGCCGCGGATCCCGCTGCCGATGACGACGGCCGGTGCGGCGGCGACGGCCGCATCCACCAGCACCGGCCAGCCCTCGGGCAGGCCGATCGGGGTGATGCCCCCGTACTCCATGCCCGACAGCGCGACGGCGTCGTCCATCGGCGCGAACGAGGCCTTGCGGGCGCCGATCCGCTTGCGCACCAGCCCGTTGACGTCGGCGCGGGTGCTGGCGAGCACCAGGCAGGCCGCGTGGGACACGGCCTCCCCGCGCCGGCCGGCGACCACGACGCAGTTGGCCGAGCCGTCCACGGGCGAGCCGTAGGCGGCGCAGAACGCGGCAGTGTCGGCCAGGTCGGGGTCGATCTCCGCGACGCCGACGCGGGCGGCGTCGGCGGGGTCGAGGGCCTTCAGCGCGGCGGCGACGGGCGCGGCGAGCAGGTCGGGCCGGTCGAGCGCCGGGACGGCGACGAGCGTGCCGAGGACCGACCAGCCGTTCACCAGTTCTGGCCGCCGCCCTGCACCCCGACGACGGCGGGCTTCACGTCGACGAGGTACACGAGCGTGGCGACGAGCCCGGCGAGCCAGAACAGCGAGGCGAACCCGCGGATGCCCTGGAACGAGCCGAGCAGTCCGAACCAGGTGGGGTTGGCGAGCGTCGAGAAGACCGGGATGAGCAGCAGGAAGAACGCCGACCCGCCGGTGATGCCGAGCCAGGCGCCCTTGGTCTGCTTGCCCACGGCGGTGAAGGCGTCGGAGCGCTGCCGCAGGGCGTGGACGAATGCGTAGCCCGACAGCGGTGCGACGGCCAGCCCGATGACGGCGAGCACCAGGACGTCGAGGTACTGCCACATCTCCACCTCCGCAGCGTACCGGGTGGGCGCAGCAGCGCGCCCCCCTGGCGCGGGGGACCAGGGGGGCGCGGAGGTCGTGCGGCTTACTTGGTGCCGTTGGCCGAGCGGTTGGCCGGCTTGCGCGCCGGGGCCTTGCCGGCGGCCTTGGAGTCGGCCTTGGAGTCGGCCTTGGAGTCGGCCTTCGAGTCGGCCTTGTCCCCGGACTTCGGGGCGGCCTTCGGGGCGGTGCGGTTCGCGGCGCGGCGGGTGGTGCTGCGCGTGGTGGCGGCCGCCTCGTCGCCGGCCTCGACGATCACCTCGGCGACCTCGCTGCCGGCCTCCTCGACCGCGTCGGACGCGTCCTTCGCGACCTCGGCGACGGTCTCGGCGCGGTCGGCGACGGTGTGGGCGGTGTCGACGACGGTCCCGGCGGCCTCGGCGGCGACGCGCTCGGTGGCGCGGGCGGCCCTCTCACCGGTGGAGCGCGTCTGGCGGGTCACCGTGGCCAGCGCCTTCTCGGCGACGTCGTGGGCGTCGTCCACGATGTCGTCGACGCGGGCGTCGAGCAGCTCGGTGTAGGTCTCGATGGTGGTGATGGCCTGCTTCACCTGCGGCTGCTTGCGCAGGCGGCCCCAGGTGCTCTCGCCGCGGCGGGCGAGGTAGGAGTAGCGCTCCTCGGCCTCGGCGCGCAGCTCCTCGACGAGCGAGCGCAGGGCCTCGGGGGTGAAGCGCTGCGGCAGCTCGGCGACGCGGTGCTGCAGCTCCTCGGCCTGGGTGGTGGCGCGGACCCGGGCGTGGGTGACCGTCTTGGTGACGGTGGTGTAGGCGTAGTCGCCGGCGCCGAGCGCGGCGAGCAGCGGCGTGCGGGCGACGTCGGCGCCCTGCTCCCGGGCCTTGCGGACGTCGGCGGCGGTGGGCAGCTGGACTGCCATGGTGATCACTTCTCCCCTTCGTGGGATGTCGTCGTGCGTGTCGTCTGCGCGTGCGGTGTCGCGGTCTCCGCGTCGTTCTCGCGGCGGAAGGACCGGTAGACGTCGAGGAGCACCTGCTTCTGGCGCTCCGTCAGGGCCGGGTCGGCGACCACGGCGTCGGTGACGGCGCCCGCCGGGCGCTCGTCGAGGATCCCGGCCTGCACGTAGAGCGCCTCGGCGGAGATGCGCAGACCGCGGGCGATCTGCTGGAGCACCTCGGCCGACGGCTTGCGCAGGCCCCGCTCGATCTGGCTGAGGTAGGGGTTGGACACGCCGGTCGCCCGGGCGAGCTGGCGCAGCGACACCTGGGCCTGCTCGCGCTGGCTGCGGATGTAGCCGCCGATCCCCTCGACGGTGCGACCCACGGCGGTCTCGGCGAGCTCGACGACCTCGTCGACCCGCTTCACGGGCTTGTCGGTCGGTCCCATCCTCGCCACCTCCTCCTCGCTGGGAACGACGCTACGCCGCACTGCTAGCTCCTGCAAGCACCCTGCTTGCGCAGGTGGCGTGGCGTCGACCACACCGCCGATCACCGGCGTACGGTCAGCGCGGTGGGAGCGCAGGTGCGGGTGGTCGCCGCCGTCGCGGTGGGTGGAGCCGCCGGCTCGGTCGCCCGCTACGGCGTCGGCCTGGCCCTGCCGCACCCGCTGGGCACGCTCGCCGTCAACCTGTCCGGCTGCCTGCTCATCGGGGTGCTGGTGGCCCGGCACCGCCACGACGCCCTGCTGCGCGCCCTGCTCGGGACCGGGGTGCTCGGCGGGTGGACCACGTTCTCCACGGCCTCCACGGACGCGGTCGCGCTGGCGCAGGCGGGCGAGCCCCTCCTCGCGGCGGTCTACACGGCCGCCACCCTGGCGCTCTCGGTGGCGGCCGCGGCGGCCGGCCTCCACCTGGGCCGCCCGCGCGCGGGGGGTGTGCGGTGAGCGCGGCCGGCGCAGCCACGACCGCGCACTCGCACCCGGAGCGGCGACGGGAGCGTGCGGGCAGCGCGCTCCCCACCGCTGCTCGCGCACACTCCCCCGGGACGGTCCGGTGACCGTCGGGCTCGTGGTGCTCGGCGGGGCCGTCGGGGCCGTGGTGCGGTACGCCGCCGGGCGGTGGCTCGACCGGGCCGGCGCGCCGTGGGGCACGTTCGCCGTCAACGCGGTCGGGTCGCTGGTGCTCGGCGTCGTGCTGGCGCGGGCCGGTCCGGCCACCACCGCGCTGGTCGGCACCGGCTTCTGCGGTGCCCTGACCACGTACTCGACGTTCGCGCTGGAGGCCGTGGAGCTGCCGCGCCGCCGGGCCGTGGCGTACGCGCTCGGGTCGGTGTCCACCGGCCTGGTGGCCGCGGCGGTGGGGCTCGCGCTCGGCTGAGCTACCCGAACAGCAGCTGCGACACCGTGTAGATCACCAGGCCGGCCAGTGCGCCCACGACCGTGCCGTTGATCCGGATGAACTGCAGGTCCCGACCCACCTGGAGCTCCACCTTGCGGCTGGTCTCCTCGGCGTCCCAGCGCTCGACGGTGTCGGTGATGAGCGTGGTGATCTCGTCGCGGTAGTGGCGCACGACGTAGCCCGCGGCGTCGCCCAGCCAGCCGTCGACCTTCGCGCGCATCTCCTCGTCGGCCGACAGCCGCCGGCCCAGGCCGAGCAGGGCGTCGCGGACCCGCAGGCGCAGCGCGCTCGACGGGTCGGCCGCCGCGTCGAGGATCAGCCCCTTCACCACGCCCCACGCCCCGCCGATGAACCTCTGCACGTCGGGGTGGCCCACGATCTGCTGCTTGATCTTCTCAGCCCGCTCGATGGTGGCGGGGTCGTCCTGCAGGTCGCGGGCGAACTCGCCGAGGTAGCGGTCCACGGCCTTGCGCAGCGGGTGCTCCGGGTCGGTCTTGACCGCGAACGCGAAGGTCTGCACCTCCAGGAACACCCGGTCGGCGATGAGGTCGTCGACGAACCGCGGCGACCACGACGGCGCGCGCTCGTGCACCACGCTGAGCACCATCTCCTGGTTGTTCGACACCCAGTCGTAGGCGCGGTCGATGACGAGGTCGACGAGGCGGTGGTGCGACCCGTCGGCGAGCACGCCCTGCAGCACCGTCCCCAGCGGCGGGCCGACCTGGCGCTCCATCAGCTTGCGGACCAGGACCTGCTCGATGACCTCCTGGACGTCCTCGTCGCGCAGCACGGTGACGACCCCGCGGGCGGCCGCGGCCAGCTCGGCGGTGACGCGGTCGGCGTTGGCCTCCTGCCCGATCCACGCGCCGACGCGGGAGGCGACCTGCACGCGGGCCAGCTTGTCGCGCACCACCGGTTCGGACAGGAAGTTCTCCCCCACGAAGTCGCCCAGGCTGCCGCCGATGACGTCCTTCTTCGTGGGGATGATCGCGGTGTGCGGGATCGGCAGCCCGAGCGGGCGCCGGAACAGCGCGGTGACGGCGAACCAGTCGGCCAGCGCGCCGACCATCGCCGCCTCGGCCGTGGCGCGGACGTAGGGGACCCACGCCGGCCCGTCCGCCGACTCCCACCAGCGGGCCAGCAGGAACACCACCGCGGCGGCGATCAGCAGCCCGGTGGCGAACTGCTTCATCCGGCGCAGGTCGCGCGCCTTCGCCTCCGGGTCCATCCGGCCGACGCCGAGCCCGATGGCGACGGTGGGCCGGTCCCGGCCTGCGTCCGTCCGGGGGGTCTGCGACGTGTCCACGAACCCATCTTGCCCGTCCCGCCGAACGTCCGGGTGGCACGGCCCGCACGTGCGGTCCGCGCCGAGCGCGTCCTCCGGGGCCGTGTTGCCCCCAGGGCCCCGGGGGACGCGCGCGCCCAGTTGGTACTGGCCGGGGCCGGTGGTGTTCCACCGGCCCCGGCCACGTTCGGGGTGCGGCTGCGCTGCGGCGGAGGAGTGCCCCGCCGGGCGCCGCACCTCACCGGGGTCCGGGTCCGTCCGGCGCGGCCACGACGGGCGGCAGCAGCGGACGGGAACCCGGTCCCGGGGGCGGTCCTGCTAGAACCGCGGCCCGGCCCCGACGGCAGCAGCGGGCCGCTGGGCACCCGGATGCCGGTCGTGGTCGGCCCGCCGCCGCAGGGACGCCGCGGCGGCGGAGAGGATCAGGTCGGCCGGGGGGACGCGGTGGCCGACGAGCGCCGGGGCGACCCGCCAGTGCACCCAGCCGTCGGGCACCTGCGACGGCGGCGCGAGGACGGTGGCGCCCGCCGTGTGGAGCGTGATCCCGGGGGCGTCGGCCAGCGCCGCCGGCAGCACGGCCCCCGGGGTGACCGGGTACCACCACGACCCGGTCGGGGTGCCCGCCACGGGGACGACCTCGCCCACCGCGCGCAGTGCGGCGCAGATCCCGCCGCCGACGGCCGCCGGCACCTCGAGCACGTCCAGCACCTCGCCCGTCACCAGGCGCAGCGCCGTGGGCGACTCCTCGAGCACCGTCCAGCCGTGGTCGTGCAGTTCCCGCGCCGCCGCGCGCAGCTCCGCACAGTGGACCGTGCGGTAGCTGTCCCAACCCGGCATGCCGTCGCCTCCTGCGTCGTCCCGGGCGGCTCCGTGCGGTGCCGTCCGATGTGAGTGACAACACTGAGGATGCCCCCGGGGTCACGCGGGCGACAGCACCGCTCGGTGACCGCGCGTGACTGCGGGACGAGCGGGTCGGCGGCCGCTGACGGCGAGGTGAACGGGCGGGGACCGGCGGGTGACCGGTTCGGGTGTGCGGTCCGGCGGCACGCGGCGTGACAGCCGTTGGGCCGTTCGCCCGCACGTCCGACCGCCCGTCGGGGCGCGCGGGGGGAGGGCGGGACCGACGGAGGGGCCCGGGGCGGGTGGGCCGGTGCGACGATGCCGCCATGCTGCTGATCACCGGGGCGACCGGCTTCCTGGGGCGCGCGCTCGTGGAGCTGGCCCTCGCGCAGGGCCGGGACGTGCGGGCCGCCGTGCGCGACGCCGGGCGGGCCCGCGCCGCGCTGCCGGCCGCCGTCGACGTGGTGGTGGCGGACCTGGCCGACCGGGCCGCCCTCACCCGCGCCGCGCGGGGCTGCTCGGGTGTGCTGCACGTCGCCGGGACCGTGGGGCGGACCGAGGAGGAGACGCGCCGCGCCAACGTCGACGGCACCGCGGCCGTCGTGGCGGCTGTGCAGGAGGCGGGCGTGGGGCGCCTCGTCCACACCAGCAGCAGCGCCGCGGTGATGACCGCGGACGGCCTGGTGGCCGAGGAGCCCGCCGGCCCGCCCGCCCTCACCGACCCCTACTCGGCCAGCAAGACCGCGGCGGAGCGGCTCGTCCTCGCGGCCGGCGGGACCGTCGTCAACCCGGTGAGCATCTTCGGGCCCAGCCCGCAGGGGCCGCACAGCTACAACGGGCTGCTCCTCGCGGCGGCCCGCGGGGAGGTCCCCGCGGTCGTCGACGCGACGATCGGATGGGTGCTCGCCGAGGACGCGGCGCTGGGGCACCTGCTCGCCCTCGACCGCGGGGAGCCGGGGCGGCGGTACGTGCTGTGCGGGGGGACGGCGTCGTTCGGCCGCGTGCTGCACGGCTTCGCCGACCTCACCGGCGGCCGGCGGGTGGACCTGCTCCCGCCCGGGTCGACCCTGGGCGAGGACGCCGGGACGTTCGCGCGCCGCTCGGAGGTCTACGGCCGGTTCCCGCCGGTGCGGGTGGACGACCGGGGTGCGCGGGCGCTGGGCTTCGCGCCCCGGGGGGTGGCCGAGGGGCTGGAGATCACCGCCCGGTGGCTGACCCCCTAGACGCGCCGGTGCCGGCACCCCGAGGGGTGCCGGCACCGGTCGTACGAACGGGTCTCAGATGGGGCGGACCGTGTCGGCCTGCGGACCCTTCGCGCCCTGGCTCGCCTCGAACGAGACGCGCTGGTTCTCCTCCAGCGTCCGGAAGCCGTCGGACTGGATGGCGGAGTAGTGGACGAAGACGTCCGGACCGTTGTCGTCGGTGGCGATGAAGCCGAAGCCCTTCTCGGCGTTGAACCACTTGACGGTGCCCTGCGGCATAGCTGTTCTCTCCCACACGTGAAGCGGACCCGGGAAGCACTGTGCTCCTCGGGGGCTGCGTGGTGGGAACCACGGAACGGCGAGCGCGTCGACGCTCGTGAAGCCCACCGTCACTTTCCACGGACGCTTCACAACGAGCGGGGAACGACTGCAACCGCCGGAGAACCTACCACGCTCCCCGCGCCCGCGAGGGGTGACCGCCGTGGCGCGGCGCGTCAGGCCTCGCGCACCTCGAGCGGCCGCGGGGCCGGCCGGCCCCGCACGGCGTCGCGCCCGGCGGCCTTCGCGGCGTACAGCGCGGTGTCGGCCACGGCGATCAGCCGGTCCAGGTCGTGGCCGTCGCGCGGCGCCGTGGCGACGCCGGCGGACAGCGTCACCCGCGCGGTGCCCCCGCCGGCGACCGCGGGGCGCAGGCGCGCGACGCGGTCGCGGATCCGGTCGGCGGCGGCGAGCGCCCCGACCTCGAGGTCCTCCGAGCCCGCCCCGGACAGCAGCACCACGAACTCCTCCCCGCCGAAGCGCCCGACGAGGTCGCCCTCGCGCACCTCGGCCCGCAGCACGCCCGCGACCTCGGCGAGCACGGTGTCGCCGGCGAGGTGCCCGAGGCTGTCGTTGACCTCCTTGAAGTGGTCGAGGTCCAGCAGCAGCACGGCGGCGTGGTGGCCCTCGAGGCGGGCGCGGCGCAGCAGGATCGACGAGCGGCGGGTCCACTCCGCGGCGGTGAGCAGCCCGGTCTTCGCGTCGGTGACGGCGGCCGCGGCGAGCTGCCGCACGAGCACGGTGCGGTGCAGCACGACGAGCGGGGGCAGCGCCAGCAGGACGTACTCGGGACCGCCCGCGGCCACCACGGCGGCGACGACCGCGCCCATCGCGAGCGTCGCCCCCTCCAGCAGCAGCTCGTCGCGGTGCCCGACAGCGGCGGCCAGGGTCGTGCCCGGGGCGCTGAGCCGGATCGCGAGCACGACCAGCCCCAGGTTGACCACCAGGTAGGCGCCCAGCGCCGGCAGGACCGCGAGCGGCGCGCCCCCGGCGAGGCGCACCACGGCCCCCGCCGCCAGGACGGACAGCACCAGCGTGGCCGTGCTGAAGATCACGCGGTACGGGGAGACGCCGATCGGCCGCCAGGCCCGCAGGTGCAGGTGCAGGTACACCAGGACGACCAGCAGGGCGGCGGCGGGCGCGGGCAGGAGCAGGGCCCCGGCGAAGGTCCACACCGTGGTCAGGTCGGCGTGCGGGGTGGCCTCCAGGCGGTGCCGGGCGCGCTCCACCCCGAGGGCGCACTCGGTGTGGACGATCGCGGCCAGCGCCAGCGCGAGGGCCACCGGAGCGGTGCTCAGCAGCGCCGCCGGGGTCGTGAGCAGCACCGACGGCAGCGCCAGGGCGAGGGCGAGCACCTCGACGAGCAGCAGGAGCACCTGCGCCCGGACGGGGAGGGCCCGGACCGCCCAGCGCCGGCGGGGCGCCGGGGCGGCCGTCGGTCGGGACCGGAGGAAGCGGGGCAGGGGCGAGCGCCGCACGTCGGTCATCCCCACCCCTCCCCGGCCGCCCGACCGGTGATCCCCCGTTCGGGCGATGCTATCCGGGCCGGAGCCGGCCGTCAGCCCGTCACGCGCTGCGCACGGCCGCCGCGTCGCCCAGGTCGAGCAGCTCCACGCTGCGCTCCCGCATCTCCACCTTGCGCACCTTGCCCGTGACGGTCATCGGGAACTCGTCGACCACCAGCACGTACCGCGGGATCTTGTAGTGCGCGAGCTTGCCCGCGGCGAACTCCCGCAGGGCCTCGACCGTCAGCTCGGGAGCACCCTCGCGCACCTTGACCCACGCGCACAGCTCCTCGCCGTACTTGGCGTCCGGCACGCCGACCACCTGCGCGTCGACGACGTCGGGGTGGGTGTAGAGGAACTCCTCGATCTCCCGCGGGTACACGTTCTCCCCGCCCCGGATCACCATGTCCTTGATGCGGCCGGTGATGTTGAGGTAGCCGTCGGAGTCCATGATCCCGATGTCGCCGGTGTGCATCCACCGGGCGGCGTCGATGGCCTCGGCCGTCTTGGCGGGCTCGTCCCAGTAGCCCAGCATCACCGAGTAGCCCCGGGTGCACAGCTCGCCCGGCTCGCCCCGGGGCAGCGTCAGCCCGGTCTCCGGGTCCACCACCTTCACCTCGATGTGCGGGTGCACGCGCCCGACCGTGGAGACGCGGCGGTCGAGCGTGTCGTCGGCGCGGGTCTGGGTGGACACCGGGCTGGTCTCGGTCATGCCGTAGCAGATGGTCACCTCCGTCATGCCCATCCGCTCCACGACCTGCTTCATGACCTCCACCGGGCACGGGGAGCCGGCCATGATCCCGGTGCGCAGGCTGGACAGGTCGTAGGACTCGAAGTCGGGGTCGTTGAGCTCGGCGATGAACATCGTCGGCACGCCGTAGAGCGACGTGCACCGCTCGGCCGCGACGGCGTGCAGCGTGGCCTTCGGGTCGAAGCCGGGCCCGGGGATCACCATCGTGGCGCCGTGGGAGGTGCACGCGAGGTTGCCCATCACCATGCCGAAGCAGTGGTAGAAGGGCACGGGGATGCAGACCCGGTCCTCGGGGGTGTAGCCGCAGAGCCTCCCGACGTTGTAGCCGTTGTTGAGGATGTTGTGGTGGGACAGGGTGGCGCCCTTGGGGAACCCCGTCGTGCCCGACGTGTACTGGATGTTGATCGGCTCGTCCGGGCCGAGCAGGGCCTGCCGCCGGGCCAGCTCGGCGCGGTCGCCGGTGCGGCCGGGGCCGACCAGCTCCTCCCAGCTCGGGGTGCCGATGAGCACGACGCGGCGCAGGTCCGGGCAGGACGGGCGCACCTGCTCGATCATCGCCGCGTAGTCGGAGGTCTTGAAGCTGGTCGCCGCGACGAGCACGGAGATGCCGGCCTGCTTGAGCACGAACTCCAGCTCGTGGGTGCGGTAGGCCGGGTTGATGTTGACCAGGATGACGCCGAGCTTGGCCGTGGCGTACTGCACGAGCGTCCACTCGGCGACGTTCGGCGACCAGATCCCGAGCCGGTCGCCCTTCCCGACGCCCGCGGCCACCAGCCCGAGCGCGACGGCGTCGACCTCCTCGCGCAGCTGCGCGTAGGTCCAGCGGCGGCCGGTCTGCACCTCCACCAGCGCCTCGCGGTCCGGGTGGGCGGCGGCGGTGCGGTCGAAGTCGTCGCCGATCGTGTCGCCGAGCAGGGGCGTGTCCGACGTGCCGGACGCGTAGGACGGGACGGCGGGGGTGGCGGTGGACACGGTCGGGCTGCCCCTCTCACGGCGGTGCGGTCTGGGCGCCATCCTGTGCCGACGTGATCGGCGCCACCACCCCCGGATGGGGAGTGCGCCTCCGGCACCCCGTGCGCGGATGCGGCGGCCCTGGCGACCACATCCGCGCACGGGCGCCGGAGGCGCTCGGAACCACGTGGCGCCGCGTCGCTAGCCTGGGCCGATGCACGACCCCCGCGTCCTGCTCGACCCCGCCACCGAGGCCGTCCGCCGGCTCGCCCGCAAGGGCCACGCGCTCGACACCTCCGCCCTGGAGGCGCTGCTGTCCGGCCGGAACTCGGCGATCCAGCGCGGGGACGAGGCGCGGGCGGAGTCGAAGCGCGTTGCGCAGTCGGTGAAGGGGGCCTCGCCGGACGAGCGCCCGGCCCTGGTCGAGCGCGCGCGGGAGCTCAAGGCCGTGGTCGCGGCGGCGGAGGAGCAGCACCGCACCCTCGACGCCGAGCTCACCGACCTGCTGCTCGGCATCCCCAACCTGCCCGCCGACGACACCCCCGACGGCACCAGCGACGCCGACGCCGAGCTGCTGCGCGTCTGGGGCGAGAAGCCGGAGATCGAGTTCCCCGTCGACCACGTCGACCTGGGCGAGAAGCTGGGCGTCCTCGACCTGCCGCGCGCCACCAAGCTGTCCGGGCCGCGGTTCGCGGTGCTGCGCGGCCGCGGCGCCAAGCTCGACCGCGCGCTGGCCCGCTACTTCCTCGACGTCGCCGAGCGACACGGCTACACCGAGTTCTCGGTGCCGTCGCTGGTGAACCGGGCGGCCGCGACCGGCACCGGCAACCTGCCGAAGTTCGAGCACGACCTGTTCAAGACCGGCTTCGGCGACCGGGAGCTGTTCCTGATCCCCACCGCCGAGGTGCCGCTGACCAACCTGCACGCCCAGGAGACCCTCGCGCTCGAGGACCTCCCGCTGGCCTACACCGCGCACACGCCGTGCTTCCGCTCCGAGGCCGGCTCGTACGGCCGCGACACCCGCGGGCTGGTGCGGCTGCACGAGTTCTCCAAGGTCGAGCTCGTCCGCGTCGTCGACGCCGCCCGCTCGCGCGAGGAGCTGGAGCTGCTGGTCGGGCACGCGGAGGCGGTGCTGCAGGGCCTCGGGCTGCACCACCGCGTCGTGAAGCTGGCGGCGGGCGACACGAGCTTCTCGGCGCAGGTCACCTACGACATCGAGGTGTGGCTGCCGGGCCAGCAGGCGTACCGCGAGATCGCCTCGGCGTCGGACTTCGGCACGTTCCAGGCGCGCCGGGCCGCGATCCGCACGAAGGCCAAGGACGGCACCCGCGGGTTCGCGGCCACGCTGAACAGCTCGGCCCTGCCGGTCGGGCGCACGCTGGTGGCGATCCTGGAGCAGGGCCAGCAGCCCGACGGCTCGGTCCGCATCCCGGAGGCGCTGGTCCCGTACACGGGCTTCGCGGAGCTCACCCCCGCGTAGGTCCGACCGCACTCCGGGGCCAGGACGCTGTCCGGGTCCGCCTCGCGACCGCGTCCTGGCTCCGAGGTGCGGTCAGGGCGCCGGACTCACGCCCAGAGGTGGCCCTCCAGCGCCTCCGTCGCCTCGTCCAGGCCGCCGGTGTAGGCGCCCGTGGACAGGTACTTCCAGCCGGCGTCGCACACGATGAGCACGATGTCGGCCCGCTCCCCCGCCCCCACGGCCTTCTCCGCGACGGCGAGCGCCGCGTGCAGGATCCCCCCGGTGGAGATGCCGGCGAAGATGCCCTCCTTCTCCACCAGCTCGCGGGTGCGCCGCAGCGCGTCCTGGCTGCCGACCGAGTAGCGCCCGGTGAGGACGTCGGGGTCGTACAGCTCGGGGACGAAGCCCTCGTCGAGGTTGCGCAGGCCGTAGACCAGCTCGCCGTACCGCGGCTCGGCCGCCACGACCTGGATGTCGGGCCGGTGCTCGCGCAGGTAGCGGCCGGTGCCGACGAGCGTGCCCGTGGTGCCGAGCCCGGCCACGAAGTGGGTGATCTCCGGGCAGTCGCGCAGGATCTCCGGGCCGGTGGTGCGGTAGTGCGCGTCGGCGTTGGCCGGGTTGCCGTACTGGTAGAGCATCACCCACTCCGGGTGCTCCGCCGCCAGCTCCTTCGCGACGGCGACAGCCTGGTTCGACCCGCCGGCGGCCGGCGAGGAGATGATCCGGGCGCCGTACATCTCCAGCAGCTGGCGCCGCTCGACCGAGGTGTTCTCCGGCATGACGCACACCAGCGAGTAGCCCTTGAGCTTGCAGGCCATCGCCAGCGAGATGCCGGTGTTGCCGCTCGTCGGCTCCAGCACCGTGCAGCCGGGCGTGAGCAGGCCGTCCGCCTCGGCCTTCTCGATCATCGCGAGCGCGGGGCGGTCCTTGATCGAGCCGGTGGGGTTGCGGTCCTCGAGCTTCGCCCACAGGCGCACCTCGGGGCTGGGCGAGAGGTTCGGCAGCCCGACGAGCGGTGTGTCCCCGACCGCCGCCAGCAGCGAGTCGTAGCGGGCCATCAGCCGCCGGCCACCGCGGGGAGGATCGTGAACGTGGAGTTCTCGCCCACGGGGGCGTCGAGGCCGCCGGAGAACCTGATGTCCTCGTCGTCGACATAGATGTTCACGAAGCGGTGCAGCTTGCCGTCGTTGACCAGGCGCGCGGCGAGGCCGGCGTGGCGCGACTCCAGGTCGTCGATCACCTCGGCGACGGTGCGGCCCTTCGCCTCGACGGACTTCTCGCCGTCGGTGTGGGTGCGCAGGATGGTGGGGACGGACACGGTCACGGCCATGCGGGTGCTCCAGGAGGGGGTGGGATCGGGTGCGGTCGGTCGACGTCAGGCGTTGTCGGGCACGTCGTCCGCGCCGGTGTGCGCGAACATGTAACTCTCGACGACCTCGACGTCTTCCTCGGTGACCGCGCCGTCCACGATGCGGAACGACCGGAGATCGTGGGTCTCCGGCTCCCGGGTGGACACCAGCACGTAGTGCGCGTCCGGCTCCTGCGCCAGCCCGATGTCGGTGCGCGACGGGTACGCCTCCGTGGCGGTGTGCGAGTGGTAGATCACCACGGGCACCTCGCCGCGCGCGTCCATGTCGCGGTAGAGCCGCAGCAGGTCGCCGGAGTCGAACTCGTAGAACGTGGGCGAGCGCGCGGCGTTGAGCATGGGGATGAAGCGCTCCGGGCGGTGCGAGCCCTCGGGGCCGGCGACGACGCCGCAGGCCTCGTCGGGGTGGTCGCGGCGGGCGTGCGCGACGATCGCCTCGACGAGGTCGGCCCGGATGCGCAGCACGAGGTCAGCGTACGTGCCGAGCGCGCCCCGCCGCACGTCCCTCGGCGCGTCTCACACGACGGCGGGCCGCACCAGCGCGGTGGCGTCGGGGGCGACGAACCCGAACCGGGCGTAGAGGTCGTGGGCGTCGCGGGTGAACAGCGTCCACCGCATCCGCTCGGTGCCGGCCAGCACCGCCTCGACGAGCGCGACGCCGACGCCGGCGCCCCGCGCGGACGCGACCACGAACACGTCGGCGAGGTAGCCGAAGGCCACCCCGTCGGACACGGCGCGGGCGAACCCGACCATCTCCCCGTCCCGGTAGGCCCCGGCCACCCGCCACGCCGAGTCGAGCTGGGCCTCGACGTCGGCCCGGGTGCGGTGGCGGCCCCAGTAGGCCTCGGTGGACAGGAACGCCCACACGACGTCGCGGTCGACCCGGCCCGGGTCGAGGTCGACCTCGACCCCGGTCACCGCACCTGCATGCGGGTCTGCACCAGCGCGTCCTGCACGAACGTCAGCCACTGGTAGACGCCCAGGTGCGCGGCGCGCGGGTCGTCGGGCGGGTACTCGTCGGGCATGTCCTCGCTGACGTCGAGCGCGGTGCCCAGCGCGAGGCGCACGTCGTTGAGGGCGGTGAGCCAGGTGTCGGCCTGGTCGGGGGTGAGCTCGACGCGGCCGCCGTCGGCCGGGAGCGTGTCGAGGACGAGCGCGGCCGCGGCGGCCTTCGCCTCGATGAGCTGCGGCTCGTGCAGGGAGCGCAGCCCCGCGGCCAGGTCGGCGTCCTCGGTGGTGAAGTCGGGCAGGAGCCGGGCCAGCACGCGGTCGTCGGGGCGGCTCGACGGGCCGGTGCGGATGCCGGTGAGGGCGGCGAGCTCGTCGACGGGCTGGGCGGCGCTGCGCCCCTCGAGCATCTGGCGGACCTCGGTGACCAGCCCGCGCAGCACGGAGGCCTCCTGCGCCTCCAGCACGCCGACCAGCCGCACCTTCGCGCCCCGGCCGGACTTCTTCCACCCGTTCACCTAGTGGGCCTTCTGCATCGTCGCCCACAGGCCCGCCGCGTGCAGCTTCGCCACGTCGACCTCGATCTTCTCCCTGTCGCCGCTGGACACGGCGGCCTTGCCCTTGTGGTGGACGTCGAGCATCAGCGCCGTGGCCTTCGACTCGGGGTAGCCGAAGAGCTTCTGCAGCACGTACGTCACGTAGGACATGAGGTTGACCGGGTCGTTCCACACGATCGCCTGCCAGGGGACGTCGCCCGTGACGTCCTCGGTGACGACGGGATCGACCTGCCGGGTGGTGGCGGGTAGCGGCGAGGCCATGCCGTCCATGGTGGCACGTAGGCTCCGGCGGCATGACCGGTAGCCCGCAGACGGCCGGGGTCTCCACGGCCCTGCTCACCGACCGCTACGAGCTGACGATGGTGGCCGCCGCGCTCGCCGACGGCACCGCCGAGCGGCGGTGCGTGTTCGAGCTGTTCGCCCGCCGGCTCCCCGAGGGGCGGCGCTACGGCGTGGTCGGCGGCACCGGCCGGCTCGTCGAGTCGATCGGCCGCTTCCGGTTCGGCCCCGAGGAGCTGGAGCCGCTGCGCGACGTCGTCGACCCCGCCACGCTCGACTGGCTCGCCGACTACCGCTTCTCCGGCGACGTCGACGGCTACCCCGAGGGCGAGCTGTACTTCCCCGGCTCCCCGATCCTCACCGTGCGCGGCACGTTCGCCGACGCCGTCGTGCTGGAGACGCTCGCGCTGTCGATCCTCAACCACGACAGCGCGGTCGCCTCCGCCGCCGCCCGCATGGTCACCGCGGCGGCCGGGCGCCCGCTCATCGAGATGGGCTCGCGGCGCACCCACGAGGCCGCCGCCGTCGCCGCGGCGCGGGCCGCGTACCTCGCCGGGTTCGCCGCGACGTCGAACCTGGAGGCCGAGCGCCGCCACGGCATCCCCACCGCCGGCACGGCCGCCCACTCCTGGGTGCTGCTGCACGACGACGAGCTGACCGCGTTCACCAGCCAGGTCAAGGCGCTCGGGCCGGAGACGACGCTGCTCGTCGACACCTACGACATCCGCCGCGGTGTGGAGCTGGCCGTGCAGGCAGCGGGGCCGGGGCTGGGCGCGATCCGGATCGACTCCGGCGACCTCGGCGTGCTCGCCCGCCAGGCCCGCGACCAGCTCGACGCCCTGGGTGCCCGCGACACCCGCATCGTGCTGTCCGGCGACCTCGACGAGTACGCCATCGCGGCCCTGCGCGCCGAGCCGGTCGACTCCTACGGGGTGGGCACCTCGGTCGTGACCGGGTCCGGTGCGCCGACCGCGGGCATGGTCTACAAGCTCGTCGAGGTCGAGGGGCGCCCGGTCGCCAAGCGCAGCGCGTCCAAGGAGTCCCGCGGCGGGGCGAAGTCGGCGGTGCGGCGGTACAAGCCGACGGGCACGGCGCTGGAGGAGGTCGTGCACACCACCGGGCACCCCGTCGAGGTCGGCCCGCACGACCGCGTGGTGCCGGTGCCGCTGCTGCGCGGCGGGGAGCCGGTGGCGGGCCTGCCGACGCTGGAGGAGTCCCGCGAGCACCTGCGCGCCGCGCTCGTGTCGGTGCCCTGGGAGGGGCTCAAGCTCTCCCGTGGCGAGCCGGCCGTGCCCACCGTGTTCGAGGGGATCTGAGATGGCCCGCGCGCTGATCGTCGTCGACGTGCAGAACGACTTCTGCGAGGGCGGCTCGCTCGCCGTCGCGGGCGGGGCGGCGGTGGCCGCGGCCGCGTCGGTGCTGGCCCGCTCGGGGAGCTACGACCACGTCGTCGCCACCCGCGACCACCACGTCGACCCCGGCGCCCACTTCTCCGACACCCCGGACTTCGTGCAGTCCTGGCCCCCGCACTGCCGCGTCGGCACGCCGGGCGCGTCGTTCCACCCCGAGCTCGACGTGGCGCCGATCGAGGCCGTCTTCGACAAGGGCGCGTGGACGGCCGCCTACTCCGGCTTCCAGGGCACCGAGCCGGGCGGGGCCGGGCTGGCCGACTGGCTGCGCGCCCGCGGCGTCGAGGCCGTCGACGTGGTCGGCATAGCCACCGACCACTGCGTCCGCGCCACCGCCCTCGACGCCGCCGCGGCCGGGTTCCGCACCGCGGTGCTGCTCGACCTGTGCGCGGGCGTGGCCCCGGAGAGCACGGAGCAGGCGGTGGCGGACCTGCGGGCCGCGGGCGTGGCGGTCGGCTGATCCGACGGGATCCGGCCCGCTCAGACCGGGCAGGGGCCGGTCTGCAGCTCCTGCGGGGCCTCCTGGTCGTCGGCCGGCGGGCGGCAGCCGGTCATCTCGAGCGCGCCGTCGGGCGTCTGGCGCCAGGTCCACCAGGAGACCGGCCCGCCCTCGCCGGGTCCGCCGGTGACGAGCGGCAGCGCGACGTCGACGCGGTCGTCGCCGTCCAGGTCGACCGGGCGCGCGCCCGTGCCGCCGCCGGCGCTCCCGGTGACGGTGAGGTCGTCGACGTCCACCACCACGGCCTCCACCGCCTGCGCGTCCACCTCCAGCACGGCGACGCACCGCTGCGCGTCGCAGACGCCCTCGGTCACCGAGGCGCCCGGCACCGGCTCGGCGGTGCGCACCTCCCCCTCGGCCGTGCGGCGCACGAGGAGGGCGTCCGGAGCGCCGGTGGCGGGGCCCTGCACGCCGGCGAAGCGGCCGCCGTCGGGCAGCGCGATGTCGAACCGCACCTCGCAGCCGCTCCCGCAGCCCGGCACGGTCGTGGCGTCCAGCGGTGCGGCGTCGACCGGCATGGGTGCCGGCTCCGGCCCCTGCACCAGCAGGACCGGTGCGGCGGGAGCGGGCACCGCGGGGGCCGGCGGGCCGGCGCACCCCGCCACCGCGGCGGCGACGACGGCGACCGGTCCCAGCACCCTCAGGATCCTCATGCGGACAGGACGGGAGGGGGTGCGGACCGGGTTGCACCGAGGCCCCGCGGGGTCCGGAGGGCGGCGGGTAGCCTCGCCCGGTGCCCGTCAAGACGCTGCCCGGAGTGGCCGAGCTGCTGGAGGCGGCGGTCACCGCGGTGGGCGGCGCGCGCCGCGAGGGCCAGGACGCCATGGTGCAGGCGGTCCGCAAGGCGCTGACCAGCGGCGAGCACCTGGCCGTGCAGGCCGGCACGGGCACCGGCAAGTCGCTGGCCTACCTCGTGCCCGCGATCCACCACGCGGTGGCCAAGGACACCACGGTCGTCATCTCGACGGCCACGATCGCCCTGCAGCGCCAGCTGGTCGACCGCGACCTGCCGCGCGTCGCGAAGGCGCTCGAGCCACTGCTCGGTCGGGCGCCCACGTTCGCGATCCTCAAGGGCCGCCGCAACTACCTGTGCCTGCACAAGCTGCACGGCCCCGACGACGTCGACCCGGCCGACGAGCTGTTCGACCCGTTCGCCATCTCGGCGATGGGGCGGGCGGTGAAGCGGCTGCACGACTGGGCCGACGACACCGAGACCGGTGACCGCGACGAGCTCGTCCCCGGCGTCACGGACGCGGTGTGGCGGCAGGTGTCGGTCACGGCGCGCGAGTGCCTCGGTGCGGCCAAGTGCCCGGTGGGCGACGAGTGCTTCGCCGAGAAGGCGCGGGCCGTGGCGGGCAAGGCCGACATCGTCGTCACCAACCACGCGCTGCTCGCCATCGACGCCCTCGAGGGCCGCCCGGTGCTGCCCGAGCACGACGTCGTGGTCGTCGACGAGGCGCACGAGCTGGTCGACCGCGTCACCGGCGTCGCCACCGCCGAGCTGACGGCGGGCGCGGTGGCCACGGCGGCGCGGCGGCTCGGCAAGCTCGTCGACCAGTCGGTGGCCGACGCCCTCGCCGAGGCGGGCGAAGGCCTGGCGATGGTGCTCGAGGACCTGCCGCCCGGCCGGTGGGACGCGCTGCCGCGGGCGGCCGGGGCGGTGCTGTCCGCGGTGCGCGACGCGGCGGCGTCCTGCCGCGCGTCGCTGGGCGCGGAGCGGCGGGAGGATCCCGACGCCGCCGCCGGGCGCAAGGTCGCGCAGGCCGCGCTGGAGGAGGTCGCCACGACCGCCGTCCGGGTGCTCGACGCGTTCGCCGAGGACGACCCGGCGAAGCGGCACGACGTCGTGTGGCTGGCCCAGGCGGGCCCGGACAGCGCCCGCCACCCGGTGCTGCGCGTGGCCCCGCTGTGGGTGGGCGGGCTGCTGCGCGAGCGGCTGTTCGGGCGGTCGACGGTGGTGCTGACCTCCGCCACGCTGGCGCTGGGCGGCAACTTCGACGCGCTGGCCCGGCAGTGGGGCCTGCCGCCCGCGGCGACCGCGGCCGCGCAGCCCGCCGACGACCCGCTCCCGGACGCCCCGCGCTGGTCCGGCCTCGACGTCGGCTCCCCGTTCGCCCACGCCCGCAGCGGCATCCTCTACGTCGCGAAGCGCCTGCCGCCGCCCGGCCGCGACGGGCTCCCGCCGGCCGTCCTCGACGAGATCGCCGGGTTGGTCGAGGCGGCCGGGGGGCGCACGCTGGGGCTGTTCTCCTCGATGCGCGCGGCCAAGCAGGCCACGGAGGCGCTGCGCGGGAAGCTGGACACCCCGCTGCTGTGCCAGGGCGACGACTCCACGATGCAGCTGGTCGAGCGGTTCGCCGAGGACGAGGCGACGTCGCTGTTCGGCACCCTGTCGCTGTGGCAGGGCGTCGACGTGCCCGGCCCGTCGCTGTCCTGCGTGATCATCGACCGGATCCCGTTCCCCCGGCCGGACGACCCGCTCGTCACCGCCCGCCAGCGCGCCGCCGACTCCCGCGGCGGCAACGGCTTCCTGCAGGTCAGCGCCACCCACGCGGCCCTGCTCCTGGCCCAGGGCGCGGGCCGCCTGCTCCGCGGGCTCGACGACCGGGGCGTGGTGGCGATCCTGGACCCGCGGCTGGCCACGGCGAGGTACGGCAGCTTCCTGAGGGCGAGCCTGCCCCCGTTCTGGGAGACGAGCGACGTGACGAAGGTCCACGCCGCCCTCCGCCGCCTGCGCGGCGCCTGACCCGCGCACCTACTCGCGGGTTGCGCACGTCCGGACGTGCGCAACCCGCCGGTGGGTACGCAGCTCGGCCGTCCACATCGTCCTCCTGCCGTCCACAGGTCGGGCGGGGAGCGTGGTGGCCCCCGCCGGTGCACCTGATGCTCGGGGGATGGAGCTGCTCTCCCGCGCCGACCTGCTCGCCCGGGGGTGGACCGACGCCGAGCTGCGCCGCGCGCAGCGGGCCGGCCTGGTCACCCCCATCCGGCGGGGCTCCTACGGGGTCGGCCCGCCACCGGAGGACGACCGGCCGGAGGACCGCCACGCCCGCCTGGTGCGAGCGACCCTCCCCCACCTGCGGCCGGGTTGGGCCGTCAGCCACGTCTCGGCGGCGGTGCTGCTCGGGCTCCCCGTGTGGAACGCACCCCTCGACCGGGTGCACGTGTCGCGCGACGGGTACGGCGGGGGGCGCACGACGACGGGGGTGCGCCGGCACGTCGGGCCGCTGGCCCCGGACGAGGTCGTCACGGTCGGGGGGGATCGCCGTCACCGACCCGGCCCGGACGGTGCTGGACGTCGCGGCGTCGGTCGGGTTCGAGCAGGCTGTGGTCGTCGCCGACGCCGCACTGGCCCCGCGACCGGGACGGCGCCCTCCGCTCACCGACCGGGACCACCTGCACCTGGCGCTGGCCCGGCGCGGGCGCTCCGGCCGGGCGGCAGCCGGCCGGGTCGTGGCCTTCGCCGACGGCGGTGCGCACAGCCCGGGCGAGTCGCGCAGCCGGGTCGCCCTGTGGCGGGCCGGTCTGCCGCGGCCGGTGCTGCAGCACGCGGTGCTCGGGCCGGACAGGCGCACGCTGGGCTTCGCCGACTTCGGGTGGCCGGAGCTGGGCACGGTCGGCGAGTTCGACGGTCGCGTGAAGTACGGCCGGCTGGTCGCGGCGGGCGAGGTGCCGGCCGACGTGCTCCACGCCGAGAAGCTGCGTGAGGACGCCATGCGGGCGACCGGTCTGGGCGTGGTGCGGTGGGGCTGGGCGGACCTCGACCGCTTCCCCCCGATCGCCCGGCGTCTCACGCACAGCTTCTGCTCGCAGCGCGGGCGGCCGGACGCTCGTCCGTGGCCGGATCTCCGCGCATGATCACCGTCAATTGCGCACGTACCCGCGAGTTGAGCACGGTGGGACGTGCGCAACCGGCGGGTAGGTGCGCAGCCGGGCTAGCCGTCCTCGGTCAGCACCCGGGCCTCCGGCAGCTCCACCGCCAGCTCGGCCAGCACCGCCTCCAGCAGCGGGGGGCCGTAGGCCCGCACCGTGAGCACCTCGTCCCCGACCTCCAGGGCGGCGAGCACGCGGTCGTCGTCGTCGAGGCGCACCCAGCCGTCGCCGGCGGGCTGGTAGGCCTCGTCGAGGACGTCGGCGGCGTCGGGGTCGACCCGCAGGCGGGCGGTGCACTCGACGGCGTCCGGCCCGTCGGGGACGAGCGGCCGCGGCGGGGCCGACCGGGCCGCCGCCCACTCCAGCACGAGGGCGCCGGAGCGCTCGTCGAGCAGGCCCAGCAGGCCGCGCTCCCGCCCGGGCGGCACCGCGAGGACCCCGCCCACGAACCGGTGCCCGGCGCCGTCGGGCACGGCGCGGGCGCACACCAGGGCCCCGGGCTGCACGGTCGTGCTGGCGGTGCGCTCGGTGACGGTGAGCGGGTCGCCGGTGCGCAGGTCGCGCACGTCCAGGCCCTCGCCCGGCCGCACGGCGAGCACCGAGAACACCGTGCGCTCGACGGGCAGCCAGGACTCCCCGAGCCGGGCCTCGTCGGGCGGCAGCAGCGGGCCGCGCTCGGCGAGGAAGCGGGCGAACCAGCCCTCCTCGTGCAGCGTGACGTCCACGGTGATCGGGTCGGCCAGCGCCCGGTCGAGGTCGCCGTCCTCGCCGGCCCGCACCTCGGCGCTCCAGTACAGGGCGTCCTCCGCCGCCCCGCCGCGGCGCTCCAGGAAGGCGACGGCCTTGCGCCACAGCCACCCGGCCCGCTCCGGCAGCGGCGCCGCCTCCGGCGTCCCCAGGTGGCACTGCTTGTACTTGCGGCCCGACCCGCACGGGCAGGGGGCGTTGCGGCCGGGCTCCGGGCCCGCCGCGCGGGCGAACCGGCGGGCCTGGGCGACGTCGGGGTCGTCGTCCGGCACGCCGATCGCCCGCCACCGGCCCAGCGCGGCCGCGGCGTCGCCCCGGTCGGCCTCGTACCAGGCCAGGCGGTCCTCCACGAACTCCCAGCCCTCGGCCTCGACGCACGCGGCGCGCAGGTGCGACTCCGCGTCGAGCACCCGCCCGTCCCGCTCGGCCGCCACCGCGGCCATCCAGCGGGCGGCGGCGGCGCGGGGCGACGAGCCGGCCGCGGCGACCAGCCGGTCGGCCAGCGCGACCAGGGCCGCCGGGTCCTCCTCCTCGCCCAGCAGCTCCTCGGTGACGGCCGCGATCACGTCGGGCGCCACGAGCAGGTCCAGCGCCCGGCGCAGCCCGCCCGCCTCGACGTCGGGGTCCTCCAGCAGGTCGAGCACCTCCAGCGCGACGGTGCCCTCCCCGCCGGTGCCGAGGCGCTCGATGAGCCGGGCGTGCCGGTCGGCCTCCGCGGCGGTGGCCCACACCTCCTGCGCGTGGGCGAACTCGGCGCCGCGGCGCTCCAGTCCGGCGGCGGCCGCGAGCTCGTCCAGCGGCGGCACGGGCTCGGTGAGGGCGGCCCGGTCGCGGTGGCGGAGCCCGAGCAGCAGCGACTCGGCCGGCACGGGCAGGCCCGGCTCGGCCACCTCCGCGTCGTACACGGCGCGCAGCCGCTCCACCAGGCCCGGCGGTACCGGCGGCGACCCGTCCAGCGCGTCGATCCCGACGGCGCCGGCGTCGTCCACGCGCACGGCCAGCAGCGCGTCGGCGTGGTGGCCGGCGAGCCAGTCCTCGTCGCCGATCCACGCGAGACGGCCGTCGACGTCGTCCACCTGCAGCGGGGCGTCGTCGACGTGCGGGTCGGGCACGCGGGCGAACCCGGCCAGGTCGGTGTCCACCACGAGGAACCCCTCGGCCCGCTCCTGCGGGGTCAGCCGGTGGGTCAGCACCGCCCCGGCCATCAGCCCCGGGGCGTGCACGACGACGTCGGGGGCGAGCACGGCGAGCGCGGCCCCGGGGTCGTCGAGGGCGTCGTCGGCGGCGTGCAGCAGCAGCTCGTCGTCGGCGGCGAGGCGGTGCCGCCGCGCGATCCCGCCCAGCAGCTCCGACAGGTTCGCCGCCACCGCGGCCTGCGCGGCCGCCGTCACCGCCGTGGTCAGCGCCTCCCGCGACGGCCGGTCGGCCGATCGTCCCCGCCCCGCGCCCCGCGCGAGCACCCGCTGCCTCGACGTGTCCACCGAGCCCACGGTAGGCCGTGGGGCCGCGGGTCAGGCCAGCAGCTCCGCCTGCAGGGGCGCGGGGAAGCGGCAGGTGAAGCGCACGTCGCCCAGGAGCCCGGCCAGCTCGTCGGCGTGCCGCTCCAGCTCGGCCCGCGCCTGCTCCCCGACGTCGGCGAGCAGGCGCAGCGCGATCTCCCCGTCCCGGCGCTGCACCCACCCGCCCACGATCCGCCCGTCCACCCAGGCGGCGGGGCCGCCGTTGCCGTTGCGGTCGAACAGCACCGGGACGTGCTCGGGGTCGAGGTGGAACGCCCGCTGCTTCCACCCCATCGTCGAGGGGTCGAGCCCCGGCAGCAGCCGCGCCGACGGCGGGGCCTCCGGTGCGGGGTCGACGTCGTCGGGGAGCACGAAGCCGGTCCCCTCCTCCAGCTCCACGGCGACCGCCCCGACGTCGGCCAGCGCCGCCTTCGTGACGGCCACCGTCCACCCCGCCCACCACTGCAGGTCGGCCTGCGTGCCGGGCCCGAACGCCCGCAGCCAGCGCCGCGCGAGCTCCGCCGCGGACGTCCGCGGGTCGCCCTCGCCGAAAACGCCGGGCAGCCAGTCGCTCGCCGCCGCCCAGCGGTACTGCCCGTTGATCCACGTCCCCGTGGGGCGGGCGCGCAGCACCCGGCCCTCGAACCCGAGCACGAGCAGCACGCGGGTGTGGGCGGCCTGGGTGGTGGCGTACGCGCCGCCGCCGACCGGGATCGGCCGGGCCAGCTCCGGCAGCCGGGCGCCGATCTCGCGGGCGGTGAGCGGACCGGCCTCGCGCAAGAGCGCGTCGACGTCGGCCGCCGCGGCGTCGAGGAAGCCCTCCGGGTCGGTCACGCCCCCGGCGGCGAGCATCCCGACGGCGTTGCGCCGCTGCACCCGGGCGATCGCGGTCGTGGCGGCGTGGTGGGCGTGCCGGGCGGCGTCGTGCCCGAACACCCACAGGGTCCGGCGCATCGCGTGGTGGCGGATCAGCGAGCGGTCCTCGTACAGGGCCGCGGCCAGCGGGTCCAGCGCGGGGGTGCGCATCCGCGCGGCCACCGACAGGTACACGGTGACGGGGTCGGAGGAGTGCAGCGCCACGAGGTCGTCGGTGATCGCGACGACGTCGTCGGTGCGGTCCGCGGCGACGTGGCGGTGGCGCCGGGCGAGCCGGGCCCGGCGCTCGGCGGTGTCGATCCGGCGAGCGGTGGGCACGACGGGCAGCCTAGGCCCCCGACCGGCTCGGGCCCCGACTACGCGGGGGCCGTGACGATGCAGGTGGTCGTGCCCGGCGCCACCTCGGTGAACCCGGCGTCCCGCACGGCCACGGCCTCGCCGCGCTCCACGGCCCGGCACAGCTCCGCCCACGCGCCGGCCCCGGCGTCGCGCACGGCGAACGGCGGCACGGCGGTCAGCCCGCGGTCGGCGGCGAACAGCATGGACGCGTGCCCCACCTGTGCGGCCGCCTTGCCGACGGTCATCTCCAGGGCCGCGTTCACGTGGATCACCGGTGCACCCGCGGGGGCCGGACCGGGCTCGTCGGGCCCCAGGTCGGTGCCGCCGATCTGCAGGCGCGACACCACCCGCGGCACGTCGTCCACCGGCCCGGGCAGCAGGGCGCGGACCTGCGCGTCCCCCACCGTCGCGGTGACGCCGGGCAGCTCCTGCACGGCGGCCCAGTGCGCGCCCCGCGCCCGGCGGGCGATCTTGCGGATGCGGCTGCCGACCCAGGTGCCGACCGCGTCGTGCCACTCCCCGTCCGGCTCGGCGCGCGGGTCGAGGCACACGGCCAGCGCGGCGGCGGCCGCCGCCTCCAGCACCGCGGTGCGCGGGGGCGGGGGTCGCTCCAGGCGCAGCACCACCGGCATCGCCCGGACGACCCCGTCCGGCTCGGCCGGGAACCGGCGGGCGCGCAGCGGCGCGAGGACGCTCACGCCCGCTCCTCCACCATCAGGCCAGCGGGACGCGGCGGTGGATGCCCTCGTCCGCGTCGGCGCGCTCCACCTCGTCGCGGGTGATGCCGAGCACGAACAGCACGACGTCCAGGTAGGGGTGCGACAGCGCGGTGTCGGCCACCTCCCGCAGCGCCGGCTTCGCGTTGAACGCGATGCCCAGCCCGGCCGTCGCGAGCATGTCGATGTCGTTGGCCCCGTCGCCGACCGCCACGCACTGCTCCAGCGGCACGCCGGACTCGTCGGCGAAGCGGCGCAGCGCGACGGCCTTGCCCGGCCGGTCCACGATCTCCCCGATCACGCGGCCGGTGAGCCGCCCGTCGACGACCTCCAGCTCGTTGGCCGCGCAGAAGTCGAGCCCCAGCTCCTGCGCCAGCCCCGCGATGACGCGGGTGAAGCCGCCCGACACCACCCCGCAGCGGAAGCCCAGGCGCTTGAGCGTGCGCACCGTGGTGCGGGCGCCGGGCGTGAGCTCCAGCTCGCCGGCCACCTCGGCGAGCACCGACTCCGGCAGCCCGGCCAGCACCGCCACCCGGCGGCGCAGCGACTCGGCGAAGTCCAGCTCGCCCGCCATCGCCGCCTCGGTGACCGCCCGCACCTCGGCCTCCGCGCCGGCCCGGGCGGCCAGCATCTCGATGACCTCGCCCTGCACGAGCGTGGAGTCGACGTCGAACACGATGAGCCGCTTGCTGCGGCGGGCGAGCCCGGCCCGCTCCACCGCCACGTCGACGCCCGCCGTGCGGGCCACCTCCACGAGCCGCTTGCGCAGCGTGCCCGGCGGGTAGCTCTCCGAGCCGCGGCCCGGCTCGGGCGAGACCATCAGCTCCAGGCCGGTGACCGGGTAGTCGGCCACCCGCCGGATCGCGTCGATGTTCGCGCCGACGTCGGCCAGGGCCCGGGCGACGGCCCCGAACGCCCGCGCGGTGATCGGGCGGCCGGTGAGGACCACGACGTGCGTGGGCACCCGCCGCGGGTCGTCACCCGGTTCCAGCGAGGTGCGCACGGCCATGCCGATCGAGGCCATCGCCTGCTCGACCGAGTCCTGCAGGCCCTCGGGGTCGTGGTGCGCCGCGACCAGCGCGCCCAGCGTGAGCTGGCCCCGGATGACGACCTGCTCGACGTCGAGCAGGTCGACCCCGTGCCGCGTGAGGGCGGCGAAGAGCACCGAGCTGACACCGGGCCGGTCCGGCCCGGTGACCGTGATGAGGACCGAGGTGTCCGCCACGACCTAGCGGGACTTCGGGTCGCCGTCCGGCTGGGTCTCCGGCCCGACCGCCTGGCTGATGGCCTCGCCCGGGTCGGCGTGCTTGCTGATGTGGGCCTCGGACCGGAACCGCTCCACCAGGTGCGGGTAGTGCAGCTCGAACGCGGGGCGCTCGGACCGGATGCGGGGCAGCTCGGTGAAGTTGTGCCGCGGGGGCGGGCACGAGGTGGCCCACTCCAGCGAGTTCCCGAAGCCCCACGGGTCGTCGACGGTGACCACGCGGCCGTAGCGGTAGCTCTTGAAGACGTTCCAGATGAACGGCAGCGTCGAGGCGCCCAGCACGAACGCGCCCACCGAGGAGATCGAGTTGAGGACGGTGAAGCCGTCCTGCGGCTGGTAGTCGACGTAGCGGCGCGGGAAGCCCTCGTTGCCCAGCCAGTGCTGCACCAGGAAGGTCAGGTGGAAGCCGATGAACGTCAGCCAGAAGTGCACCTTGCCCAGCGTCTCGTCCATCATCCGGCCGGTCATCTTCGGGAACCAGAAGTAGATGCCGGCGTAGGTGGCGAACACGATCGTGCCGAACAGCACGTAGTGGAAGTGCGCCACCACGAAGTAGGTGTCGGACACGTGGAAGTCGATCGGCGGGGAGGCCAGCAGGACGCCGGTCAGACCGCCGAACAGGAACGTGGCGAGGAAGCCGATCGCGAACAGCATCGGCGTCTCGAACGTCAGCTTGCCCTTCCACATCGTGCCGATCCAGTTCACGAACTTGATGCCCGTGGGGATCGCGATGAGGAACGTGGTGAAGGAGAAGAAGGCCAGCAGCACCGCGCCGGTGGCGTACATGTGGTGGGCCCACACGGCCACGGACAGCACCGCGATGGCGATCGTCGCGTAGATCAGCGTCTTGTAGCCGAACAGCGGCTTGCGGCTGAACACGGGGAAGATCTCCGAGACGATGCCGAAGAACGGCAGCGCCACGATGTAGACCTCCGGGTGCCCGAAGAACCAGAACAGGTGCTGGTAGAGGATCGTGCCGCCGTTGGCCGGGTCGAACACGTGCGCGCCCAGGTGCCGGTCGGCCAGCAGCCCGAAGAGGGCGGCGGTGAGCACCGGGAAGGCGATGAGGATGAGCAGCGCCGTCACGAAGATGTTCCACGTGAAGATCGGCATCCGGAACATCGTCATGCCGGGGGCGCGCATGCAGACGATCGTGGTGACGAAGTTGACGCCGCCGAGGATCGTGCCCAGCCCGGAGACGATCAGACCGGTGATCCACAGGTCGCCACCGGCGCCCGGGGAGTACGTGGCGGTGGACAGCGGCGTGTAGGCGAACCACCCGAAGTCGGCCGCACCACCGGGGGTGAGGAAGCCCGAGATGACCGTCAGCCCGCCGAACAGGAACAGCCAGTAGGAGAAGGCGTTGAGCCGCGGGAACGCCACGTCGGGCGCCCCGATCTGCAGCGGCACGATGTAGTTCGCGAAGCCGAAGAGGATCGGCGTCGCGTACAGCAGCAGCATGATCGTGCCGTGCATGGTGAAGAGCTGGTTGTACTGCTCGTTGGAGAGGAACTGCATCCCCGGCACAGCCAGCTCGCCCCGCATCAGCAGGGCCATCGCGCCGCCGGCGAGGAAGAAGCCGAACGACGTGACCATGTACAGGATCGCGATGTCCTTGGGGTCCGTGGTCCGCAGCATCTTCAGGAACACGGACCCCTTGTCCGACCGGCGCGCCGGGTAGGGGCGCGACTCGATCGGCTGGGGGGCGACGGCTGTCACTCGATGTCTCCTCGGGCGTGGAGTGGTACGGAGGAGAGCTTAGCTCTACCGGCCGTCGAAGGCGCCCCCGGGCGGCCGGGAACCTGACCGGAGGGCCCGCCCGGGGAGCCGGACCACGGTCGGTGGCCCGCCGCTCCACCCGCAGCAGCGTCGGTGCGTGCACCGAGGGGCCCACCCGTGGGCATCGCGATCGGTCCACCCCTCGCCGCGGCCCTCGTCGTCGCGCTCGGGCCGGCCGCCGCCGTCGGGGCGGCCGCGCAGCTGGGCACGTCGTGGCGCACGGTGGCGGCGGGACTGCGCGCCGTCGTGCAGCTCGCCGCGGTGGCCCTGCTGATCGGCGCCATCGTCGGCTCGGTGTGGTGGAGCGCGCTGTTCGTCGCCGTGGTGGTGGTCGTCGCCGCGCGCACCGCGCTGCACCCGTCCGGGTGGTGGGCGGCCTGATCGGCGGCACGATGACGGCGACGGCCCTGGCCGGGCGGCGCGCGCTGGACGAGCTGCACGCCCGCCGCGGCGAGGTGGAGGCGGCGCTGAGCCTGGGCCTGCTCCCCCGCGACGCCGCGCTGGAGATCGCCCGGCCCGCGGCAGCCCAGTCGCTGGTGCCGGTGGTGGACCAGACGCGCACCGTCGGGCTGGTCCCGCTGCCCGGTGCGTTCGTCGGGATGCTGCTCGGCGGCGCGACGCCGGTCGAGGCGGGCGCCGTGCAGGTGCTCGTGCTGGTCCTGCTGCTCGCCGTCGAGCACGTGGCCGCGGCGGTGGCGCTGGAGGCCCGGGGCCGGACCACCCGCCCCGGGCCGTCCGCGCTCACCGCAGGGGGGTGAACAGCTCCTCGAACACCTCGGGCGCCGAGGCCGGGTTGACCGGCGGGTCGACGATGTAGAACTCGGTGCCCATGCCCATGACGAACACCGGCTCGGGCATGGTCAGCATGAAGTGGTCGGGCCCGATCTGGCTGGCGTGCGCGCGCATGGAGGCGCGCTTCTGCTCGGCGAAGTCGACCGCCTCGACGCGGTGGGTGATCTCGGCCTCGGGCTTGCCGATCTCCGGCATCTCGGCCGGCGCCTGCCACCCCTCCTCGCCGGCGCGGGCGCGCAGGCCGCGGAGCATCCAGTCGCGGTTCACCGTGCCCTGCGCGACGACCGGCACGGCCGACAGCTCGGCGGCCCGCTTCCCGACCCGGTGGACCTGGATGTGGTCGGGGTGGCCGTAGCCGCCGTTGTCGTCGTAGGTCGTCAGGACGTCGGGCTCCTCCTCGTCGAGGATCACGGCCAGCCGCCGCGCCGCGTGCTCGACGTCGGCCTTCCAGAAGCAGTACGGCGCGTCGTTGCTCGGCTCGCCCATCATCCCGGAGTCGACGTACCCGAGGAACTCCACGCGGGCGACCCCGAGCAGCTCCGCCGAGGCGTGGCACTCCGCGGACCGGCGCACCGAGAGCTGCTCACCGGGTGCGAGCACGCCCTCGACCGGCTCGCCGAGCTCGCCGCGGGTGGCGAAGACGAGCACGACCCGGTGGCCCGCGGCCGTGGCGCGGGCGATCGTGCCCGCCGACCCGATCGACTCGTCGTCGGGGTGCGCGTGGAAGGAGACGATGGTGCCCACGGCCGGACCCTATCCGCGCTCCGCCGGGCGGCTCAGACCAGGATGCGCGTGAGGGCGGGGGCGATGTCGGCCAGCCGGCGGACGACCTGCGCCCGCCCACCGGCGCGGGCGGCGAGGGGGAACGCGGCGGCCTCGGCCTCGGCGCCGCCGAGCGGGACGAGGACGTGCAGCCGGTCGATCCCGCCCAGCGCCTCCGCGGGGTCGTCGCCCGCGGTGTGCAGGCAGTCCGACAGCAGCACGACCAGCCGCTCGTCGGCGACGGCCGTCGCCAGCTGCCGCGAGGCCTCCCGCAGGCCGGCGGCGAGGTCGGTGGTGCCGTGCCCGCGCAGCGCGACGAGGTCGGCCAGCAGCTCCTCGGGCGGGCGGCGCACCCCCTGGCGCTGCAGCACGCGCACGCCCGCACCGAACGCGAGGACGGAGGGCTGGAGCGGGGGCGGCCCGTTCTCGTTGGCGACGACGACGCCGGCCGCGGCCACCGCGGCCAGCGCGACGGCGAGGCCCTGCATCGACCCGGAGATGTCGACGACGAGGCACACGGCCCGCCGGTGCGCCGTCCAGGTGCGGGTGACGAGCTCCTCGGGGCGGCGCGACGCGGCCGGGTCCCAGGCGTCGACGGTGCGGTCGAGGTCGAGGTCGCCGTCCAGCCGGCGGGACGGGCCGAGGCGCCGCGTGCCGCGGCTCTTCGCGGGCCCGACGCGGCCGAGCCGGATGAACACCCGTCCGGCCAGCTTCCGCGCGGCCGCGCGCAGCTGCACGTCGGTGGCGACGGCGAGGTCGGCCAGCAGGGCCGCGGCCGCCTCCGGGTCGCGCGCGGCGAGGGCGTCGAAGGCCTCCACGTTCAGCTCGCCCGTCTCCGGGGACACGTCGGCGAAGTCGGGGTGGTTCGTGGCGAGCTGCTGGCGGCCCTGCGTGCGCGCGCCGTGCTCCCGACCGGGACGGGAGCGGGGCTGGAAGCCCGGGCTGCTACCCGGGCCCGGCGCTTTTCCCGCGTCGTCGCCGCCCTCGGCGTCCGGGGCGTCGGCGTCGGCGGCGTCGGCCGGCCAGAGGCGGTCGAGCAGCTCGTCGATCACCGACTCCGGGGTGCGGTCCACGCCGTCGGCGATCCGGATGCGGCCCGACAGCGCGGCGTAGGCGGCGTCGCGACCCGTCTCGCGGGACGGCTGCGCCTCCCCGCGCAGCCCGGCCAGCCCGTCCAGCACCAGCGCGAGGTCGATGGCGCCGCGCACGGAGCTGCCCATCCGGACGTCGCGGTGCTCGCGGGTGGCCCGGGTGAGCTCCACCGACACGTCGATCCAGCGCCCGGCCAGCCCGCTCACCGACGTCGTGATCGCCCGTTCGGCGGGTCCGTCCTGGTAGCCGAGCACCACGCGGCACATCCGGTCGGCGATCGCCTGGCTGACCCGCGCGGTGCCCACGGCGTCGAAGGGGTTCATCGCGGCGATGAGCCGGAAGTCCTTCCCGGCCGTGACGGTGCCCAGGCGCGGCACGGCGATCTCGCCCTCGGTGAGCACGGTGATGAGGACGTTGAGCGTCTCCTCGGGCACCCGGTTGAGCTCCTCCAGGTAGAGCAGCCCGCCGGTGCGCATCGCCGTGATCAGCGGCCCGTCCAGGAACGCGTCGGCCCGGTAGCCCGCGCTGAGCACCTGCGCGGGGTCGAACTGCCCGACCAGCCGCGCGGGCGTCAGCTCGGCGTTGCCCTCCACGAACACGACGTGCTGGCCGGTGTCCGCGGCGATCGAGCGCAGCAGCGTCGACTTCCCCGTGCCCGGCGGCCCCTCCAGGACGATGTGCCGCCCGGTCGCGAGGGCCACGGTCAGCACCTCGCGCTCGCGCCGCAGTCCGACGACAGCAGTCATGCCCGCACCTCCGGTTGCAGGAAGGCCACCTTCATCCCGGGAGATCGCACGAAGGTGGCCTTCCTGCAACCCGCGGACCGGATCAGCTGTACTTGATCACGCCGCGGATGTTCTTGCCGTCGTGCATGTCCTGGTAACCCTGGCCGATCTCGTCGAGCGAGTAGGTCTTGGTGACCAGCTCGTCCAGCTTGAGCACGCCGGAGCGGTAGAGCTCCAGCTGGCGCAGGATGTCCCAGTTCGGGTTCGACTGGCCGAACATGGCGCCCTGGATGCGCTTCTGGAACAGGGTGACGTCCGCCAGCGACACCGGCAGCGGCGTGGTGTCGGCGATGTTGCCCAGCGCGGTGACGACGACGGTGCCGGCCTTGCGGATCGAGGCCATGGCCTGGCCGACCATCTCGGGCTTGATGACGCCGACGGTGACGATCGTCTGGTCGGCCCCCTGGCCGTTGGTGAACTGCTTGGCGATCTCGGTGGCCTCCTCCATCGTCTCGACGGCGTGCGTGGCGCCGAGCTCCTGGGCCTTCTCGCGCTTGAACGCGACCGGGTCCACGGCGATGATGTTGGACGCGCCGGCGTGCGCCGCGCCCTGCACCGCGTTGATGCCGATGCCGCCGATGCCCATGATGATCGTGGTGTGGCCCGGCTGGACCTCGCCGGCGTTCACCGCCGAGCCCCAGCCCGTGCCGACGCCGCAGCCGACCAGGCAGGCGACGTCGAGCGGGATGTCGTCGGGGACCTTCACGCACGAGTCCTGGGAGACCGTCGTGGTCTCCAGGAACGTGGAGATGCCGCACATCTGGCCCACCGGCCCGCCGCCGTCGGCGAGGTGGACGCGGAAGGAGTTGGGGTCGCCCCAGCGCGAGCCCGCGAGCAGCCCGGCGCCGAGGTCGCAGAGGTTCTGCATGCCCGAGGCGCACCAGCGGCAGTGGCCGCAGGAGGGGAGGAACGAGAAGACGACGTGGTCGCCCTCCTTGAGCCCCTTCGTGTTCTGGCCGGCCTTGGTGACGATGCCGGCGCCCTCGTGCCCGCCGGCGAACGGGTAGACGCCGACCGGGATGTCCCCGGTGGCCACGTGGTCGTCGGAGTGGCACAGACCCGACGCGACCATCTTGACCTGGATCTCGCCGACACCCGGGTCGTCGACCTCCAGGTCCACGACCTCGTACTTGCCCGGCGCCTGTCGGACGATGGCTCCGCGTGTCTGCATGGGTTCTCCCTTGAACGGCCGTGTGGGCTGAGTCTCACGGTTCATAGCAGCGTGCGCATGACTTGGGAAGATCCACGAACCGTTGACGGTGCGTCCGCCGGCAGTAGAGTCCGGCCATTCCCGAGGCCCGGAGCGCACCATGACGGAACCGTTCAACGCCGCCGCGTACCTGTCCGATCGGAGGGTTGCCGCCGGCGACGGCGGGCGGCCCGCCTTCCACCACCCCCGCGGCACGACCACGTACGGTGAGCTGGCCGAGGAGGTCCGGCGGGTGGCGGCAGGGCTCGTCGCGCTCGGGGTGCGGCCCGAGGAGCGCGTGCTGCTGGCGATGGCCGACGACGTGGAGCTGGCCGTCGGGATCCTCGCGACCATGTACGTCGGCGCGGTCGCGGTGCCGTCCTCGACCATGCTGACCGGCCCCGAGCTGCGCAAGCTCGTCGTCGACTCGCGGGCGCGGGTGCTGCTGGGCAGCGCGGAGTTCGCCGGGAGCGTCACGGTGGCCGCGGCGGACGCCCCGGACCTGCACCACCTCGTGCTCAGCGGCGACGTGGCCCCGGACGTGCCCGGCGTCGCCTGCACCACCTGGGACGTCCTGCGCACCGAGCCGCCGCTGCGGGCGCCCTACGCCACCTGGGACGAGTCGCCCGCGCTGTGGCTCTACACCTCGGGCACCACCGGCACGCCCAAGGGCGCCATGCACCGGCACGCCGACATCCGCTCGGTGTGCGAGACCTACGCGCGGCACGTGCTGCGCATCGGTCCCGACGACGTCTGCCTGTCCGCGGCGAAGCTGTTCTTCGCCTACGGGATCGGCAACTCCCTGTTCTTCCCCCTGTCGGTGGGGGCGTCCGCCGTGCTGGAGCCGGCCCGGCCGAACCCGGCCCGCTTCGGCGAGCTCACCCGCACCCACGGCGTCACGCTGTTCTTCGGCGGCCCGTCGTTCTGGGGCCCGCTGATGGCCGCGGACCTGGGGCGGGAGACGTTCGCGACGGTCCGCAACGGCATCTCGGCCGGGGAGGCCCTGCCGGCCCGGATGTACCACGGGGTGCTGGAGCAGTACGGGTTCGAGATCCTCGACGGCATCGGCTCCACCGAGGCGCTGCACATCTTCATCTCCAACGAGCCGGGCCGCGTGGTGCCGGGCAGCAGCGGCTTCCCCGTGCCGGGCTACGCGGTGGAGCTGCGGCGGGCCGACGGCAGCGTGATCGAGGGCCCGGACGAGCCGGGCATGCTCCACGTCTCCGGCGACTCGCTCTGCACCGGCTACTGGTGCCGCACCGCGGTCAACCGCAGGGTGTTCCAGGGCGAGTGGATGCGCACCGGCGACACCTACGTCCGCGGGGCCGACGGCAGCTGGACCTGCCTGGGCCGCGCCGACGACGTGCTCAAGGTCGGCGGGATCTGGGTCAGCCCGACCGAGGTCGAGACCCGGCTGCTGGAGCACCCGGCCGTGGCCGAGGCCGTCGTCGTCGGCGTGCCGGACACCGACGGGCTCGACAAGCCCGTGGCCTACGTGGTGCCCCGCCCCGGCCGGCACGTCGATCCCGACGACCTCATCGCCTTCTGCAAGCGGGAGCTGGCGTCGTTCAAGCGCCCGCGCCTGGTGGTCGAGGTGGCGGAGCTGCCGAAGACGGCCACCGGGAAGATCCAGCGCTACCGCCTGCGGGAGCTGGCGGCGGGGACGCCGGTGCCGATCACGGCCGCCGACGTCGCGGACGCGCAGGCCTGATCAGGGGGCCCTGATCACGGGGGCCCTGATCACGGGGCCCGATCAGGACCGGACGGGCACCGCCGCCCGGTGCGGGGCGGCGCAGGCGATGCTCAGCACCGCCAGCGACGAGCTCCACAGCACCGCCACCCACGCGCCGCGCGGGTCCGTGATCGCGAGGTGGCCACCGGCGGCGGAGGCCGCTGCGGGCCACAGCAGGATCCCCGTGGCGGCGACGGCGCCCGCCGCGACGACGGCCCAGCGCGGTCCGCGTCCGGCCAGCGCGTAGCCGCCGGCCATGCCGAACAGGACGACCGCCAGCGCGCCGCCGCCGATGCCGCCGTCGGTGACCACCGTGACGAGCACGAACGGGTTCGCGACGACGAACGCCAGCGGCGCGGCCGCGAGCCGCCACCGGAAGCGGTCGTCCCCCGAGCGGCGCAGGTGCTGCGCCCAGCCCAGCAGCGCCCCGGTCACCGCGCCGGGCAGGAGGATGCCCTCGAACGTCCCCAGCCAGCCGACGGTCGACTCCGGTCCCGTGATCTGCGCCATGAACCCGCGCAGGCCGGCGGCCCACGCCAGCCCGGCCACGGCGCCCGCCGCCACCAGCGGCACGGCCCGCCGGGAGCCCGTCCCGGCCCGCCGGGTCGGGGCGGCGCTGCCCGCGGTCACCGGGACCACCCGGCCCCGCGCCCGGCGCCGAGCAGCGCCGCGCCCAGGACGGCCCAGGTGAGCAGCCAGCTCACCAGGCCCAGCGCGCCGACGAGGTCGTCGCGCCCGAACAGCCCCGCGACGGGGAACAGCCACAGCGCGCACAGCAGCGGCGTCCCGCGCCGCCAGCCCCGCCAGCGCCGCGCCCGCAGCACCGCGGTGCCCGCCACGAGCATGCCCAGGAGCACCAGCACGGTGCTCGTCACGAACAGCGCCACCGCCTCCACGCCCACGGCCGCCTCGACCGCGTTCGCGGCCGCCGCCAGCAGCCACCCGCCGGCCGCCACCGCCAGCCCGGCCCGGGCCGCCCGGCCGGAGCCCGCGGCCCCGGCGCGCAGCAGCCCCACCGGCCCGCCGGCCAGCAGCACCGACCCGGCGGCCGCCAGCAGCAGCGCTCCCGGGGTCGGCTGCGCGGTCAGCCAGAGCACCGCCGCGGAGTAGGCGACCGCACCGGCCGCGCACACCCCGCCCCACGCGGCGGTCGCCGGTCCGGCCCGCCGCTGTCCCGTCGTTCGTGTCGTCGCAGTCGTCTCGGTCATGCCCGCAGCCTGCGCGGCGGCCGTCCCGGGGCGCACGGGCCCGGCGTCCCGCGGCGGGCGGGAACCGGTCCCGGGACCCAGGGCCCGTCCGACCGATGTCCAGCCGGCCCGCCGCGGACCCGGCACGGATCCGTCGGACGGGCCCTAGCGGCCGAGCCCCGCCTCCCGCGCGACGGCGGCGGCCGCGGCCCGGTCCGCGGCGTGCAGCTTGACCAGCACGGCCGACACGACGTTGCGCACGGTCTTCAGCGCGATGCCCAGGCGGGCGGCGATCGCGGCGTTGCCCAGCCCGCGCGCGAGCAGGTCGAGCACCTCCCGCTCCCGCGCCGTCAGCTGCGCGAACGGCTCGGCCCGCGCCGCGGTGAACCAGGCGGCGAGCCGCCCGGCCAGCGCCGCACCGAACACGGCCTCCCCGCGCGCCACCGCCCGGACGGCCTGCAGGACGGCGTCCGGGTCGCTGTCCTTGAGCAGGTAGCCCCGGGCGCCCGCCCGCACGGCGTCGACGACCAGGGCGTCGGCGTCGTCCATCGTGAGCACCAGGACCCGCGTCCGGGGGTGGGCGGCGACCACCTCGCGGATCGCCGCGATCCCGCCGAGCACCGGCATGTGCAGGTCGACGACCAGCACGTCCGGGTGCAGCCGCGCGGTCAGGTCGACCGCGGCGGCCCCGTCCCCGCCCACACCGGCGATCTCGATGTCGTCCGCGGTGGCGAGCAGGCCGGCCAGCCCGTCGCGGAAGACCGGGTGGTCGTCGACGAGCACGACCCGGATCACGTGCGCTCCCGCAGCGGCAGCGCGACGGCCACGCGCGCGCCCCCGCCCGGTGCCGCCGCGAGCACGCAGCGCCCGCCCAGCTCCCCCGCCCGCTCCCGCACGGACGCGATCCCCACGCCGGCGCGGAACCCGTCCGGCCAGCCCGGGCCGTCGTCGTCGACCTCCAGCCGCAGCTCGTCGTCCGCGCAGCGCAGGTGCGCCCGGCAGTGCGCGCCCCCGTGCCGGGCGGCGTTGGTCATCGCCTCGACGACGATCCGGTACGCCGCGACCTCCGCGGCCGCGGGCAGCCGGGGGAGCGGGTCGGCCGCGAGGTCGACGACCAGCGGGGCGAGCCGCTCGGCCTGCTCGCGCAGCGCCCCCACCAGCCCCAGCTCGTCGAGCGCGGGCGGGCGCAGGTCGTAGGCGAGCCGGCGGAGCGCGCCGGCGGCGGCGACGGCGTCCCGGCGGAGCCGGTCCAGCTCGGCGTCGGCGCCCGGGCTCCCCGCGGCGAGCAGCCGGCGCGCGGTCTCGGCGCGCAGCCCCAGCGCCGCGACCGTCGGGCCGACCTCGTCGTGCAGCGTGCGGCGCACGACGCGCCGCTCCTCCTCGCGGGCGAGGGCGAGCCGCTCCCGCGACCGCTGCAGGTCCCGGTCCAGCGCCAGCACGCGCGCGGCGGGGGCCAGCTGGCCCGCGAGGTCGGCGAGGAGCCTGCGGTCGGCCGGTCCGGGCCGCTCGCCCGGCTCCCGCGGCGCGACGACGAGCGCGCCGACCAGCTCGCCGCGGTGCACGAGCGGCTCCGACCACGGGTCGGTCCCGGGCGGCTCGACGCCCGCTGCGGCGACGCGCACCGCCTCGCCGTCGCGCAGGAGGTCGATGCCCGCGAACGGGACGCGCAGCGCCGCCGCCACGTCGGCCGCGGCGGCGGGCAGCACGCCCGCGGTCGTCGCGGCGAGGCGCCGCCCCAGGCGACCCAGAGCGACGTAGGGGTCGTCGCGGTCGCCGTACAGGGCGCGCCCGACCGCGCGCTGCAGCAGCAGCCGCAGCGGGTTCACCGCGAGCGCGACGGCCACGGCTCCCGCGACCGACGCCGGCGTGGTGGCCGAGCCGGGGAGCACCGCGGCCAGCGCCGTGACGACGGCCAGGTAGAGCGCGACGACCGCGAGGGTCAGCGCGGTGTAGACGAGCGTGCGGCGCAGCACGACGTCGAGGTCGAACAGCCGCAGGCGCAGCAGCGCGACGGCCAGGGCGCCCACCAGGGCGAGTCCGGGCAGGCCCAGCCAGCCCGCGGGGAGCAGGGGGGCTCCGGTGATCAGCGCGGGCACGAACCAGCCGGCGAGGACGAGCGCGCCCGCCGTCCAGCCGCCCGCCGCGAGCCAGCGCAGCTGCCGCCCGGCGACCCCGTCCCGGTCGGCGCGGCGGAACCGGTGCACGGAGACCGCGACGCCCGTCGCGAGCGCGGCGACGGTGAGCGCGGTCTGCACGACGACCGTCCCGCCCACCCAGGCGGGCGAGCCGATCGGGCCGGGCAGCAGCACGGCGGCGACCGCGAGCACGGCGAGCGGGCCCGCGCAGACGGCGACGACGACGCCGCGCCCGCGCACCGCCGGGGCCGGGAACCGCAGCGTGAACACGACCAGGCCGCTCCAGGCGAACGTGTAGACGACCACCACCTCGAACAGGAACAGCCACTGCCACCCCGTGCCCAGCGCCGCCGCCGGGAGCCCGAGGACGGTGACGACCGAGCTCGCCAGCAGGCAGCCGGCGAGCACGAGCAGCGCGGCGACCGCTCCGTCGGCGCGCCGCCGGACGAACGCGTAGCCCGCCAGCGCGGCCAGGCCGACGACGAAGACGAGGACCGACCAGCCCGCGGCGAGCGCCTCGCCCAGCCGGGGCGGGCCGGAGGGCTCGACGACGACCAGATCGCCGCCGGCCCGGCGCACCGCGTAGCCGTCGGGCCCGACGCCGACGACGACGTCGCCCCCGCGCAGCCCGGCGCACGGTCCCCGCAGCTCGGGGACGACGCCGTCGGCCCGCCAGGCCCCCACCTGCGGGGTCAGCACGGCGCAGTCGGCCGGCGTCGCGAGCCACCACGCGGAGTGGACCAGGGCCGGGACGAGGGCGAGAGCGACCGTCGCCGCGGCGGCGCCACCGGCGCGGGCGGGCCCTCCCGGTTCGGCCACCGGCCCAGTGTGGCGGAGCGGGTCGCGCGCGGCGAGCACCGGACGGCCGGGCACCCGGGCCGCTCCCCGGGCGCCTCACGTGCTCCCGGCCGCCCCGCCCCCTCCGCCGGCGCCGGCCCCGCTCACCGTGCTGGTGCTCGACGACGCGGCGGTGGTGCTGCTGGTGAAGGCGATCCACCACGGGAACGTCGCGAGGTGCGCGCCGCCGTCCGCACCGGCGCCGAACGCCCGCAGCGGCACCCCGGCCCCGGTCGCGGCCTCCAGCCGGTCGCCCAGCGCGTCGCCGATCCCCATCGCCACCGCGTCCGGCAGCGCGGTGTCCAGGTCGAGGGGGGCGCGCTCGTCCCCGGCCGCCCGCTCGAGCCCGTCCCGGTAGGCGGTCCACGGGGCGGCCGCCTCCTGCCCCTCCGCGGTGAGCGTGGGGTGGACCGCGAGGAAGCCGAACGCCAGCACCGCCACGACCACCAGGGCGGCCACCCCGGCCCAGGCGAGCGCCGGCCCGCTGCCCGCCCCCGCGAGGACGGCGGCGGCGATCGCACCGAGCAGGGTCACCGCGCCGATCGCGGCCAGCCCGGCCTGCGCACCGCGGGCGCGGGGGTCGAGCCAGCCCCGCCCGCGCAGCTCGGCCCGCACCGCCTCGTCGACCGGGCCGGCCGACCCGGCCAGCCGCGCCAGCGCGCTGCTGCCGACGACACCGCCGTCGGCCCGTGCGGCGAGCCGGTCCCAGACCGCGCGCTCGACGTCGTCGCGCACCAGGGCCCCGTCGACCAACCGCACCCGCACCGTCGGCGAGCTCCCCCAGCCGCCCTCCGGCTCCGGCTCGATCGCGACCGCACCGCGTCCGGCCAGGTCGAGCAGGACCGCGGGCACCGTCCCGGGCCCCGGTCCCCCGCTGACGAGGGCCCCGGCCAGCGCCGGCGGCAGGTCGCCCGGCCGCCGCGTCGTCGGCTCCGGTGCCCGGACGCGGCCCGGGCGCGAACGGCGGCCGCGCAGCAGCAGCGCCCCGGCCAGACCGGCCGCCGCCACAGCTGCCGCCGTCCACGGCATCCAGCTGCGCGACGCCGAGGCCGCGAACGCGTCGAACGCGCTCACCGGCGGGCCGTTGCGGATGCTGCTGCCCAGCCGGTCCAGCGCCGCGCCCACGGCTGCGGCGACGTCGCCCTCGCGCAGCGGCGGGATGAGCTCGTCCTCCACGATCGCGCGTTGCTCGTCCTCGGGGACGTTCCCTCCGGCGAGGGTCCGGCCGACGAAGACGCCGGCGCGGGCGTCGGTGGGGTCGTCGGGGTTCCGGTTGACCAGGACCGCCGCCGCCGTGTCCGGGTCCGCCCCGGTCCGCCGCGCCCAGGCCTGCTGCAGCTCCTCGACCTGGTCGAACGTCTCGTCGGTGTCCGCGTCGAGCGCGCGCACCCACACGACGACGTCCGCGCCGGCCGTCCGCACGCCGGCGGTGCGCCGCTCCAGGTCAGCGACCTGCGCGGGGGTCAGCGACCCGGTCTCGTCGTAGACGTGCCGGCCGGCCTCCAAGCCCGGGAACGGCTCGGCGTCCTGCGCGAGGGCCGGCCCACCGGGCAGCCAGGCCAGCGCGACGATCACCCCCAGCACCAGCAGGCGCACGAGCGGACGAGCGGAACGCGACGACCTGCACTGCGACACGACGCAGCCCCTTCCCCCGACCGGCGGCGCTGCGGCCGCCTCCCCCAGTGGTCATGATCCCGCTGCGCCCGGTCGTCGACAACCCGCGGCACGACCGCCGCGTGGAGGGGAGCCGGGAACCCGCGTGACGCCACCCGTGCGGACCGGTGGGGTGGCCGGATGCACCTCACCCTCGCCCTGGTCGTCGACCGGACCGCCGATCGCTGCACCGTCCGCGTCCTCGGGGAGCCGGACGCCCGGACAGCGGGCTGCTCCGCGCCCTTCCGCCCGCGGGCCGGCAGCCTCGGACCGGGCTCGCTCGTCGCCGTCGACCTCGCAACCACCCCGCCGGAGATCGTCTGGCGCTGGTTCCCCGCCACGGTCCTCGCCGTCGACGAGGACCGCGTCCGCCTGGACGAACCGCACCACGGCGTCGTCGAGGCGACCGCCGTCGGACCGGCCCTGCGGGTCGGCCAGGCGGTGCACGTGACGACGGCGCTGGGCGACGGGTGGCGGATCGACGCGCCGGCCGACGACCCGGAGCGGGCGCGGGCGGCGCTGCCCGACGTCGTCGCGTTCTACCGGCGGATGGGCTGGGCCTGAACGACGTTCTACACATCTAGATTCCTACGACGGCAAGCCGTAGCATGTTAGTACCCACCACGGAGGTGCCGATGACGACCGCCGATCCGGAGCAGGCCACGCCTGCCGTCTCGTTCGACGCCGACCCCGACGCCTACCGGCACTGGACGCTCAACGTGCAGGGCGAGGTCGCCTACGTCCGGCTCGACATCGCCGAGGACGGCGGGATCGTCCCGGGCTACGAGCTGAAGATGAACAGCTACGACCTCGGCGTCGACATCGAGCTGTACGACATCACCCAGCGGCTGCGCTTCTCCCACCCCGGCGTGAAGGCGGTGGTGCTGACCAGCGCCAAGGACCGCAACTTCTGCGCGGGCGCGAACATCCGGATGCTCGCCCAGAGCTCGCACCCGTGGAAGGTGAACTTCTGCAAGTTCACCAACGAGACCCGCAACGGCATCGAGGACGCCACCGAGAACTCGGGCCAGACCTGGATCGCCGCGCTCAACGGCACCGCGGCCGGCGGCGGCTACGAGATGGCGCTGGCGTGCGAGGAGATCCTGCTCGTCGACGACAACTCCTCCGCGGTCTCGCTGCCGGAGGTGCCGCTGCTGGGCGTGCTGCCCGGCACCGGCGGGCTCACCCGCGTCGTCGACAAGCGCCGGGTGCGCAAGGACCGCGCCGACGTGTTCGCCACGCGCGCCGAGGGCGTGCGCGGCAAGCAGGCCGTGGAGTGGCGGCTCGTCGACGAGGTGATCCCCAAGCGCCGGTGGGACGAGGGGGTGGCCGAGCGCGCCGCGCAGGCCGCGGCCCGGTCGTCGCGCCCGTCGGACGCCCGCGGCGTCGACCTGCCGCCGCTGCAGCGGCAGGAGACCGCCGACGGCATCACCTACCGGCACGTGCGCGCCGAGTTCGACCGGGCCGCCGGCCTGGTCCACGTCACCGTGCTGGGACCGGAGGGGGACGTGCCCGACACCGTCGAGCGCGTCCACGAGCTGGGGGCCGACTTCTGGCCGCTGGCCATGACCCGCGAGCTCGACGACCTCGTCCTGCGGCTGCGGGCCAACGAGCTCGAGCTGGGCACGTGGATCATCCGCACGAAGGGCGACGTCGAGGACGCGCTCGCGTTCGAGCGGGTCATCGCGCAGTACAGCGGCTCGGACTGGCTGGTCAACGAGATCCGCCACTACTACAAGCGCGTGCTCAAGCGCCTCGACGTCACCTCGCGGTCGCTGATCGCGCTCATCGAGCCGGGCTCCTGCTTCGCCGGGGCCCTGCTGGAGCTGGCGCTGGCGTGCGACCGGCAGTACATGCTCGACGGCTTCCTGGAGGAGGACGCCCAGGAGGGAGAGCCCGCGCAGATCGTGCTGTCGGCGTCGAACTTCGGCACCTTCCCGATGAGCAACGGCCTGTCCCGCCTGGGGTCCCGGTTCTGGGGCGACGACGACGCCGTGGCGAAGCTGCGCCAGGAGACCGGCCGGCGCATCGAGGCCGGCGAGGCGCTGGAGCTGGGGCTGGTCACCGACGCGCCCGACGACATCGACTGGGACGACGAGGTGCGGATCATGCTGGAGGAGCGGGCGTCGCTCTCGCCCGACGCGCTCACCGGCATGGAGGCCAACCACCGCTTCGTCGGGCCCGAGACCATGGAGTCGCGGATCTTCTCGCGGCTCACCGCCTGGCAGAACTGGATCTTCGTGCGCCCCAACGCCTCCGGCCCCGAGGGCGCGCTGCGCAAGTACGGAACGGGACGCAGGGCCGACTTCGACCGACGGCGCGTATGACGAGCAGGGGTGTGTGAACAGATGTCGATCGACTACTCCGAGAAGATCCCCAACAACGTCGACCTGGCGAGCGACCGCAAGCTGCAGCGCGCGCTGGAGAGCTGGCAGCCCAACTTCCTCAACTGGTGGGTGACGATGGGGCCGGCGGTGCCGACCCAGGACGTCTACCTGCGCACGGCCGTGGACGTCGGCCGCGAGGGCTGGGCGCAGTTCGGCCACGTCGCGATGGAGGAGTACCGCTGGGGCGTGTTCCTCGCCGAGCACAACGCCGACCGCAAGATCGCCTTCGGGGAGCAGAAGGGCCAGCCGGTCTGGCAGCAGGTGCCCGGTGAGTACCGCGCCGACCTGCAGCGCCTCATCGTCATCCAGGGCGACACCGAGCCGGCGTCGGTCGAGCAGCAGCGCCGCCTGGGCGAGACCGCGCCGTCGCTCTACGACCTGCGCAACCTCTTCCAGGTCAACGTGGAGGAGGGCCGCCACCTCTGGGCGATGGTCTACCTCCTGCACGCCTACTTCGGCCGCAACGGCCGGGAGGAGGCCGAGGCGCTGCTGCAGCGCAACTCCGGCGACCTCGACTCCCCCCGGATCCTCGGCGCGTTCAACGAGGAGACCCCGGACTGGCTGTCGTTCTTCATGTTCACCTACTTCACCGACCGGGACGGCAAGTACCAGCTCGGCACGCTGAAGGAGTCGGCCTTCGACCCGCTGTCGCGCACCTGCGAGTTCATGCTCAAGGAGGAGGCCCACCACATGTTCGTGGGCACCACCGGCATCGACCGCGTGGTCACCCGCACCGCCGAGCTCATGCGCGAGCACGACACCGAGGACATCGCGCCCTACGGCGGCATCCCGCTCGACGTCATCCAGAAGTACGTCAACTTCCACTACTCGGTCTCGCTCGACCTGTTCGGGTCGGAGAAGTCGACGAACGCGGCCAACTACTTCACCGCCGGGCTCAAGGGCCGCTGGCAGGAGGAGCGCCGCAAGGACGACCACCTGCTCACCGAGGACTCCGCGCACATCGACGTCGTGCGCGACGGCGTGGTCACCACCGAGGAGGTGTCGGCGCTGATCGCGCTGAACCACGACCTGCGCACCGAGTACGTCGCCGACTGCGCCACCGGCATGAAGCGGTGGAACCGCGTGCTGGAGAAGGCCGGGATCGACCGGCGCCTCGCCCTGCCGCACGTCGGCTTCAACCGCGAGGTCGGGCTGTTCCGCGGCCACCACATCACGCCCAAGGGCGACCTGGTCGGCCCGGACGTGTGGGAGGCCAGCAAGGACCGGTGGCTGCCGACCGAGGCCGACAAGGTGCACGTCCAGTCGCTGATGCGACCGGTCTACGAACCCGGGAAGATCGCCGGCTGGATCGCCCCGCCGATGAAGGGCATCAACGACAAGCCGGTCGACTACGAGTACGTGCACCTGAAGTGACCTGACGACGGCTCCGGGAGGGGCCGGGATCACACCGGGATCCGGCGGGCGGCTGGAACACCGGCGGCCGCCGCCGCATCCACTCCACGGACGCGGCACCGCCGCGACGATCCCGACCCCTCCCCGAACCGGAGCCAGCATGAACACCTACGTCTCGGTCCTCACCCGCTACGCCACCTTCACCGGCCGCGCCCGCCGCAGCGAGTACTGGATCTTCACCCTGGTCAGCGCGGCCATCGCGCTCGCGCTCGCCGTGGTCGACGCGCTGGTGTTCGGCACCGGCAGCGTCACCGCGCTGAGCGGCGGCGGGTCGGTGAGCGCGGCGGTCAGCATCGGGGTGCTGAGCACGATCTACTCCCTGGCCGTGCTCCTGCCCGGCCTCGCGGTGACCGTCCGCCGGCTGCACGACACCGACCGCAGCGGCTGGTGGGTCCTCGTCGCGCTCGTGCCGTTCGTCGGCGGCATCGTGCTGCTGGTGCTCCTCGTGCTGGAGGGCACCCGCGGCCCGAACCTCCACGGCGCCGACCCGAAGGCCGTGCCGGTGGGCGCCCGCTACTGACCCCGGCCCGGTCGGCGCGGGCGGCTGCGGGCACCCGGCCGGCGTGCGGGCGGTGGAGCGGGCCGGCGGTCAGCCGGGACGGGTCCGGGTGGTCGACGTCGACGAGCCGCGGCCCGGACCCGGACGGGGGTGCTGGTCGTGCGGGTGGTGTCAGGGGGCCGCGACCTCCGCGGCGGCCGGGTCGGCCCCGGCCGTCGGGTCGGGCTGGGCCAGGGGCGCGCACTGGACGTCGGACCGGTTGCCCGGCCGGCGCTCCGGCAGCGCGCCCGTGGCCAGGTACTCGGCCACAATGGTGTCGGTGCAGGCCACCCCGGACAGCGAGGACGAGTGGGTGAACCCGCCGACGCCCTCCACCAGCACCGCGTTCGGGAACAGGCGCCGGGCCTGCAGCGCACCGGTGAACGGCGTCGCGCCGTCGAAGGTCTCGCCGATCAGCAGCGCGCTCTCGACGCCCCGGCCGTCGACGCGGACGGGGGTGCCGGCCTGCGCGGGCCAGAAGTTGCACGGCCCGTTGAACCACGCGTTCGCCCAGGTCTCGAACGGCGCCTTCCGGTCCACGCGGGTGTTGTCGCGGCGCACCCGGTCGTAGTCCTGCGGCCACGGGAGGTCGGTGCACTGGACGGCCAGGTAGATCGCGTAGCCGTTGTCGTCGGTGGTGTCGGCCGAGCCCTCGTAGGCGGCGACGAGCGCCTCGGCGTCGCGGGTCCGCACCCAGTTCGAGAACGTCTCGGCGACGTCGGTGTAGGACAGCACGTTGTAGCCGGCCGCGAGGAACAGGTCGTTCCACTCCGCGGGGCCGACCCGGCCGGCTGCGGGCTCGGCGCGCAGGGCGTCCTGCTCGCTGTAGTAGAGCCGCTCGACGTCGTCGCCGGACGTGCCCAGGCCGTAGACGGAGTCGTACTCCGCCACCCAGTCGAAGAACGCCTGGATGGTGCGCTCGAAGGCGACGTCCTGGTCGAGATTGGCCTCGTACCAGATGTTGCGGACGTCGACGACGCCGTCCAGGACGACCCGGCGGAACCGGTCGGGGAACAGCGTTCCGTAGACCTGGCCGAGGTAGGTGCCGTAGGAGAAGCCGTAGTAGTTGATCTGCTCCTGGCCCAGGGCCTTGCGGATCGACTCCATGTCGTAGACGGTGTCGACGCTCTTGAGGTGGTCGAGCAGCTCGCCGCCGTTCGCGGCGCACGCCTCGGCGTAGGCCTTCGACCGCTCGAGCCAGACCTGCTCGGTGCCCGACTCCGGCCGGTAGTCGGGCCGGTTGAACCCGGCGTAGTCCGGGATGCAGCTCAGGGACGGCTCGCTGGCGCCGACCCCGCGCGGGTCGAACCCGATCCAGTCGTAGGACGCGCCCACGCCGTTCGGCACCGCGCCGCCCAGCAGCGCCAGCCCGAGGCCGGAGCCGCCCGGCCCGCCCGGGTTGACGAGCGTGACGCCCTGGTACTGCTCCTCGGGCACGGTGTGCACGACGCGCGACACCGCGATCCTGATCCTCGTCCCGTCGGGCTCCGCGTAGTCCAGCGGCACCTCGACGGCGCCGCACTCCACGCCGCGCGCGGCCAGGCGCTGCGACTCGCACGGCCCCCACTGGACGGGGGCCGGGGTGAACGTGTGGGCGCCGGCGGCCGGGGCGGGTGGCCCCGGGGGTGCGGGGGGATCGGCCTGCGCGATCGGCGCCGCCACCACCCCCACCGACAGCAGCCCGGCCGTCAGCACGGCCGTCAACACTCTCCGCACTCCGCAGATCTCCTCACGACCGCGGCGCCGGACGGGGGTCCCCCGCCCTCGACGTCGCCCGATCCCCTGGGACAGTGCCATCCGCGTTCCCGTTGGAGCGAACACCGGCTCGACGTCCGCCCGTTCGGCCCAACGCCGCACACGCGCCGTGGACCTCGCCCCCCCCCGTCCGGCCGTCCCGCATCCCGGGCGCATCCGGCGGGACCGGCGCACACTGGAGGCGATGACCGCTCAACCCGACCGCGCCACCCGGCTGCGCGAGGCGCTCGACCGCGACGGCGACCGCTGCGTGTGGTGCCGCCGCCGCTGCACCGGCCTGGTCCGGCCCACCACCGAGCACCTCGTCCCGCGGGTCAAGGGCGGGCCCTCGTGGCGGGAGAACGAGGTGGTGGCCTGCTCCCGCTGCAACCGCGAACGCGGGCACGCCACCCCGGCCGACTGGCTCGCCGAGTGCGGGCGCCGCGGGTGGGACCCCGACGTCGACACCGTCGTCCGCTCCCTGCGCGCCCTGGACCGCGCCATCACGACGCGCGGCGGCCAGCGCCGCGCCCGGCCCTACCTGGCGGCCCAGCTCCGCCGCCTCTCTTGACCGCTCCGGGGACGGGCGCGAGCATCCGCGCATGGACCTGCTCCCCGGCGTGCGCGCCCACGAGATCGAGACCGACCGGCTGCGCACGCACTACCTGGAGTCGGGTCCCGCCGACGCCCCGGTGGTCGTCATGGTGCACGGCAACCTGTCCACCGGGCGCTTCTACGAGCACCTCATGCCCGACCTGCCGCAGTACCGGGTCCTCGCCCCGGACATGCGCGGGTTCGGCCGGTCGCAGCCGCTGCCCCTGGACGCCACCCGCGGCCTCGACGACTGGGCCGACGACGTCCACGCGCTGCTGCGGGCACTGGAGATCACGGCCCCGGTGCACCTCGTCGGCTGGTCGACCGGCGGCGCGGCCATCGCCCGCTACGCGGAGATCCACGGCGCCGTCGCATCGCTGACCCTGCTCGACCCCGTGTCCCCGCACGGGTACGGCGGGGTGCGCGCCGACGGCACCCCCTGCACCCCCGACTTCGCGGGTTCCGGCGGCGGTGGCGCGAACCCCGAGGTGGTGCGCCTCCTGCGCGAGCGCGACCGGTCGGCCGACAGCCCGTTCTCGATCCGCAACGTGATGCGCGGCCTGTACTGGGCGCCGACGCACTCCGAACCGCGGGAGGACGTGCTCGTCGACGAGGTGCTGCTCACCCTGGTCGGCGACGACGGCTACCCGGGTGACGCGGTCGCGTCGGAGAACTGGCCGGGCTCCGGCCCGGGCACGCGGGGGATCCTCAACGCGCTGTCGCCGAAGTACTGCGACTGGACCGGCCTGGTCGACCTCGACCCGAAGCCACCGGTGCTGTGGACGCACGGCAGCGCCGATCTCGTCATCGCCGACGGGTCGCCGCTGGAGTTCGGCACGCTGGGCGCGTCCGGCGCCGTGCCCGGCTGGCCGGGGCCCGACGCCTACCCCCCGCAGCCGATGGTGACCCAGATCCGCACGCTGCTCGAGCGCTACGAGGCCGCGGGCGGGCGGGTGCGCACCGAGGTCTTCGACGGTTCGGGCCACAGCCCGCAGTTCGACGCCCGCGAGAAGTGGCTCGCGGTGTTCACCGACTTCCTTGCGACGATCGGGTGACGACCCGCCGGGAACCGGGGCCGCCGGACGACGGGGGGACGTGACCCGCGAGCAGATCCGGCCCGACCCGGGCCCCGCGCTGCTCGCGCTGTACGACGAGGCCCTGCCGCAGGTGTACGGGTACCTGCTCGCCCGCTGCGGCCGGCGGGCGCTCGCCGAGGACCTGACCTCGGAGACGTTCCTGGCCGCGGCGACGGCGTGCCGCCGGGTACCGCCGCCCGCGCTGTCCACCGGCTGGCTGATCGGGGTGGCCCGGCACAAGCTGGTCGACCACTGGCGGGCGGCCGAGCGCGAGGAGCGCGGGCTGCACGCCGTCGACGCCGCCGAGGGTGCCGCCGAGGCCGACCCGTGGGACGAGGCGCACCTCGACGCGCTGCTCGCCCGCGAGGTCCTCGACGCGCTGTCGGGGACGCACCGGGCGGCGCTGACGCTGCGCTACCTCGACGGGCTGCCCGTGCGCGACGTGGCCCGGACGCTGGGCCGCACCGAGCGGGCCGCCGAGGCGCTGCTCGTCCGCGCGCGGTCGGCCTTCCGCCGAGCCTACGACCGCCGCACCCACGACAGCGGGGGAGGCCGCCGTGCCTGATCCCCTCGACGTCCTGCGCACGCCCGTGACACCGGTCGCCCCGGACGCCGCGTTCACCCGCGACCTGCGCGCCCGGCTCGAGCGCGCCCTGCTCGCCCCGACCTCGCCGGCACCGACCCAGGAGGAACCGATGACCGTCTCGACCGCGACGTCCGCCGCCGCCCGCCTGCACGCCCTCACGCCGTACCTGGCCGTCACCGACGCCCGCGCCGCCGTCGACTTCTACGTGGCCGCGTTCGGCGCGGTGCGGCGCGACGACCCGGTCGTCATGCCGGACGGCCGGATCGGGCACGTGGAGGTCGCGCTGGGCGACTCCGTGCTGATGCTCGCCGACGAGTTCCCGGAGATGGGGCTGGCCGCCCCGGCCACCCGCGGCGGGGTGAGCCAGTCGCTGCGGCTGGAGGTCGCCGACCCCGACGCCGTCGTCGACGCGGCGCTGGCCGCCGGGGGCGTGCTGGAGCGGCCGGTCGCCGACGCCCCGTACGGCCGCACCGGCGTGGTGCTCGACCCGTCCGGGCACCGGTGGATGGTCGCCCGCGCCCCGGCGGACGCGCGGCCCGGTGACGTCGTGTACGCCTCGCTGTGGACGCCGGACGCGCCGCGCACCGCCGCGTTCTTCGCCGCGGTGCTCGGGTGGACCACCACCGCCGGGGACGACGGGGGCGGGCTGCGGGTGGCGGGCTCCGGGCTGGGCATCGTCCCCGGCCAGGAGCAGGGGCTGTTCCTCGGCTACGCCGTCGCCGACGTCGACGCGGCGGTGGCCGCCGTCCGCGCCGCCGGCGGCACCGCGGCCGAGCCGCAGGACCGGCACGGCGGCCGGGTGGCCGACTGCGTCGACGACCAGGGGCTCGCGTTCGCCCTGTTCCAGGGGCCCGGCGCCGCCGTCGACGCCCCGGCCTTCGTCGAGGTGCGCGTGCCGGACACCCTCCGGGCCCGCGCGTTCTACGGCACGGTGCTCGGCTGGGGCTTCCGGCCGGGACACGTGCCCGGCACCTGGAACGGGACGATCGGCGACGACCGCACCCGCCCCCGCACCGGCCTGTCCGGCGGGCACGCCGCCGCCCTGGTCGTGCCGACCTGGGACGTCCCCGACCTCGACGCCGCCCTCGCCGCCGTCCGCGCGGCCGGCGGCACCGCCGAGGACACCGCCGAGCAGCCCTTCGGCCTGATCGCCGCGTGCGCCGACGACCAGGGCGCGCCGTTCCGGCTGCGGCTCCGCCGCCCGTGAGCGGCGACGAGTGCTAGAACACTCCTCGCCACTCACGAGGGGTCAGCCCGTGCGGAACTCCCGCGGGCTGATCCCCCGCACCCGCTTGAAGGCGGCCGACAGCGCGAACGGGCTGCTGTAGCCGACCCGGCGGGCGACCGCGGCCAGGGTGGCGTCGGGCTCGCGGAGCAGGTCGGCGGCCACGGCCAGGCGCCAGCCGGCCAGGTAGGTCATCGGCGGCTCCCCGACGGCGTCGGCGAAGCGCCGGGCCAGCACGGCGCGGGAGACGCCCACCGCCCGCGCCAGCGTCGCCACCGTCCAGGGGGCGGCGGGGTCGGCGTGCAGCAGGCGCAGCGCCGCACCGGCGACGGGGTCGTGGTGGGCGCGCACCCAGGCCGGGGCGTGCGCGTCGGGTCGGGCGAACCAGTCCCGCAGCACGGCCACCAGCAGCAGGTCGAGCAGCCGGTCGAGCACGGCGTCCTGGCCGAGGTCGGACCGGCCGATCTCGGCGGCGAGCAGGTCGACCACGGGGGTGTCGGGGGCCGGCAGGTGCAGCAGCGGCGGCAGCGCGTCGAGCAGCCGCCGGCCCACGTCGCCGTCCCCGGAGTAGGTGCCGGTGAGCAGCGTGGTCGACCCGCGCGGGTCCGTGCCCCACTCCCGCACGCCGAGGTCGGTCGGGTAGCCCTCGCCGTCGCCGACGGGGGCGCACCGCCCGCCCGGCAGGACCACGGCCTGCGGCGGCGTCGCCGGGTCGTCCCCCACCGAGTAGTGGCCCGGCCCGCGGACGATGCCGACGTCGCCGGCGTCGAGCCGGAACGGCCCCCCGGTCGCGGGGACGACCCAGGCCTGCCCGGTCAGCACCACCAGCACGGTGAGGGGGGCGTCGTCGGCGATCCGCAGGCCCCACGGCGGGGAGAACCGCGACCGCAGCACGAACGCCCCGCGCGCCCGCGGCCCGTCGAGGAACCCCGCCAGCACGTCCACGATCGAGACGATCGCACATGCGGGCGAGCCCGTCAGCCATGTCCCGTCTCGCCCGGCGGACCCAGACTCGACGCATGGAACTCCGCGACACCGTCCTGCGCCAGCTGGCCAAGCGCTCCTTCGCCGTCCTGTCCACCACGTCGCCCGCCGGACGGCCGCACGCCGCGGGCGTCCTCTACGCCGCCGTCGGCACGACGCTCTGGGTGAGCACGCTGCGGGGCAGCCGCAAGGCGCGCAACGTGGCGGCGAACCCGCACGTCGCCGTGTGCGTGCCCGTGCGGCGCATCCCCGTCGGTCCGCCGTCGGTGATCCAGTTCCAGGGCCGCGCGGAGGTCGTCGCCGTCGACGACGAGCGGGTGCGGCCCGCCGAGCTGGGCGCGATCACCTCGCACGGCGAACTGGACCTGCCCGACGGCTGCCTGCTGCGGATCGAGCCGGCCGGCCGGGTGCACACCTACGGGCTGGGCATGTCCCTGCTGCACCTGGCCCGGAACCCGCTCGGGGCGGCCGGCTTCGTGGACCTCTCCGCTCAGGCCAGGGACGCGGTGTCGATCACGAAGCGGTAGCGCACGTCGCTGCCGACGACGCGGTCGTAGGCCTCGTCGATGCGGTCGGCGGTGATCGTCTCGATCTCGGCGCCGATGCCGTGCTCGGCGCAGAAGTCGAGCATCTCCTGGGTCTGCGGGATGCCACCGATCATCGAGCCGGCCCAGCTGCGGCGCATCGGCAGCAGCGCGAACGCCTCGACCTCCATCGGCTCGGCCGGGGCGCCGACGTTGACCATCGTGCCGTCGAGGCCGAGCAGGCCGAGGTAGCGCGCGACCGGGACCGGCGCGGACACGGTGTTGACGATGAGGTCGAACGAGCCGGCCAGCCGCTCCCAGGTCTCCTCGTCGCCCGTGGCGTGGTAGTGGTCGGCGCCGAGCCGCAGTCCGTCCTCCCGCTTGGACAGGGTCTGCGAGAGCACCGTGACCTCGGCGCCCATCGCGTGCGCGATCTTGACCCCGATGTGGCCGAGCCCGCCCAGGCCGACGATCGCCACCTTCTTCCCCGGGCCCGCCCCCCAGTGCCGCAGCGGGGAGTACAGGGTGATGCCGGCGCAGAGCAGCGGCGCGGCCACGTCGAGGCCGATGCCGTCGGGGATGCGCAGCACGTACTCCTCGTCCACGACGATCTTCTGGGAGTAGCCGCCCTGCGTCGGCTCGCCGTCGAGCACGCCGCCGTAGGTGCCGACCATGCCGCTGCCGGTGCAGTACTGCTGCTCACCGGCCCGGCAGTTGTCGCACTCCCGGCAGGAGTCGACCATGCAGCCGACGCCGACCCGGTCGCCGACGGCGTGCCGCGTCACCTCCGACCCGACCGCGGACACGACGCCCGCGATCTCGTGCCCGGGCACGAGCGGGAACGACACCTCGCCCCACTCCTCGCGGGCGGTGTGGATGTCGGAGTGGCAGATGCCGGCGTAGGCGATGTCGATGAGGACGTCGTGCGGGCCCGGGTCGCGGCGCTCGATCGTGGTGCGCTCGAACGGGGCCTTGGCGGCCGGCGTGGCGCAGGCGTTGACGGTGATGGGCATGCCCCGTGGCTACCCGATGGGTCGCGCACGACACAGCTGTGTACCGGGGCTCACGCCCGCCGGCCGCCCGTCACCGCAGCTCGGCCTCCACCAGGTCCGCGGCCCGGGCCGCGCCGCCCGCCGCCCGGAGCTCGGCCCGCAGCGCGGCGCTGCGGGCCCGCACCGCCGGCTCGTCGAGCGCCAGCAGCGCCTCCCGCAGCGCGGCCGGCGTGACGTCGGCGGCCGGGAGGTGCCGGGCCACCCCCAGCTCGGCCAGCCGCTCGGCGTTGCCGAACTGGTCGGCGGCCTGCGGCACGGCCACCATCGGCACGCCGTGCCACAGCCCCTCGGCCGACCCGCCCATCCCGGCGTGCGTGACGAAGGCGTGCGCGTGCTCCAGCACGGCGAGCTGCGGCACCCAGCGGTGCAGCGTCGTGTTCGCCGGCACCGGCCCGAGCACCGCCTCGTCGGTGTGCGCCCCGATCTGCACGACGACCTCGCGGTCGAGGTCGCCGAACGCGGCGAAGCAGTCCCGGTAGAACGCGGGCACGTCGGTGTAGGCCGACCCGAGGGAGACCAGCACCAGCGGCCGCTGAGGGGCGGGCCACCCGCCCTGGTACGGGCGCCGGTCCAGGCACGGCCCGACGAAGGTGTACCGGGCCTCGTCCACCCGGTCGGCGTGCGGCTGCATCGCGCGCGGCACGAGCACGAGCGAGCGCGGCGGCACCCCGGTGAACGCGTCGGGGTCCAGCGGGACGCCCTCGGCGGCGAGCCAGGCGCCGAACGCGTCCTGGTAGTCGCCGAAGGCCGGGTCGGCGTGCAGCGGCGCGAGCACCTCGGCCATGTCCTGCGCGTAGCCCTCCCACGCCACGTAGGTCGGGGAGAGCTGCACGAGCGGGCGGCCCCACTGGTGGGCGAGCACGCGCGCGGAGTAGCCGGCGATGTCGGCGAGGAACAGGTCGGGCCGGTCGTCGTCGAGCGCGGCCCGCACGAGCGGCGTGGACGCCACCGCCTCGTCGAGGAAGATCCGCAGTCCGCCGACGGGGTCGGCGGGCCACTGCTCCCCCGCCGCCTCGTCGGGCAGCAGGGTGGCGTGGACGACCGGGGTCGCGCCCGTGGACGCGACGAGCCCGGCGAACGGCTCGGGGACGACGTAGCTGATGCGGTGGCCGCGCTCGACGAGCTCGGCGACCACCGGCAGGGACGGGTTGACGTGGCCGTGCGCGGGCGGCGCGACCATGGCGATGTGGGACACGGGGTGCTCCGGATCGGCAGGAGGTCAGGACGGACCGGCCCGGCGCCGGGGGCGCGGGCGGAGGACACCGGGTCCGTCAGCCGTGGAGGAGCTCGAGGAGCACGCCCAGGAGGCTAGCGGGAGGTTCGCCCGCTGTCCTGCGGGTTCCGTCGGCTAACCTCCCGGCGTGGGTTCCGACCTGGCCTTCGACGCGCTCGCCGATCCGGTGCGCCGCGAGATCCTCGCGGTGCTCGCCGAGCGCGACGAGTGCAGCGCCGGCGAGCTCTCCGACGCCATCTCCCGGGTGGGCCGCACCGCGGTGTCGAGCCACCTGCGCGTGCTGCGCACCGCCGGGCTCATCTCCGAGCGGCGGACGGGCCGCTTCCGCTACTACTCGGTCGACCCCACCGGCCCCGCCCGTGACGTGATCCGGCTGCTCCAGGAGCTGTTCGCCGGCGCGCTCGACGAGGTCGGCGCCACCGCCGAGGCCGTCGACGCCCCGGGTCGCCGCGCGGTCTGACGCGCCAGCATCCGTTGACGCGTCCTCGCCGCCTTCACTAGCGTCGCAACCTCCCGCCGTCATCGGAGGTCGCAGCATGCCCGTCCGCCCGCCCGACCCCGACGACCTGCGGAAGATCGCCCAGCACTACGGCCTCGGGCTCGACGACGCCGACGTCGCCTCGTTCTCCCCGCTCGTCCACGGGCTGCTCGCGTCGTGGGACGCCGTCGAGCAGCTCCACGCCGCCACCGCGCCCACGGCGCCCGAGCGGTCCTGGAGCCGGCCCGAGCCGGCGGACAACCCGTACAACGCCTGGTACGTGCGGTGCGAGATCCGCGGGGCGGAGTCCGGCCCGCTGGCCGGGCGGACCGCGGCGGTCAAGGACAACACCGCCGTCGCGGGCGTGCCGATGATGAACGGCTCGCACATGCTGGAGGGCCACGTCCCGCTGCGCGACGCCACGGTCGTCAGCCGGATGCTCGCCGCCGGGGCGACGGTCACCGGCAAGGCCGTCTGCGAGGACCTCTGCTTCTCCGGCGGCTCGCACACCTCGCGCACCGGCCCGGTCCGCAACCCCTGGGACGAGACGCGCTCCGCGGGCGGCTCGTCGTCCGGCAGCGCCGCGCTGGTCATGGCCGGGATCGTCGACGTGGCCACCGGCGGCGACCAGGGCGGCTCGGTGCGCATCCCCAGCGCCTACACCGGCACCGTCGGGCACAAGCCGACGTGGGGCCTCGTGCCCTACACCGGCGCGTTCCCCATCGAGCAGACGATCGACCACGTCGGGCCGATCACCCGCACGGTCGCCGACGCCGCGCTGGTGCTGGACGTGATCGCCGGGCCGGACGGGTTCGACCCGCGCCAGCCGCGCGACCTCGTCCCCGACGACCACGTCGCCGCGCTCGCCCGCGGCGCGGAGGGGCTGCGGGTCGGCGTCGTCACCGAGGGCTTCGCCCAGCCGAACTCGGAGCAGGGCGTGTCCGACGCGGTGCGCGCGGCCGTCGACACCCTGTGCGGGGCCGGCCTGACCGCCGAGGAGGTGTCGATCCCGTGGCACCTGCACGGCGCGAAGGTGTGGGACGTCATCGCCACCGAGGGCGCGGCCGCCCAGATGGTGGAGGCCAACGGCTACGGCATGAACTGGAAGGGGCTCTACGACCCCGAGGTGATCGAGCACTACGGGCGGGCGTGGCGCGAGGACGGCAGCCGCTTCTCCGAGACCGTCAAGCTGGTGATGCTGGCCGGGCGCTACGCCACCGGCACCTACCAGGGCAAGCACTACGCGATGGCGCAGAACCTGGCGCACGAGCTGCGCGCCGCCTACGACGAGGCGCTGTCGCGCTTCGACGTGCTGGTGATGCCGACCCTGCCGCTGCAGGCCACCCCCATCCCGCCGGCCGACGCGCCGCGCGAGGAGGTCATCGCCCGCGCCCTGGAGATGATCACCAACACCTGCGTCACGGACGTCACCGGCCACCCGGCCTGCTCCGTGCCCGCGGGCCTGGTGGACGGCCTGCCCACCGGCATGATGATCATCGGCCGGCAGTGGGACGACAGCACCGTGCTGCGCGTCGCGCACACCTTCGAGCAGGCCGTCGGGGGCTTCCCGGTCCCCGCGGCCCGCGCGGCGCACCCGTGAGCGCGCAGGAGGGCTAGAACACCGCTGCGCGCGCACGACCGCTCGTCACCGGGGCGTCGGGCCGGGCGCCCGGACGGCGGTCACCGCCGCGGCGCCGGCGAGCCGGCCCCCACCGGCTCGTCCCAGTCGACGTGGTGGCGGTGCAGCCACGCGGGCGGCCCGCCGCCGAGCCGGAGCAACCCGGGGAGCAGCGCGTCGCGCACCACCCGGCCGACCGGCCCGGCGACCTTGGTCGAGGTCGTCCGGGCGCCGTGGGCGACGACGCGCTCCACCCGTCGGCGCCGCAGCCCCTCGAACGCGGCGAAGGCGGCGTCCGGGTCGGGCAGGTCGCGCAGGCACCGGCCGAGCTGCACGGCGTCCTCGACGGCCATCGACGCGCCCTGCCCCGACGACGGGGCCGCGGCGTGGGCGGCGTCGCCGAGGACGAGCATGCGGTCGCGGTGCCAGCGCCGGACGCGCGGCAGGACGTGCGTCGTCCACGGCACCGGGTCCGCCGGGGTCGAGGCGATGATCGCGCGGGCCGGGGAGCGGTCGGGCGCGAACAGCTCCAGGAGGTGCTCGCGCCAGCCCTGCACCGGCGGGCGCGGCCCGGTGTGCGGGACGTTGGCGAACCACCACACGGAGCCGTCGGGCGCGGTGCCGTGGCCGAAGAAGGCGCGCCGGCCGAACACCATCTCGAAGGACCCGTCGCCACCACCACCCGGCTGCGGCGGGGCGAAGCCCCCGGTGTCGAGCAGCGGCACCGGCCGGGGCGCGGCCGCGTCGGGGTCGATGAGCCGCCGCACCCGGGAGTGCACGCCGTCCGCGCCGACGAGCAGGTCGGCGGTGGCGCTCGACCCGTCGGCGAACACCGCCCGCACCCCGTCGCCGGCCCGCTGCGCGTCGACCAGCCGCCGCCCCCGGTGCACGACGACCCCGCGGCGGCGGGCCTCGTCCTGCAGGGCGCGGTGCAGCTCCGCCCGCCGCACGACGACGCCGGTGGTGCCGTCGGGCAGCGGCGCGCCCGTGCCGACCTCGCCCAGCAGCCGCCCGCTGCCGCTGCGCAGCCGGATCGTCGGGCTGGCGAACCCCAGCCCGGCCACGTCGACGTCGAGGGCCCGCAGCGCGTCGATGCCGTTGACCTGCAGGGTGAGGAACACCCCCGGGCCCGCCTCGTCGGTCTCCTCGGGGCGGGCCTCGCAGACCACCGCCTCGACCCCCGCGCGCTGCAGGGCCATCGCCGTCACGGGACCGGCGATGCCGGCCCCGATCACCAGTGCTGTCGTCACGGACACCTCGCTACACTCACTCGACTGCTCGAACATCTCGGCTTGCCGAGTATTTCGGAGTGCCGAGACGTCGTCAAGGGAGGTGCGGTGGACGAGCTGCGCGCCGGCATCGCCGCGTCCGTGCGGCGCCTCATCGGCGACGCGGTGCTGCACAACCACGCGGTGGCCCAGGAGGTCGGGCTGGGCGCGAGCGACGCCCAGTTCGTGGGCCTGCTGGGCCAGCACGGGCCCCTGACCCCGGGGCGCCTCGCCACCCTGAGCGGGCTGACCACGGGCACGGTCACGGGCGTGATCGACCGCCTGGAGCGGGGCGGCTTCGTGCGCCGCGAGCGCGACGCCGACGACCGCCGCAAGGTGCTGGTCGTCCTCGTGCCCGAGGGCATGCAGCGGTTGGGCGAGCACTACCGCGAGCACGGGGAGCACCTCGAGCGGGTGCTCGCCGCCCGCAGCGCGGAGGAGCTGCGCACCATCGCCGCGTTCCTGGACGACCTGCTGCCGCCGCGCTGAGCAGCGGCCGGCCCGAGCACGAGCACCGCTCAGACGGCCGGCTCCCGCTCGAAGGCGGTCGCCCGCGCCACCGCCTCCCACGCGAGGACCTCCGCCCGCACGGCGTCGAGGTGCCCCAGCACGCCGTCGACGGCGTCGGCGCCCAGCGGCAGGCGCAGCGGGGTCTCCTCGGCGTCGAGCGCGGCGAGGACGGCCGCGGCGGCGCGGGCGGGATCCCCGGGCTGCGCGCCGTCGATGCCGGTGATCATCTCGCGGGTCGGGCCGACGGTGGTGTCGTAGGCGGGGATGCGGGCGCTCTGCCCGAGGGCGGCGCCGGAGAAGGAGGTGCGGAACGCGCCCGGCTCGACGACGAGCACGCGGATCCCCAGCGGCCCGACCTCGGCGGCCAGCGCCTCGGACCAGCCCTCCAGCGCGAACTTCGTGGCGCAGTACGCCGAGAACCCGGGGTAGGCGACCTGACCGCCGAACGACGACATCTGCACGATCGCGCCGCTGCCGCGCTCGCGCATGCCCGGCAGCACGGCGCGCACGAGCGCCGCGGGCCCGTGCACGTGCAGGTCGAACAGGTCGCGCAGCTCCTCCTCCGTCGTCTCCTCGGCCGCGCCGACGTGCCCGCGGCCGGCGTTGTTCACCAGGACGTCGACGCGCCCGTAGCGGGCCTCGACGTCGGCCACCACCGCGGCGACGGCGGCGGTGTCGGTGACGTCGAGCGCGACCGCCTCCACCCGGTCCGGGTGCGCCGCGACCAGGTCGTCCAGCGCCGCCGTGCGCCGGGCCGCCGCCACGACGACGTCCCCGGCACCGATCACGGCCTCCGCGATCGCCCGGCCGAACCCGCTCGACGCCCCGGTGACGAGCCACACCCTGCTGCTGTCCGTTGTCATGCCCCCAGCGTCGTCACCCCGCGGCTCCCCGTCCAAGACCCGCTGTGATAACCATCGGGCATGGACGTGCACGGGCGGGAGCTGCGCTACTTCGTCGCCGTGGCCGACCACCTCCACTTCACCCGCGCCGCCGAGGCCCTGTTCGTGAGCCAGCCGGCGCTGTCGAAGCAGGTGCGCGCGCTGGAGCAGCGGCTGCGCGCCCCCCTGTTCGTGCGCGACCGCCGCACCGTCGCGCTCACCCCGGCCGGGGCGGCCCTGCTGCCCCACGCCCGCGCGGTGCTCGCGGCCTGGGAACGGGCGGAGGCCGCGCTCGCCGCCGCGGCCGCGGAGCAGGACGCCGCGCTGGAGGTCGGGATCAGCACCGGACTGGGCCGCGGACTGCTCCCCGCCGTCCGCGCGCGCCTGGCCGAGCTGGCGCCGGGCGCCCGCCTGCGCGTGCGGCAGGTGCCCTGGGACGACCCGACCGGCGGCCTGGGCGCGACCGACGGGGGCACGGACGCCGCGTTCGTCTGGCTCCCCCTGCCCGAGCCCGACCGCTACGCGTGGACGGCGGTGCTCAGCGAGCCCCGGCTCCTGGCCCTGCCCGCCGACCACCGCCTCGCGGCCGCCGACGCCGTCGACTTCGCCGACCTGCTCGACGAGCCGTTCCTCGCCCTACCGCCGGCCGCCGGTGCCCTGCGCGACTTCTGGCTCGCCCTCGACGCGCGGGCCGGGCGCCCGGCCGTGATCGGCGCGGAGGTGGCGGGCACCGACGAGACCGTCGAGGCCCTGCAGGCCGGGCTCGGCGTCTGCCTGCTGGCCCGGGGCAACGCGCCGCTGATCGCCCGCGAGGGCGTGGTGGTGCGGCCCGTGCTCGGGGTCGGTCCCTCCGAGCTCGTGCTGGCCTGGCGGCGCGGCGACGACCGCCCGCTGCTCGGCGCGCTGCGCACCGCCGTGCGCCGGGCCGCGCCGCAGCCCTGACGGCGGCGGCCGCGGTCCGGGCAGCAGCGCGAGCTGGCCGGTCTCCGACCGGTGCGGCGCGCGCCGGTGCCCGACCACCCACCCGGTGCGGCGCGCGTGCCCGTGCACGAAGCTCATGGTCAGCAGTACAGCACCGCCCACCGACACTCTCGAGCGCCTGCTCCTCGGACCGTCCGACCCGGCCACCAGCTCGGAGGTGCGCGCCCGCACCCGCCACCGCACACCCGCGTCCCGGGCCGGCGGGTCCCCGGCTCCGGACGCCAGGAGGCGGTTCGTCGGTCCTAGCGGAGGTCCGGCGACGGTGCGTCGTGGAGCGCCTCGTCGAGGCGGTGGTGCATCCGGATCAGCGATTGCACGCCGCTGATCTGCAGCGGGCGGATGACGGGCCGACTGTCGTCGACCACCACGCGCAGGGGGTGCACGACCGTCGAGTTCCGGGCGGCGCTGTCGGCGGCTTCGAGCAGGACGGCGAGCGCGGCGGACCCGAAGAACGTGACGGCGGTGAGGTCGAGCACCAGCACGCGCGCGCCCAGGGACGCGGTGGAACTGGCGAGGTACCGGCGCAGCTGGTCCTCGGTGGAGTAGTCGATCTCACCACGGACGGTCACGACGAGGTGGTCGGCGGAGGGTTCGGCGGTCAGCACCAGGGGCGCGGTCTGCTCATCGCGGTCGTGCACGGAGGCACTCTAGGAAGCGGACGGGACCACCGCTGGGTGTGAGCGGCGGGCACCGACAGCGACACCACCGGGCCGTCAGGCTGCGCTCCCGGCGACGGCGGGGGTCCGGGCGGCCGCCCGCCGCAGCCCGAGGACGCCGACGACGCTCAGCGGGACCAGGGTCAGGTGGCACGCGGCGAGCGTCAGCGTGCTCACGGCGTCGAAGCCCGCCGGGATCGTCATCGACGCGATCGTGACGAGGGCGAGCAGCGGGGCGACGACCAGGGCGAGGCCGTACGACCTCGGCCGGCGCGGGCCGAGCACCGCCACCAGCACGAGACCGACGAGCAGCGGGACGGCCGTGAACCCGGCGACCGTGGCCGTGTCCACCTCCACGACCACTCCCTCCCGCACGAACGCGAAGGTGCCGCCCGCCGCCCGTCCGAGCAGGTGCACCACCACGTTGACGGCGACGGCGGTGCCGACGACCGCCGCGACCACCCCCGCCGCGCGCGTCACGCCGGCACCGCGCGTCGCAGGTGGGCCTCGATGCGGTCGAACGCGCCGGCCCACACCTCGCCGGTGAAGAAGTCGCGCAGCTCCGGCGTGGGGAACCCGGTCTGCTCGACCCTCATCAGCGTCCCCTCCTCGCAGGCCGTGAACGTGACCTCGATCCTGGTCGTCATCGTCCGCCCGTCGGGGCCCGAGCCCGTGGACTCGGTCACCAGGCGGTGCGGCCGGTCGACGACCAGGAAGGTCTGCACCTCCCGGAACAGCGTGTCGCGGTCCGGTCCCCACACCGCGGTCTGCCGGCCCCCGACGCGGAGGTCCACCTCGATCTCGACGATCCCCGGGCTCTCGTCGAGGATCGTGAACCAGACCTTCTGCTCCTCGGCGTCGGTGTAGGCGTGGAACACCTCCTCCGGCGTCGCGGAGAGCCGCCGCTCCGTCCGCAGCCGCGGGCCCACCGCCGCCTCGTCCTGCCGCCCCGTCGTCGTGCCGCTCATCCCTCGTCCTCCCCGTCGTGCCGGGCGAAGTAGGTCTCCAGCCCGTCGAGCCGGCGCTCCCAGAGCCGCCGGTAGAAGCTCATCCACGCCATGACGCCGTCCAGCCCCTCCGGTCCGAGCCGGCACAGGCGGGTCCGCCCGACCTTCTCGGTGACGACCAGGCCGGCCTCCTCCAGCACGCGGACGTGCTTGGCCATGCCGGTGATGGTGATCCCGAGCGGTTCGGCCAGCTCCCCGAGGGCAGCCGGACCCCGCCCGAGGCGCACGAGCACCTCGCGGCGCGTCGGGTCCGCCAACGAGGCGAAGACCCGATCCAAGCCCTCACGTTGAACCACATGGTTCACCTTACTTCAGTGAACCGGAAGGTTCAACGTCCGCCGCGGAGCGGTCACCACCCGCTTTCGCGCGGTATCCGCTGCGGAGGGTGACACCTCCGTCACCGCCCCGTGCTCGGCGGTTCGTTCGACCGAAGTTGCACCACATTCGCCCAACACGAGCCCTACACTCCAGAGCTGTGTCCGGGGAACGCTCGACGGCCGCCCGACGGGGAGGGCCGGGGTGGAGCTGAGCAGCTGTGAGGTCGGCGACGACGTGGTCGTCGTCGCCCTCGTCGGGGAACTCGACATGGTCACCACGCCGCGGGCGCGGTCCTACCTGCAGGAGAAGACCGCGGGCCTACCGCGGCACCTCGTGCTCGACCTCAGCGGGGTGGCCTTCATGAGTGCGGGCGGTCTGAGGCTGCTCGTCGACGCGCTCCGGAGCCGCGACGGCATCCACGGGGAACTGCACCTGACGGGGGTCATCGCGAACCGGCCGGTCGAGCGGGTGCTCGACCTGACGGGGCTGGCACCCCTGTTCGACATCCACGACGACCAGGACGAGCTCTTCGGCGAACTCGCCAGCTGACGTGCAGCGGCTCGACCACCGCCACCGGTCCTCGGTGCACCACCGCGGGGCGAGCACGGCGACCGGACCATCGTCCGGATGCGGGATCGTCGCCGGGTGTTTGGACGAACGACGGCCGGTCAACCGAGGAGCGTGACCGCGCGCGGGAGTCCCGATCCCGGGCACGGGGAGCGTGCAGGGTCGTGGAACCCTGTCGACCGACCGGCACCGCTGCGGTTCTCGATGCCCGCGGTGTCGGAGAACCTGCGGCCGGCGCGCCGGCTGGTCGGGGAGTGGTTGACCGCGGCGCGCTGGCCGGAGGAGGAGATCGAGGACGTGGTGCTCGCGGTCAACGAGGCCGTGTCCAACGTGGTCGAGCACGCCCACGCCACGATCCCCGCGTCGCCCGCTCCGCCTCCCACCGTGGACGTGCACGGGGTGATCGAGCCCGCGCCCGACCCCGGCCCGCCTGCCGCGGCAGCACCCGGACTCCTGGACGGCGCAGCGCAGTGGCGAGCACGCATCGAGATCGTCGACCACGGGCGGTGGCGCCCCTCCACCGCCGACCTCCACGACCAGCTGCGCGCCCGCGGCCGGGGCCTACCGCTGATGCACGCACTGGTGGACCAGGTGCACATCGACACCGTGCTCGGCGGCGGCACCCGCGTCACGCTGATCATCGGGGCCGGGAGTCACGACGTCGGCTAGGGCTCGACGTGCGGAAGCGGGCTGTCGGTGCTGCTCCGTCGGCTTCAGAGCGGGCACCGGCCCGGGAGCAGGTCGTGCGCCGGCGAGTCGAGCCGTGCGGGGACGGTGTGCAGCGGCGGGTCGTGGGTCCAGAGGCCGCTGAGCCGGGTGAGGCGTCCCACCTGGGGTGACTCCACGACCACGAACCGGTGGTCCGCGGCGCGCAGCCGGTGGTGGGTGTCGATGATGTGGTGCAGCCCCGCCATGCCGAGGAAGCCCACGACGCTGAGGTCGAGGATCAGGTCGGTGAGGGGGACCTGCTGCAGCGACGCCCGCAGTTCCGGCGCGGTGCAGATGTCGATCTCTCCGGCGACGGTGAGCACAGCCGAACCGGGGTGGTCGCAGCGGGAGATCATCAGGGCAGGCACGGTGCGACTCCGGAGATCAGGAACGGGAGGACGGCCGCGCTGCAGGACCGGGCACGAGCGTACGGCAGTTCCCCGGAGTTGACAGCTCGGCGACCGAGGTCGACTCTGGGGTCGGTCGGAGGTTCTTCGCGCCTGCCAGGTCAATGACCGGCCGTCTTCGGTTCTCGTCTTCCGGAGCACGGCTCCAGGACAGGCACTCCCATCACCGCATCGCATCGCGCGTCCGCCGCCGCGGAGCTGCTGCAGCTCCTGCTGGCGACCGACGGCGTCACCGACTTCCTCGACCACCTCGTCCGACTCACCGTGACCTCCCTGGGAGGAGACGTCTGGTGCGGGGTCACGCTGCGCCGCGACCACCACCCGGTCACCGTGGCGAGCAGCGACGCCCGCGCCGACCAGGTCGACGAGGTGCAGTACCAGCACGATCAAGGGCCCTGCCTGACCAGCATCGCCACCGGGGAGATCGTGCACGTCGAGGACCTCGTCGACGAGGACCGCTGGGGCGAGTACCGCCCCCGCGCCCTCGCGCACGGCGTCCGTTCGTCGCTGTCACTGCCGCTGGGAACCGGCGGCGAAGTGGTGGGCGCCCTCAACGTCTACGCCGGCAGTCCCCACGCGTTCAGCGATGTCGACCGGCGTCACGCCGAGCAGTACGCCGCCGAGGTGTCCCGGGCGCTGGCGCTCGCCGTGCGGATCACCGAGCTGACCGAGATGTCCACCCAGCTGGAGGAGGCCCTGGCGTCGCGGGCGGTGATCGACCAGGCCCTCGGCGTCATCATGGGCGGGCGCCGCTGCACCGCCGACGAGGCGTTCGCGGTGCTCCGGACGGTCTCGCAGAACAGCAACGTGAAGCTCCGCGACGTCGCTGCAGGCATGGTCGCCACGGTGTCCGGCCGGCCCGCACCGAGCACGGCCCGCTTCTCCCCGAGGCCGGGACCGACCGGGCGACCGAGCTGACCGGGGACCGCGCCGTCCACAGCGCAGACGTCCAGGCCGACGTGATCGACCACGGCAGCCGGTGCACGTCCCGGGCGTCCGGGCAGCGGCTCCGCCACGCCGGCCCGCCCGGCTCCCCGGGCACGATCGGCGACTGCTCCGACGACGCCCTCGCCGGGAACGACGAAGGGGCGCCGCCGACGGCGACACCCCTCCTGATCTGCGTGGAGCTGAGGGGACTCGAACCCCTGACCCTTTGACTGCCAGTCAAATGCGCTACCAGCTGCGCCACAGCCCCTTGCCCGGAAGAAGTTACACGAGCCCCCACGGCGCCCGGCAACCGGGGTGAGGACGGCGGGGGTCGCGGCTAGCGTGCCGGTGGTGCAGCCCGCCGACATCGCCCGCCTCACCTCCGTCGCCGACCCCGCCGTGTCCCCGGACGGGCGGCGGGTCGCGTTCACCGTCACCCGCGTCGACCCGACCGCCAACCGCTACCGCAGCAGCGTGTGGCTGGCGGAGGCGGACGGGCCGCGGCCGCCGTTCCCGTGCACGTCGGGCGAGCACTCCGACTCCTCGCCCCGCTGGTCGCCCGACGGCACCCGGCTCGCGTTCACCCGCTCGGTCGACGGGCGGGGCGGCCTGCACGTGCTGCCGGTGGACGGGCCGGGCGAGGCCGTGCGGGTGTGCGAGCGGCCGGAGGCGATCGGCGATCCGGCGTGGTCGCCGGACGGCACCCGACTGGCGTTCACCTCGCGCGAGCGCACCGGCCGCTACGCCGACGGCGACGACGAGCGCTCGCGGCCGCCGCGGCGGATCGACCGGTTCGTGCCCCGGCTGGACGACGTCGGCTGGACGGTCGACCGGCCGACGAGCGTGTTCGTGGTGCCGGCCGACGGGTCCGCCGAGCCCGTGCTGGTCGCGGGCGGGCCGTACGAGCACGGCGCGCCGAGCTGGTCGCCGGACGGCGAGCGGCTCGTCGTGGCGGCCGTCCGGCGGCCCGGCGGCGACCTCGACCAGCGGGCCGACCTGCACCTGGTCGACCCGTCCGGGCGCGCCGAGCCGCGGGCGGTCACGCGGGGCCCGCTGTCGTACTCGTTCCCCGCGGTCGGCCCGGACGGGCGCATCGCCTGCCTCACCACCGAGGCCGCGGTCGTCCCGACCCACCAGCAGCTCACGGTGCTGCACGCCGGCGCCGAGCGCGTCCTCACGGCCGGGCTGGACCGGCAGTGCGAACCGTTCCCGGGCGTCCGCCCCCCGGTCTGGACGGCCGACGGGCTGCTGTTCTCGATCGAGGACCACGGGGACGTGCCCGTGCTCGCGGTGCCCGCGGACGGCACCGGGGAGCCGCAGGTGCTGCTGGGCGGCACGCGCGCGGTGCGCGGCTTCGACGCGGCGGGCGGCACGCTCGCCTTCGCGGCGGCCACGCCGGCCGCGCAGCCGGAGCTGTTCATCCGCGACGCCGACGGCACCGAGCGCCGGCTGACCCGCGTCGGCGACGCCTTCCACGCCGCGGTCCCGCCCCGCCTGCCCGAGCCGCTGGACGTCGTCTCCCCGCACGACGGCGCGGGCGTCGACGCGTGGGTGGTGCGGCCCGACGGGGCCGGGCCGCACCCGGTGCTGCTCTCGATCCACGGCGGACCGATGAGCCAGTACGGGCCGGCCTGGGTCGACGAGTTCCAGCTGTGGGCGGGCGCGGGGTACGCGGTGGTGTTCGCCAACCCGCACGGCTCCACCGGCCACACCGAGGCGTTCGCCCGCGAGATCCGCTCGCCGCAGGCGCGCGAGCACCCGGGCACCGGGTGGGGCGAGGTGCCGGCCGCCGACGTCCTCGCGGCCCTCGACGCCGCCCTCGCGCGGTACCCCGACCTCGACGGCGGGCGGGTCGGGGTGCTCGGCGGGTCCTACGGCGGCTACCTGACGACCTGGCTGGTGGCGCACACCGACCGGTTCGCGGCGGCGTGCAGCGAGCGCGCGGCCAACAACCTGCTCTCGCTGGAGTGGGGCGGCTCGGACTTCGCCGGCCTGTTCCACCAGGAGATCGGGGTGACCCACCTGGACGCGCCGCAGGTCTACCGAGAGCAGTCGCCGCTGGAGCGCGTGCGCGACATCCGCACCCCGGTGCTGGTGCTGCACTCCGACGACGACCAGCGCTGTCCGCCCGAGCAGGCCGACCAGCTCTTCGTCGCCCTGCGGATGCTCGGGAAGGAGGTCGAGTACTGGCGCTTCCCGGAGGAGGGCCACGAGCTGTCGCGCTCGGGGTCGCCGCGGCACCGGATCCAGCGCGCCGAGATCATCCTGGACTGGTTCGGCCGGCACCTCGGCGGACGCCGGCCGTCGATCACCTGGGACCACCCGTCCCGGACGTGATCACGCCGGGAGGGCGCTCCGGAGCCACTCGGCGTTCGTGATGTCGACGCGCGCGCCGTTGAGCAGCACCGTCGGGGTGCCGAACTGGCCCTCGGCGTTGCGGGCGGCCGGGTTGGCGACGGCGGTGCCCGTGACCGCCGCGACGTCGGCGACGTGCGCGCCCCCGGTGATGCAGGCGGTCAGGTCGACGCCGAGGTCGCGCCCGAACGCGATGAGCTGCTCGTCGCTGAGCCCGGCGCTGCCCTCGGCGGGCTGCTCGGCGAACAGCCGGTCGTGGTAGGCGGAGTGCACGCGCGCGTCCACGGCGCACAGCGCGGCGTTGGCCGCGCGCGTCGAGTAGCCCGGCGGAGTGGTGGACTCGTTGAGGATCGCCACGGAGTGGTAGCGCACGGTGATCTGCCCCGCGTTCATGGCCGTCGTGAGCTCATCGCCGTAGCGCTCCTCGAAGCGCTCGCAGACCGGGCAGAGGAAGTCCTCGTAGACGTCGACGACGATCGGACCGGTGCCGGCCACGACGACTCCGCCGGCGGCGGCCACCGGGTGGGTGGGCACGACCTCCTCGGGCGCGTTCCAGTTGTCGACCAGCGCCACGATCCCCACGACCAGCGCCACCACGGCCAGCGCGGCCACCGCGATGAACGTGGTGCGCCGGTTGTCGCGCGCCGGCTGGGGCGGCGTGATGCCCGCCCGGCGCAGCTTCTCCTCGGCCAGCTGCTGCTTGCGCCGCTTCTCGGCGCGGGACGCCCCGCCCATCTCCGCTACTCCTGTTCCCGGTCCCACCGGTCCACGGAGCGATACGTCCGCGGCCGCACCACCAACCACACCGCCAGCGCGAGGAACCCGGCGTCGCGCAGCAGCTCCGCCACGTACGCCGTCTCCCCGGGGTCGACCGCGCCACCGCCGCCGAAGCAGCCGCAGTCGATCGACAGCCCGCGCGCCCACGCCTGCGTGACGCCGGCGATGAACACGACGAGCAGGCCGGCCGACACGGCGGCGACCGCGCGCGTGCCCAGCCCCAGCAGGAGCAGGACGGCGAGCGCGATCTCCAGCCAGGGCAGTATGGCGGCCACCAGCTCGACGCCCGGCGGCGGGAGCACCTGGTAGGCCCGCACGGCCACGTAGGTCTGGTCGGGGTCCAGCGCCTTGGGGACGCCAGACAGCAGCCACACGGCCGCCAGCCCCAGCCGCGCCAGCGTGCCCACCACGTCCTGCACGCGCGTCACGGCGCGGAACCTATCGCCGCGGCGCATCAGTAGACCTCGCGGGCCGCCTCCTGCTCCAGCACGGCGTCGAGGTCGGCCAGCCGGTCCATCGACGAGACCGCGCGGGCGGTGCGGTTGTTGGCGGCGAGCAGGTCGCGGTGGCGGTGCGTCCACGCCCAGTACCCGGCGGTGAACGGGCACGCGTCGTCCCCCAGCCGCTTCCTCGGGTCGTAGGCGCAGCCGCCGCAGTGGTCGGACATGCGGTTGATGTAGGCCCCGCCCGCGCTGTAGGGCTTGGTGGCCATCATGCCGCCGTCGGCGTGCTGGCTCATCCCGATGACGTTGGGCGGCATCACCCACTCGAAGCCGTCGACGTACACCTCGCGGTACCAGTCCGACAGCTGGCGGGGGTCGTAGCCCCGCTGCAGCGCGTGGTTGCCCAGCACCATCAGGCGCTGGATGTGGTGGCTCCAGCCGCGGTCGCGCACCCCCTCCAGGGCGGTGCGCAGGCAGCGCGCGGTGACGGCGTCGGCGTCGAGCTCGCGCCACCAGTCGGGCAGGGGGTCGCGGGCCCGCAGCGCGTTGCGGCGCGGGTAGTCGCGACCGAAGCGCCAGTACAGCTGCCAGATGTACTCCCGCCAGCCCAGCACCTGCCGCACGAACCCCTCGGCGCTGGGCAGCGGCACGTCACCGCTGCGGTACGCGGCCTCCGCCTCGCGGACGACGTCGAGCGGGTGCAGCAGGGCGAGGTTGAGCGGCACCGACAGCAGCGAGTGGGCCATCGCCCAGTCGTCGGTGAGCATCGCGTCCTCGGGCGGGCCGAAGTGCGGCAGCCGCTCCTGCACGAAGTGCGCGAGCGCGCGGCGGGCCTCGGCGGCGGTGACGGCGAACCAGCGCGGCCCGTCGCGACCGACGGTGGGCAGGTCCATGCGGTCCAGGTCGGCGCGCACCTGCTCGTCGATCTCGTCCTCGGGCGGCTGCCACGGCCCCGGCACGTCGAGCCGGCGCTTCCCCTTGGGCGGCGGCTCGCGGTTCTCGTGGTCGTAGTTCCACTTCCCGCCCGCGGGCTCGCCGGCCTCCATCAGCACGTCGAACCGGCGCCGCTGGGAGCGGTAGAAGTCCTCGAGCCGGAAGGTCTCCCGGTCCCCCGCCCACTCGTCGAACTCCGCGCGCGGCAGCGCGAACATCGGCGTCGGCAGGACCTCGGCGACCAGGCCGTCGGCCCGCAGCCGCTCCACGAGATCGGCCGCGGCGTGCGAGGTCGGCTCGTGGACGACGACGGGGCGCCCGACGCGCTCCAGCGCCTCCCGGTAGGTGTCCGCCCGCACGTAGGTGGCCCGGTCGCCCAGCTCGGCGGCGAGGTGGCGCATGCCCGAGAGCACGATGTGCAGCTTCTGCCGGTGGTAGGACCGGCGGCGCAGCATCCGCTCGGACTCGACGAGCACGACCTCCCGGTGCTCGTGACCGGCGGTCATGTGCGGTCCGAGCTGGTCGGCGAACAGCCAGAGCGGCGCGGTCACCGCCACAGTCTGCTCGGGGGGCGGGGTGCGCGCCCGCCGGGGAGGATGGCGCCATGACGACGGCGCCGGGCCCGGCCGAGTTCGCCGAGCACTCCGGCGACCACCACCACGCGGACGTCTCCGGCGGCTGGCTGCGCGCCGGCGTGTTCGGGGCGATGGACGGGCTGGTCACCAACATCGCCCTGGTCGCGGGCGTGGGCGGTGCCGGCGCCGACCGCCAGGTGATCATCCTGACCGGCATGGCCGGGCTGGTGGCGGGCGCCTTCTCGATGGCGCTGGGCGAGTTCACGTCCGTGGACACGCAGAACGACGCCGTGCAGCACGAGGTGGACGTCGAGCGGGCCGAGATCCGCCGCCACCCGCAGGCCGAGGAGGCGGAGCTGGCGGCCAGCTACCGGGAGATGGGCCTGTCCGAGGCCACCGCCGCCGCCGTCGCCCGCGAGCTGCACGCCGACCCCGAGAACGCGGTGCGGGTGCACATCGAGCAGGAGCTGGGGGTGGACCCGGACGAGCAGCCCTCGCCGTGGACCGCGGCGCTGTCGTCGTTCGTCGCCTTCTCGATCGGGGGGCTGTTCCCGCTGATCAGCTACCTGCTCGGGTCGTCGTCGCTGGCGCTGGCCCTGGCGATCGGCGGCGTGGGGCTCTTCGTCGCCGGCGCGATCACCGCCCGGTTCACCACGCGGAGCTGGTGGCTGTCGGGCCTGCGCCAGCTGGCCTTCGGGGCGCTCGCCGCGGCGGCGACCTACGTCGTGGGGGCCTTGATCGGCGTCGGCGTGCCGGCCTGACGGGACGGCAGTGTCTCCGGCGCGAACGTCCACGCGACGAGCCCGAGCACGAGGACGGCGCCGGTGAGCCCGAACGCGGCCCCGAACCCGAGCGTCTCGGCCAGCAGCCCGGCGAGCAGGGGCCCGACGATCGCGCCGGTGTCCGAGGCCATCTGGAACCCGGCGAGCACGGTGCCGCCGCGACCCGCGCCCACCACGTCGCCCACCGAGGCCTGCAGCGGCGGGTTCACCAACCCGCTGCCGAGCCCCGCGACGAGGCTCACCGCGAGGAACACCCACGGCTCGGTGACCACGCCGAGCAGCCCGGTGCCGGCCGCGGCCACGGCCAGCCCGACCAGCAGCGGGGGCCGGCGGCCGATCCGGTCGGTGATCCGGCCCGCGACCGTGAGGGTGAGGGCGTTGCCGACGGCGAACGCGGCGAGCGCGATGCCCGACCACGCCTCGGGCTGTTCCAGCACCTCGACGACGACCAGCGGCACCAGGGCGATGCGGGCCCCGAACACCGCCCACCCGACGCCGAAGCTCGCCGTCAGCGCCGCGCGGTAGGCCGGGTGGCGCAGCGCCTCCCGGAACCCGACCTGCGGCACCGGCGCGGCCCCCGGCTCCGGCGCCGGCGCCTTCCCGCTGCCGCGCAGCAGCACCGCCGACAGCGCCACGACGACGACGAGCACGCCGGCGTAGACGAGGAACGGCGCGCGCAGGCTGATCGCGACGAGCACACCGCCCGCGAGGGGGCCGATGATGCTGCCGAGCAGGAAGCCGGTGGCCCACAGCCCGGACGCCCGCCCCCGCATGTCCGGGGGCGAGAGGCGCAGCAGCAGCGACAGCGCCGAGATCGTGAACATCGTGGAGCCGACGCCGCCGACGAGGCGCAGCGCGAGGAGGTGCCAGTACTCCGTGGAGAACGCCGTGAGCGCGGACGTGACGGCCACCGCGGTCAGGCCGATCATGTAGACGCGCAGCTCGCCGATCCGCGCGACGAGCGCGCCGGCGCCCGGCGCGAACACCAGGCGCGACACGGCGAAGACGCTGATCACCAGGGACGCCGCGGTGATGCCGACGTCGAAGCTGCGGGCGAACACCGGCAGCGCCGGCGAGACCAGCCCGAACCCGATCGCGATGAGGAACGCCCCACCCGCGAGGAACCAGACCTGGCGCGGCAGCCGCTCGGCCCGGACGCCCGACGAGACCACCCGGACCTCCTGTTGTCATGGCTACCGATCGGCACCCACGCTACGCGTGGGCGCGGCGGCCCGCGAACCGCGCACCGGCCGGCCGTCCGCGCACTCCGGACGTGCGCGGACGGCGGGTGCGTGCGCGGGTGGCCGGTGCGTGCGCGGGTCCGCCGGCGCGGTCGTGCTGCGCGCCACCGGGTACAGGCCCGGGCATGACCGAGTTCGAGAACGAGCGCCCGATGCCCGCCGGCCCCGACGCGGTGTTCGCGGTGGTGTCCGACCTGGGCCGGCTCACCGAGTGGCTGCCCCACCCCGTCGCCGTCCGGCCGCTGGACGGGACGGGCGGGGCCGGGTCCGGCGCGCAGGCGGTGCACGCCGGGGTCGAGCCGCGCGGCGTCGACGGCCGCGGCGTGGCGCGCGTGCGCGGGGAGCAGATGCGCGTGGAGTGGGGCGACGACGCGGGCGAGTACGCCGGCTACCTGCAGGTGATGGGCGACGACCCGGACCGCTCGTCGGTGCTGGTGCACCTGTCGTTCCTCGGGCGGCAGCCCGAGACCCGCGGCGGCGCCGCCGCCGAGGAGGTCCGTGCCTGGCTCGACGAGGCCCTCACCCGGCTGGAGCGGCTCGTCGGTCAGGCCGGCGCGACGTCGTAGGTGTGCCCGGCCACCCGCAGCCGGTCGATCAGGGCGCGGCCCATCGCCGTCGCGGGGGTCAGCGAGCCGGACCGCTCGGGCAGGTCGTCGAGCGCCAGGCACAGCGCGCTCTGCCCGAGCATGACGGCGGTGGCCGAGTACCCCGGGTCGCCCTGGCCGGAGACCGTCGCCCTGTAGCGGCGGCCGGAGCCGGTGGTGGCGTGCAGCACCGACCGGAAGAAGCCGCGCTGCCGGGCCTGCTCGTCCGGGCCGGTGCCGGGGGCCGGGAGCACGCGGTCGAGCACCCCGCGCAGCGGCTTCACCGACATCGCGCCGAACAGCCCGACCAGCCCGCCGGTCATCCCGACGGCGGTGGCCGCGCCGACCGGTCCGCGCCCGGTGCCCATGACCTCGCCGTAGCGCAGGGCCGGGCCGTAGGCCCAGCCCAGGAGCGCGTTGCTGCGGCGCACGATGCGGGTGTTGAACGGCGCCATGACGAACGGCGCGGTCCAGGTGCCGTCCGCGGTGCGCGACGGTGGCCCGGCGTCGGCGGGCTGCTGGGGGGTCGGCTCGGCCTCGCGGTCCGGGCTCAGCCCGTGGGGGTCGGCGGCGACGCGGCGCAGCGAGCGGTCGGCCTCAAACGCCTCGATCTGCGCGCGCATAGAGTCGATCGTGCCGCCGCTGAAGCCGCCGCGGGCCGTGGCCACGAGCTGCACCTCGGTGAGCTGCCCGGCGCCGTCGGCCTCGGCGCGCTCGTGCAGCAGCAGCACGCCCAGGTCGGACGGGATCGAGTCGTAGCCGCAGGAGTGCACGATCCGGGCCCCGGTCTCGCGGGCCACCGCGTCGGTGCGGTCGATGGCGTCGCGGACGAACAGCACCTCGCCGGTCAGGTCGGCGTAGTGGGTGCCGGCCCGGGCGCACGCCTCCACGACGGGCAGCCCGTAGCGGGCGTAGGGCCCCACGGTGGTGGCCAGCACGCGCGTGGACGCCGCCATCGCGGCCACCGCGCCGGCGTCGCGGGAGTCGGCGACGACCAGCGGCCAGTCGTGCGCCGTCCGCGGCAGCGCGGCCCGGGCCGCCTCCAGCTTCTCGCGCGACCGACCGCCCAGGGCGATCCGGACGCCCTCCGGGGCGTGGACGGCCAGGTGGGCGGCGGTGAGGGCCCCCACGAACCCGCTGGCTCCGTACAGGACGACGTCGTGCTCGCGCGCATCACTCACGCCGCGATCCTGCCCCAGCGCGTCAGCGGCCGCCGAGCAGCCCGCCCAGCACGCCGCCGCCCTGGCCGGCCTGCTCGCCCCCGCCCGTGCCGCCGACCATCCCGCCGGGCGGCAGCTCCGAGGGCTGCACGACCACGAAGCCGCGCCCGCTGAAGGAGAGGGTGACCCGCTCGCCGGTGCTGCGGCCCATCAACGTGCCGATGTTGAAGGTGTCGTTGGTCTTCAGGCCGGTCTGCAGGCTCGCCGACCACGCGACGGCGGCCTGCGGGTCGGCGAAGGTCGGCTGGTCGACGGTGAGCACGACCGGCGTGCCCTCGGTGGTGATCGCGATCCGGCCGCGGCCGGTGAACTCGCAGTTGAACAGGCCCGCGTTGCTGGCGAAGCCGGCGGCGCCCGACACGCGGGCGATGCGGTAGGACAGGGACGAGTCGAACGCGAGCACGTTGGCCCCGTTGATGGTGAGGCCGTCGGAGCCGTCGAGGTCGATGAGGTGGACGTCGCTGGCCGCGTTGGCCAGGAACAGGTCGCCCCGCCCGGTGACCTTCATCAGCGGCACGCCCTCGCCGGTGAGGCGCTGGCGGATCAGGTTGCCGATGCCGCCCGACCCGAGCGCCTCGAAGCGCAGGTCGCCCTGGTAGGCCACCATCGACCCGGCGCGGGCGAGCACCTCGCCCCCGCTCATGGCGACGCGGGCCATCTTCCCGCCCTGCTTCTGGATGCCGGGGCCGGCGACCTCGGCGTGGGCGGGGCTGAACAGATCGCTCTGCACGGGAGGGACTCCTCGGGGCGGGGACGGGGCGGCGGGCACCGGGGCGGGCGGGGCCGGGGCGGGCGGCGTGGCTGCGGACGGGGCCCGGGCGGGCGGGACCTGGGCGGGCGGGGCTTGCGCGGCCGGGGCCTGAGCCGGCGGGGCCTGCGCGGACGGGGCCGGGGCATCGTCGAGCTGCACCCCGAACGCCGACGCGATGCCGGCCAGACCGTCGTCGTACCCCTGCCCGACGGCGCGGACGCGCCACTCGCCCCGGCGCCGGTAGACCTCGACGCACACGACGGCGGACTCCGTGCTCAGCCCGGCGATCTCGAAGGTCAGCGGGCCGACGGTGGCCGTGAGCGGGCCGGTCCGGGCGAAGGTCGCCGGACCGGAGCCGTCCAGGCTGGCGGTGACGGCGATGGTCGCGACGTCGGCGGGGACGGCCGCGAGGTCGATCCGGACGGCGTCCGGCCCGCCCCGGCCGTGGTGCAGCGCGACACCGGCGCCGACCGGCTGGTTGAAGAAGACGAAGTCGCGGTCGTCGCGCACGCGCCCGTCCGGGCCCAGGAGCAGGGCTGCGACGTCCAGCGGCACGGGGCTCGCGACGGTGACCGTGACCCGCTCGTCGGGCAGGGGCCGGTTCTCGCCGCGGGAGAGGGGCGTCACACCGGCGAGTGTGCCACCGCGTCGCCCGGCCCGGGACGGGGCGCTCCCACCCGCGGCCGAACCCGGGGGCGAGGAGAGGTGCACCTCCAGCGGCCGCGGCCCGTCCGCGCTCCGGCAGCCGGGGCCGGCTCCCGGGAACGCGGGGTCCGGAGGGGGCGGAGACGCGGCAGCCCCGCCCACCGGTGGTGGACGGGGCTGCCGTGCTGGTGGTGGAGGTGCCGGGAATCGAACCCGGGTCCTCCGCCGCTCCACGAGGGCTTCTCCGTGCGCAGTCCGCTCTGCCTCTACTCGGATCCACCGGTCATGCGGACGAGCCGGTGTGACGATCCCAGTCGCTGTCTGGTGTTCCCGTCCACCCCGCGACCGGGCGGACGGGTGAGCTCCCTAGCTGATGCCGGGGTCCGCGGCGGGAGCACCCGCGGTCCGACAGAGTCGCACTCGCCTCAGGCGGCGAGGGCGAACTCGCGCTGACTGGAGTCGGCGCTTGTAGGGTTGCGACGCGTGGTTTACGAGCTCATCGTCGCCTTCCTCGGCACGCTTCCCCTCGATCGACGGACGGAGTCGAAACCGTTCACCCCCGTCGACACCCGACCATCGGGCGTCTGCACAGGGTAACGCCTCCGCCCCGGGACTTCATCCCGGTTCGGCCGCGGTCGGCGGACGGCGCCTACCGCCAGCTGCCGAAGGGCCGGCGGTCCGGCGGGGCGTCGGCCGGGGCCACGTCCCCGTGCGGGTCGAGCTTGGCCGCGCGCAGCTCGGCCTGCTCCGCCGCCGCCCGCTCCTGCGCGGCCCGCTCGGCCAGCTCGCGGGACGCCTCGGCGTCGGCCCGGGCGCGGGTCGCGCGCTCGTCCGCCTCCCGGCGGAGGCGCTCGGCGTCCGCGGCGAGGCGCTCGGCGTCGGCGGCGCGCTCCTGCGCCTCACGTCGGTGCGCGGCCGCGGTGGTGCGCTTGTAGGAGGTGCTGCGCCGGCGGAACAGCAGCACTGCACCGACCACCAGTGCGACGAGCACCACCAGCACGACGAGGGCGACGACCTGACCCGGTTCCATGCCGCGGGGTACCCCGGCCGGGCCCCCGTCACGCGAGGGGCGTCCCCAGCAGGCGGGCGGGGGCGTCGTGCAGGACCGAGCGCAGGAACGGCGCGCCCAGCCGGTCGTCGGCCGCGGCCCAGCCGGCGATCGCCGCCAGCTGCTCGGCGTAGGCGTAGGGGATGTTGGGGAAGTCCGTGCCCAGCACCACGCGGTCGGCGACGCCGGCGAGGCGGGCGGCCCAGTCGGCCGGGAGCGGGGCGAACCGCTCGCTGAACGCCGTGCCGACCATCGTCGTGTCGAGGTGGACGTGCTGGTAGCGCTGGACGAGGTCCAGCGCCGCGGCGTAGTCGGGCATGCCGGCGTGGGCCAGCACGACCGGCAGCCGCGGGTGCTCGGCGAGCACCTCGCCGAACACGTCGATGCCGGTGTGCGCGCCCGGGATCGGGCCGTGTCCGCAGTGCACGACGGCGGGCACGCCCGCGTCGGCGAGCAGCCCCCAGGCCGGGCGCAGCAGGGGGTCGCGCGGGTCGAACGCCCCCACCTGGACGTGCACCTTGACCGCGCGCGCCCCCGCCGCGACGGCGGCGCCCAGGTAGTCGGCGACGTCCGGCTCCGGGTACAGCGTCGCCGTGGGGACCGCGCCCGGGGTGCGCGCGGCGAAGTCGGTGACCCACTCGGTGAGCCAGCGGCCCATCCCCGGCCGGTGCGGGTAGACCAGCGGCGCGAACGCCCGCACGCCGAGCCCGGCCAGCACGGCGACGCGCTCGTCGGCGGGGGTGCGGTAGTGGATCGGCCACTCCATCCCGTAGTGGGTGCCGGCGCGGTCGAAGTACGACCACACCTTGTCCATCACGTTGTCGGGCAGGAAGTGCACGTGCACGTCGACGAGCCCGGGGAGCCCCAGCTCGGCGAGGAACCGGGGGACGTCGGCGTCCGACCGCGGCGGGGCCGGCGTCACCGCATCTCCCGGGCCCGGCCCTTCGCGGCGCGGCCGTAGGCGCGCGCGATCTCGCGCTGCGCGTCGCGCTTGGCCAGGTCGGTGCGCTTGTCGTAGGCCTTCTTGCCCCGCGCCAGGGCCAGCTCGCACTTGACCTTGCCGTCGGAGAAGTACAGCGACAGCGGCACCAGCGACAGCCCGCCCTCCTTGATCTTGCCGATCAGGCGGTCGATCTCCCCGCGGTGCAGCAGGAGCTTGCGGACGCGCCGCGGCTCGTGGTTGGTCCAGCTCCCGTGGAAGTACTCGGGGATGTGCAGCCCGCGCAGCCACACCTCGCCGTCGTCCACGGTGGCGAACGCGTCCACCAGCGACGCCCGGCCCAGCCGCAGGCTCTTCACCTCGGTGCCGAGCAGGGCCACGCCGGTCTCGTACGTGTCGAGGACCGTGTAGTCGTGTCGCGCCTTGCGGTTCTGCGCGATGACCCGGTTGCCCTTCTCCTTCACCGGTCCAGCCTACGCGCGGGGGCGAGCGTGATCCGGCCGCGGACCGCGGCGCCCCGGGTCGTTCCTAGAGCCGCACGTACAGCCGCAGCGTGACGTACCCGGTCACCGCCGCGATCCCCGCGCCGACGGCCAGCAGCACGGGCGAGACCCACAGCACGTCGGCGACCTCGATCGGCGGCACGACACCGCCCGAGACGATGCCCGAGAGCAGCCGGTCGATGAACAGGAACTTCCCGGCCAGCAGCCCGAGCGAGGCCAGCACGGCCCCCACGACCCCGGTGACCACGGCCTCGATGAGGAACGGGAGCTGGGTGTACCAGCGGGTGGCTCCCACCAGCCGCATCACGCCCACCTCGGTGCGGCGGGTGAACGCCGAGACCTGCACCGTGTTGGAGATCAGCAGCAGCGCCGCGACGGCCTGCACCAGCGCGAGCGCGAAGGTCACGTTGCGCACGCCGCCGAGGAAGTCGAACAGCTTGGCCACGACGTCGCGCTGGTCGATGACGCTGCGCACGCCCACCTGGCCGTCCACCGCCGCGCGCACCGCCCGGGCGCCGTCCGCCTGGTCGGCCAGCCGCACCCGCAGCGAGGCGGGCAGCGACTGCGGGCGCACGACGTCGGCCAGCGCCTGCCCGGCGAACAGCTGCAGGTAGCGCTCGTAGGCCTGCTGCTGGCTCTCGAACCGCACCGCCTCGACGGCCGGCTCGGCCTCCAGCACGGCGCGCAGGGCCGTGCACACGGCCTGGCTGCAGTCGGCGTCGGTGGCCGATACGTCCGCCGTCAGCGCCACCTGCACCTCGACGCGGTCGCTGTAGAGCTCCTCGGTGCGGTCGATCGTGCGCACCGCGAGCAGGCCCGTGCCGACCAGCGCCAGCGAGATCGCGGTGGTCAGCACCATCGCGATCGTCATCGTGACGTTGCGGCGCAGCCCGGTGGCGACCTCCCGGACGACGAAGCCGGTCCGCATGTCAGTAGCGCCCGACCCCGTACACGCCGCGGGTCTCGTCCCGCACGACGTGGCCGAGGTCGAGCTCGACGACCCGGCGGCGCATCGAGTCGACGATCGAGTGGTCGTGGGTGGCCATGACGACCGTGGTGCCCGTGCGGTTGATCCGCTCCAGCAGCAGCATGATGTCCTGGCTGGTGTCGGGGTCGAGGTTCCCGGTGGGCTCGTCGGCCAGTAGCACCAGCGGCCGGTTCACGAACGCCCGCGCGATCGCCACGCGCTGCTGCTCGCCGCCCGACAGCTCGGTCGGCATCCGGTCGGCCTTGCCGCCCAGCCCGACCAGGTCCAGCACCTCGGGCACCACCTTGCGGACGGTGGCCCGCGGCTTGCCGATCACCTCGAGCGCGAACGCGACGTTCTCCCCCACCGTCTTGGTGGGCAGCAGCCGGAAGTCCTGGAACACGCAGCCGATGCGCTGCCGCAGCCGCGGCACGCGACGGCGCGGCAGCTTCGCGACGTCGAGGTCGGTGACGAAGATCCGCCCCTCGGTGGGCGCCTCCTCCCGCAGCAGCAGCCGCAGGAACGTCGACTTGCCCGAGCCGGACGGGCCGATGAGGAAGACGAACTCCCCCTTCTCCACGTCCACCGAGACCCGGTCCAGCGCGGGGCGCGTGGAGGTCTTGTAGGTCTTGGTGACGCGTTCGAGGCGGATCACGAAGCGTGACGGTACCGGTAGCGCTGCGTCAGCTCTCCGCCGACTCCTGGTTGCGGCGCCACCGGATGCCGGCCTCGATGAACCCGTCGATGTCGCCGTCGAGCACGGCGCCCGGGTTGTTGACCTCGTAGCTCGTGCGCAGGTCCTTGACCATCTGGTACGGGTGCAGCACGTAGGAGCGCATCTGGTTGCCCCACGACGAGCCGGTGTCCTTGAGCGAGTCCATCAGGGCCCGCTCCTCCTGCCGGCGGCGCTCCAGCAGCTTGGCCTGCAGCACGAGCATCGCCGAGGCCTTGTTCTGGATCTGGCTGCGCTCGTTCTGGCAGGACACCACGATCCCGGTGGGCAGGTGCGTGAGCCGCACCGCGGAGTCGGTGGTGTTGACGCCCTGCCCGCCCGGTCCCGACGAGCGGTAGACGTCGACGCGCAGCTCCTTCTCGTCGATCTCGACCTCGTCGCTGGACTCGACAACGGGCGCCACCTCGACGCCGGCGAACGAGGTCTGCCGGCGGCCCTGGTTGTCGAACGGGGAGATCCGCACGAGCCGGTGCGTGCCCTGCTCGACCGACAGCGTGCCGTAGGCGTAGGGCGTGTGGACGGCGAACGTCGCCGACTTGATGCCGGCCTCCTCCGAGTAGGAGGTGTCGTAGACGTCGACGCCGTAGCCGTGCCGCTCGGCCCAGCGCAGGTACATGCGCATGAGCATCTCGGCGAAGTCGGCCGCGTCGATGCCGCCCGCCTCGGCCCGGATCGTCACCATCGCCTCGCGCTGGTCGTACTCGCCCGACAGCAGCGTGCGCACCTCCAGCGCCTCGACGTCGGTGCGGAGCTTCGTGCGGTCGGCGTCGGCGTCGGCGAGGGCGGACGCGTCGCCCTCCTCCTCGGCCAGTTCGTAGAGCGTCTCGAGGTCGTCCAGGCGGCGGCGCAGGTCCTCGATGCGGCGCAGCTCGCCGGAGGCGTGGGCGAGCCGGCTGGTGACCTGCTGGGCGACGTCGGTGTCGTTCCACAGGTCGGGCTGCCCGGCCTGGTCCTCGAGGTCGGCGATCTCGGCGCGCAGCCGGGGCAGGTCGGTGACCGCCTCGATGCTCTCGATCGTGCCCGAGAGTTCCTTGAGGTCGGCCGCGACGTCGGGGTTCACAACGCTCCAGGCTACGCGCCGCTCACAGCCGACCGGGGCAGCACCACCGGCAGCGGCCGGCCCACGGTGAACCGGCCCCCGTGGCCCCGCACCGACGAGCCCGCCGGGCCGGCCGGGGGCAGCGCGTACGGCTCGGCGGCGGCGAGGTCGACCTCGTAGCCGAGGTCGGCGAGGCTCGCGGCCGTCACCCGGCTCAGCGGGTTGCCCGCGTCCCGGATGAACCCGCTCATCAGCTCGGTGCCGAACCGCGACTCGCGCCAGTGCCCGCCCGCCGTGCCCGCACCGCCGGTGTTCTCCACGGGCACCGGCCCGTCCCCGCCCAGCGCCGCGTACTCGGCGACGGCCCCGGCGCCGGTGAACACCGGGTCGCCCGTGCCCGCGCCGTCGAGCAGCCCCTTCTGCTCCCACAGCGTGCCGGCGCCCAGCACGTGCCCCATCTCGTGCGCGATGACGTCGTCGAGCGTGCCCTCGGCCTCCAGCGCGGCGAGGTCGGCGGCGTCGAACGTCATCTCCCCCTTCGCGGGGAGCATCGACCCGGGCCGCAGGTGGGTCGGCCCGGCCTGGCCGAGCACCTGCCCCGTGCCGTCGATGTCGGCGCCCTCGGCGAGGATCAGCACGTCGTCGACGGTCTCGCCCTCGATCTCGGCCTCCGGCAGGTCCCCGACCACCACCCGCGTCCAGCGGTCGGCCGCCGCCGCGAACGCGGCGCGCTGGCGCTCGGTGAGGCCGCGGGTGAACCGCACCTCGATGACGAACGGCGACGCGGTGCGCGCCAGGACGGACGCGCGGCCGGCGTCGGCGCGGGCGAGGTAGCGATCGGTGCTGCGCACCGGGACAGCCAAGCAGCCCGACGGGCCGCGGCCCAGCGGTGGTGGAGCCCCGCGGGTGAACGGCACACCCCGGGGGTCCGGCGGGCCACGGCCGCCCGTGGTGCGCCGCTCAGCAGCCGTCGGGCTCGCCGAGCACGTCCAGCCACCCGCCGGAGCGCCAGTAGACCCCGCCCTCCCGGGCGAGCAGGCCGTGGTCGACGAGGTAGCGGCGCAGCGTGGCGTGGTCGCTCGTCTCGGCCAGGGCGCGCAGCACGGCGTCGACCTCCTTCTCCGGGTAGCGCCGGCCCGGCTCGAACGCCTGCACCAGGTGCTCCAGCACCACGCGCCGCTTCTCGCCGGCGGCGGGCATCGCCACCAGCCGGCCGTCGCGCACGAACCGCCCCACGACCTGCTCGACGGCGGGGTCGGCGTAGCCGAGGTCCTCGGTCGGGACGGGCGCGGTGCGCGCGGCCTCGGCGATCCGGTCGACCCGGACGTCGTGCCCCTCCACCAGCCCGGCGGCCCGCAGCCGGGCCAGCGCGCGGCCCACGTCGCGGGCGGGCAGCCCCGTCGCCGCCGCCACGTCGGTGCACCCGAGCACCAGCGCGGCGACGACCGCCAGGCGCGTCCGGTCGGCCAGCAGTCCCACGATCGTCCCCGCGTCCACGGGGAGCGAGGCTAGCGACGGTTGAGCGGGGCCGATCGGGGCAACTGTCTGTGGTGGACACGGGCAGCGCGCGGCGGGGTTCGTGACGTCCACCGAGTGGACCCCGCTGCCCGACGGGCCGGTGCACGCGGTCGTCGCGGGTCCGCCCGGGGCGCCGACCGTCGTGGGGGTGCCGGGGCTGGGGTGCTCGCACCACTACTTCCTGCCGTTCGCCCGGGCGCTGGCGCCCGAGGCCCGCACGGCCGTCGTGGAGCTGCCCGGGTTCGGGCTCTCCCCCGGCCCGCCGCGCGCGCTGGACGTGCCCGGTATGGCCCGGTCCCTGGCCGCCTGGCTGGACGCCACCGGGCGCGGCGGGGCCGTGCTGGTGGCCAACTCGCTCGGGTGCTCCGTGCTCGTCGAGCTCGCCGCGCACGCGCCCGAGCTCATGGGACCGGTCCTGCTCGTCGGGCCGGCGTTCGACCCGCGGGCCCGCACCCCGGTCCACCAGGCGGTGCGCCTGCTCCGCGACGCGGTGCGCGAGGCGCAGATCGCGCCGCGGCTGCTGTACGACTGGACGGTCCACGCCGGGGTCCGTCGGGTGGTGGACACCTACTGGCACGGGCTGGAGCACCGTATCGAGGACGTGGCCCCGCTCGTGCCCGGCCCGGCCGTCGTCGTGATCGGGGAGCACGACCCGCTCGCGCCCCGGGAGTGGGCCGAGCAGCTGACCGCCGCCCTCCCGCAGGGGCGGCTGGTGCAGGTGGCCGGCCGCGCGCACGCGCTGACGAGCACGGCGCCCCGCGAGCTGGCCGCGATCACCCGCCCCTACCTGACCCGCCCCCCGGTTGCAGGAAGGCCACCTTCCCGCAAGGAGATCGCGTGAAGGTGGCCTTCCTGCAACGAGGTGGGGCCGGGCGGTCAGCCGATCGTCAGCTCCGCGATCCGGCTGCGGTGGGTCGTGGCCGAGCCCAGCTGGCCGGCCAGCCGCTTGGCGCGCTTGTAGAAGAAGTGCGCCTCGTGCTCCCAGGTGTAGCCGATGCCGCCGTGGTACTGGATCATCGCCGCCGTGGCGTCCACCGCCGCGTCGCTCGCCTTGGCCTTCGCGACGGCGACGGCGAGCGCCGCGTCGTCCAGCCCCGCGTCGACGGCGTGGGCCGCGTACAGCGTGGCGTGCTCGGCCAGGGTGACGGCCACGTGCAGGTCGGCCAGCGCGTGCTTGATCGCCTGGAACGAGCCGACGGGCACGCCGAACTGCTGGCGGTCGCGGTCGTAGGCCACGGTGCGCGTGATCGCCTCGCGGGCGGTCCCGGCCAGGTCGGCGGCCACCAGGACCGTGGCGCGGGCGGTGAGGTCCGCGACGACCTCGGCGGTGGCGCCGGGCAGGGCCTCCCCCCCGCCGGCCTCCACGTCGGCGAGCCGGACGGTGCCGTCGTAGGAGCCGCGCGGCGTGGCCGGCGCCCCCACCACGAGCGCGAGCCCGTCCCCGGCCGGGGCCACGACGACGTCGGCCACCGCCCCGTACTCCACGGCCGGGAGCGTGCCCGGCGCGGAGCCGCGCAGGGTGAACGCGCCGACCGCGTCGCCGGACCCCAGGCGCGGCAGCCAGGCCGCCCGCTGCTCGTCCGAGCCGGCGAGGCGCACGGCCTCGGCGGCGAGCACGGTGCCCCGCCACGGGCCGGGCGCCGCGCCCGCACCGAGGGCGCGGGCGATGACCTGCGCCTCCAGCAGGCCCAGCCCCAGGCCGTCGTGCTCCTCGGGCACGGTGACGGCGAGCCAGCCCTGGTCGGCGGCCGCCTTCCACAGCGCCGCGGGGTGCCCGTCGGAGTCGGGCGCCTCCACCACGGCGCGGACGGCGTCGAGGTCGAAGCGCTCGGCCAGGAACGTGCGGACGGCCGCGTCGAACTCGCGCTGGTCGTCGTCGAGTGCGAAGAACATCCGGTGCCCCTTACCGCGGCAGGCCGAGCACGCGCTCGGCGGTGACGTTGCGCTGCACCTGGGACGAGCCGCCCCAGATGGTGACCGACCGCGACCACATCGACTGGGCGTGCAGCGGGCGCAGGTCCAGGTCGGTGCCGTCGCCGGCGAGGCGGTCGAGGGTGGCGTCGTCGGCGAGCAGGTCGTCGAACACCTCCCACAGGTCCTGGAAGGCCTCCGACCAGATGAGCTTGGTCATCGAGGCCTCGAACCCGAGGTCGCGGCCCAGCTCGACCTGGGTCTGCACGTGCATGGCGTGGTAGCGCAGGCACTCCAGGTCGGTCAGGGCCCTGCCGAGCTTGTCGCGGAGCACGGGGTCGCGGTCGCGGCCGAGCCGGCGGGCGACGTCGACGATCTCGTCGTACTGGCGGCGGAACTCGGTGTACTGGGCGATGCCGGACGCGCCGCGCTCGAACGACAGCAGCAGCATGGCGGTGCGCCAGCCGTCGCCGATCTCGCCGAGGCACTCGGTGGCGGGCACGCGGGCATCGGAGAAGAACACCTCGCCGAACTCGCTGGCCCCGCTCATCTGCTTGAGCGGGCGGGCGTCGACGCCGTCCTGGTGCATGTCGATGAGCAGCATCGAGATGCCGCGGTGCTTCTGCGACCCGGGCTCGGTGCGCACCATCGTGAAGATCTTGTCGCCGTGGACGGCGTTGGTCGTCCACACCTTCTGCCCGTTGACGACGAAGTCGTCGCCGTCGCGCACACCCCTGCAGGACAGCGCGGCGAGGTCGGAACCCGCGCCGGGCTCGGAGAAGCCCTGGCACCAGATGACCTCGTTGCGCAGCATCGGGCCGATGATGTCCTTCTTCTGCTGCTCCGTGCCGATCGCCATCACGGTGGGCGCGAGGAAGGTCAGGCCGAGCGGGTTGACGGTGCGCGGCGCGTTGGCCAGCACCATCTCGACGTCGTAGATCGCCTTCATGCCGGGGGTGCCGCCGCGGCCGCCGAACTCGGTCGGCCACTGGATGCCGGCGAACCCGGCCTCGGCCTTGTCGCGCTCCCAGTCGCGGCGCAGCCGGAAGCTCTCGTCGTCGTCGAGGGACTCCCAGAAACCGGGACGCGTCCACTCCTGGGGGATGTTGCCGCTCAGCCAGGCCCGGAGCTCGCTGCGGAACTCCTCCTCGGCGGCGGTGTAGCTCAGATCCATCTCACGGCCTCCTCGCGCGGTAGCGCCCACCTTGGCATACCGATCGGTAACCGTGCAGGGGCGTGCGGGAACGCCCGCACCGCCGGTACCCTCCGCGCATGCGCAGTGAGCGTGTCACGGTGAGCCTGCCGGCCGAGCTGGTGGCCGAGGCCCGCGGCGCGGTGCGGCGCGGTGCGGCGTCGAGCATGTCCGCGTACATCGCGGAGGCCGTCGCCGCCCGCCAGGTGCGGGAGCGGACGCTGGCCACCCTCGAGGACCTCTACGGCGGCCCGCCCCCGCCGCGCGAGCTCGACGAGGCCCGCCGGACGCTGCGGCTCGCGCCGCCCGCGGCCGCGGTCTGAGGTGCCCGCCGTGGATGACGCACAGTGATCGGGGGCCGGGTCCTCGACTCCAGCGCTCTCGTCGCCTTCGCCACCGGACGGCCGGTGTACGTGCGGGCGCTCGTGTGGGCGGCGGTCGAGGCCAACATCGTGCTGGCCGTGCCCAGCGCCGCCCTGTCCCGGGCGTGGTCGCTGCTGCCGCCCGAGCACCACTCGGCGCTGGGCGTGCTGCTCGACCTGCCCATCACGATCATCGACGAGCTCGACCCGCTGGCCGCGCAGGAGTCGGGCCTGCTGCTCGCCGAGTCCGGCCTGTCCGACCTCTCCGCCGGGCAGGTGGCGCTGAGCGCCCGGCGCCGCGGCTGGCCCGCCGTGACCGGCGAGCCGTGGATCCTGCGCAAGGTCGACGGCGGCGTCACGCTGGAGGAGCTGCCCTGACGGTCAGGCGGTGAGGAGGGCCCGCAGTGCGGTCAGCTCCTCGTCGGTCAGGCCGTTGGCCCGCAGCCAACCGGCGGCGCCCCCGTACTCCTCGTCGAGGTGGGCGAGGACCTGCTCCATCACGGCGGCCCGGGGGGTGTGGGGCGCGAGGTCGGCCGGCATGTCGGCGCCGGTGCGCGCGGTCCAGCGGCGGAACAGCGCCTCGACGTTGACCGCCGACAGCGCGTAGTCGGCCACCACCGCGTCGCGCTCCACGCCGACGGCATCGAGCACCAGCGCGACGAGCACGCCGGTGCGGTCCTTGCCCGCCGCGCAGTGGGCGAGCGCCGGGGCCCGGGACGCGATCCGCCGCACCGCCTCGACGATGTTGGCCGGGTGGTCGCCGAGGTAGCCGAGGTAGTTGCGCAGCAGGGGGTCGGTGTCCTCCCCCGTCTCCGGCAGCCACTCGCGGCTCTCCCCGATGAAGGTCAGCGCGACGGTCTCGACGCCCGCGGCGGCGACGGCGGTGGGCCCGTCCCGCTCGACCTCCCACGGGGTCCGCAGGTCGAGCACCACGCGCAGGCCGTACTCGTCGACCAGCCGCCGGACGTCCGCGGGGCTCGCCTCCAGCAGCGACGCGCTGCGCAGCAGCACGCCGTAGCGCGTGGTGCCGCCCCCGCGCAGCGGCAGCCCGCCGACGTCGCGCACGTTCTCCAGGCCCTCGAACCGCAGGTGACGATCATCCACACGGGAGAGGGTAGGCCGACGTCCGGCCCGCGGTGGTTCACTGACGCCGGGACACCACGGGGGGCGGGCGGACCGCCCGGGAGGGCGGGGCATGGACGACGACTCCCCGGTCGGCACCGGCTTCGACCGGCTGGCCGAGCGGGACCCGGACGCGGTCGCGCTGCACGCGCCGGACGGGCCGGTGACCCGGGCCGAGCTGGCGGCGGCGAGCAACCGGGCCGCCCGCGAGTTCGCCGCGCACGGGGTCCGCTCCGGCTCGTTCGTCACCATCGGCCTGCCGAACGGGGCCGCGTTCTACGCCGCCGTTCTCGGTGCGTGGAAGCTGGGCGCGGTGCCGCAGCCGGTGTCGGCGAAGCTGCCGGCGCCCGAGCTCGCCGCGCTGGTGGAGCTGGCCGACCCGCCGGTCGTCGTCGGACTGGAGGCCGCCGACCGGCCGTGGCTGCCCCGCACCTGGACCCCGGACCCGACCCGGTCGGGCGACCCGCTCCCGCCGGCGCTGCCGCCGAGCTGGAAGGCGCCGACGTCGGGCGGGAGCACCGGCCGCCCGAAGATCATCGTCGCGGGGCAGGAGGGCTGGACGTCGCAGGTCGTGCAGCGGGCCGAGCGGCTGCGGATCGGCGGGCCGGGCGACGTGTTCGCCGTGACCGCCCCGCTCTACCACAACGCCCCGTTCATGTTCTCGCTCATCGCGCTGCTGCGCGGCTGCCCGCTGCTCGTGCTGGACCGCTTCGACGGCGCCCACGTCCTCGAGGCCGCCGTGCGCCACCGCGTCCACTGGCTCTACGCCGTGCCGACGCTGATGGGCCGGATCCTGCGGCTCCCGCCGCAGGTGCGCGCGGATGCCGACCTGTCGAGCCTGCGCACGGTGCTGCACGTCGGCGCGCCCTGCCCGCCGGACGTCAAGCGCGCGTGGATCGAGTGGCTCGGCCCCGAGCGGGTCGTCGAGCTGTACGCCGGCACGGAGTCGATCGCCGTCTGCATGATCGACGGGACGGAGTGGCTGGAGCGGCCGGGATCGGTCGGGCGCCCGGTGGCGGGCGAGATCCGCATCGGCGACGCGGACGCCCGGCCGCTGCCCGTCGGCGAGGTGGGCGAGGTGTGGATGCGGCACCCGCCGGACGCCCGCCCCTACCGCTACCTGGGTGCCGAGACCCGCGAGGTGGACGGCTGGGAGACCCTCGGCGACCTCGGCCGCGTCGACGCCGACGGCTACCTCTACCTCGCCGACCGGCGGTCGGACCTCATCCTCGTCGGCGGGGCCAACGTCTACCCGGCCGAGGTGGAGGCCGCCCTCGGCGCGCACCCCGACGTGCTGTCCTGCTGCGTGATCGGCCTGCCCGACGACGACCTCGGCCAGCGCGTGCACGCCCTCGTCGAGCTGGCCGCCCCGGTGCCCGACGCGGAGCTCGCCGCGCACGTCGCCGCCCGGCTCACCCCGCACAAGGTGCCGCGCACGTGGGAGCGGGTCGACGTCCCGCTGCGCGACGACACCGGGAAGATCCGCCGGTCGGCCCTGCGCGCCGCGCGCCTCCCTCAGCGGTCCTGAGCCACCGGGCGGCGCAGCAGCGGCGGGAGGAGCCGCGCGCCGGGACCCTGCTCGGCGGCGCGGTCGCCCGGGTTGTTGAGACCGCAGCGGGTCAGCGACAGGCAGCCGCAGCCGATGCAGGAGTCGAGGCCGTCGCGCAGCGCGACGAGGGCGTCGATCTGCTCGTCGAGCCGGGCGCGCCACGCCCGCGACACCCGCGCCCAGTCGGCGGCGGTGGGCGTCCGGCCGCCGGGCAGGCGGTCCAGCGCCTCGCGCACCTCCTCGAGCGGGACGCCGAGCGTGCGCGCGGCGCGGAGGAACGCCAGGCGCCGCAGCACGGAGCGCTCGTAGCGGCGCTGCCCGCCGGACGTGCGGGTGGCCGCGACGAGGCCCTCCCGCTCGTAGAAGCGCAGGGCGGAGTGGGAGAACCCGCTGCGCGCCACCACCTCGCCGATGGTGAGCAGATCCGTCGCGCGCACGACCACCCCTTGACCTGGAGCTGACTTCAGCTTCCACAGTAGCGGCATGAGGACAGCCATCGTCACCGGTGCGGGCCAGGGCTTCGGCCTCGCCCTCACCGCCGCGCTCAGCGCCCGCGGGACCACCGTGCTCGCCACCGGCCGCGACGCCGCCCGCCTGCGCTCGGCCAGCGCCGCCGGCGCGACCGCCGTGCCGGGGGACGTCACCGACCCCGCCCACCGGACCGGGCTCGTCGCCGCCGCGCGCCGCCTCGGCGGGCTCGACCTGCTCGTCCACAACGCCGGCGAGCTCGGCCCGTCGCCGCTGCCCCGGCTGGCGGACCACCCGCTCGACGCCCTGCGCGCCGTCCTGGACACGACCGTCCTCGCCCCGCTCGCCCTCACCCAGCTCGCGCTCCCGCTCCTGCGGGCCGCACCCGCACCCGCGATCGTCACGCTCAGCTCCGATGCCGCCGTCGAGGCGTACCCGGGCTGGGGCGGCTACGGCGCGGCCAAGGCGGCGCTCGACCACCTGGCCGCCGTGCTCGGCGTCGAGGAGCCCGACGTCGCGGTGTACGCGTTCGACCCCGGCGACATGCGCACCGCGATGCACCAGCGCGCGTTCCCCGGCGAGGACATCAGCGACCGCCCCGAGCCCGCGACCGTCGTCCCGGCCCTGCTGCACCTGCTCGACACCCGGCCGGCGTCGGGCCGGTACCGCGCGACCGACCTCCTCGCGGAGGCGACCCCGTGATCCGCTTCGCCCTGCCCGACACGCTGTCCGCGGCCGAGCCGCCCGAGGCGCGCGGCCTCGCCCGCGACGGCGTGCGGCTGCTCGTCGCGCGGGCCGGCGCCCCGGTGGAGCACGGCCGGTTCACCGACCTGCCCGGCGCCCTGGAACCCGGTGATCTCGTGGTCGTCAACACCTCCGACACCGAGCCCGCCGCCCTGGACGGCACGCGCGACGACGGCCGGCCGTTCGTGCTGCACGTGTCCGGCCCGCACCCGGCCGGAGGCACGGTCTTGGAGCTGCGCACCCCCGAGGGGCGGCGGGTGCGCGACGCGCGGGCCGGGGAGGCGGTGCACGTCGCGGGCACGCGCGTCATGCTCGACGAGCCGGTGCCGGGCGCGGCCCCGGGCCGGCTGTGGCGCACCCACCGCACCGGGCTGCCGGCCGGACGGCCCGTCACCTACTCCCACCTGCACGGACACTGGCCGCTCGCGGCGCACCGCACCGTGTTCGCGACGCCCGTGCCCGGCGAGTTCGCCAGCGCCGAGATGCCCAGCGCCGGGCGTCCCTTCACCCGGCGCGTCCTGGACGGGCTCGCCGCGCGCGGCGTCGCCGTCGCGCCGCTCGTGCTGCACACGGGGCTGTCGTCGCCGGAGGCCGGGGAGACGCCGCTGCCGGAGCGCTACCGGGTGCCGGCGGCGACGTGGGACGCGGTGCGGGCGGCGGCGGGGCGGGTGGTGGCCGTCGGCACGACGGTGACCCGCGCGCTGGAGGCGGTGGCGGCGACGGGCGAGCTCGCGGGGTGGACCGACCTGGTCCTCTCCCCGGAGCGGCCGGCGCGCGTCGTCGACGGGCTCGTCACGGGCTGGCACGAACCGGAGGCCTCGCACCTGCTGCTGCTGGAGGCCGTCGCCGGGCCCGGGCTGGTGGGCCGGGCGTACGCCGCCGCCCTCGACGCCGGGTACCTGTGGCACGAGTTCGGGGACTCCTGCCTGCTGCTCCCCGGACGGAGCACCGCGCGTCGCGCTGCGTGAGCACGCGTCGCCCGGTCGCCGCGCCGGGCGGGTACGGCGAGCGGCGCGCTGGGTGCGCCGACAGGTCGCCCGGCGCCTTCCCCGTTCACCGGGCTTCTCGTAGTGTTCCGCCTCAGCGTCCCGAGGCGGACGCGGCACCGGGCCGGCACTCCCCAGCCGGCCCACCCGGACTCCCCACCGGTCGCCGCACGCCGCCTCGCTCCCCCGAGCGCTGGAAGGCTGGTCTGTGGCAGGACACCGTTCCCCGAGCGGCACCCGCGGGTCCCGTTCGGCCGGCACCTCGCGTCACCACTCCGCCCGTCGCCCCGCTGTCGCGGGCCCGTCGCTGCGCACCACGGTGCTCGCGTCCGCGTCCGCACTCGGAGCCGTCGCCACCGGCACCTTCACGCTGCTCACCCCCGGCGACGCCACGGCCACCGCCGACGCCGCCGCGCCCCAGGCGTTCGACGGCACACTGGCCGCCACGTCCGCGCTGCTGGCCGACCTCCCCGCCGACGCCACCCCGCAGGGCGGGCTCGCCCCCGTCGGGTTCACGCAGGTCGCTGGGCCGGAGATCGCCCAGCTCCACCTGGCGCAGCTCGACAAGGCCGCCACGCTGGCCGCCGAGAAGGCCGAGCGGGAGGCCGAGGAGCGCCGCCGGGCCGAGGAGCGGGCCCGCCTGGACGCCCTCATCGCCGAGGGCGGCGTCGACGGCTGGATCGCCGAGGCGCTGGACATCATGGACCTGCCGCAGTCGCTCTCCGGCGCCATCGAGAAGATCATCATGGCCGAGTCGGGCGGCAACCCCCGGGCGATCAACAACTGGGACTCCAACGCCCGCGCCGGCACCCCGTCCCAGGGCCTCATGCAGACGATCCCGTCGACCTTCCGCGCCTACGTGCACCCGGATCTCGCCGACGAGGACATCACCCACCCGGTCGCCAACATCACCGCCGGCGTCCGCTACATGATCGACCGCTACGGCATGGACACCCTCGAGGCCGGTGGCCGCAGCAGCGCCGGCGGCGGGTACCTCGGCTACTGACGGACGGCCCGCGCCTTCCGCCCCGCCACCGCCACGACGTCCCCGGTGCGCAGCTGCGCGCCGCGCCGGGTCTCCGTCCGGCCGTTGACCTGCACCTCGCCCGCCTCCAGCAGCTCCTTGGCGTGGACGCCGTGCTCGGCGAAGCCGGCGAGCTTGAGGAACTGGCCGAGCCGGATCGGCTCACCGGTGAGCGGGACGTCCTCGATGCGGGCCACGCGCCCATCCTGCCCGCGCGCCGGTCCCCGGTCCCCCGGGCCCCGTGAGCCGTGGTCGACCAGGGCGCGGTGCAGGCCCGGGGCGTGGTGGCGCAGCGGCCCGAGCCGGGTGACGGCGGACGCGCTCGGGGTCTCGGCGTCGGTGCGCAGCTGCCGGTCGCAGAGGCCGACCACCCAGGAGGCGTGGTGCTCCATACGCCGCGACCGTACTCCGGAGCCAGAACGCGGTCGGAGGGGCACCTGCAGCAGCGTTCTGGCTCCGACGTACGGCTGGAACCGCGCGCCGTGGATAACGGTCTACGGGGCCGTCCCGACGTCCCGGAGGCGTGTACTGACCTCGCGCCGGGCCCGGCGGCCCTGTCTCCTGATCAACGGAGAGCTCGTGGAGATGTTCGGGCACTACCGGTTGGACGAACTCGTCGGCCGGGGCGGGATGGGCGAGGTCCACCGGGCCTACGACACCCGCCGCCACCGCGTCGTGGCCCTCAAGCGCCTCCGGCCGGGACTGGCCGACGACGCCGAGTACCAGGAACGGTTCCGCCGGGAAGCCCGGCTGGTCGCTCGTCTCTCGTCGCCCCATGTCGTTCCCATCCACGACTTCGGCGAGATGGACGGCCGCCTGTTCCTCGACATGCGGCTCGTCCCGGGAACCGATCTGGCCGGGCTCGTCCACCAGTCGGGTCCGCTGTCGCCGTCCCGGGCGGTAGAAGTCGTCCGCCAGATCGCCGACGCGCTGGACTCCGCGCACCGGAACGGACTGGTCCACCGGGACGTCAAGCCCTCCAACATCCTGTTGGACAGCACCCGTCACCGTGATTTCGCCTACCTCGTCGATTTCGGCATCGTCCGCAGCATCGGAGACGGCAGACTCACCATGACCGGGGCGCTGGTGGGGACCACGGCCTACATGGCTCCGGAGATGTTCATCGGCCGTCCTGCAGATCGTCGGGTCGACATCTACGCGCTGGGCTGCCTGTTGTTCGAGGTGCTCACCGGGAGTCCCCCGTTCGTGGGCCAGGGGCCGGTCCAGATGTACCACCACCTCCACTCCGAGCCGCCCCGTCCATCGGCGCACCGCTACGGACTGCCTCCCGGGCTCGACGCCGTCGTCGCCCGCGCCATGGCCAAGGACCCCGAGCAGCGCTTCGCCTCGGCCGGGCAGTTGGCCGACGCGGCGAGCGACGTCGTGTCGAAGGATCGCTCCTCCGCCCTCGCTCGATCGTCGGGAGACGCTCAGCACGACCGCGACCCGCGCGACCACCGCGTCCCGCCTGCACCGGCCCGGCGGCGACGCGCATCGGCGCTGGTCGGGGTCGCCGTGCTGGTGGTGGTGCTGGCGGGTGCACTGGGCCTGACGCTGTACCTGCGCTCTCCGGGGGGCGCGCCGCTCCTCCCACCACCTGGGACGACGACCAGCACGGCCACGGCGACAGCGCCGCCGGGCCCGGTCGCGACGGCCAGCGACGGCAGCTTCGAGGTGGACGTGCCGTCGGGATGGTCGTCGTACCCGCCGGCTGGGACCGATCTGCTGAACCTCCGATCGGCCGATCAGGGGGCGAACATCCTGGTGTCGGCGCAGCCGGCCGACGCGCAGAGCCTCGATGCGTTCGCAGCGCAGTCGGCGCAGGAGATCGTCGACATCCTCGACGGGACGATCGACGCGGGTGGGATCGAGTCGAGCACCCTGGCCGACGCACCGGCCCGCCGGTACACGTACACCCTCCCCGCCGCCGCGGACTACCCGGAGGCCAGGGGGAGGCAGATCATCGCTCGACATGACGGCGCCGACTACTTCCTCACCTACACCGGCCGCCCGGACCTGTTCAACGCGACCGTCGCCGACTACGAGTCGGTGGTCGATTCGTGGCGCTGGCGGCAGTGAACCCCAGGCCGTGACCACACATCTGGACGCGCAGACGGAGGAACGGCCTCCCAGATGATCCCTGGAAGGCCGTTCCTCGTGGTAGCGGGGACAGGATTCGAACCTGTGACCTCTGGGTTATGAGCCCAGCGAGCTACCGAGCTGCTCCACCCCGCGTCGCGTTGTTCTGTTGTGTCTACGACTGTACACGTCCCGGAAACCCGCCCGCACGCGGGGGGTGCCCCGGCCCCGCAGGCCGTCTGACCTGCGGGGCCGGGACCGGTCAGCCGCCGGGGGTGGGCGCCGGCGGGGCCGGCGCCGCCCCCTGCGCCGCCTGGAAGCGCTCGGTGGCGGCGTCGAGGGCCGCCAGGGCCTCGCCCTGCGCGGCGAAGTCACCGGTGGTCTGGGCCGCCTGCAGCGCCTCGATCGCGGCCCGGATCTCGGCCGCCGCCTGGCTGAGCTGCGGCGACGCGTCGGGCGTTGTCCCGGGGACGGCGGTCCCGTTCGGCGGAGGGGTGGTGCCCTGCGCCGGCGGTGTCCCCGGAGGTGTCGGCACCGCCGCGCCGGCCCCGGCGCCGAAGACCTCGTCGAGGGCCCCGGCGAGGTCGGGCTCGAAGCCCACCCGGCCGTTGTAGCTCGTCAGCACCCGGGCCAGCTGCGGGTAGCTGGAGTCCTCGTTGGCCCGCTGGATGTAGACGGGCTCGACGTAGAGCAGACCGCCCGCCACTGGCAGGGTCAGCAGGTTGCCGTTGATGACCGAGCTCTGGCCGTTGCGGGCCAGCAGGCCGAGCTCCTGGCTGACCTCCGGTGTGCCGACGAACCGGCTCTGCACCTGCTGCGGACCCAGCTCCTGGGTGTCCGGTGGCAGTTGCAGCAGCGTGATCTGGCCGTACGTCTCCGGATCGGAGCTGGCCGACATGTACGCCGAGAGGATGTCGCGGTTCTGGAACACCAGCGCGCTGGTGAGCTGGAACTGCGGCTCCCCGGACGGTGCACCGTCGGGCTCGCCCGCGAGGAGGTAGTACGGCGGCTGCGCCAGCCCGCCGGCGGCCCCGCCGGCCGGGGTCGGGTCCGACGGCACCTCCCAGAACGACACGTTGGAGAAGAACTCGCCCGGGTTGTCGACGTGGTAGCTCGTGATCAGCTCGCGCTGGACCTTGAACTGGTCCTCCGGGTAGCGCAGGTGCGACCGCAGGCTCTCGCTGATCGCCGACTCGGGCTGCACGGTGCCCGGGAAGGTCTTCATCCAGGTCTGCAGCACCGGGTCGGCCTCGTCGAACGCGTAGAGCGTGACGGTGCCGTCGTAGGCGTCGACCGTGGCCTTGACCGAGTTGCGCAGGTAGCTGACCTCGCGGTCGAGCTCGGGGCGCAGCCCGCCCTGCAGGGTGTCGGCCGTGGCCTGCCCGAGCTGGGTGCTCTGGGCGTAGGGGTACTGGTCGAGCGTGGTGTAGCCGTCGACGATCCACGTGATCCGCCCGTCGACGACGGCCGGGTACGGGTCGCCGTCGAGGGTCAGCCACGGCGCGACCAGCTCGACGCGGTCGGCCGGGTCGCGCACGTAGAGGATCTTCGAGTTCTCGTTGATCGAGCTGTTGAACAGGATGTTGCGCTCGCCGTAGGACAGCGCGAACGCCAGCCGGTTGACGATGTTGTCCAGCGGCACCCCGCCGCGCCCCGCGTAGGTGTACTGCTGGGTGTCGGAGTCGTACTCCACCGGCGGCGCGCCCTCGGCCGCCCCGACGATCGAGTAGGTGTCGATCAGCTCGCCGTAGTAGGTGCGCGGCTCGGCGACGCGCAGGCTCTCCGGCACGATCTCGCTCTGCGAGTTGCTGGTGTCGATGCTCAGGAAGCGGGGCAGGCCGCCCTCGCCGCCGGCGTCCTCGAGCGCGGCGTTGACCTCGTTGGCCGGGGCCACCACGAGGCCGTTGCCGTGGGTGTAGACCAGCTGCCGGTTGATCCAGTCGGTCTGGTTGCCGGCGAGACCCCCGGTGTTGAGCTCGCGCAGCCCGAGGACGTAGTCCTGCTGGGCGCCGTCGACCGTGTAGCGGTCGATGTCCAGGTTCTCCGGGAACCCGTAGAACGTGCGCCGCTGCTGGAGCTGCGTGAACGTCGCGTTGAGCTGGGCCGGGTCGAGGATGCGGATGTTCGGGATGGTGGCGGTCTCCGCCCGCACCTGGGCCGGTGTCGCCTCGGACGTCCCGGAGTAGGGGACCTCGGTGACGGTGTCCGGCCCGATGCCGTACGCATCGCGGGTGGCCGCGATGTTGCGCTCGATCGACTGCGCCTCGCGCTGCGCCGCGTTGGGGGCGACGACGAACTGCTGCAGCACCGCGGGCCACGCCGCCCCGACCAGCACGCTGGACAGCACGAGCAGCGCGGTGGCGATGGCGGGCAGCTGCAGGTTGCGCTGCCAGACGGCGACGAAGAACGCCGCGGCGCAGATGATCGAGATGAACAGCAGGATGAGCTTCGCCGGCATCACCGCGTTGAGGTCGGTGTACGTGGCGCCGTCGAACAGCGGGTTGCGCTGGGAGAACATCAGCTCGTAGCGGTCCAGCCAGTAGGCCACGGCCTTGAGCAGCACGAACACGCCGGCGAGGATCGCCAGCTGGGCGCGCGCGGCCGCGGAGACCTGGCCGTTGCGACCGGTGAGGCGGATGCCGCCGAAGATGTAGTGGGTGATCAGCGCGACGACGAAGCTGATCGCGATGCCGACGAACAGCCAGTTCAGCACCAGCCGGTAGAACGGCAGCTGGAAGACGTAGAAGCTGATGTCGAGGCCGAACTGGGGGTCGGTGCGGCCGAACGGCGTGGCGTTGACGAACTGCTGGACGACCTGCCAGTCGCCCACCGCCGAGAGGCCGGCGATGAGTCCGAACACCACCGGGATGCCGATGCCGAACAGCCGCACGCGCTGGATGATCACGGTGCGGTAGCGGGCGATCGGGTCCTCGGGCCCGGACAGGGGCACGAACACCGGCCGCGAGCGGTAGGCGATCCACAGCGCCAGCGCCACCAGGCCGCCGATCAGCAGGCCGCCGGCGAGGAACTGCACGATCTGCGTGAACAGGATCGTGGTGAAGACTCCGCGGAAGCCGACCTCCCCGTACCAGAGCCAGTTGATGTAGAAGTTGATCAGTCGGGACCCGCCGAGCAGCAGCAGCACGACGACCGCGGCGACGGCGAGCAGGATCCGGGTGCGGCGGGTGAGCGTCGGCGCTCCCACCGGGGGCCGCATGGCCACGAGCACACTCCAGGGCTGGGACGAACTACTCCCCCAACTCTACGGAGCGGTTGTGGGTTCCCCGTGGGGCGTGTCCGATTCGTGAGTCAATCCGCCGTGCAGGTGGGAGCGGGTCGACCGGCGGTGAGCGCGTCCAGCGCGGCGATGGCCGAGTCGAGCGTCTCCACGCTGACGAGCTGCAGCCCCTCCGGGGCCGTCCGGGCCGCCTCGGCGCAGTTCGCCGCGGGCACGAGGAACACCTCGGCGCCCACCTCGCGCGCCTTGGCCATCTTGAACGACACGCCGTCGATCGCGGTCACCGCGCCGCCGGCGTCGATCGCGCCCGTGCCGGCGACGAACCGGCCGCCGGTGAGCGCGCCGGGCGTCAGCTCGTCCACCACGGCGAGGGCGAACATCAGCCCGGCCGAGGGCCCGCCGATGCCGCCGAGGTCGAAGCGGATGTCGCCGTCGCGCAGCTCCGCGGTGGGCGTGACGCCCAGGAAGCCCTGCAGGCGCTGCGGGTCCGGGTGCACGCCGAGCACGACGTCGGCCCGCTGCTCCCCGCCGTCGCGCCGGAAGGTGACGGTGACCGGGTCGCCCGGGGACGTGCCGGAGATGCGCTCGGCCACCTGCCCCGCCGCATCGACCGGCTGCCCCGCCACCGCGACGATCTCGTCGCCCGTCCGCAGCACGCCGTCCGCCGGCGACCCGGGGACCACCCCGGCCACCAGCACCCGCGCCGGCAGGCCGAGCTCCGCCACCGCCGCGGCCTCGGCGTTGGACTCCGACGACGCGAACTGCGCCGCGTTCTGCTCCTGCACCTGCTCGGGGGTGCGGTCCGACGGGTAGAGCGCCTCCCGCGGCACCATCCGCCGCTCCCCGGACGCCCAGTAGCCCAGCGCGGTGAACAGCGGGATCTCGGTCGTCACCGAGACCGTGGTCATGTTGAGCCGCCCGGACGTGGGGAAGGTCGGCTGCCCCTCGATCGTGACGATGGGCTCGCCCTCGTAGTCGCCGAGCGTGTCGTAGGTGGGGCCGGGGCCGAGCGCGACGAAGGGCACCGGCAGCGTCGCGCCGATCACGCCCAGGGCGACGGCGAGCAGCACCGCGGACAGGACGATGCCCAGGCGACGACTCACGCCGAGACCCTAAGGGGCCCCGTGTGCGGCGCTCGTACGGCGGGTCGCGGTGGCGCGGGCGGCGCACCGGGCCCGCGATCGCCGGGGGTGGACACCGGGGCGCCGACCCCCTCCCGCGCGTACCGTGGGCGCCATGAGTGACAAGCCGCCGTTCGGATTCGGACCGTCGGACCGCTCCGGCGGCCCGGGGGACGAGCCGGAGCGCCGCGACGGCCCGCAGGACCCGTTCGGCTTCGGCGAGCTCCCGGGCATGCCGCCCGGCGGGCTGCCGGGCATGCCCGGGATGCCGGGCATGCCCGCGGGGTTCGACGTCAACCAGCTCGGCCAGATGCTGACCCAGCTCGGGCAGATGCTCAGCCAGGCCCAGTCCGGCGGGGACGGCCCGGTGAACTACGACCTGGCCGAGAAGATGGCCACCCAGCAGCTCGCGGCCACCACGTCCTCGCTCACCGGGGCGCAGCGCATCGCCGTGGCCGACGCCGTCAAGCTCGCCGAGCTGTGGCTCGACGCGGCCACCGAGTTCCCCGCCGGGGCCACCAGCACGAAGGCCTGGTCGGCCACCGAGTGGGTGCACGCCTCGATGCCCACCTGGAAGCGGCTCGTCGACCCGGTGGCCCGGCGGATGTCGGGCGCCTGGACCGAGGCGCTGCCCGAGGAGGCCCGCGCGGCCGCCGGCCCGATGATGGCGATGCTCGGCCAGATGGGCGGGCTCGCCTTCGGCACCCAGCTCGGCCAGGGGCTCGCCCAGCTCGGTGCCGAGGTGCTCACCTCCACCGACATCGGCATCCCCGTCGGCCCGGACCGCGTCGCCGCCCTGCTGCCGGAGAACGTCGAGCGGTTCACGAAGGACCTCGACCGCCCGGCGTCGGAGGTGCTGATCTACCTGGCCGCGCGCGAGGCCGCGCACCAGCGCCTGTTCAGCCACGTGCCGTGGCTGCGCGAGCGGCTGCTCGCCACCGTCGAGGAGTACGCGCGCGGCATCACCATCGACACCTCCCGCATCGAGGACCTGGCCCAGGGCATCGACCCGTCCAACCCCGCCGCGATCCAGGAGGCCATGGGCTCGGGCATGTTCGACCCGGAGACCACGCCCGAGCAGAAGGCGGCGCTGGCCCGGTTGGAGACCCTGCTCGCGCTGGTCGAGGGGTGGGTCGACGCCGTCGTGGCCGAGGCCGTCGGGGAGCGCCTGCCCGGTGCCGCCGCGCTGCGCGAGACGCTGCGCCGCCGCCGCGCCTCGGGCGGGCCCGCCGAGCAGACGTTCGCCACGGTCGTCGGGCTGGAGCTGCGGCCGCGCCGCCTGCGCGACGCCGCCGAGCTGTGGCGCCTGCTGGGCGAGCAGCGCGGCACCGCCGGTCGCGACGCGCTGTGGGCGCACCCCGACCTCGTGCCGTCCGCCGACGACCTCGACGACCCGGCCGCGTTCGTCGCGCGCGACGACCTCAGCGACCCGATCGCGGAGATCGAGAAGCTGGCCGGGAAGCAGGACGACGGCCCCGCGGCCGAGGCGGACGGGACCGACCGCCCCGAGTAGCCGGCGGGGCGCCCGTCAGCCGGGCTCGTCGCCGTCGGTGCCGACCAGGCCGAGCCCGGCGGCGGCGGACAGCCCCTCCAGGTAGCCCATCGCCCGCTCCGTGCGGGGGTAGCGGCGCACCCACGCCCAGAACCGCTCGTCGTGGCCGGGTTCGAGCAGGTGGGCCAGCTCGTGGACGAGCACGTAGTCGACCACCCAGGCCGGGGCGTCGCGGAGCCGCTCGCTGATGCGGATGGTGCCGTCGGCCGGGGTGCACGACGCCCAGCGGGTGCGCATGGGCGGCACCCACCGCACGGTGGTCGGCTCGGCGGTGCCGTCGAGGTAGCGGCGGGCCAGCTCCAGGCAGCGCCGCCGCAGCGCGTCGTCGCCGGTGCGCCCGGGTGAGCGGCGGCGGGCCTCGCTGCGCTCGAGCCGGGCCACCATCTCGTCGACCCAGCGGTGCTCCTCGCTCTCGCTCATCCACCCCGGGATGAAGACGATCACGGTGTCGCCCTCGCGCCGCGCGCTGACCATCCGCTTGCGCCGGTCGCTGCGCCGGACCTCGACCGCCGAGGGGAGCCCCATGGACCCCAGGTTATCCCCTCCGCACCCCCCTCGGACCGTTGTCCACAGGGTGGTGGGGGAAGCTGTGGACGGATCCCGCCCGGCGTCGGTGGCAGGCGTCATCCTCGTCGCGTGCTGCCCGCCCACTTGCGCCTCGCCCCGCACCGCACCGTGCTGCCGCACGGCGCCACCTCCCGCCGGATCGGGCTCGACCCGACGACCTCCCTGGTCGCCGAGGACCTCACCGCGTCGCTCGCCCTGATGCTCGACGAGCTCGGCGCGCCCGTCCGCACCGCGGCGCTCCTCGACCGCGTCACCGCGCGGGGCGGCGACCGCGGGCACGCCGCGCAGCTGCTGGGGGCGCTGCTGGCCGCCGGCGCCGTCGTCGACGCCCGCCACGGCGAGCGGGCCGCCGACCGCAGGCGGCACGCCACCGTCCTCGTCGACGGCGACGGGCCGCTGGCGGCCGGGGTGGTCGGCGGCCTGGTGCTGGGCGGGGTGGGCGCGGTCCGCGTCGCGGCGCGCGGCTGGGTGGGCTCGACCGACCTCGGCACCGGCCTGCTCGACGCCGACCGCGGCACCGACCGGGTCGCCGCGCTCACGGCGCTGGCCCGGCGCACCCGGCCCGGCGCGGACATCGGGCCGCCGCCCGACCGCGGGCCCGAGCCCGACCTCGTCGTGCTCGCCGACGCGGCGGCGCCGGACCCCGACGCCGTCGAGCGCCTGCACCGCGAGGCCGTCGCGCACCTCCCGGTGCGCCTGCGCGACGGCACCGGGGTGGTGGGGCCGCTCGTGCTGCCGGGCCGCACGGCCTGCCTGCGGTGCGCCGACCGGCACCGGGAGGACGGGGAGCCGGGCTGGCTGGGGATCGCCGCCCAGCTCGTCGGGCGCCCCGGGCCCGGCGACGCGACGGTCGCGGCCGCCACCGCGGCGCTCGCCGCGGCCCAGGCGCTCGCCCTGCTCGACGGCGGGCCGGCCCCGGCCGCGCTGGCCGCCGAGCTGGCGCTCGACGTCGTCGCGGGCACCCTCGACCGGCGTCCGGCCGCCGTGCACCCGGGCTGCGGGTGCGGCGCACCGCACGTCTGACGGACGTGCGCCGCTGATCGACGGGAGGGAGACTGGACCTGTGACCGACATTCCCCGCCGCACCGCCGCGCGCACGGCCAAGCTCGCCAGCCTGCCGCTCGGCGTGGCCGGACGGGCCGCGGCCGGGTGGGGCCGGCGCCTCGCCGGCGGCAACGGCGAGGAGATCTCGGCCCAGATGATGGCGCGCAGCGCCGAGCAGCTGTTCGCCGTACTGGGCGAGCTCAAGGGCGGCGCCATGAAGTTCGGCCAGGCGCTGTCGGTGTTCGAGGCGGCGGTGCCCGAGGAGTACGCCGCGCCGTTCCGCGAGTCGCTGGTGAAGCTGCAGTCGGCGGCACCGCCGATGCCGGCCGCCGACGTGCACCGGATGCTCGCCGAGCAGTTCGGGCGCGGGTGGCGGCAGCGGTTCGCCGAGTTCGACGAGGTCCCGGCGGCCGCCGCGAGCATCGGGCAGGTGCACCGCGCGGTGTGGCACGACGGGCGCGAGGTCGCGGTCAAGGTGCAGTACCCGGGCGCCGAGCAGGCCCTGCTGTCCGACCTGCGGCAGCTGTCGCGGATGAGCCGGCTCATGCAGCCGCTCGTGCCCGGCCTGGAGATCAAGCCGCTGATCACCGAGCTGCAGGAGCGGATGAGCGAGGAGCTCGACTACCGCGACGAGGCGGCCCACCAGCGCGCGTTCGCCGCCGCGTACGACGGCGACGAGCACGTGCGCGTCCCCAAGGTCGTCGCCTCGGCCCCCAAGGCCCTGATCAGCGAGTGGATCACGGGGCGGAAGCTGTCGGACGTCATCGCCCGCGGCACCCAGGCCGAGCGCGACCACGCGGCCGCGCAGCTCTCGGAGTTCCACTACTCCGCGCCCGAGCGCACCGGGCTGCTGCACTCCGACCCGCACCCGGGCAACTTCCAGCTGCTCGGCGACGGCCGGCTGATGGTGCTGGACTACGGCGCCGTCGCCCGGCTGCCCGAGGGCATGCCGAGGCCGCTGTCGGAGATGGTGCGGCTCGCGCTGGCCGACCGGCCCGAGGCCCTGCTCGCGCACCTGCAGAGCGAGGGGTTCGTCCGGGCCGGCTCGTCGATGACCCCCGGCGACGCGCTGGCCTACCTCGCGCCGTTCGCGGAGCCGCTGCGCACGACGTCGTTCCGGTTCGACCGGGCGTGGCTGCAGAAGCAGGCCGGGCGCGTCGGCGACCTGCGCAGCCCGCACTTCAACACCGGCCGCGAGCTGAACCTGCCGCCGCAGTACCTGCTGATCCACCGCGTCACGATGGGCACGCTCGGCGTGCTGTGCCAGCTCGACGCCGACGTCCCCCTGCGCGGCATCGTCGGGCGCTGGCAGCCCTGGATCTTCGAGGACTGAGCACTCTCCGGACGCGCGGACGGCACGGCCCGTCGGCCGTGCCGTCCGCGCGTCGGGTGACCGGTGGTCGCCCCGGCCCCCACCGGGGCGACCGCCGGTCGCCGGGCGGCGCCTCGGTCAGACGGGCGCCGCGGGGGATCAGGCCTGCACGTTCGCGCGGGCGCGCTCGGCGCGCCGTGCGGCGAAGGCCGCGAGCCGGGCCCAGCGGCGGCCCGCCACGATCTGGCGGGCCAGGGCGTGCTCGCGTGCGGCCTGTTCGGCCTCCCGCTGTCGGGATCGAGCCAGGGCTTCGTCGAGGAGCAACATCGCGTTTCCTTCGCGGTCGGTGCGGATGAGGGTGCTGGGGCTGGTCATGTCGTCGTTCTCCTGGATGTCTGGGTGGTCAGGCGCTCGCCGCGGCTGCGGCGTACGCGCGGTCCCGGGCGAGGTCGGCCTTGGAGGGCCGGCCCCGGGGCCGCTTGCGCGGGATCACGGCCCCGCGCTCGAAGATCTCCCCGCCCCACACGCCCCACGGCTCCTCGCGGGACAGCGCGCCGGCCAGGCACTCGACCCTGATCGGGCAGCCGGCGCACAGCGCCTTGGCCCGCTCGAGGTCCGCCGGTGCCTCGGCGAACCACAGGTCGGCCTCGCCGGACCGGCACGGCAGGTCGAGCCCGGCGCGGGGAGCCGCGTCGAGCACCGAGCCCAGCGGGGTGGGGTCACCACCGAGCTGGTCGGGACTGATCGCTCCGCCGTCCAACGGAACTGATCGGACTAGCACCGCACTACCTCCTGGTTCTGGAGAAACACAAAGGCCGCGGATCCCGGTGAGGGGGTCCGCGGCCTGGTTCTTGCAGCCGGAGCGTCAGGTCGCTACCTGAGGAGACGCTCCGCCCATGCGGACACACCTGTGCTGTTGTGGAGATCGACTCCGCCCTGGGTGCGGCGCGGCTTCGGCGCGACGTACACGGGAGACACGGAGGCGCCGCCGAGCGCGACCCACAGACGGGTGCCGTGGATCGGCGTGCGGACGACTGGCGTCATCGTGATCATGTCGGCACCCCCTTCAGGGTCGCGGCGTGAGACGGGTCCGGTGATCCGTCGGAGAAGACGTTAGGGACACCCGCCGGACCACACAAGCTATTTACGGGAAACTTCTGGGGCTGCTAGTCGTCGCCGAGGAGCGCGAGGACGTCCGCGCCGTAGCGGTCGAGCTTGCGGGCCCCGATCCCGGGGATCGCGACGAGGGCCGCGCGGTCGGCCGGACGGTGCTCCGCGATGGCGGTCAGCGTGGCGTCGGTGAAGACGACGTAGGCGGGAACCTGCTGCTCACGGGCCTGCTCGGCGCGCCAGCCACGGAGCCGGTCGAGCAGGTCGGTGTCGACGTCGGACGGGCAGTCCGAGCACCGGCGCAGCTTCATCGCGTCGACGCCGAGCAGCGGCGAGCCGCACACCCGGCAGCGCGGTTTCACTCCTCCGGGGGAACGCTGCGCCGCCCGGGCCGCCGGGTGCTGGTCGGGGATGAGGCCGTGCAGGAACCGGCTGCGCCGCCGTCGCCGCGCCCCGCCGGGCTGGCGGGACAGCGCCCAGGACAGCGCGAGGGTGCGGCGGGCCCGCGTGACTCCGACGTAGAGCAGCCGGCGCTCCTCCTCGATCGCCGCGTCGTCGCCGTCGGCGTGCTGGATCGGGAGCGTGCCGTCGGCGAGGCCGACGAGGAACACGACGTCCCACTCCAGGCCCTTCGCCGCGTGCAGGGACGCCAGCGTGACGCCCTGCACCGTCGGCGGGTGGGCGGCGTCGGCGCGGGTCTCCAGCTCCGCGGCGAAGCGGCGCAGGTCGGCCTCCGGTTCGACGGCCACGAGCTCCTCGGCCAGCTCGACGAGCGCGAGCAGCGACTCCCACTGCGCCCGCTGCGCGGCGCCGGTGGGGGGATCGGGGGTGAGGCCGACGGGGGCGAGCACGGCGCGGACGTCGTCGACCAGGGCGCCGCCCTCGCGTCCGGAGGCTCCGGCCTGCCGCACGGCGATCATGGCGCGGCGCACCTCGGGCCGCGCGAAGAACCGCTCCCCGCCGCGCACCTGGTAGGGCACGTCCGCCTCGGTGAGGGCCTGCTCGTAGACCTCGCTCTGGGCGTTGATGCGGAACAGCACCGCGATCTCGCTCGCGGGGGTGCCGTCGGCGACCATCCGCCGGATGCGCCGGGCGACGGCGGCGGCCTCGGCCGGCTCGTCGTCGTGCTCGGTGAAGTCGGGCTCCGGCCCGGGCGGCAGCTGCCCGACCAGCTGGAGCCGCGTGCCGGCGGCGCGGCCGCGGGCGCCGCCGATCAGCGTGTTGGCGCACGCCACGACCTGCGGGGTGGAGCGGTAGTCGCGCTGCAGCCGGACGACGACGGCCTCGGGGAAGCGGCGGGGGAAGTCGAGCAGGTGGCGGGGGGTGGCGCCGGCGAAGGTGTAGATCGTCTGGTTGGCGTCGCCGACGACGGTGAGGTCGTCGCGCTCGCCCAGCCAGGCGTCGAGCACGCGCTGCTGCAGCGCCGTGACGTCCTGGTACTCGTCGACGACGAAGCAGCGGTAGCGGTCGCGGAACTCCTCGGCCACCCCGGCGTGCTCCTCCAGCGCGGCGGCGGTGTGCAGCAGGATGTCGTCGAAGTCGAGCAGCCCGGCGCGGTTCTTGAGCTCCTCGTAGCCGGCGTAGACGGCGGCGACCTGCTCGGCCGGGCCCGGGGTGTCGCGCCGCAGCCGCGCGGCCTCGGCCGCGTACGCCCCGGGCGTGACCAGGCTGGCCTTGGCCCACTCGATCTCGCCGGCCAGGTCGCGCAGGGTGGCCGCGTCGGTGCCGGCCCTGGCCCGGGACGCCGCCTGCCCGACCACGCGCAGCTTGCCCTCCAGGAGCTGCCACTGGTCCCCGCCGACGACCCGGGGCCAGAAGTAGCGCAGCTGGCGCAGCGCGGCGGCGTGGAAGGTGCGCGCCTGCACCCCCGACACCCCGAGCGCCCGCAGCCGCGTGCGCATCTCCCCCGCCGCCCGCGCCGTGAACGTCACGGCCAGCACCTGTCCGGGCGCGACGTGCCCGGTGCTGCACAGGTGCGCGATGCGGCGGGTGATCGTGCGGGTCTTGCCCGTGCCCGCCCCGGCCAGCACGCACACCGGCCCGCGGGGGGCGGTGACGGCGGCGCGCTGCTCGTCGTCCAGGCCCTGCTGGAGATCCTGGCTGAGCGTCACACCGCCATCCTGGCACCCCGGGAAGAGGGCGCCATGCGGCGGGCGTTGAGCGGACATGGCTGACGTGACGATGTACTCGACGACCTGGTGCGGCTACTGCCGCCGCCTCAAGCTCCAGATGGACGAGGCGGGCATCAGCTACGTCGAGATCGACGTGGACCGCGACGCCGAGGCGGCGCGCTACGTGGAGGGCGTCAACGGCGGCAACCGCACGGTGCCGGTCGTCCGCTTCCCCGACGACACGACGGCGACGAACCCGAGCCTGCGCGAGGTGCAGGCGCGCCTGGCCGCCTGAGCGCCAGAACGGCTGCGCCGGCGTCGGCGCAGCCGTTCGGTGCGTGGCGCAGCCGTTGCAACGGCTGCGCCACGTGCACGACGGCTGCGTCAGCGGTCGCGCAGGCGTTGTGGACGGCCGGCGGCTCAGTCCAGCGCCGCCCACGCGTCCAACATCGTGCGCGCGATGCTGACCCGGCCCGGGAGCAGGAATGGCGCGGCACCCCGCGCCGCCCAGTCGCCCGCGTCGAGGGCCCGCTGCAGGTCGGCGCGCGTGGCCCAGTGCGCCTCGGCGATCTCGCCGTCCGCCGGCACCAGCGGCGCGTCCGGGTCGGCCACCGCGTGGAAGCCGATCATGAGGCTGCGCGGGAACGGCCACGACTGGCTGCCCAGGTAGTGCAGGTCGCGGACGTGCACCCCGACCTCCTCGTGGATCTCGCGCACGACGCACGCCTCCAGCGACTCCCCCGCCTCCACGAACCCGGCGAGCACCGAGAAGCGGCCCTCGGGCCAGGTGGGCTGGCGCGCCAGCAGCACCCGCGCCGACGGGCCGGTGCCGCCGTCGTGCACCAGGCAGATCACGGCCGGGTCGGTGCGCGGGTACTGCTCGTGGCCGTGCGCCTCGCAGTGGCGGTGCCAGCCGGCGTTGGCCGGGCGGGTGGGCGAGCCGTCCTCGGGGCAGAACCGGGCCGCGGCGTGCCAGTTGAGCGCGGCCGCCGCGGTGGTGAACAGGCCGGCGCCCAGGGCGTCGAGGACGGCGCCGGTGGTGCGCAGGTCCGCCCACGCCGACGCGTCGTCCCAGGTCTCGCTGCCGAACGGGTCGGGCTCGCCCCGCACCGCCCAGTAGGCGGTGCCGTCGGCCTCGCCGAGGAGCACGGCGTCCTCGGGCGGCAGGTCACCGGTGGTCGGTCGGGTGTCGAGGCGGGCGGCGCCGCCGAGGTCCCAGCGCCCGGCCGCGACGTCGTGCCCGCCGGCCGGCGCGTCCTCCCACACGACCGGCGTGCGGCCCTGGGCGTCGACGACCACGAGCCGCGCCGACGGCCAACCCTTGCGCTGCCGCTCGACGTCGGTCCGCAGCAGCTCGTCCCGCAGCACGGCCGACCGCGACAGGACGGGCGCGTCGCGCAGCACGAACCGCGTCACCGCGCGCCTCCGGCGCTCGTGAGCGCGCAGGAGTGCTCCAGCCCGTCCCGCCGCTCACGACCGTTCACGCGATCCCGCCGAGCGCCCGCAGCCGCGGGCCGATCACGTCGGCGTCGCCGACGACGACGCCGGTGAACCCCGAGGGCGCGAAGAACCGCAGCGCGGCCTCGGCGACCTCGTCGGGGGTGACGGCAGTGAGCCGCGCCGGGTGCTCGCGCAGCCAGTCGAGGTCGAGCCCGACGGCGGCGAGCGCGGAGATCGTGGACGCGAGCCCGCCCTGGTTGTCCAGGGAGATCGCCAGCGACCCGATCGCGTAGGAGCGCGCCGCGTCGATCTCGGCCGGCGTCGGCGGGACGGCGACGATGCGGCCCAGCTCGTAGCGCGTCTCCAGCAGCGCGGCGGCGGTGACGTCGCTCGCCACGTCGGTGTCGACGCCCAGCAGCGCACCGCCGGGCACCCACTCGATGCCGGAGTGGGCGCCGTAGGTGTAGCCCTTGTCCTCGCGGATGTTCTCCATCCAGCGCGAGGAGAAGTAGCCGCCGAACACGAGGTTGGCCAGCTGCAGCGCCGCGTAGGCCGGGTCCTGCCGGGTGACGGCCGGGCCGGACAGGCGCAGCTGCGACTGCACGGACCCGGGCCGGTGCACCAGCTCCAGGTCGCCGGGGACGGGCGCCGGCGGCGCTGCGAGCTCGCGCGCGGCGCCGCTGCCGGCCCAGCCGTCGAGCGCGACGGTGACGGCGGTGACGACGGCGTCCGGGTCGACGTCACCGACGATCGTGAGCAGCGACCCCCGGGGCAGCACGGCCGCGGACTGCAGCGCGCGGACCTGCTCGGCCGTCACGGCGGCGACGGCCTCGCCGGTGGGCATCTCGCGCGTGATCGGGTGGTCGCCGAAGCGCTTGCGCTGCAGCGCCTCCCGGGCCACGGTGCGCGGCTGGGCGCGGGCGACGGCGATGCGCTCGACGAGCCGCTCGCGCTCGCGCGCCACCTCGCGGTCGACGTGCGTGGCGCCGGTGAGCACGTCGGCGAGCACGTCGAGGACGGCGGGCAGGCCCGCGGCCAGGCCCGAGCCGTGGACCAGCAGGCGCTCCGGGTCGACGCTGGCGCCCAGGTCGGCGCCGACGGCGGCCAGCTCGTCGTCGATGCCGACGCGGTCGCGGCGGGCGGTGCCGGCGAGCAGCGTCTCGGTGAGCAGCTCGGCGACGGCCGGGTGGGTGGAGTCCGGCGCGGGCGACGGGTCGGCGAACGGCACCCGCAGGCGCAGCTCCACCATCGGCACGCTCGCCCGGCGGGCGACGAGCAGGCGCAGCCCGTTGGGCAGCTCGGCGGTGGTGACCTCGGGCAGCGGCACCTCGCGGGTGACGCCCAGCGGCGGCAGCGGGCGCGGTCCGGCCGGGGTGCGGCCGATCTCCTCGGCGGAGCGGTGGGCGACGGCGGTCATGCGGTCTTCTCCTCCTGCGCGGCGGGCTCGACCAGCAGCACCCCGCGCCCGGCCCCGCGCAGCGCGCCCGCGGCGGCGGCCACGGCGGTGGGCGGGACGGCGGCGAGGCGCCCGGGCAGCTCGTCGGTGATCTCGGCGCGGCCGTAGAGCAGCTCGCGCGCCCCGTAGCCGAGCATGCGGTACATGACGCGGTCGTTCTCCTGGTGCGCCCCGGCCGACCAGCGCGCGACCTGGCGGGCCAGCTCGTCGGCGCTCGGCGGGTCGGCGGCGAGCTTCTCCAGCTCCTCGTCGACGGCGCTGATCACGCGGTCCGGGTCGACCGCGGCGGGGTGCACGGCGGTGACGGTGAACGTGTCCGGGTCGCGGGCGTCGAGGCTGCCCATCAGCCCGGCGCCGGCGGAGATGTCGGTGACCAGGCCGTCGGCGTGCACCAGGCGGCGCTGCAGCCGGGCGGCCTCGCCGTCGCCGAGCACCGCGGCCAGCAGCACGTGGGCGAGGTAGCCGTCGAGGTCGGCGCCCGGGTCGGGGAGCCGGAAGCCCATCGCGAGCGCGGGCAGCGGGGCGTGCGCGTCGGGGACGGCCTGCCGGCGCTCGGCGCCGGGTACGGGCTCGGCGAAGCTGGGCCGCTCCGGCGTCGGGCGGGCGGGGATGTCGCCGAAGTGCTCCTCCACCAGGGCCAGCGCCTCGTCGACGTCCAGCGCGCCCGCCACGGTCACCTGGGCGTTGCCGGGCGCGTAGTAGGTGTCGAAGAACGCGGCGGCGTCGGCCAGCGAGGCCTGCTCCAGCTCGGAGAAGTCGCCGTAGCCGTTGTGCGCGTTGGGGAAGGTGTCGTAGAGGACCGGCGGCAGCAGGATCCACGGGAACCCGCCGTAGGGCCGGTTCAGCACGTTGAGCCGGATCTCCTCCTTGACCACGTCGACCTGGTTGCGCAGGTTCTCCTCGGTCAGCTTCGGCGCGCGCAGCCGGTCGGCCTCCAGGAACAGCGCCCGCTCCAGCGCCGCGGCCGGCAGCACCTCGAAGTAGTCGGTGTAGTCCTGGTGGGTGGAGCCGTTGAACACCCCGCCCGAGCCCTGCACGTGCCGGAAGTGCGCCAGCTTCTCCAGGCTCTCGCTGCCCTGGAACATCAGGTGCTCGAACAGGTGCGCGAACCCCGTCCGGCCCTCCGGTTCGGACCGGAAGCCGACGTCGACGTGCACGGCGACGCCGACGACGGGGGTGGCGGGGTCGGGGACGATCAGGACGCGCAGGCCGTTCGACAGGGTCGAGCGGTGCAGTTCGGGGACCGGCACGCCTGCGAATCTAGCCCGGCCGGCGGCTCGGCGCCCTCAGGGCGGCTGCCGGGGGCCCGCTCCGCGCACCGCAGCGGGGTGGCACCGCTGCGATCCGGTCGCAGCGGTGCCACCCCGCTGCAACGGGGCGGGGCACGCGGCGGGACCGCGGGGTCAGGCCGGGGGGAGCACCACGAACTGCCGCAGGGCCAGGTCCGGGTAGGTGACCGGGCCGCGGGGCCCGGGCGTGCGGTCGACGTTGATGCCGGTCTCGGGCAGGCCGAGCAGCTTGTAGCCGTCGAGCAGGCGGGTCGGGGTGTTCCAGAACGCGCCCGTGCCGGTGTAGGCGTCGAGGAAGGCGTGCGCGGCCGCCCCGTCGGTGGCGCACACGCAGGCGGCCAGGCCGGAGGTCTCGCGGGCGGCGGTGCGGGCCGCCTCGACCGGGCCGTCGACGGGGGCGACCGTCACGTGCGCCTCCGCACCGGCGTCGAGCGCCCACTCGTGGCCGAGCGGGTGGTCGTGCGGCGGCAGCGACGGCGTGATCCCCCGCGCCCGCAGCGCCTTCTCCGCCACCGGCCACAGCCGGTCGTAGGCGGGCCGGTCGACGAGCAGCAGGTTGAGCCGGTTGCACACGCCGAGCCGGTCGGTGGAGTCGGTGACCAGGCGCGTCACGTCGTCCTCGGCGGCGCTCGCGTCCAGGTACAGCACGCCGCCGCCGTCGGCGTGGGCGAGGATCCGCACCCCCGCCGCCGCCCCGAGCGCGCCCAGCCGGCGCGTGACCTCGCCGCTGCCCCGCACGACGACGAGCGGCACGAGGTCGGGCAGCCCGACCAGGGCGTCCGCGCCGGCGTGGCCGGGCACGGGCACCAGCTGGACGGCGTCGGCCGGCACCCCCGCCCCGTCCAGCGCCGGGGCCAGCACGAGGTCGACGAGCGCGCGGGCGCTGCCCAGCGCCGCAGCACCCGTCCGCAGCACGGCGGCGCTGCGGGCCTTGAGCACCTGCGAGGCGACGTCGACGGTGACGTTGGGGCGGGCCTCGAACACCGCCCCGATGACGCCGACCGGCACGCGCCGCTCGAACACCCGCTCGCCGGTGGGGAGGGTGCGGACGAACCGCTCGACCTCCGGCTCCGGGGTGGCCGCGAGGACGTCGAGCTGGTGGGCCATGTCGGCCAGGCGCTCGGGGGTGAGGCGGAGCCGGTCGAGCAGACCCGCCGCCATGCCACCCGCCTCGGCCGCGGTGACGTCGGCGGCGTTCGCGGCCAGCAGGTCGTCGGCGCGGTCGCGGAGCAGCCCGGCGGCTGCGCGTAGGGCGGCGTCGACGGCCGCGCCCCCGGCCGCCCGCACGCCCGGCGCCGCGGCGGCGGCCCGCTGCGCGGCCTCCCGGACGGCGACGGACTCGACGGACTCGGAGGGGGCACCCATGCGGGAGAGCCTGCCACGGCCCCACCACCGGGTTGCAGGAAAGCCACCTCCCCGCAACCCCGTGGCGGGAAGGTGGCCCTCCTGCAACCGGCGGGCGGGCGTCGAACCGATTTGACCTGCACCCCCGTCCAGGTTGCACCATCGGTGCATGACGTCCGCCCCGACGACCGTCCGCTCCGAGCTGTTCGGTCCCCAGCGCGGAGCGACGACCGTCGGCATCGTGCTGCTCATCAGCCTCGTGGCGTTCGAGGCGATGGGGGTGGGCACGGCGATGCCCGCGCTCGTCGCCGACCTCGGCGGGGTGGCGCTCTACGCGTGGCCGTTCGTGGCCTTCCTGGCCGCCAACGTCGTCGGCACCGTGCTCGGCGGGCGCTGGAGCGACCGCCGCGGGCCCCGGGTGCCGCTGCTGGCCGGGCCCCTGCTGTTCGGCGCCGGGCTCGTCGTGGCGGGCACCGCGACGGCGATGCCGCAGCTCCTCGGCGGACGGGTGCTGCAGGGCCTCGGCGCGGGCTCGCTCGCCGTCGCGGTGTTCGTGCTGATCGCGGCGGTGTACCCGCAGCGGCTGCGGCCGGCGGTGTTCGGACTGATCAGCTCGGCGTGGGTGCTGCCGTCGCTGCTCGGGCCGCCCGTGGCGGGCCTGGTCACCGAGGTGTTCTCCTGGCACTGGGTGTTCCTCGGCCTGGTGCCGCTGGTGGTGCTGGCGACCGCGCTGGTCGTGCCGGCCGTGCGGGGGACGGGCCCGGCGGAGGCGGCGGCGCCGGCGCGCCCGGGCACCGTGCCGGCCGCGCTGGCCGCGGCGGTCGGCGTCGCCGGGCTGAGCTGGGCGGGGCAGGACCTGGGGCCGGTCGCCCTCGGCGTGGGTGCGGTGTCGGTGCTGCTGCTGGTGCCGGCCCTGCGGGTGCTGCTGCCGCGCGGGGTGTTCCGGGCCGTGCGGGGCGTGCCGTCGGTCGTCGCCGCGCGCGGGCTCCTCGCCGGCGCCTTCTTCGGCGTGAACTCCTACCTGCCGCTGGTGCTCACCGACGTGCACGGCTGGTCGCTCACGGCAGCCGGCATCCCGCTGCTCGCGGGCTCGCTGGGCTGGTCGGGCGCGTCGGCGTGGCAGGGTCGGCGGCCGGACCTGCCGCGGCCGCGGCTGCTGCGCACGGGCTTCGTGCTGATCACCGTCGGGATCGCCGGCATGCTGCTGGTGACGCCGCCCTGGGGCCTGCCGTGGCTCGCCGTCCCGTTCTGGATCTCCGCGGGTCTCGGGATGGGTCTCGGCTTCTCCGCGGTGTCCTACCTGCTGCTCGCGCAGTCGCCGGAGGGCACCGTCGGGTTCCACACGTCGGCGGCGCAGATGGGCGACCAGCTGATGGTCGCCATCGCGGTGGGGGCCGGGGGCGCGCTGCTGGCCCTGCTCGCCACGCCGGCCGCGGCGGTGCCGGTGCTGGTGGCGGTGCTCGCGGCGCTGGCCGCGCTCGGGGTCGTGGTGGCGGGGCGGTCGCAGGTCGGGGCTCAGGTCACCGCCTGACCCAGGTGCACCACCTTCACGGTGCTCATCTCGTCCAGCAGCTCGGGGCCGAAGCCGAACCCGCGCCCGCTGCCCCGGCGCGGCTGCGCGGCCCCTCCCGGCGCGCCGCCGAACACCGCGTTGACCTTCACCGTGCCCACCGGCAGCTCGCGCCACGCGCGCTGCGCGGCGGCCGGGTCGGCGGTGAGCACGGTGGCGGCGAGCCCGAAGGCGTCGTCGGCGGCCGCGCGCAGCCCCGCGTCGAAGTCGGGCACGACGACGACGGGCGCCACCGGCCCGAACGTCTCCTCCCGCAGCACGGCGGCGTCGTCGGCCACGTCCACCAGCACCGTCGGCGGGTAGAACGCGCCGGGCCCCTCGGGCACCGCACCGCCGGTCAGCGCGCGGGCTCCCCCGGCCAGCGCGCCCGCCACGTGGCCGTGCACGTGGTCGCGGTGCTCGACGTCGACGAGCGGCCCGATGCGCCCGGCCCACTCCTCCGCCTGCGCCACCAGCGCGTCGAGGAACCGGTCGGCGACGGCGGCGTGCACGTAGATCCGCTCGACGGCGACGCAGATCTGGCCGGCGTTGGCGAACGACCCCAGCGCGGCCTGCTCGGCGGCCCACGCCGGGTCGACGCCGGCGTCGACCACGAGCGGGTCGTTGCCGCCGTTCTCCAGCACCACGTGGGCCCCGGTGCGGGCGCAGGTCGCGGCGATCGCCCGGCCGGTGGCGGTGCTGCCGACGTGCGCGACGACGTCGACGCCGGCCTCAACGAGCTCCGCGCCCACGGCACCGTCGCCGTCGACGATCTCCAGGACGCCCGGGGGCAGCTGCTCGGCGATCAGCTCGGCGAACCGCCGGCCGGTGGCGGGGCAGCGCTCGCTGGGCTTGTGGACGACGGTGTTGCCGGTGACGAGCGCGGCCCCGATCAGGCCGGCCGCCACGGCGACGGGGTCGTTCCACGGCGTGATCGCCAGCACGACGCCGCGCGGCTCGGGCACCATGAGGTCCGCCGCGTCCCAGCCGCCGCGCAGCACGCCGCCGCGGTGCACCGGGCCCAGCTCCGCGTACTGCACGAGGGTGCCGGCGCCGGCCTCGACACCGCCGAGCGCGTCCCCGTGCACCTTGCCGGTCTCGCGCCGGTTGAGCTCGGCCAGCTCGTCGGCGGCCGCGCGGACGGCGGCCGCGGCGGCGTGCAGCGCGGCGCCCCGCTCGGCGGCGGGGGTGCGCGCCCAGCCCGGCGCGGCGGCCCGGGCGGCCGCGACGGCCTCCGCGCAGCGCTCGGTCGACGCGATCGGCAGGCGGGTCGCCACCTCACCGGTGGCCGGGTCGAGGACGGTCAGCTCACGGTCTTCCAGCAGCGTCACCCGGTACCCGTACCCGTTCGGCGGCCACGCACGCACCGGCCCCCGCACCGCAGCGGTGTGACCCCGCTCCGATCCGGTCGCAGCGGTGTCACCCCGCTGCGACCTCCCGGCGACCGGCGCGGCCCTCAGCGCCGGTCCGGCAGCTTCGCCGGCGTGGACGGCGGCGGGACCACCGGCCCGATGTCGCCGTCGGGGGCCGTGTCGAGGTCGACGATCACCGGCGCGTGGTCGCTGGGCCCGCTGCCCTTGCGCGCCTTGCGGTCGATCCACGCCGCCGCGACGCGGCCGGCCGGGTCGTCACCGGCGAGCACCAGGTCGATCCGCATGCCCTTGTCCTGGTGGAAGCGCCCGGCGCGGTAGTCCCAGTAGCTGAACACGCGCTCGTCGGGCCAGCGGTCGCGCACCACGTCGTGCAGCCCCAGGGCTTGCAGCCGCGCCAGCGCCTCCCGCTCGGGCGGGGTGACGTGGGTGGAGTCGACGAACAGCGCCGGGTCCCACACGTCGGCATCGGCGGGGGCGATGTTCACGTCCCCGGCGATCACGGTCGTGGCCGGGTCGCCGACGGCGTCGTGCAGCGCGGCCAGCCACTCCAGCTTGTAGGCGTAGTGCGGGTCGCCCGGTGCGCGGCCGTTGGGCACGTACACCGAGGTGATCCGCAGTTCGCCGCAGGTGGCCGTGACCGCGCGGGCCTCGACCGCGTCGGCGAACCGCGGGGCGTCGGGGAGCGCGCGGACCACGTCGTCCAGGCCGACGCGCGACAGGACGGCCACCCCGTTCCAGCGGCCCTCGCCCACGTGCGCGACCTGGTAGCCGCGCTCGGCGAGCGGGCCGTCGAAGGCCTCGGCGAAGGCCTCGTCGGACAGCTTGGTCTCCTGCAGGCACACGACGTCCGGGGCGCGCTCGTCGAGCCAGGGGAGCAGCCGGGGCAGGCGGGAGAGGGCGGAGTTCACGTTCCACGTAGCCAGACGCACCTGCGGCACGCTACCGTCGTCGAGTTTGTACGGAACCCGAACAAAGGAGCTCCGATGCCGCAGCCCACCCGTGAGGACCGCTTCAGCTTCGGGCTGTGGACGGTCGGCTGGCCCGCCCGCGACCCCTTCGGCGAGGCCACGCGCCCCGCCCTGGACCCCGTCGAGTCGGTGCACCGGCTCGCCGAGCTGGGCGCCTGGGGCGTGACCTTCCACGACGACGACCTCGTGCCGTACGGCTCGGACGCCGGCGAGCGCGACCGGATCGTCACCCGCTTCCGCAAGGCGCTCGACGAGACCGGCCTCGTCGTGCCCATGATGACCACCAACCTGTTCACCCACCCGGTGTTCAAGGAGGGCGCGTTCACCGCCAACGACCGGTCGGTACGCCGCTTCGCCCTGCGCAAGGTGCTCACGCAGATGGAGCTGGCCGCCGAGCTCGGCGCGTCGACGTTCGTGTTCTGGGGCGGGCGCGAGGGCTCCGAGGTCGACCAGGCCAAGGACGTCGGCGCCGCGCTGGACCGCTACCGCGAGGGCATCGACACGCTCGCCGCGCACGTCAAGTCGCAGGGCTGGGGCATCCGGTTCGCCATCGAGCCCAAGCCGAACGAGCCCCGCGGCGACATCCTGCTGCCCACGCTCGGCCACGCGCTGGCGTTCATCGAGCGCCTGGAGCACGGCGACATCGTCGGCATCAACCCCGAGGTCGGCCACGAGCAGATGGCCGGGCTCAACTACACCGGCGGCATCGCGCAGGCGCTGTGGGCGGGCAAGCTCTTCCACCTCGACCTCAACGGGCAGCGCGGGATCAAGTACGACCAGGACCTGATCTTCGGTCACGGCGACCTGATCAACGCCTTCTCCCTGGTCGACCTCATCGAGAACGGGGCGCCGGGCGGCGGACCGAGCTACGACGGGCCGCGGCACTTCGACTACAAGCCGCTGCGCACCGAGGACGTCGACGGGGTGTGGGCGAGCGCCGCCGCCAACATGCGCACCTACCTGCTGCTGCGCGAGCGCGCCGCGGCGTTCCGGGCCGACCCCGAGGTCGCCGAGGCGCTCGCCGTCGCGGGCGTGGCCGACCTCGCCACCCCCACCCTCGCCCCGGGCGAGACGCTGGCCGACCTCGACGACCCCGGCTTCGACGCCGAGGCCCTCGGCGCCCGCGGCTGCGGCCACGTCCGGCTGGGGCAGCTGGCGGTGGAGCACCTGATGGGGGCGCGATGACCCCCTCGTGCGCGGATGTGGCGGCCTGGGCCGCCGCATCCGCGCACGGGCGCCGGAGGCGCACGTGACGCTCGTCGCCGGCGTCGACTCCTCGACGCAGTCGTGCACCGTCGTGGTGCGCGACGCCGAGACCGGCGCGCTGGTGCGGTCGGGCCGCGCGCCGCACCCGCCCGGCACGGAGGTCGACCCCGAGGCGTGGTGGACCGCGCTCCAGGCCGCGCTGGCCGACGCCGGCGGGCTGGACGGCGTCGCGGCGCTGTCGGTGGCGGGGCAGCAGCACGGGATGGTCTGCCTGTCCGGGAGCGGCGAGGTGGTGCGCCCGGCGCTGCTGTGGAACGACACCCGCTCCGCGGGGGCGGCGGACGACCTGGTGGCCGAGCTGGGGGCCGGGGCGTGGGCCGGGGCCACCGGCAGCGTGCCGGTCGCCTCGTTCACGGTGACCAAGCTGCGCTGGCTGGCCCGCCACGAGCCCGAGCACCTGGCGGCCACGGCCGCGGTGTGCCTGCCGCACGACTGGCTGACCTGGCGGCTGCTCGGCACGGGCCGGATCGACGACCTCGTCACCGACCGCTCGGACGCCTCCGGCACGGGCTACTGGGGGCCTGACGGCTACCGCCGCGACCTGCTGGCCGCCGCCACCGGCCGCGACGACCTGCACCTGCCGCGGGTGCTCGCGCCGGACGAGCCCGCCGGGCGCACCCCCGGCGGGACGCTGCTCGGGCCGGGCGCGGGCGACAACGCCTCCGCCGCGCTCGGGGTGGGCGCGGGCCCCGGCGACGTGGTCGTGTCGCTGGGGACCTCCGGGGTGGTGTCGGCGGTCAGCTCCGTGCCGACCTCCGACGCGAGCGGCACCATCGCCGGGTTCGCCTCGGCGACCGGTGAGCACCTGCCGCTGGTCTGCACGCTCAACGCCGCCCGCGTCCTGGACGCGGCGGCCCGGCTGCTCGGGGTCGACCACGACGGCCTGTCCCGGCTCGCGCTCGACACCCCGGCCGGGGCCGACGGGCTCGTGCTCGTGCCCTACCTGGAGGGCGAGCGCACGCCCAACCGGCCGGACGCGTCCGGCTCGCTGCACGGGCTCACCCTCGCGAGCGCCACGCCCGGGCACCTCGCCCGGGCCGCGGTGGAGGGCCTGCTGTGCGGGCTCGCCGACGCCCTGGACGCCCTCGTGGCGGCCGGGGTGCCGGTGGAGCGGGTGGTGCTCGTCGGCGGGGCGGCCCGGTCCGAGGCGGTCGCCCGAATCGCGCCCGCGGTGCTCGGGACGCCCGTGCGGCGCCCGACGCCGGGCGACTACGTGGCCGACGGGGCGGCCCGGCAGGCCGCGTGGGTGCTCGCCGGCGGGTCCGCACCACCGCGGTGGGCGGCGGCCGAGGAGGAGGAGTTCGCCGCCCCGCCGACCCCCGCCGTCCGGGCGCGCTACGCCGCCGCGCGCGACCACGTCCTGCCCCGCCCGTGACGGGGGCCGCGGACGGGGCGGGACCGTCCCGTCCGCGGCCGGCCCGCACCCGGGAGGCGGGCGTCGCGCCGCTGGGTGTCGGGGACGTGCGCCGGCACAACCGCGCGGTGGTCCTGCGCGAGGTGCGCGACGGGGCGCCGCTGTCGCGGGCCGGGATCGCCGCCCGCACCGGGCTGACCCGCGGCACCGTTTCGTCACTGGTGGACGAGCTGCTGGCGGAGGGGCTGCTGCGCGAGTCCGACGCCGAGCGGGGCGGCCCGGGTCGCCCGGCCAGCCCGCTGCGGCTCAACCCGGAGGGGCCGGGCGGGCTCGGCGTCGAGATCGGCGTCGACCACGTCGCGGCCTGCGTGGTCGACCTGACCGGGGCGGTGCGCGCCACCGCCCGGGTGGCGTCGGCCCACCGCGGCGCGCCCCCCGCCGTCGCCCTGGGCCGCGCCGCCGACCTGGCCGCCGGGGTGGCGGCGACCGCCGGGCTCCCGCTCACCCGCGCGACCGTCGCCGTGCCCGGGCTGGTCGGGCCGGACGGGGTCGTCGTCAGCGCCCCCAACCTGCCCGGCTGGACCGGCACCGACGTCGCCGCCCTGCTGTCCCCGCTGCTCGGCGACCGGCCCGTCACCGCGGCCAACGAGGCCGACCTCGCCGCGCTCGCCGAGCTGTGGTTCGGCGGCGCTCCGCCGGACGCCGTGGTGGTGTCGGGCGGGATCGGCGTCGGGGCCGGCCTGCTGCTCGGGGGCGCGCTCCTGCGCGGGCCGGGCGGGCGGGCCGGCGAGCTGGGGCACGTCGTCGTCGATCCCGACGGGCCGGCGTGCGGTTGCGGGGGCCGCGGCTGCCTGGAGCAGGTGGCCGGGCTCGCGGCCCTGCTGCGGGCCGCGGGCGCGGACGGCGTCGACGACCTGCTCGCCCGCCGGGACGATCCCGCCCCGGCGGCGGCGCTGGCCGCCGCGGCCCGGGGGCTGGGCGTCGCGCTGGCCGCCGCGGTCAACCTCCTGGACGTGCCCGCGGTCGTGCTCGGCGGCAGCTACCCGGCGTTCGGCGAACCGCTGCGCGGGGCGGTGGCCGCCGAGCTGCGGGGCCGGGTGGTCGGGCGCCCGGACGTCACCGTGCGGCTCGCCGCCCCGGACACCGGGGGCGCGCTGCGCGCGGCGGGTGCCGCAGCGGTGCGCACCCTCCTGGCGGAACCGGGCCCCGGACCCGCCCACTAGCCTGACGAACCGTGACGGACGTCCCTCCCGCCGCCGGTCCGCGCACCGGCACGACGGTGCCGCTGCCCCGTCCCGGAACCGGCGGACCGGGGTCTCCGGTCGCCCCCCGAGACGCGGTCCGCAGGCCCTGAGGGTCCGGCGGTGCCTCCGCAGCCCTCCCCGCTGTCCGGGGAGCGGACCCCCGCCGGCACGGAGAGCGGCGCCGCGGGTGAGCCCGCCGACCCGCTGGCCGGCACCGGCGCCGACCGGACCGTCCCGCACTCCGCCCGGGTCTGGAACTACTGGCTGGGCGGGCGCGACCACTTCGCGGTGGACCGGGCGGCGGGCGACGCGTGGATCGCCGTGCAGCCGGACATCACCCGGATCGCCCGCACGGCGCGCGCCTTCCTCAGGAGGGCCGTGCAGCACCAGGTCCGCGAGGCCGGGATCCGGCAGTTCCTCGACATCGGGACCGGCCTGCCCACCGCGGACAACACCCACGAGGTCGCCCAGCGCATCGCGCCCGAGACCCGGGTGGTCTACGTCGACAACGACCCGCTCGTCCTCGCCCACGCCCGCGCGCTGCTCACCAGCGGACCGCTGGGCGCGACCCGGTTCCTGCTGGCCGACATGAACGACCCGGCCGGGCTGATCGCCGCAGCCACGGAGGTCCTCGACCTCGACCGACCGATCGGCGTGCAACTCATCGGCGCCCTGGGCCACGTGCCGCACCTGGAGACGGCCCGGGCGCTCGTCCGCGGGTTGATGGAGCGCATGCCGGCCGGCAGCCACCTCACGATCGCGGACGGGACGCTGCTGGACGCGCCCACGCTCCGGGCGCAGGAGGCCTACGCGAGGACGGGCGCCGTGCCCTACCGCAACCGGCCGGCCGAGGAGATCGCCAGCCTCTTCGAGGGTCTGGTGTGGGTGGAGCCCGGTCTGGTCGAGGTGACGCGCTGGCGGCCGGACCCCGCCGACCGCGACGGGACCGCACCGGTGGACATGCTCGGCGGGATGGCTCGGAAGGGGTGACGGGGGCCCGCTGTCCGCTAGCCTGACGGACCGTGAGCGAGACCACCGACCCTCCCGCCGGTAGCGGCATCGACTCCTCCGTGCCGCACTCCGCCCGCATCTGGAACTACTGGTTGGGCGGCAAGGACAACTACGTCGTCGACCGCGAAGCGGGGGAGGCCTGGGTCGCCGTCCAGCCCGAGATCGTGACGATCGCCCGCGACACCCGCGCCTTCATCGGTCGCACGGTGCGCTACCTCGCCGGCGAGGCCGGCGTCCGCCAGTTCCTCGACGTCGGCACCGGGCTCCCCACCGCCGACAACACCCACGAGGTCGCCCAGCGCGTCGCGCCGGACGCCCGCATCGTCTACGTCGACAACGACCCGCTCGTCCTCGCGCACGCCCGCGCGCTGCTCACCAGCAGCCCCGAGGGCCAGACCCGCTACCTGCACGCCGACATGCACGACCGCGACGCGCTGATCGAGGGCGCCACGGAGATCCTCGACCTGACCCAGCCGGTCGCGGTGATGTTCATCAGCGTGCTCGGTCACGTCGCCGACACGGGTGAGGCCCGCGGCCTCGTGCAGGGGTTGATGGAGCGCATGCCGTCGGGCAGCTACCTGACCGTGGCCGACGCCGCGCACGCCCCCGACGACGGCGGGCGGCTCAAGCAGGCGCAGGACGAGTACGCCGACACCGGAGCGGTGCCCTACCGCACCCGCAGCCCCGAGGAGCTCATCAGCTACTTCGACGGCCTGGAGTGGGTCGAGCCCGGTTTCGTCTCCGTCCCGCTCTGGCGGCCCGACGCCAGCGAGATCGGCGAGCCGAGACGGGACGACACGAACCTGGGTGGCGTCGCCCGCAAGCCCTGACCGCCGCGCCGGTCAGCCGAGCTCGTCCCGGATCCGCCGGATGAGCTCGACCGACCGCGGCGGTGGCTCGACCGCCACGCACAGCCGGTTCCACAGGTTGACGTAGTCCTCGACGTCGGCGGGCTTGTCCAGGTACACCGCGCCGTTGAGGTGCTCCAGGTAGACGACGTCGGGCAGATCGGTGGCCCCGAAGCGGAGCAGGGTGAACGGCCCGCCCGCCCCGTGGTGCGGGGCGCGGTCCAGCGCGGCGACCTGCAGCGTCACAGCGGGGTGCGCGGACAGGTCGAGCAGGTGGTCGAGCTGGCGGCGCATGACGTCCGCGCCGGCCACCCGGCGGAGCAGCACCGCCTCGTCCAGCACCACCCACACGCGGGGCGGCGCCGGGCCGTCCAGCACCTGCTGGCGGCGCAGCCGGAGCTGCACCCGGCGCTCGATCTCCGCCTCACCGGTGTAGCCCAGCCGGACGACGGCGCGCGCGTACTCCTCCGACTGCAGCAGGACCGGCACGAACTGCGCCTCGAACACGCGGATCAGCGTCGCGGCCTGCTCCATGCCGAGGTAGGTCTCGAACCACGCGGGGAGCAGGTCGCGGTCGCGCTGCCACCAGCCGTCGGCGTTGGCGCGCCGCGCCAGCGCGACGAACTCGGCGGTCTCGGCCTCGCCGCCCACCCCGTAGAGGGCCAGGAGGTCGACGATGTCGCGCTCCTTGAACCGGACCCGCCCCAGCTCCATCCGGCTGATCTTCGGAGCCGATGCGCGGATCCGGTACGCCGCCTCCTCCCGGCTGCGGCCGGCCGCCTCGCGCAGGCGCCGCAGCTGGGCCCCGAGCGCGATGCGCAGCACGACCGACCCGCCGTCGTGCTGCGCACCGGGCGCGCTCGCCGAGGTCGGAGCAGGACGGATCACCCCGCGAGCGTATCCGCGGCGCCCACCCGGCGCACGGGCGTTCTGCACGTGCACTTGCACTTGCCAACCCGCTGTGCAGGCGGCATCGTCATAGCATGGTGGCGAAGGGGGACGTCGTGTCCGCAGGCTCCGTCCCGACCGTCGAACTGATCCACGAGGGCGAGCACCGCAGGGTCCTGGCCGTCACCGGATCGGTCGACCGGCGGGGCGTCGAGGACCTGCGCGACGCCTGCCGCCCGGACCAGGTCCCGGTGGGCGCCACCGTCGTCGTCGACTTCACCGGCATGACCGGCTGCCCCAGCGCGCTCCTGCTCGCCCTGGTGCGCATCCGCGACCGGCTGGGCTCCACCCGGACGCTGCAGCTGGTCGGGCTCACCGAGGCCCTGGAGTCGATCGCCCTGGGCACCCCCGCGCGCTGACGCGGACACCGCCGCCGCGGGCGTGACACCGCGGCGGAGCCGGCGTGCAACCGGCCCGCCCCACGCTCCTCCTGTCCACGACAGAGAGGGGCCCGCCATGACGGCGGCGATCACCGCGTCCGGGTTGCGCAAGTCCTACGGTGGCACCGCCGTGCTGGACGGCGTCGACCTCACCGTGCCGGAGGGCACGGTCCACGCCCTGCTCGGCCCGAACGGGGCCGGCAAGACCACCACGGTCGAGATCCTCACGACGTACCTCCGCGCCGACGCCGGCACCGCCACCGTGGGCGAGCGCGACGTCGCCGCGGACGCGGACGGGGTGCGCCGCGCGATCGGCGTCACTGGGCAGTCCGTCGCCGTCGACGGCCTGCTCACCGGCGTGGAGAACCTGCAGCTCATGGCCGACCTGCGGCACCTGGGCCGCCGCGCCGCGGCCGCGCGCCTCACCGACCTCGTGGCCCGCTTCGGGCTCGGCGACGTCGCGGGCCGGCGGGCGGCGACCTACTCGGGGGGCGAGCGGCGCCGGCTCGACGTCGCCATGACGCTCGTCGGCGACCCGCGGATCCTCTTCCTCGACGAGCCGACGACCGGGCTGGACCCGCGCAGCCGCCGCACGACGTGGGACGTCGTCCGCGAGCTGGTGGCGGCCGGCACGACCGTGCTGCTCACCACGCAGTACCTGGAGGAGGCCGACCAGCTCGCCGACGGCATCTCCGTGCTCGACGGCGGCCGGATCGTCGCGCGCGGCACGGCGGACGAGCTCAAGCGGCGCGTGGGCGGCGGCCACGCCCGGCTCGTGTTCGCCGACGCCGCCGCCCTGGACGCCGCCGCGGCCGTGCTGGGCGGGGTCCGCGACGGGCTCGCCCGCGCGCTGACCGTGCCCACCGACGCCGACCCGCGCGCGGTGCGGACCCTGCTCGACCGGCTCGACGCCGCCGGGACCACCGCGACCGGGTTGACGGTGCACACCCCCGACCTCGACGACGTCTTCCTCGCCCTCACCGGGCGCGCCCGTGCGGAGGTGGCGGCGTGAGCGCCGCGCCCGCCGGCTCGGTGCTCGCCGACTCCGGCACCATGGTGCGCCGCCGGCTGCGGCACGTCGCCCGCTACCCCTCGCTCACCGTGATGCTCGCCGGCTTCCCGGTGGTCTTCCTGCTGCTGTTCGTCGTCGTCCTCGGCGGCACCCTGGGCGCCGGGCTGGGGGTCCCCGGCGGCGGCCGCCAGGCCTACCTCGCCTACATCGTGCCCGGCATCGTGCTCATCGCCGTCGCCTCGGTGGCGCAGGGCACGGCGATCTCGGCCGCCACGGACGCGACCGAGGGGCTGGTGGCGCGCTTCCGCACGATGGCGATCGCCCGCGCCGCCGTCCTCACCGGGCACGTCGTGGCCGCCACCCTGCAGAGCGCGCTCGTCGTGCTGGTCGTCCTCGTCGCCGCGCTCGCGCTGGGCTACCGGCCCGCCGCGGGACCGCTCGCCTGGCTCGGCGTCGCCGGGGTCGTCGTCCTCATCTCGTTCGCCCTGACCTGGCTCACCGTCGCGATGGGGCTGGCCGCCGACAGCGTCGAGACGGCCAGCAACGCCCCGATGCCGCTGGTGCTGCTGCCGTTCCTCGGCAGCGGGTTCGTGCCCACCGGGTCCATGCCCGACCCGCTGCGGGTCGTCGCCGAGCACCAGCCGTTCACGCCGGTGACGGAGGTGCTGCGGGCCCTGCTCGACGGCGTCCCGCCCGACGGCGCCCGGCTCGCCCTCGCCCTGGCGTGGTGCGCCGTGATCGCGGGCGGCGGCTACCTGTGGGCGCTGCGCGCCTACGAGCGCCCGGCCCGGCGGTGAGCACCGTGCCGACCCCCGACACCAGCAGCACCGACCCGACGAGCGGAGCACCCGTGGACCACACCGTCCCGACCCTCCCGGCCGTGCGCGCGCCCGGCTGCCCCTTCGACCCGCCGCAGGAGCTGCTCCGGGCCCGCGAGCACGGCCCGATCAGCCGCTACGCGTTCCCCGACGGGCACCAGGGCTGGCTGGTCACCGGGTACGACCTGGTGCGGTCGGTGCTGGCCGACCCGCGGTTCAGCTCGCGCCGCGAGCTCATGGCCCACCACCCGACCGTCGACTACAGCGGCGTCGAGATCCCCCCGGCGCCGCCCGGCGAGTTCCTGCTCATGGACGAGCCGCAGCACGGGCGCTACCGCCGGCCGCTGGCCCGGCGCTTCACCGCCCGGCGGATGCGCCTGCTCGCCGAGCGCGTCGCGCAGGTGACGACCGAGCACCTGGACGCGATGGAGGAGGCCGGGCCGCCGGCCGACCTGGTGACCGCGTTCGCCCGGCCCGTCCCCGCGGTGATGATCTGCGAGCTGCTGGGCGTGCCGTACTCCGACCGGGGCTCCTTCCAGGAGCAGGTCGAGTCGTTCATGAGCGGGGAGACGAGCGACGAGGACCTGCTCGCGGCCTACACCGCGACCCAGGAGTACCTCGCGGAGCTGGTGGCCGCCAAGCGCGCGCACCCCACCGACGACGTGCTCAGCGACCTCACCGAGGGCGACCTCACCGACGAGGAGCTGCGCGGGATGAGCCTGCTCCTGCTGGCCGCCGGGCTCGACACGACCGCGAACACGCTCGCGCTGGGCGCGTTCGCCCTCCTGCAGAACCCCGCGCAGCTGGCCGCCCTGCGCGCCGACCCCGCGCTCGTCGACGGGGCCGTGGAGGAGCTGCTGCGGTACCTGACGGTCGCGAAGACGTTCCTGAGGACGGCGCTCGAGGACGTCGAGCTCGGTGGCCGGACCATCGCGGCGGGGACGGCCGTGATCCTGTCCTACCACGCGGCCAACCGCGATCCCGAGCGCTTCCCCGACCCCCACGCGCTCGACCTGCGCCGGCAGGACGGCGGGCACCTGGCCTTCGGCCACGGCCCGCACCTGTGCCTGGGCCAGCAGCTGGCGCGCGTCGAGCTGCGGGTCGCGCTCCCCGCGCTGGTCACCCGCTTCCCCACGCTGCGCCTGGACGTGCCGGCCGAGGAGGTCCCCCTCCGTCCGGAGGCGGCGGACGTGTTCGGGGTGAAGAGCCTCCCGGTCAGCTGGGACGCGTGAGCGGGCCCGGGCGCCGGTCCGCCAGCGCCGCGCGGGCGGCGGCGCGGGCGCCGGACGGGTCCAGGTCGGCGTAGTCCCGGGTCCACCGGGCGTACCCCGCCGGGTCGGCCGCCTCGGCGGCGGCCCGGGCGGGGGCGCCGGCCATCGTCGGCTGGAAGTAGCGCTGGAAGTGCAGCCTCTCCGCCAGCGCGGTGAGCCGGACGCCGGACCCCGCGGCTCCGCCCGCCAGGTCCAGTGCGGCGAGGGCCAGCAGGTGGGCGCCGAGGACCGGCAGCCCGAACAGATGGGTGGGCAGGACGACGGCGGGGTCGTCGAGCACGGCGACGAGCACGGCCAGGTGGGCGTCGGCGAGGCCGGGCACGAGGTCGAGCCGACCGTGCCGGGCGTGGGCGACCAGGGCGGCGGCGCGCACCTCGCCGGTCCAGGCGGCGACGCTCACCGCGTCCCACCCGGCCACCCGGTCGTCCGCGCTCACCGCGACGGCCTCCCGCCAGCAGCGCAGCCCGTCGTCGACCTCGCCGCGGGCCAGGTGGATCTCCGCGGTGACGCCCAGCATGTACGAGTGCCCGGACGGGTCCAGGTCGTCCAGCACGCCGCCCAGGGCGTCGACCAGCGCGGCGGCGCGCTCGGGCCGGCCGCTGGACAGCGCGGCCATCACCGTGCCCCACCAGACGTGGCCGGCGTCGTGGTCGGCGCCGTGCCGCTCCAGCAGCGCGGCGGCGGCCGCGCCCTCGGCGGCGGCGTCGTCACCCCGCTCCACCTGCACGTACAGGTCGGACAGCCGCAGCCGGGCCATCACCTCCAGCCAGGGCCGGCCCCGCGCCGCGTCCAGGGACCGGCGGGCGGCGGCGACGGCGCCGTCGAGGTCGCCCAGGGCCTCGGCGGGGAACGTGGCGACGGACTCCTGCACGGCCCGCGCGACCGGGTCGCGGGCGTCCGCCTCCCCGATCAGGACGCCGGTCAGGGCCCCGGTCAGCGACCCCGGGGGCGCCGGCGGGAGCCGGAGCAGCGCCAGCAGCGACCGGGTGGCCCGGGGACCGTGGTAGGCGAACACGGCCCCCGCGAGCAGCGCGGCCGCGGTGCGGACGGCCTCGACCAGCGCGCCGTCGCCCGGGTCGGGCCGCAGCCGCACGAGGGCGTCCTCGACCTGCGGGGCGAGGACGAGCACCCGCTCGTTCGTGGTGTCGGACGTCCACAGGGCGGCGAGCACGGCCGCCGCGACCACGGCGGTGGCCCGGTCGTCGCGCTCGACGGCCAGCCGCAGGGCCAGCTGCAGGTTGTCCTGCTCGACGCGGACCCGCACCGCCGCGCGGAAGGCGTCCGGGCCGAGCGGCGAGGCGTGGTGGGCCAGCCCGAACGCCCGCGCCCAGCGCAGCAGGCCGGACTCGCCCGCACTAGGGTCGCCGGCGTCGCGGGCGAACTCGCGCACCGTCTCCAGCATCCCGAACCGCACCCCGTGCGGGGTGTCGGCGACGGCGAGCAGCGACTGGTCGACGAGGTGCTCCAGCACCGCGTCCGGGTCGTCCCCGCCTCCTCCTGCGACGACGTGCGCGGCGGCGTCCGCGGTGAACCCGGCCGGGAAGACCGCCAGCGCGGACAGCGCCCGCTGCGCGTCCGCGTCGAGCAGCGACCAGCTCCACCCGATCACCGCGTGCAGCGTGCGGTGCCGGTCCGGGACGTCCCGGGCCCGGGTGCGCAGCAGCGCGAACCGGTCGTCGAGGCGGCGGGTGATCTCCCCGAGGTCGAGCGTGCGGGTGCGCGCCGCCGCCAGCTCGACGGCCAGGGGCAGCCCGTCGAGCCGCTCGCACAGCGCGCGCACGGCGTCGTCGGGCAGCACCGCGCCCGGTCGCGCCGCGCGGGCCCGGGCGGCGAACAGCGCGGCGCTCGTGTCGGTGTCGAGCGCGGGCAGGGGGTGCACCGCCTCCGACGACAGGCCCAGCGGAGCCCGGCTGGTGGTGAGCACGCGCAGGTCCGGGGTCCGGGCGACCAGCGCGGCCACCAGCGCGGCGACGCCGTCCAGCACGTGCTCGCAGTTGTCCAGGACGAGCAGCGCGCGGCGGCCCAGCGCGTCGGCGATGCCGCCGACCGGGTCGACCGCGACGCCGCCGCGGGACGTCCGCTCCGGCACCCCGAGCGCCGTGCCCACCTCCGCCGCCACGTCGCCGCCGCGGGGCAGCCCGACCAGCCCGACGAGGTGCACCGCCCGCTGCTCGGCCCGCTGCGCGACGGCCTGGGCGAGCCGGGTCTTGCCCAGGCCGCCCGGGCCGACCACGGACACGACGCGCGACCCGCGCAGCAGGGCGAGGACGGCGGCGACGTCGCCGGCCCGCCCCAGCAGCGCGTTGGGCTCGTGCGCGGCGCCCCGGACGACGCGCGGCGCGTCGGCGGCGAGGAGCTCCGCGTGCACCTCCCGCAGCCCGGGGCCGGGACCGGCGCCCAGCTCGTCGCGCAGCGCGCGGCGGTGCGCCTCGTACCGGGCGAGCGCGGCCGCGGGGCCGGCCGTGGCGGCCTCGGCCCGCAGCAGCGCCGCGAGCACCTCCTCGTCGCGCGGGTCGAGCCGCAGCAGCGGGCCGAGCGCGTCCGCGCTGCGGCCCAGCCGGGCCAGAGCCAGGACGCGGCCCCGTTCCAGCGCCGCGCGGACGGCGACGGCCTCGCGGCGCAGCGCACCGAGCGCGTCGCCGCCGTCGTCATCGGCCGGCGCGTCGAGCGCGAGCCCCGCCTCGGCCGCGGCGAGCGCCCCGGCGTGGTCGCCGTCCCGGGCCAGCCGGGCGCACTCGGCCGCGGCCGCCCGGGCCGCGGTGACGTCGACCTGCGGCGGGTGCAGGGCCAGCCGGTAGCCGGTCGGGGTCGTGGCGAGCACCCCGTCCCCCAGTCGGGTCCGGGTGCGCGACACCAGCACCTGCAGGGCCTTGACCGGGTGCTCGGGCGGGTCGTCGGGCCACAGCTCCGCGACGAGGCGCCCCGAGCTGGCCCCGGTGCGCAGGTCGTCGGCGAGCACCGCGAGGAGCACGCCCGCCCGGCGGCCCGGGACGTCGCGCCCGCGGATCGCGACCCGCCCCAGCAGGGTCATCTCGACGGCCACCCCGGGAGGCTAGCCGCGCCCGGCCCGTCCCCACGACCACCGGTTCCCGCCCCGACGCCCGTTGCAGGAAGGCCACCTTCCCGCAACGAGGTTGCAGGAAGGTGGCCTTCCTGCAACCCGGGACGGGCGGCGCGTGGTCACGCTCACCGAGAACTCGGCCGACGCCGCGGCCGCCCGTCCCTACCATCAGGAACCGGGGTTCCGGTCGGGGTCCCGTCGTCGAGGGAAGGACCGCTGATGGCCGCCACCGGGCTCGAGAAGCCGGGCCGGGGCACGATCCCCACCACCACGGCGCCCGGGGTCGTGATCGCCCTGCTCGTCGGCTCGGCGTTCGTCATGATCCTCAACGAGACGATCATGAGCGTCGCGCTGCCGGTGCTCATCGCCGACCTGGAGATCAGCGCGAGCACCGCGCAGTGGCTGACCAGCGGGTTCCTCCTCACGATGGCCGTGGTCATCCCGATCACCGGTTACCTGCTGCAGCGGTTCACCCCGCGCCGGGTGTTCACGGCGTCGATGACGCTGTTCAGCGCGGGCACGCTCGTCGCGGCGCTGGCGCCCGGGTTCGGGATGCTGCTGGTCGGGCGCGTGGTGCAGGCGTGCGGCACCGCCGTGATGCTGCCGCTGCTCATGACCTCGGTGATGCGGCTGGTGCCCGAGGAGCGCCGGGGCCGGATGATGGGCACGATCACCGTCGTCATCGCCGTCGCGCCCGCCGTGGGTCCGACGATCTCCGGGCTCATCCTGTCCGCGCTGGACTGGCGCTGGATGTTCTGGATCGTCCTGCCGATCGCGCTGCTGGCCCTGGCCGTGGGCGCCACGCTGCTGCGGGTGCCGGTGGAGACCCGCCGCGTGCCGCTGGACGTGCTCTCCGTGGCGCTGTCCGCCGTCGCGTTCGCCGGACTGGTCTACGGGCTGACGGCGGTGGGCGAGTCGGCCCGGGGCGAGGCGCTGCTGCCGCCGTGGATCCCGGTCGTCGTCGGGGCCGCCGCGCTGGCCGTGTTCGTGTCCCGGCAGCTGCGCCTGCAGCGCCGCGACCGCGCCCTGCTCGACCTGCGCCCCTTCGGCCACCGCTCGTTCGTGGTGTCGATCGTGCTGGTGGCCCTGAGCTTCCTCGCCCTGTTCGGCGCGCTGATCCTGCTGCCGCTGTACCTGCAGGGCGTGCTGGGCGCCGACCCGTTCACCACGGGACTCGTCGTGCTGCCCGGCGGGCTGGTGATGGGCCTGCTCGGCCCGCCCGTCGGCCGGCTGTTCGACCGGGTCGGCGCCCGCCCGCTCGTCATCCCGGGCGCGGTGGTGATGTCGGCGGCCCTGTGGCTGTTCACCACGCTGGGCGCCGGCTCGCCGCTGTGGGCGGTGGTCGGCATGCACGTGCTGATCAGCGCCGGCCTGTCGCTGATGGTCACCCCGCTGATGACCGCGGCGCTGGGCTCGCTGCCGCCGGACCTGTACTCGCACGGCAGCGCGATCCTGTCCACCCTCCAGCAGGTGGCGGCCGCGGCCGGCACGGCGCTGTTCGTCACGGTGTCGACGATCGCGACGGTCACCCCGGGCGTCGCCCTCGACGCGGCCGGCACGCGCGCGGCGTTCCTCGTGGCCGCCGTGCTGTCGCTCGCCGCGATCGGGGTGTCGCTCCTGGTGCGAGGAAGGCCGCAGTCGGTCGCCGAGCGGTAGCCGCGGGGGCGGCCCGGCTGGTGGGATGGGCGGGTGGCTCCTCCCGAAGACGCGCTGGGCCTCGACGACGTGGTCGACACCGGCCGGTACCCGCTGCACGACCCGGACGGGCTGGCCGGGGTCGTCGCCGCGGTCCGCGTCGACCTCGCGGACCGCGGCTGCTGCGTGCTGCCGGGCTTCGTCCGCCCCGACCGGCAGCACCTCCTGCGGGCCGAGGGCGCGGCGCTCGCCCCGGACGCGCACTACGCCGTCGAGACGGTCAACGTCTACAACACCGCCCCCGACGACACCCTGCCCGCCGACCACCCGGCGCGGGTGCCGCTGCAGCGCGGCAACGCGTTCGTGGCGCGCGACCGCATCCCGGCGGACGCGCTGGTCCAGCGGCTCTACACGAGCGCGGCGTTCCGCGGGTTCGTGGCGGCGTGCTTCGGGCTGGCGGAGGTCCACGAGCTGGCCGACCCGCTCTCCGGGCTCGTCCTCAACGTCGTGACGCCCGGCCGCGAGCACCCGTGGCACTTCGACACCAACGAGTACACGGTCAGCATGCTCACGCAGGCGGCCGAGCGGGGCGGGGTGTTCGAGTACTGCCCCGGCATCCGCAGCGCGGGGGCGGAGAACCTCAACGCGGTGCGCGCAGTGCTGGACGGCCGGGGCGACCCCCGCCGGCTGGAGCTGCGGACGGGTGACCTGCAGCTGTTCTGCGGGCGCTACTCCCTGCACCGGGTCAGCCCGGTGGAGGGGCGCACCGCCCGGCACACCGCGATCTTCGCCTACAGCGAGCGCCCCGGCGTCGTGGGCACGGCCGAGCGCACGCGGCAGCTGTTCGGCCGCACCACCGACGCGCACCGCGAGCAGGGTGCGCGCGTCGACGGACTGATGATCTGAGGAGCCCCGTGACCCGCACCTTCGACCACGAGGACGCGCTGCCCCGCGTCCCGCTGCCGACCGTGGAGGCGAGCTGCGACCGGCTCCTGGAGTGGGCCGCCCCGCTGCTCACCGCCGACGAGCTGGCCGAGACCGAGAAGGCCGTCACCCGGTTCCGGGAGGACCCGGGCACGCACCGGCTGCACTCCGCCCTCGCCGAGTACGCGGCGCGTCCGGACGTCCACAGCTGGCTCGACGACTTCTGGCGCACCCGCTACCTGGGCCGCCGCGACCGGATCGCGCTCAACGCCAACTTCTTCTTCCTCTTCCAGCCCGACGACCGGGGGCGCGGCCAGGTGGAGCGGGCCGCCGCGCTCACCGCAGCGGCCGTCGCGTACCAGCGGCGGATCGCGGCGCAGGAGGTGCCGCCCGAGGAGCTGCGCGGCCGGCCGCTGTCGATGGTGCAGCTGCGGTACCTGTTCTCGGCCTGCCGCATCCCCGGCGTGGAGATCGACTCCTCGCGCACGGCGTTCCCGGCGACGGCCCGGCACGTCGTCGTGCTCCACCACGGCGCGGCGTTCGCCCTCGACGTCGTGGCCCCGGACGGGACGCCGCACACCGAGGCGGAGCTGGCGGGCGCGCTGCGGGCGGTGCTCGCGACGTCGCCGCAGCGGGGGGACGCGGTCGGGAGCCTCACCACGAAGGCCCGGGCCGAGTGGGCCGCGAGCCGGGACGCGCTGCGGGCGCTCGACCCGGCCAACGCCGCGGCCTGCGAGACGATCGAGACGGCGCTGTTCTGCGTCGCGCTCGAGGACGCGGCGCCCGCCGACGCGCGGGAGGCGTGCGACCAGCTGCTCCACGGCGACCCGGGCAACCGCTGGTTCGACAAGTCGCTCACCCTGGTCGTCTTCGGCGATGGCGCGGCCGGGCTCAACGGCGAGCACTGCGAGCTCGACGGCACCACGGTGGTCGGCTTCATCGACGCGATCCTCGGCACCCCCGCGCCCGAGGGGCCGGCCGCGGGCGAGCCCGCCGTCGCCCCCGTCGAGTGGGTGCTCGACGACGCGCTGCGGGCCGACGTCGCCGCGGCCGAGCGGGCCTTCCTCGACTACGCGGCGGCCACCGCCACCGCCACGCTGTCGGTCGAGGGCTTCACCTCCACCACGGCCAAGGAGCTGGGCGCCTCCCCCGACGCGTTCGCGCAGCTGGCCTTCCAGCTCGCCCACCAGCGCGCGAAGGGCCACCTGGGCGCCACGTACGAGTCGATCGCCACCCGGCACTTCCACCACGGCCGCACCGAGGCGATGCGGGTGGTGACCCCGGAGGTCGTGGCCTTCGTGGCGGCGGTCGACGGCGGGGACCGGGCAGCGGCGCGGGAGGCGTTCCACGCCGCGGCCCGCGCGCACGTCGCCCGGGCGCGGCAGTGCCAGGCCGGCGACGCGCCCGAGCAGCACCTGTGGGAGCTGCAGATGCTCGCGCGGCGCCGCGGTGAGCCCGAGCCGCCCGCGCTGTACGACTCCCCCGGGTGGCGCGTCCTGCGCGACGACTTCCTCTCCACGAGCTCGGTGCCCTCGCCGCGGGTGCAGTACTTCGGCTTCGGCTCGACCAGCCCCACCTGCATCGGCGTGGGCTACGGCCTGCAGCACGACCGGTTCGACATCTACCTGTCCACGCCGGCGTCGGTGCGCGAGCAGATGGTGGTGTTCGCCGACCGGCTGCGCGAGGCCGTCGCGGAGCTGACGGAGCTGCTGCGGTGACGGCGGGGCGCACGGCGGCGAGCAAGACCGACTTCTCCCGCATCTACACCCGGCCCGACCCGCGGGAGTTCGCCGCGGCGCTGCGGCCGCTGGAGTACCAGGTGCCGCGGCACGCCGCCCCGGTGGTGGAGGAGGTGCTCGACGGGCGCCCGGTGCTCGACGTCTGCTGCTCCTACGGGGTCAACGCCGCCCAGCTGCGGTGCGGGGTCGACCTGGCCGAGCTGGCCGAGCGCTACGCCGACCCGGCGCTGGCCGCCCTCGACCCCGCGGCGCTCGTGGAGGCCGACCGCGCCTTCTACGCCGAGCGGCTGCGCGGCCCCGAGCTGCGGGTGCTGGGGCTCGACGCCTCGGCGCCGGCCGTGGACTACGCGCGCCGCACCGGTCTGCTCGCCGACGGGTGGGCCGAGGACCTGGAGTCGACCGACCCGTCGCCGCAGCTCGCGGCCGGGGTGGCCGACGTCGGCACGATCGTGTGCACCGGCGGGGTCGGCTACATCGGCGAGCGCACCTTCGGCCGGCTGCTCGACCTCGTCGACGTCGCGCGGCTGGGGCTGGTCGTGTGCGTGCTGCGGGTGTTCGACTACGGGCCCATCGCCGAGCTCCTGGCCGAGCGCGGCCTGGTGACCGAGCGCCGGGGCGTGTTCCCCCAGCGCCGCTTCGCCGACGCCGCGGAGCAGGCGGCCGCCGTGCACGACGTGCGGGCCCGCGGACTCGACCCCACCGGCCGGGAGTCGGCCGGCTGGTTCCACGCCGACTGCTTCGTCAGCCGGCCGCAATCGGGAGCGACCTGATCGAGCGGCCGCCCGCTCGGGGGCGGGCTACCCGTCCTGCAGGTCCGACGGCCGGGGCGTGCGGAAGGGCACGTCCTCGGGGAGGTCGGCGGGCTGCGTGTCGCCGCCGACCTCGTCCGAGCGGTCGGGCTCCTCGGCCCCGCGGCCGGTGCCCGCGGCGGGCGGCGGGGCCCCTGCGCCGGGGTCTGCCGCCGCGATGCTCTCGTCGTCGTCACCGGAACGGGGCAGGAAGGGCTGGGCCGTCGTCATAACGGGTGGGTACCCGCTACCGGGTCAGGTCCAGCACCACCTTGCCCCGCACCCCGCCCTCGGCGTGCCGGTGCGCCGCGGCGGCCTCGACCATCGGGTGCACCGCGTCGACGACCGGGCGCAGCTCGCCGCTCTCCACCAGCCGCACCAGGCGGGCGAGGTCACCGGGGCGGGGCGCGGTGCGGACGGCCGCGAACCGCGGCCCCGAGCGGCGCGGCAGCAGCAGCGACCGCAGCGCGTCGGCCGACAGCGGCCGCACCGACACCTGCACCCCGTGGGGGTGGAGCAGCCGGGGCGTGAACGGCAGGGTGCCGGCCGCGTCGAGCACGATGTCGAACCGCTCGTCGAGCGCGGTGACGTCGACGCTGTGCCGGTCGAGCACCGCCTGCGCCCCCAGCTCGGTGGCGAGGTCCAGCCGGGCCGCGCCGGCCACCGCGGTGACGTGCGCTCCGGCCAGCACGGCGAGCTGCACCCCGAACGTGCCGATCCCGCCGGTGGCGCCGTTCACGAGCACGCGGGGGCTCCGGCGGGCGGCGAGGCCGCCGAGCCCGAGGGCCTGCAGCGCGGTGAGCCCGGCGAGCGGCAGCGCTGCGGCGGTCGTGGCGGGCACCGACGCCGGCGCGAGCGCGGCGCGGTGCTGCCGGATCCGGATCCGCTCGGCCTGCCCGCCCCCGCCGTGCCCGACGAGGGCGACGACCCGGTCGCCGGGCGCGAAGGCCGTGACGGCGGGGCCGCACGCGAGCACCTCACCCGCCAGGTCGAAGCCGGGGACGAACGGCATCCGCCCCACGGTGGCGACCTTCAGGGCACCGCGGCGGAAGCCGAGGTCGGTGCCGTTGACGCTGGACGCCTCGACCCGCACCAGGAGCTCGTCGCGCTCGGGCGGCCCGGGCTCGGGCACCTCGTCGACGTGCAGCACCTCGGGCCCGCCGAAGGTCGCGATGCGCACGGCGCGCACGTCAGGCCTTCCCGACGAGCGGCGCGGCGCCCACGTAGCTGCCCTGCTCGACGCAGTCGACCAGGAACGCGGCGAGGTCGGCCCGGCCCACCGCCGTCGCCCGCGGAGAGGTGGACGCGTGGTGCTCGACGCGGCCCGTTGCGGGGTCGTCGGTGAGCCGGGGCGGGCGCACGAGCGTCCAGTCCAGCCCGCTCGCCGCCCACACCGCGTGCTCGCGCGGCTTGTCGGCCACGGCGGCACCGCCGAGGCGCTGGATGAGCGCCGAGACGATGCGGTCGCGCAGCGACTTGCGGTCGCCCGGCACGTCGATGCCGGCGCCGCTGATCCCGACGAAGCGGCGCACGCCCGTCTCCCGCAGCACCTCGACGAGGACGCGCGCGACGTCGCTGTGCAGCGTGGGGTCGCCCTTGCGGGGCCCCAGCGCGGACACGACGGCGTCGGCGCCCGTGACCGCCCCGCGCAGCACCGCGGCGTCGCGGGCGTCGCCGGCCCGCACGTCCACGCCCTGCGGCAGGGCGGCGGTGGCGGGGTCGCGCACCACCGCCCGCACCCCGTGCCCGCGCCGCAGCGCCTCCTCGACCACCCGCCGGCCGGTGCGGCCGGTCGCTCCCAGGACCACGATCTCCATATATGTACGATACATACGTGAACGACCCGCTGCTCGAGATCGACGACGCGCTGGTCCGGATGCGCCGCCTCTGGAGCTCCGCGCCGCGCGGGGCGGAGATGTCGAGCGTGCTGGTGGTGGAGGCGTGCGCCCGCGGCGGCGGCCCGGTGAGCGTCGGCGAGGTGGCCCGGTTCGCCGACGTGGAGCACTCCACCGCGAGCCGGCTCGTCGACCGGGCCGTGCGGGCCGGCTACGTCGAGCGCACGGCGGACGGGCGCCGCGCGGTCCTGGAGCTCACGACCGCGGGGCGGGAGCTGCGGGAACGCGCCGTGGAGTTCCGCACCGCGTGGCTCACGACCGTGCTCGACGGCTGGCCCGGCGCCGACGTCGCCGCGCTGGCCCGGCTCCTGGGTCGCTTCGCGGGCCGGATCGGCGAGCACGGCGGGCCGGGCGCGCTGCTCCCGCCCTGACCGTCAGCGGACCAGGAACTCCAGGGCGATGCGCGCCACCGGCAGGTAGGCCGCCACGACGGGTGCGGGGCCGCGGATCGTCAGCCAGGTGGCGCTGCCCGGCGAGCGGTCGTCCACGCCGTGCTCCAGCCGCAGGTGCAGCGGGAGCGGCGGGACGGACGGCGTGACCTCCCACGCCCACGTCCGCCCGGCCTCGTCCACGTCGGTGATCGTGAACCGGATGCGCAGCCCGAGCGGCCCGTGCACGGTGCCCGTCACGCCGGGCGCGATGCGCGCGGCCGCGGTGTCGACGCGGCGGATCTGCGGCGCCCACGACGCCCAGCGGTGCGGGTCGGCGTAGCGCTCCCAGACCTCCTCGGCCGGGAGCCCGCCCCGAGCGCGCGTGCTGCCCCGCACCGTCCAGAACGCCACGGGTGGATCGTCCGGCACGACGGGCGGGCCCGCAGCGCGCGGCCTACCGTGGCCCTGTGATCCGGTCCTCGCACCCCGTCGCCGCCCCCGCCTCGATCGCCCACGCCGTGCTCACCGACGTCACGGCCTGGAAGCTGTGGTCGCCGCACGTGCAGCGCGTGGAGGCGCCGAGCCAGGTGATCGAGGCCGCGGGCTGGACGGCGCTGGTCAAGCCCTGGTTCGGCCCGACCACGGTCATGGAGGTGACCTGGTGCGAGCCCGGCCGGGGCATCCGCTGGACCTCCGCCGCGGCCGGCCACCGGCTCGACTACGCCGACCTGATCGAGCCCGACAGCGAGGGCCGGTGCACGGTGACCATGACGGCGCAGGTGTCCGGCCCCGTCGGCCCGCTGGTGCAGGCGGCGGTCGGCCCGCTGTCGGCCTACGGCCAGCGCCGCCGCCTCACCCGTCTGGCCGCCCTGGCGGAGTTCCTGCACCGGCGGGCCATCGTCTACGCGACCTGACTCGCGCCTTCGGCGCCCGTGAGTGGCGAGGAGTGTTCTAGCCCTTCTCGCCACTCACGAGTCCGGGTCAGCGACTGAGCAGGGTGCGCAGGACCCGGGTCAGCTCGGTGGTGGGGTCGTCGGGCAGCCCGTGGCTGCGCCAGCCCACGTGGGCGTCCGGGCGGACCAGCACAGCACCGGCTTCGTCGACCTCGCGGGTGCGGGCCCAGTCGTCGTAGAGATCGATGTGCTCCCGCCCCGGCCCGATCACGTGGGCGACCAGCTCGATCCCCAGCTGGGCCGCGGCCTGCTCGGCGGCGGTGGCCCAGGCCTCGCCGCTGATCCCGGTGAACAGGGTGAACCTGCCCTTGCCGGCCAGGTCGTGGG